>Ga0224558_1000106_pt1 | contig 94663 bp, 84 predicted proteins | sample 714S32024metaG_FD_180682 | JGI IMG/M metagenome (GOLD analysis project Ga0224558, IMG submission 180682) | Peat soil microbial communities from Stordalen Mire, Sweden - 717 S3 20-24 | ecosystem: Environmental > Terrestrial > Soil > Wetlands > Peat | place: Sweden: Norrbotten County, Stordalen... | reverse complement strand
CCCATTGAACGCAACTGCTCGGCGTTCTCCGGAACCCGGCCCGCCTCGATGGCCAGCCATGCCGACGGCTCCATGCCAGCCAGACGAGTTGCCTCCTCGACCGTGTAGGCTTTCTTCTTGCGGCCGCTCTGGATAGACAAGCCGAAGATCCGGCCCCAGAACAGGCTGCTGGCTTGGCGAAGGTCGTCTTGAACATGAAAAGTAATACTCATATACACATTACTCCTGATGGACGCGCCCTGTCAAGTAAATCCAGAGCTGCGCTGATTGAATTACACGATGAGTATGTACTCGAGACGGTCCCGCACCAAAGCTCCGCCGCTACTACGAAAAGGAACTGGGAACTGCTGTAGGACCCTCCCTCTCAGGAATAGAACACTTCGGCTATCCCCCACATACCACTTCCGGGAGCTTTCTCCCAGACACCGGAGACGCGCTCGATCTCTCTTTGGGGCACTTTTTTCTCCAGACATCATCTGGTACAAAGTATCCCCATAAATATCACCTGAGTCATATCGGATACCCTGCCCCGGTACCTTATAAGTTGTAACTTATTGATTTTGTGGTGCCGGGAGGGGGGGTCGTTTTCCAGCTACGTATTGATTCTAAATAAGTTATTGAAAATCCTATACGCTCAAAACTGTCAAAACGCAGGAAACGCGGTTCTTGAGTACGCTACAAGTACACGGGATTTAGACGGGTAGGGTTCGCACTTGGTCGTTGTGCACGGGTCCATTGAGGGCTCAGGTCTTTCATCCCCAGTTGAGGGTTACTTCCGGTTTGCCGGTTATTCGTCCGTCCGTTAAGGGAAGGGTTGCCGACGATATACCTGGACCCGTCTGGGGGACCGATAGTACTCCCACTAAGCGTATTGATCTGCTAGCGCTATCTGAGATTCATGTGCGGGCGAATCGTTGAACGCAGGCCGGCTTTATCAGGATCAAATTGTGGATTATCCATTGGGAGCAACAAAAGGCATTTATGTGTTCGTGCTGGGCTGGTTACGGATTTCGCCGCAAGAAAAGAAGCAGCCTTCCAGCCAGATAGAGAACCGGTCTGGAAGGATGTGATTGATAAGCGAATGTCTGTCAGTTTCTCAGCGCTTGCCGAAGTGGTAAGTGAGTCCGAAGGATAGCCGCATATCGTTTTGAATATTGGCGGCGGCGTTGGGCAGAACTGTCCGCACGTAGTCGGCCTCCAGCAGGCGCACGCCGAAATTCCGGGTGAGATAAAAGTTGATGCCGCCGCCACCTTGCAAGGCCAGCGATTTAGCGCTGGAGGTGGCCGCCGGCATGGCCGGATAGTAGCCGTTGAAGCCATGCGTCCAGCCGAACAATGCCTGCCCAAAGACTTGCAGCCGACGGTTGTCCGCGGCTGTGGCATGGCCCTGCCAGGCCGTCCAAGTGTAGCGAGGGCCGGCCAGGTAGGTGATCTTGTTGACATTGATGCCCGGCGTCACGTTGGAGGCATGATCACCGGTCAGGCTGGCGGCAATGCCCATGCCGCTCTTGAAGGTTATTGCAGCGTCCGCTCCGCCACCCTTGAACCAGAAGCTGCCTTGGCTGGAGACAGCCTGGGACCTCTCTACCGCAAAGGTGACAGCCAGATCGGTGCAGACAGTATCCGGCGCAACCGGCTTCTGGCTCTGCTGGGCCCAACTTGTGGCGCCAGCCAATAGACATGCACCCACAAGGAGCACCTTTCCGCGACTCGATATACGCATCTTAAGTTCTCCTTTTACTCAACCGTCAATGTGACGGTGGATGTGTGCGACAGTGAGCCTGAGGCTACGGTCACAGTCATTGTGTAGCTCCGTTGTGGCTGGGCAAAGAAGCCGGAGGTGCTGCCGCAGCCGCTCAGCCCGGCCATGGCCGCCAAGCTAGCCGCGAGCAACAGAAGAATCGGCAGCATCCGGCCCAACCGCTTACCGCTCTTGCGCAGCCGTCCCGCAAAGGGCAGCAGCAACAGCGCCAGCGAGAACGGAGCCAGACGCGAGGCCAAATTGCCGCCCGCAGGTTGCGCGGTCGCAATTGTCTGCGGACCCTGGATGGACAGCACCGTATTTCCGGTCAGCGCCGTGTTTGCGGGCAGAGTCCACGACCACGGGTTGTTGGAGGTGAAAACCCACGCCGGCGGTGTAAGGGTCATTGTCGTGCCCGAGGGCAATGCAGGCGATGAGCTGACGGTGAAAGTCACTGGCGATGGGAAGGTAGTGCCGCTGCTCGGAGCGATGGGGAACGAATACGTTGCCGTACCACCCGGAAGAATTGTTTCCGAGGATGCGGTTCCAAGAGTGCCCAGATTGATGTCGATGGCCGCCTCGGAGACTGTATTGCTGGGTCCGGCGGAGAGGAAGTTCGTATCGCCGTTATAGAGCACGGTGATGCTGTGCGTGCCCGTGACTGTGTAGGTGACGGCGCAGCTTGCCAGGCCGGTTGATACAGTCACCGACACGCCTGTGCATGTTGAGATCGCCACACCTCCGTCTTGGAATGTAACCGTGCCCGTCGGCTTACCGGCCGTGGAAGAAACAGTCGCCGTGTAGGTGACCGGATTCTGCAACAGAATCGGATTCAGGCTGGAGACCAACGTGACTGTGGACGCCGCCTTGCTCACCTGAAGCTGGACCGTCGTCGTAGCCGGAGTTGTGTAGTCCGTCGTATCAGTAGGAGCAAAGCTCACGGAGAGGGTTTGCGAACCTGCCATCAACACTGCACCAGAGAGCGGCGAATAGGTGAACACGCCGGGAAGGCTGGCGCCGGTTACACCCGTTGCCGTGGCGTTGAGCTGGGTTCCGCTCAGCGCCGTGCCGTAGGTGATGGCCGCGGGCGTTGCCCATATGAGTGTTGGATTGGCCTTGATTACCTGGAGCTGGACCGTCGCCAGCGCCGGCGATGTGTAATCCGTCGTATCCGTGGGAGCGAAGCTCACTGATAGGGTTTGCGCGCCCGCCGTCAGCACCGTGCCGGAGAGCGGCGAATAGGTGAATATGCCGAGAAGGCTGGCGCCTGTTACGCCGGTTGCACTGGCATTAAGCTGGGTTCCGCTCAGAACCGTACCGTAGGTGATGGCGGCGGGCGTGGGCCAGGTAACGACCGGATAACCCTGGATGATCACGGAAGCCGAGCCGGTCGCGCTGTTGTAAGTCGAGGAGCTAGCCGTGTCGGGCGTGTAGGCGACGGAGAAGTTGTTGGACCCGATGGGCAGGGTGCCTGCGGGGATCACGATGGTTGCGTTGCCGCTGTTGAGCGTGACCGCCGTTGGAGCATAGCTGCCGCTGGTCAGGCTCACAGAGCCGGTGGGCGCCGGGTTGCCGCTGACAGTAATGGTGACCGTGACGGCCTGCGTGGTTGTGGCGGGGGAGGGTGACGGCGAAACTGTTACGGTGGGCGTGGTCGTTCCACCGGCTCCAGCCATGGTGGTTGCTTCCGCAGTGGTCTTGGCTAACTCCACATTGCCGGCCATATCGCGGGCGAGGCTGTAGAAGCCGTAGGTGTGGCCGGACTGGCCAGTGAAGCTCGCGGAGGTTGCAGAGTTATTGGTCTGCCATGGGGTGAAGGCGCCGCCGTTGTCAGAGACGTAGATGGTGTAGTCCTGGATGCCGGAGGTGGCGTCGTTGCCGGACCACTGCACGGTGAAGCTGGCGCTGTTTTCGTTGGCCGGCAGCACGGTAACGTGGCTGGTGGGCGGCACCTGGTCAATGTTGATGGTGCTCGACGGCTGGGGATTCTCGGCGTTGCCGACTGTATCCGTGCTGCCGTAAACGACGGTATGGACGCCATCCGCGGAGACGGTGAAGGGCGCGGAGTAACTCTCGGCTCCGGCGCTATCCAGGTTATAGGTCGTGCTGGCGACATTGCTCGGCCCGCTGACGTCGGTAGGAATCAGCGTTACCTGCACGGGGCTGGTGTACCAGTTGTTCATGCCCTGCGTTCCGGAGAGAAAAGCCGCCGTCATGGGCGCAATGGGGGCTCCGCCTGGGAGAGTAGTGACCCCCTGAACTCCGTTATCAACCAGGAGCTGGCGCACGTTAAGCGGGAGGCTATTGACGTCGACCTGGGCAATGTTGAAGACCCCGCCGGTGCCGGAGTATCCCGAACCGGGGAGGGGTACGGCTTTCAGATGAGCTGCTCCCTGAGTTCCGTTGTTGTTGCTGCTCCATACAAAGGTGGCCAGTTCCACAGAGGTCGACGGCGTCACGCCCAGACCTGTTTCTACGCCCACCAGCGAGGCGGTAAAGCCAATGTAGTCTGACGGCTGATGCGCCGGAGAAAAGAAATCGGGCATGCAGGGCTCCTGCGGCCGATCAGTGATAAAAGCCGACAGATGATCGGTTTGATCGTTCCCGGCTCCAGGTGCGGTCAATTGCGCGAGGGGATTGATGTCATGCGAGGGACTCATGTACCAGGGTAGGCGCGCCCCGGGATCAGGGTTTTCATCCCAGTAATAGGGCAGAGCATCCGACGGTCCATCACAGGCATCTGCTCCGCACATGTTCTCGTAGATTCCGCTCTCGTAGTAACCGCCCAGCGGCGGATCCAGATGTGGCGCAACTTGCGCGTCTCCCTCAATCGGATTGCCATTGTTTGCATTCCAGCCATGAATGACGCTGCACGAGGGCTCGTGGGTCACGGTTTGAATCCAGTTGAAGTGGTCAAAGCCATAGATCTCGGCCACGTCATGCACCGTTTGCGTGTTCACGCTTGGCTCCGGCCTGAAGGTGGAGCGAATCGAGGAGGGATCCTGTGCCGCAAGGATGGTCTGCAATTGATACGCGGTGCTGGTATTCGAGATCGGAACCCCGCCGTTGAGAAGCTTATAGCTGTAGGTTCCATAGGTATTAGGAAGGGCCGTATCGTCGAAGGTGCATTTGCTGTCTGGCAAGCTTCCGGCGCAGGCCGCCGACGGATCGACATCGATCTCTTTATCTGTGCCGGACGGCGGTTGCCGGTGGAAGGCAAAACTTGAGACCGGGTTGTTGCCGTAGTTCCATTGCAGCCGGATGGTCGTGCCGCCGCTGCCGTACTGTGTTGCCTTCAGAGTGATTCCCGCGTTGAGGGGAGTAAGCAGGAGGGCGTGGTTCGCGCCCTGGGGATTCGTGCCGTTGATGGCTATCTGTCCCGCGTCGTTGATGCCCATATTGCCGTAGGCGCTGAGCACGTACTTGGAGCCGGACGGCAGCAGCGTCTGCAGATCGACCATGGTGCCCGTTCCCGGGGTCTTTCCGGGCGTATACAGGAACGGATGCATGGCCGCGTTTCCATTGGTAGCGGCGCCTCCCAAAATCTGGCCGAGATTATTGATGGCATACCCTTCACTTGCGTTTCCGCCGAGTGTGCCGATGTCTTGCATCACCCCGCCGCTGTACAGAAAGGCATGATAGTTGCCGTTGGCCACCACATACGCAGATCCCGTAACCTGGCCAGCGTTGTTGATGGCGGTCGCTCCACTGCCAGGGCCTCCCAGGGTTCCAAGGTCTTGCATCGTACCGTTGCTCCAGAGGAACGCATGCCACTGGTTCGGGTTGTTAGCCGCAGGCGAAGAGCCCACAATCTGGCCGGAGTCGTTGATGCCAGCCGCGACGCTCCAGTCAAACCAATCCCCGGGATAGGGATTTGGACCGGTGTACAGGCTTCCGAGTTGCGTCATGGCGCCGTTGGAATACAGGAATCCCATGGTGGACTGGTCATTCAGGTAAGAGTTTCCCACAACCTGACCGAGGTTGTTGATCGCGGTACCTTGACTCATGGGGGTTCCGCAACAGGGAAGTACGGTGCTCAAGGTCCCAATATCCGTCATTCCCCCGGAGTAAAGGAATGCCTCCCATACCGGGTATTGAGGGATATACCAGGGCTTGGGGAATGATCCGGTGGCCTGGCCGGCGTTATTGATGGCGTACCCCGTACTGCAAAAGAGCGAGCCCCCCGTGGTCCCCAGATTGCGCATGACCCCATTGCTGTAGATAAAGGCGCAAGGGTAGCCGTCGGCCCCGACGGAGTATCCGACAACCTGGCCCAGGCTATTGATGCCTTCAGCGGTGCTCGAAGAGCCGCCCAGCGTTCCCAGATCGGTGATGGTGTAGGTGGATTGGGCGCTTGCCTGCTGCAGGAACGAAAAACTGAGCGCGCATACAAGAAGAAGATGATTCCAGAAATGCCGGTCCACCATGTGCCTCCTCCAGTCGTGTGTCGAGAACCGAGGATTGGATTCATGGTCCCACGGTCCGAGAGTTGTTGGGATTAGCGAGTCAATCGAAATCAGACCCTGAAGATGCGCGCCCTTTGGATTCAGCAGAGGAGTTAAAGAGGCTCCGCGCAATTATCATGCAATCGGATACCCTGGCAGGACAGGTGCGCTGTGACCTTAGTCACAATGGGCGGTGTATTCGCACTGAGTCAAGAGAGGTTACATAACACAGAGTTTGACCCGGCCGTGGCTGGGAGAGCTAGCCTTTGATTCTGTAGATATGAGCGACGGATCGTTGCAAACCGTCTTGGAACGGAATCACGAAACCTCATGTGACCATCCGTATAGGGGTTCCGTAGGTCGGATGTGGGCGTTAGTCGAATTCATGGCTGGCCGATTGCCGAATAACCTATAGCGGCCAGAGGTAAACAAACATGCACTCTCGTTGAGTTTGCTGGTTGCTTGTTGAACAGTCCCCGCAACCGCCGTTGGTTGGTGAATTGAGTAGTGCCTGGTTTGTCGCCAACTCGACAACCGGCCACTCGGCAGTTACTTTTCGGTTAACAGATACCATGAGCAGGGATTGTAATGGACACGTAAGGGAGGGTTTGCCAGAGTGCAAATGCGCCCCAATCAGACAACGTTCCATCCGCACACCACAAGGACAGGAGAGCATAAAATCTTGTAAACTATTGATTCTTAACTAGTTAAAGAGTGCCGGGAGGGGGGGTCGAACCCCCATGGCCGCGAGGGCCGGCGGATTTTGAGTCCGCTGCGTCTGCCAGTTCCGCCATCCCGGCGCATTCATTCAGGTTCTAAGTATTTGAATCTAAAGTGGTGGCCAGAGACGGGATTGAACCGCCGACGCCGGCCTTTTCAGGGCCGCGCTCTACCACTGAGCTATCTGGCCTCAGTGCAAACATTGCGTTGCAATTTCCTGCGCGGATTCCGGCATCGCCGGAGCAGATGGGCGATTCCTGTGACAGTCGGCTGCAACAACTTGTGACAGTATATCAACTTGCCTGTTCCCGCGCCAGAGAGCCTGTAGGGCGCCTCAGGGCAATCGCTGGGCCTGGCTGCGATTTCTCAGGACTGCCCGCATGGCCATGGCTGTTTTACACTGGAAGTCATTATGCGCCGACTCGTCTGCTTTCTCGCCTGCTTCGTCCTCGCCAATGCTGCCACTCTCCATACCCAGGCGCCTGCTGCGGAAGCCCGCGCCGCCCGCGCTTACCAGGCTGCCCTGCATCAGGGTCCGCCGGCGCTGCGAGCCTTTCTGGACCAGTTTCCCAAAGGCGCGGACCTGCACATCCACCTCTCCGGGGCGGTGTATGCCGAAACTTTCATCCGTGACGCCGGCGAGGACAAGCTGTGCATCGATCCGGCCGGCCTCAAGTTTGCCCGCAACGATCAGGGCGATCCCATCAAGGAACCCTGCGCACCGCCGCTGCTGCCCGCCGCGCAACTTCCAGCCAACCAGGACTTCTATGACCGGCTGGTGAACGCCTTCTCCATACGCAGCTTTGTACCCACATCCGGCTTCAGCGCCCACGACCAGTTTTTTGCTACCTTCGACCGCTTTGGCGGGTTGAACAAGCGGCACATGGGTGAGTGGGTAGACGAGGTGGCCAGCCGCGCCGCCGCGCAAAACCAGCAGTACGTAGAGCTGATGGAGACGCCCACCTTCTCGCACGCCGCGCAAATTGCACACCAGAACCCACTGGGCCAGGATTTTGCGCAGTATCGCCAGACGCTGCTCGACCACGGGCTGCGCGACGAAGTTGCCTCTGACCGCGAGCATGTGCGCGCCGCCGAGGCAAGCCGCCGTGAGATTGAGCATTGCGGCACTCCGCAGGCAACGCCCGCGTGCCAGGTGGAGGTGCGTTACATCTATCAGGTGCTGCGTGGCTATTCTCCCGAGCAGGTTTTTGCGCAGACACTGCTGGGCTTAGAGACCGTTCAAGCAAGCATGGAGGCGCACGAGCACGGTTTTGTCGGCATCAACTTCGTCATGCCGGAGGACGGCTTCCTCTCCATGCGCGACTACACCTTGCAGATGAAGATGCTGGACTACCTGCACTCCGTGTATCCGCAGGTTCACATCAGCCTGCACGCCGGCGAGCTGACGGAAGGGCTGGTGCCGCCCGAGGGGCTACGCTTCCACATTCGCCAGGCGGTCGAGCTGGGCCATGCCGAGCGCATCGGCCACGGCGTGGACGTGATGTATGAAGACGACGCTGCCGGCTTGCTCAGGGAGATGGCCAAAAAGCACGTGATGGTGGAGATCAACCTCAGTTCGAACGAAAGCATTCTGGGAGTCAAAGGCGCGGAGCACCCCTTCCCGCTCTACCGCGCATCTCACGTGCCGGTGGCGCTTTCGACTGACGATGAAGGGGTGGGCCGGATCGAGATCACCCACGAATATGTCCGCGCCGCCCTGGACTACCACCTCAGCTATCAGGATCTGAAGCAGTTGGCCCGCACCGGCATGGAGCATAACTTTCTGCCCGGCGAGAGCCTTTGGGCCGCGCCGGATGCGTTTACCATCCCAGTCGTCGCTTGCAAAGGGCAGATTTTAGGTGCTGACAAACCCATCGCCGGGTGCAAGGCTTTTCTCGACGGCAGCGAAAAGGCTGCAGCGCAATGGGAGCTGGAGCGACGGTTCCGTGCATTTGAGGCGAAGTGGTGAAATTGAAGCAGGTCGTGCAAATGAAGTTGCTATCGACGGCTGGACAAAGTTGAATCGAGGAATGTTGACCATGATTTCAGCAAGGATTTGTTTGCAGGCGCTCAAATTGGTTGCAGCGGCGGCGGTGTTGACTTTGGGTCCTCAGTTTTTATACGCCCAGGTTGAGGCTGCCCAACCAACGTGTGCAGCACAATTCTTTCAACATTCTGTTACCGTTGACGGATATATCTTCAAGACCTATCAGGAACATGACGCGTCAACAGAATCTGCCTGCCTTGAGGTCGCACGCGCCGGACAGGTAGTCTTTCGCAAGGTGGAGGATGGCGAAGAGTTCAGCCTTGGCCAAAAAGCTGATCCGGAGTTCGGCGTCCCTGGCATCAAACCGGGAACCGATGTGACCGGACGCGGCCATCCGGAAATGATTGTTTCGTATTACAGCGGGGGCGCACACTGCTGCACGAGCATTCTGCTTTTCGAACTGGAGCCGCAGCTCAAACTGCTTTCGAGGTTGGAAGTCGGCGACAGCAGCAGTTCTCATTTTGAGCTTGACGCGCAGAGTAGCGGCTACTATTTTGTAGGGTCGGATGAGGCCTTTGCGTATTGGCACACTGATTTTGCGGATTCACCGATACAGAAGGTGATCCTCAAGCCAGTATCGAACGAAATGGGTAATTTGACCTTTCAGCTGGATCTCAAAAAGATGCGTAGCCGCTCGCCGACCGAGCAGGAATGGCAGGAAAAGTATCTTCCGCAAGCGCGAAAGGCTTTTGCGCCGGATGCTGCCTTTGAAAATTACTATGCCGGATCGACATTATGGGGGCAGATGCTGGACTGGATCTACGGCGGGCAAGCCGATAGGGCCTGGAAGCTGGTGAACGCAACTTGGCCAGCGGATAAACCCGGCAAGGATGCGTTCTTGAAGGAGTTCTGCGGGCAGCTTGCTCAGAGCGTGTATTGGACTGATTTACAGACGCAGATCAGCGCCCCTCCCACGGCATGCGCGCAGGGAATCACAGAGTCGGCAAAGAAGCCAAAGTAAGGCGGCGCGGGAGCATCTCCTCCGCCATTAGTTTCGTTTTACGGTAACTCGGTCTGCCGACTGCACTGCTTCCCAGAGCGCATGATGGAATGAATGGCTTTCCTACCGCCGGCTTTCGTCCTAAACTCACTGCATGGACAATGAGCGCATTCGCGAGATCTGCCTGGCGCTGCCGCATACGAGGGAGACGCTGAACTGGGGACAGGTTCTGGTCTACTGGGTGGGCGACCGGGAGATTGGCGGCAAGAGCTTTGCCATGACCAACGTCGATAACACGGGAGATGTAGTTCTTACCTTCTATTGTGGGGCGGAGAGATTTCACGAGCTTTTTGAGTTGGATGGAATCCGCCGCGCTCCCTACTCGGCCAATTCGAACTGGATCGCGCTGGAACGGTGGGACGCGCTTAAGCCATGCGAGATTGCGGAGGAGCTGTCCCGCGCCCATGCGCTGATCTACGAAAAGCTGCCCAAACGAGTCAAAGCCGTGCTGGCGCTGCCGGATAAGGAGCGCGCGAAGCTCATCCGCGAACGAAAAAAGCAGTTGGCCGCGAAGAAATAGGGTTTACAGATGCGGCGGGAACTGCTTGCAGCGCAGTCTCGTATTATCGAATAGATCGCGACGGGAATGAGTTTGCGCGCAAAGAGGCGCTCAACCATGATTAAGTTTCTGCTGTGGTGCATTCTGCTGGTGCTGTGCTGGCCGCTGGCGCTGATAGCGCTGGTGCTCTACCCGCTGGTGTGGCTGCTGCTGCTGCCGTTTCGTGTGGTTGGCATCGCGGTGGGTGGCGTACTAGAGTTGATACGAGCGATGATCCTGCTTCCCGCACGGGTTATCCGGGGCTATTGATGCTTCCGGAGCGTAGCCGATGGGGCTGCGTTGGCCTCCAGGAATCCATCCAATTTGACAGAGGGGAATATGATGCGGAGAGTTTTGCCGGTGGCGCTTGCTTTGATGTTGATGGCCGCGCCGCTTGCTATTCGGCCGCAAGATGCTGAAGATGCTGGACAGAAGAACGCTCTACAGGCGAGGGCGGCGCTGGACGCCATGGTGAAGGCCTTGGGCGGCGAGGCCTGGCTCAAGATGAAGAACCAGATGCGCGAGGGACGCGTGGCGGCGTTTTTTCATGGCAAGCCTTCGGGCGGCACCACCGAGTACTGGGAGTACCACGCCTGGCCCGACTACGACCGCATCGAGTACACCAAACACCGCGACGTGGTGCAGTTTTACATGGGGCGCGCGGGCTCGGAGGTGACCTATAAAGGCATGGCGGCGTTGCCGCAGGAGCAGGTGGAGGACTTTCTGCGCAGGCGCGACCACTCCATTGAGACTGTCGTCAAGGTGTGGCTCAACGATCCGAAGACGATTCTGATTTACGAGGGACAGCACCTGGCCGAGAGGCATCTGGCTGACCAGGTGACGCTGATATCCGCAGAAAATGAAGCGGTTACGATTCTGATGGATGTCGAGACCCACCTGCCGCTGCGGAGAAGTTTCCAATGGCGCGACCCGGTCTACAAAGACAAAAACCTGGAGGCCGAGGAGTACGACGACTACCATACAGTGGTCGGATTCCCCACGCCGTTCATCATCACGCGCTTCAAAAACGACGATATGACGCGGCAGTACTTTCTGGTGCATGTCGAGTACAACCAGGTGTTGCCGGAGGATTTCTGGAGCGTGGAGGCAGCTGAGAAACGCATCAAGAAATAGGCGCCAAACGGGGTAGAAAGTGACATTGGGAGTTCACGCAAATTTTATTTTTCTGGGCCATGCGCCCTCATCCTCATTTGTGATTCATGGGAACCTACACTAAGCGACTGTCCACTAGTCTTGATAGGCTGGCAAAGCTGGAGCATCCGGTACCCCCACCCATACTTTGGACGCAAATTCCTTGTTTTCTTGAGCTTGCAGACAGGGGTTCGCCGCAAAATATAGAAAACAAAGAAGTTCCCTGCAAAATATTCCTGAATAAGGAGTTACGGGCCGTTTCGGCCTCTGCCGGCAGCTTCCGGCTGAAAGCGGCGCGGAGAGGGCATGACGGCGATGAATTGAAGAATGACTTCTAAGAATCATTGTGCGACAAAGTGGGGAAATAATCTGCAAGCACCTGCGGTGCGGCCAGCGGCCTGCGGCGGGGAGAACGAAGGGTCTCGATTTCCCAGCCTTCGCCCGACCACCCCACGGACGAAGAGCTGCCCCTTCACCCCTCTGAAAAAAGACCGCTTCCCTCATCCCAACGAGCAAAAATCGCTCGCTACCACCCCAAGAAGCAGAGTTCGCTTCTTAGGGGCCCTGGTCGTTGGGAACCCTGGCAAAGCGAAGGATGAAGCACCCAGGCTTTATGGTTCATTCAAGGGTAGGGCACCCGGCAAATCTGAACTCATCGGGACTCGTGCCACCCGCCGTTCAAAAAAACAAGCGGAGTCTGTCTCATTCCCTCCCCGGTCCCCAAAAGCGAGGGACCGGGGGCACCCTGATTGTGGTGGGGATTGCACCCGGAGACCGGGGCCACCCGCCGGCGGGGAGAGCAAAGGGTTTCGTATTCCCATGTCTCAAAAGCGAGACCCGGGGGCACCATTCATTTTGGGATGGTCAGATGTTGGTCACCCGCCATTTCCTTGAGCCGATCGCAGCCCCATTGATCGTCCATTGAGCATCCCTTGTTGAAAAACTGTTTGGCCTTGTCGATGTCTTTGCTAACTCCGTCGCCCTTCTTGTACATGACACCAAGGTCAGAGCAACCGTGGGCTATGCCCGCATCGCAAGATTTCGAGAAAAGCGCTACCGCCCGGAAATTGTCCTTTGCGACGCCGTTGCCGAGCGCGTACAGTCCGCCGAGGTTGCAACAGCTCTGAGCGTGCCCTCCGTCACACGCTTTGGAATAGAGCGTTGCAGCCCGTGAATAATCCTGTGTGACGCCATCATAGCCGCGCCCGTATAGGTAGCCAAGATAGCCGCAATCTTGGGCGCCTCCCGCATCGCAGGCTTTGACGAAGAGAGCCACTCCCCGCGAGTATAGCTCCGCCGCGCGCGCAGGATTTTGCCCGACGCCATTGCCGTTTTCATACATCATGCCAAGACGTTCGCAACCTAAGGCATTTCCTGCATCACAGGCCCTGGAGAAGAAAGTCGCCGCCCGTGGAGCGTCATCCTCGACGCCATTGCCACTCTCGTACATAAACCCAAGTTGCAAACATGAGTCCACGTCGCGCCTGGTACAGGCCAGATTGCGAAGAATCCCGCCGAGATTGTAGTATTGCGCCTTGTCGAGTTTGTCGGCGCGTTTGGCAATCGTCGAGGATGGCAAACCGACCGCAAGACCCGCGATAACGATTGCCAAAGCCATCACGGATGCCAATGTTATCAAGATCCAGCGCTGCACTTGCCTGTAATCTCTGCTTCTGAGCAATTCAGTTGCGTGTGACATTGGATTTTCGCTCACGGCTTCCCGGTGCACCACAGTAGGAACCAACCGCATAGTATCCAGCAGACCAAGCAGTTCGGCGACGTCTTTGGGGCGGTCGTTGCGGTCTTTGGCGAGGAGGCGGAGGGTGAGCGCGTCGAGGCCTTGCCAGTTGTCCAGATCGGGGCGGAGGGCGCTGGGCGGCTGGGGCGGGGTGGTTTGATGCTGGCGCGACCAGCCTTCGTAGTTTTCGGCATGAAAGGGCGTCTGGCCGGTGAGCATCTCGTAGAGGAGGCCGCCGAGGGCGTATAAATCTGTCCGGCCGTCAAGTTCGGCGGCGGGGGTTCCGCGCCACTGCTCGGGGGCTGCATAGGCCATGGTCAGCAGAGTTCCGCCGGTGCGGGTGTAGGCGGTGCTGGACTCCTTGGTGGCCACGATGCCGAAGTCGGCGATCTTGGGAAGCCATGCGTCGCCGTCGCGGGCCATGAGAATGTTTTCTGGCTTGATGTCGCGGTGGACCATCCCCTTGGCGTGGGCCGCGCCCAAACCCTCTGCAATACCGCGGGTGATGGAGAGGGCGAGGGGGACGGGGAGAGCGCCAGAAGGGGATAAAGGTGGTATCCCCGGTCCCCAAAAGCGAGGGACCGGGGGCACCCAAGATGCTGCGGTTTGGTCAGGGTGATAATCGCGGAGGAAGGCTCTCAGGTCGGGACCGTCGACGAACTCCATGGAGAAGAAGAGGGTTCCATCCTCGGCTGGCTCCAGGTTGCCCGCATCGACTACGTTCTTGTGTCGAATCTGGCGGAGGGTACGGACCTCGCGCAAGAAGCGGGCGGTAAAGGCATGGTCCTGGCTCAGCTCGGAAGAGAGGAACTTCAGGGCCTGCGGCTCGTTCATCAGCGTGTGCTGAGCGAGGTAAACGGCTCCCATGCCGCCCTGGCCGAGCTTGCGGAGGATGCGGTAGGTGTTGCGGATGACCATGCCCGGCTTGAGGTCGCGAATCTCGTTGAGCGGCAGGCCGTGCGTGGGGCAGGTGGTGTGGCTGTCAGGATAGCCAGAGTCGCATTGCGGGCAGATTTTCATGCGTTCACGCTTCTGGAGATGGGAAGATTTCGTTGAGGAACCATTGTTCCACTCGGATAGGGGGAATGCAATGGCCACTTGCGGTGGGTCAATTCCCTTCGGCTTGGAGGGCGAGGGATTTCGGATTCCCACCCTTTTCGCAAAGAACGCGAAAAGGATGGGGCATGGGGCAATTTGGGAACGGGAAAGTTTGTGAAAAGTAAAAGCAGGTCCTTCGGCTTCGCTACGCTCCGCTTCAGATGACAATGTATAGTTGTCATCCAATTATCGAAGGCTATATATCGATATCCTCCGAGGCCTGCACTGGAGGATTGGGAGCCTTGCGTTTGGGCTTTGGTTTGGGATCTTCCTCGGTCGGCGCCGGCGCCATGGACGGGTCCCAGTAGAGGAGGCGGGAGCAACTGTCGCAGGTGAGCAGTTCGCCCTCACGGAGTTGATTCCAGGTTTGGGGACGCACGCCCATGCGGCAGCCGGTGCACTGCTGATTTTCAACGCGGGCGATACCAGTTCCGCGGGAGGCGCAGAGGCGATCGAAGCGGGTGAGCCATTCCGGCTCGATAAGGGGACGAAGGGCCTCGCGCTGGGCGGCGAGGGCGGCCTGCTGGCTTTGCAGTTCAGCCTGGCGAAGGCGGACACGCTCGCGAGTCATGTCGAGGGCGGCGGCAAGCGACTCAACCTGGGCGCGGGCCGCGGCGAGCGCGGCTTCCTGGGCTTCAGTGCGTTCCAGGCTTGCGAAGGCCTCGTTTTCCAGGCGCTCGGCCTCGGCCTCGGCAAAGTGGAGTTCGTGTTCGTTGGCCTTGGCCTGGTCGGCGGTGGTGAGGGTGTTCTGCTGTGCGCTGTAGCGGACGACCTTCTGACGGTGAGAAGTGATCTCGCGCTCCAGGCGGGTGCGGAGGGAGTCCTCGCGGCTGAGGGCAGAGGATGCCTCGGCGGTCATGCGCTGGGCGGCGGCAAGGGCGGCCTCAGCCTGGGCGATTTCAGCCGGCAGGGTGCGCGCAGCTTGCACAAGGCTGGCACGCTCCAGCTCCACAGCTTGCAGCTTTACGAGATTTTCAATATGCGCCTGCATCCGTTGTTATGAAGTCTACGGCATTGGCCGTGGATTCATAAAATGGATGCAAGCGCAAAACAGAAGCTAAGCCCAGGTGCGGATGCCGATCACTCCCCAATACGCCAGGTAAACAGCGGCAATCAGCAGCGCCGAGGTTACGGCAATCGAATACCAGCTGACGCTCCTGCGAATCTCCTTTTTCCTCGCCAGCCATAAAGCGACTGCGCTGGCCAAAGAAGCTGCGGCAAAGATCAGTGTAGTGAGAAAAATGCCGAAAGAGTAAAAGGTCAGGTTTCCCAGGCGTGCGATTCCGTCACTGCCTGACAAAATGACGAGACCGACAAAGGCCATTAAGCTGAGCACGGCAATCAGCGGCCACAGCCGCATGGCGCGCTCGGCCGGGCGGCGGCGCTTCTTGAAAAAGCCGCCGATAATCCAGAAGAACGCGTACAAAAGGATCGAAACGACCGCAAGCAGGAACCAGGCAACCAAAGCGATTTCGGCGATGGCAAGCCACGTGGGGATGTGCTTCAGCGTATACATTCCGCCTGCAATTTGAGCGAATCTCCCCTCGGCATTGGGAGCGATTAGCGCGAGTGTAGCAATTGGATCGGCAGAATCCTTCTTGGGGACGGAGCGGAACTGTGTTCCCGACACGGGCACGTAGACACGATTCATCTCGCCCAGGCCGGAGAGCATCAACTTACCGCCCTCGAAGCGGACCCGACTTATCCCGAGCAGGCGCTCGAGAAAATAGCTGAATTGGTTGCGCGGCGAGGCGGGCTCGTACCAGCCGGCATATTCCCCCACATTTGCGGGCAGTTGGGCCGCTGCGGGCACCGGCGGCTTTTGGAGCGAGCGAGTGATGTAGGCGCGAATGGCTTTGTCAATTTTGTTCATGGCTCCGCCACTTCCGGCGTTGATGCTGTAAAAGTAGCCCACGCCGTACTCCGGCATATAGGCCATCTCCGTCAGTCCGCCGTTCACGCCGCCATTGTGGCCGTGATATACGAAGCCATCGTGAATGTCGGTGTAATTGCTCAAGCCGTAACCGGCTTTGAGGCCCTGCTGCGCGGCCCATGAGCGAGTCGGGGTCTCCATGCGGTCGATGGATGCCGTGGGCATCACCTGCACGCCGCCCACCGCGCCGCGATTCAGATAGAACTGCAGATAAGCCGCCATGTCCTTGGCCGAAGCGTTGATGGCGCCGGCGGGACGAAGAAGGATGTTCCAGTAGGGATAGGGCGTCTTGCCGTCGGAGTGATAGAGAGTCGTCAACTGTGGCGAGGGCTGCTCGAAATAGGTGGCCGTCTTCATGCCGATGGGCAGGAAGAAGTTCTGTGTCACGTAATCTTCGAAGCGCTGGCCGGTGATCTTCTCGACAATATAGGCGGCAACCGGAGGGCCGGAGTTGCAATAAGCCATGCGCGTTCCCGGCCGCCAGCGGGAGATGCGCGAATGGTGGTCATAATCGAGGCCTTCGCGCAGAGTCATGCCCTTGGCATCCTTGGCGTACTCTCGCAGGTGCATATCGTCCCAGCCGGTGGTGTGTTCCAGAAGGTCAACAACGCGCATCGGGTCGGTGGCTTCCCAGCGATTCTCAAACCAGATCTCGGGGACAAGTTTATGCACCGGGTCCTGGAGTGACAGCTTGCCTTCATTCACCAGCTTGAGGATGGAGAGCGAGGCAAAGGCTTTGGAAGTTGAGCCGATGCGGAAGAGCGTCTCGTCGGTGGTGGCGTGATTCGCAGCTACATTGGATTTGCCCAGCCCCGCGATCCATTCGGGACCATCGCGATGCACAATGGCCACAGAAACTCCGGGCGTATGCGAGTCGGCGAGGATTTTCTCGATCTGTTGGCGTAGCTCCGCGATCGATTGCGCGGGCTTGGGCGTGTCGTCTTTCTTAGCCTGCGCAAAACAACCTGATACAAGCAGGGAACATGCGAGCAATGAAACGCTGAATCTCATCCTTGGACTCCTTTCGATCTTCGCGCCGGTCTCGGTGGTAAAGAGGCCAATCAGGTTTGTTTGCTATGTCCCCCACCGGAAACGGATCAAGCAGCAACCGTAGATGCAATTGAAGATAGGGGCGCTACATTCAAGCAGTTCCTGCCTGACCTAAAAATATCACAGCCCCGAGGCGGTGGGATCAAGAGAAGAAAAATCGGTAGTAGGATAGTTTGAATCAGTTTTCCTTCAGGGGCAAAAGCCCAGTTGATTTTGCTTGGCTTAAGTACGGGCTGAAGCCCGTATCCTTCAAACTTGCCCATTACCGAAAAATCAAAGCCGAGTTTCAAGCGCGGCATTCTGCGACAATGGAAGCCAAACGGGAGGCGGGTTTGACCGAGGATCGACAATCGTTCTGGCGCAAGCACGGGTGGGTCAAGTGGGTTGCCGGCGGGTTGCTGGCGGCGCTGACGACTGCGGCTGTAGTGGTGGGCGTAATGCTACAGAGGGTGGAGCCGTATCTGCGCGCGCGCATCGTGGAGGGGTTGGAGGATCGCTTTCACGCGCGGGTGGAGCTGGACAGCTTTCACATCTCACTGGTGAATGGGCTGTGGGCCGAGGGTAAGGGGCTACGCATCTGGCCACCGGCGCGGGTGGCGGGCGTGGCAGTTCCGCAAGGGCAGGGCGAACCGCTGATTCGCCTGGATGAGTTCCGCTTTCATGCGCCGCTGGAATTGAAGCCGGGCAAACCGATTCACGTTTCGCTGGTGGAGCTAAAGGGATTGAGCGTGCATCTGCCGCCTAAGTCGCACTTTGAGCATGGAGTTGCTGCCGCTGCCAAACCCAGAGGCGCAATGGCGGCACTGGTGAGTTTCGAAGTAGACAGGATGGATTGCACTGCCGCTGAGCTGGTGATGGAAACCGACAAGCCGGGGAAGCTGCCGCTGGAGTTCCAGATTGCGCGACTGAAACTGACCGATATTGCCGCGGGTGGGGCGATAGGCTTTGATGCGGAACTGACCAACCCGAAGCCCGAGGGGACGATTAAGACAACGGGTAGCTTTGGACCGTGGCATGGAGCGGACCTTGGCGAGAGCCCGCTTAAAGGAGATTACCGCTTTGAGAAGGCCGACCTGTCCGGGTTCAAGGGGATTGCGGGGATTCTCTCATCGACCGGTCACTACGAGGGCACGCTGCGCGAGCTGGTGGTGGACGGGGAGACGGAGACGCCGGATTTCAGGCTGACGCGTTTTGGGGCCGCGCTGCCGCTGACGACGCATTTCCACGCGCAGGTGGACGGGACCAACGGAGACACCTGGCTGGAGCCGGTGGATGCGACGCTGGGCCATTCGCACTTTACCGCGCAGGGGGCAATTGTGCGCGAGCCGGGGGCGGTGGTGGCGGGCGCTCAGCAGTATGGCGGGCACGACATTGTGCTCATGGTCAACGTGGACAAGGCGCGGATCGAGGATTTTCTTCGCCTGGCCAGCCGCACGGGAGATGTGCTGCTGACAGGCGATGTGACGATGAAGGCTACGCTGCATATTCCGCCGGGGACGGCTGTAGTGCATGAACGACTGAAACTGAACGGCAGCTTTGCGCTGGGGCGGGCACAGTTCACGAGCGCGAAAATTCAGGGGCGAATTGCGGAGCTGAGTCTGCGCGGCGAGGGGCGCCCCGAGGAGCTGAAGAGCACCGATCCGGCGAGCATTGTGTCGCAGATGCAAGGCAGCTTCCGGATGGCAGGCGGGGTGATCACGCTGCCGTCGCTGGAGTACACCGTGCCAGGGGCGAAGATTCAGCTTGCGGGCACATATGGGCTGGCGGACGGCGCACTGAAATTTGAGGGCACGGCGAAGATGGAGGCCTCGGTGTCGAAGATGGTGGGCGGCTGGAAGGGAATGCTGTTGGCGCCGGCCGACAGCTACTTCAAGCGCGACGGAGCGGGGGCCGAGGTTCCCATCCATATAGAGGGAACGCGCGAGGCGCCGAAGATCGGCATCGATTTCGAGCGGCTAAAGCCGGGGGAGAGGCGGTAGAACAGGGTCGCCAAGATTTGTGACGTGGTTTTTCACACGATCGCGTATAATTCTCGGTTGCTTCAAAATGAAGTCGCGGAGGAAGCGAATGGACTCGACTTATATGATTTTGCTGGGAGCTGCAGCTCTCATCGCTCTAATTTTCGTTCTCTCAACTGTTTTTGGCAGCTTCTTTACCGTGAACACGGCTGAAGTTGTCGTCGTCACGCGTTTTGGCAAGTTTCTCCGGATTGCCGATCCGGGATTGAACTGGAAATTTCCTTTCATTGATACCGTCACGGGCACCGTGAGCCTGCGCGTCAATCAAATATCACTGACCATGGAGACCAAGACCAGGGACAATGTCTTCGTCACCATTCCAATCTCAGTGCAGAATCGTGTGCGCCCGGAGAAGGTATACGACGCCTTTTATAAGTTGTCCGACCCCACAGCTCAAATCAAGAGCTATGTGGAGCAGGTGATTCTGGGCCACGTTCCGGGGATGACGCTGGATGAGGTCTTTGCTTCGCAATCGTCGATTGCCGCGGCGGTCAAGCAGGAACTTGATGCGGACATGGCTACATTTGGCTTCGAGATTGTGAATGTGCTGGTGACCGACATTATTCCCGACGCCAAGGTGAAGTCGGCCATGAACGACATCAACGCAGCGCAGCGCGAACAGGTGGCGGCCAACGCGCGCGGCGAGGCGGAGAAGATCCTGGTGGTGAAGAAGGCCGAGGCCGAGGCGGAGAGCAAGGCGCTGCAAGGCCAGGGCATCGCCAATCAGAGGAAAGCGATTATCGAGGGCTTGCAGAACTCCATCGAGCAGTTCCAGAAGGTGGTGGACGGCACGTCGTCGAAAGAGGTCATGCAACTGGTGCTGGTGACGCAGTACTTCGACACGCTGAAGTCGATTGGCGAGAGCGACAAGACGAACACGCTCTTTCTGGCGCACACGCCCAACGCCGTAAAGGACGTCTCGGAGCAGATCATGGAGTCCATGCTGGTGGCGGAGCGGGCGAAGGGGTGACGCGAGAATTCAGGTTCCCGCCTTTTCGCCGGTTTTTTCTCGAAAGGCCGGCGAAAAGGATGGGAAGCCTGTCCATAGCCCAATCCCATTCGGTACGGATAAGAGCGACTAGATCTGCTGACTTACCTTTGAGCAGAACACATCGACTCCGCCGTTGACCGCGGAGCTCAGGGGAGAACTGACCAGAGCGGGAAGCCCTATTTTAGGATGCCGTTTTGTGGGAAGCAGCTTTGAGCAATTCCTTTTCTGCTCGCAACCAGTCCTGCTCCGCGTATCCATCCTTGTGACCGCGCGCCGCCCAATAACTTTTCGCAAGCTGCTCGATTTCCTCGCGAGACGGCTTTGACCCTTTAACAACTTTTTCTTTCTTTGTCGCGGCCTTGCGTGGCTTAGCGGCTGCCTTCGTCTTCTTCGTTGTATCTGCCATTTGAATTACCTCCATTAAATTCGCCGTAAACATCTGGGGATCTACTTAAGAATACAAAAACTCGTCATTGAAAGCGAATCAATTCGCCTCAGCGCACCTTATTGCCCAACTGGCGGCGCGGTTAAGCATACTCCAGCCCCTAAGACGGACTTGTGGGCCGCGGCCAGTGGGTGCGCACATATTCACCAGTGACAGAGATGTTCAGGGTGTGCATTCGAGCCGCAAGTTTGCACACTCGGTCTTCTTGCCCGCGCACGGCCCCGCGTGTTTGACTGGAGGTCGAAGAGGGACTGACACAATGGCTTACATTCTTGCACTGGACCAGGGGACGACCAGTTCCCGCGCGATTCTATTTGACCAGGCGGGCACGATTGCCGCCGTGGCGCAGCATGAGTTCGAACAGTTCTTCCCGCAGGCCGGCTGGGTGGAACATGACGCGATGGAGATTTTGACCAGCCAGATGAGCTGTGCGGTGGAGGCGCTGGGCAAAGTGGGCGCGCGGCCCCGCGACGTGGCCGCCATCGGCATTACCAACCAGCGCGAGACGGTGATTGTGTGGGAGCGGGCGACGGGCAAGCCGATTCACAAAGCCATTGTCTGGCAGGACCGGCGCACGGCTGCGCGCTGCACGGAGCTGAAGGAGAGCGGCGCGGAGGAGACTGTATCGAATAAGACTGGTCTGGTGCTGGACCCGTATTTTTCCGCGACCAAGGTGGGCTGGATTCTGGACAATGTGCCGGGCGCGCGTGCGCGGGCCGAGAAGGGCGAGCTGGCCTTTGGCACGGTGGACAGTTGGCTGATTTGGCACCTGACCAGCGGGCAGCGGCACGTGACGGACGTGACCAATGCTTCGCGGACGCTGCTCTTCAATATTGTGAAGGGCGAGTGGGATGCGGAGCTGCTGAAGATCTTCAACATTCCCAGGAGCATGTTGCCCGAGGTGGTGTGGTCAAGCGAGAAAGTGGGCGAGGTGACGACCACGCTGGGCCTGGGCGGCGTGGCCATTGCGGGCATTGCCGGCGACCAGCAGGCGGCGTTGTTTGGGCAGTTGTGCTGGAAGGCGGGCGAGGCCAAGAACACTTACGGGACAGGTTGCTTCCTGTTGCAGAACATTGGTACGGGACGCGACGGCAACGGGACAGGCTTTGTGCGCTCCAAGCACCGTCTGATTACCACTCTGGCGGCCAGCGCGGAGCATCGCCTGGAGTATGCGCTGGAAGGGAGCATCTTCATCGGCGGCGCTGTGGTGCAGTGGCTGCGGGATAATTTGAAACTCATCGGCTCCTCTGCCGAGGTGGAGGCGCTCGCCGCAAGCGTGCCGGACTCGGGCGGGGTGGTGCTGGTGCCGGCGTTTGTGGGGCTGGGCGCGCCGCACTGGGACCCGCATGCCTCCGGAATGCTGATCGGCCTGGGCCGAGGGACGCAGCCGGGACACATTGCGCGGGCGGCGTTGGAGAGCATCGCCTTTCAGGTGGCCGATGTGCTGGAGGCCGTGCAAAGCGAGACTGGCACGCCGCTGGCTGCCTTGCGCGTGGATGGCGGCGCGGCGGTGAACAACCTGCTGATGCAGTTCCAGGCCGACGTGCTGAATGTTCCAGTGGTGCGTCCGCAGGTGACCGAGACGACAGCGCTTGGAGCGGCATATCTCGCCGGACTGGCGACAGGATTTTGGGCTGGGCCAGAGGATTTGAGGGCCAAGCGGCAGAATGACACGCGCTTTGAACCGAAGATGGCTGCGAACGAACGAGCCGAGCGGCGCGGACGCTGGTCGCGGGCCGTGGAGCGGGCGAAAGGCTGGACTGAATAAGGTGCCTCGCCCATCTCACATACCGAGATATGCGGGCACACGAAATCTGGCGAAAAAGAGGGTTTTTGGGGCTAAATTGGCACTTTTTTGGCCAAAAAAGGGGCAAAATCGGGGGTTTGCAGTTACTGATTCGTTAACAGTGAAAAAATGTAAGTTGTTGATTCATTGAAAGTTATATGAAATAAAAGGGTCAAAAAAAGATTTCCACAGGGTAGGGGGGTGGGGGTACCCGGATTTTTGGGAGAAGAAAAGGAGAAAAAGACCGGAAGAAAGGGACCAGGGACCAGTGAATAGAAAGTGCCCGTCCTCTGGTTCTTGTTCATTCTGTGATTATGCGCCGGAGCGGGGATATTATCTGCAAAGTCCTGTGGCTTGAGGTTCATGATTTCCCAGGTTCTAGAATCCGAACCTGGGGCACCCGAATTTATGGATGGGACCTACGCCACTCGCATCGAGCGTATACTTGCTGCGACCGGGAATCCAATATTGAAATCCAGGTCAGCAGGGAACGATCATGAACCGTGAACGAATCGTGGAAGTAGTTCTGACGATGATCGGCGCAGTATTACTGCTCATTGCAGCGGTCGGCAAGCATCCTTATGGCTTTTACATGGTGCTCCGGCTTGTCATCACGGTAGGCGCAGTTTATTTGGCGTGGAGGATGTATAAGGCCAGCCAACGAGCTTGGTCATGGATGTTTGTCGCTGTTGCGCTTCTTTTGAACCCTTTCTTGCCGATACGTATGCAGCGAGCACAATGGCAAACGATTGATCTGTACTTGGGCATTTTCTTAATCGGATGGTCAGGATATTGGCTCTTCCGCAAGAGAACAGGAGAATTTGAAATAAAGAGGCCTGCAGAAGAGAAAGCGAAGGAGATTAACGGTGCGTACCAGTGGCCGGTAACTGAGGCTTATCAAAACGCCGGAACCTCGACGGGTGGAACAACAACATCTGCAGTCACTAGGGCTGCAAATCCAAGGAGAACTTCGTCAGTAAGAGGATGGTGGTCAGTTTCGATTTTATACGTAATTACTTGGTTGGCAGTGTGTCTGCTCCTGGCTGGAAGCTTTTCACTGCCTGTATTTTCTTCGGATTACAGTGGGTTGGTTGTGATTTATGTGTGCATTATGCCACTTGGTGGTATCACAGCATGGGAGACGGATTCGACGCTGTACAGAATTACTTGGACGGTAGTGGATATGCTCTTGGGCGGAGGCTTTTCTCTGGCGGTATCTTCGCCAGATTCCGGTTTGGGTAAGATAATTGTGTCCGCCCTGGCATTTGGTGGTTTCGCATGTGCTGCAATGCTTTGGTCTCGCGGTATCAGCAAGTTTCTGTCCAAAATCGGAATTACAAATGTTGCAACGCGGGCTATGGTATCTGTTTGTCTAATCATATGTGCAATCCATGCCCTAAATTTCGTCGGCAGTCTCGCAGCCAAATCATCAACTCTCGATGCTCAATTGAAAACCAGTTTCTCCGACACTAGTGCCCCTTTTCGCAAGGCGGCTGAACAAGGTGATGCCGACGCGCAGTACAAACTAGGAGTTTTGTATTACGAGGTGTGGGAGGGCCAAGGTGTCCTTCAGGACGATACGCAAGCGGCGTTTTGGCGTCGCACGATCAGGGCATGGAGAGCATGGATTAACTCTGCTGACCCCTATAACTGGCGCTACACTCAAGCGGTGTATTGGTTTCGCAAGGCAGCTGAGCAGGGCGACGCCGATGCGCAATACGTACTCGGGAACATATACTATTACGGCCACGGCCCGCTGAGCATGGATGGGCGCTACATCCAAGCGGCGTTTTGGTATCGCAAGGCGGCTGAGCAGGGCGATGTCGAAGCACAAGACGCACTCGGGAATTTGTACCTTCGCCGTGACGACGATGGCGTACCCTAGGACGCCACGGAAGCGGCAGCGTGGTATCGCAAGGCTGCTGAGCAGGGCGACGCTGACGCTCAAGAGAGCCTTGGGAATTTGTATCGCGATGGCGAAGGTGTCCCCCAGGACTATGCTCAGGCTATTCTCTGGCTTCGAAAGGCGGCCGAGCAGGGAAATGCCGGAGCGCAATGGTCACTCGGGGGTTTATACCTCGACAGTAAAGGCGTGCCCCGGGACTACGCAGAAGCCTATTTCTGGTACGATCTAGCGGTTGCTGGGGAACAAAACGCCTCGGACTCGAAACAAGTTGCGAAGTATCGAGACGAAGCCGCGTCTCACCTAACGCCAGTCGATCTTTTCCACGCACAGGAACGGGTGCGGGAGTGGAACGAGGCGCATCAGCCGAAGCCACAATGACGGAAGCGGCGGTAGGCGGCGTCCGGCGGCCTAGCCCCCGGCATCCCGATCCCGCTGCTCCCGAGCGAGTTGCACAACCTCAAGAAGCTGTTTGACCTTCCCTGGCAATGCGCGCCGTTTACGCACCTGAATGGCAGCTTTTTGTCCCTTATCGGTCAATTTCAGATTATCGAAGAAGACCCCGTCGGAGCTCTTTGATCGTTTGCCTCGAATAAGCCCGCGCTCAAAATGATCCTCTACTACGCTCCTGACGTGAACAAATGCAGTATGGTACTCCGGGGTAGTTTTTTCGAAGTTAGGATTCAATCTCTGTGTCAACGTGTAGGGCGAGAAGGGATCGTCTGGGTTCTCGTAGATTTCGATCAGAACATCACCTTCAATGCCATCGAATTCATTTTCGGGTCGAGGCATTCAGTTCACCCCTTTCTAAGTTTAATGGCGGCTGGTATATCAGCCGGGTGCCCCAAGTCCGGATTTTCGGACCTGAGAGACCATAATACCCGAAAAGCAACCGCAGGTCCTTCGACTTCGCTGCACTCCGTTCAGGATGACACATCAATACTGCGTTACCCTCCCGCTCATCGCGATAAAACTGCGATGAACGGGGCACAGCTTTTTACGGCTCATTGAGATTCTGATGTCCGGGCCACCTGCCTTCTCTCCTAATGAACAAAAGCGAAAAGGGTGGTATTTCGCAGCGCCCCTCCAGGGCGCGATCCTCTGACGGGCGGGCATTCCCCGGGTTGCCCCTTCGCTTCGCTCAGGGTTCACCCGGGGCTATTTTCCGTCACCCCTCCGGGGTGAATTTTGTAGCGACTCGTTCATTCCAGGCATACCTTGACGCGGCGAGTCGATTACTCAAGATGACAGCATCAATACTGCGTTGACCTCCCGCTCATCGCGATAAAACTGCGATGAACGGGGCACAGCTTTTTACGGCTCATTGCGATTCTGATGACCGGGGCACCTGCCGAAATTCTACGTGGTGAGTCAGAAGTTCATTGAGGAACAACAGCAGATCTTTCGACTCATCACCCCCAACCTCCACCCCACGAACGAAGACCTGTTCGTGGGGACCCCGGAAAGGCTGAAGAGTACGCCTGTGGCCCCGTTCGCTCAGGATGACAGCTAAATTGTGTGCTTATTGTGCAGCGTAAAAGTGAAGAGTGGAGTCGGCAGTTACGCCAGCTCCACCTCGATCTTCTTGGCTTCCGCGTCCAGCTTTGTAATTTTGAAGGTGCGGATTTGACCTTCGCTGAAGGTTTCGGGATTCGCTTGAGGCGTGGGATAGTTGCCTTGCCAGCGGCTCTTCAACTGTGAGGAGAGCGCGGAGAGATCGAGCTTGGCGGCGGACCCCTGCGGTGGGGTGGTTGCGCCTGCAGCGGATGCCGATTCAGCGGCTATTGCTGCGGTGCTGCAGTGGTGGCAGATAGCGCGGATGCCGTCGCCCAACTCAATATGGACAAGGCTGATGGATTGCTCGACGACACGGCCTGAGACCTGGTCGCCGACCTTGTGCTCGGCGATGTATTCATCGATGTCGCCTGGAACGAGCTGCTTGATGCTGAGCTTGATCTGGCGCTTTTCCGGATCGATGGCCAGGATTTGCGCTTTGACGATCTGGCCTTCGCGCAACATTTCAGAGGGGTGGTTGAGGCGGCGCTCGGCGGTGATCTCGCTGATGTGGACCAGGCCTTCGACGCCGTCGGTGAGTTGCACGAAGGCTCCGAAGTTCATCAGCTTGGTGACGGGGCCGGTGATTTGTGAGCCAACAGGGAAGGTGTGCCCGACGTTGGTCCAGGGGTCGGCGAGGGTCTGCTTCAAGCCGAGCGAGACGCGGCCGGCTTGAGACTCTGTGGGCGGCTTGATGCCGAGGATGACGACATCGACGCGGTCGCCTTGCTTGAGCAAATCGCTGGGGTGACGAAGCTTTTTGCCGTAGGACATTTCCGAAATGTGGATGAGTCCTTCGATGCCGGGCTCGATCTCGACAAAGGCGCCGAAGTCGGCCAGGCGGGTGACTGTGCCGGTGATGCGCTGGTTGACGGCGAGGTTGACGGTTTGCCAGGGCTCGGGCAAAAGCTGCTTGAGGCCGAGAGAGATTTTCTGAGTTGCGGGATCGATTTTGAGGATTTTGAGTTGCAGTTCCTGGCCAACGGTGAGGACGTCTTCGGGTTTGGTGACGCGGGCGTGGGAGATGTCGGAGACGTGAAGCAGGCCGTCGAAGCCGCCGATGTTGATGAAGGCGCCGTAGGGCATGAGGGTGCTGACGGTGCCGGTGACGATGGCGCCCTCTTTGAGCTCCTCGCGACGGGCCTCGCTGAGGCCGCGGGCCTGCTCTTCTAGGACGACGCGGCGATCGACGACGACGTCTTCATCCATGACGTCGAGCTTGGTGATTCGGCAAGTGATCTCGGTGCCGACCAGCTTTTCGAGCTCGACGGCGTCTTTGGTTCCGCTGCGGCTGGCGGGCATGAAGGCGCGCACGCCGACATCGACCGTGACGCCGCCCTTGCGGACTTCGGTGACGGTGCCGACGATGGCCAGCTTCTCGGCGAAGGCGGCTTCCAGGGCCGACCAGTCTCGGGGCTGGGCTACTTTGAAGCGCGAGAGCTCGTAGTAACGCTCGGTGTTGCGGCCAGTGACGGAGACGGGGAAGGTGTCGCCGGGGTGGACGTCTTCGGCGTTGTTCGAGAAGGCCGAACGAGGCAGAACGCCCTCAGTTTTATAGCCGATGTCGAGAAAGACCTGGTCGGCGGAAAGAGAGACGACGACACCCTGAAGCTGGCGCTGGCCGGGCTGCTCGGATTTGTGCGAGTGGCTGCGCTCGAAGTCGTTGAGCAGGTCGGCAAAGGACTCCTCAGGCTCAGAGGGCTCGGAAGAGGCGGAATCGGAGGGCAGAGTTTCCCAGGTCCCCAAATGCGAGGGACCCGGGGCACCCGCAGCCTCGTTGACCGCTTCCGCGATGGGTTCGGCGACGGGTTCAGGAGCAGTCTCGTCGATGGGCGGAGCGACGGACACTTCGATTGGCTCCGTGATGAGTTCAACGGGCTCGGGTGTGATTTCGGGGGTGGGCTGGAAGTCTTCGGGATTTTCGATAGTCATGATGGTCTACTTATTCATTTTCCCATGATTGGGCGGGTAGCGTGTTGAAAGCGGCCTGACGTGAAGATTCCATACATTCTGACGGCTCGGCGCAGACACTGTTACAGCGCAGAAATTGAGGTCACGCAGCGCTTATGGAAACTCTGTCACCTTGGCGGTCATGTGTGTCTTTGGGATCGCTGCGTCGCCCATATCGTCAATGATGTGGTCGATTGCTCCCAGGTTGCCTAAAGCCACAGTGATCATATGGTGGAAGCGAAGGCCGGGCGCGCGGGGAGTTTCGATGGCATGGCTCAACACAACATCTGGATGCCGGAAGACGGAGTAGATGCCCAATCCCCAAGCCTCATGGCTGGTCACCTTATCGGCGACCTTGTAGGATGCCCATCCGTTTACCCCGTGAGTGCTGGTGTAGCTGGATTGGTCAGGCGGATCATAGGGGATTTCAGATTGATAAAAGTAGGTTCGGCCGCCATTGCCGCTCCACAACACCTGAAACTGCTGCTGATGTTCAACGAAGAGCCCGTAAGCGATGACGTTGTCACCGTTCACCACCAGGCCGTTCTCGTTGGTGTTCAAGCCCCAGCCCACACCAGAGCCGTGATCGGCGCGCCAGATCCAGGTGTGATCGACGATGATGTCGTTGCTATTGATCTCCAGGTCGATTCCGGCGCGTCCCACACCGGCCCCACCCACGCGGAAAAAGATGTCGTGCAGTGAGATTGGGTTCTTAGCGTGACTGGCGTGGCTGCTATCCGAATCGTTTCTGGGGGGACCAATTTGGACCAGCACGGGTGACCGCGTGGCTCCGGCATCGATCAGAAGGCCCGCGAGGATGATGCCGTTCTGGTCGCCGATGACAAGGGCGGCGTTGCCGTTGACAGGGCGCAGCGTAGCGAAACCGAGTCCCATGACCACCGTGCCGGGACGCGTAACGCGGAGGGCTTCGGTGAGTTCGTAGACGCCGGGGGTGAAAAGCAGATGCTTGCCGCCGGCCAGTTGTGCATTGATGGCCGCAGCGGTGTCGCCGGGGTGGGCGATGTAGAAACGGCTGAGGGGGATCGAGACACCGGACGTGGACCCCGTGCGCCACGTGACGCCGACGCTATCGCGGCGCAACTGCGGCACGCGGACGAAATAGCGGCCCCGCGCATCGACGGCCAAAAAGGGTTTTTCGCGCACCAAGGGAGTTCGGGCCACCTTGGTGTAGGGCGGTGAGGGCCACTCGCCGGCTGGCGGCGAGAGCACGCCGACGAAGACCATATTCCAGTTGGCGCCGGTCCAACTGCCCCACTCGCTATTACGCGAGATCCATTGCTGCTGAGTGCCGGAGTCGACGTTGTCGTCTACCACGGTGTCGGACATCCAACCGCCGCTCGCCCAACCCCGCTGCTGGTGCAGCACTAAATTGCCCAGAACGTGCATCCGGCGGAAGGGCACCGCCTGCGAGACAGCCCATTGCATGGTGCCGCCGGTGGGAGTTACCGAAAAGCCCTCAGCGGCGCGCCAGAAGGTGCAGGTGGCATTGTTGCGAGCGTGGGTGGCGTCGGCGTGGACATTGCCGGTGATGTGGACGCGGTCGGGATTTGCGCCCAAACCCAGCACTTCGGTGTAGAAGCCTACGGGCACATCGACTTTATAGTTGCCCGGCAGAAACAGCAGTGCGTTGCGCGCCGAGCCAAACTCGCTATCGTGCTGAACTGCGTAAATCTGGTCGATTTGCTTTTGGATGGTTGCCGAGGGCATGGCGGGATTGAAGACCAGCACATTGGGGCCGAAATCCGGCTGGGCCGAGCTGGCTGCAGTGAGCGGAGACACGCAGATGGCCAACAGCCCCAGTGTCAGGGCAAGTTTGTAGCGCAGGCATGAAGAAACTTCCACGTTCACCATTCCTTCCTTCGGGGGCGATGGCTGAATCTTCTGCCAACGCGCGATTCCAGAGTACCAGCTTGAGAGGTTCGGACACATCACTGCCAGTCGCCGGATTGCCCACTTTACGGTGCGCCCGCGTTCCGCTTCCAGTTACACTGGATAGGCCATGGAAATCCAAACAAATAACGAAATGACGGGGAACGAGATTCGCGAGGCATTTCTACGCTTTTTTGAGTCGAAGGGGCACCGGCGGGTGCATTCTTCCTCGCTGGTGCCGGCCAACGACCCCACGTTGCTGTTTACCAATGCGGGGATGAATCAGTTCAAGGACCTGTTTCTGGGAGCCGAGCGCAGGGAGTATACGCGGGCGACGACCTCGCAAAAGTGCGTTCGCGCCGGGGGCAAGCACAACGACCTGGAGAACGTGGGCTTTACGCGGCGGCATCATACGTTTTTTGAGATGCTGGGCAACTTCTCGTTCGGGGATTATTTCAAGCGGGAGGCGATTGCTTTTGCCTGGGAGCTGATTACGGGCAAGCGCGCGAAGGGCTGCTTCGAGATTCCGGTGGAGCGGCTGTACGTGACGATCTTTGAAGGAGCGGACGGGGTTCCGCGCGATGACGAGGCGGAAAAGTTCTGGATTGAAGCCGGTGTGGCGAAGGAGCGCATTTTCACGTTTGGGTTGAAGGACAACTTCTGGCAGATGGGCGAGACGGGGCCTTGCGGGCCTTGCTCGGAGATTTTTTACGACATGGGGCTGGAGGCGGCGGAGACGCCGGGCGTCGATAAACCGTTTGGGCAGGACGAGGCGCGGTATGTGGAGATCTGGAATTTGGTCTTCATGCAGTTCGACCGCTCCGCCGTGACGGACGCTGCGACAAAAACCACTACTTATAAGTTGACGCCACTGCCCAAGCCGTCGATTGATACGGGCGCGGGGTTGGAGCGGCTTGCGGCCGTGCTGCAAGGGAAGGTTTCCAATTTTGAGACGGATTTGTTTACGCCGCTGATTGTGATGGCTGCGGAGTTGACCGGAGTCACCAACCTAGCGGAGTTATCGGGGTTAGCGGAGCTGGCAGCTGCGGAGTCAGTGATGGCGAAACCGGCTATCGCATCGAAGCTGGCGAAGTTCGTTGGCAATGCGAGCCTTCGCATCATCGCCGACCACGCCCGTGCGGCGACCTTCCTGATCAACGACGGCGTGCTGCCATCGAATGAAGGGCGAGGCTATGTATTGCGGAAGATTCTGCGCCGTGGAATCCGCCATGGCCGATTGCTCGGGCAGGAAAGGCCGTTCCTCTATCAGATGGTTTTTGCCGTGCGCGATTTGATGCAGGGGGCTTATCCGGAGTTGAAGAATTCTGCGGATCGCGTGGCCAAGGTGGTTGAGGCGGAGGAGAAGCAGTTTGCAAGAGTACTTTCATTAGGTTCGGCACGATTACAGGATTGCCTAAACGAAAACGCCATTCGTGCGAAAGGTGTGCTGCAAAAGTATGAGAGCAAGTTATTTGGGCTTGCAAAAGAAGGAAAACTTGCTATTAAAGCGACTGGGAAGCAGGCTTCGGATTACGCTCGCGCGGGCATAGACATCGCTTCGGGGTCGCCTCTCCTAGTAATGACCCATATCACTCAGGAAATGGTGAGCGCTCGTAATCTTTTTGACGCGAAAAACGGTGATATAAAGCCATTCAGAGAAATCATTACGAAATACCTTGGGTCTCAGGAGGCGAATGCCTTCGAGACCGAATATAATGCGATTTTTCACGGCCCAAAGCAACTTAGTGGCGCGGACGCATTTTTCTTGTACGAGACTTTTGGTTTACCCAAGGATTTCATTCAGGATGCCTGTCGTGATGCAGGCGTGAGGTTTGATGATGAGGACTTCGAAGCCGCTCGCGCTGAGGAACAGGCTCGCGCACGCGCTAGTTGGAAGGGCGGGAGTCAGAAGACGGCGAGCCCGTTCTATCGCGATCTGCAGAAGACTGTTTTTGACGGCTACCGGCAGCTTGTCTCAACGAATTGCGAGGTTCTCGCCATCGTGAAGAACGCCGTTGGCATACCCTTCGCGGTGCAGGGCATGATGGTTGAGGTCGTTCTCGACCATACGAGCTTTTATGGTGACTCGGGCGGGCAGGTGGGCGATACTGGCTGGTTTACTTCACCGGATGGAAATGCGCTTGTTGCCGAGATTCAGGGCTGCGTGCTGCCGGTGCAGGGAGTGAGGGCGCACAAGGCTTTGCTCAAGGAACCGCTTGCCGTCGGCGATCATGTGCGGACTGTCGTCGATCATGAACGGCGCGATGCGATTCGACGCAATCACACGGGGACGCATCTGCTGCACGCGGCGTTGCGACAAGTATTGGGGACGCATGTGAAGCAGGCCGGGTCGGCTGTCCATCCGGAGCGCTTTCGCTTCGACTTCTCGCACTTTGCGCAGGTGGCCGATGAGGAACTTGCCGAGATTGAGACGATTGTGAACCGGCAAGTGCTGGCTGACACAAAAGTTGAATCCATCGAGGACGTGCCCATCGACGTGGCGGTGAACGAGTACCATGCCATGGCGCTGTTCGGCGAGAAGTATGGCGACAAGGTGCGGGTGATCAGGGTGGGAGATTTTTCCACGGAGCTATGTGGTGGGACGCACACACGGGCTACGGGCGAGATCGGCCTGGTGAAGATACTAAGCGAGGAGTCCGTGTCATCAGGGGTCCGGCGGCTGGAGGCGATTACCGGTATGGGTTCGCTGAATGCGTTCCGCGAGGACTTCGCCGTGGCTCAGGTCGCTGCTCAAGTGGCTGGACAGCCGGATGGGGGCAGTCTTTCGGAGGGGCTTCGAGCAAGGCTGGCCGCGCAGGAGGACGAACTGAAGCGGCTGCGGCGGGAGTTGGATGAGGCGCGGATGAAAGGGGCTGCCGGGGCTCTGGACGATGCGTTGGGGCGTGCGGTTGAAGTGAAGGGCGTGAAGCTGGTGACGCTCCGGGCCGATGCGCTGGAGCGCGGGCAGTTGCGGACGCTCGTCGATAATTTGAAGCAGAAGCTGGGCGAGGGCGTGGTGGTTGTGGCCTCGGCGCAACCCGATGAGAAAGTCGCGCTGATTGCGGGAGTGACGGCGGGGCTGACCAAGCGGATTCAGGCGGGTAAGTTGGTGGGTGCGGTGGCCAAGTTGGTGGGAGGCTCGGGCGGCGGTAAGCCGGAGATTGCCGAGGCCGGCGGAAAAGATCAATCGCAGATTGTTGCGGCGCTGAAGGCCGCGGCGGAGATTGTTGGGGAGTTGCTTATATAAGACGGATGGAGATTGTGGTTTCCCACCCTTTCCGCAAACAACGCGGAAAGGATGGGGTACCCAAGATTCATTGTTACTTTGCAGTTTGTAAAGGCTGTAAAAAACCAAATCCATAGAGAGTTGTAGTTGTAGATACCCACCTTAGGCACAAACACAAATACGCGCCGAAGGTGGGGCACCCAGATCAAGGAGTACACGGCCTCGTCTACACCCAAAGTGTGCTTATTTGTTGTCGTTGCCGATGAGGCGGAAGGTGATAGTGCCCCAGAAGAGGCGGGCGCGCATCTGGACGGGAAGGTGGCGCACGTCGTCGGTGTACCAGACCCAGATGTTGCCGCGATTCTTGACCACGCCGGCGTCGGCGGTGGGTTGCACGCGCAAAGTTTTGAAGGTGCCGAGCGGGGTCTTGATCTCCTCGCGGCCTTCGATCTTCATGGTCACGGGCACAACGCGCATGGCGTCAAAGACCGGGATGACGAAGTTGTGTCCCAGGGCGATGGGTTGTGAGGAAGCGTAGAAGACGCCGGTAAGCAAGTCGGTAAGGCAGGCAGGGGCTGCGGCTTCAACGTGCTTAGTTTGCTTGGTAAGCAGGTTTTTCTCATCCTGGAAGGCACGGTTCTTGGTGTAGTCGAGGTGGAGGGTCGAGTTGACCTGACGGCGGCCCTCGACGGTCTGCTTGTTGAAGTCGTAGGTGCAGCCTTTGGAGCGGTCAAAGCTGGACTGGAAGCGGTCGCTGACGTGAAAGAGCAGGTTGATGGCGCCGATGGTGTCGGCGCTGGCGGTAAGGTTCTCACGGTCGCCGGCGGCTTCAAAGCGCAGCACGGCTGTTCCGGCGGGAAAAACCCGCCAGTCCACCGAGTAGGTGAGGGTCTGCTTGAGCGGAAAGCTATAGCCGGGGCGAGGGGGCGAGAGCGAAGGCGTCTGCTGGGCAAAAATCGGGAGGGGAGCCACGGCGGCCAGGGCGAGGACGCAAAGAAGGACGGTCAGGGTTAAGCGCGTTTTCACCGGCGAGTTGGCTCCTTACTGAATGGACTGCTCTGGCGTTGCAGCCGCTTATCGCGGCAGATTCACAACCACGGCCAGCAGCGGCCGCAGCAGGAGCAGGCTGAGGTAAAGCAGCAGAACCCCTATCCCTGCATTGTACTCGCGATGCTGTAGGTAGAGCGACAGGGAGAAACTTCCCGTTCCAGCACCGAGGGTGCTTTTACCATTAGGATTCCTTGCTGGGGTCAGACGCGGAATCAGGCGCGGCACCTGTTGGCAATAGCCGTCGAATGCGGGGAAAGTGGCGCGCAAAAAGCGTTCCTCGGAGGCGATGACCGGCACGTAGATGGCCGCGAAGCCGAGCGCGAGCACCAGCGCCACCGGCCAACTGAGCAGCGCTACGGCAAAACCTCCAGCGATCAGCATGGAGCCCAGATAGAGCGGGTTGCGGGTGTGAGCGTAAGGGCCGGTTACGGTAAGTTCGCGATTTTTTTTGACGTAGCCAGAAGCGTAGGCACGCAACCATAGGCCGGGCAGGACCAGCGCCAGGCTGCAGGCCACGGCGGATGGATGGGGGGCGCGCCGGACAAGTTCAAATAGATAGAGTGCCGCGGTGAGAAAGCCCAACGGGACGCGGATGCGCCGGGCGATGCGCTGCCAGCGTGCGATCCAATCTGGTAACGACGGGTCGAGTTGCGGAGCGGCGGGGTTGGTCATGAGGCAGATTCAGGATAAAGCAAGGCGTCAGCGGCGCGCAGGACGTCGCTAGGCTGGATGGTGAGCAGTCCGGATTCCGGCGCTGCACGGCGTGTGTGATCGCGGCGGCTTTCCGGGCTGCGCAGGACGGTGAAGCGCGTGCCGAAGGGGCCGTTGCGGCTGGGGTCGGTGGGACCATAGATGCCCACCACCGGGCGGCCAAGCGCGCAGGCCAGGTGGAGCGGGCCGGTATCTCCGGCAATGGCCAGAGCAATGCGGCGGGTGAGAGCGATGAGTTGGGCGAGCGTGCAGGAGAGCGGAGTGGCCGCGCCGTTGGTTTGCCGGGAAAGTTCTCTTGCAAGCGGCTCCTCGCCAGGTCCGGTGTTGACTAGTACACGGAAACCATTGGCAATAAAGCCTTGTGCAACAACGACATAACGCTCAATAGGCCAGCGCTTAGCGCCCCAGCCGGCGCCGGGATTGATGAGCACGGCTGACTGGCCAGAGGCTGGAGGCAGAATTTCATCGGCCCAGGTTTCAGCGGCGGGGTCCACGGGCAGCCAGGGCGGGACGGGAGCGAGTTCATCGCCGGCGATGGCCGACGCCAGTTCCACATCCTGCTCGATGACGTGTGTGGCCTGCGTGACTACGCGCTCACTGTAGAGCCAGCGGGCGATCGATTCTCGAGGATTCGCCTCGCCAATCAGACGGCGGCAACCGGCGAGGCGCGCGGCAAGACGCGCAAGCAGCGCCGAGCGGATAGCTCCTTGCAGGTCGATCACTGCGTCGTATTCGCCGGACCGGAGCGCAGATCGCAAAGCCTTGAATTCATGAAGGGTTTGTCGGTTGAAGGGGGATTTGCGCCACTCTTTGGTAGCGGCAAAATGCAGGCGGTCGATGAGAGGCTGAGCGGAATTCGGAGCGGGTTGGCGCGTCGTGCTGCCTTCTGCCGATAACAGCGCCCGCCAGCGCGGTTCGACGACCCAGTCGATGACCCAATCAGGATGGACCTGGCGCAAAGCCGTTACCGCGGGAAGGGCGTGCAAAATGTCGCCCATGGCGCCGAGCCGGACAACCAGTAAGCGAAAGTTGGAATGCGTCTGCAAGCTCTGATTTTCTCACAGGGGCGGGTGCATTTCTGGAGTCAAACAACGTTTTGGTGTAAAGTCTTGTCTGTGAAACGCTCAGTGGTTGGAATTGCATTTTTTCTCGTGATGGTTATTTGCACAACGGGACAGAATCCTGTTTCTCAAGGGTTAAATAGTCGCCATTTCTATTGGAGTGCCCGCAAAGCTCATGAGCTGGACTACAAACGAACAATTCGCAACTCGCCTGACCTGAATTCTGACGAGAGAGCGGCGCTTCTGAAGACGGTTATCGCAATGATTCGGCCATTCATGTCTGATTTGGAGATTGGTTCCGAGCAGGAACTCCGCAAGATTGCGGCAGATACTCGGATTGAATTGATAGATCTTAACGGAGATGGAACTTCAGAGGTAATTACGCAGGCGGTTGGGATCAAGGCAGGATGCGGCACGACAGGCAATTGTCCGATTTGGATATTCATGAAAGCTGCAAATGGCTATCAACTGCTTCTTGACACGCGTAGCAAAGAAGGAATCGGAGGGTACCAACTGATCACTGTAGCGGATACGCGAACGAATGGGTTCAACGATCTCGTTTTAGCAACGCATGATTCTGCCAGCGAAAAGACGCTGCTGGTATATCGCTACAGAAATGGTCTCTATAGAGAAGGCGCCTGCTACGACGCCAACTGGCAATCATGGGTCAGCGGGGATTTCCATATGCTTAAGCAACCAGTTATAACAACGTGCAGTCAGAGATAGCCTTGCGATTTGTGCTTCTACGCACCCTACTTCAGCCGATTGATCAGCCAATCGATGGCGGCGGTAGGGTCCTCGATCTCGATGCGGAGGCGAGCAGTCTTGAGCGGTAGAGATTGGGGAAAGGTGGAGGCGAGCTTTCCCAGGCGGATGAGGTCTTTTTCAGTGGTGATGAGCGAGGTAGCTCCGGCAACGCGGGCAGTTGCGACAAGCCCGTCGAGGTCGCGGGCGGTGAAGCGGTGGTGGTCGGGAAAGGCAACGCGGGCGGAGAGATGCAGGCCGGCGGATTCGAGGCCGTTAAAGAACTGCTCGGGGCGTGCGATGCCACAAAAGGCGGCGACCGGGCTGCTGACGGCGGGGATTTCCATGGTGCGGCGCAGACGCCAGATTGGGCCTTTCCAGCCCCAGGCCTGTAACTCATTTGCCAGCTCCGGCTCGTTAGCAGGAATAGCGATGACGCTGGCCCGGCGAGTGGCCGAGAGCGGCTCTCGGAGGTTTCCGGCTGGAAGAAGCATGTCCCGCCAGTCGCCTTTGTCAAGGAGCAGAATGTCCACGTCTCGGGCGAGTTGGCGGTGCTGGAAGCCGTCGTCGAGCAGGTGAATACATACCTCAGGGGTTAAAGCCCCCGATAATTTTGCCTGTTTTGTGTCAGGGCTAAAGCCCTGACCTACCAGATCGGACCCTTTCTCTATATGAGATTGCTCGGCCTCGGCCAGCGCACCTGCATCGTAGCGCTGCGAAGCGACGTAAACGGGAAGGCCGGTTTCGCGGGTGATCAGCAGCGGCTCATCTCCGAAGTCTTCGGCAGTTCCATCCGGGTTGACGCGGGCGGCGAGTTGAATATTGCGGCCGTAGCCGCGGGAGAGCACGTCAACACGCAGGCCGCGAGCGACGAGCGCCTGGGCCAGGGCGATGGTGAGGGGCGTCTTGCCCGAGCCGCCAGTGGAGAGATTGCCGATGCTGATGACCGGGAAGCGAAGAAGGCGGAACGGCTCAGAACCATTCTCGATGCGCCGGTTGCGCAGGTAGAGTCCTGCAGCATAGAGCGGAGTCAATGGCGCCAGCCAGCGGCGTCTCATTCAGTCTGGCCTCCTTCATGGAGCAAGCTTCGCAACGCCACCATGCAGCGGCCGGTTGCTCCCGCCTGCTGTTCGAATACTTGCCTTGCCCGGTTGCCCATGGCTTTGGCGGCGACACGGTCTTGGAGCAAGCCGATCAGGGTTGCGGCCAGAGTTTCAGCGGTGGAGATGTGGAGGGCCTGGTGGGCCAGCAAATCTTTGGTAATGGCGCGGAAGTTGGTAAAGTGGGGGCCCATCACGATGGGTACGCCGAATTGAGCCGGTTCCAGCGGGTTGTGTCCTCCGGCGGGAACCAGGCTGCCGCCGACGAAGGCTACGAGAGCCAGTGAATAGACCGAGGCCAGCTCGCCGATGGTGTCGAGTAGGACGATCTGTCCTGGATTCAGCGGCTTAAGCGAATCTTCGGGAGTGGAACGCCAGTCGGAGCGTTTGATCCAGGCCGCTCCGGATTTCTCCAGCAGTGCGGCCACCGCGGCAAATCGCTCCGGATGGCGGGGCGCAAGGACCATCGCCAGTTGCGGATCGGCCTGAAGCAGGCGCGGCCAGGCTTCGAGGAGAGCGGCCTCCTCACCTTCGAGCGTGCTGCCGGCGACGATGAGACGCCGGCCGGGCGACCACTTCTTCAGCAGGCGCGTGGCCTCTGTTTCCCCGGCGGCGCGCACGTCAAATTTGAGGTTGCCGGCCACAGTGACCCGTTCCGGCAGGCAGCCGAGGGCCTTGAGTCGCTCGGCGTCGGTCTGGCTTTGTGCGAGAACTCTGCCGAGGCGGCTCAAGAATGGCCTCCACAGCCAGCGGAGCCGCCGGTAGCGAGGCCAGGAGCGGTCGGAAATGCGGGCATTGACTACTGCTACGGGGATTTTGCGCCGATAACAGCCGCTGAGCAGATTAGGCCAGAACTCGGTTTCGGCCAAAATGAAGAGGCGCGGCTGGAGGGCGTTCAAGTAGGCACGCACAGCCCATGGCAGGTCAAGTGGGCAATAAAAGACGCGGTTAGAGCCGAAACGCTCGCGGGCCAGTGTCTGGCCTGTGCGGGTAGTAGTGGAGATGGCGATCACGTATTCGGGCAGTGCGGCATCGAGGGCTTTGACCAGGCGGCTGACGGCCAGAACCTCGCCGACAGAGACAGCGTGGACCCAGATGAGGGGACGCTCAGAACCCAATCCGGCAAGCTGCTTGCGGAGCCGGGATGGAACCAGTCCCAGCCGTTCGAGCAACCCCTCGCGGTACTTTTGTGTGGTGGCCATGCGGAAGAGCCACCAGGGGGCGCCAACGACCAGGACCACAAGCAAGGCCAGATTGTAGAAAAGCAAAATCATGCGGTTGAGAGTATTCTATTCCCGGTTCAATTCTCACATAATACAGGCGGCCTCCATTGATACAGGTGGCCTCCAATGATAGAGTCGAGAACGATGAAGGTTTTACGAACAACTCCGCTGCTTCTGCTTTGGCTGGCACTTCCAGCCAGAGGCAGCGATCACACTCCGCCTCCGGTGCAGCCTGCTACGACGTATGCAGCAGTCGTAGTGCACGAGGATGAGAAGGTAGCTATCGCCGCCGAACCCTACGACACGCGCGAAAAAGAGGCAATCTTCCGTGTCGATTATCTCAGTCATGGCGTGATGCCCATCCGGCTGATTGTCACCAACAACGGCAACCGGCCGATCAGCCTGCGCGAGGCTCGGATTTTCTTCCTTTCGGCAGCCGGGGACAAGATTCAGACCGCCGAGCCGGAAGACGTGGAGCGGCTGATGACACGCAGGGAGCGCGAAGGCGGCAAGATTCCGCTGCCCACTCCGTTGCCCAAAATCAAGCTCAAGCCCGTGGCCAGCAACGGGGATATCGAAAAAGACTTCGACACCTTCGAGTACCATGCTTTGACGGTCGAACCGCACACCACGCGCGCGGGGTTTCTATTCTACGATGTCTCCGGGCTCGACCATCCCCTGGAGGGCGCGCGGCTGCACCTGCGTATGCTGCGCGACGCCGGCGGCAACGAGCTTTTCTATTTTGAGATTCCCTTCGACAAATACCTCAAGTCGAAGTCCAGCCAGATGAACTAGCGCTGCGGGAAAGGCGCGGGCTAGGACGCCTACTCGTAATATGTAGCCGTGCAGGTGTCTGTCTCCCAAATGGTCACATGCTTCACGCGGACCCGGCCCTGAGTCAGAGCGGCGAGCTGCTCGCAGGTCTGGTCGTAGAAGTATTTGGCCAGGTTCTCGGCCGAGGGGTTGAGGACGGTGAAGGGCTCGAGGTCGTTGAGCATCTGGTGGTCGATGCGCTCGACGATCGGGCGCAGCAGAGTCTTGAGCAGCTTGAAGTCCAGCAGCAGGCCGGCGGGGTCCAGCTCCGCCCCGGCCAGGGTGACGCGGACCTTGTAGTTGTGGCCGTGCGGGTTCTCGCACTTGCCTTTGTAGTTGCGGAGGTAGTGTCCGGAGGAAAAACCAGCCTCCACGGTGACTTCAAACATGGTTGTCTGCTCGATTCTATGCGGGGAAGCGCCCCAGACTCTATTTTAGTGCTTTTCGCCACGGGACTTAAGATAGGCAGCCTTACGCGCTTCTTCGCTGCGCCGGTCCACCTGTTCGAAGAGGTGGCTTAAGACGCCGACGAGCGCCGCTGCCAGTCCGGCCAGCAGCAGAAAGAGCGCGACTGTCCGCCACAGCGATGCATTGGCCGGCAGGCCAGGCTGAAGGCTCGAAGGCACAAACGAGACAGCCGCCAACAGCAGCGCGAAACAGAGCAGTATGGCGGCCAGGATGTAGAAGTTGCGGGACATAGGATTTGTATCCAGATCAGCCGTGCGATATGCCATGCCTGGCTTCAAACTCGGCGAAGAACTCCCTGATTGGCCGGACTCTTCCTAGTCTCGCATCTTCCAGGCCCTGACGAATGCCTTCCTCGGCAGTAAGTACGTCGGGTTTTGAGTTGGTGTGATCGGTTGGCGGCTTTCGTCGAGTGTCCATTTCAGCCTCTTCTCTTTGGTTTAGTGATAATCATGCACTACTCGAAAAACTCTTCATCAATCTTCTTGATTTCGAGCGTTTCCTCAACCCGGCACCCGACATTATGCCGAATCATAAGACGTGTTAGCTGGCCGCCATCAACAAGTACAAGTCTCTTGCTCAACTTAGCCGCCTCCTTGCGGGCCGCATCCGTATAAGTTGATGCTGTGACAAACAATCCTTTACTTGCTTTGAAGCGGTCCAAACTTCCGAAAAACTCTCGAATTGCATTTGCGCCGACATTGTTCCCTTCGGCATATCGTTTTGCCTGAATATAGATGCGGTCCAAACCTAAAATGTCCTGGTCGATGACACCGTCAACGCCGCCGTCTCCTGTTCCACCCACCAAAGCTTTCTTGATTTCCGCCTCGGTCGTCGAGCCACCATACCCCATCGCGATCAGTAGACGTACAACAAGGTTCTCGAAGAATGCAGGTGTGCCCGAACGGATTTTGATAAGCAATTCATCGGCGAGTTCCTGCTCAAGCTGAATGTGCGCATTGCGAATAGTCTCGTCTGGGGTCAGTGACTGTTCATGTGACGAACCGGAAAGTCCTACGCTATCCGATTCAACTTCGGACCCGTACGGCTTCCAAAACTCCTGAAACTGCGGGAATTGCCCCAAGTACTTGATCGTGATGCGGTCAGGAGGACTGGAAAGGACGGTCCTTCCTTGTTCTGAAATGCAAAAATGTGCCCTCTTTGTTTGATTAATCAGACCAGCCTTTGCCAAGTAAGACTTTGCCCATCCGACCCGATTTGCGAATGTTGTTTGTCGTCCAGATGGGAGAAGTGTTGTTCGCTCTTCCTGCGATAGGTTGGACTCTTCTGCCAAGCGCTCTACTGCGTCTGAGATGCGCCATTCCTTCTCAGCGGAGAGTTTGAGCACTGGCAGCATCAAAGTTTGAAAGTCTGGAATAGGCATTACATTTCGCCCTTATCTGAGGTTTGTTTCTGGTTCTGAATTCTACTCTTGCGATGCATGGTCTGTCTCAGTGCCAAAAAACTTCTCCACATCTGTTATCGACGCGGACATGCGATAGGGCGGAAGGCTGGCCAGGAATGTTTGGCCGTATCGTTGTCTCGTGACGCGGGGATCGAGGAGGACCAGCACGCCGCGATCTTCGAGCGAGCGGATGAGGCGGCCGAAGCCCTGTTTGAGAGTGAGAACGGCGGAAGGGACCTGGTAGTCGAAGAAGGGTTTGCCGCCGGCCTCTTCAATCGCCTTCATGCGGGCCTGAATGACCGGATCACTTGGGACGGCGAATGGCAGGCGGTCGATGATGACGCAGCTCAAGGCTTCGCCCTGCACGTCCACGCCCTGCCAGAAACTCGACGTGCCGAAGAGAACAGCGTTAGGCGTCGAGCGGAACTGCTCCAATAACGCTTTGCGCGGAGCCGTGCCGTGCAGCAGGATGGGAAAGTCGAGCACCGGCAGCAGGCGCTCGTAGACGACATGCATCTGGGCGTAGCTGGTGAAGAGGCAAAAAGCGCGGCCCCTGGTGATTTCCAGCAAGCGTTGGATGCAACGGGCGGCGGCCTCAGGAAATTCGGGGTCGCGCGGGTCGGGCATCTCCGGCGGCAGATAAAGCAGGGCCTGCTCGCCGTATTGAAAATGAGAGGGCACGACTAACTCGCGCGCTTCGCTCAAGCCCAGTCGCATGCGGATGTGCTCGAAGCTGCCCTGCACAGTGAGCGTGGCCGAGGTGAGGATGACGGTGGGAATCTGCTCGAAGACCAGCTCGTGGAGAAGCTCGGAGACATCGATGGGTGTGGCCTGGAGGAACGTGTTGCGCGACTGGGATTTGAAACCGCCAGCTTTGTGGCTCGATGAAGATTTATCTGTTCCGCCACCGAAGATGCGGCGCTCCATCCAATAGACCATATTGTTGGCGTTCGATTCGAGCAGAAATTCAAACTCGGAGCGGAGGCGGGTGACGCGCTTCTTCAGTCCCGGTGCTTCGTCGATGCCGGTTAGAGCGTCCATCTCCGCTTCAATGCGCTGCAAGGAAACGCGCACCGCGGTGTAAAGATCGCCGGAGGTTTCCAAAAACTGCTCTCGTTCAGTAAAGGGCTGGCGTCCGTCTCCGGTCATCGGTAGGCCGGCAAAGAACATGCGCGCGCGGTCGCGGAGTTGTTGAGTGAGCGCGGGCAGGCTCTCCGCGCCCGCTTTTCCGTGCAGCAGAGCATCGGTGTCGCGAGCCAGTTCTTCAAAGCGAATGTTGCTGACGGAGAGGCCGAAGTAACTCGAGGCAACGTCCTCCAGCTCGTGGGCCTCGTCGAAGATCACGGCGGCGACCTCGGGGAGGATGCCGGCGTCAGGTGCGTTGGCGGCCTCGCGTTTGACGGAAAGGTCGGCAAAGAAGAGATGGTGGTTGACGATAATGATGTCGGATTCGAGGGCCTTGCGGCGCATCTCGGTGATGAAGCAGCGGCGGTAGTCGGGACAGGATGACCCGAGGCAGGCCTCGGTCCTCGCGTCGAGCTTCGCCCACAGGGCGCCGGACTCGGGCATACCGGAGAGCTCGGCACGGTCACCGGTATCGGTGGTCTGCTCCCACTCGGAGATTTGGCGGTACTGATCAATCTCCTCCAGACCCGAAAGAATCGGCTGGTTGCGTAGCGTGACCAGCTTGTGGCGGCAGAGGTAGTTGGCGCGGCCTTTCATATAGCAGACGCGCAAGTCACCGACCAGCGTTTCGAGGAAGGGAACGTCGCGAAAGTAAAGCTGATCTTGCAGCGCCTTGGTGCCTGTGGAGACAATGATGCGCTGGCCTGTGCGCAGGGCGGGGAGAAGATAGGCGAGGGTTTTGCCGGTTCCTGTTCCGGCTTCGACGATCAGGTGGCGGCGTTCTTCGAGAGCCTTCTCGACTGCCCGGGCCATCTGCAATTGGCCGATGCGGTACTCATAGGGCAGCGAAGAACGCGCCAGAATGCCGCCGGGAGAGAAAAACTCGTGCAACGAGGGGAGGGCGCGGGTTGGATTTTCGTTGGTGGGCATCGGGAGTGGGCGCTCTTCCCATCATAGTGATGCGGGCCGGTCCGGGTGGTTTGTACATGTACTGGCAAAATGCGGGTTGGGACGGAATAGCAATAATCCAATCATTAAGCGAATCCACGCATATTCGTCGCCACACAACGTCAATGCAAGACTAGAAGAGTGCACCGCCGACCGCTTAGAAGGAACCACCCCTCCACTCACGGGCTCTCCGCACCCAGTCTAAAAGCCGGTTGCTCCAGCTCATTTCTGGTCCCGCCGCGAGCGACGTCTTCTCCCCTGACTCCTGGATGGCCAGAAGTGCCAGTGCGATGAACAGGAACACCTGCGGCGCATTAATGATGATCGTATTCACCACTGCAATTGCTTCGCCTTCCCATAGTTTGTCGAGCATAACGATGGTCTCAGCCTTGCCAACTAGATATTCCAGCGCTAGCGAACCTGCCGAGGCAGAGACCGCAAAAACCACTCCGATATTTCTATCCTGGGCTGAGATGGTCGGATTACCTTGTGGTCGCAACAATCGAATTGCAGCCGGCACCAATAACCATGCAAGGCAACCCTCCCCAACCAGACCGAAAACGTACAGCAATACCTTCGACAAAGCAAGTTCATGGAAGCGCTCTGGCGTTAGCGGAGAACTAGTCAAGACAATAAGGACTCCGACTGGCGATTGCGTAGGTTTGGCTAGCCCGGTCTTCGCCCCTGGGGCCATCCTATTCTGGGGAATGCCTTACAACTCGACAAACGACACGGGTGGCGCACGCGACAATTTGGTTTATTTCGAAAGCAATGGATTGCCGTTGTTCGCAACTTTGTATCTCAATGCGTCAGCCAATCCATCGGAGATCAACGAATTTGGATGGGTTGAGACCAATGCGACCGGCACTGTTGTGGGAACCAGGCACAAGCTATTCGGCGGAACTGGAGTATACCTGCACAATTTGACACCTAGCCCGGTGGGCACAATCGTCGCTTTCACGCCGACCAAGTATTTCGCCTACTACTATAGCAACGTGAGCGAACCCGTAGACGCCACCGCGACCGTCCCGGAACACGGTTGTTACGCGTATACGCTGTTCAACCTCGATGAGCCAAGATGCAAAGAGGTCACGGGTGGCCAAGGGGATCACGACTTCATCGTGTTCAGCTCGGATGCCAAGACCTCCCCACTTCATACTTACTGGGTCACGAGTGAAGATCCGGAAGATTGCGTCAATCAGGACGGTGATTGCAATCTCACTATCGTAAGGGTTTCTACGAATCCACTTTAGGCAGTATCCCTTTTTCCCTCATGTCGTAAGGAGTCTATGTCAGATTTTGGCACAGAGTGCTTCAATCTGACATAGACCCAACGGCGGGTATGCATCACCTTGTCTGACAGATGAACCTGATTGGGGTGTTCCAGGTCCGAGAATCAGGACCTGGGGCACCCGGCTGCTCCATCGGGTACCCCCACCCCTATTTTGGACGCAAAATCCTTGTTTTCTTGAGCTTACAGGGAGGGTTGCGCTGCAAAATCGTCATAACAAAGGAGTTCCCTGCAAAATCGTCCAGGATAAGGAGTTACGGGCCGTTTCGGCCTCAGCCGGCAGCTTCCGGCTGAAAAGCGGCAGGAAAAGGACGTGCCGGACGGTGATTTGAAGGAAGACTTCTGGGATCATTGTGCAACGAAGAGGGGAAATAATCTGCAACCACCTGCGGTGCTGCTAAACGCTCTGTAGCACACAGCGGAAAGATAGGGTTGTACCCATATTGGGAACATGATATAGTGTCTGTGTGCGCATTATTGCCCGAAGCACGTTGACTCGGTTTCTCGACAAGTTGGAGGGAAGCAAGGATCACCGCGCCCTGAAGGCCGCACTCGACGCCTGGTTTCAGGAGGCGCGTCAGGCAGAGTGGCGGAATTCCGCTGACGTGAAAGCCAGCTATGCCCATGCCAGCATTGTCGGGGCAGACCGGGTTGTCTTCAATATCAAAGGAAACGCCTACCGGCTGGTGGTTGCCGTGGATTATCAGCGAGCCACGGTCTTTATCAAATGGCTGGGAACGCACAAGCAGTACGACGCAATCGACGTGAGGACGGTTCAATATGCAACTGAAGCCCATCAAGACTGATGCCGACCATGAGGCCGCTTTGCTGGAGATAGAACGGCTGTGGGGCGCGACCGAAGGCACTGCGGACGGAGACCGTCTGGAGATTCTCATCACGCTGGCGGAGGCTTACGAAGATGCTCATTTCCTGATGGATATGCCGGACCCGATTGAAGCCATCAAATTCCGCCTGGAGCAGCAGGGCGTGGACAAGAAGGCTCTGATCGGAATCCTCGGCAGTCGCACGCGAGTTTATGAAGTTCTGCGCAGAGACCGGGCCTTGTCGCTGACCATGATCCAGAAACTGAATCAGCAGCTAAAGATTCCGGCGGAAATTTTGATTCGCCCTATTCGTGTGAGGAAAAAAAAGCTGGCGGCTTGACCACCTGCGGTGGGGCCAATTGCTCGCTATTCGCTCGCTGGGGCGTTAGTGGTCTCCCACCCTTTCGCCAACTCGGCCCCGAACACTTGACTCTTATGCGGCAATGCCGCATAATCCCTTTGTGAGCAATCCCATGCTGACGGTCGTAGAAACCAGCGCCTTCGTCCGCCGGGCGGAGAAGCTGCTTTCTGCCGAGGAGCACGAGGAGTTGCTTTTCTATCTCGCGCTTCATCCTCTGTCGGGGGATGAGATTCCGGGCACGGGCGGAGTGCGTAAGGTGCGATTTGCGGCGCGGGGCAAGGGAAAGTCTGGTGGAGTGCGGGTGATTTACTACTTCTACAACGAAGAGAACCCGCTCTATGCAATCTTTCTCTACGGCAAGAACGAACAGGCGAACCTAACACCAGAACAAAAGCGAGAGGTTGCGGGCTTCGCCGCAACAATCAAGGCTGCGGCAAAGGTGCGGAGGATCAGATCATGAAGCGGAAGAATGTGGCGGACGAGGTTGTCGAGGCCATGCGCGAGGCAGCCGATATTGCCGAGTGCAAAGCGAAGCCGGCGGCGGTGCATCAGTTCCCGCTGCCGCTGGATGTGGATGTGCGCGCAGTGCGGGCCGAGACCGGATTGAGCCGGACGGAGTTTGCGCGACGCTTTGCGCTGGACCCGCGCGCCTTGCAGGATTGGGAACAAGGGCGGCGGCGTCCAGACCGCGCCGCGCGGGCCTATCTGACGGTGATTGCACGGCATCCTGAGGCCGTGGTGGAGGCACTGGCTAGTTGAGTCAGCTTAGGCGGAAAGGGATGAAACCATGACGCGTGTTTTCGATCTACCGGATTCGCTCGTGAAACGGGCCGAGGAGCTGGCGCGGGAAGATGGCGTCTCCCTGGATATTTGGGTGACCTCCGCGCTGGCGCAGAAGATCGGCGCGGTCGAGACTGCCGCGGCATTCTTCCAGCGCAGGTCCGCGGGCGCGGGCAAGGGGTTGAACTCCTACCTCGACCTCATTCCAGATCATCCTCCAATGCCAGGGGATGAGCTGCCGATGGCTTAAGGTTACGGTGCGAAACTCTTGGTTAGTTGGGAAAAGGGAGACGGACGGTTGGGGTTCGTGGTCTCCCACCCTTTCGCCTGGAACGCGAAAGGATGGGCACCCTCATGGGTGGGAAGTCAAGGGCAGGCACCCGCCCCAATCTTGTCAAGAGATTTGCGAGCAGCCAAGGCAATCTGCTTCCGGGAACTGTCTAGTTTTCCCTTGAGCGCTGAAATGGCGAGTTCTCCACCTACCTCACCCAGCGACTCGACTGCTACTACTACCTTCTCCCAGCCATACCAGCAGTCATCATCACCGATTTCTAGCGCCACCTTAGCTAGGGCAGCTGCCACCTTTTCACATTTGAATCTGGAGAGTTCACGTATAGTATTTATCGAAAAGTCTAAAGCATCGGTAGCTAGCACCGCCTCCAATGCTTCATCCGTTCCAATCTGCACGAGAGCATCAATAACACGTCCAGGACCATCCATCAGCCGGGCTCGCTCCGTGCGCCAATTCTTACCCTGATACAAGATCGAGACTAGATTATCAACAGCACGTTTTTCACGTAGATGTCCCAAAGCAATAATGACGCCTGGCTCTACCCCTGCCCCTTCCTCGCGTAGCATTGCGAGAAGAGGTTCCACAGCTTCCTGAACATGACGCTCACCTAGCATCACAGCAGCGTTATTACGAGTTGACATATTCGAGTCGTGCAATTGCTTTATGAGGTCTATCGTCCCAGCCCGTTCCAGGTCGCCTATCGGGTCGAAGCCGCATTTTGGGCAGGGCAGATAAGTTAGCCCATCAAAGAAATACTCGTATCTGCAACCGCACTTCTCGCACGTCGTAATTACATTTGGCATAAATTGACTCCTCATGTAACTCAGAGTATAGGACTTCGTTTCTCGACGGGTGGCCCACGTCCCCAGACTGGCGGATGAACCAGATTGGGGTGCCCCAGGTCCCGTTGTTGGGACCTGGGAAACCATGAAGCTTGTGCGAGTGGAAAGCGAACTGCTGGCCGCACCGCAAGTGCTATTCTTCCTCTTCCTCCACGGGGCGCTTGGCGTTGGCGAGGATTTTGTCGGCTACTAACTGCGGGACTATATCGTAGTGGTCCATCTCCATGCGGTAACTTCCTTTGCCCTGCGTCATGGAAGTTAGAAGGGTGCCATAAGTCAGCATCTCGGCCATGGGGACTTGCGCGTTGATTAATGTTGTGCGGCCCTTGGAATCTGTGCCTTGGACGCGGCCGCGGCGGCTGCTGAGGTCGCCCATGAGGGTTCCGGCAAACTCGTCGGGAGCTTCGATCTCGACCTTCATGATAGGTTCGAGCAGACAGGGCTTGGCCGTTTCCATGGCCTTTCTAAACGCGATTCGCCCGGCCATCTTAAAACTCATTTCATTCGAGTCGACGTCGTGATACGAGCCGTCATAGACGGTGGCCTTGAAGTCGACGACCGGGTAGCCGGCGAGATAGCCGCGGGCGGCGGACTCGACAATGCCTTTCTCGATGGCGGGGATGAAGTTGCGGGGGATGGCTCCGCCGAAGACTTCGCTGGCGAACTCGAAGCCTGCGCCGCGGGGCTGTGGCTCCATGCGAATCTTGCAGTCTCCGAATTGGCCGTGGCCGCCGGTCTGCTTTTTGTGGCGTCCCGGCGCCTCGACCTTGGCGCGGATGGTTTCGCGGTAGGGCACCTTGGGCGCCTTGAGAGTGACCTCGGCGTGGTAGCGCTTTTTGAGGCGGCTGACGATGGCCTCGATGTGCGGCTGGCCCGCTCCGGCAATCAAAAACTCATTGGTCTGCGGGTCGCGGAAGAAGCGGATCAGCAAGTCCTCCTCCATCAGTTTGTGGATGGCGGGGGCGAGCTTGTCTTCGTCGGCGCGGGACTTAGGCTCGATGGCGTAGGTCATGGCCGGCTCGGGAAGCTTGTGGAGATCGATCTGAATCTCTGAGCCTTTGACGCCGAGCGTGTCGCCGGTGAGAGTGTCGCGTAGCTTGGCGACGGCACCCAGATCTCCGGCGTGCAATTCGGGAATCTCGATAGCCTTGCGGCCCTGCATCACTGATAAATGAGAAAAGCGCTCCGAGCCGCGCCTGGTGTAGTTCTCAACGTTGGCATCGTTTTTGATGATGCCGCTGATGACTTTGAAGAAGCTGATGCGGCCTGAGAAAGGGTCGGTCATGGTCTTGAAGACCATCAGGGCCAGCGGCCCGCTGTCATCGATTTTGCGGGTGGATATTCCGGCGTCGGGATCGTCCGGTGAGGCTTCAATTGTTGGATTGCGGACAGCGATGGGCTTCCGCTCGACGGGCGAGGGCGTGTACTCCTTGATAAAGTCCAGCAGGTGGTCCAGGGCCATGTTGGCCAGGCCGCTGGTAAACAGCACCGGGAAGATGCGATCTTCGCGAACGGCCTCGTGGAGGGCGGCGATGAGATGCTCTTTGGTGAGCGTGCCGGTTTCGAAGTACTCCTCCATCAGCTCGTCTTTGCCCTCGGCCACCAGCTCGACCAGCGCCTCGTGGCGGGTCTTGGCGTCGGCAACCAGGCTGGCGGGAATCTCGGCGGTCATCTTGCCGCGGCCGTCACCGCCGGAGGTGTAATGCCAGGCCTCCATGGTGACGAGATCGACCACGCCGTGAAAGCCCTCCGCACCTGAGATGGGCAACTGGACGGGTACGCAGTTGCGGCCCCAGCGATCCACCAGGTCGTCGATCAGGGCGCTGAGGCCCTCGCCGCCGCCGGCCTTGGGGTGATCCATCTGGTTTACGACAACGATGCGGGGAACGCCAGCCTCGTCGGCGTAGCGCCAGACGCGTTCGCTGACCGGCTCAATGCCATTCTGCGCGTTGACCAGCACGATGGCCGATTCAACGGGCAGCAGAGCCGCGCGCGCCTCGTGGGTAAACATGTGAAAGCCGGGGGTGTCGACAAGATTGATTTTCACGCCCTGCCACTCAGCAAAGGCGACCGCGTTCTGCATGGTTGCGCCGCGGGCTACTTCCTCTTCGTCATAAGCGGTTACGGCCGTGCCGTCTTCCACGCGGCCTTGTGTGGGGGTCATCTTGGCGGCATGCAGCAGAGCGGCGATCAGAGTGGTTTTGCCACTGTGCGCATGCCCCACTACAGCCACGTTGCGGATCTCACTTCCCTGGTACGTTTTCATGGTGTTCTCCTGCCACCTGCGGTGGGGCAGGCGGCCTTCGGCTGGTCCGCGCCAGAAAAAAGGCGCGGGAGTTGGGTTGTTGGAAAAGCCGAGAGCGGCTTTTTGCTAAGTTTTGTCAGAATTATTGAGGTCGAATGGGAGCGGGACAGGGAAACCATGGGGACGTCCCAAGGGGCGTCCAAGTGGCCGGATTGGAGGGCCACGTGTCCCGGTCTGCCGTCAACCTCGTCCATAAAGGCTTGGGCCGGCGCCGAGCGGAGGAAGGAAGGATGAATCCGCAGGCGTCCCATGCTACGAAATCGGATGCTATCACACGCGGAGTGTGAATGTCCTGTGACTTGGCGCACCATCAGCGACCCCTGCGGTGGGAGCGGCGGCCTGCAATTCATTCCGCCACTGGCGCGCCCCCTGCCCCATCGGCGACAATCTTCCTGCCATGAAAAAACTCACTCGCCGTAACTTTCTGTTCTCCGCCTCGGCCGTCACGCTGGCCGCAACGGCTTCGCCTTCACTCTTTGCTTCGCCACGCCGCCAGCGTGTCTTTGTGGGCTGCAAAGCGCCCGACGGCATTCTGGCCTTCGACTGGGAACCAGCCACCGCTGAGCTGACTCCCGCCGGCGTCGCCTCGAAGTTTTCCGGTGTGCAGTGGCTCGCCTTCTCAGACGGCCACAAGTACATCTTTGCTGCCGCTGGGTTGGAAAGCTTTAACGGCAAGCCAACTGGCGCGGTGGCCAGTTTTCGCGTGGCGGGGGGCGAACTCGAGCAACTCTCCGCGCAGAACTCGGCCGGTATAGGCACCTGTCACGTGGCCCTGGACCGGACGGGACGCGTATTGCTTGCTGCCGACTACGGCGGCGGCTCGGCAGCGAGTTTTCTGGTGACAGAGGGCAAGCTCAGCCCTGCCGTTTGGAGCGAGCACTACACCGGCCACGGCCCGAACAAGGAGCGCCAGCAGAGCGCACACGCGCATTTTGCTTCGTTTTCGCCCGATAACCGCTTTGCGTATATCAACGATCTTGGCCTGGATTGCATCCACATCTACACACTGAACACTGAGACGGCGATGCTGACGCCGGCCGGAGCGTATCATGCCAGACCGGGAGCTGGCCCGCGGACGCTGCGTTTTCACCCCAACGGCCACACCGCTTACACAGTCAACGAGTTGGATTCAACCATCGAAGTGCTGGAGTGGAACAAGGCCGACGGCAGCCTGACCTTCATTACGCGCCTCGATATGCTGCCCAAGGGCTATCAAGGCCCATCGCGCGCCTGTGACACGCTCATTTCCAGGGATGGGAAGTTTGTCTATTTCGCCAATCGCGACGACAATTTTCTCTATAGTTTCCGTGCTGATTTTGCGACCGGCAAACTGACCTCGATCGGCAGCTCAAGTTGCGGCGGCAAGACACCTCGCAGCATTACGCTGGACCCCACCGAGCGCTGGATGCTGGTAGCCAACCAGGATTCAAATCTAATCAGTGTCTTCCGGCGCGATCCGCGGACAGGCGTGCTGGCCGGAGAAGGCAAGAGCTATCCGGCTGTCGTGCCGATGAGCATTGTGTTTCTTTAGTGCATGGAGTAGTGAATAGGGAATAGAAAAGAAGCACAAAGCATCACGCGCTCACCAGGATCGGGCTACCGACCTTCACGTTCTCCACGACCGCTGCCGCGGCCATCGGCACGTGAGCCAGTTCCCAGGCCGAGCGGTCCTTGATCAGCCGCGAAACCAGCGCCGTGTGCATGGCGTGTCCGGCGCGCTCGGCCACTACGCGGCCCTCAATGCGACGACCCGCCAGCGCCAGATCGCCAATCAGGTCCAACACCTTGTGGCGAACATATTCGTCGGGAAAGCGCAGCGGGCCGTTCTCCGGTCCGTTTTCGCCCAGGATGATGATGCTCTCCGGCCCGGCGCCGCGTATCAGGCCCATATCGCGCATCTTCTGCTCGTCAGCCTTGTAGCCAAAGGTTCGCGCCGGAGCAATCACAGAGCCATAAGTCTCTGCCGCCAGGTCAATACGGGCGCTCTGGTGGCCCACGGGCGAGGGAAAGTCGATGGCGTACTCAATGCTGTAGCCGGAGCCGGGATAGACCCCGATGAACTTGTTTCCCTCGCGCACCTCAACCGGACGCAGCACCCGGATGGTCTCGCGACGCCGTCTCTGGGTGCGAATGCACACTTTCAGGATGGCCTCGACGTAAGGCAGGGCGCTGCCGTCCAGTATGGGCAGCTCCAGGTTGTCCAGCTCGGCAATCACATTGTCCACGCCCATGCCGATGAGCGCCGAGAGCAGATGCTCGGTGGTCTGAATTAGCACGCCTTGTCGCATCAAGCTGGTGGCATAGCTCACCTTGGCCACGTAACGGCCCGTGGCGGGAATCTCAAAATTGTCCAGATCGGTGCGACGAAAGACGATGCCCGAGCCGGCCGGCGCAGGCAGCAGGCGCAGCTGCACCGGCGCGCCGGAGTGCAGCCCCACCCCGCCGAACTCCAGAGGCGCAACGATTGTCTGTTCCAGATGCGTGGGACTCAAGTGCGCGGGGTTGGCCAAAATTCCTTCTTCCACGGCGAAGAAAACCGTGCGCAATGATTAGATTAGACGCCGGAGGCTATCCCTGTCCTGTGGTATATTTGCCACACTTTGCGTCAGTCGAGCCATTGATTGAGCCGGGATTTGCTCGCCGAATTGAAGCCCAGTACAGAAAAAGCCCAGCCGGGTGGCTGGGCTTTTTGGCATGGAAAAGCTGATACCTTTACGGGGTAACCGCCTGCGTTGAATAGTTACCGTGGGGAACCGAAGCCACTGCAGTGGGTTTTGACCCGGTGGGGTATGGCGTGGCTTGGTTGAGGCTCAGAGAACCTGAGGTCGAGTCCAGCCGGAAGCCGGAGACGGAGTTGCCCAGATAGTTGGCGGTAAATACAAACCGGCCCAGTGCCGGGTCTATCACGACGGCGACCGGTTGAGTGTCAGTCTGGTTGCTGCCGCCTGAGGAGGTGGAGTTCACCGTGACCGAGGGAGCCCCGGTGGCCAGGTCGATTTGGTAGGGCGATAAGGTGGAATCCAGCGAGTTGGTGACATACATGAACTTGCCGCGCGGATCGATGGTCACCGCGGTAGGTTCGCTCCCTGTTCTGTAAGGACCGCCGGGTAAAAAGTTCAGCGTGCTGCCGCTCATGATCGCGTAGCCTATCAACTGGCCTTGCGCGTAGTCCGTGACGTAAAGATAGGTGTCGACGGGCGTAGCGGCGATGGCGGTGGGCTTGATGCCGGCTTCGAAGGGGTTGGCGAGCGCGGTGAGAACACCGCCCGACCCGATCGAGTAGCCAAAGACCCATCCAGGGTTGGCGGTGCTGGTGATGCAGCTAGTGGCAGGCGGCGTAGGGGTGCAACCGGGATTGTAGGCGGACTGGTCATAGGCCGTAACGTAGACAGCGTTGCCGCTCACCACGCTGTTATTGGTCAGCACGGTGACCCCGGTGGGAACCAGAACATCGCCGCTATAGGAAGCGTAGGTACCGTAGAGATTGAGGGTTTTTGTAGAAACAGCGGTGCCGATGACGCCGGAAGCGAGTGAATACTCCGCCAGCGTCGCGCCACCTGTGCAGCTCAGCGTGGGAAAGGCGGTATTGGGGGCGGCGTTGCAAGACACCACGTACATATAGGTTCCGGCCGAGTTCACCGCCAGGGCAATGGGTGTGGTGGTCATCGTGACCGTATGCGAATCAGCCGTCAAAACTCCGTTAATGCCGATGGTGAAATGGACGATGTTGCTGCTTCCCGCATTGGCGATGTAAAGATTCGCATAGTCCGGGGAGACAATCATGGAAACCGGGCTCACTCCGCCCGAGGACACGGTGGGCGCTCCGGTGCGCAATGCGCCGGACTGAGAGTCCACCGCGTAGGTCTGGATCTGCCCGGCGCTCGCTGTTCCCGAACCGGCGGAACAGGCCACGAAAACATAGTCGATGGTTGTGATCGCACAGGCAGAAAAAACGGTGGCCACTAGAAGGCCGATAGAAGAGACCAGAAAAAGCTGGCTCAATTTGCTGAACTTCATGCGCTTCCTTCGTCGTGGGCTTGTCAGGTGCGAGCCCTAAAAAAACTGGTTAAGTTGCCCCGTATGCATTGTAAAAGCCCGGTACGGGGTGTTGCTAGAGTGCCCGGCAGAGGACCGTTGCCGCGATTATTGCGTCATACTTCCGTGCGCAACTGCGGCCACGGCCGTCGGATTGGCGTTGGACGTGTAAGGAGAGTTTTGCGTGTCGACGAGCGTGCCGGCGGTGGCACTCAACTCAAAGTCGGATACCGTGCCGCTGACCCCGTTGGGAGTGAAATTAGCGGTGAAAAGAAAGTGTTTGGTCGAGGGGTCGATGCCGATGGCCACTGGATCAATGCCCGCGGCGTAGGTGACGGGGGTAGAGGAACCACCCAGGAATGTAAGCGCGCCGCTGCTGGCGATCGAGTAAGCCTCGACGTTGCCGTCCACCGAGTTGGCCACGTAGGCGTACGGGTATGAAGGATCGACAACGATGGTGGAGGGTTGATTGCCGGTTGGAGTGTCGCTGATCAAAGTCAGTACCCCGGCTGCGAATGAGTAACTAGCCACAATGCCGTTGGTGGAATCCGTTACGTAAACGTATGTGCCATTGCTGGCTGTATAGCTGGCGATAGCCGAGGGACGAATGCCAAGCCCATAACTACCGACTCCCATATTATGTGGCACGCCGCCATTGAGGGGTGTAAGCGCGCCGCCGGAGCCGATAGAGAAACCAAAGACATAGCCAACGTTGGGTGTTACGGAGGAGTCATAGGCCGTAACGAAGAGATCCGCGCCTGATTTCAGGACGTTGACCGCGGTCGGCACAAGCACGTCGGTGGGACTGGAGGGCAGAGTCAACGGCCAGTAGTTCGCGCCAATGCTCACATTAGTGACAGGCGTTCCCGGTGCGCCGGCGGGCGTTGGGTTGGAGCCGGTGGTGGCGGGCAGAAGGGGAAAGACGCCCACCGACCCCGAACACGGGTCCGCGGTAGAGCAAGCAGACAATGGCTCATAGGTATCCACGACAAACAGATTCATCCCGCTCACGGCAACGGCCAGCGGGTAAATCCCGGGCGTATTCACGGTGTTCTGCGGATAGAGTTTGCCGTCGTTGCCAATCAGAAACTGAACAATGGTATTGTCGTCCTGATTGACGACGTACAGCATCGTGTTGTCAGAGGAGACGGCTTCGGCCACCGGATTGCGACCGCCCGAGGGGAAGGGCGAACTGGGGATCTGGCGCATCGCGCCGGAGACTCCGTTGATCTCGAAGACATCGATCTCGCCGTAGTTATTGGTCCCCGCGGCCTTGGCGCTGGTCACGAATACGAAATCCACGGTGGCCGTGCCGCAAGCGGTGATCAGTACTGCCGCCAGGAGGCTGGCCGCGGAGACCAGTAGAAGCTGGCTCGATTTGTTGAACTTCATGCGCATCTTTCGTCAGTGGGCCAAAAGCTCAGGCCCCTAAAAAATCAGGTTTGGAATCGAACCTCAGGACGCCCTTAAAAAACATCGCGTCCGGAAATTCGGCTGCGTTCTTGAAGACTGCAAGTCAATCATTGCCTAGTGTTGCCTGGAGCGGGGGGCTTCCTCCGCCCCAGGCGTATCTGCATCAAGCGGCAGTTCAGTTTGTGCGCCCATCCACCAGGCACCATGTAGGCGGACCGGTAAGCGTATATTCAGACGGCGCCTTCGTCGACTGGGAGAGCGGGATGAGTGTGCCGGCGTTTTCGTCGATCGCCTGGCCGGTCACGCTTGAATCGTTGAAGTTGGCCGTATAGAAGAACTGATTCGAGGGATCCTCGACCAGGCACTGAGGGCCTGCTCCGGAGCCAAAGCCGATGGGCGTTCCTGCCATTTCGGTGGGCTGAAATGGACTGTTGACTACGTAGCCGGCAATCCCGCTTTGAGCTGTTCCAGTACCGGTGACGTTATTCCCCTCATTGGCCACATAGAACCACTTCCCCTTGTTCTCCTGCACCAGGTAAATGGGGTTGGATTGGTTCGGGTCATCGGGAATGACGCTGGGGTTAGCCGCCAACAGCGCGCCATTGCTGCCAACTGTGTAAGGCAGAATCTGACTCGACGCATTGGTGGGATTGGGGCTGGGCGCTTCGTTGTCCAGCACGTAGACGTAACCTCCACCGTTCACGATGGCGGTTCCCTGCTTAATGTTCAGCTGCTCGGCGGTGTTCTGGCTCACCGTCAACTGCCCGTTGGTGGCATTTTGGTTGTATGGGAACACGGTTGCGCCGCCGGTGTATGGATAAGAGGTGGAGGCGGTGGTGCTCGTCCCGCTCATCGTGAGAAGGGATCCGCCGGCCATCAAAAAGTCAACAGGATAGGATGGAACCGGAAAGTAGGGCAGCGGAGCGCCGCCGCCGGCCGCGGTCACCTGGGAATTGACGATCAGTTGCAGCCGGCCGGTGGTCCCGTTGACCTGAAAGGCGGTAATGTCGCCGCAGGCCAACGAGCCTGTCAAGGCTGCAGCGCAATTGGGGTTCGGGTTCGTCGTGCTGTTAGACGGAAGGCCGTTGATCATGGAATCGTGTTCCAGAACGTATATGTAGGATCCCGTTGTGTCGGAGATCATGCGGAACGGGTTCAAGCCTTGCGTGTAGAAAGTCTCCTGAGGCGTGAGGATGCCGTTGGCCCCGATCGCGAACTGAGTAATGTTGGCGTTCTGGCAGGGGTATGCCGTCGTGCAGATGGAGCTTCCCGCCGGGTTGTTGCTTATGCCCCGGTTGAGAACATAAAGAAAGCGGCTGCCGGTGAGCAGCACGGCCCGAACCGGGTTGGCGCCGCCGGAGGATACAGGCAGCCCGTTGATGGTCGTCAGCTTACCCGTGTTGTGATCGATCTTGAAGCCGGAGACGATGCCGTTGCCGGAGGTCGAGGCCGTCACCGTCCCTGTCACATACAGATAGCCGACCGAATAACTCTGGATGCAAGACGTAACGCTGAGAACAACGCCAACTGAAAAGGCGCTCATCAGAATGGCCTTGCCGAATTTCGTAAACTTCATGCGATTCCTTCATCCTGGTCCGGCGTACGCCGCCAAGTTTGCTAGTTCCACAGCATAGCTGGGTTGGGACGGGTCCCTGTTGCATTGTAAAAGCCCAGACCGGGTTGTGCCTAGTTTTGGCCAGAGACTGGGCAAAACAGCGCATTTTCCATGGCCGGCCTACCTCGAAAGCGTTGGAATTCCCTTGCCTGCAGGTTTGGACGGCCCGGATTCATGCCTCGGGGCTGAGATTTGGACTCCCGATCAGCGGGAAACGTTAACCCGTCTCACCGGGAAAGAATTCCTCCGGCTGGCCTTTCCTGGCCTGAAATTTCCAGTCCCTGGTCCGAAGCCGTAGCTTGATCGCGCCACGGCTCCAGACCAGGGAAAAGGCCAGGGACTGGTCTACCAGACCCGGCAGGATGTGGCCGGGTACATGGGCTGGCCCTTGGTGCAGCCGAAAGCCTTGCCGAATTGATCAAAGTTCTGCACCGTACCGTTGACGCGCCAGCGGCCGGGCGAGTGTGGATCTACCAGCGCTGATTGGCGGGCCGACTGCTCGGTCTGGTTCTGGCACCACACCTGGGCAAAGCCCAGGAAGTAGCGCTGTTCCTCGGTGTAGCCGTCGATCTTGTCGTTGATGCTCTTGCCCTGCGCCGCCAGCGTATCCAGCAAGGCCATGTAGGCAATGCGCAAGCCGCCGTTGTCGGCCGTGTTCTCGCCTAGGGTGAGCTTGCCGTTCAGCTTCTGCACGGCCACGTCGTCATGCGCCGCAGCGGCCTCAAAGCCGCTGTACTCATTGGCGACGCAGTCAGTCCGCTCGGTGAAGGCCTTGCGATCATCAGCCGTCTGCCACTCGCGCAGGTTGCCTTGCCCGTCGTACTTCGAGCCCTCGTCGTCGAAGCCATGGGTCATCTCGTGGCCAATCACCACGCCGATGCCGCCGAAATTCACCGCCGGGTCGATGGTGAAGTCAAAGAAAGGCGGTTGCAGAATGCCGGCCGGGAAGTTGATGTCGTTGAACGATGGGTCGTAGTAGGCGTTGACCGTGGGCGGCGTCATGTCCCACTCTTTTTCGTCCACCGGCTTGCCCAGCTTGTTCAGGTTGTAGTTGCGCGCGAAGACGTTATTGCGGCGCATGTTGCCGATCAGGTCGTCGCGCTTCACCTTCAGAGCCCGGTAGTCGCGCCACTTCTCCGGGTAGCCGATCTTGTTGCGGATCATGCCCAGCTTTTCTTCCGCTGCCTTCTTGGTGGCTTCGCTCATCCAGGGCAGGGTCTTGATGTCGTCACCCAGGCTCTTCTCCAGGGCGGCTACCAGTTGGTCCATACTAGCCTTGGCCGCGGGTGGAAAATTCTTTTTCACCCAGACCTGGCCTACAGCCTCGCCCAGCGCGCGGTCGGTCATGCTGGTGCACTGTTTCCAGCGCGGCGTCGGTTCCTTTTGTCCGGCCAGAGTCTTGCCGAAAAAGGCAAAGTTCTCGTCGAAGAAAGCCTTGGGCAGGTTGGTGGCCGCGGCGTGCAGCGTGTGCCAGCGGAAGTATGACTTCCAGGACTCGATCGGCTCCTTGGCAATCAGTTCGCTCAGCCCCTTGAAGAAATCAGGCGTCGCCACGTTCAGAGTCTCAAAGGGGCGAATCTTTACGTCCTTAAAGTAAATTGTGTAATCGAAATCCGGGGTCAGCTTCTGGAAGTCGGCCAACGTATAGATGTGGTAGCGGTTCTCCGGCACACGCAGATCGGTGCGACTCATGGAGTCCTTGGCCAGAGCGGTCTCAATCTCCAACACTGCCGCGGCTTCCTTGGCCGCCTGATCTGGAGTGTCGCCGGCCAGCGTGAACATCTTCGTCACGTGCTCCACGTACTGCTTGCGAATCTCCTGGAAGCGCTTGTTGTCCACAATGTAGTAGTCACGGTCAGGCAGCGAGAGGCCGGCCTGGAAGACGCCCGCAATCTGCTTGGAGGAATCCTTGTCGTCCTGCTCCACGCGGAAGCGGAAGAGCGGCGCCGCACTTCCCTCAGCCTCCAGCGCGCCCATCAGAGTGGCCAGTTTGTGAGTATTCTTCAGGTTCGCGATGAGCTTCAATGCGGGCTCCAGCGGCTGAAGGCCTTTCTGCTCCACAAGATCTGTGTTCATGCAGGCGGCAAAGTAGTTGCCATATTGTTTTTCCAGCGGGCTCGTGGGACTCGTGGCCGCGGCATCCAGCTCCTGCCACAGCAGGTAGCGGTTGCGCTCTTGCAGTAGCGAGAAGGAACGCGCCCAGCGCACCTGATCGCCGGGAATGGGATTGCTCTTGACCCAGTTGCCGCAGGCGTACTGATAAAAATCCGTGCAGGGATCGGCGGCCTTGTCGATGGCCGTCAGATCGAAGCTCTTAACGATGACGGGGGGCGCGGGCTTCGCGTCCGCGGCCGGAGGAGTGGTCTGTGCCAGGGCGGTTCCGCCCAGCAGAATTAGGATTGGTGCAAAGCGAGTGCAATTCATGAATGTCCTCTTGGTGATAGGTCAACCGGCCCGGTCCATCTCCGCGGAAAACGTCGAAAAATGGCGGCCAGGATCAATTTTAGAGCAGCCAATTCGAGCAGACTGCGTCGCCTAGCAGCCTATCACGGAGGACGGACAACTCGCATTCGTGCAAAAGCAGTGGCAAAGACTGACAGCCTTGGAGGATGACAGAAGATCGCAGAACTGTGATGTTCTTTGGCGGCCCCATTGGTGAGCTTTGCGCATTCGAGAGCCAGTAGTCCGGATCCGGCGGCATATTGAAATATGGGAATCAAGTGCCCCAGTTGTGGCATCTGTCATATATCGTGTATGCCACTTGCGGCTCAACCGCGAAGATAGGCATCTGGAGGTCGTACATGCGAGTGATTATGCTGGTTCAATTCCCCATTGAGCCGTTCAACACTGCCACACGGAATGGAGCCGTGGGGGCGAAGATGAAACAGATTCTGGATGACCTCAAGCCGGAAGCCGCCTACTTCACCGAACGGGATGGGCGTCGCGGCGGTATCTTCGTCGTCGATATGCAAAAAGCTTCGGATATTCCAAGACTTGCCGAACCATGGTTTCTCAGCTTCAATGCCGAAGTTGAGTTTCGCATTGCCATGACGCCCGAAGATCTCGCTCATGCGGACCTGAACGCGCTGGGAAAGAAGTGGGCCTGAAGAATAAGGCCGGCGCGTCCCTGAAGCCGACTTTGCTACACTCCTCTTGCGGTTCCCCGCAAGAGGTTTACCTATGTTCAAGCGGCAATATCTTGCTCTGGCGCTCATTCTCGCCGCTGGCGCGGTCACGCTCTTCGCCCAGCCGGCCCCCAAGCCCACGCGCACTCTGGTCCGCGCCGGCCACCTGCTCGATGTAAAGACCGGCAAACTACTCGACAGCCAAACCCTGGTGGTGGTGGGCGACACTATCCAATCCATCGGCCCCAGCGCACAAGTTCCCGCGCAGCCTGACGATACGGTCATCGACCTGGGCGGCCTCATCGTGCTGCCCGGCCTGATCGACGTGCATACCCATCTGACCATGGGTACAAACTTCGATCCCTACCATGAACTGCAGGAAACCGACGCCAAGGAGGCCATCAACGGGGTGGTGAACGCCCGTACCACGCTGCTGGCCGGCATCACCTCTGTGCGCAATGTGGCGGCTGGCGGCTACACCGATGTGGACTTGCGTGACGCCATCAACTCCGGCCAGATCGCCGGGCCGCACATGCAGGTAAGCGGGCCGGCGCTGGGCATCACCGGCGGCCATTGCGATGACAACCTGCTGCCCTTCAAATTCCATGCGCAGGGTGACGGCGTGGCCGACGGCATTGCCGCCGTGCAGCACCAGGTGCGGCAGAACATCAAATACGGCGCTGATGTGATCAAAATCTGCGCCACCGGCGGCGTCTTGTCCAAGGGCGACGATCCCCAGGCCGCGCAGTACACCCTTGAAGAGATGCGCGCCATTGTGGCCGATGCCCACCGCCTGGGTCGCAGGGTGGCCGCGCATGCCCATGGAGCACAAGGAATTCTGTGGGCCAGCATGGCAGGCGTGGATTCGGTCGAACACGGCAGCTACATCAATGACGATGGCATTGCCGAGCTGAAAAAGAACGGCACCTATCTCGTTCCTACGCTCTATCTGGAAGACTGGATGGTGGACAACGGCAAGCTGCCACTTTATTCGCACAAGAAGCTGGTCGAGGTCAGCGCCGTAGCCAAGGGGAACATCAAGCGCGCTATGGATGCCGGCGTGAAGATCGCCATGGGCACCGACGCCGCCGTCTATCCGCACGGGCTCAACGCCCATGAGCTGGACGTGTACGTCAACCAACTCGGCATGGCCCCTCTGGCCGCGTTGCAAACCGCAACCATCAACGCCGCCGATCTGATGGGCTGGACCGCCAAAACCGGCACGCTCGAAGCCGGGAAATGGGCCGACATCATAGCCGTCGAGAAAAATCCCCTCGACGACGTGCGCACCTTGCAGAACGTGAAGTTTGTGATGAAGGCAGGCGTGGTTTACAAGAACGACGTGAAATAAGGCTCTTGACTAGCTCGCTTGACAAACGTACAGGAAAGCTGTACGTTTAATACCAGGTGATTCTGCGATGGCTATCGAGACAACTTACACCATGCTCAGGGAGAATCTGGCGACTTTCCTTGATCGCGTAACAGACGACCGGGAAGTCGTGGTGGTGAAGAGACGGCGCGGCCAGCCGGATGTGGCGATTATCGCCGCCGATGAATTGTCGAGCCTGATGGAGACGGCTTACCTGCTCCGTTCACCGAAGAACGCGGAGCGACTGCTGGGGGCGTTGGCCGAGTCTGTAGAGCGCGACAGCCAGGAGCTTCCGGCAAAATCGGCTGCCGATTCTCTCGCGGAGTTGCGTCGCACTGTGGGCCTGGCGTAACTCTCTAAGACACAAGGACAGCCGCAGCCATGAGCGCCAAGATAGAGCGAGCAGTCGATTTTCTGCCGAGGTTCCGCGAAGACCTTGCCTATTGGATAAGAACGGACAGGAAATTAGCGCTGCGCATCCTGGAACTGGTGGAGGCCGTGCTCGCCGCCCCCTTTGACGGCATCGGCAAGCCTGAGGCGCTCAAGCATGAACTCTCTGGCTGCTGGAGCCGCCGCGTCACACAGGAGCATCGGCTCGTCTACCGCGTCACCGCCGACCGAATTTATTTTCTCCAGGCGCGGTATCACTACGAGTAGGGGGTTGGAGATGAACGTTAGGCGGAGCGGCGCTTGTCCTCTTCGAGGCTTGAAATGCGCTTGTCGAAGGCGAAGGACTGCTGAATCAGTTCGAGGCGCTGTACGATGCTCTCGTAGCGGACGCGGTTTACTTCATCCATGGCGTCAAGTCGTTTATCTATTGCCGTAAACTGACCTCGGATTTCGCGCAACTCAGGTGCGAGAAAATCCTGCAATACCTGGCGAACATCTTCGATAACGCCCATGGGATTACCGCTCCTATGCAAAATATTACACCCATTTTGCCGCAAGTTTGCCGGAATGTTGATCCATTAGCCGTCTTTACATCCCACCCATGCCCCTGCCACACTTGAAGCGTGGCCACTCAAACCATCGTCATCCTCGATTTCGGTTCGCAGTATACGCAACTGATTGCGCGGCGCATTCGCGAGCAGAATGTTTTCTCCGTGGTGCTGCCCTGCACGGCGCCACTTGCCGAAATCAAGGCGCTCCAGCCGCTCGGTCCTTATCTGCATCCCCTCAGATAAACCCGACTATAGACGGGAGTGCAACCTTCCTGGAGGGCGCCGGTAAAAAAATTGGGAAAACGCTTGACAGTAGTGGAAATAGCAGCTATGCTAAACTTAGTTCCTGTCTGGATCTAAACGAGACTCCAAGGGCCCTATTTGAAGAAAGGCGGTTCCGTGGTGATAAAAATGTGGTGTTTGGTTTCCAGGTGGCGCTTTATGGCCATCGTGACCATCGTTGCAATTCTTAGTACTGTGGCTGTTCAGCCGGGCCTGGCGGGGACAATTGGACTTGAGAATCAATGGTGTCTAAACCCACCGGCAGGATCCCCAAATTGTGGAAACACCGGGCTGCAGGCGTCGGGTCCCATCACGAATACAATCAGTAATACATTTATCTTTGATCCGGGTGCGGAGTTTACCGGGACGATGACCGAAGCATCCAATTATGGCAACCTGTTCGTGAGCGGATCCGGCACGGTGACCAACAGCACTACCGGAGGTGCCCTTGGCTCTGTCGGTGAGTATGATGCTCCCGGGTTTGATGTTGGGGGGTCTCCCTTGGCATATTACACAGATACCCTCACGATAACCGGTACTGGGCCTGTGACTATTCAGTTCACGGACGTCTTCTCCGCCAGTCTTTTTAATACTGCAAGCGCTCAAGTTTCCCTTTCCGATGAAATAGTCGTCGGCAACCTCTGGGACGATATTCTCAACGGTTCGGGAACGGCAACGGACGACCTCACGTTCAATCCGGGGGACCAGGTCACGATCAGCGAGGGAATTCTAGGCGGGGGGAATGCATACGCCCCCGACTTAGCGCCGCCCTACTTGACGCCCAATTTCAGCTATTCAGGCTCGGGGCCGCTTTATATTGACGTGCTGACGCCAGGTGGCGGCTACAGCGCCGAAAGTGGCACGGTGTATGCTACCTTCGATAATTCTGTGGTGCCCGAGCCCGGTTCTTTCCTTTTGTTGGGTACCGGGCTGATCAGCATTGCCGGCTTTGTACGTTCCCGCAAGCGTTCCTGAATCCTTTGGCGATTATGAACTTGACAACACCTTGTGGGTGGTAGGCGGGCAAGAGGCAGCCTAGGCGCAGGTGATTGAAGTTCAGTGCTTGGAGCCCAGACTCATTCAGTTTCTTTACGAACCGCACGTCGTCCGTCAGCAGAAGACTTTGCACCGCGAATAAAACGAAACATGGGAGAGATTTCCTCTTCGTAAATCCGGCGAATTTCTTCGACTTCGGTCATGGAAATCACCACTTCTGGGGCTAATTTTCAACCAGGCCATCTTTGGAACTGCCGGAACCGCAAACCTGCTTTCCGTCTTTACATTCCGCACTTGCCCCTGCCACACTTGAAGCGTGGCCACTCAAACCATCGTCATCCTCGATTTCGGTTCGCAATATACGCAACTGATCGCGCGGCGCATTCGCGAGCAGAATGTTTTCTCCGTGGTGCTGCCCTGCACGGCGCCACTTGCCGAAATCAAGGCGCTCCAGCCTCTGGGGCTTGTCCTCTCCGGCGGGCCATCATCCGTTTACGATGCAGACGCGCCCGCCGCCGACCCTAAACTGCTTGAACTGGGCGTGCCAGTTCTGGGCATCTGCTATGGGTTGCACTTCATCGTGCACCACCTGGGCGGCAAGGTGCGCTCTGGCTCCAAGCGTGAGTATGGCCACGCCGAAGTCACCATCGAGGACGGCACGACGGCGCTGTTTGCCGGCTTGCCCGCGACGCTGGCCGTCTGGATGAGCCACGGCGACGAGGCGCTCGAGCTTCCGACCGGCTTCCATCGCATCGCCATCTCCGCCAACGCTTTGGCGGGAATCGAAAATTCCGAGCGCCGCATCTGGGCCGTGCAATTCCATCCCGAGGTGCATCACACGCCGCTGGGGCCGCAACTCATCAAAAATTTTCTCTTCCAAATCTGCGGTGCGCGCGGCGACTGGACTCCGGCGCATTTCATCGAGTCCACTGTCTCCGCGATCCGCGAGAAGGTCGGCAAGGGCCACGTCATCTGCGGCCTTTCCGGCGGCGTCGATTCGTCTGTGGCGGCGGTGCTGGTGCATAGGGCCATCGGCAGTCAGCTTACTTGTATTTTTGTTAACAACGGCGTCTTGCGCAAAAATGAATTTCAAAATGTTCAGAAGAATCTGCGCGAGAAACTTGGTTTGAATATCGTCGCCGTGGATGCCAGCGAGCGCTTCATGGCGCAATTAGCCGGCATCATCGACCCGGAGACGAAAAGAAAAAGAATTGGCGCGGAGTTCATCGCAGTCTTCGACGATGAAGCCACGCGCATCGCCAAACAAACCGGTGATGTGGAGTGGCTGGTGCAGGGCACTCTCTACCCAGACGTCATCGAGTCCAGCAGCGTGAAAGGCCCCAGCCAGACCATCAAGAGCCACCACAACGTGGGCGGCCTGCCGCTGGGGATGAAGCTCAAACTCATTGAGCCGTTGCGCGACCTTTTCAAAGACGAAGTCCGGCGTATTGGCCGCGACCTGCAAATGCCGGAGGAGATTCTCGGCCGCCAGCCCTTTCCCGGCCCCGGCCTCGCCGTGCGCATCCTCGGTGAAGTCACGCCGGAGCGGGTGGCGCTGCTGCAAGAGGCCGACGAGATCGTCGTCGCCGAGATCAAGGCTGCCGGGCTTTACTCGTCGATCTGGCAGAGCTTTGCCGTGCTGTTGCCTGTGATGAGCGTGGGCGTGATGGGCGACCAGCGGACCTACGCCTACACCGCCGCTGTCCGCGCGGTGCATTCAGAAGACGGCATGACCGCCGACTGGACCCCGCTGCCCTACGATGTGCTCAAGCGCATCAGCAGCCGCATCGTCAACGAGGTACGCGGCATCAACCGCGTCGTCTACGACATCACCAGCAAGCCCCCCGGCACCATCGAGTGGGAGTAGCCACCTGCGGTGGGGCCAACCGCGCCTTCGCCAAACTGATTCAGGAAGAGGCGCTCGCCGGCTGCACCTTCAGTGACGCCACCTCGCGGCTGAGTGCGTCCAATCGCTCCAGCAGTTCCGTGTGACGCTTATCGGCGGCGGAGGGCTCGAAGGCCTCCACGTAGAAAGTCCCGTTCGGTTCGAGTTCGCATTTGCACACTTGGTGCATATCCTCGAAGCCCTGGCGGTGAATGACATCGATCAGCTCCTCACGGCTGAGCGACTCGCGCGCCAGCGCCTTTTGGTCGATTTGGCCGTTGCGCACCAGCACCGTGGCTTGGCCTTCAAAAGCGCGGGTGAGTCGCCGGGAGCGGAAGAGCACACGCACCACCAGGTAGTTGATGGCAAGCAGACTGAAGGCGCCGATCAGGCCGCCGGTCACCGAGTTGTCGTCGCCGATGATGGCGTTCTGCACGGTGTTCGAGAGCGAGAGCAGCACCACCAGGTCGAATGGGTTGAGCTGGGCCAGTTCCCGCTTGCCGAAGAGGCGCAGCAGCAGCACCAGAACCAGGTAAACAATCACCGGGCGCAGCAGCTTCTCCAGAACAGGAAGCGGCAACTGAAACATATGGTCGAAAACGAGTGAGTGGGGCATGGAACGAGGATAAGCGGCTCACTGCCGTTTTTCCACTCGCAGCGTCACATCGACAGTGTGAATATCGTCGTTCAAGATCAGCTCGTATTTGCAGTCGGCGGAGGCAAAGGTGCGCCCTAGCGCTGTATTTCCCTGCAAAGTGTAGTACGTGTGGACTACACTTTCGTCGAATACCTCTCCGCCTTGCAGCTTCCACGCGGCCCACATCGCCGCGCGCAAATCCTCAGCGGAGTTCTGAATGAACAGCCTGCCCATCCTGTACACCGGACCCGGCTCCACGCTTACGGTAAAACTGACTGTTCCCTGGGCGCGATCAAAGCTGGAGGCAAGATGAATCAAGGCTCTCATATAGCCCTTGTTGTGATACAGGCGCTCGATGGATTGCCAATTCTCGCTCACATGCGAGCGGTCGGCGATGTCTCCGGGATGAATGTGCGCCTGCCGGTCGAAATCAGCCTGCGTGATCAGCAGGCCGGGTGCAAGCTGAACTCCTGAAATCTTATACAGCGCGCCCGTCGAAATAGAAACCTGAAACGGAATGTGAATGGCTTCCGGCGCAATCACCGGATCGTTCTGCGCGATGGCGTGGATTTCGGTTTCCAGGTAGCCCAGATTGCGGTAGTAGTCGCCCAGTTTGGTCTCAATCTGGGCGGGGCTTCCCTCCATGTCATAATTTGAGCCGGTCAGCCTGGCAAGTATATCTGCGACTTTGGGGTCCAGCGGAGTCGCCACGCCATCGATGTGAATATCGCCCAGCAGCACAGGCGGCGTGGTGATGTTATAGCTCATGCCCGTGACCTGATGCAGCTTTGGGTCCGTGAAAGGCATAACCGTCACGGTAGTCTTGATGCCTTTGGCCGCAAGCATCTCTTCGAGTGCCTGGCGCACCTGTTCCGTCAGCCCGCCCTCGGCCGGCACTTTGCCGTGATAGAGCGGAATACGGTTGTGCAGCGCGGCGTCCAGTTCCTTGCCTGGAGTCAGCGGCAGGTTCTCCATGCGCACAGGATAGAGTTCGTTGTGCAGAACCAGGGTATAGATAAGGTCCACCCCGTCGAACTTGAAGCTGAGGGTCTCGAAGACGCCGGTGTCCATCAGCTTCTGGGTGTGGCCCGACATCTCGGCAAAATCCAGGACCTTACCCTTTTTCAGCCCCGCGGCGGCCAGCAACTCCTGGTCGGAGTACTCAGGTGCGCCCTTGAACTGGATGGTTCTAGGCAGGTACTTCTGTGCGCTAGCGGGTTTACCGGATGCGAAAAGAATAAGGGCGGTCAGGAGCAGAAACAAAGTGCGTTTCATGATAGGGCAAGAGTAGCAAAAAGGGGGTATACGCGGGGAAAAACTTCGCCGCTACCGGCAGAAGAATGCAAAATCTGAATAAAGGGCGCATTCATCGACGCCGAAGTCACGCTTGTTGGGCCGAAGCACAGCCTGTGTCAGACGGTGCTGGCCCTCTGCTAAAGTGAGATTGCAGCCGGAAAGCCCGGCAAGGCTTGCTCCCCTGAAAAGAAGGAATATTCCATGGAAATTTTCTCGCAGTCCGCTCCTTCCGCGTGGGCTCCCTTTCGACTTGCGCCCTGGTTTGCCGAGCGGGTGTGGGGCTGCCGGGATCTTCATCCCTGGTATGACCGGGTTGCCGGGAGTGGTGAACCACCAATCGGCGAGGCTTGGCTCACCGGCGATCAGTGCGTTGTGGCGACAGGCGTGCACGCCGGCAAGACGCTGGGCACACTCTTTGCCGAGGCTCCCGATGCGCTTCTGGGCAAGGCTACCGCTCGCTGTAGTAAGGCTGCTCCATGCAATGCTTCGCCGCTGCTCATCAAGGTCATCTTTACCAGGGAAAAGTTGAGCGTCCAAGTGCATCCGGATGACGCCATGGCGCAGAAGTATGGCGATCCGCGCGGCAAGGCGGAATGTTGGTACGTGCTGGAGGCCGAGCCGGGCTCTCGAGTGGCCTGCGGACTCAAGCCAGATGTCACGCTGGACGAGGTCAAGGCGGGAATCGTGTCGGGAACGCTGGAACAAAGCCTGAACATGATCAATGTGGCCCACGGAGAGATGATCTTTGTGGGTGCGGGAACGGTTCACGCCATCTGGCCGGGGTCGATCCTACTGGAAACCCAGCAGAACTGCGACCTTACTTACAGGATGTACGACTACGGGCGGGGGCGCGAGCTGCATGTCGAAAAAGCATTGGAAGCTATCCGGCTTGTAACTCGATCCGGAAAGATTCCATCCAGCAAGCTGCCTGATCGGACCGTTCTGATTGAGGGCGACTATTTTCGCGTGGAATGCATCAACGTCGCCGGTAGCAGGCCCAGCGCCAGCCTAGCCCATACCGGCCTGACCGGTGAAGACGAGCCGGCCACTGTGCTCCAGTACTTGTTTTCGGCAGCAGGGACGGCCAGAATCACCGGGCCGGGCTTCGAACTAGTTGAACTGCCCATGGGCGGCATGGCTGCCGTCCCCGCGGCTTCTCCGGAGTTCAAAGTGGAAGATTTGGGCGGATTGAATTTGATTCGTATTACGCCCCGCTGGCCTTCTGCAAATCGATGACTAAAGCCGGCAGGATCAAAACGTGCTGGTAGGGAAGGATTTCAGCCTACCTATTTATCCCCGGAGGAATTCTCTGCTTTGCGGAAAATGTGTTCAGAGGTTTCCTAAATCCCGTCCTTCATGCACAATTAATAACAAGATGAACTTCCGACTCGCACTTCCCCAAGAGCTTCGCGACGCCGTTGACCGGACCGCCGCCGACTGGACCAACAACAACAAGGTAGCCCGCTTCTGGCAGAAAGACCCGAGCCTGTGGACCGGCCACGGAGAAGAGAAGTGGCTGGGCTGGATCGACATCGTCGAGCGCCAGCAAAAGAACCTGGAGGCCTTCACCGCGCTGGCCGCAGACGTGAAGGCGCGCGGCTTCACCTCCGTCTTGCTGCTTGGCATGGGCGGCTCCAGCCTTTGCCCGGAGGTGCTGGCCGTCACTTTTGGTCAGCACGACAATTTTCCCGCCCTCCACATTGTCGATTCCACCGATCCAGCGCAGGTCAAGGCCGCCCGCGACAGGGTCAAACTGGCCGAGACGCTGGTAGTGGTGGCCAGCAAATCCGGCTCGACGCTGGAGCCCAATGTTCTCAAGCAGTATTTCTTTGCCGAGATGCAGAAGACCGTTGGCGCCGAGCAGGCCGGTAGCCATTTTCTGGCGATCACCGACCCCGGTTCGAAGATGGAGCAGGTGGCCAGGGCCGACGGCTTTTGGAAGATTTTTTACGGCGACCCGGAGATCGGCGGGCGCTTTTCGGCGCTGTCGAACTTCGGTGTGGTTGCCGCCACGGTGGCTGGGCTGAACACGGAGAAACTGCTGGCTGAAGCCGCCAAGGCTGTGACAGAAGCCAAACTGGCCCCGGCTCAAAATCCAGCGGTAGAGCTGGGCCTGACGCTGGGCACGGCGGCCAACGCAGGATGCGACAAGCTCACCATCTTTACCTCGCCGGAGATCTACGATCTGGGCGCATGGATGGAACAACTCGTCGCCGAATCTACCGGCAAGCTCGGCAAGGGCATTACGCCCGTGGATCGCGAGGCCATCGCCGCGCCGGAGGTCTACGGTAACGACCGCATCTTCGCTTACATCCGCTATGCGGGATCGTCCGACAAAAGTCTGGACGCCAAAGTTGCGGCCCTGGAAGCCGCGGGCCATCCGGTCATCCATATCGAGATTGCCGGCCTCTACGAGATTTTCGGGCAATTCTTTACCTGGGAAGTCGCCATTTCCGTAGCCGGCTCGGTGATGGGCATCAACCCCTTCGATCAGCCGGACGTGGAGTCGGCCAAGATCGAAACCCGCACCCTGACCGCGGCCTACGAGCAGACCGGCAAACTGGCGGAGCGGACGGCTTTTCTGGAGGAGGATGGTATCAAGCTTTACGCCACCGACGCCTACGCAGCCACGCTCAACAAGGCTGCCCACGCCAAAACCCTGGCCGGATACCTGCGCGCCCATCTCAACCAGATTCACGCCGGCGACTATTTTGCCGCGCTGGCCTTTCTGCCCATGTTCCCGGAGCACGAGGCGGCGATTCAGCGTCTCCGGCACAAGGTGCGCGACGCCAAACGGGTGGCCACCTGCCTGGGCTTCGGCCCGCGTTTTCTGCACTCCACCGGACAGGACTACAAGGGCGGACCCAACACAGGAGTTTTTTTGCAGATCACAGCGGACCATGCCGTCGATGTGCAGATTCCGGGGCAGAAGTTGAGCTTCGGCGTGGTCATTGACGCCGAAGCGGCTGGAGATCTGGCGGTGCTGGAGTCGCGTGGCCGCCGGGCCGTACGCGTTCACCTGGGAGCTGATGTGGCCGCCGGGTTAAAGACGCTGGCCGCCGCCGTGGATCTGGCGCTGGGGTAGAACCATAGGTCAGGAAATGTGTTGATCAGCTTGCGAAAAAATGCAAATGGTGAAGCACGAAGCGTCAGGGCACGACTTCAGTCGTGCCGAAAACGCAACAAAAAGATGTTGGGCTTTAGCCCCTGCGGTATGCTTTTCGTGGGCATTGATTGAAAACAGGTCTTTTTCAGCAGCCTGTTAAATCCACTCCTTTGCCGCAATTTCCCCTCTGCCTGCGGCAACTTTTTCCCCGCAGTGGGGTTCAATCCTATGACAGCTTCCGCAGTTTCCCGTCTAATTAAGGTGAACCGGAAGCAAGACTTAATAAGCAGGAGAAACACTACGATGAATCGGCCAATTTACAAGAGATTGATTCCCCAGGCCTTGGCGTGGGCCGGGTTAGTGGCTTTGTGCGGCACGTTGGCGCTCGCCCAGGGCACCGCTGCACCGCCTTCCCCGGCAGCCGAGTTCCGCACCGACGGCCAGATCGAGATGGACGTGGTGCATGCCCTGGACGTCTCCACAGAACTAAAGAACGACTTGATCACCGCGGCCACCATACAGGGCGAGGTAACGCTCTCCGGAACCGTTGCAAGTGCCTCCTCCCGTGAACTGGCGGAGTCGATTGTCAGCCGTGTACAGGGCGTGACCAAGGTGAACAACAATCTCAAGGTCGGCAATCAGCAAAATCCAACGCCCGTGCAGGAAGCGTCAGGCAACCAGCAGGGCGAGGTCAATTCCGCGGATTCCCCCTCCGCCGAGGATAGTTCCGACGGCCCCGCACCTCCCCCTGACGAGTCCGATGCCCAGGCCCAGCTCCGTGCTCAGATCCGCGCGGAAGTCATAGCCGAAATTCAGGCTCAAAGACAGGCTCAGCAACAGGGCCGGTTTCAGGACCCCTCTTCAGCGTCTCAGTATCCGCCTCCGCCTTCAGTCAGGGAGGTGCCCAGGGGCCCGGTGACCATCCCCCAGGGTACCCTGATCCAGTTGCGTTCCAATGAGTCAGTCAGCGCCAAACATGCCAAGGACGGCGAGCCGGTCCAGTTCACGGTGATTCGCGATGTAACTGTCGGCGGCGTACTGGCGATTCCTCGCGGCGCCACTGCTCATGGAGTCATCACCGAAGTCAAGAAGACAGGCGAGCTGGCAGGCAGCTCGGTACTGGCGCTCAAGCTCACCTCGCTGGACATGGGTGGCCAGAACTACCCGCTCGAGACTGGCCTTTTCAAAGTCAGGGGACCAAATAAGGCCGGCCATACGGTGGGCAACGCTATAACCGGCGGCATTCTGGGTACCATGATTGGCTGCGCCGCCGGTCGTGGCGCAGGATGCGCCATCGGCGCCGGTGCAGGCGTGGCAGCGGGTACGGCGGCTTCCGCGGCTACACCCGGGCCAAACGTCTGGATTCCCGCTGAGGCGCTGGTGGAATTTCACCTGAACGCCCCCCTGACGGTCAACCCGGTGAGCGCGCAGGAGGCAGCCCGGCTGTCGCAGGGGCTTTATCATGGCGGCCCGGCGCTCTACCGCCGTGGTTATGGCCAGCCGTATCCCTACCAGCCGTATCCCTATTCGTACGGTTATCCGCCGGTCTACTATCACCCCTACTACGCCGTGGGTGGCTACTACTACTGGCGCTGACCACCTGACAATCTTCACACGCACAGCGGGCATCCCGGATGACGGGGTGCCCGTTCTACGTTGAGGCTTCGCCCTCGCCCGGTTCTCCGCTCGTCTATAATGGCTATGAATCGCGTCAAGCGACAATTGCGCATCCAGGCCGATGCCCGCGCCAGCCGAAACTATGCTGGCCCAAGGGGTTAGCAAGTTTGCGCGTAGAGAGTAGAAGGTCCGAGTCCATCCATGATCCGCTTCCTGCAAAGAGACAATCGCTTTACCAAGGCATTCTTTATCGTCATCATCGCCGCCGCTTCGGTGGGCATGGTGGTCTACCTGATCCCCGGCCTCACCGGCATGGGAGCCTCAGCCGGTGACACTTACGCCGTGATCTACCCCCACTGGTACAGCAGCATCTTCTCCTCGGGCATGACTGTGAGCCAGGAACGGGTAAGCCTGGCGGCCCGCCGGCAGGTGCAACAGCGGAACCCACAGTACGCTGACAACCCTGTGATTCTGCGCCTCTTCGAGCAGCAGGTTGGCCAGCAAATGGTGCAGCAGCAGATTCTTCTGGCCGAGGCCGGAAAGCTGGGCATCTCCGCATCGGGCGACGATGTGGTCCAGTTCCTGCACCAGGGGCAGTTTGGCGAGTATCTCTTCCCCAACGGCAAGTACATCGGCACAGACCGCTACACCGCCTTCGTCACCGGCCAGTTCAACATGTCAGTCGCGGAGTTTGAGCTGGAGGTCCAGCAGGAAATTATCCTTCGCCGGCTGCAGTCGCTGATTACCGCCGGAGTCACGGTGGGCGATGCGGATGTCCGCGAAGCCTATCGCAAGGAAAACATCAAGATCAAGTTCGACTACGCGGTAATCTCCGCCGACGACCTGCGCAAGACCATCAATCCGTCGGACGCCGATCTGGAGGCTTTCTTCAAAAAGAATGCCGCGCGCTATGCCACGGCAGTGCCCGAGCAGCGCAAGATCACCTACTTTGCCTTTACTCCCAGCCAGCTACCCGGCGGCGTGCCGCAGCCCACCCAGCAGGAGATTCAGCAGTACTTCAATGCGCACCAGTCCGAGTACACGGTGCCGGAGCAGGCCCGTTCCCGTCATATCCTCATCAAGGTAGCGCCCGGAGCCGATGCCAAAACCGATGCCGCCGCCAAAGCCAAGGCCGAGGCGCTGCTCAAGCAGATCAAGGCCGGCGCAAACTTTGCCGAACTCGCCAAAAAGAACTCTGAGGACTCCAGCAAGGATGCGGGTGGCGAACTGGGCTTCTTCCGCCGCGGCGCCACGGTGCCGGAGTTCGAGAAGGCTCTGTTCAGCCAGAAGATCGGCGATACTCAGATTGTGAAGAGCCAGTTCGGCTACCACATTCTGCAGGTGGAGGAGCGGCAGACGGCGCACTCCGAGTCCATCGACGAAGTCCGGCCCGCCATCCAGGCCACGCTGATGCGCCAGAAAGCGGCAGTCGCGGAAGAGAACTTTGCGCGCACGCTCACATCTGAGGCCGGCAAGAACGGCCTGGCGAAGACCGCCGCGGCTCACCATCTGGAAGTGACAACTACGCCGCTGGTCGGCGTGCAAGGCGTAATCTCCGCTCTGCCGAACTCTACCGAGATCCTCGGCAAGGCTTTCCAGTCCAAGAAGGGCGACCCGCCGCAGTATGCCACAACCGGCGAGGGCTACGCGGTCTTTCAAGTCGCTGAAGTCGCCGCGGCCCACGCACCCACCTTTGCCGATTGGAAGAGCCACGTTGCTGACGACTACCGCAGCGAGCAGCTCCCCATTCTGCTCAGCCAGAAGACCCAAGAGCTGGCGGAGAAGGCTAAGACCCTCAACGATCTGTCCAAGGCTGCCAGAGAGATGGGCGCGACTCTCAAGACCAGCGACCTGGTAGGTCCCACCGGCCAGGTGCCCGACTTCGGCCAGGTGGGCCAGGTGGCCCCGCAGCTCTTCGACCTCGCAGTGGGCAACATCAGCGGACCCATCAGCGCGGGACGCACCGGCGTGGTGGCCAAACTTCTAGACAAGCAGGAGCCGACTGCCGACGAGATCGCCAAAAACTTCGACCAGACCAGGGATCAGATTCTCTACCAGCGCCGCGGAGAGGCCTTCAATATTTTCCTGAGCACCATCATGGATGACTACAAGAAGCACAACCGCATCCGCATGCCCAAGGGAAAAGGCGCTCCGGCTTCATAGTCTGGTAACAAGCAGGAAATAGCAGAAAGGCCCGCATCTGCTCAGGTCGCGGGCCTTTTTCGCACCTTACGGGCATCGCGCGCGGCGCCGCGACCGCCGATAATCAAATCATGGCGTTTTACCGTTCCTCCGGAGTTCTGCTGCACGTCACTTCCTTGCCCTCCTACGGGGGTATCGGCGACCTGGGGCCTGCCGCCCATGAGTTTGTCGCCTTCCTCGCCGCCGCCCGGCAGCACGTCTGGCAGGTTCTCCCCCTCGGACCAACCGGCTATGGCAACTCGCCCTATGCGGCTACCTCGGCCTTTGCCGGCAATCCGCTGCTCATCAGCTTGGAATTGCTTTCCAACTGGGGCTGGATCGAGAGCTCCCGCATCGCGGACCTCAACGGCCGCAGCGGACCCGTGGATTTTCTCCGCGTCGAGGAACGCAAGCTCCCGCGGCTCTTTGAGGCGGCCGGCAATTTTCTTAACCGCGGGCCGAGCGACCCTGCCCTGGCCAATCAGTGGAAGCAATTTGAGGAGTTTCGCCGCGTAGAGGCAGTCTGGCTCAGCGACTACGCCCTCTACTCGGTGCTGCGCCGGCAATTCAACACCGGCGCATGGACCGAGTGGCCCGAGCCGCTGCGACGCCGTCAACCGGAGGCGCTGGCCCAGGCAGCCACGCAACACAGCCGCGCCATCGCCCAGGAACAGGCCCTCCAGTTTGCCTTTTCCCTCCAGTGGAATCAGCTCCGCGAGGCTGCCGCGGAGAAAGGAATCAGAATCCTGGGCGACGTGGCCATCTTCGTCAACATGGATTCAGCCGACGTCTGGGTTCATCCCGAGATCTTCGACCTGGACGAGAATCTGAAGCCTCTCCATGTTGCCGGTGTGCCGCCCGACTACTTTTCGCCCACCGGACAGCGCTGGGGCAACCCGCTCTATCGCTGGGATGTACTCGCCGAGCGGGGCTCCAAAGAGACGGAATTTGCCTGGTGGGTCGACCGCATCCGCCACTCTTGCAAGCTCTATGACATCATCCGCCTGGACCACTTCCGCGGCTTCGAGGCTTTCTGGTCTATTCCCTCAGCCGAAGAAACGGCAGTCAACGGCGAGTGGGTCAAGGGGCCGGGTCTGGCTCTCTTCCGCGCATTGCAGGCGGCGCTGGGGCCGCTGCCGCTCATTGCCGAGGACCTGGGCGTCATCACCCCCGAAGTCGACGCGCTCCGGCACGAGCTAGGCCTGCCGGGAATGAAGGTCGTGCAATTCGGCTTCGGCGACAAGGGCGCGCACATCCACCTGCCCCACCGCTACACCCCCGACACAGTGGCCTATACCGGCACCCACGACAACAACACCACGCTGGGTTGGTGGCGGGCAGCCGGCAAGGCCGAGCGCGCCGCCGTCGAGGCCTACGTGGGGCCGATCTCAGCCAGTGACGGCAATGCCAGCCCGGTCTGGCCGCTGATCTGGGCCATCGAAGCCAGCGTGGCGCAGATGGCCGTGGTCCCTGCGCAGGATCTGCTCGAGCTGGGCGCAGAGGCCCGCATGAATACCCCCGCCCTGGCCGCGGGCAACTGGAGCTGGCGCGCTCCGGAGACAAGCTGGACGCCGGAGTTGGCCGCGCGCCTCGCCGCCCTCTCCGAAGCCACCGACCGCGACAACGACCCGCTGGGCAAAGCCGCAAAGTAGGAAGTATTGATAAGTTTGTTGTCCTTCGTGGGAAAAGGTCTTACCATGGAGGTATTTTGGGGAGGGTCTGGTGTCTTACTTGAAATATACGGTTATTGTTCTATGTGCCGCGGTGATGTTGATTCCTGCGCGGCAGAGTGTGGCGCGAGTCGTTCCAGTCAACCCCTCCGCGAATGCCCCAGAGGACGATGAGGCTAATGTCAGCGGGCGCAAATGGGCTCGCGAGATCGAGTCTGATCTGGTCGCCGAGAAGTTCGACGAGCTGGACCGCATGGCCGACAGCTATCGTAGCGAGAAGAGTCGTTTCCCCGGCGGGAGTTGGAAACTCACGCATTTTTACGGCGCGCTGGACAAACCGCACCTCACCGATCAGGACTCCCTCGACCACCTGGCCCACCTCAAGCACTGGGTCGAGCAGCGGCCGGAGTCCATCACCGCCCGGGTAGCCCTGGCCACCAGCCTGCATCGCTGGGCGTGGGTGGCGCGCGGCAACGGCACGGCTGACAAGGTGACGGAAGAGGGCTGGCGTTTATTTAATGCGCGCATCAAGGAGTCTTACACTGTGCTGCAGGATGCGACCAAGCTTAAAGCTCGTTGCCCCGGTTGGTACTCCGAGATGATGGTTGTGGGGCTGGCGCAGGGTTGGGACGCGAGCAAGATGAAGGAGACGTTTGAACAGGCCGTGCAGTTTGAGCCCGACTACTTTCATTTCTACAAGCAATATGCAAATTATCTTCTTCCCAAGTGGTATGGCAAACCCGGCGAAGCAACGGCCTTTGCCAAGACATCGGCGGACGCTGTAGGCGGCGAAGAAGGGGATCAGATCTACTTCCACATTGCGACCGCTGTGGTGGGCAAAAACGGCTCGGAGTTTGCGACTAAGGAGATGGACTGGGCGCGGATTCAGAGGGGATACCAGGCGCTTACCGCGCAGTATGGAACCACTGGATGGCTGAAGAACGAGATCGCCTATCTGGCCTACAAGTTCCGCGATGCAGCCTTCGCAAAACAGCAGTTTGAACTGATTGGCGATCATTGGAACAGCAGCGTATGGCACGACCGAGAACGCTTCGACCGCGCGCGCGATTGGTCCCGCAGACACGCCTAGGCATTCAAAGCAAGGTCCCCACGGATACGTCGTTGTCCGTAGGGTGGAAAGCCGGGGTCCCCGCGGATTCGGGGTCTTCGGCAAGTGCGTTTGCTCGCTGGGGTGGCTGTTCCCTATTCCCAATCCCCTGACCCCTGATATTACGACGCGATTCAGAACGGATCGGCGCTCCCTCTGGGAAACTTGTAGATTTGCTCCATTTTGCCGAAGAGAGCAAGGGCTTCCGCTTCCGTCACTGCCCAGGCGAAGGAGCGCGTCTTGCCATTCACTTCAAAGCTGATATGGCTGGGGACATTGGACCGGCCGCGAATCATGTTGGGGATAAATCTCAGGTTGCGCACATCCGCGTTGGCGCAGGTTCGCGCTGCCAGCCGCAGCCCCAGCATCTGGCGAGTGATCCGCAGTTGATAGGAATTCAGCTCCAGTGTGGTGCTGCCCGAGAGGAGCCAGAGGAGGGAAAAGGTCATCATCAGCGCTCCCGCGGCCCAACCTACGATCCAGATCAATGGAATGTGGGTTGCCGTGTGGCTTGCGAGGGTCTTGGTCCACACCAGCCATCCGGCGCCAAGCCACAAGATCAGCCACAGGAGACGTAACAGGATCGTCCAGCTCCGCCGCGCCGGAATCTCGACACGAATGCCATCGCCGGTCGGTTCCCACGTCAATCTGCCTGCCAGGTTGTCGCGCATTGTGCTCTCCTTCTGGCTCCCAATCTTACCCCTGACCCCTGTTCCCTGGCACCTGATCTCGGCCCAAAACCATCTCTCACACGGAATATCCGCAGTTATTTCAATCACCTGGAAGAGATTACGCCCGGAAATACCGCCAATTTCCGCATTTGTACCCGACTTTGGCAGAAATAGGTGCATCTGGAACTGCACATTTCGCGCAATTCAAGGCCATCTATCCGCAAAAACGTGTATCCCCAACACCACCCATCAGGACAGGCACTTCACCCCTGTTCCCTGCTTCTAGAAGGGAATGTCTGCGTCGGAAATTTCGGCCTGCTGGCTGTATTCGTCCGGGCCGTCGGCGGATGCCGGAGTCCGCTGGTCAAAGCTCGCCGACGAACTGCTGGAACTAGCCGCCCGGCCGCCGCCAGCACCTTCCTCGCGGGCCGATAGAAGAACCAGCTCATTGACCAGGATTTCGGTGCGATTTCGCTTCTGTTTGGTATCCTTGTCCTCCCAGCTGCGAGTCTGAATTTTGCCCTCGACGTAGAGCTTGGAACCCTTTTTCACGTAATCGCGGACGATTTCCGCAGTGCGTTTGAAGGCGACAAGATTGTGCCATTCGGTGCGGTCCTGCCAGTTGCCCTGCGCATCCTGAAAGCGGTCGCTGGTGGCCAACCCGAAGGTGGCTATCATGGTGCCGCTGGGTGTGGACCGAATCTCGGGGTCCTTGCCTACGTTGCCTATCAGAGTGGCTTTGTTCACGCTTCTTGCCATGTTGGTTTACTCCATTCGTTGAAAAGCATAGCAGACCATCAGTGTCTGCGTGCAAGTATCCGGTTGCGCAAGGCTTTGGCTGCCCCGAGTGCCGTCAGCAAGCCGCCAAAGGGGATGCACATCAAGGCGACGATGAGCGCGAACCAGCCGGTGTTGGTGTGGGCGCCGGTGGGCGAAAAACCGCCCAACACGGTCTCCAGCAGCACTGCGGAAAGAAGCCCCGCACCCAGTATCGACGCGCCCCATTGCAGCAGTTGACGTGCGCCGTCGTTGGGGAGATTGGGGCTGGATGCGGTCATGGTGGCTTCTCTTGTCAGTGTACTGGTTGAGGTTCGTGGTGCTTTCTACACCCTATTCCCTAGTCCCTATTCCCTGTATTTATCGCGCCAGGCGCAGCATCGCCCAGGTGACGACGCCAGTGATCGAGACATAAAGCCACAGTGGAAATGTCCAGCGGGCAACCTTGCGGTGCTGCGGAATTCGGCCGGTGAGCGAGAAGAAAAAAGTGACCAGAATCAGCGGCAGCGCCACCACCGCCAGAAGAATGTGGCTGGCCAGCAGCGGCAGATAAACCGAGCGCAGGGCCGCATGGGCTGGGTAGCGCACATCGCCGTGCAGTGCATGGTGCAGGATGTAGCTGACCAGGAACAGCGTTGAAAAACCAAAAGCAGTTATCATCGCTGCGCGATGCGCCGTAATGCGCCTTGCCCGGATGAAGGTGTAGCCGATCAGCAGAGCGACTGCGCTGAGGCCATTGAGCAGGGCATTCAGCGCAGGTAAAAAAGTGAGCCGCGCGCTGGTTTGGTCCGCGGCAGGATGGACGTAGATCAGCCAGAAGAGAAAAGCTGTGGCCGCCGCACTGACAGCAAGGATGGCGGCTATGGCGGAGCGAGTGTTCGACGATGGAGCAGCGGTCGTCATGGCTTCCTTACGGTTTCGCGATAGCGCAAAGCATGAGCGAGGTAAACAGCAGTGGCAGATAGAGGACGCTGACCTTGAGCAGATCGAGGGCCAGTCTGCGGCTTACTTCCTCAGTGACTGCGCGCAGGATGCCGGCAAAGCGAATAGTGTAGCCCAGGTAAACTAGCCCCAGCGCGATAGCAAGCACGGCGTAGGTCAGGCTGGTCAAACCTAGCCGCCACGGCGCCAGGCTGACGGGAATCATCACCACCGCAAAAAACAAAGCCTGGGCCACGGTAGACCAGCCATCGGGCTGGACTACAGGTAACATTTTGATGCGGGCGCGGGCGTAGTCCTCGCGATACAGCCACGCAATCGCCATGAAGTGCGGAAACTGCCAGACGAAGAGGATGGCGAACAGCGCCACTCCCGGCCACTCGATGCGGCCGCGGGCAGCAGTCCAGCCCAGCATCGGCCCCATTGCGCCCGGAAATGCGCCGATAAAGGTGGCCATGGAAGTGAAGCGTTTGAGCGGCGTGTAGATTGCGACATAAGTGAAAGCCGTGAGCAGCGCCAGAGCCACGGTAAGCAGGTTGGTGGTGAGCGCCAGATCCACCGCGCCCAGAGCCAGCGCCGCCATGCCGGCCAGTACGCCCAGGGCCAGCGAAAAGCGCCCTGCGGCCATCGGCCGGTCGGCGGTGCGCTTCATGAGTGCATCAATTTTGCGTTCCAGAGCCTCGTTCAGCGCGCCTGCCCCGGCTGAAACCAGGCCAATGCCCAGCAGTGTATCCAGAAGGCCACGCTGAAAGCTGGTAATGCCGGATTGCATCGAGCCCAGGTAAAACCCTCCCCAGCCCGTAACCAGCACCAGGCCGACGACCTTGACCTTGAAGAGCTCGCGCAGGTCGTGGATAAGCGTGGCCGTGGCGCCGGCCTCAGGCGCATGGATATGCACCGGACCGTGAGCAGCTTGCTCTGCTGGAACAGCGGCCTGGTTAGTGGTAGTCATCTGAAAGGAGATAAACCTCAATGGTTGCGTCGGGAGAACGCTGCCGGGTGCTTGCTTTGATGATAGCAAGCGGGGTAGTTCCAATCGAATGGAATGAGGAACGTCAGTACGATTCTGCCGTGCATTTTTTACGGAACTGCGAATGGATTCTCGATCAGAATTCCGGCAATGATTTGTCCGGGGTTCAGATCCTCGGAGAGAATCCGTGTTGCGCCGCTCTTGATAGCCGCGGCAATAATCATTGCATCCCAGAAATTGATGCGAGCCTCGTCCTCAATCTGAAAGGCCCGATTGATATCCTCTGGAGTGGTTGCAACGCACCAGTGGGCAAAGCGATCTACGATCAATCTAGCCTTATCCCTCGGCAGCGGAGTGGCCAGTTTCCGAGTCACCGTAGAGTAGAACTCCTGTAAAACCTGCATACTCAAGGTCCCAGATCGTTCATGTCTGAGGTAGTGCATTATCCTTCTTGCCGCTTCTTGCTTGTATCCTTCCCGTTCGTCATAGGCGTAAACCAGGATGTTTGTATCGACGAAGGTCTTAGCGTTCATGGAGCGCGTCCCGGTCTAATTTAGGGATTTCGCCCATAGGAAAACCTTTCTCCATCAGAGCAAAGGCATCCTTCATGGCGCGCTCGTAATCGTCTTCCTTCTCCGCAAGCTGCTCAATCTGGCTGGTGAGCAGGCCGCTGATTGAGGTCGAGCGTTGGGCGGCCAGAACCCGCGCCTTTTGAATCGTTTGCCGGCTAAGGCGTAGGGTGATATTGCGTTTTTCGTCGAGTGCGGGCATTTTAATGATGCCTCCTATTCACGTGCAATATGTGTAATATGTGTAGCACACTTTGCACATGATTGCAACGAAAAGGCGCGGACCGAAGCCCACGCCTTTATCTTCCATACTGCATACGTTTACTGCTTGCCGAAGCGGTAGACGATTCCGGTGGTGAAGCCGCGGCTTGACTGCACAGTCGAGCCGAAGCCGGTGAAGTAGTATTCGGGAGCAACACGCAGTCCAATGTTCGGAGTCAGGTTGTACTCCACGGGAAGGCTGGCGGCAGCGGCAAAGACGTAACCATCCGGCCAGAGACCCAGAGCGGTGGAGATGGCGGTGTTGTGGTTGGTGTCGCCGGAAAAGTTTCCTTTTTCGAACCCGCCAAGGACACGGCCAGAGACCGAATACTTGGGCAGCACATAGAAGCGATATGTGGGGCCGGCCAGAACGGCATACTGGCTAATGGCCGGATTGGTAAACGGGTTGGATGTGGTGACGGGTGGGTTACCCATCGTCAAACTAATGCCCGTATAGGCTGTGGCGTAGTAGCCTCGGCCATCGACAGTCACGCCCAGCCGCTCGTCGAAGTAGCGGGTAAAGCCGACGTTCCACGCGTAGTCGTGCGCGCGTTCCAACTTGGCGCCGGGCTCAAAGCGCAGGTAGCCCATGCCGGTGTACTCCTCATAGCGGTGGGAGTAAGCCTCGTGAATGGCGGCGGCGCGGCGCTGCGCGCGGCGGGCCTTGATGCGGGCCTGGACGCTCAACTGACCCTGGGATTCGGTTTGGGACTGGGCGGTGGGCTGCCCGGCCTGGGCCTGGGCGGGGTTGCTGCTCGAACTGGAGCTTTGGGCCAGAGCAGCACTGGCTGCAACAATACTCAGCGCCAGAATAAGGGCAATACGGCGAGAAAAAAACATCGGTTTCGGGTTTCCTCCACGGGAGTACGGAAGCAAGCCTGCACAGCGCTCCCTCCAATAGGTATTAAAACACCTTAGGGGTGAGGCTTGGGGTGAATCGGCTCTGGATTGGACGCGTGGGGGAGGGAATTATAGCCGGAAAAGCTATTTGCAATCGGCTGGATCGGCCTGCACTTGGGTCTGGCCAAAGCCGTCATGCATGGTTCCTCACATCTTGTCCAGGTTCGGTTATCACGGAATCGCACCATATTTTCGGCATGGAAAGCCGCAAAATGCTCTAGGATAAAGGCCAGCGGAGGAGCAACACATATGTGGAGAATAATTCTGGGAATTCTGCTGGGGATCGTGCTGGTGCCTCTTGTGGTATTGGGGTGGCTCAAGTTTGGCGATGTGCCGGTGGCGGTGGCCGACCCTCCCTTGCCCTATGAGCGGCTGCTGACTAATGTGCCACTTGATGCGCGCATCGACCATGAGATGGTGAAGACCCCACCCATCCAGGCCGATGAGGCCAACCTGGTGGCGGGCGCCGAGATCTACCGCGATCATTGCGCCGTCTGCCATGGGTTGCACGGCAAGCCGTCGCTGTTTGCCGCGCACATGTTTCCCGACGCGCCGCCCTTGTGGGAGAAGCACCACCACAACGATGTGGTTGGGGTGAGCGACGATCCGCCGGGCGAAACCTACTGGAAGGTGGACAACGGAATCCGGCTGACCGGCATGCCGTCCTTCAAAAATATCTTGACCGGGACCCAGATGTGGCAGGTGAGTCTGCTGCTGGCCCATGCCGACAAGCCACTGCCCCCGGCCGCGGTGGAGATTCTGCGCGGCGAGCCAATGGCGCCCGTGGCAGCCGGCAAAGGGACAAAAAAGTAGCGCAGGTTGTGCCTGCAGGTCGTCCTCTAAACCGGCGCGAAGGAACCGATGCCCGCGCCCAGGACGGCTCCTGAATCCGAATCCGGCAAGTGATGCAACTTTGCCGGAGCGTTCGCAAGATTTGTTCTTTGCAGAAGCAGTCTGCCGATCAACATACTTACTACCGGATTGGAGACCAGGATGAAACACAGCAGGTTTTTCAACTTCGCATTCCTTTTAGGAGCGCTTGCTCTCGCCTCTACCTTGCCGGCCCGCGCGCAGGGCACCGATTACTTCAGCAACCTGCCCAAAGGCGCCACGCCCCAGGAAGTGGGCAAACGGATCGCCGATCGCTTTGTTGCCAGTCAGCATCAGTACACATTCACCATCCACTACGCTGAGGTCGCCACCTGGTACGGCGCGCTGAACTTTGCGCAACTTACCAAAGACGAAACCCTGCAGAAGGAGCTGATTGCCCGCTTCGATCCGTTGATGCCGGGCGGCGCCGATGCCAAGCAGAGGCCGGTGCGGCGTCACGTGGACGACTCGATCTTCGGCGTCGTTCCGCTGGAGATTGCCATCGAGACCAAGAACCCGAAGTACCTGGCTGAGGGCGTTTGGTGGGCGGACCGGCAATGGGAAAACCCGCAACCCGATGGGCTTTCCGCTGAAACGCGCTTCTGGGTTGATGACATGTATATGCTGACCATGCTTCAACTGCAGGCCTACCGCGCCACGGGAGACCGCAAGTATCTTGACCGCGACGCCAAGGAGATGGTTGCCTATCTGGACAAGCTGCAGCAGCCCAACGGCCTCTTCTACCATGCCGAGGACGTGCCCTTCTTCTGGGGCCGCGGAGATGGCTGGTTCGCCGCGGGCATGGCGGAGATGCTGCGGACATTGCCCGAGGATCACCCGCAGCGGGCACGGATTCTTGACGGCTATCGCAAGATGATGGCCGCGCTGTTGAAGTACCAGGGCAAGGACGGAATGTGGCGGCAGTTGATTGACCACGAGGAGTCCTGGCCGGAGAGCTCCAGCTCTGGAATGTTCACCTTCGCGATGATCTCCGGCGTCAAGAACGGATGGCTTGACGGCCCGACCTACGGACCGGCGGCGCGTAAGGCCTGGCTTGCGGTAATCGGCTATATCGACCAGAATGGCGACGTGACGCAGGTTTGCGCTGGAACGAACAAACTGAATGATCTGGACTACTATCTGGCCCGGCCCCGGCGGACCGGCGACTTCCACGGGCAAGCTCCGATTCTGTGGGCGGCGGACGCGCTGCTGCGATAGGGACAACGGCTAAAGTATCGTCCAACGGAGGGCGCTTTCTTTTGCTAGCACCAGACAAGCAGTGCGGCCACCCGCGTGTCGGCTGCACTGCTTGTTCAACTTGTTAAAATCAAATGTATGCCCCAGACGGCGCAAATGACGCGGCAACAGGCTCTTGATTTCTTCCACTCTCCCGACCTGATTGGGCTGGGCTTCGAGGCTGACGCCGTACGCCGCCGTCTGCACCCCGAGGGCGTGGTCACCTACATCATCGATCGCAACATCAACTACACCAACTTCTGTACCGAGTACTGCACCTTCTGCGCCTTCTACCGGCCTCTCACTGGGCCTCGATCTGAAGAAGGTTACATCCTCGACTTTGAGACCATCTGCGAAAAAATTGCCGAGACGGTCGAGATGGGCGGCACCGGCGTGCTGATGCAGGGCGGCATCCATCCCGACCTCAAGATCGACTGGTTTGAGCGGCTCTTCAGCGGCATCAAACAGCGCTTCCCGCAGATCTGGCTGCATTGTTTGACGGCTTCGGAGATTCTGGCCATTGCCAAATACTCCGATCTGCCCCTGCGCGAGACCATCATCCGGCTACGCGCAGCGGGCCTGGATTCCATTCCCGGCGGCGGCGCGGAGATTCTCGACGACGATGTGCGCCGGCGCATCGCCCGCATCAAATGCAACACCGAAGATTGGGTCAGTGTTCACCGCACCGCGCACCAGTTGGGTATGCGCACCACAGCCACCATGATGTTCGGCGTGGGCGAGACCTTCGAGCAGCGCATCAACCACTTCGAGGTTGTGCGCCGCCTGCAGGAGGAGACGGGCGGATTTACAGCCTTCATTCCCTGGAGCTTCCAGCCAAAAAACACGGCCCTCGGCGGCCGCGGCTGGGAAGAAGCGACCAGCGTCGAGTATCTGAAGGTGCTGGCTGTCGCGCGGCTCTATCTGGATAACATCGGGAATGTGCAAGCGAGCTGGGTGACGCAGGGGTTGAAGGTGCTGGAGCTGGGCCTGCACTTCGGCGGCAACGACGTCGGCTCGGTGATGCTGGAAGAGAATGTGGTCAAGGCTGCGGGAACCAGTAACTGCACCACGGAAGAAGAGCTGCGCCGAATCATCCGCGACGCGGGATTCAAGCCGGTGCAGCGGGATACGCTGTATCGTACGATGTTCTTGAATTGAACGAGGAGTCGCGGTCTACCTATTGCTCTTTCGGGTTCGTGCCAGAGCACCACAATTGAACGGAAAACTCCGATGTCTGAGGCGTCCCAGGAATTTCAAGGTCTTTCCGAACCTCCCACACGAGCTTTGAAAGCAGGGCAGTTTCCTTTTCATCCGAATGGTTAGGATTGGAAGATCGCGCCTCATCTTGAAAGGCATGAAGTGCATCGAGCACTCCCTTCGAGCCGATCAGATGAAGTGTGTTGCAAGCTTTGGCAAAAACTCGGTTGCCATCCGGGGTTGAGTCGCCGGCAACAATCCCGCTGATTGAAACCATGAACTCTTTGTATTGTTCATATTTATACTTTCTCCAATCCGCTTCTCTATCCTTCTTCTTGGAGAAATAAAAGCTGAGAGCGGCTACAGTCACGCCTGCTGCGGTAGAAATGACGGCAACAATCACTGAAGTGTCCATAGGCATACACTATACCTCGTTTTGGCTGCTTGGTTTTCAAAATTCATCTATCACGTTCCTGCTTTTCTTGTCATCAGCGTAGACTGTTTCTGTGTACGAATGGGACGAAGCCAAGCGCGAAGCGAATCTGCGGAAGCACGGGTTCGATTTCGACGACGCCGACACTGTGCTTGAAAACCCGGCCAGGATCACGTTCGTGGAGAGTGGCCGCGTGGAGAAGCGGTGGCGAGATTTGGCCTTCGTTGAAACTGTCGGCAGCGTTCTCGCCGTCGTTTACACCATTCGGGGGTACAATGTACGCATCATCCCGTTCCGCAAGGCTTCGCGAAAGGAGCGGCGAATCTATGACTATCTCCGGCCAACCAAGCAGAACTGACTGGGAGCGCGTCCGCAAGAGCATAGAGATGGACGAGCCGATCCCTTATGACCCAAACGACCCTGACGACGGTCCCTACGACCCCAACGACGATGCGGCCATGGACGCCTATTTCGATAAGGCAACTATCTGGGTTGGATGGCCGAATCAGGTGATGGTGCAGAAGGACGGCATTCCCGTAATTCCCTCTGAAAAAGCCGTTTCCAAAGTCACCAAACGCCGTGCAAAAGCCTCGTAGATGATAAATAAGTTGAGCAAACTTGTTGGGGTCGGTTCTTATCACGAATGGGAAGTGAAGGAGCTGCGGGAGGACCGTGAGTTTGCTGTCGAATATCTGAAAGCTGCCATGGAAGCTCTCGATAACCCAGATGAGCGCGCTGGCGGACTGATCATGCTGCGAGCTGTGGCGGAGGCTTACGGCGGGGTGGGCGCGGTAGCGGCACAGGCAGGCATCAGCCGGGAGTCGCTCTATCGCGCTCTGTCGCCGAAGGGCAATCCGACACTGAAGACGCTGATTGCCGTCCTCAAGACGGTTGGGCTTCGGCTCTCCGTCACGCCGGAGCAGCAGGTACACAAGCGGCAATCGAAGACTCGAAACGATTCTGTCGCGGCCTAGAACTCCGCTGGGTCAGAAGAGTACAGAGCCTCAAGAAACATGCGCACCTTGACCAGGACATCGAAAGCCTCCGGCAGTTTGACTGGCTTTTGATGGAGTACTTTGTTCCCTGTCTTCGTCACACTTCTTGCCATATCCGTTATCGCGTCATCCAAGTCGCGCTCATCAGCAACCTGCTCGATCCAGGCGGAAAGTGTGGCGCCTTCCGGCGGCCCGATCATGCGTTCTCTGACTGCATGTTCCAGGACGGCTCGACTGAGTGCAATGGAGGCCAGGGGGTATCCAAAGATATAGGTGCGGACAGCTTCAGCCAGATACTTGCTGACCACCTCCTTGGTCTTGACCCCTGCGCCAAGCCGAGACAACTGGAGCGTTCGCGAAACATAACCCGGCACTGCTCCAACGACATCGCGAACATACAGTCTGTCTAAATCACCCGCAAACAGGTCAGGCGATTTCCTCAAAAGTTCTTCAAGTGCCGGGATGATGTCGTCTGAAAATTCTTCTCTTGATATTTTGACGTGCTCGGCTACTTTGCTGCCACGTTCCAGCATTTTAAGACCCTCATCCGGGTGCTGTTTCATGAAGCTCTTGTCAAAATCCTCAACAAATTTCAACACCTCGGAAGACAACCTCAAATGCTCTGCCATAAAATCACTCCCCGCCACGCATTCAGTCACCTTGGTGGCGTACACATTAGGATACCTGTTCACTTCGCAGAGCGACAGTAGGATAAAAACATTGCGCTGAAAGCCGGAAATTCAGAATTTTTGTCTTCCCCAACCCCGCCCTTTTGTGGCACACTTGCAGCCATGGGAAGCAAAGACAAAGGCAGAAAAGAAGTCAAGAAGGCGCCCAAGCCAAAGCCCAAGCCGGAACCCGCGCAAAGACGCGATGTTTTCACGCCGGCCCCGCCGCCGAAGTAGGAGAGAACATCCCGCCTCGCCGGTGCCCCGCGCTTTAAACGCGGAAGGGTATTCTATGCCCAGAAGGCCGTTTTGCGCCTGTGGCCCGTTTCGGGCGGCCAGTCCGCGCTCTGAAACCAGAAGCAACCCAGGCAAGCACACGTCACAGCAATTCCTCCTGAAAAGCGTTAACTTATAGACAAATCATTCATCAGGGGGTGTACCCGTGCGCTGGAAATCTCCTGCAATCATGTTTTTCGTCATTCTGCTTGCAGCCTTTGCCACATCGCAGATACCAGCAAATCCCGATCCTACCTCCTCCGGATCCGCCCTGCCTGCCGTACAGCCTCCAGGACGTCCGGCCATCGGTCTCGCGCTGGAGGGCGGAGGCGCACTGGGCATGGCGCACATCGGCGTCATCGAATGGCTTGAGGAACATCACATTCCCGTAGATCGCATCTCCGGCACCAGCATGGGTTCGCTGGTGGGCGCCTTCTACGCCACGGGCACCACCCCCGCCCAGATGCGCGCACTGGCCGTCAGCGACGCGTTTACCCGTGTCTTTACCCTGCAAACTCCCTATTCCGACTTGAACTTTCGCCGCCGCCAGGACCGCCGTGAACTGCCCGCGGCGCTGACCTTCGGTCTCCGCCATCACCTGTTCCTGCGCAATGCCCTGCTCACAGATCGCGGCGTCAATGAGTTTTTGACCAGCTACCTGTCCAACGACAACAGCCAGGAGCTGGACTTCAATCAGCTTCCTATTCCTTTTCGCTGCGTGGCTACTGATCTGAACACCCTTGCATCGGTAACCTTTGCCTCCGGGCCCTTGCCACAGGCCGTGCGAGCCTCCATCTCCATTCCCGGAGTCTTTCAGCCGGTTCAGGACCGCAACGGCCACTATCTAGTCGACGGAGGCATCCTCGAAAACATGCCCACCGGCGTTCTCAAACGCGACCTGCACGCCGACGTCATCATCGCCGTTCACCTTGACGATGCACCTCTATCCAACGCCGACACCAGTTCCGCCCTCGGCGTCCTCAACCGCGCTTTCGATGCCGGCATCCAGCGCAATGTTGCGGAGGCCGAGCGGCTGGCTGATGTGGTGGTCAACGTGCCCGTCAGCAGCTTCAACTCCACTGACTACGCCCATGCCGCCCCGCTGATCGACGCCGGCTACAAGGCCGCCGAGAAGAACCGCGCCGCTCTGCTGCGCTACGCCCTCGACGCCGACGGCTGGAAAGCCTACCTGGACGCGCGCGAGAGCCGCCGCAGCCCGAAGCCCGGCATCCTGCGCCAGGTCCGTGTGGAAGGAGGAAAGCCGGGCGCCGTTCACGAGATTCTCGCCGACATGAAGCCTATCGAGGGCCGGCCTATCGAGCCAGCCTCAACCATCGACGCCCTCAAGCGCATTCAGTCCAATAACGTAATCAGCGCCACATGGGAGACCTTTGCTCCAGCGCCTGTGCCCGCCTCCGCCGCGCCGCCCGTAGCTGATACGCACGCCCCTGGCCCGCCCATGCCAGCCACGCCAGCTCCAGACACGGGCATCCTGATCCGCCTCAGCAACGACCGCATCGGCCCGCCCTATCTTATCGTCGGTGCCGAAGTGGCTGCTGCCAACTCCAACGTTACCCGTGGCGAAGCGACACTCCGGCTGATCGATCAGAATCTCGGCGGCTACGGCTCCGAGCTGCGTGCCACCGCGCGCATTGGCTACAGAACCGACCTCTCCGCTGAATACTATCGCCTGCTTACCCCCGGCGGCTTTTACATTGAGCCGCGCTCCGGTATCGTTCGTGAGCCTGTCTACATCTGGGCCAACCAGAAGCGCATCGCAGAACGCTTCCAACAAAACCTTGACGCAGGCGTCGAGGCCGGCCGTACATTCTCGAACCAACTGCAAATATCTGCCCAGTGGAGCGCCGAGGATACGCGATGGGGCCTGCGCACCGGCTCCGGAGGCGGACCGTATATTACCGGGACCGCGCAGACCGGCCTGCTCAACATCAAAATTGATACAGCCGCCACAGGTTCCGTTTCGCCCAATGGCTTCCGGCTGTCAGCCTCGGCTGGCTCGCTTTACCATGCCGTGGCAAGCGCGAACGCGCCGCTGGTCAAGCTCAACTTCAACGCAACCAGATCCTGGAAAGAGACCAATATCTTCGGCGTAGGCGGGGATATCAATTCTTATCTGCGCGCCAACGTTGCAGAGCCCTACCGCTTTACTCTCGGAGGGCCGATGCGCCTCTCTGCGTCATCCTTTGACGAATTTCGCGGCACCGACACATACCTGGCTCGGGCCGGCTACATGCGCCGCTTTGCGGCTCTGCCCACCGGGATGGGACAAGGCCTCTACGGCGTCTTCGGTTACGAGGCCGGCGAGATCTGGTCGGTGCAATCAAAATCGATTCTCCGCCAGGATGGAATCGCCGGCCTGGTGGCCAACACACCCATCGGCCTGTTCACCTTCGGCGTCTCGGTCGGCGACGCCGGCCATCGCAAGGTCTTCGTTACGCTGGGCCGCTGGTTCTGATAGGAGAAACGATATGCGCATGCACAATCCGCCACATCCCGGCAAAGTGCTTCGGGAATTTCTGGGCGACACAAACGTAACGGCTGCCGCCAAGCACTTGCGGGTTTCTCGCGCAACACTATCCCGCATTCTCAATGGCAACGCTGGCATCTCGGCTGAAATGTCGCTGTGTCTTTCAGCGGCCTTTGGCACCCATGCTGAAATCTGGTATGAATTGCAAACCGACTACGATCTGTGGCAAGCATCCCAGAAGAAGCAGCCGAAGATCGAACCATTTAGTCGCCTTGCCTAGTCGCAAATCGAAGAATTGAAAACAAGAAGTGTTTGGCTTTTGTTTGCATTATTGGATTAGCGCTTCTTGAAGAAGAGATGATCTGCCGATTCAATGCAAACCGTCTGCATCACCCCAGGCCGCTCTTTCGTGAATGGACAAACCAGAAAATCACCCCAGGCTTCTACGTCCCAATTCATCTCTTTTGCCAAATTTAGAGGTAAAGGATCGTCTCTTGTGCCAAGCATCCGATGTGTCCCCACACGCCAAATCCTCAATGTAGGAGAGCCATTCCAGGCAGATAGCCTTCCACGTAGAGTGAAACATTCTCCGATAACATCCGGATCTGTTTTACAGGCTTGCGATGATTCAGTGATTGACTTTCCAAAACGTTGAATCTTGGTATCGTCAGAGAGGCGTATCGCGGGGCTGATCAAATTTGTCTTATACAACCCGATATTTGACACGCAGTTTGGGCGTTGATTTCTCTCCCATGCCCATACTGAAGGACGTGCACGAAGAATAACATTGCCATCCTGTGTGAACCCTTGCGGTTCAACGGTCGCATCACATTCATTCCATCGAAAGATATCCCACACATTAATCCAATGCAACTGACTATTCACAAAATCTACGCTCGCAACTTCTATGTAGCGGCGATAAATGTTAGGAAATTCCATTTCTTTTTCAGTTGCAAGTAAAATCCTTTTGCCATCAGCGGAAAAATCGACAATCTCAAAACGTTGTTTTCCGGGATCAGGTAACTGAAGAGTCCTTTTAATTTTCCCTGAAAAATCAATTTCAGCTTTGTATATGCAATTCTTCACTTGTCCGCGAGTCGCACTCCCCACGATCAGCAACTCTACTCCGTTCATGCTGACGGTTTCGCTGCGTAGTGTCCGAGCACCGGTATGCTCGGGACACTCTGGCGCGCCTCCAGAGGCGAGAGATGGTTGCCAATCTGGCTCTTTTGGTTGTTGAGAACGAGCAAGAATGGAAACGAAAACGATCACGAATGCAATAATTTTCCGACCGGGTATATTCATGGTCAAACCAGAGATGAAACTGAAGGCAGAAGAATGATAGCACGGTTCAGATTTATGTTTCCTAGACGCATGAAGGCCCTCCCGAAGGAGGGCCTTCTGACGTAAAGACTACTCAGCGGCTTATGCCACTACTTCAATGCCCATGGAGCGGGCGGTGCCCCGGATGCTCTTCATCGCCGTCTCTACAGATGAGGCGTTCAGGTCGGGCATCTTCTGCATGGCGATCTCGCGCACCTGCTTCTCGGTCACCTTGCCGATCTTTTCCTTGTTGGGCGTGCCCGATCCTTTTTCGATTCCGGCAGCCTTTTTCAGCAGCACCGGCGCCGGCGGCGTCTTGGTGATAAAGCTGAAGCTGCGGTCGCCATAGACGGAGATGATGACCGGAATGACCAGCCCTTCCATCTCCTTGTTTGAGGTGCGCGCGTTGAACTGCTTGCAGAACTCCATGATGTTGACCTGCGCCTGGCCCAGCGCGGGGCCAACCGGAGGAGCCGGCGTAGCTTTGCCGGCAACAATCTGCAACTTGACGTAACCTGTAACTTTCTTCGGAGGTGCCATGTGTCGGTTCCTTTGCAAACAGCTTCTAGCTTCTAGCCGCTAGCTTTTAGCTGGTATCTTCCTGTTCAAATTTTGGTGACGCATCCCCTGCATTCGCCTACAACCGAGGGCGGCTAGATCATCCGGTCGGCTAGAAGCTGGAAGCTAGTGGCTAGAAGCTGCGTTACTCAATCTTTTCGACTTTGCCAAACTCCATCTCCACCGGGGTAGAGCGTCCGAAGATGGTCACCATGACCTTCAGCGTCTCGCGATCTTCGTTGATCTCATCCACCACGCCGTTGAAGTTGGCAAAAGGCCCGTCGGTAATGCGGACCTGCTCGTTCTTCTCAAACTTGATCTTGAGCCGCGGCTTGTCCTTGGCGGTCTCGGAGCGGAAGAGAATTCCGCTGACTTCTTCCTCGCTCAGAGCCACAGGCTTGTCGCCCGTGCCCAGAAAACCTGTCACCTTGGGCGTGTCCTTCAACACGTGCCACAGGTTATTGTCCAGTTCCATCTCGACAAGCACATAACCGGGCAGAAAAACCCGCTCAACAGTGCGCTTCTTGCCGTTGACGATCTCCGTCACCTGCTCGGTGGGAATCATCACCCGGCCCACCCGGTCGCCCAGCCCGAAGGCCTCCACGCGGCTCTGGATGGACTCGCGCACCTTGCGCTCAAAGCCCGAATAGGCGTGCAGAATGTACCACCTGAAGCGCTCGTTGCGCACCGGCTGCTGCTGCTCCTGCGGTTCTGCCTGCGCAACGGCTTGTTCAGTTTGTTCAGCCTGTTCAATTTGTTCAACCTGCCCAGCTTCTTCGACCTGTTCGGCGAGTTCTGCTTGTGAGGCTTGTTCTGGTTGTTCGGCTTGTCCCAATTCTTCGGCCATCATGCTCTCGTTTCGCGGTTCAATGTCACTACTGCCCGCCCATCCTGTGCAGAAGCCAATTCATGCCCGAGGAGAAAATCGAATCCGTCACCAGGAAAAACAATCCGAAGATAAACACCGCGATGATCACCACCGTGGTTGTGGATTGCACTTCCTTGCGCGACGGTGTAACCACCTTACGCATCTCCGCGCGCACATCGCTCAAAAAACGCGTGAATTCGTTCCACTGCCCAGACACGCCGCCAATAAACTTCTTGTCTGGCCGGTCTTCGCCGTTCACGATTGTTGCTTTCGATGCCATGTTTGCAGTTCCTTCGCGCCCAGCGTCGTGCCTGGCGCATTTCTGTTCAATCTGGCAGGGGCGGAGGGATTCGAACCCCCAAGTTCGGTTTTGGAGACCGACAGTTTAGCCGTTGAGCTTACGCCCCTAAAAGCAGCTATCAGCTGATAACTGCTCTACTTCGTTTCCTTGTGAAGCTGGTGCTTGCGGCAGCGGTTACAGAACTTCTTGAACTCCAAACGGCCTGTGGTCGTCTTTTTGTTCTTCGTAGTCGAGTAGTTCCGCTCCTTGCACTCAGTGCACTGCAATGTAACAATTTCCCGCATTCCAAATCCTTCCAATTGCAGTGAGAAAGTGAAGAAGTGAAAAAGTGAAATAGTGAAAAAGTGAACAACACGCGCTTATCTCGTTCACTACTTCACTCATTCACTGTTTCCTTCACTCTTTCACTCTTTCACTCATTCACTCGTTACTTCACAATCTCCGAAACCGTGCCTGCGCCCACCGTGCGGCCGCCTTCACGGATCGCAAACCGCAATCCCTTTTCCAGCGCCACCGGCGTAA
>Ga0224558_1000104_pt1 | contig 95122 bp, 83 predicted proteins | sample 714S32024metaG_FD_180682 | JGI IMG/M metagenome (GOLD analysis project Ga0224558, IMG submission 180682) | Peat soil microbial communities from Stordalen Mire, Sweden - 717 S3 20-24 | ecosystem: Environmental > Terrestrial > Soil > Wetlands > Peat | place: Sweden: Norrbotten County, Stordalen... | reverse complement strand
TGGCTGTGGAGCAAGGCGGCCTCCATCGCCGGGGGGACGTCGGAGATCCAGCGGACCATCATCGGCGAGCGCATCCTCGGCCTGCCCCGATGATCGGACAGCCCTCCGTCCCGGTCGGTTCCCCGGGGGAGCCGGGCATCCGGCACCATCGACGACTGTTCCTCGGAGGGGAGTGGGCGGAACCGTCGTCGCCGGACAACCTGGACGTCATCGAGGCCCACACCCAGCGGGTGGTGGGCCGGGTGCCGGTAGCAGGCCGGGCCGACGTCGACCGTGCGGTGGCCTCGGCCCGGGCGGCCTTCGAACGGTCCGGGTGGCCGCAGGCACCCGTGTCCGAGCGTATCGACGCGGTGCGGCGCATCATCGTCCGGTTCACGGAGCGGTTCGAGGAGATGGCCCGGACCATCAGCTCGGAGAACGGTGCGCCGATCAAGTTCTCGCGCCTGGGCCAGGTCGGCGCCCCGTTGGACATCATGGAGTCGATGGTCGACCTGGCCGGCCGGACCCCGTGGGAGGAGCGGAGGACCGGTCGACACGCCGACTACCTGGTGCGACGGGAACCGGTCGGCGTGGTCGGGGCCATCGTGGCCTGGAACGTCCCCCAGGTGCTGATCGCCGTCAAGCTCGTTCCGGCGTTGCTTGCCGGCTGCACGGTGGTGGTCAAGGCCGCTCCCGAGGCCTCGCTCGATGCCATGCTGCTGGCCGAGATCGTGGAGGCGGCCGCTCTGCCGGCGGGTACCGTCTCCGTCCTCACCGGGGGCACGGACGTCGGTCGGGCGTTGGTCGAGCACCCCGGAGTCGACAAGATCGCCTTCACCGGCTCGACGTCGGCAGGACAGGACATCGCCGCACGGTGCGGCGCGGCCCTGAAGCGGGTGAGCCTCGAGCTGGGGGGGAAGTCGGCGGCGGTGGTCCTGGACGACGCCGACCTCGAGACGACGGCGAATGGCCTCAGGTACGCGTCGTTCGTCAACAACGGCCAGGCCTGTGCCGCCCAGACCCGCATCCTGGCCCCGCGGGCCAGGTACGAGGAGATCGTCGGGATGGTGGCCGGAGTGGCGGACGGGCTGACCGTCGGCGACCCGTTGGACCCCGACAACCGGATCGGGCCGTTGGTCAGCGAACGCCAACGGGACCGGGTGCGCCGCTACATCGAGCTGGGCAGTGAGGAGGGGGCCCGTCTGGTGGCGGGCGGCCCGGCCCCACCCCCCGGACAGCCGGTCGGGTGGTTCGTGCAGCCCACGGTCTTCGCCGAGGTGGACAACCGGATGCGTATCGCCCAGGAGGAGATCTTCGGACCGGTGCTGTGCGTGATCCCTTACGACGACGACGCCGATGCCGTCCGGGTCGCCAACGACTCGTCGTACGGCCTGGCCGGATCGGTGTGGACCAGCGACACTGAGCGGGGCCTCGACATTGCCCGCTCGGTACGGACCGGAACGTTCGGGATCAACGGCTATGCGCCAGACACCCTTGCGCCGTTCGGTGGGTACAAGAAGTCGGGGATCGGACGAGAGTGGGGGGCCGCCGGCCTCGACGAGTACGTCGAGCTCAAGGCCATCAACGGGGTGGGGGGCTGATGGACTTCCGCTTCGACGCCAGCATCGAGCACTACCCGATGTCGGGATTGGACGAGTTCCTCATCCACAACCACCCCCATCCGGTGAGGGTGATGTGGACCTCCGACCCTCAGGCCTACGAGCGGATGTGGTTCACCGCTCAAGACCGTACGGGCGAGCTGCTCGTCGTGACCGGGATGGGGATCTACCCAAACCTGGGCACGGCCGAAGCGTTCGCCATCGTGAATCACCACGGTCGGCACACCACGGTCCGGGCCCACCGCAAGCTCGGGCTCGACCGCATGGACATGTCGGTGGGCCCGTTGAGCTTCGAGGTGGTCGAGCCGTTCCGGCAGTGGCGACTCCAACTCGGCGACAACGACTTCGGCATCAGCTTCGACATCTCGTGGTTCGACACCAAGCGACCTGTCTACCGCAACCTGGGCGCCGGGATGTTCGTGGGTACACGGCCGTTCGCCGGAGTGGCCGGCTACGACGGGTTCGGACGGCAGTCGGGATGGGTGAGCGTCGGCAGCGAGCGACTCGCACTGACGTCGGGTGGCTTTCTCGGGACCAGGGACCACCACTGGGGAACCCGGGACGGCGTGGGGGGGCCGGCACTGTGGAGCGGGCGCCAGCATCCCTACTCGGGCGAGTGGGTCGAGTTCGAGGAGTACGGCATCTGGGGCGACCACGTGCTCTACAGCCTCGGCGACGACCGGCGGGGCAGCGGCACCCTGCGTGAGCGACGTCATCGACTCCGCTTCGAGCCCGAGACCCACCTGCTGCTGGCCGGCGAGGTGGACTATGTGTTCGCCAGTGGGGACGTCCGCACCGCCTCCTTCGAGCGCCTCGGCAACCAGATCGCGTTCCTGCGGTGCGGCATGTACGGCGGCCCGAACGGGGGAACTCCTGACAGCGACATCTGGCACGGGATGGACGTGGGCGACGGGGTGGTCACCGGCGAGACCTATGACGCCAACGACCCGTCGGTCCGGTCCCGCATCTGTGGCCTTGACCAGCACCATGCCCGGTTCGTGAGCGACGGCGAGACGACCTACGGGATCGTCGAGCCGTACGACACCCTCTGCTACGAGATGGCCACGCGGGGCGTGGGGGGCTTCTCGCTGCTCGAGTGAGGCTGTCCGTCCCCTACCTCGGTTCCTCTGATGCGACCATGTGCGGGGGTGCTTGCTCCAGTCAGCACTCGATGCAATCGGGACAGGGCTGACTCGTGCCGGCGCGTTGATGACAGTGTGGGGCAGCGGATCGCCGCAGAGAGAGGAGTGGATCCATGATCGTCGGTGCTCACGTAGTCGTGTCCAGCAGGGACGCCACGGCTGATCGAGCCTTCCTCCGAGACGTCCTCGGATTTTCGTCAGTAGACGCGGGCCACGGCTGGCTGATCTTTGCACTGCCCCCGGCCGAGATCGCCGTTCATCCTGCGGAAGGGAATGCCGGGCATGAGCTGTTTCTCATGTGTGACGATCTCAACGCCGAACTGGCGGCACTGCGGGCAAAGGGCATTCAGTGTTCGCCAGTCGAGGAAGCCAGGTGGGGATCGGTGGTCAAGCTTCTCCTCCCCGGCGGGAGCGAACTCGGTCTCTATCAGCCGAAGCATCCAACGGCGTTTGTCGTCCCCACTTGAGGAACAGCCTCACGGGTTGCCCGGGGTCGATGGTGGTCATCGGCGGTGACCTGTCGACACCTCACAGTCAACAGATGGGAGGGCGGTTGACGAGTCGCCGGCCGATGCCAAATCATCCCGAGATGATTCCTTGTCCAGGGCATCGTGTCGTAGGCGCAGTTGTCGCTATCGTCGTCGAGGTTCGTTCCATCGGTGCATGAATCGGCGCTCCACATCTCTGCGTTGTCGGCCGCGACACCGATGGTGCCGGTGAAACTGCCGCCGACGATGTCGTCATCCCACGGACGGGCGCCCGTCAGGTTCGCACCATCGAACGAGGATGCGTCCAGATAGGCACCGCCTCCCAGACCGGCGACTGGTCCGCCACGAACTTGACGAGAGCGGCCCTCCCCGATCCCACGAGGTTCGGGGCCCGGACCCGGGCCATGTACGTGTGCCCGCTCTGAAGGTCGGGCAGCGTGGATGTCGTGGCGATTGGCGGCGAGCAACTCTGCTTGTGCAAGGTCACGACGTATCCGGTGACCGGGGAACCACCGTCCGATGCGGGTGCCGCCCCAGAATTCGTCGTACCTCCGAAGAACGGGACCGCAGCGACCGATGTGGGGTCACCGGGCTTCTTGACCTTTGGTGTCTTGGCGGAGGCAGGTGGTCCGGCGGCAACGGCGACCACGGACGCCACGAGCAGGAGCAGCAGGGATAGCCGGAGCATCGTGCCGCCCGCCGGCGCCGGTCCCCGGAGCCGGCGGTTCCGCTCGGGTCCGTCCGGCGTCGTCGCTGGCGAGCTCATCCCGGCACCCCCGGAACGCCCCAAGGTCGATCTACTCATGCCTGACCAGATCGCCAGGTATGTCAGTGGAGCACTCGGTGGAGCGATGCTCCTGGCCGACGCCTTCGACACGCTGACTCGGGTGATCCCTGAGGTCGCGGCCGCGGTGTCCGCACTCGCGGCGACCGCCGCTTCCTCGACGTGTCCCACCCGGTGATGGACCGCACGAACATGGAGCACGATGAACTGCTCGAGATTCGGATTCTGCATGGCAGGCAGAGGGAAGGGGCCAGCCCGTCTGGACACCTGCATCCCCTGCCGAAAGCCACGTGAAGACCCACTGTCACGGTTGCCACCACCGGTGCTTCGGTCCTCGACGTTCGACCTCACGGCCTGTCCGATTGTTCGGCCACCACCGGACGACCACCCAGACGGCGGTCGGAAGAACCAGGAGCACGACCAGACACACCGTGAGGATCACGGGTGCAACCCCCGGGAGCACAGCGTCGGTCCGGCCATACCCGATGTGTCCACCATGACCCAAGCGTAGATCGGGCTGTGTCGCTGCACTCCGAGATGGGTCGACGTCATGGCCGGATCACCAGATCGAACCCACCGCTGTCCGGCTGCGAGGGCCCGACTCCTTGAATGCCGGCGAGGGGATCGTGGACGTGGCGTGGACTGTGCCCCCGTCAGGGATGGCGAGGGCGGCCGACCGAGACCGAATGACACGTCGGAGAGGCAAGGCCGGCGTGTCGGGGCGACCCGTGTGACGCGGTGCAAATGGAGGTCGTTGCCGCTCTGATCGATGCGTTGGTGGGGCAGTGGACAGTTGGGAGACGAGCGACCTCCGCCGAGCTGTCGGCCACATCGAAGTGCCCGGAGTGGTCGGTTCTCGACGTGATCGGGCACTCGATCGGAGTCACCATGAAGTTCACCGACTTCGTCTCGGTCGCCACGGATCATCCACGGTCGCCGTCCGGTGATCAGGTGGGGGGCAGCATCGACCTCGCGCTCCGATCGTCGCTGGTTTCCGCCAAGCTGGCCTGGTCGTCGGCGGACAAGACGAGGGAGTGCCATCTACCCTTCGGCATCTTTGCGGCCGAGCTCGCAGCTGGGATCAGCCTGATGGACGTGCTCGCTCACAGCTGGGACATCGGCCTCGTTCGGCGTGAGAGGTTTGCATGTCGGGACGAGATTTGGACTGTCGGTCTCGGTGTGGCCCACAACCTGATCGGCCCTGGCCGCGACGTACGCCACTATGGAGAAGAGGTCGATGTCGGGTCGGACGCTCCGCCCGAGCGACGTTTCCTTGGATACCTTGGCCGCTCCTGACCTGGCGGTGACCGGACCCCGTAGTGCTGGTCGACTCGCTCGACGAGTCGCAGCAGGGACCTGACCGTCCGGGACTCATGGACCGCCGATGCCGGCACGGTCAGCATCGAGCACTACGAGAGGTTGACGTCGAGCTCACGGTACTGACGCAGCCATCAGGCGGGAAGCGCTCCACGGCCGGAGGCCATCCGCTCGGCCACCGAAGTACCGGTCGACAAGCTCATCCCGACTCGGATGATCGGCGACTCGCAGGCCGCATCGTGCGACGACTTGCTCTGCTCCGTCGGGTGACCACCCCGTCCGCAGCGGCTCACCGACCTTGGCTGCCACGGTAGAGAATCCACTGAAGAATTCTCGTCCGAACTCGTCCATGAACCGGTGCGCCAGTCCATACTCGAAGACCACCTCCGAACCGGACTGGCACATGGCGATGGTCCGCAATGTCGCTTCAACGGCGGTGATCGTCAAGTAGGGGATGACTCCCAGCCACGAGAAGATGGTCGGCTGGGTCCAGTCGAAGCCGGCAGCACCCAGTCCGTCTTCCAACGACTCCACCTCGAAATCGACGGGGGCGAAGACGTGGTGTTCGCTTGTCGGCAATCCCAGCGCGTCGATCCGCTCTCGCTTCCACGCCTGCGATATCGGATGATCTACTTCGAAGATCCGTAGCGGTCCGAGTAGCTCGTGGCGCCGCCACGGAAACGAATCGAGGCCGGCACCCAACAGGACGTACTGCTGGAAGTCACCAAGGTCCAGCCTGTCCTCCGCGTAACGCGAGCGAGTGGCGATGCCAGCCCTCATCTGCCGGCTGAGCTCATTCGACCACCTGGCATCACTCGACGTAGCCATCTCTTTCCACGAAGGCCCGACGAACTCGAGAGCAATCGGATCGTCCAGAATCCAGGGGGGAGGATCTTCCAGGCGGTGCCTCCCACGCACCACGGCGGCCATCATTGCCGTTCGACTCGGGGAGGCTTCCATCGGGCCATCCTTGCCCAACTGCCCAGATACGACAACCGGATTCCTCGATAGAGGGCCCCGTGCGTTCAACTAATCGATCACCGGGTGTGCCTCGACTCCAGTCGGATGCTTCCCAGCGGTTGCCATCGATGCCTTACCGCACCACCCGCCCGGCGATCCGGGGGGTCCCCCGCATCGCTTGTTGGGCGTCCTCTTGCGCCCATTGCCCATGGGTCGGGTGAGCCGGTGCTGACCCTCGGTCCGACAGTCCGATCCCCCGCTTGCCGAAGCGGAGGAGCCGACCGAACCAGGCAAGTCGACGTTGGAAGCGAGCCATGGACGGTTCTTCGTCCATGCAGTCGATCGGGATGAGCTGCCCGGTGTGCGGGAGCGGGTCGATCGGACCTTCGCCGAGCACCTGGTAGGCGATCTCCATGTCGCCGGCCTGCGCATAGCGGGTCCGGGTGGTTGATGCCATCCCGGGAGGGTCGGAAGGGGGCCCACCAGAAGAACAAGTGATGGAAGGATGCAGCCGATGGCATGTCTCAGCGGCATCGTCAGATGAATCGGGATCACCGCCACCGCCACCACCGCCACCGCCACCGCCACCGCCGCCACCGCCGGCGATGGACACCCGACCTTCGAGGATGTCCCCGACTGTCGGGCGAATGGGGAGCGGACGTCCGGCGGACGGCCATGGGCCGGATCGGCCGCTCTCCCAGTCATCGGACATCGGTGGGATCATGCCAGGGTGGAGCAAGGGGAGGTCGGCGATGCCCGACGACGATGAGCTGTTCGACCAACTGGGCCGGCTCCTGGGGTCGCGCTCCGGCTGGCACTTCGAGCCACCGACCACCCCAGGAGCTCCACCTTCGTGGTGTCTCGATCCGGGTGGCGAGATCTCGCTTGCCGTGAACGTGGTCGGTGGATCGATCACCGTCTACCTGCCAGATGAGGACAAGGAGCTGTCGCTCGACGGCGTGGCCGCGCTCATCGCCTGGCTCGACGGGAATGAAGCCCGGTTTCTGCGATCGTGAACAGGGTCTCCCACGGCCGGAACGTCCGGGGGTGGATCAGCGCCGGCACCGAGGACGGGGTGACCGCCACCAAGGCTGACGGTCCTGCGCTCCGTGGACGAGTCATCGCCGCCGACCACGGTGGTGTCGACCATCGTGGTCGGCGGCGATCTCGAGGTCGCCCAAGGGGCTATCGGGTGGCCTCGGCCCCGTCTACTCGCTCGTCTCGACGACCAGGAGGTCACAGGGCACTTTGCGAGATACCTTGTTGGCGATGGGGCCGAGCAGGAACCGGGCAGTCGACTGCATCCCCTTGGACCCGACGACCAGGAGATCCGCTCCCTGCTCCACGGTCGCCTTGATCAGGACATCGGCCGGATCACCGGCGATCGCCAGGGGCGTCACGGTGGCCACTCCGAAGGCACGGGCCTCCTCGGCAGCCCCCTGGGCACACTTCTCCGCCACTGTGTGGGCGGCCGCCACCCAGCCGGAATCGAGCGAGACCCCGGCTCCAGCCACGCCGCCGGGTGCCCGGTTGTTATAGGCAGACACGATCAGTAGCTCCGCACCGACGGCCTTCGCCCAAGCACAGGCCTTCCCCACCGCCCGCTGGGCCGTCGCCGAGCCATCCGTTCCGACCACGATCTTGGTGGGAACGCCGCCGCCCTGTACTTGATCAACCATTGCATGCCTCCGTCGCTCGAAGTGATCTACCCGCCTCTTGTCTGGCTGCATTATTGCCTGATCGTCGGCACCCTGTCGTCCATGGGTGGGCGGGCCGTCGAGATCGCGTCCTGGTCGGCGTCTGATGCTCGACCGGGTCGGGAGGGAACGTCCTCCGCACTGCAGCGGTAATTGCCTGTCCGGTGGCCTGCGGGCTGACCGGAGATGGTTGCTCGACGCCGTCGACCGCCCAGCACCAGGTGTCGGCCTCGCCGTCACCTGTGCAGACGGTGTACGTCTGGCTCCGGTCCGTCGACCACAAGGAGTTGGCGGCCACAGTCGCACAACTCGAGCCCGGTGACCGGTCCATGATGGCCTGGGGTGGAGACGGCCCGGCAGGATGGCCGACCTTCTCGGGGGTGCTCTGCGACACGGTCGACAGGTCGGCCGACGAAGTGGCACTCCGCGGCACCTACGCAGGGTCGCAGGCGCCGGACCCGGGCAATCCGGCCACCTAGCGGACGGTCGACATGGATGGCCAGGGAGCCGGCCCTGACTGATCGAGGAGTACGGCCAGCCGCGACCTGACCGGTAGATTGGTCCGGGTGGGAATCGTGGAGCGTCAGATGTGGGCCCAGCGCCGGATCCGTGGAGGATGCGCCGGCTAGTGGGGGGTCGGGCGGAGGGCGTCGGCCAGTGTCTCGAGCGTGGCGCGCAGCTCCGTGAACCGCCGGGGCCCGAGCAGCTCGGCTATCTGCAGCTCGGCGGACCGGGCGTGGTTCCTGACCGTGGCGCAGAGCCGACGTCCCTCGGTGGTGAGCCGGATGACCCGGGCCCGCCCGTCGGTGGGGTCGTGGTCGCGGACGATGTACCCGTGCTGTTCGAGATGGCCGAGCAGGTCGTTGATCGACTGCTTGGTGATCCGGAGCCTGTCCGCCAACTCGGTGGGGCGCAGCCCGTCGAGGCTCTCGTACCGGAACAGGGCCACATGGGCCCGGTTCAGGTCGTTGTGCCCGGCTGTCAGCACGCCGGCGAAGATGAGCTCGCGGACCCACTCGTCGGTGAGTCGCATCATCGCCCCCACGTACGGCCCGCTCTCGGCGGATACGTTCGACACGATCGTAAGGTTACCATACGATCGATCGACGGGTGGCCGTGGGACCAGGGTCACCTGGTGGCTCGGCCCGGAGGTGACCCGACCGGCGACCGAACCGGGGCGGGCACCGCGCCCTCACACGATGCGGGAGGTGCGTCCTTCCCAGTAGGGCTCCCGGAGGATGCGTTTGAACAGCTTGCCGCTCGGGTCCCGGGGCATCTCGGTCACCACGTCCACCGATCGCGGGCACTTGTAGGCGGCCAGGAGCTCCCGGCACCACTGGAGCAGCTCCTCCTCGGAGGCGGTCACGCCCGGGTCGGCGAACTGGACCACGGCCTTGACCGCCTCGCCCATCTCGTCGTGGGGCACCCCGAAGACGGCGACGTCGAGAACCGCCGGATGGGCCAACAGGACCTGTTCGGCCTCCCGCGGGTAGATGTTGACCCCGCCGGACACGATCATGTCGGCGGAGCGGTCGGTGAGGTAGAGGTACCCGTCCTCGTCGACATGGCCCACGTCGCCAAGCGTCCGCCAGCCGTGTCGGTCCTGGATGGCCGCCGTCTTGCCCGGGTCGTTGTGATACGCGAACTCCCTCCCACCGGCGAAGTAGACCGTCCCGGTCTCGCCGGTGGGCACCTCGTTGCCGTCCTCCCCGACGATGTGCATCTCGCCCATCGGCCGGCCGACCGATCCGGGGTGGGCCAGCCACTCCCCAGGGGTGATGAACGACGAGCCCACGTCCTCGGTGCCGGCGTAGTACTCGTAGATGATCGGCCCCCACCACTCGAGCATGCGCTGCTTGACCGGGATCGGGCAGGGTGCCGCGGCATGGACGATGTACCGCAGACTGGACACGTCGTGCCCTAGGCGATCTTGTTCGGGGAGGCGGAGCATGCGGGTGAACATGGTGGGGACGAACTGGGCGTGGGTCACCCGGTAGCGCTCGATCGCCCCCAGGCAGGAAGCTGGTTCGAACGACTCCATGACCACCGAGGTGACCCCAGCCGGTGCATGGCCATCGAATAGACGAGGGGGGCGGAGTGGTAGAGCGGCGCCGGAGAGAGGTAGACGGCTCCTTCGTCGATCCCCATGGCGGCGATGCCCTCGACGATGACCACCGACGGCGCCCTCGGATCGCCGGGAGTGGTGACTCCGATCGGCTTGCGCACGCCTTTGGGCACGCCGGTCGTCCCCGACGAGTAGAGCATCTCCCGGCCCTCCGCCTCGTCGACGATGGGCTGCGGGCTGCCCTGGGCCAGGACCTCCTCGTAGGGGGTGAACCCGGGCACCTCGCCGCCGGAGACGATGCACAGCGGTACCCGGGCCAGGTCGAGGCCGACGGCCACGTCGGCCAGCCCTGCGGTGATGACCAGTGCCACCGCGCCACAGTCGTCCAGGATGTACTGCGCCTCGTCGCGCCGGAGGTGGCCGTTGAGCGCCGTGTAGTAGAGCCCGGCCCGCTGGGCCGCCCACGCCACCTCGAGGAATGCCGAGCCGTTCCCCATCATCAGGGCCAGATGGTCGCCGACCTGCAGCCCGGCTCCCCGCAGCGCATGGGCCAGGCGGTTCGACCGCTCGTCCAGTTGACGATACGTGGTCACCCGGCCCGAGCCGACCATGATCACGGCCGGCCGGTCGGGGTGCTCCTTCGCCTGGGCTCCCAGGTGACGGGGACCGGCCATGGTCATGCGTTCCGCTCCCTCACCGGCCTGCGAACCGGGCGGCACGTTTCTCCATGAAGGCGGCGGCACCTTCGCGGGCGTCCTCGCTCTGGAAGATCGTGCTGCGCTGCTCGGCGGAGGCCCGACCGGCGTCGGGACCGACGGTGACCGCACTCCGCATGAGGAGCTTGGTGAGCTGTACGCCCAGGGGGCCGTTCGCCGCGACCTCGGCGGCCAGTGCCAGGGCCGCGTCCCGCAGCCCCGCGGCCGGGACGACCTCGTTGACCAGTCCGATGGCCAGGGCTCGCGGGGCGTCGACCAGCCTGCCGGTCAGGCCCATCTTCAGAGATGTGGCCATGGGGACCCGGGTGGACAGGAGCGTCCCGCCGCCGGCCGGGTACAGGCCGCGCCTAACCTCGGGTAGGCCGAAGCGGGCGTGGTCGGCGGCGACCACCAAGTCGCAGCCGAGCACGAGCTCCAGGCCGCCACCGACGGCCGCCCCGTTGACCGCGGCGACCAGGGGCTTGGGGTAGGTGCCCGCCAGGAACGCGGCCATCACCGGTCCGCCCGGTTCCCCGTCGGCGGCATTCCAGTCGCCCAGCGCGGCGAGGTCCATGCCGGCGCAGAAGACGCGGTCGCCGGCGCCGGTGATCACCACCGCCCGGGCATCGGCATCGTCAAGGATCTCTCCCAGTGCCTTGCCCAGCTCGGCCAGGAGCGGAGGGTCCAGCGAGTTGGCGGCCTCCGGACGGTTGACGGTGAGGACCTCGACGTGACCGATGCGCTCTCTGATCACCAGCATGTCGGGAGTCTCCTGGTCTCGGGAGCAGGGCCGCGGCACCGACCCGTTGGTGGGAATCGGCCGCACGCACTCTACGGCACGGGGTGGGCCGGTGCCGGTGGATCCGCCGATGGGCACGGCGGCGACGTGGCAGGATTCCCGGAGGTCCCCGACGCTCGGGTCGAGGACCGGACCGCGTCGACGAGCCAACGGAGGTCACGGATGGACGGAGGAGGCCGGGGAGACCTGACGCTCCGACTGGGTGAGCCGGGATTCTTCCTCCGGCCCGACTACCACGACGTGTTGCAGCAGCTCCGCCGCCAGTCACCGGTCCATCCCACGGCCGACGGCATGGTGGCACTGAGTCGCTACGAGGACGTCCGGGAGGTGAGTCGCGATCCGGCCAGGTTCGTCTCCGGGCGCGGCGTGCTGGTCAACGACCCCCTGCGGGACCCCGAGGGCACGGGCCAGCAGGCCTTCTCGATCCTCCACCTCGACCCGCCGATGCACGCCGCCTACCGCTCGGTGGTCAACCGCGAGTTCACTCCCCGGGCCGTGGCCCGTCTCGAGGGCCGGATCCGCACGGTTGTGCGACGGGCGATCGACGACGTGCCGGCTGACGAGCCGGTCGACCTGGTCGGCGCCCTGGCGGCGCCCATTCCCATTGCCGTGATCTCGGAGATCCTGGGCGTGACCGGACCGGACCGCGGCCAGGTCCGTCACTGGTCGGATGCGGTCATCGAGAGCACGGACCGCACCAGCGGGGAACAGGCGGAGCAGCTGGGCCAGCTGGTCCGGTTCCTGTTGGGTCACGTCGAGTCGCCCGCCGCCGGCCGGGTCGACCTGCTCGGGCTGCTCAAGACGACGCCGGTGGGGGACCGACTGCTCGACCAGTCCGAGATCATGGGGTTCTGTCTCACCCTGCTGGTCGCCGGAAACGAGACCACCCGGACGCTGATCTCGGGTGGGGCCGAGGCCCTGGCCCGTCACCCGGAGCAGCGGTCGACGCTGGTCGGGACGCCCTCGCTGATGGCGGGCGCCGTCGAGGAGATGCTCCGGTGGGTCACGCCGATCCAGGCCTTCGGCCGCACCGCGGTGGCCGACACCCACATCGCCGGGTGCCCCGTCCCGGCCGGGGCGTTCGTGGTGATGCTCTACGCCTCGGCGAACCGGGACGAGTCGGTGTTCGGTCCCACCGCCGACCGGTTCGACGTCCGACGACCGTCCTCGCCGGTGCATCTCGCCTTCGGCTTCGGGGAGCACAGCTGCCTGGGTGCGAGCCTGGCCCGGCTCGAGGCACGGATCTTCTTCGAGGAGCTCCTGGCCAGCTACCCGTCGTACCGGCTCCTCGGCGAGCCCACCTACACCCGGTCGACGCTGGTCAACGGGGCCCGGACCATGCCGGTGGTGCTGGAACCCTGACCTCGCCGTGGTCAGCCGGTGAGCAGGTTGACCCGACCGTTGGCCACGAACTCCTCCCGCAAGCCGGCGACGTCGGCCGACGTCATCGGGACGTACTGCTCGCTCCGGCCGACGCGGTGCCAGTAGGGGTCGGGGGACTCCCACTGCTCCGCCCGCAGGGGTGACTTGTCGATCTTGTCGGTGCCGGTGACCGGCAGCGCGGGGACGATCCGGACGTACCGCGGGGCCCACTTGGTCCCCAGGTCGGGCTGGTCGGACAGGAAGGCGGCGAATGCCACCGGGTCGAAGGGGGTACCGGGCTCCAGCTCGAGGGCGGTCATGACCTGGTCGCCGGTCCGCCGGTCGGGGACGGCGTAGACGGCGACGCCGCGCACGCCGGGCATCCGGCCGAGGATCCGCTCGATCGGTGCCGCCGTGAAGTTCTCGCTGTCCACCCGGAGCCAGTCGCCGGACCGTCCGGCGAAGTAGAAGATGCCGTCCTCGTCGCGATAGGCGAGGTCACCCGACCAGTACCACCCGTCACGCAACCGCTCGGCCTCGGCCGCGGGGTCGTTGTAGTAGCCCTCGAAGGCCGACGCCGAATTGCGGCCGACCAACTCGCCGACGGCGTCGGCCGGATTGGTCAGGCGCCCGTGCTCGTCGAAGACACCGCTCGGGCGGGGCAGACCGGTGACCGGGTCCACGATGGCGATGTCGGCCCCGCGGGGCGCCCGGCCCAGTGCCCCGGGTCGGGCGTCGGGGACCGGGCGTAGCACGATCGCTCCCTCACTGGATCCGTAGCCTTCGATCAGTGGGACGCCGAACCGGCGGGTGAACTCGTCCTTGTCGGGGGCCGAGGTCTCCGGGCCGAGGACGTAGCGGAGCCGATGGTCACGGTCGTGGTCGGTGGGGGGTGTGGCCACGATGTGGGCGATGGCCCGGCCCACCGTGTTGAAGAACGTGGCGCCGGTGGCGCGGACGTCGGGCAGGAACCCCGAGGCGGAGAACCTCCGGCGGAGGGCCAGGGTGGCCCCGCTGGCCAGCCAGGGGAACACCGATGACGAGAGCGCGTTCCCGTGGAACAGGGGCATGGCGGAGTAGAGGACGTCGTCGGGGGTGAACGGCATCCGTGACCCGGCCCGTGCCGCTCGGCCCTGGCTCATCCGGACCGCCTTGGGACTGCCGGTCGACCCCGAGGTGAAGATGAGTAGCAAGAGGTCCTCGGCCGAGGGGACCCGGCCGGGCCGCCCTCCGGCGCCCCAGGTGTCGAGGCCCGCTCGGTACTCGTCGCCGTCGGTAGCCAGGATCCGCCCGGGGCCCAGTCCGAGGTCGAGCCCGTCCAGCTGGGCGCGCTGCGTGGAGTCGGTGATCACCAGCCGGCAGTCGGTGTGGCGGATGTCGCGGGCCAGCTCCTCCCCCCGCCGGGTCGGGTTGAGGCCGATCACGACCGCGCCGGCCACGGCCGCGCCGCCCAACAGGAAGAGGTACTCGTCGGTGTTCTCGAGGAGGACACCGACGTGGAACGGCCCTTCGTCGCGGAGCTCCTCGAGGAGGGCGGCACGCCTGACGGCTTCGGCCACCACCTGGCGCCACGTCCACTCGTTGCCCTCGAACAGGAGGGCCCGGTGGTCGTTGTCGGCCTGCCGGCGGACCAGCTCGGCCGCGGTGGTCGGCACTGGCTCGGTGGGTCTGCCCGACGGCATGCCGGTTCAGGAGGCCGCGGCGGGCAGGAGCTCGAGCAACTGGCCGTCCGGGTCGCGGATCATCACCGCCGCGCCGACGTCGGTCTCGCCCAGCACCTGTCCGCCCAGGGTGGGCACCAGCGCGACGGTGGCGGCGAGGTCCGGCGTGCTCACGGACAGGTGGGTGAGGCCCGGCTCGTTCATCGGCCGCCGCCGGGACGCCGGGTTTCCCGGTCGCTCGAACTGCAAGAGCTCCAGGACGAACCCCCCGTTGGTGAGGTAGACGGCGGTGAGCCCCACCGGCAGGTCCACGCCGAGGAGCGTGCTGCACACGCCGTCCGGGGGTTGGATGGACCGCTCGAAGCGGAACCCGAGTGCCTGTTCGTAGAACCGGCGTGAGCGCTCGAGGTCGGTGACACAGAGGCCGACATGGTTCATCGAGACCGCAGCCATCGGAGGGTGACCGGCCGCTGGCGCGCCGGTCACGACCGTGCGGAGTCCTGGGAGAGGCCCGACGGCATCACCATGCCGACGGTCTGCAGGTGCTGACCGAGCATGCCGTCGAACTGCTCGGCCACTGCGTCGGTGTCCCACCCTCCGTCCTTGTTCATCCAGGCGATCTGCTTCGGGTGCTGGAACAGCGTGTAGCTGAAGTCGGTGCGGCCGAACAGCTGACCGTTCACGTGGGCCGCGCCCTCCGAAGCGAGGAAGGCGACGAGCGGAGCGTTCATCGCCGGGTCGAGGCGGGGGTCCGGCTCCGCCCCCTCGGAGGTCAGCGTGGCGGTCATCCGGGTGGCCCCGGCCGGGGCGATCGCATTGACGGTGATGCCGGCCTTGGCCAGTTCGAGCGCCCAGACGAAGGTCATCCCCATGATGCCCGCCTTGGCCGCGCCGTAGTTGGTCTGCCCGAAGTTGCCCCGCAGCCCGGCCGACGAGGTGACGTTGATGACCCGGCCGTAGCCCGCCTCCCGCATGACCGGCACGGCGTGGCGGGTGCAGTTGAAGGTTCCCTTCAAGTGGGTGGCGATCACGGCGTCGAAGTCATCCTCGGTCATCTTGACCAGGGTGCGGTCCCGGACGATGCCAGCGTTGTTGACCAGGATGTCGAGGCGTCCGAAGGTGTCGACAGCGGTAGCCACCATCTGCTCAGCCGCCTCGAAGTCGGTGACCGACTCGTGCGACGGGACGGCCCGGCCCCCGAAGCCTTCGATCTCCCCGCAGACGGCGGCGCCGGGGTCGTCGTCGGACGATTCGCCCCGGAGCCCCACGCCGAGGTCGTTCACCACGACCGAGGCTCCCTGCCGTGCCAGTTCGAGCGCGAACTGGCGGCCGATGCCCCGCCCCGCTCCGGTGACGATGGCCACGCGGTTCTTCAGCAGCATGCAACTCCTCGGTGTCGGGTCCTCGGGTGTGGGAGTCACGCCGTGCCCCCGGGCGCCCCCGCACGAATGGCGATCGCATACTATGGCACGACCATCTCCGCGGCCAGAAAGTCGGATCGTCGTGTCCAGTGCAAGAGGTTCGGATCCGTTCGCCGAGAGCGAAGACCAGAGCGCACTGCGCCGCCTGGCCCGGGAGACCGGTCGGCGAGCGGTGGCCCCCCATGCCCAGTTGGCGGACGCCACCGGTGACCTGGCACCCGAGGCCATCCGGGCGCTGGCCGACGCCGACCTGTTCCGGATCACCATCGGCGAACGGTGGGGAGGCCTCGGCCTGGGCGACGTGGAGGCAGCCATCGTGCTGGAGGAGATCGCCCGGCACGACGTGTCGACCGCCATCTGCTGCCAGCTGGCCTTCAACGGCCCCTCCCGGGGGATCGAGCACCTCGGGGGAGACGCGCTGAAGGACCGGTGGCTGCCGGCGGTGGCCGATGGCGATGCCATCGTCAGCATCGGCATCACCGAGCCTGACGCCGGGTCCGCGGTGCAGAACATGCGGAGCGCCCTGGTCGCCGACGGGCCCCGCCGGTGGCGTCTGGACGGCTACAAGAACTACTCGACGCTCGGCCACGTCGCCCGGGGGATGCTGGTGTGGTGCCGGTGGCCCGGCGGCCAGGGCGCCAACGGCATCGGCGCCGTGGTCGTCCCCATGGACCGCGACGGTGTGGTGATCACCGGCCGCCACCAGGGCATGGGCATCCATGCCGCTACCGAGGCCGAGGTGGCGTTCGATGGCGTGGTCGTCGAGGAGGACGACGTGCTCATCGCCGGGGACCCGGCCGACGCTGACGCCTTCAAGGTCCTGTTGGGGCACCTGAACCACGAGCGGTGCGGCAACGCGGCCATGTGCGTGGGCGCCGCCCAGGGCGCGTTCGAGCACGCCGTCCGGTACATGAACGAGCGGGAGGTCGGGGGTAGGCCCATCGCCGAGCTCCAGGGCCTCCGGTGGAAGCTGGCCGACATGGCGTCCCGGCTCGAAGGGGCCCGGCTCCTACTCACCCGGGCCGTGCACCTGGCCGGGCCGGGCGGCACCCCGCCCCCGCTGGAGACCGCGCTGGCCAAGGCGTCGGCCAACCTGGCGGCCAAGTTCGTCTGCGACGAGGCCATCCAGATCCACGGGGGCTACGGCTACAGCCGGGAGTACCCGGTGGAGCGGGCCTACCGCGACATCCGCGGGCTGTGCATCGGGGCCGGCACCGTCGAGGCCCAGCGCAACTACATCGGTGCGGCAGTCGCCGCCGGTCGTTCGACGGTGTCCCCAGGCTGGCTCGACCCCCTGGCCGACTGAGCCCGCCGGCTCACGCCTCGGGCCGGAGGAAGCGGCCCTGGGGGTCCCAGCGGCGGAGCATCTCGATGTGGGTCGGGTCCGGAGGTTCGAGCTCGTCGACGGTGTTGGCGAGCCGGAGGTCCCATGGACAGCGCGACCGCACCTGCTCCACCCGTTCCACCACGGTGCCCGTCCCCGGTGCCACCGCGGTGAGGACCAGCTCGGCACCGTCGACCTTCTCGAAGAGGGCGAGGTCGGTGACGAGGGCGCGCACCCGGTCGCCGACCGAGGTGATGTACGGGACGTCCTCGACGGCCCGTCGCGAGGTCAGCGTGGACATGACCACGACCTCGTCGGCCGCCGAGGCCACGTCGTTGCCGCCCCCGGAGCCCACCAGAAACACCCTGTCCGGGATGACCGTCGAGTTGATGTTGCCGTGGCGGTCGACCTGGGCTGCGCCCAGGCACGCGATGAGGGTGGTGCCGGGTCCCCCGACCATGGTGCCGAGCACCTGGTCGGCATCGCCCAGCATGGTGGCGGTGGGGAAGCTCCGGTGGTTGAAGACGAAGGGATCGGCCGGTGTGGGCCGGTAGCCCCACAGGCCCAGCTCGGCGGTGAGCACGACCTCGGAGCCGCGGGCCCGGGCCAGCTCGACCGCCAGCCACGCGGCCAGGTTGGCAACCCCGGCACCGGCCAGGACGGCGTCGGCGTCGAGGTCGGTCACCCGGCCGGCCAGGTACCGGGCGCCGTGCACCGCGGCGACCTCCCACGGTGCGGGGGGCGCGGTCAGGTCGGGGGGGAAGGCGGCCTCGTCGTCGCGCCACGAGTCGGGATCGGCCCGCCGGGCCAGCCGGGCCAGCCGCTCGGGCCCCAGCCGCTCGAGGTACTCCTCCTGGGTGGCGGGCCCGAGGACCCAGTGCTCGATCCAGTCGTCGAACTCCGGGCCGTGGCTGGCCGCGCGGGCTTCCGCCCAGAACTCGAGGTCCTCGCCGTAGGGGGACACCGGGGTGTCGCGGGTGAAGAGGCCACCGGGGTGGGCGCCCATGGGGACCTCGGAGACGGCCAGGACCCGGTGGGCCGGCACCTGGACGAGGTGGGACCAGGGCCGGATGTCGTCGACCACCCGCTCGACGGTGGCGACGACGCCCCGCTTGGCCGCCAACGCCCCCCACAGGCCCTCGAGCCGGGGGGCGTTGAAGGCGAGGTTCCCATCCCGGTCGGCGATCGGTGCGTGGAGGAGGGCGATGTCGGGAGCGAAGGCCTCCAGTAGCCCGACCTCGCCGAACGGCGTCTCCACCCGGGCGTAGCCGGAGTTGGCGGCCATCGACGATCCGGACAGCGAGCCGGTGGTCATCGCCGGCAGACCACGGGCGGCGGCCTCCATCCGCTGGAGGAAGGTGAGGAACGACCAGTGCTCGACCTCGACCTCGCCCCGGAGGTAGGCATCGGCGAACCAGGGGTTGGGCGAGAAGTTGGGGAAGATGTCACCCGAGTAGCCGGTCACCACCTTGTCGACCAGGTGACCCCGGAAGAAGAGCGCCCCGAGGCTGGACAGGCTGAGCATCACCAGGGTGAAGCCGGGGTCGCGGCCCCACCAGCGCCGGACCAGCTGGCGGGCGGCCGCCGTCCACCGCGAGTGGTTGGTCACGATGTGCACGGCGTCACCGGCCCGCACGTGGTCCACCGCGGCATCGAGCGAGCAGACCTTGTCCGACATGTTGTGCAAGCTAGCGGACGGTGCCGCCGGATAGCATCCTGCGATGATCCGATACGAAGTCGGGGGCGATCACGTCGGACGGATCACCCTCGACCGCCCCGACGCCAGGAACGCGCTCACCGTGGCCATGCGGGACGACCTCGTCGATGCCGTCCGCCAGGCCCGGGCCGACGACGCGGTGAGGTCGCTCCTGCTCACCGGGACCGGCGAGTCGTTCTGCTCCGGAATGGACCTCCGTGCCTCGACGGTCAGCCAGGCCGGATCGACCGGCTTCGACCCGCGTTCGACCAGCGAGGCGCTACGCAAGGGGGTCCAGGCCTTCATCCGGGAGCTCTGGGAGCTGGACAAGCCGACGGTCGCTGCCGTCAACGGCACCGCGGTGGGACCCGGCGCCCATCTGGCGCTGGCCTGTGACTTCGTGCTGGTGCAGCCGGCCACCAGGTTCATCTGGTCGTTCGCCCGGTGGGGCCTGGTCGTCGACGCCGGCGGCGCGTACCTGCTCCCTCGCCTGGTGGGTCTGCCCCGGGCCAAGGCGATGGTGCTCCTGGGCGAGGAGCTGGTCGGGGCGGAGGCGGTGGACTCGGGGCTGGCCTACCGCTGCCTCGGATCCCCCGACGAGCTGGTGACGGCGTCCGAGGAGCTCTCCGTCCGCCTGGCTGCGGGCCCCACCCGCTCGCTCGGGCTGTCGAAGCAGCTGTTGAACGCCAGCTTCGAGTCGGCACTGCCGGTGGCGCTGGACCGTGAGGCCCACGCCCAGGCCCTGGCGGCCGTCTCGCCGGAGATGGCCGAGGGCATGGCCGCGTTCAAGGAGCGTCGCCCACCGAGGTTCGCCGCCCCGGACGTCTGAGCGGGGCCGGGCACCCGGACCGGCTGCCGGCCCCGCTCATCAGATCACGCCGTCGCGCCGGTGGCGCTCGAGCTCCTCGCTCGAGAGCCCCACCAGCGTCCCCCACACCTCGCCGTTGTGCTCGCCCAGCCGCGGCGCCGGGCGGGGAGCGACCGGGCGACGCCCGTCCAGGCGGGGGAACGGCGCCTGCTGCCGGTGGGGGCCGGCCACCGGATCATCCACGGTCACCAGGTCGCCACGGGCAGCGAAGTGGGGATCGGCCAGGATGTCGGCTGCGCTGTAGGCGGTGCCCACCGGAACCTCATGGGCGATGCAGGCGGCCTCGACCTCGGCGGCGGAGCGCGTCGACGCCCACTCGGCCACCAGATCGTTGATCTCGTCCGACCGCTCGGCGCGCCGGGCCAGTGTGCTCCACCGGGGGTCGTCGGCCAGCTCGGGACGGCCCATGGTGGCACACAGCCTGCGGAAGTTGGTGTTCGAGCCGGCGACGATGCAGACGTAGGCGCCATCGGCGGTCCGGTAGTTGTCGAGCGGCGCCGACGTGGCCATCCGGTTGCCCTCGCGCTGGCGGGTGGTGCCCAGACGGTCCTGCGCGGCCACCGTCCACTCGAGGATCCGGAGGATCGACCCGTAGAGCGGCGCGTCGACGACCCCGCCCCGCCCGGTGCCGCCGGGCCGGTCCCTCCGGTAGAGCGCGCTCGACACCGCGGCGGCGGCGAAGGTGCCGGTGAGGTAGTCGGAGACCGACACACCGGGTCGTACCGGGGGGCGGTCCGGGTAGCCGGTCAGGTGGAGCAGCCCGCCGTAGGCGATTCCCATCCGGTCGAGTCCGGTGCGGCCCGAGTAGGGGCCGTCCTGGCCGAACACGCTGATCCGCGCCCACACCAGCCGCGGGTCGCAGGCCGCCGGGCCGATGCCCCAGCGTTCCATGGTCCCGGGCCGGAAGTTCTCGCACACCACGTCGGCCGTGGCCGCCAGGCGACGGAACAGCTCCTGGCCGGCTGGCTGACGCAGGTCGAGGGTGGCCCCCCGGCGGCCCCGTCCCTCCACGGCCCACCACATCGAGTAGCCGGGGTCGTCCCCGTCGGTCGGAGCGAAGGGCCCGATCGAGCGCATGAAGTCCCCTCCCCGGGGGTCCTCGATCTTGATGACCTCGGCCCCCATCTCGCCGAGCAGCCCGGCGCAGAAGGGGGCGCTGATCCGGGTGCCGACGTCGACGACCCGGATGCCGGTCAGCGGGAGATCGTCAGGGGGGTCCGGCCCCTCGTTCGGGGAGCCCGCCCGGTCAGTCACGATGCTCGGCGAAGACCTCGGCCATCGACTGCTTCTCCGAGCGGGCCCTGAGGGCGGAGGTGGCCGTCTCGGTGTTGTGCATCCAGTGGTGGGCCATGAAGTGGTACTTCCACGACGCCTCCTTGCCCATGAGCGAGGCCGTGTTGTTGAGCGAGTCCTTGACCACCTGGGCGGTCACCGGCGGGACCAGGGCCACCCGGTCGGCCAGCTCGTTGACCCGCTCGGTGAGCTCGGCCCGGGGGACCACCCGGTTGACCAGGCCCAGCCGCCACGCCTCCTGGGCGTCGAGCTTCTCACCCGTCCACAGGAACTCTTTGGCTTTGCGGATCCCCAGCTCCCAGGGCTCGACCAGCAGCTCGACACCCGCCCCGGTCATCCGCAGCACCGGGTTCTGGAAGATGGCGTCGTCGGACGCCACGATGAGGTCGCACATGCAGGCGAGCATCAGGCCGGCGGCCACGCACGCTCCCTGCACCGCGGCGATGGTCGGCTTGCGGAAGGAGTAGATCCGCTTGCAGCGCTCGTAGTACATGACCTGCTCGTGGCGGAACTTCCCCTCGGGCGTGTCGCGCATCAGCCGCCACTCGTCGGGCTCGGTGTCCCCGACGAGGGATTTCAGGTCGTGGCCCGACGAGAAGTGCTTGCCGTTGCCGGCCAACACCACCACCCGGACCTCGTCGTCGGCGTCCGCCCGGTCGAGCGCGGCGTCGATGCCGTCGATCAACGCGGTGTCCTGCGCGTTGGCCACCTCCGGACGGTTCATAGTGACCGTGGCCACCAGTCCCCGGGTTTCGTACAGGACGACCGGTTCATCCATGGGACGACACGCTCCTCTCGGGTCGGGGGAGGCCGAGCACACGCTCGGCCAGGATGGTGCGTTGGATCTCGTTGGTCCCGGCCCACACCGAGGATGCCTGATAGTAGAGCCATGACCGTTGCCACTCGCCTCCGCCGGGCGTGTGCGCCGCTCCCTTCCACAAGGGGGCGGCATCGCCCAGCACGGCCATGGCGGTGTCGTGGAACCGCTTGCTCATCTCGCTCCAGTAGAGCTTGAGGGCACTGCCCTCCGGCCCCGGGTCGAGTCCCTTGGCCAGTCGACTGATGCTCCGCAGGTTGTGCAGCTGGAAGAGGCGGACCTCGACGTAGGCCTGGGCCAGTCGCTGGCGGAGGCGGAGGTCGTCGATGCTGCCGTTGGCCACGGCCGTGCGCAGCAGCTCCTCGAGGAGCTGCATGTGGATCACCAGCTGGCGCGGGTTGGTGCCCCGCTCGTGGGAGAGCGTCGAGTTGGCCACCATCCAGCCCTGGTGCTCGGGCCCGATCAACTGGTCGGAGGGGACGAACACCCCGGACAGGAATACCTCGTTGAACTCGGCCTCGCCGGTCAGCTGGACCAACGGGCGCACCTCGACGCCCCCGGCGTGCATGTCCACGACCAGGTAGGAGATGCCGCGGTGCTTCGGCGCCTCGGGATCGGTCCGGGCCAGGCACACGCCCCAGTCGGCGAACTGCGCGTAGGAGGTCCACACCTTCTGGCCGTCGAGGACCCACCCGCCGTCCACCGGGGTGGCCCTGGTGGCCAGTCCGGCCAGGTCGCTGCCGGCGCCCGGCTCGCTGAACAGCTGGCACCACATCTCCTCCGCCCGCAGGATCCCGGGCAGCCAACGGAGCCGCTGGTCCTCGCTCCCGTGGGCCAAAAGGGTGGGTCCGGCCAGGTTGATCCCGATCCGGCCGACCATCTCGGGCGCCCGCGCCCGGGCCAGCTCCTCCTGCACGATGAAGTGCTCGGTCGGCCCGGCCCCCCGGCCCCCGTAGGCCTCGGGCCAGGTCACCCCCACCCAACGGTCCTCGGCCAGCAGCGCCTGCCACCGGCGACCGAACGCCACCTCCTCGTCCAGATCGTCGAAGCGAGGCGGGAGTCCTTTGCCGTACTCCCACGGGAGATGCTCGACCAGCCACGAGCGGATCTCCGACCGGAATGAGATCTCGGCGCCACTCGACGTCAGGTCCACGGGCCCCACTCGCTCGGCGGCATCCGCGTCATACTATCCAGCCATGGACTTCGATCTCTCGCCCGATCAGCGGGCGCTGCAGGAGGGTGCTCGCCTCCTCCTGGACGGCCGATCGGGTCCCCCGCAGGTCCGCGCCCACCTGGCCACGGGCGCCCCATTCGACCGGGCGCTGTGGGATGCCATGGTCGAACAGGGTTGGTGCGCGGTGGCCGTGTCGGAGTCGGAGGGCGGGCTCGGGCTCGGGTGGGTCGAGGCCGCGGTGCTGGCCGAGGAGGTCGGTCGCCACTGCTCGCCGGTGCCCTTCATCCCCCAACTGGTCACGCTGGCGGCGCTGGCCGGCCGGCCCGAGCACCGGAACCTCACCGACCGGCTGACCGGCGGCTCGTCGTCGGGCACGGTGGCCTGGACGGCGAGGGCGGACGCGGTGGTGCGCTCCGGCGACGGGGACGGCCCGCGGCTGACCGGACGGCTCGGGCCGGTCGAGGGAGCGTCCGTGGCGGACGTCGCCGTCGTCATCGTTCCCGACGGTGTCTACCTGGTCGACCTGGCCGAGACGGGCCGCCCACCGGCCGAGCCGGCCATGGACGTAACCCGCAGCCTGTCGTGGCTGACCATGGACGGCACGCCGTCGATCCGCATCGGTGGCGCGGAGGCCGCCGGGCGGCTCGGTGCCCTCGGGGCGGTGCTGGCATCGGCCGAACTGCTGGGCGGCGCCGACCGGGTGTTGGAGCTGGCCACCCAGTACGCCAAGGACCGGATCCAGTTCGGGGCGCCGATCGGGAGCTTCCAGGCGGTCAAGCACCGCTGCGCCGACATGCTCGTCGACGTGGAAGGGATGCGCTCGTCGACCTGGTACGCGGCGTGGGCGGTCGCCACCGCCGAGCCGGGGTGGTCGTTGGCGGCCTCGACGGCGAAGGTCTGGTGCGCCGACGCCTCCAAGCGGGTAATGGCCTCGGGGCTCCAGGTCCACGGCGGAATCGGCTTCACCTGGGAGCACGACCTCCACCTCTTCATCAAACGCGCCCAGTTCTCCCAGCTCGACTACGGGGACGCAGCTCACCACCGCTCGAGCCTGGCCGACGAGCTCCGGTCGTCGGTGCTCACCGGGACCGGTGTGATGTGAGCGGGTGGCGATGACCGACCCCTCTGTCGGCTCGGCGCCGGCACTCGGCCAGGCGGCGCTCCCGGCCACCAGCGCGGCCGAGCTGCTGCGGCGCAACGCCACCGACCCGGCGACCCGGGACCGCCCTGCGATCCGCTTCGACGACCAGGTGGTCAGCCACAGCGGGTACTACCGGGCCTCGTGCCGGTGGGCGAATCTCTTCCTCCGATCGGCGCAGCCCGGCCGGCCCCTCCATGTGGCCGTGCTCCTGGACAACGTGCCGGAGTATCTCTTCGCCTTCGGCGGGGCGGCACTGGCCGGTGCGACCGTCGTGGGCGTCAACCACACCCGCGGCGGGGAGCACCTCCTCCACGACGTGCAGCACACCCACTGCGGTCTCGTGGTGTACGAGCCACGGCATCACGACCTGATCGGACCGGTCCTCCCCGAGCTCGACAACGTCCTGGTGGTGGGGGAGTCGCTCGACGAGGCGCTCGCCGCCGAGCCGGAAAGCGATCCCCGGGCCGAGGCGAGCCTCGACGAGCCGTGGGCGCTGATCTTCACCAGCGGCACGGCGGCGGCCCCCAAGGCGGTCATCTGCTCGCAGCGCCGGATCCTGGTGACCGGGAACCGCATGGCCCAGATGATGGGGGTCGGTCCCGACGACGTCGGCTACGTGTCGATGCCCCTGTTCCACTCCAACTCGGTGATGGTCGGGTGGGCGCCGTCGATCGTGGTGGGGGCCTCGGTGGGCCTGGCCCGGAGGTTCACGGCGTCGCGCTGGCTGGAGGACGTCCGTCGCTACGGCGCCACCTACTTCAACTACACCGGCAAGCCGCTCGCCTACATCCTGGCCCAGCCCGAGCACCCCGACGACGCCGACAACCCGCTGCGGGTGGCATACGGCAACGAGGGCGCGCCCCAGGTGGTCGAGGCCTTCGCCGAGCGCTTCGGGGTCCATGTCATCGACGCCTTCGGCGCTACCGAGGGCGGGCTCGCCGTCACCCGGATCGACGATGCCCCGCCCGGATCGGTCGGCCGTGCCGGGCCCGAGCTCAAGATCCTCGGCGAGGACGGCCACGAGCTACCCCGGGCCGAGTTCGACGAGTCCGGCACCCTGGTCGACCCCGAGGGGTGCGTCGGGGAGATCGTCAACACCGCGGGGATCGGGGTGTTCGAGGGGTACTACAACAACGACGAGGCGAACGAGCGGGCGACCCGCAACGGGTGGTACTGGAGCGGCGACCTCGGGTACCTCGACGCCGCCGGATTCTTGTACTTCGCGGGCCGGACGGCCGACTGGATCCGGGTGGACGGGGAGAACTTCCCAGTGGGGCCCATCGAGACCATCGTGGCCCGGCACCCCGACGTCATGGTGTGCGCCGCCTACGGCGTGCCCGACCCCGAGGCCGGCGACCGGGTCATGATGTCGCTGGTGCTCCGCCCCGGGGCGCGCTTCGACCCGGTCGCCTTCGCCGCCTGGATCGACGAGCAGGCCGACCTCAGCCCCAAGTGGCGCCCGACACACGTCAGGGTGTCGACCGCCCTCCCCACCTCGCCCACCAACAAGGTGCTGACCCGCGCGCTGGTCCACCAGAAGTACCGACCGGACCGGACCGAGGGCGACACCCAGTGGGTCCGCACGAGGGGAGATGGCGCCTACCGGGTGTTCGGCCCGGTCGAGGCGGAAGCGCTCCGCCGGCAGTTCGAGACGTTCGGGCGTGAGCGGTTCTGGGACCTCTGACCGGTTACCGGCGGGACGGCCCGGCCCTCGGGGGGAGGGTGCCGCTACTCCCCGAAGTAGTAGCGGAGGAGCAGCTCGGCCACGCAGGCCGGCTTGGGCGCTCCCTCGACCTCGAAGGTCAGCTCGATCTGGGCCTGCACGCCGCCCCCTCCGAGGTCCTCGGCCCCCTCCAGCACTGCTCCGAGGCGGACCCTCGATCCGACCGGCACCGGGCTCGGGAACCGAACCCGGTTGAGCCCGTAGTTGACCCCCATCCTGATGTTCTGCCAGGTCAGGATGTCATGGACGAGCGCCGGCCCGAGGGACAGCGTGAGGTAGCCGTGGGCGATGGTCCCGCCGAACGGTCCGGCGGCGGCACGGTCGACGTCGACGTGGATCCACTGGTGGTCACCCGTGGCATCGGCGAACCGGTCCACCCGCTCCTGGGTGATCTCGAGGTACTCGCTGAAGCCGAGGTGGGTGCCGACGTGGGAGGTGAGGTCCTCGAACGACCCGATGACGATCATGCCCGAGGCTATCCCGTGGCGGTCCCGAGGTGACGGTGCCGCGGCGGGGGCGCGAGCGGGGGGGCCGGCCCGAGTTCTTCCTCTACTTGCCCCAGATGCGGATGGACGTCGAGACGATCACCGTTCGGGCGGTGGCGGCCGAGCGGAGCGGGTTCGAGGGCATCGCGTTCATGGACCACCTGGCACCGCCACTGAGCGAGTCGGCTCCCATGTTCGAGGCGATGACCCTGGCCGCCTGGGTGGCGGCCCGCACCACCGATCTCGTCGTCGGGCACCTGGTCCTGTGCGACGCCATGCGCCACCCCGCCGTGTTGGCCCGCCAGGCGGTGACCATCGACCATGCCTCGGGCGGTCGGTTCGAGCTCGGTATGGGGTGGGGCTCGGTCCCCGACGAGCTGGTCGCCTACGGTGTCACCGCCGAACGGCCCTCCGGGCGGGTGGAACGGTTGGGCGAGAGCCTGGCCCTCATCGAGGCGCTGTGGAGCGGCGAGCCGGTGCGCCACCGGGGGGAGCACTTCGACGTGGACTGCGCCGGCCAGCAGCCGACGCCGCTCGACCGGATCCCGATCGTGATCGGCGGGCACGGCCCCCGGACCCTGGAGCTGGTCCGCCGGCACGCCGACTGGTGGAACCTCCCGGTCCACGCCCTCGACCGCCTGGAGGAGGCGCGGCCCCTGATCGGCACGGCCGGGGTGTCGACCCAGCACCTGGTGGCCTACGTCGCGTCCGAGTCGGAGCGGGAGTCGGTCGAGGACCTGGCTCGGAAGCGGTTCGGCGGGATGGCTACCAGGCTGATGGTCGGGGACGCGACCGAGCTCTCCGCCGCCTTCGCCGCCCACCACCGCCGAGGAGTCGACCGGTTCTACGTGTGGTTCACCGACTTCGCTCCACCCGCGACCCTGGAGTCGTTCGGTGAGCGGGTGATCCGGGGGATCACCCGGTAGCACCGCCGGACGGGCCCGTCGCCGGCCCGGCGCCCGCGGCGGGAGGGTCGGTGGAGGCGAGGCGGTCGCGAACCGCTCGCCGGAGCAGCTTCCCGGTGGCCGTGGCCGGCAGCTCGTCCCACACGTCCACCCGGGTCGGTGTCTTGAGGGACCCCAGGTGGTCGCGCACCCACGACCGGAGCACCTCGGCCAGCTGCTCCGAGCCGGGGCTGTCCGGACGCTGGTCGACCACCACCGCGGCAGCCACCGTCTCGCCCCACTCCGGATCGGGGATGCCGACCACCGCGGCCGCCTGCACCGAGGCGTGGCGCAGCAGGACGTCCTCGATCTCCGAGGGCGAGAGGTTCTCGCCCCCCTTGATGATCACGTCGTCGGCCCGGCTCTCGACGAAGAGGTACCCGGCCCCGTCGACGAAGCCCACGTCACCGGTGACCAGCCATCCGTCGCGGTCGAGGCTCGACGCGGTGTCGAGGTACTGGCCCCCGACCTGGGGCCCGCGCACCCGGATCGGCCCGGTGGCACCGGGAGGAGCGGAGCGTCCCTCTTCGCCGAGGACGGCCACCTCGACACCGTGCAGCGGGCGACCGACCGACTGCAGCCGACGGCGCACCTCCGGGTCGGCGCTGGCCAGGAACTCGCGGTGCTCGTCCGGGCCGAGCACGGCGATGGTCGACGACGTCTCGGTGAGCCCGTAGGCGTTGACGAAGTCGACCTGGGGGAACTGATCGAGGGCCCGTTCGAGGATGGGCATGGCCATCCGGGCGCCACCGTAGGAGATCGACCGAAGCGTCGGTACCCGCAGCCCGGGGTCGGCGTGCATCGCCTGCACGATTCGGGCCAGCATGGTCGGCACCAGAAACGCATGGGTCGCGCTCTGGGCCCGGGCCTGCCGCAACCATCCCTCCGGAGTGAAATTGGCCAGCGGAAGGATCCTGCGACCCGAGTACACCGAGCTGAGGACGGCCGCCACACCGGCGATGTGGAACGGAGGGGCGGCGAGCAGCAGCGCCTCGTCGTCGTCCGCGCCGGCGAACTCGACGGTCTCCATCACGTAGGACAGCAGGTTGTCGTGGGAAAGGAGGGCCGCCTTGGGCGAACCGGACGAACCGCTGGTGAACAGGATCACCGCCGCGCCGTCGGGCTCGGGGTGATAGGGGGCGTCCGACGTGCCGGTGGTCGTGCGGATCCCGAGCAGCCACTCGTCCGACGACCGGCCCGGGGAACTGCCCAGCCGACCGGTGAGCTCGGGGGAGGTGACGGTGACCGGTCGGTCGAGGCGGGCGACCTGGGCGCGCAGCGATTCCGCCGGCAACCGGAAATTGAGGGGGGCGTACGCTGCCCCGGCCCAGGCCGCACCGAACAGAGCGGCCGGTACGGCTGCCGAGGTGACGTCGGCGAAGGCGAGCGTGCGGACGTCGGCACCGGCCAGCTCCGCCGCCGCCGAGCGGGCGAGGTCGCGCAGGTCGGCGTAGGTGGTGTCGCCGGCCTCGTCGCTGAGCGCGATGCGGTCCGCGAGGGTGTCCGCCACCAGGTCGAGGAGGATGGCGATGTTCACGTTCGAGACCCCTTACCGAGCGCACGAGGCGCTGCACGCTGGAATCCGGCAGCGCAGGTGCGGTGGCGGACGGCAGGCCGTACCGGCTCCCGCCCCGACCCGAGCGACGATGGTAGCGCGCCCGTCCCCCAGGAGGCCGTATGCCGGACGCCCGCCGGTCACGGGAGGAGCTCGTCGACCAGCCCCCACTCGAGTGCGGTGGCGGCATCGATCCGGTCGACAGCGAGGGCCAGCAGCAGGGTTCGGTGCCGACCGATCCGGCGGGGAATGCTCACCGTCCCTCCGGCCCCGGGGATCAGCCCGAGCCGGACCTCGGGGAGCGAGATCCGGGTGGACCGGGTGGCCACCACGCGGTGGGCGAAGGCGGCGAGCTCGATGCCGGAGCCGGCGACGTCGCCGTGGAGGTGGGCCACGGTCCGGTCGGCGACCTCGGCGATGGTGCGCCCCGGGTTGCGCAGCAGGCGGATGAGGTGGGCGGCGGGGGGGTCCGAGCGCGTCCCGAACTCGTCGAGATCGCCCCCGCTGCAGAACGAAGGGCCGGCTCCGTGCAGGTGCACCGAGTCGATCGAGGGATCCATGACCGCGATGCGGAGGGCGGCATCCAGTTGGTCGCGCATGGCGGCGTCGAGCGCGTTGTGTACATCGGGCCGGTCCAGGGTGACCAGCAGGTGGTCCCCCCGGCGCTCGACGAGGACCCGGGGGCTCGGGTCGGGAGGGCGCCGAGGTCTCGCCCGCCCGCTTCGCCACCGGTCGAACTCGGGACCGCTCTGGAGGAGGCCGTAGGTGGCGGACTCGGCCACGAGCCCCTCGGCGGTGGACCGGCCGCCGCCGGATCGGAGCAGCACGGCCAGAACGGTGGACGCTTGAGGGTTGGAGCGGACGGTGGCAGCAAGGTCGGCCAGGTGGGGCCCGTCCCCGTCGAGCACCAGATCTGCCCAGGCGGGCCGGCGGGTCGGATCGCTGACCGAGGCGACGACCACGGCCGGAACGGTGAGGAGGTGGTCCGTCGTGATGGCGTCGAGGGCATCGGGTAGTGCGTCGCCGTCCACCACCACCAGGCCGCCCCCCGGGTCGGCATACCGCTCGTACGCCTCGCCACTGCGGACGGCGTGGGCGAACTCCGGTCCGGCGACCAGGCCACGGTCCATGGACACGAGGGTACTGTGTGACCGACATGGGCCACGGGGGCGGTCGGAGTGGATAGCGCGGTCCGGGCGCCCGGTGCCGGGCGGCGGCCGGCAGACGCCTCCGCCGACTGGGCGGAGTCGGGGCTGCAGGCGCTCACCGGCCGGGCCGACGGGCCGGGGCTCGGCCCCCCACCGGGACTGGTCGGCGGGGTGCGGCGCATCGCCGCCGACATCGCCCGCCGCTCGGGTCTCCTGGGTCGGCCGGTGACAGTGGACCCGCTGGCCCTGATGGCCCGTCGCGCCGTGCTCGGCCGGCTCCGCCGGGGGGGCGACGTCAGCTGCGGCGGCAGCGCCCGGCTGCTCCGCTCCGGCGACGGGTGGATCGGGGTGAGCCTGCCCCGACCGAGCGACTGGGAGCTGGTGCCTGCCTGGCTGGAGCCTTCTTCCCCCGTAGAGCACGGCGACTGGGGGCTGGTCACGGCCGAGGTGGCCGGCGGCGACAGCCGGGGCCTGGTGGAGCGGGCGGCACCGCTCGGCCTGCCGGTGGCCGCGGTGGGCGAACGGAGGAGGGAGGGCGCCCGACCGTGTGGCCCGGGCGAGGCCGTCCCCGGGATCCGGGCACGCCGGCTGGCCCCGGGGGACCCGGTGCCGGGGCTGGCCCAGGTGGTCGTGGCCGACCTGTCGGCCCTGTGGGCCGGACCACTGGTCGGCGCCCTGTTGGCCCGGGCCGGTGCCCGCGTGGTGAAGGTCGAGTCGGCGTCGCGGCCGGACGGCGCCCGCCTCGGGCAGCCGACCTTCTACCGGTGGCTCAACGCCGGCAAGGCGTCGCTGGTCGTCGACGTCGAGTCGTCCGAGGGCCGCCGGCACCTCCGGGACGTCCTGGCCCGGGCGGACGTGGTCATCACCGCGTCGCGGCCCCGGGCCATCGAGCAGCTGGGCCTCGACCCCGAGGACATGGTCCGCCACCGACGGCCGCAGGTCTGGCTGTCGATCACCGGGTACGGGGGGTCGGCCGGATCCGGCGACCGGGTGGCCTTCGGCGACGACGCCGCCGTGGCCGGCGGCCTCGTCGCCTGGGACGACCGGGGTCCGTGCTTCTGCGCCGACGCGGTCGCCGATCCGCTCACCGGCCTGGCCGGGACGGCTGCCGTGCTCGCCGCGCTGGTCGAGGGCGGCGACCACCTGATCGAGGCGTCCATGGCCGACGTGGCCGGCGGGCTCGGATGACCGGGCTGTTCCTCCCGGACGTGGAGCTGGCCACCGGCCGGGTCGACGTCCGCTGCTCGGACGGCCTGGTGGACGAGATCGGGCCCGACCTGGAGCCGCGCCCGGGCGACACCGTGGTGCGGGGGGTGGCCGCCGCCCTCCCCGGGCTCCACGACCACCATCTGCACCTGATGGCCATGGCGGCCAGGTCGACCTCGGTCGACGTCGGCCCGGTGGCGGTCGCCGGCACCGGCGGCCTCGACCGGGTGCTGCGAGGCGCCGACGCCCGGCTCCGACCGGGGGCGTGGCTCCGGGCCGTGGGGTGGGACGAGGCCGGTGGTCGGCTGGACCGGTGGGCCCTCGACCGCCGGGTCCCGGACCGGCCGGTGCGGGTCCAGCACCGCGCCGGGCACCTGTGGATCCTCAACTCGGCGGCGTGCCAGGCGCTCGAGATCGAGCGGGACCCCTCCGCCGGTGTGGAGCGGGACGCGAGCGGCGTGCCCACCGGCCGGCTCGTCGACCGGGACGACTGGCTGGCTGCGCACCTCCCCCGTGGCGATCCCCCCGACCTCGGGGCGGTGAGCCGCCGGCTGGCCGCCTACGGCGTCACCGGTGTCACCGACGCCACGCCGACGACCGACGCCGCCGACGTCGAGCTGCTGGCCGCGGCCCGGCGTGCCGGCACCGTCGTCCAGCGGGTGACGGTCATGGGTGGGATCGGGCCGGCCGGGCCCCGGGTTCCGGAGGGGATCGTGCTGGGGCCGGCCAAGGTCATGGTGTCCGACGGCCGGTATCCCGGGGTCGAGGACCTGGCCCGGCAGTTCGAGGCCGCTCACCGCGGTGACCGCCCGGTGGCCGTCCACTGCGTGACCCGGATCGCCTCGGTGCTGGCCATCGCCGCCTGGGAGTCAGCGGGGGCGCGGGACGGCGATCGGATGGAGCACGGCGGGGTCCTCCCACCCGACCTGGTGGAGCGCCTGGCCACCCTGGGAGTGACCGTGGTCACCCAGCCGTCGTTCCTCCGGGTGCGGGGTGACGACTACCGGCGCGAGGTGGAGGCCGACGACTTCGGCCATCTCTACCGGTGCGCCAGCCTCGAACGGGCCGGGGTGGGCCTCGGTGGGAGCTCCGACGCGCCGTTCGGGCCGGACGATCCGTGGGCGGCCATGGCCGCCGCCGTAGACCGGCGGACCATGTCGGGCCGGCTCATCGGGGGAGCGGAGCGACTGAGCCCGGGCCGCGCCCTGGAGTTGTTCCTCTCGGACCCGAGGTCCCCCGGGGGTCCACCGCGCCCGATCCTCCCCGGGGCACCGGCCGATCTCTGTCTCCTCGACTGCGACCGGCGCCGGGCCCTCGAGGATCTCGACGCCGGCCACGTGGTCGCCACCGTGGTCGGTGGACGCCTGGTCCACCGGGCGTGAGCCGGCCGGCCGCGGGGTGGCCGTACCCCCGTGTGCCGAATCCCCCTCGCCGCGGGAGGGACGTTCTCGCCCGGGGTTGGGCATGTTCGCGTCGGGTGAGATGACAGCAATCGGCCGGTCTGTCAGAATCAGACCGTCCCCACCACGGGGCCAGGGGGAGAGTGGCATGGAGATCGACCAGATGGTGATGGTGAGCGTCGACGACCACGTCGTCGAGCCCCCGCACTTGTTCGAGGGCCGGCTGCCGGCCAAGTACGCCGACCTGGCCCCGAAGTTCATCACCAACGAGGACGGCACCAACGCCTGGCTCTACGAGGGCAACGTGCTCCCCAACGTGGCGCTCAACGCGGTCGCCGGCCGGCCCCGCGAGGAGTACGGGCTCGAGCCCACCTCCTTCGACCAGCTCCGACCGGGCTGCTACGACATCGACGAGCGGGTCAAGGACATGGACGCCAACGGCGTGGTCGGCTCGCTGTGCTTCCCGTCGTTCCCCCAGTTCTGCGGACAGCTGTTCGCCCGCACCGAGGACAAGGACGTGGCGCTGGCCATGATCCGTGCCTACAACGACTGGCACATCGACGAGTGGTGCGGCACCCACCCCGGTCGCTTCATCCCGTGCGCGCTACCGGCCATCTGGGACCCCGAGATCATGGCCGCCGAGGTGCGCCGCACGGCGGCCAAGGGGGCCCATGCCGTCACCTTCTCGGAGAACCCGTCCAAGCTCGGGTGGCCCAGCATCCACACCGACCACTGGGATCCCTTCTGGAGGGCCTGCAGCGAGGAGGAGGTGGTCGTCTGCATGCACATCGGCTCGTCGTCCGAACTGGTCATCACCTCACCCGACGCCCCGATGGACTGCCTGATCACGCTCACCCCGATGAACATCGTGAAGGCGGCCACCGATCTGGTGTGGTCGCCGGTGCTGCGGAGCTTCCCCGACCTCAAGGTGGCCCTGTCCGAGGGCGGCATCGGCTGGATCCCCTACTTCCTCGAGCGGATCGACTACAACTACGACCGCCATCACGCCTGGACCGGGCAGGACTACGGGAACGAGCTGCCGAGTGAGGTCTTCAACCGCAACGTGCTGACCTGCTTCATCGACGACCACTTCGGTGTGGCCAGCCGCGACTACCTCGAGATGGACAACGTCATGTGGGAGTGCGACTACCCCCACTCCGACTCGACCTGGCCGACGGCACCGGAGACCCTGTCCGCCAACCTCTCGGGCATCTCCGACTCCGACCTCGACCGCATCACCCATCTGAACGCCATGCGCCACTTCCACTACGACCCGTTCGCCGCCCTGGGTGGCCGGGAGCAGTGCACTGTGGGCGCGCTGCGGGCGCGGGCCGAGGGTCACGACGTCGCCATCCGGTCGCAGGTGCGGGACAGCATCGCCCGGCGCGGCACGTTGGCTGCCGACCTGCTCTCGGTGAGCACGTCGGGCGACCGGTCGAGCTGACCGCCGACCCGGCCGTCCGGCTGCATCCCCCCTGCTGACGACCGCCATCCCGTCGTCCGCCCGAACAAAGGATCACCCATCATGTCCAATGCACTGTCCGGAGTCAGAGTCCTCGAGGTAGCGGCCTGGACCTTCGTCCCCGCCGCCGGGGCGGTCCTGGCCGACTGGGGCGCCGACGTGATCAAGGTCGAGCACCCCGTGACCGGGGACCCTCAGCGGGGACTGGTCTCCATGGGCCTCATCCCGGGTGGCCCGAGCGCGGTGAACTACATCATGGAGCAGCCCAACCGGGGTAAGCGGAGCATCGGCATCGACGTCGGGACGGACGGCGGGCGCGAGGTCCTCTACAAGCTGGTCGAGAGCTCCGACGTGTTCCTCACCAGCTTCCTGCCGTCGGTGCGTCAGCGGCTGCAGATCGACGTCGAGCACATCCGAGCGGTCAACCCGAAGATCGTCTACGCCCGCGGCTCCGGGCAGGGTCCCAACGGAGCTGACCGCGACAAGCCCGGCTACGACGGCTCGGTGTACTGGGGGCGCGGCGGGGTGGGCCACGCGTTGTCGCCGGGCGACGCCAAGTTCCCCATCGGCGGCCGGCCCGCCTTCGGCGACCTGGCCGGGGGCATGGCCATCGCCGGGGGGATCGCCGCCGGCCTGCTCCAGCGGGCCACCACCGGCGAGGCCCCGATCATCGACGTCTCGCTGCTGGGGCTGGCCATGTGGCAGCTGTCGCCCGACATCGTGGCCTCCGGCCTCTACGGGGGCGACCCGATGCCCAAGTTCACCCGGAGTTCGTCGCCCAACCCTCTCGTTGGCAGCTACCGCACCAGCGACGACCGGTTCATCACCCTGATGATGCTCCAGTCCGACCGGTTCTGGCCCGAGTTCTGCACCTGCGTCGGCCGGCCCGACCTCATTGACGACCCCCGGTTCGCCGACGGCGCCAGCCGGTTCGCCAACCGCGAGGAGTGCGTGCAGGCGATCGACGAGCTGTTCGCCTCCCGCACCTACGAGGAGTGGAAGACCACGCTGGCCGACCTGTCGGGGGCGTGGGCCCCGGTGCAGATGCCCGGCGAACTGGCCGACGATCCCCAGGTGGAGGCCAACGGCTACCTGGGCCACGTGCACCGGGGGGACGGGAAGGAGTACGACCTGGTGGCCAACCCGGTGCAGATGGACGAGACGGCCGACCAGCTGCAGCCCGCACCCGAGCACGGTCAACACACCGAGGAGATCCTCCTCGAGCTCGGACTCGACTGGGACGCCATCATCGCCCACAAGGAGGCAGGCGCCATCCTCTGAGCCCGGCGCCCGGCCGCGACGGGCCCGTCCGGTCCGCGCTACCTGACGGGCGCTACTTGGGGGGGAACCGCAGTGCCCCGTCGAGCCGGATGTTCTCGCCGTTCAGGTAGGGGTTGGACACGATGCTCTCCACCAGGCGGGCGAACTCGTCCGGCTCGCCCATCCTCCGCGGGAAGACGATGTTCTCCACCAGCTTGGCCTTCATCTCCTCGGGTGCGCTCTGCATCAACGGCGTGCCCATGGTCCCCGGGGCGATGGCGCACACTCGGATGCCGACCGGTGCCAGGTCGCGGGCCAGCGGGAGGCTCATCCCGAGGATCGCCGCTTTGGCTGCCGCGTAGGCGACCTGGCCGGTCTGGCCCTCGTAGCCGGCGATCGACGCGGTGTTGACGATCACGCCCCGCTGGCCGGTCTCGTCGGGATCGTTGGTCGCCATCCGGGCGGCGGCGAGCCGGGTGACGTTGAAGGTGCCCAGGGTGTTGAGCTCGATGGTCGCCCGGAACGCGTCCATGGCCAGCGGGCTGTTGTCGCGGGACAGCGTGCGACCCCCCAGACCACCGCCGGCCACATTGACCACGACCCCCAACGGAGCCATGGCGCAGGCGGCCTCGAGGGCGGCGGCCACGTCTGCGTCGTCGTTCACGTCACCGCCCACTGCGGCGCCCGATCCGAGCTCGGCGACCAGCGCCCGGCCGGCTTCGTCGGCCCGGTCGAAGACCACGACCCCGAGGCCGAGGGCGGCCAGGCGCCGGACCGTGGCCGCCCCCAGGCCACCGGCGCCGCCGGTCACGATGGCGGAGTGGGCGTGCATGTCCATGGCTGCTCCTGTCGGGTCGTCGGTTCGGGGACCGGTCGTCGGGGGAGCGGTAGCGGCCGCCCGGCGACCCGGGCGTCAGTCGGTGGCGGCGGTGAACACCATCGGGAAGTAGTCGATCGATCGGATCGCCGGCGTGTAGGCGAGGGTGTGCCCGTCGGCGACCTCGTACTCGGGGATCCGGCGGTGCCACTCCCGCACGGCGATCCGGAGCTCCTGGCGGGCCAGGTGCGAGCCGAGGCAGCGGTGCACGCCCCCCCCGAAGGCGACGTGCCGGTTGACCTCACGGTCGAAGCGGACGACATCGGCATCGGGCAGATCGGCTTCGTCGGTGTTGACCGAGCCGAGCATCACCATCACCCCGTCGCCCTTGTGCACCGGGCAGCCACCGATCTCGGTGTCCTCGACGGCCACCCGGGCCACGCCCATCACCGGAGTCTCCCATCGGAGCAGCTCCTCGATGGCGGCGGGGATGACCGACGGGTCCTCGGCGATCTGCCGTCGCTGCTCCGGATGGACGGCGAGATAGCCGAAGATGCAGTCGAGCGTCGCGGTCACGGTGTCGAGTCCGGCGATCAGGAACAGGAAGCAGATGTCGAGGATCTCCTCGCGGGTGAGCCGTTGGCCGTCCACCGTGGCGTCGAGGAACCGGCTGAGCAGGTCGTCCTGCCGTTCGTCCTCCCGCTGGTCGAGCACCCCGTTGAAGTAGTCGTAGATGGAGTCCGCCGTCTCCTTCTGGTACTGCTGGGTGGCCGGGCTCCGGTAGAGGTCACCGGTGACGAGGTGGGGACGGATGATCCCGTCCTTCATCTTCAGGAACCGGGGGAGCTCGTCGAGGGGAAGGCCGAGGAGCCCGAGGAAGACCTGGGTGGGGAAGGGCACCGAGAACTCCTTGGAGAAGTCGACCACCCCCTTGTCGATGAAGCGGTCGATCAGCTCATTGACCGACCGGGTGAGGGGCTCCTCGAGCCGGGCCACCTCCCGGGGGGCGAAGATGGGATCGAGGAGCTTCCGGAACTTCTTGTGCTCCGGCGGGTCGATCTGCAGCGGGATGAGCGGCCGGACGTTCTTCAGGTCCACGGCGTCGATGTTCGACGAGAAGATGTCGGGCCGTCGGAGGACCTCGTCGACCTCGACCTTGCGGGTGAGGACCACGCCGGTGCCCTCGACCGGCATCACCGGCATGGTGTCCCGCAGCATCTTGAACATGGGTTGGGGGTTGGCCGCCATCTCGGGGTCCATGGCCCCGAAGGGGTCATCGTCGTCGGGCGCCGGCGCAGTGTCCATGGGTGCTCCTCGAGGGGGGTGATTCGATCGTTCTCATGATGGCACAACCACCATTCCGGCCACAGGATACGACGTTGACCGGTGCGGCGCCGGGCGGGCCGGTCCCCGGCGGTCAGGAGATCCGGGCCCGGATCAGGTCGAGGATGGGGTTGTCGTCGACCGGCAGCATGACCGGCTCGCCTTGGTCCCGCCGCAGGTAGCTGATCCTGGTCATCACGGCGGCACTGCGGACCATGGCCAGCGTCTCGTACCAGTCCAGGTCGGACACCGGGCGGCGGTGGTGGCCCTCGAACAGGGCGATCGTCCCCGCCCGGTCGGGGAATCCGGGGGTCCGCTGCCCGAAGAGGTGCTCCATGGTCAACTCGAGTCCGGTGAGCCAGGCCAGGTCGTGCTCCGGGGCGCCGACCGAGGTCATGTCCCAGTCGAGAACGGCCAGCGGTCGCAGGTCGTCGCCGATGACGACGTTCTCGAGGCGGACGTCTCCCCAGAGCAGCACCGCCGGAGGCTCGGTGGCCGGCTGGTGGCCCCGGCACCAGCCGAGGGCGTCGACGAGCGTCCCCACCGGCGCGCCGTCGCTCGACCAGCGGAGGTACTCGTCCCAGAGGTCGAGCTCGGCGGAGTTGTCCCGTCGGGGGATGCTCGAACCGACGGGCACCTCGGAGCGGTGGACCTTGGCGAGCGCGGCCACGAAGTTGCGGAACAGGGCGCCCCGGTCTGGCTCGGGGAGTCCGAGCATCCACGGGTCACGGAAGGCCAGCGGGCCCACGATGTGGCCGTCCACCCGGGGCATCAGGATGAACGGCTCCCCGATCCAGCAGGGGTCGGGTTCGAGCACCGGGTCCGCCACCGGGACGCCGGCACCGGCCGCGGCCTCCTGGGCCTGCCACTGGGCGGTGAGGTCGTAGGCCGGGAACGTGCCGCTCCCCGCCGGTGCCAGGCGCAGGACGAGCCCCTGGGCGTGCCGTGCCGTGCCGGCCGTCCACCGGGCCTCGCAGAGGATCGTCTCGCTCGAGTAGCCGGCCGACGGCCGTCGGAATCCGGTCACCTCGACGTCGGCGTGGCCGCGGCGGACGGCGAGCCAGCGGGCCAGTCCGACGGCCACCGCCGCATCGTCCCGCACGGAGCTGGTGGTCATGGGTCCCTCGCTGACGAACATGCCGTGCCGGTCCGCCGGCACGCTCCCCGGATCTTGGCACTCCTGCCGTGGCGCCGTCGATCGGCGGGCGGCCGCCGCCGTTCGGCTGCACCGGAGCCCGAGGTACGGGAGGGGGCGGTTGCCCTAGAGTGGCGGCGGCGAGCCCGGACCGATCCGGCACCGCGCCAGGACCATGGGGATGGAGGAGGGATGTCGGTGAGGCTCCGGGCCACGTACCGCCAACCCGGGGCCTCGGTGTACCGCCGCCCGGGCGGCGCCTGGGATGTGCCGACGCTGGACCGGCTCCTGTCCACGCCGAGGCCGCCCGGCGCGCTGGCCGTGGCGGACGGCGACGTGCGGATCGACGCCGGCACGCTCGACCGGCTGGCGGCGTCGGTGGCCGGGGGGCTGCGGGCACTCGGTGTCGGCCGCCGCGACGTCGTGGCCTGGCAACTGCCCAACTGGTGGGAGGCGGTGGTCCTCTTCCACGCGTGCTGGCGCTGTGGCGCGGTGGCGGCCCCCATCCACCATCAGGTGGGGGTGGCCGAGGTCACCCGCATGCTGGCCGACCTGGATCCGGCGGTGGTGCTGAGCACCGGCGGCCTCCCCGTGGCCGAGGTGGCGAACGCCATCGGCGTCCGCAGCGGCGACCCGCGGTTCGAGCAACTGCTCGCCGGCCGGCCCGTCCCCCCCGGTGTCCCCGCCGGGTCCGACGTGGCGGTCGTGCTCTTCACCTCGGGCTCCACCGGCAACCCGAAAGCGGTGCTCCACTCCCACCGGGGCCTGGCCTACAAGGCGGCCAGCATGACTGCCGCCCACGGGCTGACCGGTGGCGACGTGGCACTGATGCCGTCGCCGATGGCCCACGTGTCCGGCCTCCTCAACTCGGTGCTCGTGCCCGGCGCGGCGGCCATGCCGGTGGTCCTGATGGAGAAGTGGGATGCCGAGCGCGGGGTGCAGCTGGCCGCCGAGCACCGGGTCAGCTTCATGATCGGGCCTCCCACCCTCTTCATCGGGATGATGGACGTGCCGGACTACCGCGACCAGGTGGCCAGCCTCCGGGTGGTGTCCTGCGGCGCGATGGGCGTGACCCCGGAGTTCATCGACACGGCCCGGGACGGGCTCGGTGCCATGGTCAAGCGCACCTACGGGTCGACCGAGGCGCCCACCGTCACCACCAGCCGGTGGGAGGACGGCGCCGACAGGGCGCGTGACACCGACGGCCACTCGGTCGGGGGCGCGGAGATCCGGGTGGTCGACCCCGCCACCGACCGCGCCCTGCCGGCGGGGGAGCGGGGGGAGGTCCTGGTACGCGGACCCGAGCTCTTCGTCGGGTACGGCGACGAGGCGCAGACCACCGAGGCGGTGCGCCGGGGGTGGTTCGCCACCGGAGACCTCGGAACGCTCGACGACGAGGGATGGCTCACCATCGTCGGGCGCCTGAAGGAGCTCATCATCAGGGGCGGCGAGAACATCGCATCGGCCGAGGTCGAGCGCGTTCTCGAACTGCACCCCGACGTCCGCCAGGCGGTGGTCGTCGGGTGCCCGGACGAGCGCCTGGGCGAGCGGGTGGCGGCGTTCGTGGTGGGCGCCCCCCGGGTCGACGTGGAGGAGTGCCGGCGCTGGTTCGCGGCCCAGGGCGTGGCCCGGTTCAAGACGCCCGAGCTGGTGGTCCACCTCGACGAGATCCCTCTCCTCGCCGTGGGGAAGCCCAACCGCTCGGTACTCCGGGAGCGGGCCGGCACGCTGGCAGTCGCCGGCCCCTGAGGCCGACCCGCTTTCCTGGCCGGGTGGTTGTCGCCCCCGGTCAGCGCAGGCGCCAGTCGATCCTCTTCCCGGAGGTGAAGCGCTCCTGACCCGCGGCCAGGAGGGCGGGGTCGGTGCCGACGTTGGTGAACAGGAAGGCGAGATCGAGCGCCTGCCGGCGGGAGAGTTCGAGGCCGGCCCACAGGGCGCGGACGGTGCCCCCGATGGCCAGGGCCGGTTGGTCGGCGATGGCCTGGGCCGCCCAGCGCGCCCGTTCGTGGAGCTCGGCACCGGGCACGACCTCGGAGACCAGGCCGATCTGGTGGGCCCGCTCGGCCGACATGCGCTCGTGGGCACCCAGCAGGGACAGCCGCATCACTTCCTGGAAGGGCATCTTGTGCAGCAGGTTGATCGGCTCGAAGGCGGCCGGCATGCCGTAGGTGACGTGGGGGTCGAAGAAGGTGGCGTGCTCGGAGGCGATGATGAAGTCGACCTCGCCCAGGATGTAGAAGGCACCTCCGCAGGCCATGCCATTGACCGCGGCGACGACCGGCTTCCACAGGTCGTTCGACTTGGGACAGACGCTCTTGCCGGGGTCGTCGAAGTCCCACGGCGTGTTGTAGCCGGGGAGCCGCCCCGGAAGCTGCTCCTCGACGGACCCGATCCCGGCCCGGTCCAGTCCGGTGCAGAAGGCCTTGTCTCCGCTTCCGGTCAACACCACGCACCGGACGTCGTCGTTGGTGCGGAGCATCGCCCAGAGCTCGCGCAGCTCGCGTTGCATGGTCGGGTCGAAGGCGTTGAGCGCCTCCGGTCGGTCGAGGGTGACCCACGCCACCCCGTCGGACTCGTCATAGAGCAGGGACTCGAGATCGGGCATGGCGGCCATGGTATCGGCGGGGTCGGCACCCATCGTCCCGACCCAGGGACCGACCCCCGACCCCCCCCGGCGCCCCCGGAGGATCAGTGGAGGCGTTGAGTGCAGGAGTTCAATGCAGGAGTTCAGTGGCAGTGCGCCTGGGGCGGGGGGACGTCCAGGCTGGGATTGCGATCGAAGAAGCCCACTGCCACCAGGTGGAACCCGCAGTACTCGACGGGCATGACCGGCCAGTCCTCGGGCCGGGGCGAGTGGGTGACGCCGAAGGTGTGCCAGGCCACGATCTCCGTGCCGACCAGTGAGCGGTCGGCCACCGTCCACCCCGGCAGCCCGTCGCCGCCGGGGTGCTGGTTGGGGTAGTCGCCCGCCGCCCGCCGCTCGTCGGCCGCATAGGGGGTGACCCACAGGTTGTGGCGGGCGAAGCCGGCCCGCTGGCCGACGCTCGACTCGGGCTGGGCCAGCAGGGTCGGCGTGGACCCCGGGACCAGCTTGTAGGCCACCGGCCGGCCGAGGCCGTTGGCCTTGCCCGGGTTCACGAACCTCCAGTGGCGGCTGCTGGCCGGGTCGACGTCACGCCGGGCCTGGAGCTCGGACTCCAATCGGGTGGCTCGTTGGCGGATGGCATTGCCCCAGGGGTTGTCCTCCCCGGTGGGCACGCCCTCGGTGTTGATCTCGAAGGCCTCGTTCACCGGGCCATCGACGCTGAGGTCGAGGCGAGAGCAGAACAGGTGCTGGTGGAACGGCGCGGCCAGGCCGGGTGCCACCACCGCTCCGTAGACGGTCTCCTCGCCGGGGGCAGTCGCCTGGGTGGACATGATGCCGGTGAGCTTGACCTCGAGCTGGATGGTGCCGTCGAGGTAGAAGTACCAGTAGAAGCCGTACTCGTAATTCCCGACGGTGGAGATGGACGACACCACCAGGCGCCGGGAGCGTCGCACCTCGGTGTGGCCGGTGTTCATGTCCTGGTGTTTCCAGAGGATCCCGTAGTCCTCCTCGTGGATGCAGATGGCGTTCTCCAGCACGTAGGGCGTGCCGTGCTCGCTGGCGAAGGTGGCGTCGAGGTAGGTGATCTCCCCCAGGCAGTCACACCCCAGGGCCAGCGAGTTCGCCATGCGGCCCAGGCCCCACTCGCCCACATCGAAGGCGTTCTTCCAGCCGTGCATCGGCCCGGGGTCGCCGTAGGGCACGACCATCTCGCTGATCGAGGCCCGGTGGAGGATGGGCCGCAGCTCCCCGTCGTCGTACCCGACGGTGTGCAGCACCAGTCCCTCGAGGGGGTCCATCGACACCCGCATCGACCAGCGTTGCCAGCTGAGCAGGTTGCCGTCCAGGGTGAAGCTGACGCCCTCCGGCTGGACGATCTCCAGGGGGAGCAGGTCCGTGCGAAGCGGGCCGTTGTCCTCGGGCCGGTAGCTGCCGCGCTCAGGAGGAAGCGGCACGACACCCAGGTCGAGTACCTCGAGGACGACGCCGCGGGCCGCATCCACGGTGGCCAGGACGCCCTCCACCGGCCGGGCGTAGCCGTTGTCGGACGGGTCCTCGCGGTAGTAGGAGAGGCACCGCGCGATCCGCCGCCCCTCCTCGACCTCGTTCCCGAAGTGGCCGGTGGGCCACGGGTCGATCTGGACCTGCTCGAAGTCGGCGATGCCCCGACGGAGCATGGCCTGCCGCCAGTCGGGGTGCTCCCGGAGGGCGACGATGGCCCGGTACGAGTCGTCGAACATCAGTGCCGGCCGCACGCCGTCCCTCGTCGTCCATGCCACGATCTCCCCGTCCGGAAGGGAGACGACCGCTTCCACCAGGGAGCTCTCCGGGCCCGGGAGGATCACCAGCTGGGCCCGCCGAGCGAACCGGTGGCCCGGTCGGTGGGCGGCGATCTCGCCCCGTGTCGGCTCGTCCAGCCGGACCATCGAGAAGAGCGCGGTGTCGGTGACCCGCCCGGACCCGCGTACCGCGGTCACCGCGGCCCGGATCTCCTCGGCCCCCAGCGGCTCGAGCGGGTGGGTTGCCGTCCCTGACGTCTCGACCATGGTCGTCCTCACCTCCGGTGGGGGCCCGGTGCTTCGGGGTGGCGAGGCCCTGGCCGCCCGGTTGCCGCCGTTGACGGGCGCACAATAGTCCGCACGGGCCCGGTTGCCCGCCGGGCACTAGTCTCCATGCCGATGACGGAACGTGCCCCGGCTCCGGGGAGCAGCTGACCGTGGAGGCGCGCCAGGCTCTGCGTCCGGCCACGGCCGCGCCGCACCGCCTGACGGGACGACGACGCGGGACGGTGGCCCGGTGATCCGGATCGAGATCGATCGCGAGCGGTGTGTCGGATCGGGAAACTGCCTCTTCTGGGCGCCAGGGACGTTCACCCTGGACGAAGAGGGCATGTCGGTGGTGATGGATCCGTACGGTGACGAGGAGGACCGGATCGTCGTGGCGGCCGAGGGCTGTCCGACCCGGGCTATCTCCGTCACGCCGGTGGACGCATCAGGAGCTGGGGACGAACAGGAGGAGTCAGGTGCCGATCGCTCTGTCCGATGAGCACGAGGAGCAACGCCGGTCGTCCCAGCGGTGGCTCGCCACCCACTGCCCCCCGGGCGTCCCCCGGGCGCTCCTGGACGCCGAGGTGGAGGATCTCCAGCCCGTGTGGAAGGAGTTGGCCGGCCAGGGCTGGTTGGGCATCCACCTCCCCGAGGCGCTCGGTGGCGAGGGATTCGGGCTCTTCGAACTGGCAGTGATCCTCGAGGAGACCGGCTGGTCACTGCTGCCCGGACCGCTCCTTCCCACCGTGGTGACCTCCTCGCTGGTGGCCGAGGCGATGGCTGCGTCGTCCGCCCGGCTGGTGCTGCCCGGGTTGATCGACGGGAGCACGCCGGCCGCCGTCTCCTTCGGAGCGACCCCGCTCGACGTGGTCGGCCGGGGCCCGGCAGGGGAGCTGGTCGTCTCGGGGAAGCTCCGGCCCGTCCTCGGCGCCTCGACCGCCGCCCTGGTGCTGGCTCCGGCCCGCCATCCCGACGGCGAGGTGGTCTGGTGCCTGATCGACGTGCCCGGGCCGGTGGCCCGGGTGCGGACGGTTCCCCTGGCCAGCCTCGACGCCACCCGCCGGGTCGGCGAGATCGACGTCGACGGGGTCACCGTCGGCGACGACCGGCAACTCCGGTCTCTCGCGACGGAGCGGGTGCGCGAGGTGGCGGTGACCCTCATGGCCGCCGAGCACGCGGGGGGCGCCCGGTGGTGCCTCGAGACGGCCACGGAGTACGCCAAGGTCCGGGTCCAGTTCGGCCGGCCCATCGGGCAGTTCCAGGCGGTGAAGCACCGGCTGGCCGACATGGCGGTGCGGGTGGAGCAGATGACCGCGGTGGCATGGGACGCCGCCGTGGCGGTGGGAGCGGGCGATCCGGACGGTGCGGAGCTGGCCGCAGCGACCGCCGGCGCCCTGTGCTTCGACGGGTACGCGAGGGGAGCCAAGGAGTGCCTCCAGGTGCTCGGCGGGATCGGCTTCACCTGGGAGCACGACCTGCACCTCCATCTGAAGCGGGCACTGGCCGACCGTCAGCTGATGGGCGGTCCCGAGTCGTTCTGCCGGGAGGTCGCCTCCGTGGCCGGTCGGGGGGTGCGGCGGGCGCTGGCCACCGATCTCCCCGAGGAGGCCGAGCGGTGGAGGGGCGAACTGGCCGCCCTGGTGGCCGAGCTCTCGGACTGCGAGGGTGAGGAGCGGCGTCGCCGGATGGTGGACGTCGGGTTGGTGGCCCCGCACTGGCCCCGTCCGTGGGGTCGGGACGCCGGCGCGGTCGAGCAGGTCGTGATCGACGAGCAGCTGGCCGAGGCGGGGGTCGACCGCCCCCACCTCGGCATCGGTGCCTGGGCCATGCCGGTGATCATCGCCCACGGCACCGAGGCACAGTGTGCCCGCTGGGTGCGGCCGACGCTGCTGGGCGAGCTCAGCTGGTGCCAGCTCTTCTCCGAGCCGGGTGCCGGCTCCGACCTGGCCAGCCTGTCCACCCGAGCCGAGCGGGTCGCCGGTGGCTGGCGGCTCACCGGGCAGAAGGTGTGGACGTCGATGGCCCAGACCGCCGACTGGGCCATCTGCCTGGCCCGGACCGATCCCGCGGCACCCAAGCACGAGGGCATCACCTACTTCATCGTCGACATGCACTCGGCCGGACTGGACATCCGTCCCCTCCGCGAGCTCACCGGCGCGGCGATGTTCAACGAGGTGTTCCTCGACTCGGCGTTCGTGCCCGACGACTGCGTGATCGGTGAGGTGCACCGCGGCTGGGGTATCGCCCGGATGACCCTGGCCAACGAGCGGGTGTCCATCTCCTCGGGCTCGACGTTCGGAATCGGTGTCGAGTCCCTGCTCCGCCTGGCCCACCGGCTGGGTGGGGCGGTCGAGCCCGCGGTGGAGGGCCAGCTCGGCGCGTTGCTGGCCGAGGCGCAGTCCCTCCGGCTCATGACCCACCGGTCGACGCTCCTGTCGCTGGCCGGTGCCGACCCCGGCCCCGGGGCCAGCCTCCGCAAGCTGCTCGGTGCCGAGCACGAACAGCGGGTGCAGGAGCTCGGCCTGGCCATGCTCGGCACCGAGGGTGCGACCATGGAGGGCAGGGCGGGCCGGTGGGCCCAGGGGGTGTTGGCCACCCGTTGCCTGACCATCGCCGGGGGGACCAGCGAGGTGCAGCGCAACGTCATCGCCGAGCGGATCCTCGGTCTGCCGCGGGACGCCGAGCCGGGTTCCTGACGGTCCGACCCCGGGAGCCCGTCCCGCTCGTCGGGCACGGCCCGTGGGTCGTGGCCATCGGCGCAGTGCCCACCGGGCAGCTACTCTGATCCCCGCCGTCGCCCGACGACCGTGGCGCGGGACGGGAAAGGGGGGGTTGTGGCCTGGGATTTCTCCACTGATCCGCAGTTCCAGGAGCAGCTGGACTGGATGGACCGATTCGTCACCGAGGAGGTCGAGCCGCTCGATCTGCTCTGGGGTGGCCTGACGTTCCACCCGCTCGACGATGGTCTCCGGGCCATCGTCGACCCGTTGAAGCAGCAGGTGCGGGATCGCGGGCTGTGGGCCTGCCACCTCGGCCCGGAGCTCGGGGGGCAGGGCTACGGCCAGGTGAAACTGGCCCTCATGAACGAGATCCTGGGCCGATCCCAGTGGGCCTCCATGGTCTTCGGTACACAGGCACCCGACACCGGCAACGCCGAGATCATCGCCCACTACGGCACCGACGACCAGAAAGAGCGGTATCTGCTCCCCCTCCTCAACGGGGAGATCTTCTCGTGCTACTCGATGACCGAGCCGCAGGGGGGATCGGACCCCGCCCTGTTCGAGACCTCGGCCACCCGGGACGGCGACGAATGGGTGATCAACGGATGGAAGTTCTTCTCGTCCAACGCCCGGACCTCCAGCTTCCTCATCGTGATGGCCATCACCGACCAGGACGCCGACATCTACCACGGCATGTCGATGTTCCTGGTCCCGACCGACACGCCCGGCGTGGAGATCGTCCGCAATATCGGGTTGATGGGCGAGCGGGAGCCCGGTGGCGGGATGCACGCCCTCATCCACTACGACGACGTCCGGGTCCCGGCCGACAACCTGCTGGGCGGAGAGGGGCAGGCGTTCGTCATCGCCCAGACCCGCCTGGGAGGAGGACGGGTCCACCACGCCATGCGCACGGTGGGGATGGCGCGCCGGGCGCTCGACATGCTCGGCGAGCGGGCAGTCAGCCGACGGACGCGGGACGGTGTCCTGGCCGACAAGCAGAGCGTGCGCGACTTCGTGGCCGACACCTACATCGAGCTGACCCAGTTCCGGCTGCTGGTGATGTACGTGGCCTGGTGCATCGACCAGACCCAGGGCTACCGGGCCATCCGGCGGGACATCGCCGCCATCAAGGTCCTCACCCCCCAGATCCTCCACAACGCGACCCAGCGGGCCGTCCAGGTCCACGGGGCCCTCGGCGTCTCCGACGAGCTGCCTCTCGGCGGCATGTGGATGACCGCCCCGATCATGGGCCTGGTGGACGGTCCGACCGAGGTGCACCGCAACACGGTGGCCCGGCAGGTCCTGAAGGGCTACCAGCCGGTCGATGGCCTGTGGCCCAGCCAGCACCTCCCGACCCGGCGCGCCGAGGCCCGCCGGAAGTACGCCGACCACCCCGGTGCGCTGGCCACCGCGGCCGGCGGCAGCCTGTCCGAACTGGCCGAGGCGATCGAGCACGAGGTGGGGAACCGGTGAGCAGCGCCGCCACCTCGACGGACGACGACGGACCGGGCGACGAGGGGGACGCCGAGCCCCATTCGACCATCGACCCGGGGCGGCTGGGGCACTGGATGGACGACCGGGGGATGGACGGCGCCGGCCTGCCGATCGACGTCCGCTTCATCACCGGCGGGGCCTCCAACGACCTGTTCGAGGTCAGCCGCGGTCACCAACGCTGCGCGCTCCGGCGTCCCCCCGACCCGGTTCCGCCCGGGCGGAACGAGACCATGGTGCGCGAGTCCCGGCTGCTGGCCGCCCTGGGTGACACCGACGTCCCCCACGCCCGGCTCCTGGCCGGCTGCGACGACCCGGAGGTGCTCGGGGGCTGCTTCTACCTGATGGAGTTCGTCGACGGCTGGTCGCCCATCCAGGAGGGCACCGTGTGGCCGGAGCCGTTCGGCAGCGACCTCGAGGCCCGACGCGGCCTGGCCTTCCAGCTGGTCGACGGCATCGCCCGCCTCTCCCGTGTGGACTGGCGGGCCCGGGGTCTCGAGGGCTTCGGTCGCCCGGACGGCTTCCACGAGCGTCAGGTCGACCGGTGGCTCCGCCATCTGGAGGCGGTGCAGTTCCGTCCGCTGCCCGGGATCGACGAGGCCGCCGAGTGGCTCCGCTCGCACAAGCCGCGCACCTACCAACCCGGCATCATGCACGGCGACTACCAGTTCGCCAACGTGATGTACCGGCACGGCGGACCGGCCCGCCTGGCCGCCATCGTGGACTGGGAGATGGCCACCGTCGGCGACCCGCTGCTCGACCTGGGCTGGGTGATCAACGGCTGGCCCGAGGACACGTCGGCGTCCGGGGAGGGCACGGTGAGCTACGTCGACTACACCGGCATGCCCTCCCGCATCGAGTTGCTGGACTACTACCAGGAGGCGAGTGGACGCCCGGTGGACGAGATCGACTACTACGTGATCCTGGCCCGGTTCAAGCTGGCCATCGTCCTCGAGGCCGGCTACGCCCGGGTGGTGACCGGCGAGGCCGACAATCCCAAGATGGCCATGTTCGGCGACGTGGTGCTGGAGATGGCCCGCAAGGCGGCCGAGCTGTCCGCCACGACCTCCCTGCGGTGAGGCGGTGAGCCACCTCGGCCCGGACGGCGGCGGGTGGTCGGACCCCAGCAGCACGTTCGACCTCAGGGGCAAGGTGGCCCTGGTGACCGGGGGCAGCCGCGGGCTCGGCCGCGCCATGGCCATCGGCTTCGCCGAGGCCGGGGCGGACGTGGTGGTGGCCAGCCGCAAGCTCGACGCCTGCCAGGACGCCGCCGCGGCGGTGGAGGCCCTGGGCCGGCGGGCGCTGGCCGTGTCGGCCAATGTGGGCCGCTGGGACGAGCTCGACGGACTGGTGGACGCCGCCTACGACCGGTTCGGCCGGGTCGACGTGCTGGTCAACAACGCCGGGATGTCCCTGCCCTACGGCGATCTGGGGGAGGTCACCGAGGCGATGTGGGACAAGGTCGTCGGGCTCAACCTGAAGGGCCCGTTCCGACTCACCGCGCTGGTGGGGCCCCGCATGGTGGAGGACGGTGGGGGCTCGATCATCAACGTCTCGAGCACCGGCTCGATCCGCCCCGCCCCGTTCATGCTCCCCTACGACGCCGCCAAGGCCGGGCTCAACGCGCTGACCGTCGGCTTCGCCCATGCCTACGGGCCGACCGTGCGGGCCAACTGCATCATGGCCGGCCCGTTCTTCACCGACGTCACCAAGGAGTGGGACCTCGAGTCGTTCGAGCGGGAGGTGCAGCTCCGCCACGCCCTCCAGCGCGGCGGCCGGCCGGACGAGATCGTCGGCACCGCCCTCTACTTCGCCTCCAACGCGTCGAGCTACACGACCGGGGCGGTCCTCCGGGTCGACGGCGGCATCCCCTGAGCGGGCGACAGCCCTGGCTCAGGGGCGACCACCGCCCGGGACGGTCACCGTGTCGGTGTCCGCACCCGACCGCAGCACCGCCCCCGGCGTCCGTCCGGTGAGCCCCCGGCCCCGCACGATCTCCACCCCGTTCACCAGGACGTGCTCGATCCCCTCGGCCTCCGCGTACAGGCGTCCGGCGCCCCCGGGGAGGTCGTCCCGGGTGTGCTCGGGGCCGTAGCCGACCCGGTCGGGGTCGAGGACGACCAGGTCGGCCCACCACCCGGGGGCCACCCGTCCCCGTCCGCGCAGGCCGTAGAGCCGGGCGGGCACATCGGTCAGCTGGTGCACGGCGGACTCCCAGCTCAGCAGGCCCCGCCGGCGCACCCCGTCGCCCAGCATCGAGGTGGAGTAGATGGCACCGCACATCATGTCGAGGTGGGCGCCGGCGTCCGACCCACCCACCACGGTGCGCGGGTCCTGCCACACCGCCGCCCGTAGCTCCCAGTCGGCCTCGGACTCGGGGATCGGCGGTCGCAGGCCGGTGCGGAGGCGGTCGGCCAGGACCACGTCGACCAGCGTATCGAACGGCTGCTGTCCCCGTTCGGCGGCGATGTCCCCCACGGTGCGCCCGGCCAACCCGGCGTTGGCCTTGGAGAAGGTCTCCTCGATGACCAGGATCCGCCAGTCGGCCAGTGCCCGGAGGATGCCGGCCTCGTCGGACCGGGCCCCGTCGTCGAGCCGCCTCCGCTGTTCCGGGTCGGCCAGTCGTTGCATGCGCTCGGGCACCCCGAGGGCGAAGACCTCACGCCAGCCGGGCAGGCCGTCGAGCACTGCGCCGTGCTCGAAGGACAGTCGGATCTTCACGGTGTGGGGGAGGGTCAGCGCCACCACGGTGGCCCCGCGCCGGGCGGCCGAGGTGGACGCTTCGAGCTGGTGGTCGCAGGCGGCCGGGTTGAGCGAGGACACCCCGAGCACGTTCCAGTTGGCCGGCCGGTTGGCCACCAGCGACAGGGTGGCCATCAGGTCCACCTCCTCCTCGCTGAACCCGTTGAGGCATCCGGGCAGGATGAGTTCGAGCGTGGTGCCGGCGTGCCGCGACAGGGCGGAGCAGATGGCCTCGAGCTCGCCCCGCCCGGCGGCGCGGGAGGGGACGGGCCGGCCGTCCCCGTCGTTGTGGGTGTGGGCCGAGGAGGTCGAGAACCCCAGCGCGCCCTCCTCGAAGGACCGTTCGGCCAGCGCCACCATGTCGGCCACCTGGGCGTCGGATGCCGGCGTCCCGACCGCGTCGTCACCCATGGCCGCCCGACGCAGCGTCGAATGGCCGACCAGGAAGCCGGCGTTGACCCCGAGCCGGCCGTCGAGCCGCCCCAACCACTCACCGAAGCCCGTCCACGACCAGTCGAGGAGCTCGAGGGCGGCCAGCGGCATCCCCTCGACCCGGGCCATCATGCGGGCCAGGTAGTCGGCGTGCTCCGGCCCGGCCGGTGCCAGCGAGAAGCCGCAGTTGCCCCCGATGACCGTGGTGACGCCGTGCAGCGGGGAGGGAGTGGCCGACGGGTCCCAGGACAGCTGGGCGTCGTAGTGGGTGTGGAGGTCGACGAATCCCGGGGTGACCAGTAGTCCGTCGGCGTCAATCCGGTCGGTGGCCGGCTCGTCGACCGTGCCGACGGCCACGATCCGACCGTGGCGCACGCCGACGTCTGCCCTGCGGGCCGGGCCCCCGGTCCCGTCCACCACCGTGCCGCCACGGATGACCAGGTCGAGCATCGCGTCCCTCCGCTCCGACAGAATCGATCAGACCCGGATGCTAGCCTCCGGGCGCCGTGGCGAACGAGATGGCGGGGGCGAAGGAGATGACAGGCGGAGGGCCCCGCGGCCGCCCCGGGCTGCTGCCCGACCCGGAGCCGAGGTCGATTCGGGTGCCCATCATCTCGGTGGACGACCACCTGATCGAGCCGGCCGACCTCTTCGACGGTCGGGTCCCGGCGGCGCTGGCCGACCGTGCGCCGAGGATCGAAGAGGACGGGGACGGCTCGGAGTACTGGCTCTACGAGGGCCGCCGGTACCCGAACGTCGGGCTCAACGCGGTCATCGGGAGGCCGAAGGAGGCCTGGAGCATGGACCCCGCCCGGTTCGAGGACATGCGGCCGGGCTGTTTCGACATCCACGCCCGGGTGGCGGACATGGACCTCAACGGCGTGTGGGCGTCGCTCTGCTTCCCGTCGCTCGTCGCCGGCTTCTGTGGCTCGGTGTTCATCCGGTCCGATGATCCCGACCTCGGCCTGGCCTGCCTGCGGGCCTGGAACCGGTGGCACCTCGAGGTGTGGGCGGGCAGCTACCCGGATCGGATCATCCCGCTCCAGCTACCGTGGCTGCCCGATGTCACCGTGGCCAGCGCCGAGGTGCGCCGCAACGCCGAACGGGGATGCAAAGCGGTGAGTTTCCCGGAGTTCCCCGCCCAGCTCGGGCTGCCGTCGATCTTCACCGACCACTGGGACCCGTTCTTCGCCGCCTGCGAGGAGACCGGCACGGTGGTGTGCCTGCACACCGGCTCGTCGGCGTGGGCGCCGCTGCCCTCACCCGCCCCACCGTTCGAACTCCTCCCCACCTTGTTCCCGGTGAACGCCCTGATCGCCGCGGCCGAATGGCTGTGGTCGGGGGTCCCGCTCCGCTTCCCGCGCCTGGCGGTCGCCCTGTCCGAGGGCGGCATCGGCTGGGTGCCCATGCTGCTCGACCGGGTCGACTACGTGCTGGCTCACTCGGCTTCCGGCGGCGATGCCGTCTCGTGGCCGTCGGCGCTCCTGCCGAGCGAGGTGATCAAGCGCAACTTCTGGTTCTGCACCATCGACGACCCCTCGATGGTCGACCTGCGGCACCGCATCGGGGTCGACCACATCATGGTGGAGAGCGACTACCCCCACGCCGACTCGACGTGGCCCGACACCCAGTCCGTGCTGCAGGCGACACTGGGCGGCTTGGACGAGGCGGAGCTGCGGCTCATCGCCGCGGGCAACGCGGCCCGACTGTTCCGGCACCCTCTGCCGGCCCGCGACGACTGGAGGGGCCCGGCGACGCTCGATCCCGCCCGGTAGGCGGTGGTGGGCTCCGGCTCAGCCCGGATCGGGTGCTCCGACGACTCGGAGGTCGTCGGGCCCGCGAGGATCGTCCAGCGCCTCCAGGATCCGCGCCGCCACCTCGGACGGCTCCAGCACCTGGTGGTCGAGCCGTCCCTCCGCCGTCCACTGATCGAAGAGCGGCCCGGCGACGACCGGGTCCCAGCCGTCGGCGAACGGGGTGGCGGTCGGGCCCACCACCACCCGCACGACCCGCAGCCAGGGCTCCTCGGCCCGCAGGCCCAGGGCCAGCTCGTCGAGGGCCGCCTTGCTCGAGGCATAGGGGACCAGACCGGGCCACGGGCGGCCCACCGAATGGGACGAGAGCAGGACGGCAGTGGGCCCCGGCGCGCGATGCAGGTGCTCCCTGGCGGCCGAGACGACGGTGGCCGCCCCGATGACATTGGTGGCGAACACGGCGGACCAGTCGCGGGCGGTGGTGGCGTCGAGCCGTCCCAGCGGCGATGTGCCGGTGGCGTAGACGACCTGGTCGAGGCCGCCGAGGGCCTCGGCGGCCTCGTGGACCAGGCGGAGGCACTGATCCTCGTCGGCGACGTCGCAGACCAGAGGGACGGCGTCCGGGCCGGCCTCGGCCGCGGCGTCCCCCAGCGGCCCGGCCCGGCGGGCCGCCACCGCCACCGCGTCACCTCGGCACCCGAGGGCGACCGCCAGGCTCCGCCCGATCCCGGACGATCCCCCGACCACCAGCACCCGGCGGCGCTGCGGCCCGATCACCGTCGGGGCGTTCGAGCCGGGGCCGGGGCCACCTCGGTGTCCTGCTGGATCTCGACGGTGTTGCCCGCCGGGTCGGCGAACCAGATCTGCACGGTCGCGCCCTGGGCGCCCTCGATGTAGGGGATGCCGGCCCGTTCCAGTTCGGCGACGGCTGCATCGAGGTCGGCGACCGCGAAGCAGACGTGCGGGCCCGCCGGCCGGATGGGCCCGGGGCCGGCCGGAGCGTCCACCAGGTGGAGCTGGGCGTTCCCGGCGCCGAACCAGTGCCCTCCGATCCCGGGGATCTGGGGGCGGCCCTCGTCGGGAATCTCCAGCAGGTCCCGGTAGAACCGGACGGTGTCGGCGAGCTGCCCCTCGACGTTCACACTGTGGTGCAGCGTGCGGGTCACCCTCATGCCGGCCACCCGTCCGGCACGACCGCCCCGGTGATCGAGCGCGGGTCGACCGGCTGGCGGGAGTTGCCGGCCAGGTAGACGGCGAAGCACAGCTGGAGGGCCTTGACGGCCTCGGCGGCGCTCATCTCCGCCGGAGTGCCGTTGACCAGCGTGTCGACGAAGTGATGTGACGCCCGCCGGAATCCCGCGCCCCAGTCGTCGTCGACATGGGGGAAGGACGTGGTGGTCTGGCTGCCCTTGGCGCCGTCGTAGAGGACGACGGCGGGAAGGTCGAGCATCTGGCCGGTGCACCGGGTCACCCACAGGAAGCCCGTGTCCCCCTGGACCTCGAAGAACTCGTCGGCCCCGTAGAAGTCGCTCCGCAGCCACATGTCGGGCGCGTAGCTGACGTCCATGGTGCCGAGGATGCCCGGGTCCTCGTACTCGAAGATGGCCGCACACGGCTCGAAGAAGTGGTCCCGCCGCCTCACCGCGGCCTGGACGGAGACGATGTCCTGGTCGAAGAGCCACAGGGCGACTGCGTACTTGTGGATCATGTCGTCGAACAGGTGCCCACCCGGGCTGGTCGAGTTCATCCGCCAGTGGTAACCGTCGACGTCGAGGCTCCCCTGAAAGGGGGACCCGGTCTGGCCGACCACGGTCCTCATCCGAAGGTGGCTGGGCCGACCGATCGCCCCGTCGGCGATGAGCCGCTTGGCCAGCTCGAGGGGAGGGTAGTGGCGGAAGCACTCGCTGACCCGCAGGATCCTCCCCGCCTCCTCGGCCGCGGCGGCCATGGCCCGGGCCTCGGCAACCGAGTTGGCCAACGGCTTCTGGCACGACACATGCTTCCCGGCGGCCAGCGCGGCCAGTACGTGGTCGTGGTGCAGGTGGGTGGGGGTGAGGATCTCGACCGCGTCGATCGACGGGTCGGCGAGGAGGGCGTCGATCTCGGTGTAGGCGTCGGGCACGCCCCAGGCCTCGGCCGCCTCGGCGGCCCGACCCTCCCGGGGATCGCAGACCGCCACGACCCGGCACCGGGGGTCCTCGAGATAGCCGGTCACGTTGAGCGACGCGATGTTGCCGGCGCCCACGATCCCGATCCTCGGGGCCGGCAGGTTCGGAGTCACGGGAGCCACGCTACCGCCGCCGGCCTCGGCGGTCATCGGGGACCGGTCCCGGCCACCGGCCCTGTCCCGTCGCCGGCCAACCGGCGTCGGAGCTCCTCCTTCAGCACCTTGCCCGTGGCGTTCCGCGGGAGGCTGTCCACAAGGTGCCACTGGCGTGGCACCTTGTACTTGGCCAGAACCTCCAGGGTGTGGTCCCGGAGCTCGTCAGCAGTGGCAGTGCGGCCCGGGCTCAGGGCGACGAACGCCACCACGTCCTCGCCCAGCACCGGATGGGGGACGCCCACCACCGCCACCTCGCGCACTGCGGGGTGCGACTCGATGGCGTGCTCGACGTCGGTCGGGTGGATGTTGTTCCCGCCCCGGATGATGACGTCCTTGCTCCTCCCGACGATGTAGAGGTAGCCGTCCTCGTCGAGCCGACCGAGGTCGCCGGTGATCAGCCAGCCGTCGACCCAGGTGCGTGAGGTGGCCTCCGGATCGCCGTAGTACTCGCGCGGGCGCCCGGGGATCCGCATGCGGACGTGGCCCACGGTTCCCACGTCGACGACCCGACCTTCGTCGTCGGTGCAGACGATCTCGGCCGGCGGCAGCGGCTTGCCTACTGAGCCCGGCCGGCGGACCGCTTCCCCGGGAGGCATGAGGCAGTAGACGGACCCGGCCTCGGTCATGCCGTAGTTGTTGGACACGAGCGCGGTGGGCATCCGTTCCTGCAACCGCTCCACCACCAGCGGGGCGAGCGGGGCGCTGCCGACCGTGCACAGCTGCACCGATCCGAGGTCGGCCGTGTCGAATCGGGGGTGCTCGAGCAGCAGGTTGGCCATGGCCGGCACGAGGAAGACCGAGCCCGGCCGCTCGGACTCCACGGTCTCGAGCCACGTCCTGGCGTCGAAGCGGGGAAGATAGATCACCCGCAGCCCGAGACGCATCGGGGTGTACACGAACGCGAGGCCGGCGAACGTATAGGGCGGGCTGGCGTGCATCCAGCCGCCGCCGCTCCACGCCGGCTCTCGGAACGGAACCAGCGAGGAGTTGTCGTGACGCACGGCCACCGCCTTCGGCTGCCCGGTCGTCCCCGAGGTGTAGAGGATGTCGGCCAGGTCACCGGCCTCGCGTGGCACCTGCAGGTAGTCGGAGTCGTCACTCAGGATGTCCGACCACGCCACCATGCGGTCAGGACCGGGCCCGTCCGCCGGCCCGGTGTCGAGGTCGTCGTCACCGGCATCGGCGCTCGGCACGGCGACCACCACGATCGACCCGCAGCCGGCGTAGTGGGGGACGAGCGACATCTCCACCACCGCCGCAGCCGCACCGGAGTGGGCCAGCATCCGCTCCACCTCGGGCCGGGTGAGCTGAGGATTGAGGGGCACGGCCACCGCTCCGGCCCGGTGGGTGGCGGCGTAGGCGACGATCCACCGGAGCGCGTTGGGCGCCTCGAGATGGATGGCCACCCGGTCCCCGGGTCGCACGCCGGCGTCGACGAGTCCCCGCGCCAGTCGGCTGGCCGTGGTGTCCCACTGCTCGAAGGTCACCGAAGCCCCACCGACCACCTGGTAGGCCACCTCGTCACCGAAGGAGCACGCCATGGCGTGCAGCTGCTCGGGGGGAAGCATGGCCACGTCGATCACCGATGCCGTCTGGTCACCGGCACGAGGGGTGTGGATGCCCCGACCGGTGGCCGTTCGTCTCGGAGGTCCCGCGGTGATCCATGGTGCGCCAGCTCCTTCGGTGCCGATCGGGTGGCCGGTCGTCGACGGCCGGTCCGGACTGCGCCAGCAGCTTGGCCGACGCGGCCCGGCCGGTCAATCGACCGGGAGGCTGGGGACCGCGCGGGCCGGGCCTCCGGGGCTACCATCTCGTCGTCCCGCCGGCCGTGCCCGGCTCGTCACTGGAGGTCCCGCTCGATGCCCCGACCCGTGGAGGACGCCCCAGCCGCCGTGCCGGCCAGGATCTACGACTCCGTGCGCCAGAACTGATGGTTGCCGAACCGCACGGTGCCTCCGGCCTGGACGGCACCGGCACGCAGCCAGGCCCCGGCCGGGTGCGGGCCCGGCTGGCCGAGCTCGGACTGCGCCTGCACGGCCCCCATCCGCCCCACGACCCACTCGACGCGGTGGTGGTGCACGCCGGAGTGGCCAGGACGTCGGGACAGCTCCCCCGGGTCGACGGGGTGCTGACCTGTTGCGGGGCCCTGGGCTCCACGGTCAGAGTCGACGAGGGGGCGGCGGCGGCGGCCGTCTGCGCACTCAACGCCCTGGCGGTCCTGGAGGTGGCCCTGGGCACCCTCGATCGCGTCGAGCGCGTGCTCACGGTCACCGGGTACGTGGCCTCCACCCCCGACTTTCACCGGCAGCCGGACGTGGTGGACGGGGCCAGCTCGGTGCTCTACCGGGTCTTCGGCGAAGCCGGCCGCCACACCCGTTCGGCGATCGGTGTCGCCGCCCTGCCGAGGGGCGGTGCGGTGGAGATCGAAGTCACCGTGGCGGTCCGCGACTGAAGGACCCGGCACGACCGGCCCACCTACCGTCCGGCGGTCGGGACGGGGCCGCGGCCGTCCGCTGGAATCGATGATCAAGGAGGAGGGGGACATGGACCTACGAGACACTGCGGCTGCCCTGAGGGCGCTCGGAGCGGCCACGCTCGGTGAGTGCGGGGCCGCCCCCATGCCGCCGCGGATCCGGCCGGTGTGGGCGGGGGCGGTCCTGGCCGCACCGGCGTTCCCGGTCGGCTGCACGCCGGGCGACAACCTCGCCGTCCATGTGGGCGTGACCGTCGCACCCGCGGGTTCGGTGCTGGTCGTCGACGTGGGCGAGGTGCCCGACCGCGGCTACTGGGGTGAGGTTCTGACCACCGCGGCCCTGGCCCGGGGCCTGGCCGGCCTGGTCATCGACGGAGGGGTACGCGACGTCGTGGCGTTGGAGCGGCTGGAGTTCCCCGTGTTCTCGAGGACGGTGGCCCTCCGCGGTGCCGACAAGAAGGCCCGGGGCGCCGTGGGGCGGACGGTCGCCGTGGCCGGCGTGCCGGTCGGTGTGGGCGACTGGGTGGTCGGTGACGTCGACGGGGTGGTGGTGGTCCCGGGCGCCGGGCTCGACGCGGTGATCGAGGCCGGTCGGGCCCGGGCCGCGGCCGAGGAGCGGTATTTCGCCGCGTTGCGACAGGGCTCGACGACCGTCGAACTCCTCGGCCTAGACGCCTCGCTCATCGATGGCGGCGCCGGGACCCCTTAATGGTTCGTGTAGTCGATGGGTCCGGCACCCTTGACGCCGATGGCGAAGCAGAAGCAGTGGATCGGCGCGTGGTCGGTGATCGGTCGGAGGCTGTGTACCGCGTCGGGCGGGATGTGTACCAGGTCGCCCTGGCCGATGGCACGGTCCTCGCCGTCGATGGTCATGATGCCCCGTCCACGGAGCACGTAGTAGAACTCGTGGGTCGGGTGCGAATGGGGATCGACGTACCCGCCCCCGGGGACCTCGAACTCGTTGACCAGCTCGAGGAAGCCACCGTCGGTCTGCTCCTTCAACTCCCTCGAGTTCACCATCCACCACACAGGAACGGTCCCGTTGTGCTCGACGATGGGGGCGACGTCCTCGATGTTGCGCACGTCCATCACCATGTGGTCTCCTTTGCCGGTCTGGTCGCTGTCCGACCCGATGCTAGGTGGAACGGTCGCCGCAGGTCGCCATTGAAGAGCCGCAGGTCGCCATTGAAGAGCCGCAGGTCGCCATTGAAGAGCCGCAGGTCGCCATTGAAGAGCCGCAGGTCGCCAAGGAAGGGTGGCCGGGGGAGGGTGCGTCATGGGTGAGTCCGTCCGACAGATCACGCCCACTCCGCTGACGCCGGAAACCTGGCGCCCGTTCGGATGGCTGCCGGTAGCCGACACCGACCCGAGCGACGGCGACCAGGTGCTGGAGTTCACCTGGGGCGACGTCCACGTCAACCGGATCTCGCACCGACGGGACGAGGTGCCCGAGACCGAGGGGGGCCTACGTTGTCAGGTGCTCTTCCGGCACCTGACCCATACCCAGGTGCTCATGCCGCTCGACGTGGCCGCGGTGGTCGCCGTATCACCGCCGGAGGTCGCCATGACCTCGGTGGCCGACGCCGACCAGGTACGGGCCTTCGTGCTCGAGCCCCTGTCGGCCGTCGTGCTGCACCGGGGCACCTGGCACTGGGGTCCGTTCCCGGTCGCCGCGGACTCGGTCTCGCTCTTCAACGTCCAGGGGCGGCGCTACCTCGAGGACAACGACAGTGTCGACCTCGAGGGCCTGGGCACGCCCCTCGACGTGCTCCTCGGTTGACCCCGTACCCGGCGACACCCTGCGAGCGGGGGAACTCCGTCGTTGACGACACGCGGCGGTGCCGACGACGCCGAGGCGGGTCGTCCCCACCGCCGCAGGTCGCACGCGCCGGTTGATGCCGTCCTGGAGCGGTCGGCCCACCGGCCCCACCCGGCGCCGGGCCCGGGGCATGCCAGCGAACTGCCTGTTGACATCAGTAGTGTCCGTGTCATAAGAACAGGCACAACGATTTGCCGACCGTGGGGGGTCGTATCGGCGGAAATCCGATTCGGCAAGTCCTGACAAGGAAAGCGTGGACATGCGGAGACACCGGGGGAGTTGGGTGGTGCCAGCGGCAGCAGCGCTGGGAGTGGCAGTCATCGCCGCGGGATGTTCGTCAGGTGGCAGCTCGTCGAACCCGACCACGACCGCCTCCACGGCGGCATCATCGACGACGACCGGCAGCGCATCGGCGTCGTCTGCGCCCGGCGTCACAGCCACGCAGATCAACATCGGCGCCATCTCCTCCCGGACCGGTCCCCTGGCCGGGTTCTTCGACGGCATCGGCCCTGGCATGATCGCCTACTTCGACATGATCGACGCCAAGGGCGGGATCAACGGGCGCAAGCTGGTGCTGGCCTACAACCTCGACGACGGCGGCGAGCCCAGCCAGTTCACCCAGCTGACCCACACGCTCATCGACCAGGACCACGCGTTCGCCGTCGGGGTGGCGTCGGCCTGGTTCACACCCAACTACTTCGTGGCCACCAAGACGCCGACCTACGGCTACAACGTCTCGGCGAACTGGGATACCGCCCCGAACCTCTTCGCCGCCGGCGGGTCGACCCAGATCTACGCCTCGGGGTACCCGTCGATGGCCTACTTCATCAAGAAGACCGACTCGAAGTCGGTCGCCTTCATCAGTTACGGGCCGGCCATCTCCTCGTCGTACGACGCGTGCAACTCCTACGCCAACGGCCTGAAGAGCGCCGGTTACAACATCAGCTACGTCGACGTCGGGGCCCAGCTCGGTGGGAGCTACGCCTCCGACGTCCAGCGGATGCAGCAGGCCGGCTCGGACCTGGTGGTCTCGTGCATGCAGGCCTCGGACAACGTCACCCTGGCTCGGGACGTCCAGCAGTACGGGCTGAAGATCAAGCAGCTGTGGCTGAACGGCTACGACCAGTCCCTGCTCAACCAGTACCAGAGCGTGATGCAGAACGTGTACCTGAACAACACCGGCAGCGTCCCCTTCGAGGCCGCCAACACCGCCAAGTACGGCAACACCTATGCGGGCATGCAGACCTACATCTCGGCGATGAACAAGTACGAGCCGACCTACACCTACAACGATGTGGCCTTCCAGGGCTGGCAGTCGGCCGCCCTGCTGGCCGCCGGCATCAAGGCAGCGGGGAGCAACCTCACCCAGGCCAGCGTGATCAACGCCACCAACCAGATCACCAACTTCACCGCCGACGGGGTCTCGGCCACGGTGAACTGGAAGGTGTCGCACACCTCGGACACCCTGCCGTCGTGCAGCGCCTACATCCAGGTGCAGGGGAACAAGTACGTGCCGGTGTTCGGCACGGGCAAGCAGGTCTTCGTGTGTCTCGGTGCCAGCGTGAAGAACCCGGTTCCGGTGACGCCACCACCCGGTACGCCGGGAGCATGAGCCAGGTCGCAACCGGGGCCGGGTAGGGGCGAGAACAACGGTGGAGCACTTTCTGGGTTTTGCGATACCCGGAATTCCCTATGGGTGCACCTACGCCATCGTGGCAGTGGGTCTGGTCCTCACCTATCAGGCCACCGGGGTGTTCAACTTCGCCTACGGCGCCCAGGCCTATACCTCGGCGTTCCTCTTCACGCGGCTGGTGCAGAACGAGCACCTTCCCGTGTGGCTGGCGTTCCTCCTGTCGGTCGTGGTGCTCGGCCCGGCCATCGGCCTGGCCTTCAACCGGTTCCTGTTCCGGAAGATCCCGAACACCAACACCACCGCCAAGCTGGTCACCGGGATCACCCTGTTCGTTGGCATCCCGTCCGTGCTGTCGGTGATTTTCGGCAACGCCAACCAGTACGACCCGCCGAGCATCCTGTTCAATCCGGGCACCGTCTACTTCCGCGTGGCCGGGACCCCCATCAACGGGATCTATCTGACCACTGTGCTGACCACCGTGGTCATCCTGGCGGCCCTGATGGCCCTGATGCGGCTGACCAACCTGGGCCTGCAGATGCGGGGGGCGGTCGAGAGCCGGCGGCTCATCGAGTTGGACGGCGTCAACGCCGGACGGGTGGTGGCGGTGGCCTGGGCCATCTCCGGCCTCATGGCGGGACTGGCCGGTGTGCTCCTGGCCCCGATCTACGGTCAGCTGCAATTCAGTGACTACGCCGCCCTGATGGTGGCCGCCTTCGCCGCCGCGGCATGGGCCGTGCTGCGCTCGATGCCCATCGCCGCCCTGGTGGGGATCCTGATGGGGATGGTGTCGACCGTGCTGGCCGGGTACCTGCCGGTCAGCAGCGTGTGGTCGTCTGCCACCCTCACGTCGCTCCCCTTCATCGTGCTGATGGCGGCCCTGCTCATCGTGCCGGGGCTGCGCACCCTGGACAGCACCAAGGACCCCCTCTCGTCAGTCGATCCACCGACCCCGCCGACCACCGCCACCCTGCGCGCCCCCCAGATCGACCGGGTGGTGAAGATCCTCTGGTACGTGCTGCTCGGCGCCTTCATCGTCTCCATGCTGACCTGGATCCCCGCGTCGTGGGAGAACGTATTCAACAGCGGCCTCGTCTTCGCTGTGATCTTCCTCTCGATCACCCTCATCACCGGCATGGGCGGTCAGCTCTCGCTGGCCCAGGCCACCTTGGCCGGGGTCGGAGCCTTCACCGCCGCCCAATTGGCCAACCATCTCGGACTCAGTCTGCTGCTCGGCGGACTCATCGGTGCAGTGGCGGCGGCTGTTGTCGCGGTGGTCCTGGCCTTCGCCTCGGTCCGGCTCCGGGGACTGGGGCTGGCCCTCATGACCATTGCCGCCGCGCTCTTCTTCGACAACACGGTGTTCCCCCAGCTGACCAGTGGCAACGGTCAGGGGCTCGACGTCAAGCCCAATTGGGTGGGCCTCGGGATCTTCAACCCGAACGGCCACGCCTTCTTCGTCATGGCGATGCTCGTGCTGCTGGTCTGCATCGCCGGGGTCCTGCTGGTGCGCAAGGGCACGACCGGTCGGTTCCTCGGAGCCATGCGGGGGAGTGAGACCGCGGCCGCCGGGCTGGGCATCAACCTGACCTGGCAGCATGTGCTGGTGTTCGCCATGTCCGGCGTGGTGGCCGGCATCGGTGGCACCCTGATGTCGATCCAACAGCAGCAGGTGAACCCCGCCCTGTTCAACTACCAGATCTCCCTCGTGTTCGTGGTGGTGGTGGTGACCACCGGGGTGAGCACGGTGGAGGGTGCCATCAACGCCGGGTTCGGGTTCGTCATCCTCCAGCAGCTCCTCACCTACGTCCCGGCCCGGTTCGGAGGGAACAGCCTGGTCATCGTGTTCTTCGCTTTTGGCGCACTGACCTACTCGGCCCATCCGGAGGGGATCCTCGAGTTCCAGAAGCGTCGGTGGACCCTGCGCATGGAACGGCTGATCTTCCGGCCGGTCGAGCCGGTCCCGATGCCGTCCAGTGCACAGCTCTCCGGCGCCGCGGGGGGTGGGGGCGTCGCCAACGGCACCTACGGCGCCCACCCGGTGGTCGACGTCAGTCCGGCGGTGAACGACCATGGCTGACCGCCCCCTCCTGCAGGTGTCCGGCGTCTCCAAGACCTTCGGTGGCATCGCAGCCGTCAGCAGTGTGAACCTGGTCGTCGGCCGGGGCGAGAGCGTGGGACTGGTGGGGCCCAACGGGGCCGGGAAGACCACACTGTTCAATTGCATCTGCGGGCAGCTCCAGCCCGAGCGGGGGAGCATCGAGCTGGACGGCCGGGAGCTGCTGGCCATGCCCACGTTCAAGCGAGCCCGCCTGGGCATCGGTCGCACCTACCAGCGCGTCGAGATCTTCCCGGACATGACCGTGCGGGACCACCTGGTGGTGGCGGTCCGGTCCCGGGGACGCCAGGGGCGGCTCTGGAAGGACCTGTGCAACATGAGCGCACCGACGCCCGAGGAGCGGGAGCGGGTGAAGGCAGTGCTCGAACTGGTGGGGATCGAGGACCGGGCCGACTCGCCGGTCTCCACGTTGGGACTGGGCTCCTGCCGCCTGGTGGAGTTGGCCCGGGCGCTGGCCGCCGAGCCGGTGCTGCTGCTGGCCGACGAGCCGTCCTCCGGGCTCGACGTCCACGAGACCCACGAACTGGCCCAGGTGCTCCAGATGCTCCAGCGCGAGCGGGGCATGGCCATCCTGCTGGTGGAGCACGATCTGGGCATGGTGGGCGAGGTGGTCGACCGGACGGTCGTGATGAACCTGGGGAGCGTGATCGCCCAGGGCTCTTTCGACGACGTCATGGCCGACCCCGCCGTCCGCCATGCCTATCTGGGACTCAGCGCGTGAACGCGGTGGCCGGCCGTCCGGCGGCCGAGCGCCCGGGAGCGGCGGACGCGACCGGGGGGGACGGTGGCCCGCCGGCCCTCGAGGTGGACCGGGTCAGTGCCAGCTACGGACCCTACCGGGCCCTGTTCGCCGTCACCTTCGCCGTCCCTCGCGGGGGGATCACCGCACTGATCGGATCCAACGGCGCCGGCAAGTCGACGGTGGCCCGGGTGGTGAGCGGGCTCCTGGCCTGCTCCCAGGGGACCATCCGCCTGAACGGCGACGACGTCACCGGCCTGCCCGCCTTCAAGATCGCCAGGGCGGGGGCGGCCCACGTGCCCGAGGGCCGGGGGGTCTTCGCCAACCTCACCGTCGAGGAGAACCTCAAGCTGGCGTTCCGGCAGCGGGGGGGTCGCCGCGGCGTGGCCGACTCGCTGGCCCAGGCCTACCGCGCCTTCCCGGTCCTGGGTAGCCGGCGCAAGCAGCACGGGGGCACCCTCTCGGGAGGGGAGCAGCGCATCCTCTCGCTGGCCAAGGTGCTGATCGTTCCGCCCAGCCTGCTGGTGGCTGACGAGATCTCGCTGGGGCTGGCGCCGGTGATGATCGACGCCGTCTACGACGGCCTGCGCCAGATCAACAGTGCCGGCACCGCCCTGCTGATCGTCGAGCAGCAGGTGGACCGGGTCCTCGACCTCGCCCAGACCGCGGTCGTCCTCGAGCACGGCTCAGTGGCCTACGGTGGCTCGACGGACGGAGCCCTTGCCGCCGTCGAGCGCATCCTGGCGTCGCGGGGCGATCGGGTCGCGGCCGATGCGCTGCTCGGGCAGGATCAGGCCGGGGGGGGGTCGGACCACGCCCCCCGGCAGCCCCGTCAGTGGCGGCTGGGCCGCAACGGCAGGAGCGCCGACCGGCGCCATGAGGATGCACCGGAACGAGAGGAACATTCGTGAGCGAGCAGGCACGGGACGCAGTCGTCGTCGACGTCGTACGCACCACCCTGGGCAAGCGGGGCGGTGCGCTGGCCCACTGGCATCCGGCAGACCTGTTGGGGTTCGCGCTCACGTCGCTGGTCGAGCGCACCGGCATCGACCCGGGGCGGGTCGATGACGTCATCGGCGGCTGCGTCACTCAGGTGGGTGAGCAGAGCACCAACGTGACCCGCAACGCATGGGTGGCCGCCGGCCTCCCCCAGCATGTCCCCGCCACCACGGTCGACCGGCAGTGCGGCTCGTCCCAGCAGGCGATGCATTTCGCCGCCGCCGGGGTCAAGGCCGGCCACTACGACCTGGTGGTGGCCTGTGGCGTCGAGACGATGAGCCGGGTGAAGCTCGCCTCCAACGCCCGTGGCGGCACGGGCCCCTTCCCCCCGTCCTTCCTCGAGCAGATCGACGGCCGGCTGTGGGCCCAGTTCCGGGTGGCCCAGGTGTTGGCCGACCGCTGGGGCATCAGCCGGGAGGAGATGGACGAGTACTCGCTCGGGAGCCATCGTCGGGCCGCGGCCGCATGGGACACCGGCCAGTTCGAACGGGAGGCGCTACCGGTCCCGCTCAAGGCCGAGGACGGCTCGCTCACCGGGGAGTTCCTCCGTTCCGACGAGGGCATCCGGCGAAACGGCTCGATGGAGGTCCTCGCCGGCCTGGCCCCGGCCCAGTCCTGGGAGCCGGAGACGGCGCCAGGGATCACCGCCGGCAACTCCTCCCAGATGACCGACGGCGCGGCGGCCATGCTGATCGCCGACCGGTCGGTGGCCGAACAGCTCGGACTTCCCGTCCGGGCCCGGTTCGCCCACGCCACCGTGGCCGCCGATGATGCCGCTATCGTGCTCTCCGCCCCGGTGCCCGCCACCGAGCGGTTGCTCGAGCGTTCAGGCATGAAGATCGAGCAGTTCGACGCCATCGAGTGCAACGAGGCCTTCGCGGCGATCCCCCTCATGTGGAACCGGGCGTTCAGTGCCGACCCCGAGCTCCTGAATCCGTGTGGCGGGGCCATCGCCATCGGCCATCCGCTCGGTGCGAGCGGGGTCCGGCTGGCGGCCACCCTGCTCAATCGGCTGGAGACGACCGGTGGCCGCTACGGGTTCCAGACAATGTGCGAGGGCGGCGGCCAGGCCAACGCCACCGTGATCGAACGACTGGCCTGACTCAGGGGCGGCCGGCGGCCAGGCCGACCGCCACGGCCGCTGCCGCCGAGGGGCCCGCCATCGGCACGATCCCCGTGTCGGCATCCCGGTCCGGCCGGATGAGGGACCAGGTGTCGATGCCGAGGACGGGCGTGCCCGCCCGCAGGGCCAGGGCGATCTCGGCGAGGGTCCCGTATCCCCCGCCGACGGCGATCACCACCGCGGCGGAGCTGACCACCAGGGAGTTGCGCGCCTCGCCGAGCCCGGTGGCGATGACCACGTCGACCCACGGGTTGGCGGCCGCGGGATCCCGTCCCGGCAGGAGGCCCACGGTCAGGCCGCCTGCCGACTTGGCGCCCCGGCAGGCGGCAGCCATGACCCCGCCGAGTCCGCCGCACACGACGATCGCCCCGGCGGCGGCGAGTGCCGCCCCGACCTCCTCGGCGGCGGCGACCCCCGGAGCCGCCGCTTCGGAGCCTCCGATGACTGCGATGTGGGGGGCCATGGTGGGGCCGGCAGTCAGCCGTCCGTGCGCTGGTCGGCCTGCGCACGGACGAACGCCGCCGTACCGGCCAGGAACCCGTCGACGTTCTGCGCCTTGTCCGACGCGAACTTGGCGAAGTACTCGGGCACGTACACCGAAAGGGCCTGTCGGGAGATCCCGTCCATGATCGTGCGGACGGCCTCGTCCACCGTGATGGCCTCCACCCCGGCGGTGAACGGATCGTTGTCGGGTAGCGTGAACAGTTCGGTGTCGACCACCCCCGGGTAGACGACGGTGACCTTGATACCGGTCTCCCACAGGTCGACGGCCATGGCCTCGGAGAACACGGCGAGGGCTGCCTTGGACGCGTCATAGGCCGCCTCGCCGGGTGAGCTCAGGGGAGCGGCGACCGACGACACGCTCACCACGTGGCCCGAGCCCCGGTCCAGCATCTGGGGGAGGAGCGCCAACGTGAGCCGCACCGGCGAGAGGTAGTTGATCGCCATCACCGAGGCCACGGTGTCGGGATCGAGGCGGGACACATGACGGCGCTTGGGGATGCCGGCGTTGTTGACCAGGATGTCGACGCCCCCCATCTCGGCGACGGCGTCGGAAGCCAACTGGTCGACGGCCCGGTCGTCGCTCAGGTCGACGGTCCACATCCTCGATCCCGGCGCCTGGGCCCGGCAGCGCTCCAGCACGTCGGCCAGCCGGTCCGCCCGACGGGCGGCGATCCCCACCGTGGCGCCGGCGGCGGCGAAGGCCTCGGCAAGTCCGGCGCCGATCCCCGACGACCCGCCGGTGATCAGCACCCGTGCCCCGTCAAAGGTGGTGGCGGTCACCGGTTCCTCCATTCCGGTACCCGCTTCTCGGCGAAGGCCTTGGGGCCTTCGACCGCGTCCTCGCTCGAGAACACCTCCGAGGCGATGGCCGACTCGATGCGGTAGGCCTCCTTCATGTCCACGCCCAGCCCGCGGAGCACCGACTCCTTGGTCTTGCGCACGGCGAACGGCCCGTTGGCGGTGATCCGACGGGCGTAGTCGAGGGCCCGCTCGGCAAGTTGGGCCGGCGGGCAGACCTCGTTCAGCAGTCCCATCTCGTACACCCGGTTGGCGGACAGCCGGTCGGCGCACAGGAGCAGCTCCATGGCCGCCGGAAAGGGGATCTGGCGGGGGAGTCGCACGGTGGTCCCGCCCCCGGCGAACAGGCCCCGTTTGGGCTCCAATACTCCGAAGGTGGCCGTGTCGGACGCCACCCGGATGTCACAGCCGCCCAGCATCTCCATGCCGCCGGCCACGCAGGTGCCGTTGACGGCGGCCACGATGGGCTTGTACAGCTTCACGTTGCGGAGCACGGCCTTCACCCCGTCGTCGAGCCGGTAGCCGTCGATCTCGGTCGCGCCCTCGTCCTTCATCCGTGACTGCAGGCGGGTGATCTGGGGGATGTAGGTCTTGAGGTCGGCGCCGACGCAGAAGTCGGCGCCGACCCCGGTGACCACCGCCACCCAGGCCTCGTCGTCGTCCCCGAAGCGCTCCCACGCCTCCCGCAGCTGGGCGAAGTGCTCCATGTCGAGGGCGTTGCGCGCCTCGGGTCGGTCGATGGTGACGTGGACGATGTGGTCCTCGGCGCGCTGGTAGTGGACGGGCATGACGCTCCTCGTGGGTACGGGACGGGGCTACCGGTCGTTGTCGGTCTCGCCAAGGCGGTCGAAGGCCCGGGTGACGGAACCCAGGTCGACGATACCGGTCCGGGGCTGGTGGGCGCTGCGCCGGTACGAGACCAGCGAGGTGTCGACACCGCCGGCCTCGCGGCGGAGCGCCCCCACCGTGCACCGCTCCCTCGGCCGCACGGCGAAGGGGTCGTAGCGGAAGTGCCGCATGGCGTTCAGATGGGTGATCTTGTCGATCTCGTCGTCCGGCACATCGGAGAGGTACTTCATGGCCATCTCCGGCGACTGGGGCCAGGTGGAGTCGGAATGCGGATAGTCGCACTCCCAGGTGATGTTGTCGATGTTGAGCGCGTGGCGGTTGGCGATGCCGAAGGCGTCGTCGATGAAGCAGGTGATGATCCGCTCCTTGAACAGGTCACTGGGCAACCGGTCGCCGAAGTCCTGCCCGGTCCAGGCGTGATGGCGCTGGTAGACGTAGTCGATGCGCTCGAGCGCGTAGGGGATCCACCCGATTCCCCCCTCGGACAGCGCGAACCGGAGGCTCTCGTACTTGCGGAGCACCGGCGACCAGAGGAGATCGGCGGCGGCCTGGACCATGTTCATCGGCTGGAGGCTGATCATGACGTCGATGGGTGCGTCCACCGAGGTCACCACCAGCTGGGACGATGAGCCGAGGTGCATGCAGACCACCGTGCCCTCGTCGGCACATGCGGTCCAGAAGGGGTCCCAGTGGTCGCTGTGGAGCGACGGCCACCCCAGCTTCTCCGGATTCTCCGAGAAGGTGACGGCGTGGCATCCACCCGCCGCCATTCGCCGCACTTCGGCGGCGGCCTGGACCGGGTCCCACAGGACGGGGATGGCCAGGGGGATGAAGCGGCCCGGCTCGGCGCCGCACCAGCCGTCGACGTGCCAGTCGTTGTACGCCCGTACCATGGCCAGGGCCTCGTCGGCGTCGGTGGCGGCAGTTCGGGCGAAGAGTTGCCCGCAGAACTGGGGGAACGACGGGAAGCACATCGACCCGAGGACGCCGTTGGCGCTCATGTCGAGGACCCGCTCGTGGACGTCGTAGCAACCGAGGCGCATCTCGTCGAGCGACGAGGGCTCGATGCCGTACTCGTCGGGTGGCCTCCCGACCACGGCGTTGAGACCGATGTTGGGGATCTCGCTGTCCCGGTAGCGCCAGACGTCGGTGCCGTCCTCCTTGTGGACCAGGGTGGGGGCGCGATGCTGGTACCGGGTAGGCAGACGACCGTCGAACATGCCGGGCGGCTCGACCACGTGGTCGTCGACGCTGACCATCACCAGGTCCTCGGTTCTCACACCCTCACCTCCGACATGGGGGACACCGGGGGCGCGCGGTGCGCACCGTTGCCGGTCGCGCCCTGTGCCCAACCCCCCCCGGGGGCCGCGGTTGCGGCCTGCCGTGATGATAGGCGGGCGCGCCACCGTGTGCCCGGCCTCGGGAGCCCGGGCGGACCCGTCCGCCGGCCGGTCACCGGTGGGCCGTGGTGACCCCGCGGGGACCGGCGGTCAGGGTGACGGCCGCTCCGGCCAGGTCGTCGTCGTCGGCCGGCGGCTCCTCGAGGCGCGCGTAGCAGCGCGCGCCGTCCGCCAGGTCGCAGATGAGGGCCGTCCACTCCGGGCCCTCGCGAGTATGGACGGTGGAGAAGGTGGCCACCCGGGCCGGCCCCTCCACCTCGCGCTCCACGGGCACCGTGGGTGCCGGAAGAGGAGGAGGTTCAGGGGCGATGAAGGACCCGGGTCGGGTCGACCACAGGGTGGCGGCGTGGCTGGCCATGTGCATGCCGACTCCGGTCACCAGGCCGCGTGTGCCCGGGTCCCGGCGGAGGGTCTCGGCCATGGCCGCCAGCGCGTGGGTGGTGTAGTTGCTCCCCGGACCGCCATGGTAGGGGAGGCCCCCGGTAACGGTCAGGCCCCGGTCGTCGGTGATCCCGAGGGCGTCACGGGCGAACGACAGGGAGCTGGCGAAGCACGAGTAGAGATCGAGATGGGCCACGTCGTCGACGGGGACGTGGCCCAGCGCGGTCCGGGTGGCGGCCTGCAGCGCCGGCGACCGCCACAGCTCCGGTCGGGAGGCGATAGCGGGGGGCTCCTCGACGGCACCGACGCCGCGGAGGTACACCCGGCGGTCGGCGGGAACACCCAACGCGTCGGCCCGCTCCTCCGTGGCCAGCAGCACGGCCGCAGCCATGTCGACGTCCATGATGGCCGTCATCAGCTTGGTGTACGGCGTGGCCACCATCCGGTTGGAGGGCGACGGACGGGTGATCTCGTCGGCGCCGCGGCGGACCGGGAACCAGGCGTGGTCGGGCTGGGAGGCGGCCACCTCGGTCATCGGGGCGAGGATCCGGCCGAGTTCCTCCCGGTGAGCCTCCGGGGTCTGGCCCAGGTGGGCGCGCCGGGCGGTGTCGAGCAGGGCGAAGGTCAGGTAGGCCTGATAGATGCCGTGGCGCGCCTCGTCGCGGTCGATCGTCAGCGGGAACGGGCTCGGCTGCTCCGGGGCATGGGACCAGGGGGGCTCGGGGAGATGGCGCCGGGTGGCGAGGGCCTCGCCCCCGACGACCAGGGCCAGGTCGAGCGCGCCGGTGGCCATCGACGCCGCCGCCTCGCCCACCAGGCGCAGGGGTACCGAGCCGCCGAGGCCCGAGTAGGTCCGGTGGCCGGGATCGGCGCCGAGGCGCTGGGCCAGTCGGCCACAGGGGTCGTCGTACTCCCACGACTGGCAGTAGACGACCTGGAGGCTCTGCAGGTCGGCGAGCGCCGCGGGGCTGCCGGCGTCGGCCGCCGCCGAGCGGGCCAGCTGCTCCCACATGTCGAGGGGCTCGGGCGCCGGCTCCTCCCGCCAGGTGTGCCGGGCGACGCCGATGACGCACGGTGCCCGCGGGTCGACGGGCACGTCAGGACAGGCGGGCCTGTCCGGGGAGCTTCACGGCCCGGTCGGCGATGATGTTCTTCTGCACCTCGGTCGAGCCCCCACCGATGGTGCTGTAGCGCTGGAAGGAGTAGAGGCGGGTCCACTTGCCGCGGTCGACGGCGTCGGGACCGCCCCGGGCCAGCACGCCGGCGGGGCCCAGCAGGTCGACGGAGAGGGCGGCCAGCGTCTGGGCCAGCGACGACCATGCCAGCTTGGCGAAGGGCACCTCGGGCCAGTTCTTCTCACCCTTGATGATCTTGCTCAGGGCCCGGAGGGAGAGGAGCCGGGCCAGCTCGATGTCGGTCCATGCCCGGGCCAGGCGCTCCCGGAGCGAGGGGTCGTCGAGGGCGGCAGGGTTGACCGACCGGGCGGCGGTGACCATGGCGCGCAGATCGGCGGCCAGGAGGGAGATCTGCCCGGCGATCCCCACCCGCTCGTGACCGAGAGTGCCCATGGCCACCATCCAGCCCTCGCCCTCGCCTCCGAGGCGGCTGCTGACCGGGATGCGGGCGTCGGTGAAGAACACCTCGTTGAACATCTCCTCGCCGGCCATGTCGCGGATGGGCCGCGCCTCGATCCCCGGGGTGTGCATGTCGATGATGAAGGCGGTGATGCCCTCGTGCTTGGCGCCCCGCTCGATGGCGGTGGGGTCGGTCCGGAGCAGGAACAGTCCCCATCGGGCCAGATGCGCCGTGGAGATCCAGATCTTCTGGCCGTTCACCACGTACTCGTCACCGTCGAGCACGGCGGTGGTCCGGAGGTTGGCCAGGTCGTTGCCGGCCTGCGGCTCGGAGAAGCCCTGGCACCAGTGGTCGGTGGCGTCGAGGATGGACGGCAGCCAACGGGACTTCTGCTCGTCGGTGCCCCAGGCGATGATCATCGGACCGATCTGCCAGAGCCCATTGGGATTGAACAGCCCCGGGGTCCGGTACTCGGCATTCACCTCGGAGTAGATGATCCGCTGCATGGCTGTGGCGTTCCGGCCCCCGTACTCCTCGGGCCAGTGCACCGCCGCCCAGCGGCCCTCGTTGAGCACGCGCTGCCACGCTGCACGGCGCTGTTGGGACTTCTCTCCGGAGAGGGAGGAGTCGTCGGCCAGCTCCTCGCTGGCCAGGAACGGCGGCAGGTGCTCGTCGAGCCAGGACCGCAGCTCGTCGCGGAATGCCTCGTCTTCGGGAGCCAGTGCGAAGTCCACGGGTCAGGAGGATAGTCGCGGGCCCGTCTACACTGTCGCCAACATCAGCGAGACCACTCCGGGGGTGGACGGTGGACTTCACTTTCGATGCGGAACAGCTGGCGCTGCAGGACGTCGCCCGGCGGGCCATGGGCGAGGTGGGCGGCGACACCGTGCGCCGGTTGGCCGACGACCCGGCCGGGATCAGCCCGGAGCTCTGGGACCGGCTCGTTTCGCTTGGATGGAGCGGGATGCTGGTGCCCGGCGAGGGAGCCGGGCTCCTCGAGATGTGCATCATCCTCGAGCAGATGGGACGGGTGCCCCTTCCGGGCCCGTTCTTCTCCTCGTCGGTCATGGCCACGCTGGCCGCCCGGGCCCTCGGGGCCGACGGCCTGCTCGCCGGACTGGCCGCCGGTGACCGCCGCGGGACGGTGGCGCTGCATGAGCAGGGCCACGGCCATCCGCTGGGCACGGTGCGGTCCCGGGCCCGCCGGAAGGGTGCCGGCTGGGTCGTGTCCGGCTCCAAGCCGATCGTCCTCGACGGGCACACCGCCGACTGGGCCATCGTGGTGGCCCTGGCCGAGGACGGGATCCGGTCGTTCCTGCTCGACTCGCCGAAGGCGGAAGCCGTCCCCACGTTGGATCCGACTCGCAAACTGGCCCGGCTGGTCCTCGACGAGGAGCCGGTGGAGCCGCTCGGACCGGCCGGCGACCAGACGGCGCTGTGGCGGGCTGTCCTCGACGACGTGTCGGTGGGCCTGGCCGCCGAGCTGGTCGGCGTCTCTGACCGGGCGTTGGAGGAGGCGGTGGAGTACGCCAAGGTCCGGGTGGTCTTCGATCGCCCCATCGCCTCGTTCCAGGCGGTGAAGCACCGCATCGTCGATATGTACCACGCACTGGAGATGGCACGGGCGGGAGTGCACTTCGCCGCCTGGGCCGCCGACGCCGACTCACCCGAGCGCTCCCGCGCCGCAGCCATGGCTGCGGCCTATGCGGCCGAGGCCGCGGTGCGGGTCACCGGGGACGATATCCAGATCCACGGCGGCGTGGGGTTCACCTGGGCCAACGACGCCCACTTCCTGTTCAAGCGGGCCAAGCAGAACGAGGTGCTGATGGGTGGCAGCAGCCACCAGTGGCACCGGCTGGCCGACCTGCTGGTCACCGGCTGACCGTGCCCACCCGCTGACCGTGCCGGGTCCGGGCGGTCAGTCGGGCGCCGGCGCCCCCAACAGCGCGGCGACCTCGGCGGCGCGGCACTCGAAGGTGGCGGCCGGGCCGGCGTCGCCCTCCAGCACGCCGGCCAGGTGCTCGATGAACAGCCCGACCAGGAGGCTGCGCAGCAGCCGGGCCATGGCGGCCTGGTCGCCGGGGGCGCACAGCGTCGGATGCTGCTCGCCCAGCCAGTGTTCGAGCGAGGCCTGGGTGGCGGCGAAGAGCTCGCTGCCGACCGCATAGGCCGTGTCGTCCCCCCGCATGACCTCTCCCAGCATGAGCCGGACGAAGTCCTCCACCTCCAGCATCGACTGGAGGATCTCGTCCAGGAGGTCGGCCAGCCCGGAGACGGGCTGACGGGAGATCGATGGCTGCGAGGTGGCCACCGGGTCGTCGACGAACCCCCGCTCCTCGAGCACGGCGACCAGAAGGTCCCGTTTGGAGGGGAAGTAGTGGTAGAGCGACGCCACGTTGAGGCCGGTGGCGGTGGCCAGGTTGCGCATGCTGGTGCCGTCGACCCCTTGCTGGGCCATCAGCGACAGTGCGGTGCGCAGGATGTGCTGGCGCTGGGACGACCCGTCGGGTCGGGTGGGAGGCTCGCGTCCGGACGGTGGCACGGCTCCATTGTGGACCCTGGGGCGCCGCCTCCGGACCGAACGGCCGCCGGTGGTGCCCAACGAACGTTTGATATAGGGTGTCGACACTGGGGATTCAGGCCGGATCGTGGGGGAGTGGACCAATGCCGATGCACACGGGGGACGCGTTGGACGAGGCCCCGGCACCTGCCCGGTTCGACCCGTTCGAGTTGCAGGACACCGTCTCGGGGAACATCCGGGACCCCTATCCGCGGATGGCCGAGCTGCGCCGCCAGAGCCCGGTCCACGTCGGGCCGGTCGACCTCGGCGACGGGGCCGAGGAGCCCGATCCGAGCCGGCCCCAGCCGGTGACCGTGTTCGGCTTCGACGAGGCCGTGCAGGTCCTCCGGGACAACGAGACGTACTCCTCCTCGGTGTACGACGGGATCATGGGCATGGTCCTGGGCCGGTCCATCCTGCAGATGGACGAGCCCGAGCACCGGCTGCACCGGGCCCTGGTCTCGCCGACGTTCCGCTCCAAGGTCCTCGAGCGGTGGGAGGGGGACCTGGTCCAGCGGGTGGTCAACGAGCTCATCGACGAGTTCGCCGGGCAGGGGACAGCCGACCTGGTCCAGGAGCTCACCTTCAACTTCCCCGTGCAGGTCATCGCCCAGATCCTCGGGCTGCCGCGCTCCGACTTCCCGATGTTCCAACGGTGGGCCATCGAGATCACCAGCGTGTCGTCCAATTGGGATCGGGGCGTGGCCGCCTCGGCCGCCCTGCGCGACTACTTCGCCGAGGTGCTCGCCGACCGCAGGCGCCAGTCGGCCGACGACCTGATCAGCGATCTCCTGGTCGCCGAGGTGGACGGGCGGACGCTCGACGACGAGGAGATCTACTCGTTCCTGCGCCTCCTGCTCCCCGCCGGGGTCGAGACCACCTACCGGGCGTCGGGCAACATGCTCTACGGGCTGCTCACCCATCCCGAGCAGCTCCGCGCCGTGATGGACGACCGTTCCCTGGTGGCCGCGGCCTTCGAGGAGTCGATCCGCTGGGAGCCACCCGTGACGGTGATCCTTCGACGGGCCACCCGCGACGCCGAAGTGGGTGGGGTGACCGTCGAGGAAGGGGCCGACGTCGGCCTCCTCCTCGGGTCGGCCAACCGGGACGAGCGCAAGTACGAGCATCCCGACCGCTTCGACATCTTCCGCTCCTCCCGCCAGAGCGTCGGCTTCGGCTTCGGCGTCCACGTCTGCCTCGGCATGCACCTGGCCCGTATGGAGGCGAGGGTGGCGATCAACACCCTCTTCGACCGCCTGCCCGATCTGCACCTCGCCCCCGAACCCGACCAGGACCTGCACATCAAGGGCATGGCCTTCCGGTCGCCGATCGCCCTCCCGATCGCCTTCACGCCCTGCTGAGCGGAGGGCGATCCGTTGCCCGTGTGGTTGACCGGCGCTGAGTTCCGCACGCTGTCGGCGGCGTGTGACCGGATGATCCCCCCGTCGGCGGCCGGGCCCGGCGCGGCGGCCGCCGGCGTGCCCGACTACATCGACGGGCTGCTCGGTGCCTTCACCGTCGACCCGCCCAGGATCTGGGCCGGGGGGCCCACGTCGGGACGCATGGGCGGCGAGCCGGCGTTCGCCCGCTTCCATCGACTGTCCGCCCTCGACGAGCTGGCCTGGCGCATGCGCATCGAGGGCTCCCGTGGGTTGCCCGAGCGCGAGTTCAACGGGCCGGTCACCGGCTTTCAGGAGCAGTACCGCCGGGGCCTGGCCACCCTGGGCGACGACTTCGACCGGGTCGACCCCGAGGTCCAGGACTCCCGCCTGCGGTCCGACCCAGACTTCGCCACCCTGCTCTTCCACCACGCATGCGAGGGCATGTACGGGGCACCGGAGTACGGCGGCAACCGTGACGGGGCCGCCTGGCGGGCCATCGGGTTCGCCGGCGACGTGCAGCCTCGGGGATGGACCGACGCCGAGGTGTCCAACCCGTGACCCTCGACGCGGTGATCGTTGGATCGGGGCCGGGTGGCGCGACGGTGGCCGACGTGCTCACCGCGGCCGGTTGGTCGGTGGCCATCGTGGAGAAGGGTCGCAATCACCTGCTCGACCCCGACGACCTCAGCCGGCCCGCGTCCGACTTCTCCAACGACGAGATCAAGTTCCTCAACCGCCACTTCCTCGGGCCCGACCCGATGGTGGAGCCCCGGACCTTCCGGACCGGCGAGGAGGACGGCGACCGCACTCACGTCGGCGAGGTGAACTCGGTGCCCTCGACCGTCGGGGGTGGGGGCACCCACGCCGACGGCAAGGTGCCCCGCTTCATGCCCGACGACTTCCGTCTGCACTCCCGGTTGGGCCCCCAGCCCGACGCGGACGTGGCCGACTGGCCACTGGGCTACGACGAGCTCGAGCCCTACTACACCGAGGTGGAGCGGTCGGTCGGCGTGGCCGGCACCGACGGGTCCAATCCCTTCGCCGGCCCCCGATCGGCACCGTTCCCCATGCCGTCGGGGGCACCGATGTTCGGTGCCACCCGCTCGGTGGTGGCGGCCGAGCGTCTCGGCTACCACCCCTACCCGGCGCCGACGGCGGCCAACAGCGTCCCCTTCGACGGCAGGCCGGCCTGCAACAACTGCGGCTTCTGCGCCTTCTTCGGTTGCCCCATCCACGCCAAAGGCGATCCGGTGGCCATGCTGCGGCGGGCCATGGCCACCGGCCGGGCCGAGCTCATCCCCGAGACCTTCGTCTCTCGCCTACGGGTGGACGGGCGCCGGGCCACCGGGGTCGACCTGGTCGGCCCGGACGGATCGCCGCGCTTCCTGGCCGCCCGTCACGTGGTGGTCGCCGCCGGCGCCATCGAGACGCCGCGCCTCCTGCTCCTCTCCGACCTCGACCACCCCCTGGTTGGCCGGTACCTGATGACCCACTTCCAGACCATCGCCGCCGGATCCCTGCCCTTCCGGACCTACGCCGAGCGGGGCCGGGCGGTCACCCACGTGCACGACGACATGATCATAGGCGACGCCGACTCCCGGTCGGCGGCGATGGCCGCCGGACTGCCCTGGCTGCGGGGCGGGATGGTCGAGCACAGTGGCGCCGCCCTTCCGATCATGGAGGCCAAGCACTACCCGTGGGGCGCCCACCACTCGGGCCTGATGGAGGACTCGCCGATCCGAGCCCGCCTGTGGGCCTTCATCATGCAGGGCGAGGACCTCCCCTATCCGGGCAACCGGGTCGACCTCGACCCGTCCGTCCGCGACGCCCGGGGCTACCCGGTGGCCCGGATCACCTACCGGCCCGGGCGCCACGAGATGGCCGCCTCCGAGCACTTCGGCCCGAGGCTGGCGGCCATCCTGAAGGAGATGGGGGCCGAGTGGACCGCCGTCACCACCTCGCCGGGCGGCGGCAACGCCGGTTCGCCGGCGGCGGTGCCGGAGAGCAGGCACAACATGGGCACGGTACGGATGGGGGCCGATCCCGCCACCTCGGTGGTCGACCCGAACGGGCGGCTGCACCAGTTCGACAACGTGGTGGTGGCCGACTCCTCGGTGTTCGTCACCTCCGCCGGCTACGGACCGACCCTCACCTTGGTGGCGCTGGCCGCCCGGGCCGCCCACCTCCTGGCCGGGACGCGACCGCTCAGCCCGCCCCCCGGGTGAGGAGCAGGGTCCCGGCGATGGGGCCGCCACCGTTGCTGACCGCGGCCACCTCGGGCAGGCTGCCGCCGCGCCGGAGGACCTGACGCTCGCCACCCTCGCCGCGAAGTTGCACGCAGGCCTCGTGGATGAGCCCGAACCCGTGCAGCCGTCCCCCGGACAGCTGGCCGCCCGCCGTGTTAAGGGGCAGGACGCCGTGAGGACCGATGGCGACGCCGTCCTCGACGAAGGCCCCGCTCTCGCCGCGACCGCAGAATCCGAGGGCCTCCAGCCACACCATGGTGAGGATGGAGAACCCGTCGTAGAGCTGGGCGACGTCGACGTCCGACGGCTGCAGCTCGGTCCGCTCCCACATGGAGGCGGCGGCGTCGCGGGCCGCCATGGTCGTGGGGTCGTCGAACTGGTCCCAGCTGGGACGCCCCCGGAGGGCTGTGCCCACCGCGTTCACATGGCAGGCCGGTCGGGGCGTGTCGACCGCATAGTCGCGGTGGGAGACCACGAACGCCGTCGACCCGTCGCTCGGCGCGTCGCAGTCGAACAGGCAGAGCGGTGTCGAGATCATCCGGGCGCCCAGGTAGTCGGACAGACCCATCGGGTCCCGGTAGACGGCGGCCGGGTTGGCGGCGGCGTTGCGGCGGGCGTTGAGGGCGATCTGGGCCAGTTGCTCCCTGGTCAGACCGAACTCGTGCATCCTGCGCTGGGCCACCAGCGCGATCCAGTTCACGGCGGAGACCGCGCCGAAGGGGAGCGTCCACTGCAGGAAGCCGGAGAACCTCGGGACCCCCCCGCCGCCCCCGCCGCCCCCACCGATGCCCTGGCGGCCCCCGGATCCCTGGGCGGTGGACTCGGACACCGTGCGGTAGACGAGTACGTGCCGGGCCAGCCCGGCGGCCACGGCCAGGCAGGCGGCGATGAGGGCCCGCATCTGGCCCGGCCCCTCGCCCCCGCCGTCGTGCCAGTCCAGCCGGAGGCGGAGCGCGTCCTGCACCTCGGGGGTGGTCGGACCGGCGAACCCCGGCGTGCCGGTGCCCATGCCCGGGTAGGTGGCCAGGCCGTCGATGTCGTCGCGGGTGAGCCCTGCATCCGCCACGGCGGCCAGGCAGGCCTCGAGCGTGAGGTCGAGATCGGTCCGACCGAGGTGCCTGCCGACCGCCGACTGGCCGATGCCCGAAATGATCGCCCGTCGCTCGAGGGGCGGCTCGCTCGACGGGCTCACGACGTGCCGGTCCCGGTGGCCACCGGTCGGAAGAGCGGGAGGTAGACGTCGTCGTGGTGCTCGAAGACGACCTCGACGGCCATGCCGTTGCGGACCTCCTCCGGCTCGACTTCGACCAGGTTGGTGGTCAGTCGAACGCTCTCCTGCTCGTCGATGGCCACCAGGCCGATGAGGTAGGGGTCGCTGCCCGGGATCCACTGCTGCACGTTGACGGTGTAGGCCACCACGGTGGCCCGACCACTGACCACCTCGGGCGAGACGTCCTCGGACAGGCACTCCGGGCACCGGGGCGCCGGTGGGTGCACGTAGGTGCTGCACTGTCGGCACCGCAGGAACCGGAGTCGGCCGTCGGATCCGCTGGTCCAGAAGAACTCGTTCTCCTGGACGATCCGAGGCAGCAGCCGGATGGTGGGACCGTGGGCGAGCGCCATGGTCGGCTACCGGTCCCGGTGGAGGTGGCGCGGCTGCGTCCCCCCCGTCACCGGCGCCCCAGCACTTCCGGATTGACGATGTGGAGCGGACGACCGCCGGCCAGCAGTCGGCACAGGTCGTCGGCGATGATCCTGGTGTGGTTGGACTCGGTGTCGTAGGTGGCCCCGCCGATGTGGGGGGTGAGCACCACCGAGTCGAAGGTGGTGAGCGGATGGTCGCTGGCCAGGAACTCTCCTTCGAAGTGGTCGAGCCCGGCCGCCGACACCTTGCCGGAGGCGAGCGCCGCCACCAGGGCGTCGGTGTCGTGCAGTGCCGCCCGGGCCGAGTTGACGAAGACCACCCCGTCCCGCATGGCGGCGAACTGGTCGGCTCCGATCATGCCGGTGGTGTCCGGGGTCACCGGCGCGTGAAGCGAGACGACGTCGGACCGCTCGAACAGCTCCTCGAGGGTCACCGTGGCCTCGTCGGCATAGGGGTCGTAGGCGATGACCTCCATCCCCAGACCGCGGAGCCGCCAGCGCAGCGCCTGCCCGACCGCGCCCAGCCCGACGAGCCCGGCGGTCCGCCCGGCCAACTCCCATGCCCGGAAGCGCTGGTAGGGGATGGTCCCGTCCCGGTAGATCTCGCCCCGGCGCACGTCGGTGTCGGCCGCGATCACCCGGCGGGAGGCGGCGAAGAGCAGGGCCACCGCCAGTTCGGCCACCGCGTCGGCGTTCCTGCCCGGCGCCCGGAGCACCGGCACCCCGGCGTCGGTGGCGGCGGCGACGTCCACGTTGTTCGGATCCCCCCGACAGCTGCCCACGGCCAACAAGGGGCGGTCGAAGAGGGGACCGGCGCAGCGGTCGCTCTCCACGATGGCGACGTTGGCGCCCTCGGCCTCCATCCGGTCGGCCAACTGCTGGGCGTCGTAGATCCGCAAGGTGGGCTGGTCGAGCCACGAGTCGAGCGTCAAGTCAGCCAATTCACCCAGGAGGTCGAGCCCGGGCCCGCGCACAGCCGCGGTCACCAGCGCTTTCGGTCGTCCTTCGGACATGCGATCGGCATTCCCTTGCTCGTATCGGAGGCGGTCCCGGAGGGTAGCACCTACTCAGTCCCCGATTTGCGTCCATAATGGCGCCCTGATGAGACGAGGCCCAGTTCCGTGAGCCGGCCGGAGGGCGAAGGCTGCACGATCGGGGTGGATGTCGGCACCACGTCGGTGAAGGCGGTGGCGGTCGACGCCCGGGGCACGGTGGTGGCCCGGGCCAGGATCCCCCACGGGGTGGGGACGCCGAGCGTGGACCATCTCGAGCACGACGCGTCCCGGGCCTGGCGTCGGGGCCCGCGGCGTGCCTTCGGCGCCGTGTCGGCCGAACTCGACGGGCCGGCCGCCGGCGTGGTGGTCACCTCGATGGTCCCGTCGATCACCGCAGTCAACCGGCGCGGGATCCCCCAGCTGCCGGGCCTGCTCTACGGCGACACCCGGGCCGGTGACCGAGGACCGGGCAAGGAGCAGGTGGCCCGGCCTCTTGACAACGGCGGGGAGCGGGACGAGGGCGTCCGCATGATGGCCTGGGCCGCCAGGGAACTGCCGGGCGCCGCCGGCTACTGGCCGTGCCAGGCGGTGGCCACTCACGCACTGAGTGGTGTCGCCGCTGTCGACTCGGCCACGGCCATGTCCTTCGGCAGCCTGTACGGCTCGGGCCGCTGGGATCGGGCAGCCCTGGGCGAGCTCGGCGTCGAGGAGCGACAGGTCTCCCTGGTGCGGCCTCTGGGGCAGGCCGTGGGAACGGTGAGGGGTACACCGACGGCGGTGGGGGGTGGCTCGATCGACGCGCTCTGCGAGCAGATGGTCGCCGGTGCCGATCGGCCCGGCGACGTTCTGGCCATCTTCGGAGCGACCCTGGTGGTCTGGGTGGTCACGGAGGAGTGGGTCGAGGTGCCCGGGCTCACCACCTTCCCGAGCACCGTGCCCGGACAGGTGATGATCGGGGGCCCGAGCAACGCCGGTGCTCTGTTCGCCGACTGGGCGCGCTCGGTGGTGGGTGGCCCGGCCGGGCGCCCGGCACCCGGCGCCACGACATCAGCCGGGGACCTGCGCACCGGTGACCCGGTGCGGGTCCCGGTCTGGCTCCCCTATGTGCGGGGCGAGCGCACGCCGTTCCACGACCCCCGGCTCCGGGCCAGTCTGCACGGCGTCGACATCACGCAGGGTCCCGAGGCTCTGGTCCGCGCCGCCCACGAGGCCAGCGGCTTCGTCATCCGGCGCATCGTGGAGCGCTCGGGCGCCCCGGCGCGGAGGATCGTGGCCACCGGCGGCGGCTCGCGGTCGGTGCCGTGGATGCAGGCGGTGGCCGATGCCACCGGGATCCCGGTGGACACGGTAGCTGTCTCCGAGGGCGCGGCGCTCGGTGCCGCCTACCTGGCACGCATGGTCGCCGGGCTCGAGTCCGACTTCGGCGCCTCCGGCAGGTGGGCGCGTACCGGACACAGGATCGATCCGGACCCGGTGTGGGCGGCGCCGGCGGCCGGCCGTTTCGAGCAGTTCGAGTCGCTGGGCCCGCAGGGCTGAGGCCCCGGGGCCGACCGGACCGCGCCGCCCCGGCTCAGCCGACCGGGGCGGCGGCCGTGCCGTTGGGGGTGAAGGTGGCCTTCAGAACGCCGCTCGTCTCGGGTCGGGCCAGGGTCTTGAGGGCGTCCCACCACGACTCGAGGGGGTAGCGGTGGGTGACCATACCGGTCAGGTCGATCCGGCCGTCCTGCACCAGGGTCAGATAGTGCTCGATGGCGTGGCGGCGGACGCCTTCGAACTCCTCCATGGCGAAGGCGTTGGAGCCGACGATGGTCAGCTCCTTGAAGTAGACGGGCGTCCACTCCCAACGACCGGGGACGGCCACGCCGGTGTAGACCAGCCGCCCCCGCTCGGCCAGCACCCTGACGCCGACCTCGAAGGTCTCGGGCTTGGCCACGGAGTCGTAGACGACGTCGATGTGCCCCGGGTGGGCCATGGGCAGGCCGTCGAAGGCCTGGTGGAGCACGCCTCCGGACCAGTCGGCCAGGGCCTCGACCAGCGCGGTCCGGGGCTCGTGGGGGACCACGAGCGACGCGCCGTACCGGCGGGCCATCTCCACCTGGTGGGGGAACCGGGCGATCACCGCTACCTCGACCCCCGGATAGAGGGCGGTGAGGATGGCCACGCTGGCCAGTCCGAGGGCACCGGATCCGAAGACCACGACCTTGCCGTCGGGCGGCGGCGGGTTCCGGAGGATGGCGTGGAACGACACGGAGAACGGGTCGGCCAGCACGGCGGCCTCGTCGCTGACGTCGGGGGGGACCGGAACGAGCATGGACGGGTGGGCGGCCAACTGCTCGGCCCAGGCCCCCGGCGCCCCGGTGACCACGCCGATGTGGACACCGGGACTGATGTCCCCCTTGGTGAACGACCAGCACAGGTTGACGTCCCCGGCCCGACACGGCGGGCACACCGGGTCGATCCCCCGGGGTTCGCAGCTCAGCCACGGGTTGAGCACCACCCGCTGGCCGACCTCCACTCCCCGTGCGGCCGGGCCCAGCGCCGTCACCTCGGCGACCACCTCGTGGCCAGGGACATGGGGCAGCGAGGAGAACGCGGCCATCGGATTGTCGATGTCCCCGTCCTCGAACTCGCCGAGCACCAGCTTGGTGTCCGAGCCGCAGACGCCCGAGAGGATGGGCCTGGTGACCACCCAGTCGGGATGGATGGGCCGGGCGTCGTCCATCTCGTGCAGGCCGAAGGGGAGCGCGGCCAAGCGCTTCTCGAGGTCGTCGGTCGGCACCGGCCGCTCCTCGTGCGGATCGGGGCGGGCGCCGAACAGGAGTGCCTTCATGGTCAGATCCGTTTCCTCTCGTCGTGCGTGCCGTCGGCCATGGCCCGCATCCCGGCCACGAAGCCGTCGAAGTCCTTCGTCTTCATCTCCACCACCGCCCGCAGGTCCGGGACGTAGGTCTCGAACTGGTCACCGCCGATGCACTCGACGATGGCTGCGGCCACTTCCTCCGGGGGCGCCAGCGGCCCCGAGTAGGCGGCCTGGTCGTTGCCCGGCTGGTTCCAGATCTCCGTGTCGATGGCCCCCGGCAGCACCAATCGCACCGACACGCCGGTGCCGACCAGGTCGGCGGCGAGGGACTCGCTCCATCCGGCCAGGGCGAACTTCGAGGCGCTGTAGGCGGCCTCACCGGCGATCCCGAGGCGACCCCCGAGGCTCGACACGTTGACGATGGCTCCCGAACCCCGCTCGAGCAGCCGGGGCAGGAGCGCCAGGGTGATGGCCACCGGCGAGAGGTAGTTGACCGCCATGACCCGCTCCACCTCGGCCATGGTGAGCCGCTGGACCGGGCGCCGCATGGGGGTGCCGGCGTTGTTGACGATCACGTCGATCGGTCCCAGCTCGTCCCAGATGCGGCGGCTGAGCCCGGCCGCCTCGTCCGGGTCGGCGAGGTCGGCGGCAAACCAGCGGGACCGGGGTGCGCCGACGAGGCAGTCGGCCGCCACCTGCTCGAGCCGATCGGCCCGGCGGGCCACCAGGGCGACCGTGGTCCCCCGGGCGGCCAGGGCCCGGGCCGTGGCCGCGCCGATGCCGGATGAGGCACCGGTTACCAGGGCGGTGTCGGCCGGTGGCGTCCCCGCGGTTCGGTCGGTCACCGGCCCGCACCGTTCCGGTCGGGGGACAGCCGGTCAGTCCTTTCGGCGGGCATCCAGGTCATCGGCCGAGGATAGGCGTTCCCAGCCCGGCGGTGGAGGGTCGAGGCGCCAGTACTGCTCCGGTACGTTGGCGTCGAGGCGCTCGGACAGCAGATGGTCCCGTTCCAGTGGTGGGAGCTGGCTGGTGTACAGGGAGATGGCGGAGCGCTTGCGGGCCATGTCCGGCTGGACAGGGACGATGGCCGGGGTCGGCCACAGTCCGCTGCGGAAGAGCTTGGAGACCCTCCAGGCCAGGAGGCCGGGGAGATGCTTGTAGCCGGCGTCCTCGTAGCAGAACCACAGGGGCCCGCCTCCCTCCTCGACCATGGCGGCCCGCACCAGCAGGCCGGCGTCGTGGGTCAGCAGGTGGTCGGGGTTGGCCAGGCCCATCGGCAGGAAGACCGAACTCGGACGGGCTTCGGAGACGGCGCGGTGCAGGACGGGCGCTACCTCCTCGGGCGTGGGGCGCCGGTCCGCGTCGAGGTACTGGTGGTCGGCGAAGTCGAGCCACACCGGGGTGGCGTGCATCGAGGCCATCGCCGCCCGGTCCTCCTCACGCCGCGCCGCCACCACGTCGTCGCCGGCGGCGAAGCCGCTCGACGCGTCCCAGTCGGTCACCTGTGCGGGGTAGGCCGGCGGACGCCCGGCCAGCACGGTGACCACGGTGCTGCCGGGATAGGTCGTGAGCACGTGGGCGGTGCCCAGTGCGGCGTCGTCGAAGTGGGGTGACACCACCACGATGCGCTCGAGGGCCGACCGGTCGAAAGCGCCCCACATCGTCCGTGCGTCCATGGGCGAATCGTACCGGGGTGGCTCGGCCCTCACCCGAGGGCGCGTCTGATGAAGCCGGCCATGCCGACCACCATGAGCACGACGAGATAGCCGATGGCCACGACGAAGCAGATCCAGGTCTGGATGTGGGGCACGCCCGGAGCCATGAGGCCGCGGAGCCCCTCGCTCACGTAGGTCATGGGATTGAGGGCGGACACCACCTGGAACCAACGGATGTGGCTGAGCGAAGGCCACGGGTACTGGCTCGAACCGGTGAAGATCAGCGGGGTCAGCACCAGTGCGAAGGTCACGTTGATCCGGTTGGGAGGCACGAAGGTGCCGAGGATGAGGCCCATCGCCGCACCGAGCAGGGCCCCGAGGACGGTCATCACCACCACGGCCGCCGCCGTCGACGCCTGCCAGGGGATCGACCCCAGGATCCAGATGCCGACGGGAAACATGACCGCCGCGGCCACGCAGGCCCGCATGGCCGCGAACACCACCTTCTCCACGGCCACTGCACCGATGGGGAGCGGCGCCAGCAGGCGGTCCTCGATCTCGTTGCTGTAGGAGAACTCGATCACCAGGGGCAGGGCGGTGCTCTGCAGGCCGGTGAGGACCGCCGCCAGCGCCACCAGGCCCGGGAAGAGGACCTGTTCGTAGCCGGGTCGGGCGTAGCCGAGCTCGGTGAGGACCTTGCCGAAGACGAAGAGGAGGAAGAGCGGCTGCAGGATGACCTGGGCCAGGAAGATCGGGAACTCACGCCCGGTGACGAAGAGGTCCCTGCGGAGGATGGCCAGCCCGGTCCTCCACGGCCCCCACGGGGCCAGGTCGGCCAGGGCGACGGCCGGGTCTTCCGGCTCGTCCGGCACCTCCGTCGCCGGGACCGGGGTGGCGGTCAACGCAGTGCCCTGCCGGTGAGGTGGATGAAGACGTCCTCGAGGTTGGGCTCACCCAGCCTGACGTCGGTCAGCCGCCCGCCGGAGGCGGTGATCACGTGCGCCACAGGGGCCACGAAGGGTGCGGCCTCGCCCTCCACGTAGATGCGGAATCGCCAACCGCTCCAGCCCGGGTCGTCCAACCGCTCGGCGTGCCGGATGCCCTCCAGCGAGCCGAGGGCCGAGCCGAGCGAACCGGAATCCGCGCCGGGCCCGGGGTCGATGGTGCAGTCGAGGGTTCGGTCGCTGGTCATGCCCCGCACCAGGGCGGCCGGGGTGTCGAGCGCCAACAGGGTGCCGTGGTCGATGATGGCCACCCGGTCGCTCAGCGTGGCCGCCTCGTCCATGTCGTGGGTGGTGATCACCACCGTGGTCCCCGCCTGCCTCAGTTCGACCACCTTCTCCCACAGGAACAGCCGGGCCGCCGGGTCGAGGCCGGTCGACGGCTCGTCGAGGAACAGCACGGCGGGTGCGTGCATGAGCGCCCGTGCGATCATCATGCGCTGGATCTGCCCGCCGGAGAAGTCGTCGGGCCTCCCGTCGGGCCGGTCGGCCAGACCGAACTGCTCGAGGAGGGCGTCGGCCAGCCGCAGACGTCGTGCTCTCGGCACCCCGTGGTAGCTGGCGTGGAAGAGGAGGTTCTGGCGGACGGAGAGGGACCGGTCGAGGTTGTTCTGCTGGGGGACCACCCCCAGCACCCGGCGGGCGGCGACCGGGTCGGCGACCACGTCGACACCGGCCACCTTGGCCCGGCCACGGGTGGGACGGATCCTGGTGGTCAGGATCCCGATGGTCGTGGTCTTCCCGGCGCCGTTGGGTCCGAGGAACCCGAAGACCTCGCCCCGCCGCACCTCGAAGCTCACTCCGGCCAGCGAGTCCTTGGGGGCCTTCGGATAGCGCTTGACCAGGCCGGCCACCTCGACCGCCGGCGGTCCGTCGTCGGCCGGACCCGTGTCGAGCACCGTCCCGGACTGTGGCCCCGAGGCAGGCGGGACGAGGTCACCCCCGGCCCGGTCGTCGTGTCCTCGGTCCATGGTGCGGTGCTCTCCTTGCCCGGGTCGCTCCCGTCCGGGCCGCCCGCCCGGGTCCCGTCCCGGGGCATCGATGCTGTCGGTGTCCGCACCAACCTAACCAACAGTGCCCGGCAGCCGGCTCTCCGTCCGCGGCATGCCCTGGTCGCCGTGCGACGATACGGTACTGGCGGTGTCACGCGACGCGCCACGGCGAGGGCCCGGCACGGCGAGCCAGCGGATGCGGAGGGAGATCGGCCGATGAACCTCGGGGGTCGCGGCGCAGCGGTGGAACCGGGGGGGCGACGACGATGAAGGGGAGAAGCCGCTGGAACCCGTTCGCCGGGGTGGCCCGATCGTGGGGCCACTTCGTCCGACGCTCCCGCGCCACCCGGATCCGGACCCTGGCGATCGTGGGTGCGGTGCTGGTGGGCACCGGCATCTGGATCGCCTCGGCGCCGGCGAGCACCTCGTCGGGCGCGGTGCCGTCGGCCACCTCGACGAGCGGGACGACCGCCTCCGGTGCCGTTACCGTGGACCAGGCCAGCACCTCCTCGCGGGGGGTGCAGAAGGGGAGCATCAACGTCGTGTTCCCGGTGGTGTCGCTCAACTCCCTGGCCGGCAAGGAGGGCTTCGCCGAGGACCTCGAGTTCGGGGAGCAGGACCAGGCCATCAGGCTCTTCGTCAAGCAGATCAACGACACCGGGGGGATCAACGGCCGGGTGATCAACCCGATCATCACGTCCTTCGACCCGGCCAGCGAGTCGGACATGCGGGCGTTGTGCAAGACGTGGACCGAGGGCTCGCCGGCCGCCTTCGCCGTGCTCGACGGGGTGGGTGACTGGACCGGCGACAATCAGCTCTGCATCACCCAGGAGGGCCACACCCCGTTCCTCGGCCAGTGGACCACGGTGACCAACTGGACCGACGAGGGCTCGCCCTACCTGTGGTGGACCGGGCCCGACCAGGCAGCCGTTCTCCAGGCGGTGGTCGACTGGGGAAAGCAGGCGGGCCTGATCGGGCACGCCGGTACCGGCAAGGTGGGGGTCGTGGCCGGCGACCGGGCCTCGGACCAGTTGGCCCTGAACGACTACCTCCTGCCCGACCTGAAGCGGGCCGGGGTCACCCCGGTGGTGGCGACCATCGCCTCGGACCCGTCCGAGACCGCCACCACCAACACCCAGGCCCCCCTGGTCGTCCAGCAGCTCCGCAGCGCCGGCGTCACCTCGGTGATTCCCCTGATCCCCTTCAACGTCTTCTTCCCTCTGCTCCAGGCCCAGACCGCCCAGCAGTACTTCCCCCGGCTGATGCTCAGCGACTACGAGGAGAGCATCGAGACGGCCCTCGGCCTCCTGCCCGTCCCCTACGCCAAGGCCCTCGACGGCCAGGAGGGGGTGACCACCGAGACCCTGGGCGGGATCGACGACGACCGTCCCCAGAGCCAGGGCGGGTACGACCCCGGGGTGCGCAGCTGCTTCACCCTCTGGCACAAGGCCTATCCCCAGGTGCCCCCGGGAGACCTCTCCTTCTACATCGAGGAGCAGGGCCCCATCGCCGGCTGGTGCCAGGCCATCCGGCTCTTCGCCACCGCAGCCCGGGCCGCCGGTCCCGATCTCAACCGGCGGACTTTCGTGACCGCCATGTCGAAGATCACCGACTTCCCTGGCACCTACACCCCGATCCTGAGCTTCGGCCCGGACAAGCACTACGGCCCCACCCAGTACCAGGTGGTCAAACTGCACGTCAACGCACCGGTGTCCTCCCAGTGCAAGCTGCCGAAGGACCACATCCCCCAGATCACCTGCTGGGTGACCGTCAGGCCCTTCTCCCCGCTCCCGTAGGGGGAGGAGGCCCGGGCGCACCGGTTGCGGTGCTGGTATACCTGGCGGATGGACGGGCCGCCCCTCGATGTGGGTCGTCGTGCGCAGTGGCACGACGAAGGCTGGTGCGTGCTGGAAGGCGTCATCCCGGCCGAGGACCTGGCCGCCGCGCAGGAGGACATCGCCCGCCTCTTCCCGTCACCGGAAGCGCTCCGACCCCAGCCCGGCCCCACGAGCGAGCCCGGCTACGACGTTCGCTGGGACGCCACGAAGCCCCACTTCCCGTTCGCCGGCATGGGGCTCAACCGGCTCGTCGTGCACGACGCCCTCATCGACCTGGCCCGGGACCTGCTGGGGACCGACGAGCTCAGGCTCTACCAGGGGATGGCCAGTGCCAAGTACTCGGACGGGTCGCCGGACTACGAGCAGCTGCTCCATGTCGACTATGGCAACCACACCCTGGTGGTCCCCCGCTCCGACCCCGGGTACCAGCATCTCGAGCTCTTCGTCTATCTGAGCGACGTGACGCCGGAGACCGCCGCCACCCGGATCGTGTCACGTCGACTGACCGGCGACATCCCGGTGGAGCGGACCTACCTGGCGCTCGACGAGTACGCCCCCCTGTACGCCTCCGAGGTCCCGGCCTCGGGGCCGGCCGGCTCGGTGCTGGCCTACCGGCCCGACGTCTACCACCGCGGGACGGCACTGTCGGCCGAGGGGTCGGCCCGATTCCTGCTCCACGTGGCCTTCAAGCCGGTGGCCACCGACTGGCTCGGCTACCAGGCGTGGCCGTCGGCGGCCGAGGGTCTCGAGTGGCACCGGTTCGTCCCCCACGCCAGCCCGCGTCAACTGGCGGTCCTCGGGTTCCCCGAGCCCGGGCACCCCTACTGGAACGAGGAGACCCTGGCCGGTGTGGCCGCCCGCTACCCGCTGTTGGACATGGCCCCCTGGCGTCTGGCCGCCGGCGCCGACCGGGCCGCCGGCGCCCCATAGGGTGACGCCACCCGGCTCCGAGGGGGACGGGAGCCCCTGGTGGCGCTCCGGGGTCCTCTACCAGGTCTACCCCCGCTCCTTCGCCGACTCCGACGGCGACGGCACCGGTGACCTCCCCGGGATCATCGACCACCTCGACTACCTGCGGTGGCTCGGGGTGGACGGGGTCTGGTTGAGCCCGGTCACCGCCTCGCCCAACGCCGACTGGGGTTACGACGTGGCCGACTACCTGGTGGTCGACCCCGACCTCGGCACCTCGGAGGACGTCGACCGGCTCGTGGCCGAGGCCGGGCGCCGCGGCATCCGGGTGGTCATGGACCTGGTCCCCAATCACACGAGCGACCGGCACCCGTGGTTCCTCGACGCCCGGTCGTCGACGACCGCCCGGCACCGACAGTGGTACGTGTGGGCCGACCCGAAGCCGGACGGCTCACCACCCAACAACTGGGTTTCGAGCTTCGGGGGACCGGCATGGACCCTCGATCCGGTCACCGGTCAGTACTACCTGCACAACCATCTGCGCGAGCAGCCCGACCTCAACTGGTGGAACGAGGAGGTGGTGGAGGAGTTCGACCGCGTCATGACGCACTGGTTCGGACGGGGGATCGCCGGGTTCCGCATCGACGTGTGCAACATGATCGTGAAGGACGCCCTGTTGCGGGACAACCCGACGGCCACCGACGCCGACCCGTTCGACGTCCAGCTCCTCGGCCAACGACCGGTCTACAACGGCAACCGTCCCGAGGTCCACGACGTGATCCGCAGGTGGCGGGCCCTGGCCGACCGGTTCCCCGGGAGGGTGTTGATGGGGGAGACGCCCGTGGAGGCGGCGGGGGACCTGGCGGCGTACTACGGCAGGGGTGACGACGAGCTCCACCTGGCCTTCAACTTCCCGTTCATCAGCGCGCCACTGGAGGCCGGCGCCATGCGGTCGATCGTCGAGGACGTCGAGCGCCACCTGCCCCCCGGGGCGTGGCCGGCCTGGATCGGCTCGAACCACGACATGTCCCGGTTGGCCACGCGGTGGGCCGAGGGCGACCGGGCCAAGGCCAAGGTGGCCGTGGTCATGCTGCTCGGCCTGCGGGGCACGCCGGTGCTCTACCAGGGCGACGAGATCGGGCTGGCCGACGTCGAGGTGCCGAGGGAGCGCCTGCGGGACCCGCTCGGCGTGGCCTACTGGCCGGCCTATGCCGGCCGTGACGCCATGCGCACGCCGATGCCGTGGCGCAACATCCCCGGAGGGGGGTTCACCGAGGCCGGGGTCGAGCCCTGGCTGCCCCTCGGCGACGCGGCCGCGTGCAACGTCGAGGACCAGCGGGAGGACCCGGCCTCCATCCTGTCGCTGACCCGCGACCTGATCGCCCTGCGCCGATCGCGACCGGACCTCGCCACCGGCCCCTACCGGTCGCTGGAGGCGAGTCCGGGGACCTGGGCCTGGGCCCGGGGGGATCGCATCGTGGTGGTGGTCAACCTGACCGACGGCGACGGCGTGGTGGACGGGGTCTCCGGCACGGTGCTGCTCGGCTCGGACCGTGGCCGCGACGGCGACGCGGTCGACGGTGCCGTGCGCCTGTCGGGCTGGGAGGCGGTGGTGGTGGCGCGGGGAACGCGCTCAGACGGCGAGGATCCAGTCGAGGCCGCCGGCCAGGTGACGTAGGTAGTCGGTGCTCTCCCAGGCCGCCGGGAAGTGGCCGAGCGACGTGGAGAACACTCGGCCGGCGCCCTCGGTGAAGCACCACGACAACGGGTAGGCGCGGGACGGGTCGGCCGCCACCGCGGCACCGTGCGCATCGGGGGACCCGGTCGCTGTATCGGCTCCGAGCTCGCCCGGCCGGGCCGACAGGAGCACATGGGCGTCGGGGCGCAGGTCGCGGAACGTGTAGACCTCGTCGCGCCAGGTCCAGGTCGGGCCCAGATGGGCCACCGCCGGATGGGTCGGATCGACCACGTCCAGGGTGCACCGTCGGGTCCAGGGGTGACCGTCGAAGCGGGCGCCCACCAACAGCCGGTAGTCGTCCCATCCGTAACAGGCGTCGGTGGCCGAGTGCACGGCGAGGACCGAGGTGCGTCCGCTCCGCACCCCGTCGAGGAGGGTGGCGCGCTGCCGGTCGGACCACGGGGTCTCGCCGATGGTGAACAGGGCCACCACCCGGGCGGCGGCGATCTCCGCTGTGTCGAGGGTGCGCACGTCGGTCACGCGGGCGAAGCCGAGCCCGGCGGCGTCGGCCAGTTGGGCGATACCGGTGGCCGACTGGTCGAGCACGCCGTGCACGCCGGCCGGACCGTCGCGGTAGGGCGCGACCTGGGTGACGTACAGCAGGGACGACCGCGGCATGGCCGCACCCTACCGCCGAGTGCAGTTGAGGAGTCTGGTTACCACCGCGTACCGTGTTGCCGACACCGTGTCCGGTGGCGAACGCACGATTTGCGGTGGTGAGAACGTTGATTCGCTGCAATGTCGGTGTTATCGTGCCCGCAGCAACGGAACGTCTCCGGGGCAATGTCCACAAGGGGGATTCATGCGTCGTCTACTCACTGGTGCTGCCGTCGCGGTAGCGCTTTCCATTCCGGCATCGGTCGCCGCGGTCGGTGTGGTGAGCTCGGCACCGGCCTTTGCCAGTAGCAGCATCACCTGTACCAGCCTGAAGGGCACCATCACCGGCACCGTCACCATCGGCAAGTGCACACCCTCCGGGGGCAAGGGCTACAAGTCGGCCTCCGCACCGGCGAGTTCGCTGGCCTCGGGCGGCACCCTCACCTGGACGAAGAGCGGGGCCACGACCACGGTCAGCCTGAGCGTGACGTCCCCGGGCCAGGGCGGCTGCAAGAAGGGTTACGTCGAGGAGGACGCCACCGGTAGTGTCACCGCCGCCTCCACCACCGGAGCCGGGATCCCGGCCGTCGGGGACGCGACCTCGGCCCGGGCGTGTGCCGATATCAGCAACGGCAAGATCACCTTGGTGAAGGGAAGTACCTTCTCGCTGTAACCCGGTCATTCCCGTGACGCCGACGGCCGGCTCCTGAGCCGACCGGCTGGCGTGCGGAACATGCCGTACACGACGATGCCCCGCTCCTCTCCGAGGGACGGGGCATCGTCGCGCCTGCGGCCCGGCGCACACTCCGACTTCCGACCACGGGGCCATCACCCGGGCCACGGCCGTCGGCGCCAATTACGGTTGGCCCATGGGAGACGATGCCTCGGGCCGAACGGAGCGTTCCTGGGTGCTCAGCCGGCGCCAGCTGCTGGGCGGGGGGCTGGCCGGTATCGCCGCCGCTACCCTCGTGCCGACCGGGGAGCGGGCCGGGGCGGTCGCACCCACGGGTCGTACAGTCCCGCCGGGGGAGCTGACCGTCGACGGGCTGCCTGCGCCCCTCGGGCTGGCACCGGACGACGTCTTCTTCGCCTGGCAGCTGCACGACAACCGCCGCGGCGCGACCCAGAGCGCCTACCGCATCGAGGTGACCGGACCGCACGACGGGTCGGGCCGTTCGCCGACGGTCTGGGACAGCGGCCAGGTTGCCTCCTCCGAACAGGCCTTCGTGGCCTACGGCGGGTCGGCCCTGGCTCCGGACGCCGCGTATCGATGGACGGTGCAGACCTGGGACGGGGCTGGCCACCCCGGTCCCCGTTCCGCCCCGGCCACCTTCGAGACGGGCCTCGCCGGCGACGGATGGCGGGCCGCCTGGATCCGCCGGACGGCCGGTAGGACGGAGTCGCCTGACCAGTACACCTACGCCCGGAGCGAGGCCGCCATCGGCGGGGGTGCGATCACCCGCGCCCGCGCCCATGTTTCGGGCGACCAGCAGTACGAGCTGTACGTGAACGGGGTGCGGGCCGGCAAGGGCCAGGCCTACGGCTACCCCGACGCCAAGTACTACGAGACGCTGGACGTGACGTCGCTCCTCCGCCCGGGCTCGCCGAACGCGGTGGGCATCGTGTCGAGTTGGCAGGGGCCGGCCAAGGGCCACCCGGCCGGCAGCCCCGGCGTCGTGGCGCAGCTCGACATCCACTACCTCGATGGCCACACCGAACGGGTGGTGACCGACGGGTCGTGGCGGGTCCGCCCGGGCGCGTGGCTACCCGGCACCCAACGTGACCTCGAGGGCGACCTGGTCGACTTCACCGAGAACATCAACGGCCCCGACGAGCCGGTCGGGTGGCTGCTCCCCGGCTTCGACGACCGGGACTGGGCGCCGGCGATGGTGGTCGGCCGGGCGCCCACCGCGCCGTGGACTCGCATGGTGCCGGTACGCACCCGTGTCGTCGAGGAGCCGGTGCGCCCGGTATCCCTCACCGTGCTCCCCTCGGGTGCGGTGGTCGCCGACTTCGGGAAGGTGTACGCCGCGGTACCCACGGTGTCGTTCCGCGCTGGGGTGCCGGGTCGCCTGGTCACCATGCGGGCCGGGTACCTGCTCGACGAGCCGGTGCCCGGCCAGCCGTTCAGCGGGGAGCCGGGCCAGGTCTCGACCGCGCACGGCACCCAGCACACCGACATGAGCTACAGCTACGTCCAGCGGGGCGGCACCGAGGAGTTCCACCCCTTCGACTACCTCGGGTTTCGCTACCTCCAGATCGACGACCCCGGCGAGACCCTCGGCCCCGGTGACGTGGTCGCCCTGGCCCGGCACACCGCTGTTCCGCATCAGCCGGCAGCGACGTTCATGTCGGCGGAGCCGGTCGTCGACGCCGAGTTCGCGCTCGGCGCGCACTCGGCGCTGTACACCGCCCAGGAGCAGTTCATCGACACGCCGACCAGGGAGAAGGGGCCATGGCTGTTCGACGGCTTCAACGAGTCCTGTACGGCCATGGCGGCGATGGGCGAGCAGAACCTGACCCGCAAGTCGCTGCTCGAGTTCGCGCAGTCGCAGTCGCGGTACTGGCCCAACGGCGCCGTCAACAAGATCTACCCGACCGGTCTCGGCGCCCTCGACATCAACGAGTTCAGCGAGATCTACCCCGAATGGGTATGGCAGTACTGGATGCACACCGGGGACCGGGCGCTGCTGGCGACGGTCTACGGCGTGCTCCGCCGGATCTCGGACTACGTCGAGCGCTCCGTGTCGCGCCGGACGGGCCTGGTCACGTCGCTGCCCTCCACCAACGTGTACTACGACTTCCCAGTCGTGACCCGGCTGAACGTCCTCGGCGCCAACGTGTTCCGCCGCACCGCCGGTGTGGCCGAGGTGCTGCGGCGCCCGGCAGGTGAGGTGGCCGCCCTCCGCCGCCGGCACCAGTCGCTGACCACCTCGGTCAACCGCCACCTCACCCGGTCCGACGGCACCTACGTCGACGGCCTGACCGCGGATGGGACCCCCACGGCCGGAGCGTCCCAGACCGCCAACGCCTGTGCGGCCTCCTACGGGGTGGTACCCGCGGACCGGCTCGGCACCGTGGCCCGCTACGTCAGCAGCCTCGGTATGCAGGCCCCACCCCAGACGGCCGGCGAGGTCCTCCGCACCATGGCCCTGGCCGGCCGGTACGACGACCTGGTCGGGCGGCTCACCGATGCCGGGTCCGACGGCTGGGCCAACATCCTGGCCCGGGGGGCCACCTTCACCTGGGAGGTGTGGAACCCCTCCGACCTCGTCGGGGACAGCATGTCCCACGGCTGGGGGTCGACCGTCCTGGTCGAGATCCAGCGGGCCCTCCTCGGCGTCCGGCCCACCGGGCCGGGCTTCGCCACCTTCGACGTGGTCGCGCCACCCCGGGGGCTGGCCTGGGCACGCGGCACGGTCCCGACACCGCGGGGTGCCATCGGGGTGGCCTGGACCCGGCCCACGACGTCCGACCCGCACTTCTCGGTGGACGCGGAAGC
>Ga0224558_1000100_pt1 | contig 96257 bp, 79 predicted proteins | sample 714S32024metaG_FD_180682 | JGI IMG/M metagenome (GOLD analysis project Ga0224558, IMG submission 180682) | Peat soil microbial communities from Stordalen Mire, Sweden - 717 S3 20-24 | ecosystem: Environmental > Terrestrial > Soil > Wetlands > Peat | place: Sweden: Norrbotten County, Stordalen... | reverse complement strand
CACCCTCGCTCAGTAGCCCTCACCGCCCACCACGCCCTGCAACGGCTGCCCCACGAGGTACCGCTCGAGATTGTCACAGAACATGTCAGTGGCCTTCTCGAGGAAGGGTGGTCCGACCCACGAGGCGTGGGGCGTGAGAAACACCCTGGGATGGTCGAAAAGCCAGTGGCCGGCGGGCAGGGGCTCGGGGTCGGTCACGTCCAGGGACGCCCGGGCGACAGTTCCGTCGTCGAGCGCTTTGCGCAGGGCTTCTTGGTCCACCAGGGCCCCCCGGGCGATGTTGACCAGGTGGACCCCCGGCCGCATCAGGGCCAAACTGTCGGCGTCGATCACATGGCGGGTGAGCTCGGTGGCCGGGGCGGCCAACACCAAGTGGTCGACCACCGACACCAGGTCGGAAAGTGAGCGGACCATCTCGACGCCATCGATGGGACTGGGCACCGCTCTGCGGCGTAGGGCGACAACGGACATGTCCATGACCAAGGCGATGCGAGCCACCCGCTGTGCGATCCCCCCGAAACCGAACAGGCCGAGCGTCGCCCCCGCCAACGTGCCGGCCGGCTGGTAGTTCCAGATCTCGGGTGCCTCTCGAAGCCAGTTCTGAGGGAAGTTCCGGGCGAACGCACCCATGGTGGCGATCACGTACTCGCTGATCGCCACGGCGCTCGCCCCGCGAGCCGAGGTGAGCACCGGAGCGGCCCTCACCTCGGGAGGCGCCCCGTCGATGCCAGTACCCGCCATCTGCACCCAGCGCACACCAGTGGCCATAGCGTCGACCGAATGGGGGCCCCACCCCCCGAACAGCACGTCGCCGCGCATGCCAGGAGGTACGCCCTCGGAGATGTCGACGACCCCGATGGACGGGAACCGCGACCGAATCCGCTCAACCGAAAGGGAGCCCTCGCAGAACACCACCACGGCGGACTGCTCGGGAGCAGATTCTGACGACACGACTTCAGTCTCGCGTTGCCCGGTTGGGCGAAGCAACGGCCATTGGAGACACGCCACCGATGCGCCATTCCGCAACGATGGCGATCGCGGCCACGCCGTCACCGGGCCGGCTTCGCTGACGCACATGGCGTTCACCTGGAGCCGGAGAAGCGGGTGCTCGCAACGGAATGCAGCGAGCGCCGAACCGGCAGGGAGGATGAATGGGTGCTTCCCACCTTGCATCCCCGGCGCGAGGACTACCTCGTCCTAGGGTCGGCATTCCTGGGTTTCGGTCTGACCTGTGAATCGGCTGAAGCGACTTCTGGCCGCTCTCCAAAGCGATCTGTCGACCGGGAGGTCTACCCACACCTCCGCCCTGGAGCCGACTGACGCTCATGAACTCGGGAGCGGCCTGACCCACGAACCGGCTGTCGCACTTCGCTGACCTTCGAACGATTCGTCGGCCGCCCCTGAGCCCTTCACCATCTGCTGATGCAATTGCTTAATAAGAGCTTGCCCGAACCCTCGTGGCCCATCCCTGTCTTGCGGCACTCAGCAAATCGACACTTGACAACACATAGGAGCATCGATCGGTTTCTCGACAGGTGGCCCGACTGGTGTGCCATCGATCCGGCACCGACGGTCACCGACCGCTTGGGGTCGTCAACGTGAAGCGCCTCCGGGTGGCGCTGCCCTGGCCAGCAACCACGGGTCGTCGAACCAGGTGCGCAGGCGCAGGCGGGCAGGCGGGAGATCCCCGTAGACCAGGACGCCCTCCCCCGGTGCGATCCGACGCAGCGCGTCGGGCGGCGCCAACCGCCGCATCGAGGGCGAGCGGGTGGTGCTCACACCGCCCCGGCCCCCGTGGGTCGTGGACGGCAGCAGCACCTCCTCCTCTCCGACCAGATGGCTGGCGTAGTCCAGGGTGGACGGATCGGAGATGCCCGAGAGGAAGAGCTTGGCCCGGTGGTTGTTGACCACGGTGGTGGCTCGGGGACCGTACCGCGCGCTGATCTGGGCCAGATCGTGCCAGACGGTCACCAGCTGCACGCCGTGCCCGGCGGCGGTGGAGGCCAGTGCGTCGAGGTCGGACAGCGGAGCGATGTTGGCCGCCTCGTCCAATACCACCAGCAACGGGGGGTCGAGGGGGCGCCCGGTGCGGGTGACCTGGTCGTAGACGTGCTCGAGCACCTCGCGCACCACCGACACGAAGAGTGGCGCCAACCGCTTCTGATCGTGGGCCGGGGCGCACAGGTACAGCGTGTTGGGCCCCTCGACCAGGAGCGCCGGGTCGACCGGAGGGACCGCAACGCCGCCGGCCGGCGCACTCGCACCGCCGGCGAACGGCTCGAGGATCGTTTCGACCGTGGTGTAGATCGAGCTGCGCTGCCGCTCCTCCTTGGCGAACGTGGACCGGGCGGCATCCACGGCCTCGGGCACGCTGGCCGCTCCGAGCAGGTCGAGTACCTCGCCCTCCTCACGGGTGTCCACCCAGCGCACCACATCGGACATGTCACGCCGCCCGTAGGCGGCGGCGAAGAGCAGCGGGGCGAGCATCCTGGCCGCCGTGGCGTACCAGAAGTCGCCGTCGCTCATGGTGCCCACCGAGGTCTTCGCCACCTCGGTCAGGCCGGCGGCGCTGCGCCGCGCCCCCGGCCAGGTACGTGCGTTCCGCAACGGGGACCAGGCCGCAGACGCCAGCCCGGTCGAACCGGACGGGTCGAAGACGAGCACCGAGCCACGGGACCTCCGGTGCTCGAGGGAGTGCTCGATCAGATCGGTCTTGATGCTGGCGGCAACGACGGGGCCCTCCCACCCGAGGATGGCCGGGACGGCGAAGCCGCTCGTCTTGTGCGACTGGCTGGGGCCGAAGACGATGACCGACCGGGCCGGCTCGGACGCCAGCAGGTGCCTCCCCATGCGCCCGAGCACCAGCCGGTTGCCCGGCAACCGCCGCGACCGGTCGGCTACCGGGACGATCAGTGATCGGACGTCACCGGCTCGGGCCCAGCGTGCTTCGCTCGCCCGACCCCCTCGGACGCGGCGCCCGGGAGGGGGCGGGTGCGGGCGCCGGGTGCCGATCAGGGGGCCGGGCCGGGCTCGGCCCAGGCCCACGTGGTCCGGGGCAGACAGGCCGACGCCGGCCAGGGCGGCCAACCCCATGGCAGTGGCCGCCATCGAGGCCTCGATCATGACGCCGCTGCCCCCTCCATGCCCGGCAGCCCGGCAGCACCGGTGCGGGCTGCCTCGGCAGCTTCGTTGCGGGCCGGCCCGACAAGACCAGCGCGGGCCGATTCGGCCATGGCCTGGTCGGTGTCGGTGAGCCACTGCTCGCCCGAAGCCACCCTGTGCTCGACGAGGAACGAGCGTCGACCGACCTTCCACAGGGCCACTCCTCTCCGGAGCTGGCTGACCAGCTCCGCCTCGGTGTCGGTCAGCCCCAGCAGCTCCCCGGTGCGGGCCACCTCGCCCGGCGACTGGGCGTAGACCACGCGGGTCTCCGAGTCGGCGAGCAGCCCCTCGGCCAGGTTGACCTGCTCGGAACCCATGGTGCCAACCGAGCGGAGGTCGGACAAGCGGTGCAGCACTGCCATGTTCGCCACCCCGTGGGCCCGCGACAGCTTCCAGGAGGTCTGGAGCCACCGGGCCACCCCCAGGTTGGACAGGATCGCCCACGCCTCGTCCACCACCAGGATGATCCGGTTGCTGTGATGGGACTGCACCGCGCTCTGCAACCACGCCGCAGCGCAGGCCATCAGGACGCCGAGGGCGGGCGAATGGTAGACGGCGGACAGGTCGAGCACCACCAGTGGCCCGTCGAGGCGCAGCCCGTCGCTGGTCGGCCCGTCGAACATGCCGCAGAGGTCACCGTGCACGAGGCGGCGGAGCTCGAGAGCCACGTCACGTCCGTCCTCCAGGAGAACGGACCGGGTGGTCCGCAGTGCCCGGGACGCCTCGACCCCAGGATCGAGCAACGCCTCGACCACCTGGGGGAGCGTGGGTGCACGCATCCGCGCCGCGCCCGCCCGGACGGATGCCTCGCCGAGGGCGACGTCGATGGCGGCACGCTCCCTGGGCAGCAGCTCGCGCCCGAGGCAGGCCACGGCGAGCGACGCGGTGAGGACCGCCCTCCGGCGGTCGGCGTCGTCAACCGTGTCGGGCCCGCCGGCGGACACCGCGTCCGCAGTGTCGAGGGGGTTGAGACGGATGGTGCCGCCCGGGCGGAGGGCGACCGGGGCCGCTCCCCAGGCCTCGGCGAGCGGCCCGTACTCTCCTTTGGGATCGACCACCCACGCGTGGCGGCCGAACACCGCCTGGCGCCAGAGGTAGGTCTTGACGAAGGAGCTCTTGCCTCGTCCGATCTGGCCGAACACCACCGTGTTCGGGTTGGTGACCACACCATGCCGATAGAGGGCGAACGGGTCGTAGACGAACGAGCCCCCGAGCAGGTCCCGTCCGATGAGCACTCCCTCGTGACCGAGGCCCGCCTCGCTCACCAAGGGATAGGCAGCACACAGATGACGGGTTGTGGCCACATGGGCGGGCACTGCCGGCGACCGTCTGGTGACGAGGATGCTCACGAGAGACCTCGCCCGATCGGGAGCGAACAGGCAAAGGCCACGTCCTGCTCTCCGTAGAGCAGGCGGAGCTCGAGGCGCGCCTGGCCCGCGACCTGCTCCAGCGCGGCCCGGGCGTTCTGCAGCTCCTCGAGCGTCCCGGCGGTCACTGTCACGTACCCGGAGAAGCGGTACTGCGCGTGGCCGTCGGCCAGTTCCACGTCTCGCTCCTCGACACTCCGTTGCTCGCGGGCGTGGCGGGCGGTGACCAGGAACCCGCCCCGCCGTCGCAGCTCTCCGTCGGCCAGGTCCGCGGTCCGGGCCTGGGCTACCTGGCGGGCAGCGCGGCTCGGGCTCACCGGCTCCATGGTCAGGACGATCGAGCGGCGCAGCGGGGAGAAGAACAACGGGCCCAGGAAGTCGGGAGTCACCTCCACGCGTGGCCATTCGGCGATCCAGTAGGTGGCATGCCAGGTCGCATCGGTGTGGACCGCCTCCCACAGGGGCTCCACCGCCATCGGCCAGGGCCAGCTGCTCGGATGTTCGGGACCACCGGCCGGCCTGCCGGGGACCTGGTCGTCCGGGCGGCCCGCACCCCGGACCTCCGACATCGGAGTCGAGGCCTCGCTGATCACCCGACCAAGCGCCCCCGGGCCGAGCACGCCGTCCACGGTGACGTCCGCCCCTTCCAGCGCCCGGTGCAGGGAGGCGATCTCGCGGGTCAGCACGGACCCTGTCCCCTCCAGTCCGCCGCCGGAGGCGCGGATCGAGCGGGCCGAGCGGGCGGTGTGGATGGAGATGCCGAGCAGGACCCGGTGGCGCCGGGTGACCGGCCCCGCCTCATCGACCAGTGCCCGATAGGAGCGTCCCGCACGCGAGTCGGCGCCGAGCACGGAGTGATCGGCCCAGTGCGAGAGCACGGCGGCGCCGTCGTCGGGGTGGCACGATTCGATCCACTGGAGCCGGTGCACCTCGGAGCCCTCGCGGGCCATGGTCGACAGGACCCGCGCCCACGACGCGATCCGCGCGTCCTGGTCGCCGGGGCCGAGCAGCGCGAAGTTGTGACCGCGCACCGCCAGCACCGCCGTGGCGGTGCGGCAGGGCCGGTCGACGACCACGCCCGCCTCCACAGCCATTGGGTCGGAGGCGAACGGCACCCCCACCACCTGCAGCCCATCGAAGACCGTCCGGTGGCCACCGACACGCCGGGCGTCCGGCGCCGGGCGCCAACCGACCGGGCCGGCGCCGGACCCGGGCGGTTCCACCGTTGCCACATGGCCGCGCCGGGGAGCGGGGGACAGCTGCCGGAGGGAGCCGGTGGACGTCGCCCACAGCCACCGGACCACCAGCGGCAGCCACTGCTCCCCGGTCCTCCCGGCGATGGGCCAGCAAGCCAGTGCCACCCCGGCCGCCACTCCCGCCACGGCGAGCGCTACCCCACCCACGGACGGCCGCCACCGGAGGACGAGCACCCCGATCACCAGGCCCGCGGTGACCGAGACGATCTGGCCTCCGCGCCAGCCGGCGATCACCCCCCGTTGCTCCAGGGGGGAGAAGCGGTACCGCACCCGTTCGCCACGTTCAGATCCCACGGCGGCCGACCGGATCATGGGCGGACGCGCCGCCGTCGGGCCCCGGTGCGGTCGGTGCTGCGACCAGCCGGATCCCGAGCTCGTCCCGACCGAGCGCATCGGACCGCAAGGCTCCGGTCTGCCTGGGCAACGGGGTCAGGCCCTCCGCGGCGGACGCCGGAGCAGGCGGCTCCGCTCCCGCCGACCCGCCCAGCCCGTCGCCCAGTCCGCTGCGCGCCGCCGCTGTCGCACCAGGGTGGACGCTCCACATCGGGATGCCGTGGCCCGGCGGCGCCATCGTGCCCACGCCGCTCGACCGGACCGACGACGGCCCCATGTCGGGCCCCAGTCCGCCGTCACCCGAGCCGACCGGGCCGGCGGCGGCCCCGGCCATCGAACCCGCTCCGCCGTCCCCTCCCGCCCCGCCGGTGCCTGTGCCGAAGGAACCGGCCGCCGCACCGGCGAGGGAGCCGGCCACGCTCGACCGCATGGCGATCTGCGCCAGGCCGTGGACTGGAGCCGACGCGCTCTGGCGCGCTCGGTGGCCGAGACCCTCCAGGTGGGCGACCGCACCAGCCTCCAGGAACGGCAGCAGCCGGAACAGGGCCCACGGAGCGAACGCGGCCAGGAGGAGGAGCGCCGCCCCTCCCAGTACGGCGCCGAATCCTCCTCCCCCGTCGGTGCCTGCGGCACCGCTCGGGGACGAGCCGGTACCGGCGGCAAGTGCCCCGGCGGCGAGGCTGAGCACGGAGACGATGACGAACTTGCCGAGGACCAGGGCGACAAGGGTGTCAACGAGGCGTCGGCACCAGTGGGAGATCGTCGGCCACGCCAGCGAGGCCAGGGCCAGAGGAAGGAAGAGCACGGCCACGTAGACCGCGGCGGCGCGTATCAGCAGCTCCACCCAGACCATCACCGCGCCGAGTACCAGGGCGACGCCACCGAGGAAGACCACGAAGGTTGGGACCCCCGGCTCTCCCGCGGCAGCCGGGCCCGTGAGGGCCGACGTCACCGTGGCCATGAAGTGGCCGGTGTCCAACCCCGCTCCGTGGGCGACGGCCGCGCTCATGGCGTCGGTCACCGCCAGACCGAGCTGCACGAGCTCGACCGCCACCGCCGTCAACAGGATGGCCAGAGGGACGTTGAGGAGCACCGAGCGCACCAGCATCGACGCGTCCTGCCGGTAGATCGACTGGACGATGCCGAGCAGCAGGAGGGGGACGATGACCACGCCGGACAGCGCGGCCATGGTCTCGTAGTGGGCGGTGAACCACGACGCCCCGAGGTCGACGCCGGTGGTGGAGCCCAGCACGTTGCCGATCTGCGCCAGCAGCCACACCGCGCCTGCCGACACCCAACTGCCCAGTGCGTCGAGAACGCTGCCGACACCGAAACCGGCCAGCTGGGAGGCGGCGGATGCGACCGCGCCGGTGGCGCCGGACGTGGCCTGGCAGATTGGGCCGAGTCCGGCCGCGCCGAGTGCACCGGCGGCCGAGGGGCACGTGGCACCGGGCACGACAGGAAGGGCCACGGCGACCAGCACGTCAGTGGACGCCCTGTCCGGCGTTGAAGAAGAAGTTGACGATGGCCGGCCCCGCCCCGATCAGCAGGGCGGCCAACCCCGAGATGAGCACGGCGCGACGGCCGACGAACGTCTGCTGGTAGTTCTGGCCGTGGGAACCCAGGGCCCACGCCGCCGCACCGATCAACAGGCCCACCAGGGACAGGGCCAGGGCCCAGGCACCCAACCCGTTCATCAGGTTCTGGAGCACCTGGCCACCGGGGAGCGCGTTGGGGTCCGGTGCGAGCGTGACGTCGATGGTCCGTGCCGGTGCCCCACCCGCTGCCGCTCCGAGAGGGCCGGGTCGGGCGCGAAGCAGCTGGGTGGCCAGCGCGTGGGTGGCCGGCAGGTGGGTGGGGACGAGTTCGAGGATCATGCGCCAACAGTAGGGAGCCTGGCGCCCCGTTTCAATACTTTTTCCTACTTTTTATGATTTTTCGTGTCTTCTCATGCAGAATTCACCCGACCCGCCAGGCCTGTCATGCTTAGGCGGTGAAGCCGTACGTGATCGGGTACATCGTCTTGGGCGCCGTGGCTGTCGTGGCCGTCGTCGTGGCGGCCCGGCTGGGCCGCCGGGCGGGACGCCGGAGCCTGCAGCAGCGCCTGACCGCACTGTCCAACCGGTTGGGGGTGGAACCTCCCGACGAGGGCGGGGTGGAACCGGTGCTCAGCCACCTCGAGCGGGTGACCGGCGAGGCGGCCGAGGCGGTCACCGAGGCCAGCTCGGATGCCATCCGGCTGCGCCGGGCCCTCGACACGCTTCCCCAGGGGGTCATCGTGTGCGACGAGAACGGCGAGGTCGCCTTCCGGAACGCCAGGGCCTCCGACCTGATGAGCAACCGGCACGGCGATGCGCTTGCGGCCCAGGCGGTGACCGAGCTCCTCGAGAACGCCTGGCAGGACGGGACGGCCGAGCGGACCCTCGACCTCTACGGGCCGCCGCGCCAGACGCTCACCGTGCGGACCCGGCTGGTCGACGACGGCCGGAGGCCACTCGGGGTGATCGCCATCATCGAGGACGTGTCCGAGCGCCGTCGGCTCGAGGAGATCCGGCGGGACTTCGTGGCCAACGTCAGCCACGAGCTCAAGACCCCGATCGGTGCCCTGGGCCTGCTGGCCGAGACCCTCACCGTGGAGCCGGACCGCGCTGTCGCCCAACGGCTGGCGACGCGGATCCACAACGAGTCCTTCCGGGTGAGCAGGATCATCGACGACCTCCTCGACCTCAGCCGGATCGAGTCGGAGGAGGCGCCGCCGCGCGAGCCCATCTATGTCAACCTCGTGATGGCCGAGGCCGTCGAGCGGGTCAGGAGCGCCGCAGAGCAGCGCCGGATTACCATCGTGCTCGATGAGCCCGATCCCCCGGTCTACGTGCTCGGCGACCGCCGCCAGCTGGTATCGGCAATCCACAGCCTCCTCGAGAACGCAGTGACCTTCTCCTACGAGGACAGCGTCGTACGGGTGAGCGGCAGCCGGTCCGACGGCGAGGTCCGCCTCTCGGTGACCGACACCGGGGTGGGGATCCCCGCCCGCGACCTCGAGCGCATCTTCGAGCGCTTCTACCGGGTGGACCACGGGCGCAGCCGCGACTCGGGCGGCACCGGGCTCGGGCTCTCGATCGTGCGGCACGTGGCCAGCAACCACCAGGGTCGGGTCGAGGTCGACTCGCGTGAAGGCGAAGGCTCGACTTTCACGGTGATCCTGCCCAGCCCTCCTGAGTACGCGGCATGAGCAAGAAGCGCGCCGAACCCGAGCCGGCTCAGACCAAGGTCCTCCTGGCGGAGGACGACGAGTCCTTCATCGACGCGCTGGTGATCGGCCTGGCCCGGGAGGGATTCGACGTCACCGTGGCCCGGGACGGGAACGAGGCCCTCCGCCTGTTCGCCTTGGTCGAGCCCGACCTGGTCCTCCTCGACCTGATGCTGCCCCGGCTGTCGGGCATCGACGTGTGCCGCTCCATCCGGGCCCGGTCCACCGTGCCGATCATCATGGTCACCGCCAAGGGGACCGAGATCGACACCGTGGTGGGCCTCGAGGTCGGGGCCGACGACTACGTGACCAAGCCCTACCGGCTGCGCGAGCTCGTGGCCAGGATGCGGGCCGTGCTCCGGCGCACCCCGGCAGGCGAGCCGGCGCACCCCGGAAGCCACGACAAGGGCGGCGACTCCTCCAAGAAGCGTGCCGGGAAGGCCGACGAACGCGGGTCCACCGGCATCCTCGAGGCCGGCGGGATCCAGGTCGACCCCGATCGGCACCTGGTCTTCATCCGAGGCGACGACGTGCACCTGCGCCGCAAGGAGTTCGAGCTGCTGTCGCTGCTCATGGAGAACGCCGGCCGCCTCCTGACCCGCGACGTGCTCATCGACCGCATCTGGGGGTCGGACTACTTCGGCGACACCAAGACGCTCGACGTGCACATCAAGCGGCTGCGCAGCCACGTCGAGGAGGACCCGTCCTCGCCGAAGCTGATCACCACCATCCGCGGCGTGGGCTACCGGTTCGACGCGCCCCGCGACTGAGACCGGCCACCGGGGGGCGCTCCGGGCCGTGGTTCAGCCAGGACCGGGGATGACCGCGTCGCCCCGCAGGTAGGGGCGCAGCACCCCGGGCAGGACGACCGACCCGTCGGGCCGGCGCCCGGTCTCGACGATGGCCGCCCAGATGCGGGCCCACGCCAGCGCCGAGCCGTTGAGGGTGTGGACCAGCACCGGGCTGCCCCCGGCGCTGAGCCGGTACCGGATGTTGGCCCGGCGCGCCTGGTAGTCGCTGCACCAGCTGACCGAGGACACCTCCAGCCACTGGTCGACCCCCGGCGCGTAGACCTCGAGGTCGAACGTGCGGGCCGCCGAGTTGCCCAGGTCGCCGGCACACAGGTCGAGTACCCGGTACTGCAGCCCGAGGTCCTGCAGCAACCCCTCGGCCCGGGCCACCATGCTGGCGAGTAGGACCGGGGCCTGCTCGGGCGTGGCGTAGGCGAAGAGCTCCACCTTGTCGAACTCGTGTACCCGCAGCAGGCCGCGGGTGTCCCGGCCGGCGGACCCCGCCTCCCGCCGGAAGCAGGCGGTGGCCGCGGTGAGCCGCAGGGGCAGGTCCGACTCGTCGAGGATGTCCCCTCTCCACATCGAGGTCAGCGGCACCTCGGCGGTGGGGATGGCCCACAGGTCGTCGCGCTCGAGGTGGTAGGCGTCCTCTTCGAACTTGGGGAGATGGCCGGTCGACACCATCGTCTCGGTGAGGACCATGGTGGGAGGGCGCACCTCCTCGAACTCGTCGGAATGGCTGTCGAGGGCGAAGGAGGTGAGGGCGCGCAGGAGCCGGGCGCCGAAGCCGCGGTAGAGGGGGAACATCGACCCGGAGAGCTTGGCCCCCCGCTCCATGTCGAGCAGTCCGAGCTCCGCGCCGATCTCCCAGTGGGGCACCCGTTGCGCATCGGTGTACTCCGGGGCACGGTCCGGCCACGTCCGAGCGACCACGTTGTCCTCCGGGGCGTTGCCGTCGGGGGCGTCGGCTGCCGGCAGGTTGGGCAGGTAGAGGAGGGCCTGGCGCACCTCCTCCTGGGCGGCCTCGGCCACCACGTTGAGCGACCGCTCCTCCTCGCCGGCGGCCCGGCTGCGGGCGGCGAGGTCGTCGGCCGCCGCCACGTCGCCCGACCGGCGGGCCTCGCCCACCTGCTTGGAGATGACCTTCACCCGGGCCCGTGCGTCGTCCCGCCGGCCCACGGCGGCACGGGCGGCGGTGTCCATTGCCGCCAGACGGTCGATGTCCGCCGGGTCCACCCCCCGCCGGGCGAGGGCGGCCTTCACCGAACCGATGTCGTCTCTCACCAAGCGAATATCGATCATGACGGGCACAACGGTAGCGTGACCTCCCGTGGATGACGCCATCGATCCGACCGACACCCCCGCCCCGGAGAACGGATCCGCCCGGCCGGCGACCGGCGGTGGGCGACGGACGTCGACCCCGGCGGTGTCCTGTGACGGGGTGGTGATCCGCTACGGCGACACCCTGGCCGTCGACCGGCTCTCCTTCGAGGGCCGTGCCGGCCAGGTGGTGGCGCTGCTCGGGCCCAACGGTGCGGGAAAGACCAGCACCGTCGAGGCACTCGAGGGCTACCGCCCGGTGTCGAGCGGCTCGGTGCGGGTCCTCGACCTCGACCCGCGCCGCGACCACACCGCGCTGGTGCCCCGCATCGGCGTCATGCTCCAGAAGGGCGGCGTCTACCCGATGCTGGGATCGGCACAGGTCCTCCACCTCTTCGCCAGCTACTACCACGACGCCGAGGACCCCGACCATTTGCTCGACCTGGTCGGCCTCTCCGCCGTCCGCCGCACCCCGTGGCGCCGCCTGTCGGGGGGCGAGCAGCAGCGCCTGGCCCTGGCCCTGGCCCTGGTGGGGAAGCCCGAGGTGCTCTTCCTCGACGAGCCCACCGCCGGGGTGGACCCGGAGGGTCGGATCGCCGTGCGCTCCATCATCGCCGACCTGGCCGACCGCGGCATCTGCGTCATCCTGACCACCCACGAGCTGGCCGAGGCCGAGCGGCTGGCCGACAGGGTGGTGATCATCGACCACGGGCGGATGCTGGCCGACGGCACGCCTGCCGCCCTGGCCTCGGGCACCGCCGACGGCTCCATCCGCTTCTCCACCGAGCCGCTGATCGACACCGCCGACCTGGCCACCACCCTCGGCGCGGGCGCCACACTGGAAGAGGAGCGGCCCGGCTTCTACCGCCTGCAGCCGCCGCCGGGCGCGGCCACTCCTGCGGTGGTGGCCACGCTTGCCGGCTGGCTCGCCGAGCGGGACCTGGCCCTGGGCGACCTGCGCACCGGCCAGTCCCTCGAGGAGGCCTATCTGGCCATCACCGGCTCGCGGGAGGCGGCCGACCCAGGGGCGCCAGGGGCTCCCGACGGCCGAGCCGGGCGGGGCTCCCACGGCCTCCGGTCCCGGGGTTCGCGCTGATGCGGCCGCTCGTGGCCCAGTTGCGGGCCGAGGTGACCATGATCTTCACCAACGGGGAGACCGTCTTCCTTACCTTGGGCATCCCGGTGGTGTTCCTGCTGTTCTTCTCGGCGGTGCACGTGCTGCCCACCGGCACCGACCACCCGGTCGACTTCCTCGTTCCGGGCATCCTGGCCCTGGCCATCATGTCGACGGCGATGACCGCCCTCGGCATCGGCACCGGTTTCGAGCGCGGCTACGGCGTCCTCAAACGGCTGGGCTCCACCCCGCTGGGCCGACCCCGCCTGCTGACCGCAAAGATCATCGCCGTCATCGCCGTCGAGCTCCTCCAGGCGGTGGTGCTGGTCGCCGTGGGATACGCCCTCGGGTGGAACCCGGGGGGGGCCGGCGGCGCCCTGGTCGCCGCCGCCGTCCTCGCCATGGTCCTCGGGACCGTCGCCTTCGGCGGCATCGGCCTCGCTTTGGCCGGCACCCTCAAGCCCCTGGTGAACCTGGCCGTGGTCAACGCCCTGTTCGTGATCCTCCTGCTGCTCGGCGGCATGCTCATCCCCTTGGGCAAGCTCCCGGGCTGGTTGGAGGGGATCGCCAAGGTGCTGCCTGCATCCGCCCTGGCCGACGCTCTCCACGGCGCCCTCGGAAACGGCACCCCGGTTTCCACCCGGGACTGGATCGTGCTCGTGGTCTGGGCGGTGGCCATGCCCGTACTCGCCGGGTTGACCTTCCGATGGGAGTAGGCCGGTCGCCGACGGCAGGGCGCCCCGGCGCCCGACCCGGAGCTACCCGGAGGCCCCGGCCAGCCTGTGCAGCCACTGGTCGAGCTGCGGCTGGGTCAACGCACCGATGACGTGCCCGACCACGGTCCCGGACGCGTCGATGAAGAAGGTGTTGGGCTGGCCGTCGAGCCCGTAGAGGGTCGAGGTCACCTGCAGGGTGGTGTCGGCGCCCACCGGGTAGATGATCCCCGACTGCTGCACGAAGGGGACGGCGTTGGAGGGCTGGTCGGCCACGTCCACCCCTACGAACTGGACGGTCGAGCCCTTGGCCTGCTCCGCCTTTGCCGTCTGGGCCAGGAGGGGCGTCTCCTTCTGGCAGGGGGTGCACCACGAGGCGAAGAAGTTGAGCACCACCGGCCGGTTGCGGTCCTTGCCCAGCGCATCGAGGTTGACCGGTGCCCCGCCGAGGAGCGCGGGAAGGGTGAAGTCCGGTGCCACGCTGCCGACCCCGACCACGGGTCCGGAGCTCGAGTCGGGCTTCGAGCCGGTGCCGAGCACCAAGAAAAGGAAGGCGGCCAGTGCGGCGGCAATGATCACGCCGATGGCCAGGGAGCGCAGGCGCCTCGGCGGTCTGCGGACCGCAGCCGGCGGCGTCGGCGGCGACTCCGGGGGCGGAGCGTTCGCGGCCGCGGTGCCGGCCTCGGTCAATGCTTGGTGAAGACGTCGACCGCCATGCATACGAAGAGCAGGGTCAGATAGGTGATCGAGTAGCTGAACAGCTGCATCGCCGCTTTGGGGGTGGCTCGCCGCCACAGGCGCACGGCCAGGCCGATGAACCCCAGGCCGAGGGCACTTGCCGAGACCACGTAGACCAGGCCCAGTGAGGCGACCCAGGCCAGCAGCAGCGACACACCGACCAGGATCACGCTGTAGACCAGGATCTCCTGGGCCGTCCGCTTGAAGGAGGCGACCGCCGGCAGCATGGGGATGTGGGCAGCCTGGTAGTCCTCTTTGTACTTGACCGCCAGTGCCCAGAAGTGGGGCGGCGTCCACACGAAGATGATGGCGAACATCACGATCGGCGTCCACGACAGGCTGTCGGTCACCGCAGCCCACCCCACCAGCACGGGGACCGCTCCGGCGGCGCCGCCGATGACGATGTTCTGGCTACTGGTGCGCTTGAGCCACAGGGTGTAGACGAATACGTAGAAGAGGGTGGCCGAGATGGCCAACACGGCGGAGAGCAGGTTGACCCACGCCCACAGCTCGACGAAGGCCACCACTTCGAGGCTGACGGCGAAGATCAGTGCGTTGCGGGGGGCGACGGCCCCGGTCACCAGCGGCCGCTTGCGGGTCCGGTGCATCAGCTTGTCGATATCCCGGTCCACGAACATGTTGATGGCGTTCGCGCCGCCGGCGGCCAGTGCCCCGCCGAGCAGCGTGGCCAGCATGAGCCACACCGGGGGCAGGCCCCGCTGGGCCACGATCATGGTGGGCAGGGTCGTGATCAGCAGCAGTTCGATGATCCGCGGCTTGGTCAACGCCACATAGGCGCCGAGGCGCGAACTGAGGGAGAGACGGCCCGGAAGGGCCACTGCCGAAATCGCCATTGCGAGCACAATAGTGCGGACGCGGCGCCCGAGCACAGCCTCGGCCTCCAGGAGGCCCCCCGATCGCTCGGGGGGATACCATACGGAGACGGTGACCTCCCTGCGTATCGGCCCTCGCCCGTTCCTCTTCCTCTGCCGGTTCACGCTGGTCACCGTCATGATCAACGTGGCGACGGGGGCGGCCGTCCGGCTTTCCGGCTCGGGCCTGGGCTGCCCCGACTGGCCGACCTGCTCCCGTGACCACCTCACGCCACCGCTGAGCCTGCATGCGCTGCTCGAGTTCGGCAACCGGATGGTCGTGGTGGTGCTGGTCATCGCCTGTGGGGTCACCGCCGTCGCCTCGTTCCTGCGCCGGCCTGCCCGCCGGGACCTCCGGTGGCTGTCCGGTGGCCTCGTCCTCGGGGTCGTCGGCGAGGCGGTGCTCGGGGCCTTCGTCGTCTACAGCCACCTCAACCCCTATGTGGTGATGGTTCACTTCCTGATCGGCATCGCCCTCCTCGCCGTGGCTGTGGTCCTCACCCTCCGGGCCGTGCACGGCCCGGGGCGGGGAACCCTGCAGGTCACCCGCGGCGCCCTGTGGATGACCCGGGCACTGCTGGTGCTGCTGACGATCGCCATCAGCGCCGGGGCGGCCACCACCGGCACGGGACCCCATGCCGGCGGACCCGGCGCCAAGCGCATCCCCCTCCCCCTGAGCGACATGGCCCGCATCCACGCCGAGATCGTGTGGGCCACCGGCCTGCTGCTGCTGGCACTGCTGTGGGTGCTCTGGCGCACCAACGCTCCGGCACGCGTCCAAAACGCCGGGCTCACCGTCCTCGCCGTCATGGTCGCCCAGGGACTCATCGGCTACACCCAGTACTTCACCCACCTCCCGGCGGCGCTGGTCGGGTTCCACGTGGTCGGCGCCACCGTGGTGTGGTCGGTCGCCCTCTGGTTCCACAACTCGCTGTCCTCGCACCCGCCCGACGATGCAGACGCGGTGGGTCCCGGCAGTGCAATGGCGGTGGCGGTGGCGGACGTTCGGTTCGACGACGACCCGAGCGTGGTGCGGGAGCCGGCATGAAGGTCGGGCCGTCGACCGCCATCGGGGCCCGCCAGGCCCAGACCGCCCCGGTGGAGGCCGAGCGCCCGTCGCTCGACGAGTCGCCCGGCACGGACACCCCATGGCTGGTCATCGTGTGGAACGACCCGATCAATCTGATGTCGTTCGTCACCTTCGTCTTTCAGAAGCTCTTCGGCTACTCGAAGGAGAAGGCGACCAAGCTGATGCTGGACGTCCACCACAAGGGGCGGGCGGTGGTTTCCTCGGGAACCCGCGAGCGGGCCGAGCTCGATGTCTACCGGCTCCAGGAGCACGGCCTGTGGGCCACCATGGAACAGTCGAGTTGAGCTCCCCCATCCGTCGGCGACGAGACGGCCGCTACGCCATCCGACTCGATCCCAATGTCCGGGCCGTCCTCGCCAACCTGGCCCAACAGCTGCCCGTCGCCCTCGAGGCACGCGACCCGACCACTCGGAGGCTCTTCCCGCCGGCCTATCCCGGAGCGGCGTTCGAGCAGGCCGAGCAGGAGTACCGGGAGCTGGTCGACACGGCGCTGGTCAACCATCATCGCAAGGCACTCGACGTGCTGGCGGCCACCGCGGATGCGGACACCCTGAGCGAGGAGGAGCTCAACGACTGGTTGGCGGCGGTCGGGTCGTTGCGCCTGGTGTTCGGGACCCGCCTGGACGTCAGCGAGGACATGGTGCCGCCCGACCCCGAGGACCTGGCCGCGGCGGAGTACGGCCTCTACGAGTTCTTGGGCGAGCTCCAGTACCTGATCATCGAGGTTCTCGCCGCCGAACTGCCGGAGCGGGGTCGGCCCGATGGGGCACTGTGATCCCTCTGCTAATCTCCAAAAGCCCTGATCGGGTTTGAGCCCCCATCGTCTAGCGGCCTAGGACGCCGCCCTTTCAAGGCGGTAACACGGGTTCGAATCCCGTTGGGGGTGCCGTATGCCCCAGCGCATTGTTGCTGGTTGGGGACCTGTGGTGCAGTTTGGAGTGCACGCCGGCCTGTCAAGCCGGAGGTCGCGGGTTCAAATCCCGTCAGGTCCGCCACCTCGGTTCGCCGAGGCGAGGTCGGGTAGCTCAGTTGGTAGAGCGCGCGCCTGAAAAGCGTGAGGTCACCGGATCGACGCCGGTCCCGACCACCAGAGAACTCCCCGGTCAGAGCGGTGGCAGCTGGTCGATGGCCCAGGTCAAGCCGCCTGCCGGCAAGGACCCGGCCGAGGGCTCCGGTGCATCGGGTGTGCCCGACCGTCAGGACGTGGGCAGGCAGTAGTAGATGGCGTAGCGCGTCGTGGTCGGAACGTCGTCGCCCGTCGGCTGGGCGACCGAGATGCAGTGCCGCGCTATCCAGACGAGACGCGGGTCGGTCGTCGAGGGCGACTGCAGGACCAGGTGGAACTCGCCGGCACGGATCATCGACCTGATGGTGGTGATCGAGGGCTCCGGGATGGTGCCGGTGTAGCCCCCGATGGGCAGCACCTCCTGCCCGCTCACGAAGATGAACGGGGCGGCCAGCGCGGATGTTTCGGTGGCCATGAGGTAGGGCGCTCCTCGGCGTGCCTGTTCCAGACGGGGTAGCAGCTTTGCCGTGGCGGACGTCACCCCGAAGAACGCACGGACCCCGTAGGTGACCGCAACCGGTTGGAACGGGGTGTCAAACGGGCCCAGGCGATCGGCGGCAATCGAGGCCGAGGCCACTGTCGGGACGAGCAGAACCGCTACCAGCGCGGCGGCGAGGCTCGTCGGGAGGAGTCGAGTGGGCGCAGCGCTCCACCACGAGATGGCCAGGGCAACGCCGGCGGCGGCTCCGAGTGCGAGCACTCCGGGTGCCAACCATCCGGGCAGGCCCGTTCCGGTCACCGGCAGGAGCCACGCCGCATAGGTGACGGAGAGCAGAACGGTTGCCACCACGGCAGTTCGGACCCCGATCGAGTGGCGCCTCCTCCAGGCCAGCACCGACCCGGAGGCGATCAACCCGGCGATCGGTGGCGAGAGAGCTGCCGTGTAGTAGGAGTTGATGCTCGAGCTGAAGCTGAAGGTGCCGCCAAGCGCGAACAACCAGGTCCCCCACAACACGAAGCCCGCCCGCGTGGTGTCGCCCCTCGGATTCCGCCAGGTCTCGGCGAGACCGGCGACGAGAGCGACGAGGGCGGCCGGGAGCAGCCATCCGATGTCCCTCCCGAACGAGCCGGTGAGCAGCCGATCCCATGCAGCAGGGGGTGGGTTCGGGATTCTGATGCCGATGGACCGGGTGAGCAGCTGGTTGGGGGACGCCTGGTCGAGGCGTCCAACACCGTTGTAGACGAAGACCTGCTGGAAGAGCGAGTTGTTCTGGCTTCCGTCAACGTACGGGCGCGTCGAGGCGGGGGTCAGCGTCACCACTGTCATCCAACTCAACGACACCACCGCAGCAGCGATGCCCATCGCGCCGATGCGCACCAGCTTGCGCCGCCGGGTCCCTGCCGCAGCAACGAGGTAGACGAGCGCGAGCGCGGGGAGGACGATCCACGCCTCGACCATCTTCGCCTGGAACGCAAGGCCGACCCAGAACCCTACGAGGAGGGTGCTCGACCACCGGCCCGCCGTCACGGCGACAACCGCCGAGTCGGCAGCCAGCAAGAGGAGCAGGACCATGAGGCTGTCGGAGATGTTGCCCCGGTTGAGGGCCACCGTTGCCGGCGAGAGCGCAAGGACGATGGCGGCGAGGAGGCCGGCGACCGGACCGCACAACCGGCGGACGATCCGGTACAGAACGAGAACCGAGAGCACGCCTTCGACCACCTGGGGCAGGACGATGGCCCACGTGTGGAGACCGAACATCCGGACGGAGAGAGCCTGAATCCAGAACGCTCCCGGCAGCTTGTCCAGGGTCACCGTTCCCGCCGGGTCGAAGGCGGCAAAGAAGAAGTTGTGCCAACTCATCGACATGCTTCGCACCGCGGCGGCGTAGTACCCCTCGAGGTAGGTGCCGGCTCGCCACGCATACAGGACCGCAGACACCAGGGCGACGGCCAAGAGCATCGGGCGAGCCCACCGGGGCTGGTCTGCCGGGGAGAACCAGAATGCAACGCGACGCCGCCATGTCGGACCTGTCGACGTGACCGCAACGGAGCCTGCGGGAGCGTCTCCTGCGGTCACGAACGTTCCGATACTCGCCTGTGGCCCGATCGCTCGCCAGACCCGACGGCGAGACCGATCTCCTCGGGACTCGGCGCCGGCTCCTCGGGGAACTCCACCGATCCATCTTCTCATCGGGGATCGCCACCCGTCCCCACCTCCGGTGACCAACTCGACGGCTTCGTCGGCAGCCTGCAGGACGAGCGCAGGGTGCACACTGGTCGGATGCGCCTCTTCGTGGCGGTGGACCCGCCCGAGCCGGTCGTCGGGCTCCTCCGGTCGCTTGCCCGTCCCGGCCTGGCGGTCCTGCGGTGGACGGAACCGGCCCAGTGGCACGTGACGCTGCGGTTCCTCGGCCAGGTGGACGACCCGGCCGCTGTGGTGGCCGCCCTGGCAGGCATCACCGACCGCCCCGGCGGTGGTGCGGTGGAGGCCCGCCTCGGGCCGGCCACGGCGTGGTTCCCCGGCGGCCGCGTCCTGCAGGTCCCAGTGGACGGGCTCGACGGACTGGCCCGCGCGGTGCACGATGTCACGGCTCCCTGGGGTCCGGCCGATGAGTCCGCCTTCGCCGGCCATCTCACCCTCGCCCGGACCAGGGGGCGGGCGCGCGGGCCGGGCGCCCTGGCCGGCACGCCGGTGGCCGCCCGGTTCGAGGTCACCGAGGTGGTGCTCTATGCAACGAGGCCCGGGTCGGGCGGGTCCATCTACGAAGCCCTGGTGACCGTCCCGCTCGGCTCGGCCGACCGGGGATGATGCCCGTCGGGGCAGGCCTTCCCGCTCCCCCGGGAGGCTTCTCCCCCGAGGAGACGACCCGGCGGAGCGTCGCCACCTTCAAGGCAGCGGCGGGCCGGGCGGCGCCGGGAACAACCACACCTCGGCGAGAACCCTTGACATCGTGAGTATTGCGATATATCGTGATTGCACGTGAGCAGTCTCGATAGACAGCTTCGCAAGCCATGGGGCGGTCGTCCGACCGATCCCGACACACGACACAAGGAGATTCATCTGATGCACGGACACAAGAGACACGACGACACACAAGCCACCCGCTTCGGCTCGGGTTCCCCCGGTCGGGGCGACCGCTTCGGCGGCGCCACCGGATCCCGGGGCAGCGGACGCGGGAGGGGGCGCGGCCGACAGGACGGCTTCGGCCGGCACGGGGGCTTCGGCCCGGGATTCGGCGGCCCGATGTTCGGGCGCGGACCCAAGGTGGGGCGCGGCGACGTGCGGGCGGCGACCATCGCCCTGCTGGCAGAGGAGCCGATGCACGGCTACCAGATCATCACCGAGCTCACCGAGCGGAGCAGCGGGGTGTGGCGGCCCAGCCCCGGCTCGGTCTACCCCACCCTTCAGGCCCTCGAGGACCAGGGGCTGGTGACCGCCGACAAGTCGGAGGGACGCCGGGTGTTCAGCCTGACCGACGACGGCCGGGCCGAGGCGGACGCCGCCGGCGACGGACCGGCACCGTGGGAGGACGCGGCCCGGGGTGCGGACCGCTCACTGGTCGACCTCCGCGGCCTGATGTTCGAGGTCGGTGCGGCCATCATGCAGGTGGGCCGGGCCGGAAGCGAGCAGCAGATCAAGGCGGTGGGCGAGATCCTCACCGACACCAGGCGCAAGATCTACCTGGTGCTGGCCGACGGCGCCTCGGCGGCCGGCGGCGGGACGACGGAGGACCCGGAGGCCCGCCCGGGATCGTGACCGGGGGTGCCGGTCAGGCGCCTTCGTAGTCGAACCCGAGGTCGGGCGCCGTCAACAGGGCACGGAAGGGGATGCCCTCGGCAGCAGCCAGCGCACCGGCCGTTCCGCCCCGGTCCACGATGGCCACCAGCAGGACGGGGACGGCGCCGGCCTCGACCACCGCGTGGGCAGCCTCGAGGAGCGAGGTCCCCCGGGTGACGGTGTCCTCGGTCACCACCACCCGGTCACCGGGGTCGAGCGCACCGGCGATGCGCCCACCCCCGCCGTGGTCCTTGGCCTCCTTGCGGACGCTGAACGCCTTCAGCATGCGCCCCGATGCTGCCGCCACCCCGGCGGTGACGAAGGCCACCGGGTCGGCCCCCATGGTCAGGCCGCCGATGGCGGTGGCATCGTCGGGGATGACCGAGAGCACCCCGTTGGCCACCAGCAGCATGGCCTCGGGCCGGCACACCGTCTGCTTCGAGTCGATGAACCAGCTGCTGGTGCGCCCCGACTTGAGCACGAAGTCGCCGCGCCTGACCGAATGCTCCAGCAGATGGGTGCGGAGGAGCTCGAATTCGGTCGGGGGGAGTGAGCCGCTCATCGCTCCTGGTCCGGCCCACCGTCGGTGCCGGGCCAGAAGCCTGGGCCGACCAACTCCACGCCGGGTTCGCCCTCCTCCACCCGGCCGACGATCACCGGGGCCAGGCCCGCTGTCCCCAGGGCCTCGAGTGCGTCACCGGCACTGGCCGCGCCGACCACCAGGACCATGCCCAACCCCAGGTTGAACACCCGGGCCATCTCCTCGTCGGACACGCGGCCCAGGCGCCGGATCTCCCCGAAGAGGGCGGGGACCTCCCACGAACCGCGCTCGAGAACCGCCCGCGTGCCGTCGGGCAGGGCACGGGGGATGTTGCCCTCGAACCCGCCCCCGGTGATGTGGGCGGCGGCGTGGACCTCGGCGGCGGCAATGGCGGCGCGCACCGCCGGGGTGTAGATCACCGACGGCCGGATCAGCTCGTCGGCCAGCGTGGTCGTCGCACCCGGCCAGGCCGGGCCGTCGAACGGGAGGCCTGCCCGCTCGAGCAGCACGTGGCGGGCGAGGGTGTAGCCGTTGGACCGCAGTCCGGGCGAGGGCAGGCCGATCAGCACATCGCCGGCACCCACCCGGGAGGACCCGAGGATCCCGTCGCGCTCGACTACCCCGACCGCGAACCCCACCAGGTCGAACTCGCCCGGCTTCATGATCCCCGCGTGCTCCGCCATCTCGCCGCCGAGCAGGGTGGCACCCACCTGGCGGCACCCTTCGGCCACGCCCGACACCAGCTCGGCCATCTGGGACGGCTCCACGCTGCCGGTCGAGATGTAGTCCAGGACGAACAGCGGTTCGGCACCCTGGCAGACCAGGTCGTCCACGCACATGGCCACCAGGTCGATGCCGATGGTGTCGAGCCGACCGAGGACCTGGGCCACCGCCGCCTTCGTGCCCACCCCGTCGGTGGAGGCCACCAGCACCGGTTGCCGGTAGCGGTCGGCACCAAACGCGAACAGTCCGCCAAAATCGCCCAACCCGCCGAGCACCTCGGGGCGCAGGGTGGACGCCACCATGGGGCGGATCAGGTCGACCGCCCGCTCGCCGGCATCGATGTCGACGCCGGCCGACGCGTAGGTGACCGGGTCGGAGGGGGAAGCGGGATCGGGGGGAGGGGGTGGTGCGTCCGAACCCAGCCCGGTCACCCCTGGGCCCCGCGAGAGGCGCCGCTCAGCGCGGGCCGGGCGGCGATGTCGACGACGACGGGCACCGGCACCGGGTAGCTCCCGGTGAGGCAGGCGTCGCAAAACCCGGCACCGGGGGCATCGATGGCCCGCACCAGGTGCTCGAGGGTCAGGTACTCCAGCGAGTCGACATTGAGGAACTCGACGATCTCCTCGAGGGTCTTGATCGACGCCAGCAGCTCGGTGCGGTCGGGGGTGTCGATGCCGTAGTAGCAGGGCCACTTGAACGGCGGCGAGGAGATGCGCAGATGCACCTCGGTGGCCCCGGCCTCCCGCAGCATGACCACCATGGCCCGGGTGGTCGTGCCCCGGACGATCGAGTCGTCGACCACGATGACCCGCTTGCCGGCGATGTTCTCCCGCAGGGGGTTGAGCTTCCGGCGCACCCCGTTGGCCCGCTCGGCCTGGGTCGGGGCGATGAAGGTGCGCCCGATGTACCGGTTCTTCACCAGACCCTGGCCGTAGGGGATCCCCGAGGCCACCGCATAGCCCTCGGCGGCCGGCACGCCCGAGTCGGGGACGCCCATCACCAGGTCGCCGGCGATCGGCGCCTGGGTGGCCAGCAGCTGGCCCATTCTCCGGCGGGCGCCGTGCACCTCGTTCCCGTAGAGGGTCGTGTCGGGCCGGGCGAAGTAGACGAACTCGAAGATGCAGAGCTTGGGGTCGAGGCGCTCCACCGGGAAGGGACGCTCGGAGCGCACCTCCTTGCCGTCGATCACCACCATCTCGCCGGGCTCGAGCTCACGGATGAAGGTGGCGCCGATCACGTCGAGCGCCGGCGACTCCGAGGCCAGGACCCAGCCCATCTCGAACTCGTCGGTGGCCTCGAGCCGGCCCAGACACAACGGGCGGAAGCCGTTGGGGTCGCGGACGCCGATCAGCCGGTCGGCGTCGAGGAGCACGAAGGAGAACGCCCCTTCCACCGCGGGCAGCACCGAGAGCAGCGCTCGCTCCAGGTCGTCGACGTGCTCGGCACGGGTCCGTTCGGGGAGGTCGGGAGGGAAAGCCTGGCCTAGCAGCTCGGCCACCAGGTCGCTGTCCGAGGAGACCAGCCCGGGGAGCATGCCGGCCGACTCACCCAGCTCCGCGGTGTTGGTCAGGTTCCCGTTGTGGCCCAGCGCGAACCCGGCCCGCCCCACGCCGCGGAAGACCGGCTGGGCATGGATCCAGTCGCTGGAGCCGGCCGTCGAGTACCGGGTGTGGCCGATGGCCAGGTGGCCCCGGAGGCCGGAGAGCTTGCGCTCGTCGAACACCGTGGTGACCAGGCCCATGTCCTTCATCACCGTGATGGCGTCGCCGTCGCTGACGGCCATGCCGGCCGACTCCTGGCCCCGGTGCTGGAGGGCATAGAGGCCATCGAAGACCAGATGTGCGACCGATCGCCCCGGGGCATAGACCCCGAAGACTCCGCACGCTTCCTTGGCCTCCATCATCCGTTGGTCACCGCACACACCGGGGGTCGTCGGGCTTGTCGGCGCGGACGAGCCTGCAAGGACCCGGACCGCTCACTGCCATCCTAGTGCCGACGGCCGAATGTCCGTCGAGCCCGGGTGCGGAGCACATGCCCGGGGCGCCCGATAGCGTCACCGGCGATGATCGACCTCCACACCCACTCCTCCGTGTCGGACGGCACCGACCCCCCCGAGCGCATCGTGGAGCTGGCCGCCGAGGCCGGGTGCAGTGCGGTGGCCCTCACCGACCACGACTCCCTGGCCGGGACCGGTGAGGCCCGCGACCGGGCCGAACAGCTCGGGATCAGGTTCGTCCCCGGTTGCGAGATCTCGTGCCACCCGGTGGCGGTCGGCGGCGTGCACGTGCTCGTCTACTTCGTGGAGGACGACGGCGGCCCGCTCGTCGAGGAGCTGGGCCGCCTGCGGAACGACCGCCACGAGCGCAACCTCGCGCTCGCCGAGCGGCTGGCCGCCCTCGGCGTGCCGGTCACCTACGACATGGCGGTGGCCGAGGCCGGCACCGAGTCGGGCGTCGGACGGCCGCACTTCGCCGCCGCCATGGTGGCCGTCGGCGCCGCCGCATCGGTCGAGGACGCATTCGACCGCTACCTGGCCAACGGCGGCCCCGCCTACGTCCCCAAGGCGCGCCTTTCCGGTCCGGATGTCGCCCGGCTGGCCCGGGCATCGGGAGGCGTGGCGGTCCTCGCCCACCCCTACAGCACGGGGCTCGAGGGGCCCGAACTGGCCCGACTGGTCGGCGAGCTGGCCGGGGCCGGGTTCGCCGGCATCGAGGCCACCTACGGCCGCTACTCCCCCCGCCAGCGCCAGGAGCTGGGCAACCTGGCCCGGCGATTCGACCTGGTGGCGACGGGCGGCTCGGACTACCACGGGACCATCAAGCCCGACCTCCGGGTGGGTACCGGCCAGGGAGACCTCAAAGTGCCCGACAGCGTGCTGGCCGAGCTCGAGGCCCGCCGGCCCGGCGGCTGACCCGGTCGGACCGCGGCTGCGGTCGGGGGGTCGACGCTGGTGTCAGAGGGTCGACGCGGGAGCCAGCCCGTCGAGGAGCGACGGGAGCCGGCTGCGCCACGACTCGGTGGCCTCGGCCACGCCCAGGTCGACCAGGCCGTCGACGACGATCCGGTCCCCTCCGGTGGTGCCGAGCACTCGGAACCCGACACCGGCCTCGGCGGCGCGGGAGACCAGCTCGGTCCGCTCGGTGGTGCACACCACCACGCGGGACGGTGCCTCGGTGAAGAGCTCGTGGTGGTCGCCGATCCCGCTGACCTGCAGGCCGACGCCCGAGCGCACCGAAAGCTCGGCCAAGGTCACCCCGAGGCCTCCTCCCGACACGTCGTGGATGCCGTCCACCAGGCCGCCTCCACCGGCCACGGCTTCGGCGACCAGCGCGGCCACGAACCCGACCAGGCGCCCGTGGCCGTCGAGGTCCAGCGGCGACAGTGTCCCGTTTCGGTGGCCGCGGCACTCGGTCGCCCAGCGCGACCCTCCGAGCGAGGGCGGGTGCCGGCGACTGCCCGAGGCGCCCACGCCGGCATCGAGCAGCACCAGCGCGCCACCGTCGACCAGGGTGACCCCGGGAGGACGGGCGGCCAGTACCTCGATCAGCCCGAGGGCGCCGATGACCGGGGTCGGATCGATGTCGACACCGAAACTCTCGTTGTAGAGGCTGACGTTCCCCCCGATGACCGGGAGGCCCAGGGCCAGGCAGGCCTCGCTCATGCCGTCGATGGCCTCGGACAGCTGCCACATCACCTCGGGGTGCTCGGGGTTTCCGAAGTTGAGGCAGTTGACCACCGCCTTGGGGGTGGCCCCGGCGCAGGCGATGTTGAGTGCGGCCTCGGCCACCGTGGCCGCCGTGCCGGCGCGCGGATCGATGGCGCACCAGGTCGGGTTGGAGTCGGTGGTGAGGGCCAGGCCCCGCTCCGAGGGGGGCAGACCCGGCGCAGCCAGGCGGAGGACGGCGGCATCCCCTCCCGGCCCTTCGGCCGTGTTGAGGAAGAGCTGGTGGTCGTACTGCCGGTAGACCCACGAGGGATCCGACAGCAGCGCCAGGACGTCCTGGCCACAGTCGACAGGCGCCCGAAGCGCGCCGGGGTCGTCCGCGGCACGGGCCTCGTGGTCGGCCGGCCGGGCCATCGGCCGGTGGTAGAGGGGCGCCTCCTCGCTGAGGGCCGCTGCCGGCACGTCGCCCAGCACGTCCCCGTCGAAGCCGTCCAGGATCCGGAGTCGCCCCGGGCCGTCGGCCGGGGGCTCGGTCACCTTGCCCACCACCGCCGAGCGCACCTCCCACCGGCGGCACACTTCTTCGACCCGGGCCAGGTCCCCGGGGGTGACGATGGCCAGCATCCGCTCCTGGCTCTCGGAGGTCATCACCTCGTAGTCGACCATCCCCGGCTCGCGCCGGGGCACTGCCGACACGTCGACGTCCATCCCCACGCCGCCCCGGGCGGCGGTCTCCGAGGTGGCGCACACCAGGCCGGCACCGCCCAGGTCCTGGATGCCCACGACCAGCTTGGCGTCGAGCAGCTCCAGGCAGGCCTCGATGAGCCGCTTCTCCTCGTAGGGGTCGCCGACCTGGACACTGGGCCGCTTGGCCGCCTCCTCCTCTGCGCTCTCCCCCCCGAACCCGGCGGACGCCAGCACGCTGACCCCGCCGATCCCGTCCCGGCCGGTGGAGGAGCCGAGCAGCACCGCCAGGTTCCCTGCTCCCGACGCCTGGCCGAGCACCAGGCGCTCGGTGGGCAGCACCCCCATGCACAACACGTTGACGAGCGGGTTCTGGGCGTAACAGGAGTTGAAGGTGAGCTCGCCCCCCACCGTGGGCACGCCCACCGAGTTCCCGTACCCGGAGATGCCGGACACCACCCCTTCGATCAGCCACTGCTGGCGGACGTCACGCGGATCGCCGAAGAACAACGGGTCCATCACCGCGATGGGCCGGGCCCCCATGGTGAAGATGTCCCGCAGGATCCCCCCCACCCCGGTGGCCGCGCCCTGGTAGGGCTCGATGGCCGAGGGGTGGTTGTGGCTCTCGATGCGGATGGCCACCGCGATCCCGTCACCGGCATCGATGACCCCGGCATTTTCGCCGGGCCCGACCAGCACGTGGGGGCCCTCGGTGGGCAGGCGCTTGAGGTGGACCCGCGACGACTTGTACGAGCAGTGCTCGCTCCACATGACCGCGAACAGGGCAAGCTCGAGGTGGTTGGGGGGGCGGCCGAGGATGGCCTCGACCTCGTCGCGCTCGCCATCGGTGAGGCCCAACGCCCGATGGAGCGGCTCGCCCCCCTCGCCCGTTCCGCCGTGGCCTTGTCCTCCACGTTCATCCATCGCGCCGAGCGTACCTGCGTTGCGTACGCGCCTCGTATGGCCTGCGGCCACGTCCGGGGATCGACCTCCCGGCATGGAGGGGATGGCCCGGTCCGACCCGGTGACCTCTCCGTGTCGGCCGATGCGGCCTGTGCTTGAATCGCCTTCGGCGGAGGAAGTCGAATCTGACGTGCAGGTTTGCTGTCCGCGGGAGGTTCGACATGAGGGGCGGAAGACCCGGCGACAGGCGCATCGGCCCGGCCCTGGTGGGGGTGATCGTGGCCGCGGTCGTCGGCTGCGCCCCCCTGCTGCTCGTCCCCACCACCTCCGCCGCGGCCTCGGCGGGCGTGGTGGCCGGCCAGCCTGTCGCCTTCGGGACCGCCGGAAGCTACGGATCGGCCCCCGCCGGCGGGCTGGTCGCACCAGTGGTAGCCATGACGGCCACGCCGAGCGGCCACGGCTACTGGATGGCGGCTGCAGACGGGGGGGTCTTCGCCTTCGGAGACGCGTCGTTCTTCGGTTCGACCGGAGCGCAGCGCCTCAACCGCCCGGTGGTGGGGATGGCGGCCACGCCGAGCGGAACGGGCTGCTGGCTGGTGGCCTCCGACGGGGGGGTCTTCGCCTTCGGAGACGCGTCGTTCTTCGGTTCGACCGGAGCGCAGCGCCTCAACCGCCCGGTGGTGGGGATGGCGGCCACGCCGAGCGGAACGGGCTACTGGCTGGTGGCCTCCGACGGGGGGGTCTTCGCCTTCGGAGACGCGTCGTTCTTCGGTTCGACCGGCGCGCAGCCCCTCAACCGCCCGGTGGTGGGGATGGCGGCCACGCCGAGCGGAACGGGCTACTGGCTGGTGGCCTCCGACGGGGGGGTCTTCGCCTTCGGAGATGCCCCGTTCCTGGGGTCGATGGGCGGCCAGCCCCTCAACCGCCCGGTGGTGGGGATGGCGGCCACGCCGAGCGGAACGGGCTACTGGCTGGCGGCCTCCGACGGCGGGATCTTCAACTTCGGAGATGCCCCGTTCCTGGGGTCGATGGGCGGCCAGCCGATCGCCGACCCGATCGGCGCCATCGTGGCCACCCCGGACGGGCAGGGGCTGTGGCTGCTGCCCGTGCCGCCGGGCCCGGTCCGAGGGCCGAACCTTGCCGGCGTCGTCATCTCCAACCTGTCGGACATTCCCGGCAACGTCTACCCGAAGGGCACCAAGGTGGCGGCCCTGACCTTCGACGACGGGCCCTCACCGGTGTACACCACCCAGATCCTGCAGGTGCTGACCGCGGCGGACGTCCCGGCCACCTTCCAGATCATCGGCGAGCTGGGCGCGGCCTGGCCGAACCTCCTCGCCCAGGAGGCCGCCGACGGGATGACCCTGACCAACCACACCTGGACCCACACCGATCTGACCCGACTGAGTCCCGCCGGATGGCCCGGTGAGGTGGACAGGACCACCAACCTGATCACCTCGGTAACCGGACAGCCGGTGAAGTGCCTTCGACCGCCATACGGCGACACCGACGCGTCGGTCCTCTCCCAGCTCGCCCGGCGCTCATTGGGCGAACTCATGTGGGATGTCGACCCTTCCGACTACCTGCGGCCGGGCACCGCGGTGATCGTGAACCGGGTGCTCTCCGCCCTCCACCCCGGGGCGATCATCGTCCTGCACGATGGTGGTGGCGACCGGTCCCAGACGGTGGCAGCCCTTCCGGCGATCATCGGCGGGATCCGAGCGGCCGGGTACACACTGGTATCCGTGTGCAACTGATCGGGATCGTCAGGGCAGCCCAGGCGAATGGCCGGCCCTCGGATCGGATGGGGCTGGCGAATGGACCGCCACCAGGGGCCTGGCCGCGGACAAAAGGCGCCTCCTGCTTTTCAGACGAGTCCGGGCCGGATCGATCCCTGATGATCCAAATCGGCGCGGGGAGATCGGTGCGTGCAGGGCAACCGGGAGAAACTATTTGCCCCATATGGAGAACTCTGGGATGCTCTCCCCATGGCTTCTCCTACTCCGACGAAATCGCGTAAAAAAACCTCCATGTCCGACGCCCACAAAGCGGCATTGGCCAAGGGTCGCGAGGAAGGGCGCATCGTGCGCCAGTACCTCGAGGCCCTCGAGTCGACCAAGCCCCGCCGGGGCCGCAAGCGGACACCGGACTCGATCCGCCGTCGCCTGACCGCCATCGAGGCCGCCCTGCCCACGGCCGATCCGCTCTCGCGCCTGCACCTGGTCGAGGAGAAGCAGCGGCTCGAGGCCGAGCTGTCCCATAGTGGGGACACAGTGGACCTGGCCGCCCTGGAGAAGAGCTTCGTGAAGGTGGCCCGCCTCTACGGCGAGCGCAAGGGAATCTCCTACTCGGCCTGGCGGACCGTGGGCGTCAGCGCCTCCGTGCTGCAGCAGGCGAAGATCCCCCGCACCCGAAGCTGAGCCCACCGGGGCCGGCGTCGGCCGGGAACACCCCGGCCCCGGTCGCCCCGCACCCCTTCCCCCGGACCCCCGTCAGGCAGGTGTCGCCCCCACCGGGGACGCCGCCGACGTGAGCAGCGCGGACAGCAGCACCGTGCCGTCGACCGAGCCCAGCAGGGGGTCGGAGGCCCGTTCGGGATGGGGCATGAGCCCGACCACGTTGCGGGCGTGGTTGCAGACCCCGGCGATGTCGTCGACCGAGCCGTTGGGGTTGTCCACGTAGCGCACCACCACCCGGTCCTCGGCCCGCAGCTCGGCCAGGGTGTCGGCGTCGCAGGTGTAGTTGCCCTCGAAGTGGTTGATGGGGATGCGCAACTCGGTGCCCACCGGCACGCCGGCAGTCAGCACGCAGTCCCCGGTCTCCACCCGGATCACCACGGTGGCGCACACGAACCGCAGGCCCCGGTTCTTCTGGAGCGCCCCGGGAAGCAGCCCGGCCTCGCACAGCACCTGGAAGCCGTTGCAGATGCCCACGACCGGCCCACCGTCGGCCGCGAACCGCCCCACCGCATCCATCACCGGGGAGAATCGAGCGATGGCCCCCGGCCGGAGGTAGTCGCCGTGGGCGAACCCGCCCGGGAGGATCAGGGCGTCGTACCCGGCGACCGACGTGTCGCCGTGCCACACCAGGTCGGCCGAGGCGCCGAGGCGCTCGACGGCGAGGATGGCATCGTGTTCGCAGTTGGTGCCCGGGAAGATGACCACGCCGATCCGGACACCCATCAGATCACGGCTCCCGCCGCGTGGACCGTCACCGACGACTCCTCGATGACCGGGTTGGCCAGCAGCCGGTCGGCCACCACTGTGGCCTGGGCCAGCGCGTCGGTCTCATCCGCCGCGGAGATGTCGAACCAGAATGCCTTGCCGGCACGCATCCCGGACACGCCCGACAGGCCCAGGGCGGGCAGAGCCCGTTCGATGGTCGCCCCCTGGGGATCGGCGATGCCCTCGCGCAGGCGCACCTCCACCAGCACCGAGAAGCGTTCCGAGGAGGCCATCATCACGCACCGTACCAGTCACCCAGGAAGCGTCCGCAGACCCGCTCGTAGGCATCGACGTACCGGGTGGAGGTGGCCGACACGATCTCGTCGGGAAGCGAGGGGGGTGGCGGCTGCTTGTCCCACGGCTGGGCCTCGAGCCAATCGCGCAGGGGCTGCTTGTCGAAGGAGGGCGGGTTGGTGCCCGGGGCGCAGTCGTCGGCCGGCCAGAAGCGCGACGAGTCGGGGGTGAGCACCTCGTCGCAGATGGACAGCTCCCCGTCGATGAACCCGAGCTCGAACTTGGTGTCGCAGATCACGATCCCCTGCTCCTCGGCCCGGGCCGCCGCCCGGGCGTAGGCGGCCAGGCACAGCTCGGCGGCGGCCTCGGCGGCCTCCCTGCCCACCAGGTCGACGGCCTCGGCCATGCCGATGTTGAGGTCGTGGCCCAACACCGCCTTGGTGGACGGGGTGAAGATCGGCTCGGGCAGCCGGTCTGCGTGGCGGAGTCCGGCCGGCATGGCCATCCCGTGGACGGTCTGGGTGCGCTCGTACTCCTTGTACGCCGAGCCGGACAGGTAGCCGCGCACGATGCACTCGATGTCGAGCATGTCGGCCCGCCTGACCAGCATGGCCCGCCCGGACAGCTCCTCGAGGCCCCCGGGCAGCGCCGCCGCCCCCTCGGGGAACTCGGCGGCATCCGCGCTGATCAGGTGATTGGGGGCCAGGTCGGAGAGCTCCTCCAGCCAGTAGGCGGTCATGGCGGTGAGCACCCTTCCCTTGTCGGGGATGGGCTCGTCCATGATCACGTCGAAGGCGGAGATCCGGTCGGAGGCCACCATCAGCAGCCTGCCCTGACCGGCGTCGTAGAGCTCACGGACCTTGCCCGACGAGAGAAGGGTCAACGGGGTGTCGGACGGTGGGGTCATGGTGCAAGCTCCTCCAGGGCGTCGGTGAACCGGTGGACGTGGCGCAGAGTGCGGGAGAGGTCGAAGGCGTCGTCGAGGGCGGCGGCCGACAGGGTGACCTCGGGGTCCTCGTCGAGCACCTGGCGGAAGGAGCGACCCCCCTCCCAGGCGGCCCGGGCGTCCCGCTGCACGATGCGGTAGGCCGCGTCGCGGCTGAGGCCGCCACTGACCAGGGCCAGCAGGACGGACTGGCTGAACACCAGTCCGTGGCTGCCTTCGGTCAGCGTGGCCAGGGCCCGTTCGGGGTGGATCACCAGCCCTTCGACCAGTCCCTTCGTCTTCTGCAGCATGTAGAGGGCCAGCATGCTGGCGTCGGGGAGCACCACCCGCTCCACCGAGCTGTGCGATATGTCGCGCTCGTGCCACAGAGCGACGTCCTCGAGGCCGGCGGACAGGTAGCCGCGCAGGACGCGGGCCAGGCCGCACAGCCGTTCGGAGAGGATCGGATTGCGCTTGTGGGGCATGGCCGAGCTCCCCTTCTGCCCCGGCTTGAACGGCTCCTCCACCTCCCCGAGCTCGCTGCGGGCCATGTGGCGCACCTCGGTGGCGATCTGCTCGATGGTGGCGCCCACCGAGGCGCAGGCGTACAGGTACTCGGCATGGCGGTCGCGGGCCACCACCTGGGTGGCCGGGGTGGGCGTGAGGCCCAGAGCGTGGCAGACATGGCCCTCCACCCGCGGGTCGATGTTCGAGTAGGTGCCCACCGCCCCCGACAACTTGCCCACTGCCACCCGGTGGCGGGCGGCCCGCAGGCGCTGGAGATCGCGGTCGGCCTGCAGGGCCCACAGCGAGAACTTGGCCCCGAAGGTGGTCGGCTCGGCGTGCATCCCGTGCGTCCGTCCGGTCACCGGGATGTCGATGCACTCCACGGCCCTGGCCTTCAGTGCCCGGACCAGCTGGGAGCACGCCTCGATGAGCAGGTCCGAGGCGCGGGTCAGTGTGGCGCACAACGCGGTGTCCACCACGTCGGAGGAGGTGAGGCCGTAGTGGATCCACGAGCCCTCGGGCTGGCCGATGGCCGCCTGCACCACGTCGACGAAGGCGGCGACGTCGTGGTCGGTGACCCGCTCGCGCTCGGCCACCGCGTCGACGAAGGCGCCGTCGATGTGGGGGGCCCCGGACCGGCAGGCGGCGGCGGCTTCGGCCGGCACGTCACCCACCTCGACCCAGCCGTCGGTGGCCAGCAGCTCCACCCGCAGCCACATGGCGAACCGGGCCTCGTCCGAGAAGAGCTCGGCCATCTCCTGGGGTGCGTAGCGCGGGATCACTGCGAGACCTCCTCCTTGGCGGCTGGCGTCGATGCGCCGGACCCGTCCGGTGCCGGTCCCGCCGTGGCGGACAGGGCGATGTCGGACCTGAGGTGCATCCCCGGCCAGTCGATGGCGTCCACCGCCCGGTAGGCGCGCCTGCGGGCGTCAGCGATGGTCGGCCCGAGGGCGGTGACGCCGAGCACCCTGCCGCCGGCGGTCACCAACGTGCCCTCCGGGGCGCCGGTGGCGAGTGCGGTGCCGGCGTGGAAGACGGTGACCCCCTCGACGGCGGCGGCATCGCCCAAGCCGGTGATGACGTCGCCGGTCCGTGGTGCGTCGGGATACCCTTCCGACGCCAGTACCACGCAGACAGCCGCGTCCGGTGCGAACCTGGGCACGGTGATGAGGGCGCCGGATGCCGCCTCGGCCAGCAGGGCGGCCAGGTCGCCCTCGTAGCGGGGCAGCAGCACCTGGGTCTCGGGGTCACCGAACCGCACGTTGAACTCGAGCACCTTCGGGCCGTCCGGCGTGAGCATCAGGCCGGCGTAGAGCACGCCGCGGTACTCGATGCCCCGTGACCGCAGTGCGGCCACCAGCGGGGCCACCGCGCTGTCCACCAGCCTTCGGACCATGGCGTCGTCGACCGAGGGGACCGGCGAGTACGCGCCCATCCCGCCGGTGTTGGGGCCGTCGTCGTGGTCGTCGCGGCGCTTGAAGTCCTGGGCCGGGGCCAGGGCGGCCAGGCGCTCGCCGTCGCACAGCACCAGTAGCGAGCACTCGGGGCCGACCAGCCCCTCCTCGACCACCACCCGGCGGCCGGCCTCCCCGAAGGCGTCCCCGGAGAGCTTGGCGTCGACGTCGGCCTCGGCCTCGGCCAGTGAGTCGGTGACCAACACACCCTTGCCGGCGGCCAGCCCGTCGGTCTTGACGACCCAGGGGCCGGGCAGCGCGCCCAGGAAGGCCTTGGCCTCGGCCGGGTCGCCGAACACGCCGAAGCGGGCGGTGGGCACGCCGGCCTCGGCCAGCATCTCCTTCATGAAGGCCTTGGAACCCTCCAGCCGGGCCCCCTCGGCGCCCGGCCCGAAGACCAGCCTGCCCGACGACCGCAGCCGGTCGGCCAGTCCGTCCACCAGCGGGGCCTCGGGGCCGATCACGAAGAGGTCCGCCTCGATCTCCTCGGCCGGGGTGTCCACGCTGGTGATCGTGTGACCCTCGAGCGTCGTCCCGGTGATGCCCGGGTTGCCCGGGGTCACCACCACGTCGGCGGTCCGCCCCAGGACGACGGCCAGGGCGTGCTCGCGGCCCCCGGAGCCGACCACGCAGACCGTCCGGACCGGGCCGGCCACCGGCCTCCTGACGGCCGCGCCGCTCATGCGGCGAAGCGGACGAACTGGTCGCGGCCGGGGCCGACGCCGACCAGCCGGACCGGCGTGCCGATCTGCTCGGCCAGGAAGTGCACGTAGTCGCGGGCGGCCTGGGGCAGGTCGCCGAGCTCGGTGGCCGCGGTGATGTCCGTCTTCCACCCGGGCAGCTCCTCGTAGACGGGGGTGACCTGGTGGAAGACCGACTGGTGGTAGGGCGGGTGGGTGAACCGCTCGCCGTTGGCCTCGTAGGCCACACACACCTTGACCGTGTCGAAGGTGTCCAGCACGTCGAGCTTGGTCAGCGCCACCTCGGACAGCGAGTTGAGCCGCACCGCCTGGCGCATCATCACCGCGTCGAACCAGCCGGGGCGGCGGCGGCGGCCGGTGTTGACCCCGTACTCGTGGCCGCGGTCGACCAGGGTGTCGCCGATCTCATCGGTGAGCTCGGTGGGGAACGGGCCGCTCCCCACCCGGGTCACGTAGGCCTTGGCGATGCCGATGACCTGGTCGATGTAGCGCGGGCCGACGCCGGCCCCGGTACACGCCCCGCCTGCCACCGGGTTGGAGGAGGTGACGAAGGGATAGGTGCCGTGGTCGAGGTCGAGGAAGGTGGCCTGGGCCCCCTCGAGCAGCACGTTGGCCCCGCGCTCGAGAGCCTCGTGGACCAGGCCCACGGTGTCGGCCACCATCGGCCCCACCCGCGGCGCCAGCTCGTCGAGGTAGTGGGCGCAGATGTCGTCGGCCGACAGGGGCAGGCGGTTGTACACCTTGGCCAGGACCTGGTTCTTCTCCTTCAGCACCACGTCGAGCTTCTGCCTGAAGATCTTCGGGTCGAGGAGATCCTGGACACGCAGCCCCACCCGCGAGGACTTGTCGGCATAAGCGGGGCCGATCCCCCGCTTGGTGGTGCCCAGCTTGTTCTTGCCCAGGTAGCGCTCGGCCAGCTGGTCGAGCTCGTGGTGGTACGGCATGATCAGATGGGCGTTGCCGCTCACCAGCAGCCGCGAGGTGTCGATGCCCTTCGCCTCGAGCACGTCGGCCTCGGCCAGCAGCACGGTCGGGTCGACCACCACACCGTTGCCGATGACCGGGGTGATGTGCGGGTAGAGGATGCCGCTCGGCACCAACTGGAGGGCGAAGGTCTCCCCGTCCACCACGATGGTGTGGCCGGCGTTGTGGCCGCCCTGGTAGCGGACGACCACCTCCATCTCCTTGGCCAGGAGATCGGTGAGCTTGCCCTTGCCCTCATCACCCCACTGGGTCCCGACGACGACGGTTGCCGGCACGCGTCACTCCTCCGTTGCGAAAAGCGGATTACGCACCAGTGTAGCCCGGTGGCCGGTGGACCCCGGGCGGGGCGGGGCCGTCCGGCGGAACGCGGTCAGTTCGGGGGTCAGAGCCCCTTGGAGGAGAGCGCCGACTGGACGAAGGTGGCCAGCTCGGACTCACCGGTGGGGTTCGGGTGCACCGAGATGCCGCCACCGCTGGCGATGATCGGGTTGATCCACCGGACGCTCGAGGACTTGCACGCGTCGTGCCCGATCGACGGGGTGAAGGTGTTGACGAAGGTGGCGCCGAAGGCCGAGGCCTCGGACTGCAGCATCGAGTTGAGGTCCTCCTCGATGCCGTTGAGGTAGGCGGTGTCGCCGGTGGTCAGGGGCATGGTCGGATAGCAGTGCCCGCTCTGGGGGAGGAGGTCCGGGTAGCCGACCACGAACACCTGGGCATGCGGAGAGCGCGCGTGGACTCCCTGGAGGACCCCGCCGATGGTCGAGGCGTCACCGCTCACGTCGTTGGCGAAGGTGTTGCCGTAGATGTCCTTGCAGGGCGAGCCGATATTGAGGAAGTCGAGGATGTCGGTGACGCCGCAGTCGACCAGGGCCCCCACGAACAGGTCGTTGTCGTTCCCTCCGATCCCGACGGTCACCACGCTGGTCGAGCCGGACAGGGCGTCGAACTGGGGGGCCACTCCGGGGTACTGCGAGCTGGTCATGTCGCCCGAGGTGGCACCCGAGCAGCTGACGTCCTGCAGGTCGAAGCCGTCGGCGTGCGCGATCAGGTGCGGGTAGTTGAGGGTCGTCTGCAGGCACAACGGTGAGATCGTCGAGGAGAGCGGGAGGATGCCCGCGCCGGCGGTGTAGGAGTCGCCCAGGGCGACGTAGTTGAGTGGTGCGGCCGACGCCGGAGCGGCCACGCCCGCCACGACCACGGTGGCCGCCAGTGCGGCCGCCGCCATCAGCGGAGCGAGCAACCTGACCAGCCCGCGCCTGCCCTCCCTGCCCATCCGACGTGCCATCGATGGTTCCCCCGTTCCCGTGCTGTCGTCACCGCCGCTCTGGCCAACCGGCTCTGGCCAACCGGCAGTGGCGATCCCCGGCCCCGCCGGCGTGACGCACCGATCATCGGATCTAACCACGTTCGGCGCACGGGGTCAACGGCCGCCCCGGAACGCACGCCGGGTCACCGACCGCGACTGGTCACACCAGGACGATGGCGTCGTCCTTCTCGTCCACGGTCACCGTCGATCCCTCGGGGTAGCGCCCCTCGAGCAGAGCCAGGGCCAGGGGGTCCTCCACCTGGCGCTGGATGACCCGGCGCAATGGCCGGGCCCCGAAGTCGGGGTCGAAGCCGGCATGGGCCAGCCACGACTCCGCGGCCGGGGTCACCGACAGGCTGAGGCGCCGCTCGGTGAGCCGCCCGCGCAACCCCAGGAGCTGGATGGAGACGATCCGGTTGAGGTCCGCCTCGGTCAGCGAGTGGAACCGCACGATCTCGTCGATTCGGTTGACGAACTCGGGCTTGAAGTACTCGATCGGCTCGCCGGGGATGTTCGACGTCATGATCAGCACGGTGTTGGTGAAGTCGACCGTGCGGCCCTGGCCGTCGGTGAGGCGGCCGTCCTCCAGCACCTGGAGCAGCGTGTTGAAGACATCGGGGTGGGCCTTCTCCAGCTCGTCGAGGAGCACCACCGCATAGGGACGCCGGCGGATGGCCTCGGTGAGCTGGCCGCCCTCTTCGTACCCGACATAGCCGGGGGGCGCACCGACCAGGCGGGCCACCGAGTGGCGCTCGCCGTACTCGCTCATGTCGATGCGGACCATGGCCCGCGCGTCGTCGAAGAGGAACTCGGCCAGTGCACGGGCCAGCTCGGTCTTGCCGACCCCGGTGGGCCCCGTGAAGAGGAACGATCCGATCGGGCGGTCGGGATCGGACAGGCCGGCCCGGCTGCGGCGGATGGCGTTGGACACGGCCGAGACCGCCTCGTCCTGGCCCACCACCCGGGCGTGGAGCGCGTCCTCCATCCGGATGAGCTTCTCCACCTCGCCCTCCAACAGCCGGCTGACCGGCACGCCGGTCGCCCGGCTCACCACCTCGGCCACGTCCTCGGCGTCGACCTCCTCCTTCAGGAAGCGCTGGGTCTTCTGCAGTTCGTTGAGCGCCTCGGTGGCCTCTTCGACCTGGCGCTCGAGCGTGGGGATCAGCCCGTAGGTGATCTCGGATGCCTCGGCCAGGTTCCCTTCGCGTCCCAGCCGCTCGGCGTCGCCGCGCTTGCGCTCCAGGTCGCCCTTGAGCGCCTGGATGGTGTTGATGGCCTCCTTCTCGGACTGCCAGTGGGCGGTCATCGCCCCCGACTCCTCCTGGAGGTTGGCCATCTCCTCGTCCAACCGGGCCAGGCGCTCGGCCGATGCCGGGTCGGTCTCCTTGGCCAGGGCCATCCGCTCGATCTCCAGCTGGCGCAGCCGCCGGGTCACCACGTCGAGCTCGGTGGGCATCGAGTCGATCTCGATGCGCAGGCGGCTGGCCGCCTCGTCCATCAGGTCGATGGCTTTGTCGGGCAGGAAGCGGCCGGTCACGTAGCGGTCCGAGAGGACGGCGGCGGCGACCAGGGCGGCATCCTGGATGCGGACGCCGTGGTGTACCTCGTACCGCTCCTTCAGGCCGCGCAGGATGGCGATGGTGTCCTCCACCGACGGCGGCGGCACGAACACCTGCTGGAACCGCCGTTCGAGCGCGGCGTCCTTCTCGATGTACTTGCGGTACTCGTCGAGGGTGGTGGCACCGATCAGGCGAAGCTCGCCCCGGGCCAGCATCGGCTTGATCATGTTGCCGGCATCCATCGCCCCCTCGGAGCCGCCCCCCGCTCCCACGATGGTGTGGAGCTCGTCGATGAAGGTGACCACCTCGCCCTCGGCGTCCGCGATCTCCTTCAACACCGCCTTCAGGCGCTCCTCGAACTCGCCCCGGTACTTGGCCCCCGCCACCATCGAGCTCATGTCGAGGCTGATCACCCGCTTGCCCTTCAGGCCCTCGGGGACGTCCCCCTCCACGATGCGCTGGGCCAGGCCCTCGACGATGGCCGTCTTGCCCACCCCGGGCTCGCCGATCAGGACGGGGTTGTTCTTGGTGCGGCGGGACAGCACCTGGATGACCCGGCGCACCTCTTCGTCCCTGCCGATGACCGGGTCCATCTTCCCCTGGCGGGCCGCGGCGGTCAGGTCGCGGCCGTACTTCTCCAGGGCCTGGAAGGTCTCCTCGGGGTTCTGGGAGGTGACCCGGTGGCTGCCCCGCACGTCGCGCAGGGCGCGGAGCAGCTGGTCCCGCTCCACGCCCAGGCGGTCGGCCATGGTCAGCAGGAGGTGCTCGACCGACAGGTACTCGTCCCCCATCTCGGTGCGCTGCTTGTCGGCCGCCTCGAGGACGTCGCGCAGGGCGCGGTTGATGCCGGGCTCCGCCCCACCCAAGGCCTGCGGCAGCCGGGCCAGGTCATCGCCGATCTTCTGGCGTACCACGGCGGGCTCCACCCCCACCCGGGTCAGGATGGGGCCGGCGATGCCGTCGGCCTGGTCGAGCACGGCCGCCAGCACGTGGTCGGGTGTGACCTCGGCGTTGCTGTGGCTGCGCGCCCGGTCGACGGCCGATGCCAGCGCCTCTTGGGTCTTGAGGGTCCAGCGTTCCGGGTTGATGGTCATATGCGTCCTCCTGATCCTTACGCGGTGTGCCGGGCCGGCCGGGTCGGCACCAGGTGTTGTCTGAGGGGAACCAGCTCGCGTCGGTACTGGCGGTGGGTGACCGCCACGGCCTCCCGGGCCTCGGCCCGGGTGGCGACCAGCTCCTCTTCGAGGCGGGCCACCTCGTCCTCGAGCTCCATCACCCGGCGCACCCCTTCGAGATTGAGGCCGGCGGTGGTGAGGCTCTGGATGTGGCGGAGCCGATCGAGGTCCTCCTCACTGAAACGCCGGCTGCCCCCGCTCGTGCGGCTGGGGTCGAGGAGGCCCTTGCGCTCGTAGACCCGAAGGGTCTGGGGGTGCACGCCGGACAGCTCGGCAGCCACCGAGATCACGTAGACGGCTCGCGTTGCCCGGTCATTGCCCATCTCACACCCCCAGGGCGTCGCGCGTCGGCGGCTCGATCACCTTGGCCAGCGCCTCGACCGCGGCGCGCTGGTCATCGGTCAGGACGGCGGGCACCGACACCTCGACGGTGACCAGCAGGTCACCCGTGGCGCTCTTCTTGCCGGCCGGGACGCCCCGCCCCTTCACCCGGAAGGTCCGGCCCGTCGGGGTGCCGGCGGGCACCCGCAGAGTGACCGGGCCGGCGAGGGTGGGCACGGTGAGCGTGGTGCCCAGGGCGGCCTCGGCATAGGAGACGGGCACGGTCAGGGTGAGGTTCCGGCCGCGCCGCCCGAACACCTTGTCGCGGCTCACGTGGACCACCACGTAGAGGTCCCCGCTCGGCCCTCCGTTGCGGCCTGCCGCCCCCCTTCCCTTGACCCGGATGCGCTGGCCGGCCTCCACGCCGGCCGGGATGCGCACCTTCACCGATCGGTTGCGGTGCTCCACCCCCGAGCCGCCACAGGTGGGGCACGGGTTGGTGACCACGGTGCCCCGGCCGCTGCACTGCGGGCAGATCTGGCTGAGGGAGAAGAGGCCCTGGTTGTCCTGGAGCGAGCCGGTGCCCCCGCACATCGGGCAGGCCGCAGGCCGGGTGCCCGGGGCCGACCCTGACCCGGCGCACGTGTGGCACCGGGCATCGGTGGTGACGTTGACCGAGGTGGTCACGCCGCTGACGGCGTCCTCGAAGGAGAGGTGCAGCTCGGCCTCGACGTCGGCACCCCGTTGGGGCCCGGCCGTGCCGCCCCCGCGTCGGCCGCGGCCGAACAGTCCGCCGAACAGGTCACCGAGGTCGCCCATGTCCTCGACCCGGTAGTTTCCCCCTCCGCCGAAGCCGCCGGGGAACCCGCCGGCGCCGGCCGCGGGCCCCATGGTACGGACCTCGTCGTACTCCTTGCGCCGCTCGGCGTCACCGAGGACGTCGTAGGCCGCGGAGATCTCCTTGAAGGTCTCCTCCCCCCCGGGGTTGGTGTCGGGGTGGTGCTTCTTGGCCAGCTTGCGGTAGGCGCTGGTGATCTCCTTGGCCGTCGCCGAGCTCGGCACGCCGAGGGTCTTGTAGTAGTCCTTCTCGAACCATTCGCGTTGCGGCGCCACCGTGTCCCGTTCCTCTACCTTCCCGTCACCATCTCCTGCCGGCGCTCCATCGCGCCGGCACTCTCCAGGGGGCCGCTCAGCCGCGGACCATCACCATGGCCGGCCGCAGCACCGATCCGCGCCAGCGGTACCCGGGTCGCATGACCTGGGCGACCACCAGTTCGCCAGCCGCTGCCGTGCCGCCGGTGGCGGGCTCGGCCCCGGGCGACGACAGGTCCCCGCCCTCGGCCCCGGTGGTGGGAGCAGCCATGTCCTCCGAAGCGCCAGCGGGGGTGGCGGCCTCCTCGGCGGGGAGGTGCCCGACGGCCTCGTGGGTGTTGGGGTCGAACACCTCGCCGGTCGGCTCGATGCGCTCGAGGCCCTCCTTGGCCAGCACCCCGCGCAACAGGCCCGACGCGGCCACCAGTGCCTTGGCATCCGGCGACTCGGCATCCCCGAGGTGGTCGGCGGCCAGGTCGAGGGTGTCGAGCACCGGCAGCAGGCTCTCCACCAGGGACCGTGCCGCCCGGGCCGCCTGGTCGGCCTGCTGGTTGGCCACCCGCTTCTTGTAGTTCTCGAAGTCGGCCTGCAGGCGACGCAACGCATCGAGGTACTCGTCCCGTTCGGACAGGGCGATGGCCACCGGGTCGACCTCGGGCGCCGTGCCGTCGATGATCTCGGTGGTGACGTGGTCCACCAGCTCGCCCTCGGCGACCTCGTCCTCATCCACGAGGCCGTCCGCCCCGCCGGCTTCTCCCCGGCCTGGGGCCGCCCAGGGATCGGAGGCCGCTCCGGCCTCCGATCCCGACTCCACTCCGCCAGCGGGTGGCTGGTTGCCACTGCTCATCGGCGATCAGCCCTTTTCGTCGACGATCTCGGCGTCGACGACCTCGTCGTCGGACGACTCCTCGGCGTCGACCTGGCCACCGGGGGCGGCGGACTCGGCCTTGGCCGCCTCCTCGTAGAGGCGCTGGCTGAACGACTGGCTTGCGCTGAGCAACGTCTCGGTCGAGGTCTTGATGGCCTCGACGTCGGAGCCGGCCAGGGCCTCCTTGAGGCCGGTCAGCGCAGACTCCACCTTCTCCTTCTCGTCGCCCTGGAACTTCTCACCCTGGTCCTTCAGGAGCTTCTCGGTCTGGTAGACGAGGGTGTCTGCGTTGTTGCGGGTCTCCGCCTCCTCCTTGCGCCGGCGGTCGTCCTCGGCGTGGGCCTCGGCGTCCTTGACCATGCGCTCGATGTCGTCCTTGGCCAGAGACGACTGGCCGGTGATGGTCATCGACTGCTCCTTGCCGGTGGCCCGGTCCTTGGCGGAGACGTGCACGATCCCGTTGGCGTCGATGTCGAAGACGACCTCGATCTGGGGCACACCCCGGGGGGCGGGCGGCAGATCGACCAGCTGGAACTTGCCCAGGGTCTTGTTGTACATCGCCATCTCGCGCTCACCCTGGAGCACGTGGACCTCCACCGACGGCTGGTTGTCGTCGGCTGTGGTGAACACCTCGCTGCGCTTGGTCGGGATGGTGGTGTTCCGCTCGATGAGGCGGTGCATCACGTTGCCCTTGGTTTCGATGCCCAGCGACAGGGGCGTCACGTCGAGCAGGAGGACGTCCTTGACCTCGCCCTTCAGGACGCCGGCCTGCACGGCGGCACCGACGGCCACCACTTCGTCCGGGTTGACACCCTTGTGGGCCTCCTTGCCGGTCAACGACTGGACCAGCTCCTGCACCGCGGGGATGCGGGTGGACCCGCCGACGAGGATCACGTGGTCGATGTCGGACTTGGTGAGGCCCGAGTCGGCGATGGCCTGGTCGAAGGGACCCTTGCAGGCCTCCACCAGATCGGCGGTCAGCTCGTTGAACTTGGCCCGGGTGAGCTTGACGTCCAGGTGCTTGGGACCCTCGGAGGTGGCGGTGATGAAGGGCAGGTTGATCTGGGTCTCCTGGACCGAGGACAGTTCGATCTTCGCCTTCTCCGCGGCCTCCTGCAGGCGCTGGGTGGCCATCTTGTCCGTGGACAGGTCGACGCCCTCGGTGTCCTTGAACGTCTTGACCAACCAGTCGATGATCCGCTGGTCCCAGTCGTCACCGCCGAGCTTGGGGTTGCCCGAGGTCGACTTGACCTCGAACACGCCGTCACCGATCTCGAGCAGCGACACGTCGAAGGTGCCACCGCCGAGGTCAAACACGAGGACGGTCTGGTCGGCGCCCTCCTTGTCGAGCCCGTAGGCCAGGGCGGCCGCGGTCGGCTCGTTGATGATGCGGAGCACCTCGAGGCCGGCGATGGAGCCCGCCTCCTTGGTTGCCGTCCGCTGGGCGTCGTCGAAGTAGGCGGGGACGGTGATGACCGCCTGGGTCACCGTGTCACCGAGGAACGCCTCGGCGTCCCGCTTCAGCTTGCCGAGGATGCGCGCCGAGATCTCCTGGGCCGTGTAGTCCTTGCCGTCGATGTCGACGGTCCAGGACGTGCCCATGTGCCGCTTGACCGAACGGATGGTCCGGTCGGGGTTGGTGATGGCCTGGCGCTTGGCCACCTCACCGACGAGTACCTCACCCGACTTGGCGAACCCCACCACCGACGGGGTGGTCCGCCCTCCCTCCGCGTTGGGGATGACGACCGGCTCGCCGGCCTCCAACACTGCCACCACCGAGTTGGTGGTCCCGAGGTCGATACCTACGGCCTTGGCCATCTTGCTGCCTCCTGTGCGTGCCCGCTGAGGGCCTCATCTTGTTGTTTCCGACTGTGTCTGTTGATCCGACGGGTCGCTGCTGCCCAGACTCGTCCGCTGCCGGTGCCGGCTCCTGGCCGACGCCCACCCTGCACCTACGCTGTGCCTCTTTGCTTCCGGACCCAATGATAACAAACTTGAGTGTCCCATACATAGGATTTTTTACAATTCTCAGTCAGATCCCGCAGTAGGCGGTCGGGATACGCTCGGACCATGCCCCAACTGGTACTGCTCCGTCACGGTCAGTCGCTGTGGAACGCCGAGAACCTGTTCACCGGGTGGTACGACGTCGGCCTCACCGAGTTGGGCGAGACCGAGGCCCGGGCATCAGGCCGGCTCCTCGCCGACGAAGAGGGACTCGACCTACGTGTCCTCCACACCTCCGCGCTGACCCGGGCAATCCGCACCGCCGAGCTGACGCTGGCCGAGGTGGGGAGGGGTTGGCTGCCGGTGCGCCGCCACTGGCGCCTCAACGAGCGCCACTACGGCGCCCTGCAGGGCCGCAACAAGAAGGAGACCGCCGCCGAGTTCGGCGACGCGCAGGTCAAGCTGTGGCGCCGTAGCTATGCCACTCCGCCGCCGGCCCTGGAGCGGGGCCACGAGCACGACCCGGCAGGCGACCCCCGCTACCGGGACGTGCCGGCCGACGCCCTGCCGCTCACCGAGTGCCTGGCCGACGTGGTGGCCCGGGTCATCCCCTACTGGGAGGACGCCATCGTCCCCGACCTGCTGGCCGAGGGGCCGAGGAACGGCACCGTCCTGGTGGTGGCCCACGGCAACAGCCTGCGCGGGCTGCGCAAGCACATCGAGGGCATCGGCGACGACACCATCGTCGACCTCGAGGTCCCGACCGGCATCCCCTTCCGTTACCACCTGGCCGACGACCTGTCGGTGGTCTCGAGCGGGTACCTGGGCGACCCCGAGGCGGCCCGGGCCGCCGCCGAGGCGGTCAGCCGCCAGGCCGGCTAGCCCCCGGGCGCGGCGAAGGGCCGGTCCTCGCCGGACCGACCCTTCGCCGTCTCATGGTGTGGACGGGGGGCGTCAGAGGGCTTCGGTACCCCGTTCGCCGGTGCGCACCCGGATGACCTCCTCCACCGGGAGGATCCAGACCTTCCCGTCACCGATCTTGCCGGTGCCGGCGGTGTCGACGATGGCGGAGACCACCTCCTCCACCCGGGAGTCGTCGACGAGGACCTCGAGCCGGATCTTCGGCACGAACTCGACCTCGTACTCGGCTCCCCGGTAGACCTCGGTGTGGCCTCTCTGGCGACCGAAGCCCTGGGCCTCGGTCAGGGTCAGGCCGTGGATCCCGAGGGCCTTCAGACCCTCCTTCACATCGTCGAGTTTGAACGGCTTCAACACCGCTACGATCAGTTTCATTGTGGTTTTCTCCTTGTTCTCGTAGTTGTGCCGTCAGCTGCCGGGCTCGCCGGGCGGTAGCGGGTCATCCGGTTTCCTCGAGGATGAGGATACGGAGTCGCCGGCCATGGCGAAGGCCCCGACCCGCTCGGCCAGTGTCGCCTCCGGGAATGCCTCCTCGCCGTGGATGGCGAGGTCACCGACCTCGAGGACCTCGTCCTTGTAGCGGGAACCCCGGAGGACCAGCCCGATGAGCTTCATCAGGATGAACGTGACCAGCGCCGACCAGAAGATGACCCACACGGCAGCCCGGAACTGTTCCCACAGCTGGTGGGCCGAGCCGGTGTAGATCAGGCCGTTCACCGAGAAGGGTGTGCAGTGGGCGGTGGCCGTGATGTAGGTCTGTTGGGTGGTGGCGACGACCTGGTTGCTGGGGTCCAGGCGGCCGCAGCCGTACTCCAGCATGTTCGGGTCACCGAAGAAGCCGAGGAGCAACCCGCCGAAGAGGCCGGCGATGCCGTGGGTGTAGATGACCCCGAGGGCGTCGTCCACCTTCGAGAAGGGCCGTACCTTGGAGAGGAAGTTCCAGGCCACCCAGACGACGGCGCAGCAGATCACCCCGATGGCGATGGCGCCCTGGCCGTTGACCCAGCCGGCACAGGGTGTGATCCCCACCAGCCCGCAGATCATGCCGTTCACGCCACCCAGGAAGGTGGGCTTCTTCTCCTTGGAAAGCCAGGCGTCCAGGGCGATCCAGGTCAGTACGCCGGCCGCGGTGGCGAGGTTGGTGTTGACCACGGCGGCGGCGGCGTCGGCCCCGGCGTAGTACGGGTCACCGCCGTTGAAGCCGTTCCAGCCGAGCCACAGGATGCCGGCACCTACCGCGGCCATCACCAGGTTGTTGGGGATGGCGTGCTGTCTGTCCCGTAGGAGTCGGGGCCCGAGGACCCAGGCGGCCACGAACCCCGAGACACCGGCGGACATGTGGATCACATAGCCACCGGAGAAGTCGAGCGCGCCCTCCTGGGCGAAGTAGCCGCCGCCCCAGAGCAGGAAGGCGTCGACGCTGTAGACGCAGGTCGACCACAGCGGCACCAGCAGGCACCAGGCGCTGAACTTGATCCGGCCCAGCACGCTGCCCATGAAGAGGAGCGGCGTGATGGCGGCGAAGACGAACTGGAAGTAGGCCAGCGTAGACGTGGGGAAGTGGAAGGGGATGACGGTGTTGGCCGCAGAGACCGCCTGGCCCTGTTCACCCGCACTGCTGGTGATGCTCCCCGGTTTGCCGACGAAGTTGTCGATGAAGTGTGTCCACCCACCCACGCCGGTCAGTTGGGTCGGTACGCCGTTCTTGACCCCACCTCCGAAGGAGTTGGCACCGAAGCCCATCTTGTAGGACCACAGGAACCAGGCGATCATCACCAACGAGAAGCCGGCGAACATCATCGCGACCACGTTGACCGCCCACTTCTTCTGGACGAGCGATGCATAGAGCACCGCCAGGGCGGGAAGGCTCATCAGGCCGACGAACGTGGCGGCCACTAACTGCCAGGTGTTGTCGCCTGTGTTGAGCCAACTGGGATACGGAACTTGCGTTACTGCGGCTAGCACGTTTGGTGCTCCTCTCCTGAGATGCCTCGTGAGCTGACTGCTTCCCGGGGCCCCCGGACACGTGACGGAACCGGTGGACCAAGGCCAGGCGGACAGATTCGCTCTGCCGCCGCAAACAATGCAGCGTGGGGATTTCGGCACGGTCACGCCCGTGTTACCAATGCGTGAACTGACACGTATCCGCTGGTGGGAGGGGCGGAGCGCCGCCCCGGGTCAGTCGGGCGGGCTTCTCGGACGCCTCGCCGCAGGCGCCGGACGGCGCCAGGCAACCCCGATTGCGGGCCGTATCGGGCGGCGCCCGCTCGATGCCCTCTACGCCCTATGTGGGCGGCGCTCCGTCGCAGCAGGTCCGCCGTCGGTGGGGACGGCAGGCACCCGCCCGCCGGCGGCGGGGGTCAGCCGGCCTTGCGCTCGTCGCCGGGCTTGGCCTTCGGCGCCTTTCCGGGTGGCGCGGTCGGCGGCGTGTATCGCTTGTTGGCCTGGGGCCGACCGGTCGTCGGGCCGGCCTCCTTGGCCAGTTTGAGCTTCGTCTGCAGGCGGTAGGCGCGGACGAGGAACCATGCGCCGGCCAGGATGAACGGCACCCCGAATCCCCAGAAGTGGAGATTGAAGATGGACAGCCCGTACAGGGCCATGACGATGCCGAGGTAGAGGCGTTTGCGGTACCACGCCGTCACCAGCATGGCGACGGCCAGGGCGAGGGCCACCCCGCCGAGCTCGAGGTAGAGCGACGGGTTCACGTGCAGTGTGTTGATCTGACCGTTGGCCAGCAGGGCCTTGGGATCGTTGGCCATCAGGTTGCCGGTCACCAGCAGCCCGATCATGCCGGCGAGGGGCGCCCCGATGAGCCCGACCAGGCGTTCCTTGTCATCGGCGTATTTGACCGCCTCCTCCAGCTCGGCCACGGTGGTCGGGCCGGCGTCGGGTGCCGCGTCGGCATCGGCCGGCTTCAGCACCGCGCTGCTGAGACGGCTGCCGAGGGGAACCTTCTCCGGATTGCCCCCAGGATGCCGGATCGCCGCGAGCAGCCGTTGCCAGGCGCTCATCGGTGGAGTGACGTCGTCGTCGGAGACGTCGGGATCGGGTCCGGGCATGACCAAGGCTAGCGCGCCCCGCCGATTCGGATCGAAGCCGACCCGCCACGGTTGCCCTCGCCGCGGCGGCGATCGTCCCGTGTCCACGCCTGCGCCGGCGGACGGCTCACGGGTCCCCGCGCACGTGCCGGCGCCTGAGGACGAGGGCCCCCACCAGGAGCAGCACGGCCACCAACAAGATGGCCGGGATGATGAACACCCTCCACGACGGGTGCTCGGCCGCCACGGCACCGGGCGTCGAAAAGAGTGTCGGGTCGCCTGGCACGGTGAGACCCCGGAGTGTCGACCCGGGAGCGTGCGATGCGTTGCCCGGGATGTCCTCGGTGTAGACGTGGCCGTCCACGGTGTACGTGCCGCTGCAGTCGTACCCGACCAGGTTGCTGCCGCTGCCCCCCATCAGACCGAGGCACCTGGACACGGTGACGTCGACCGGGACCCCGTTCGCCCGCAGGCTGGTGATCTCGGCGTTCTTCTGGAGCCCTGCCACGAGGAGCACGATGGCGACGGCGGCCAGGGTCACGAGGGAGAGGCCGATGGCAACACGACCGACCCGGCGGACGTCTGCCTGCACACCGGCGCCACGGAGGGTCGTGACGGGCTCGCCGGACCGATCGGGGGCGCCGACTTCCACTGCGGAGTCGGCCGCCACGCCCGTCTTCCTCGGGTCCGGTCCTCGGGGAGCCGTCGTCTCCGGAGCGATCATCTGCCTGTCCGTCCCTCAGCTACGCGTCCGGCCGCCACCCGGCTGGCGTCCTCCGGCGATCCGGAGATAGTAGCAGCGGCACCGGCGAGCTCCCCGGCGGCGGGGTGCCATGGAGCCCGTTGGTCGCTCGCCCGTTCACGGCGCCACACGGCACCCCGCGGCTAGCCTCCAGCCATGGCCGCACGCTCGAAGGACCTCGATCTCAAGTCCATCTGGCTCTTCTCGAGCTGCACCGGCTCCGAGCTCCGCAAGATCCGCGGATCGTTCGACGAGGTCGAGGTCCCGGCCGGAAAGGTGCTCGTCGAGCAGGGCCGGATCGGCATGGAGTTCTTCCTCATCGTCGACGGCTCCGCGGCAGTCACCCGCAGTGGCAAGAAAGTGGCCACCCTGGGGCCGGGCGCTCACTTCGGCGAGCTGGCCCTGCTCGACCGCCGGCCGCGCTCGGCCTCGGTGACGTCGGAGACCGACATGGACGTGCTGGTGCTCTCCCAGCGCCAGTTCAACACGCTGCTGGCGGCGGTGCCCACCATCGCCCGCAAGATGCTGGCCGCCCTGGCCGACCGGCTCCGCGAGGCGGACGCCCTCGCCTACGACTAGGTCGGCCCACCGGCTGGGGGTCACTCCTCGCCCGGTGCGTCCTCGCCCACCGCGGCCTCGGCGGGCGCCGCGATGGGCGCGCCCACTCCCACCGGCTCGCCCATCGACTCCTCCAACAGCTGGGAGAGGTCGAGGACCCGCACGTCGTCCGTCTTGTTGTGGGCCCGTACCGCGTCGTCCAGCATGATCATGCAGAAGGGGCAGGCGGTCGACACCACGTCGGCACCGGTGCCCAGGGCCTCCTCGGTGCGCTCCATGTTGATCCGCTTGCCGATGCTCTCCTCGAGCCACATCCGCGCCCCGCCGGCACCGCAGCAGAAGCCCTTCTCGCGGCAACGTCCCATCTCCACCTGCTCGGCGCCGGGGATGGCGTCGATGACCGACCGGGGCTCGTCGAAGACCCGGTTGTGGCGCCCCAGGTAACAGGGGTCGTGGTAGGTGACGGTTCCCTTGTACCCGCCGCCCGGGGTGAGCCTGCCCGCGGTGACCAGGTGGTCGAGCAGCTGGCTGTGGTGGATGACCTCGAAGTTCCCCCCGAGGGACGGGTACTCGTTGGCCAGTGTGTTGAAGCAGTGTGGGCAGGTGGCGATGACCTTCTTGACCCCGGCGGTCTCGAGGGTCTCGATGTTCATCCGGGCCTGCTCCTGGTAGAGGTACTCGTTGCCCAGGCGGCGCACCGGGTCGCCGGTGCAGCTCTCCTTCGGTCCCAGGATGCCGAAGGTGACGCCGGCCCGGTGGAGCATGCGGGCGGTGGCCTGGGCCCCCTTGCGGGCCCGCTCGTCGAGGGCGCCGGCGCAGCCCACCCAGTAGAGGTACTCGACGTCGTCGGGGATGGTGCCCGTGATGACCGGGACCTCGAAGTCGAGGCCGTCGATCCAGTCGGTGCGCTTCGACCCGCCGAGTCCCCAGGGGTCGCCCTGGTTCTCCACGTTGCGGAGCATGAGACCGGCCTCGGTGGGGAACCTGGACTCCATGAGCACCTCGTAGCGGCGCATGTCGATGATGGTGTCGATGTGCTCGATGTCCACCGGGCACTCCTCGACGCAGGCCCCGCAGGTGGTGCACGACCACAGGACGTCGGGGTCGATGACCGTGCCCACCAGGTTCTCCACCTCGGTTCCGGCGGCCCGGTTCTTCGCCAGGACCCGGTCGGCGTTGGCGAACAGATTGTCGCGGAGGTCCATGATGAGGAGCTTGGGCGAGAGCGGCTTGTCGGTGTTCCACGCCGGGCACTGGCTCTGGCAGCGGCCGCACTCGGTGCAGGTGGCCAGGTCGAGCAGCTGCTTCCACGAGAAGTCCTCGATGCGCCCGGCCCCGAACACCACCTCGTCGTCCTCCCCCACGTCCTCCATCGACATGTCGGGGGTGGAGGCCAGGGCGCCGAGGGCCCGGGGGCGGCGGGAGGTGGCCACGTTGATGGGGGCCATGAAGATGTGGAGGTGCTTCGAGTAGGACACGAAGACGAGGAAGCCGGTGATGATGGCGATGTTGGCCAGCAGGGCGACGGTCTCGATGACGCTGTTGACCCCGGTGCCCAGCGGGGCCAGCGCCTTGGCCAGGCCGTGGGAGGCGAAGGCCCACCAGCCGTAGGAGAAGTTGCCGGTGTTGACCTGGCCGGCCCGGTAGAGGAGCAGGGTGGCAATGACCCCGAAGATCAGCGCGAGGACCAGCCAGGCGGCCCCGGTGTGGGAGCCGAAGAAGCGGGAGCGTCGGTTCTCGCGCTTGGGGGAGTGCTTGACCCGGATGGCCACGAAGACCAGCAGCGAGACGATGACCGCCACGGCGAAGAAGTCCTCCACGAAGCCGATCACCGCCGTCCGGCCGATCAGGGGGATGTGGAAGTCGCGCACGAAGAGGCAGCCGTAGGCCTCGATGATGGTGAGGATGAGGATGGTGAAGCCCCAGAAGGTGAAGGCGTGGGCCATGCCGGGGACGGTCCACTGGAGCAGCTTCTTCTGGCCGCCCACCTCGACCAGCTCGGCCTTGAGCCGCTTGGGCACGTCCTTGATCCGGCTGGGCACCGCGGGCTCGCCGGAGGAGATCAGCCGGTACAGCCAGAAGAACCGCCGACCGGCGATGGCGAACATCACCACGGTGATGCCCAGTCCTACGGCAAGTCTGAGGGGCACGGTGTTCCTCCTGGGGGGTTACTACTCAGTAACAACGGTAGGCGGTCGTCCGGGGTCCTGACAAACCGCAGCTCACACCCGGAAATTGTCGGAGTACCGACTGGGGGTGGGGCCCCGCTGGCCCTGGTACTTCGACTTGAGGCCCTCGGAGCCGTAGGGGTGGTCGGCCGGGGTGGTCATCTGCAGGAAGCTGATCTGGCCGATCTTCATGCCCGGGTAGACAGTGATGGGCAGGTTGGCCACATTGGACAGCTCCAGGGTGAGGTGGCCGTCCCAGCCGGCGTCGACGAAGCCGGCCGTGGAGTGGATGAGGAGGCCGAGGCGCCCCAGGGAGGACTTGCCCTCGAGGCGAGCCACCAGATCGTCGGGGAGGGTCATCTTTTCGGTGGTGGAGCCCAGCACGAACTCGCCGGGGTGGAGGATGAGGGGTTCCTCGCCGACATCGACCAGCTCGGTCAGGTCCTCTTGGTCCTCGCGCACGTCGATCACCCGGCTGGTGTGGTTCCGGAAGAGCCGGAAGTACCGGTCGACATGGAGGTCCACCGAGGACGGCTGGATGCAGGTCTCGTCCAGGGGGTCGATCTTGATGGAGCCGGCGGCGAGCGCCTCACGTATCGAGCGGTCTGAGAGAACCATGCCGCACAGACGATAGTGTGACAGCGCCACGCGGGCGTAGTTCAGAGGCAGAACACGAGCTTCCCAAGCTCGGAACGCGGGTTCGATTCCCGTCGCCCGCTCCATTCGAGTGCGAAATGACCGTCCCCGGTGACGTCGCCCGACGAAGGTGCCCACGCGTGACCACGCTTCCCGACCACCCAGAAGAGATCGCGGGCGGGGATGCCGGGGGCGACGGGGACCACCCTGCGGGCACCGGCGGGTCGGACCTGCCGGCGGGCTCCTCGAGCAAGCGGCGACGGCCGACCGGCACCGAGGCACGGCGCCTACTCGCCCACCTCCACCTGACTCCGCTCACCGTGGGGATCGCCCTCGTCACCGTGCTCCTCTTGGTGGGGACGGTCCTCTACACCACCCATGTCCCGGCGTACCTGGTGAACCACCATGTGGGTTGGGGGGACTTCGGAGCCGCCGCCGTCGTCGCCGTCGGCCAGTACGTCGGTTACGCCGTTGCGCTGGCATCTGCGTCGGCAACGCCGCTGCCCAGGCTGCGGACCCTGGAGCTCGAGGTCGCCGAGTCACTCACCGCCATGGCCACTCCCGAGAGCGTGGGGAGCTTCGCCCTCACCGTCCGCTACCTGATGAAGCAGGGACTGACCAGCGCCGACGCCGCGGCGGTCTCCGGACTCAGCAGTTTCGTCACCACCGCACTCGCCGTCTGCATCCTTCCGGTGGCGGCGATCTTCGCCGCGCACTCCGTCGACGTCGCCCAGCTCGAACAGGACGTGCCGAGCAGTCTGTGGGAGATCGTCCTCGGCGTCATCGTCGTCGCCGTCGCCGTCACCGTGGCCATCAAGGTCCCCCGGCTCCGGCACCGCGCGGCCATCTGGGCCCGTGGGTCCGTCTCGTACATACGGGTCCTGATGGGCCACCCCCGACGCACGCTGTGGATCGGGGCCGGCGAGCTCATCACGATCGCCGCCGAGACCGCCTGCCTCGCCCTGTTCGTCCACGCCTTCTCCAACCAGTGGACGAGCGTCGCCGCCCTGGTGGTCATCACCCAGTTGGCAGGCGCCGCGTCGAACATCGTGCCCGTCCCCGGGGGCCTCGGCGCCCCCGAGGCGATCCTCGTGGCGGGCCTGGCCTCGGTGGGTGTCCCCCACCAGGAGGTCCTGGTGATCGCCATCTGCTACCGGATGGCCGTGTACTGGCTCCCGCCGATCCCGGGGTCGCTCATGCTCTACAACCTCTACCAGCGGCAGCTGGTCTAGCCCGCCGACGGGCACGCCGGAGTGTCCAGGGATCGCACGACTCGTAACCGGCGCCGATCGAATACGGTGGGATCCTCACTCGAGGGGGAGGCGGCATGGAGACTCGGGGCACGAGTGACCCGAATCGGTTCGCCCAGCGGCTCTTCGCGCCGCTGCCGCCCCGCTACGACCGCTTGGCCGAACTGCTCTCGATGGGCCAGAACGGCCGTTGGCGCCGGGCCATGGTCGACCACGTCGTCCCGTCCCACCCGGAGCTGGTGCTCGACGTTGCCACCGGGCCCGCCGGGGTGGCGCTCCAGATTGCCGAGCGGACGGACTCGCGGGTGGTCGGCATCGACCTCACCCTCGGCATGCTGCGGCAGGGACAGGACAACGTCGCCCGGCGGGCGATGGGCGACCGCGTCCAGCTGGTGGCCGGACGGGGCGAGCAGCTTCCCTTCGCTGAGGCGACCTTTGACGCGCTGACCTTCACCTATCTCTTGCGGTACGTGGCCGACCCCGAGGCCACGCTCGCCGAGCTGGCTCGGGTGGTCAAACCAGGAGGTGCGGTGGCGAGCCTCGAGTTCCTCCTTCCCCGGAGCCTGTTCTGGCGGTTCTGGTGGTGGCTGTACACCCGACTCGTACTGCCCGCCAGTGGTTGGCTCACCGGTGGCCAGGAGTGGTTCGAGGTGGGCCGCTTCCTCGGACCGAACATCTCCGCCCACTACCGGCGGTACCCGGTCGACTGGACCGTGGCGGCATGGCGTCGGGCCGGCTTCGAGGACGTCGGGGTCCGGCGGATGAGCCTGGGCGGTGGCCTGGTCATGTGGGGGCGGCGCTCGGGTGGCTGAGCCACGGGGACCGGAGCCGGGGCCGGGGCCGGGTGACCAGCCTCCCGACCAGCGCACCGCCTTCTACGCGGCGCGACCGGGCGGCTGGCGGGACTGGTGGACCCTCCTCCACCCCCCCTACACGGCTTGGCACCTCGCCTACGTGGTGATCGGGGGCTGCCTGGCACCGGTGGTCAGCACCACCCGGCTGCTCGCCACCCTGCTCGCCTTCTTCTTGGCCGTGGGCGTGGCGGCACACGCGTTGGACGAGCTGCACGGACGACCGCTCCGGACGACGATCTCGAGCGGCGCCCTGGTCGCGGCGGCCGTCGGCGGGCTGTCGGGCGCGGTGGCCATCGGCATCGCCGGGGCCGTGCAGGTCGGTCCGGTGCTCATCCCCTTCCTGGTCCTCGGACCGGTCCTCGCCGTCGGCTACAACGCTGAGCTCTTCGGCGGGCTCATCCACAACGACTTCGGGTTCGCCGCCAGCTGGGGTGCGTTTCCGGTCCTGACCGCCTACGTGGCCCAGACCGGGCGGTTGGCGTGGGCGCCCGTCATTGCTGCGGCCGGGGCCTTCGCGCTGTCGTTGGCGCAACGGGCGCTCAGCACCCCGGCCCGCATGCTCCGCCGGAGGACGGTCTCGGTGACGGGTTCGATCGCCCTCACCGACGGGGACCCGCTGGCCGTCGACCGGTCCGTGCTGCTCGCCCCGCTCGAACGGGCTCTGCGGGCCCTCTCCTGGGCGGTGGTGCTGCTGGCTGCCGCACTGGCGGTCACCCGGCTGCAGTGAGCAGTCAGGACGCCGGCCCCACCACCGTCACCAGGGTGCCGATGGGGGTCAGTGGCCACACCTGGGCGGCATCCGCGATGGCCATCTCGACGCATCCGTTGCTCTGGGGGGAGCCGTAGGACGCCCGGACGAACCCGTGCAGGGCGTCGCCTCCGTCGAAGTAGCTGGCCCACGGGACGTTCGGGTCGTCATAGGTGGTGCCGTCCGGATTGGTCCCCTGCATCCGCGAACTCACGACGTGCTCGAACACCGGGTAGGTGCCGTCCACGGTGTCCGCCCCGGGGGCGCCTGTATTGACCGGGATGTTGACGTACAGGGGCGCCCCGTTTTCGAAGAGGGTCAGGGCCTCGGGAAGCTGCTTCGACACGAAGGCGTACGTGTACGGAGCGGCATTGACCTTCTGGGCGGTGGCATCGGCGAGCAGAGCCGTCCACACCCGCGTGCCGGCCAGCCCGTCGGCTGTCAGCCCGTGCTGGTTCTCGAAGTTCATCACCGCCCCCTTGGTGATCACGTTCTCCGAACCCTCGGTCCACAGCGCCATCAAGGACGCTGGAGTGCCCGGCCACCTCCAGGCGAAGGTGCCGGTCTGGGCGGTGGCCGCCTCGATCGGGGAGGTCGGCGGCCCCGCAGGGGCAAAGGAGAGGGGCAGATAGTTCAGTTCCGCCAACAGCTGCTGCAGGCGCTCGGTGCTGGCCTGGGCCACGCCGAAGGTGAGGGTCGAGGGTCTGGCCAGCACTCTTCCGCCGGTGCTGCGGGGACCCGCAGCACCGGCCGGGATCACCAGGGTCTCGGTCGTCGTCGGAATGAACGGGGCGGTGGCCTGGAAGGTGAGGGCGGTGGGCCCGGCCTTCACCCACGACCCGGGCACCGGCGGGCTGAAGGCCGGCATGCCGGACGCGCCGGCCAGCGGCGCGGACATGGAGACGGTGACCACCTGGTCGGACGGGACATCGGTCGCCCCCGTGGCCGGAACCGTGGACGCGACGGTCAGCGCCCTGGCCGCGGGCAATGTGGTCGTGCCCGCGGCCAGGGCCCGCGCCGTGCGGCCTGTCGCCTGGCCGTGCCGCCCGGCGACGACCGCCCCGGCGGCGGCGAGGACCACGACCGCCAGGGCGGCGACGATCCATACTGCACGGTGACGCTTCGGCGGGGGGACAAGTATCCGGTACTCGGCCATGGCTGTCGGTACTCCAGTGGGGCGACCTTCGTACTCCCCGTCCGGTGCTCACAGAGGCGGGCACATCTCCGTCGTCGAGAGTACCCAGTGGCAACGGAGAAGGGTCGTCAGCGCTGGTCGGCCTGGGCCCTCACCATCCGTTCGACGAGGTTGGGGGGCATCACGTCGTAGTGGTCGTGCTCGGCACGGAACCGGCCCCTGCCCCCGGTGAGGGAGCGGAGGTCGACGGCGTAGCGCTGGATCTCGGCGGTGGGCACCAGTGCGGTGATCTTCTGCACACCCGCGACCAACGTGTCGGTGCCCTGCACCCGGCCGCGGCGGGCGTTGAGGTCGCCGAGCACGTTGCCCTGCATGTTGGCGGGGACGGTCACCTCGAGGAGCGAGACGGGCTCGAGGAGGATCGGGCCCGCCATGGCCATGGCCTCCCTGAACGCGAGCGAACCCGCCATCTTGAAGCTCATCTCCGACGAGTCCACGGGGTGGTACTTGCCGTCGAGGCAGGTCACCTGCACGTCGACCACCGGATAGCCGTGCGGGCCGCCCTGCTCCATGGCCTCGATGACTCCCTTCTCCACCGCCGGGATGTACTGCCTGGGGATGGAACCGCCCACGACCCGGTCGACGAAGTGGAAGCCCTCGCCGCGCCCGAGGGGCTCGATGCAGATCGACGCCACGCCGTACTGTCCGTGACCGCCGGACTGCTTCTTGTACTTGCCCTCTGCCTCGGCCCGGGCCGTGATGCTCTCGCGATAGGGGACGAGCACCTCCTCGGTGATCACCTCGACGCCGAACTTGCGCGCCAGCCGGTCGGCCGCAACGGCCAGATGGGTCTCGCCCGTACCCCGGAGGATCGTCTGGTGCGTCTCGTCGACCCGCTCGACCACGAGGGCCGGATCCTCCTCTTGGAGCCGGTGGAGACCGGTCATCAGCTTGTCCTCGTCGCCTTTCGATTTCGGCCTGATGGCGACGGAGAGAGCCAGGGGCTCAGGCGTCGGGGGTGGTACGAGCAGTGAGGTGCCCTTGGGCGCGAGGGTGTCACCGGTGGCGACGTCAGAGAGCTTCGGCACCGCCACGATGTCCCCGGCCCGCGCCTCGTCGGTCGGCTGGGCGTCCTTGCCCCGCAGCAGCTCGAGGACGTGGAGCCGCTCGTCGCCGTGGGTGCGGGCATTGGTGAGCACGCTGTCGGGCCGGATGGTCCCGGACAGGACGCGCAAGAGCGAGATCTTGCCCACGTAGGGATCGGAGATGGTCTTGAACACGCGGGCGAGCGGCCGGCCCGCCGGGTCACACGCCACCTCCTCCACCGAGTCGCCGGAGCGGACCTCGACCGGTGGGCGCGAGTCGGGGGACGGCGCAATCTCCGCCAGCAGCGTGGCGAGGCGGTCGATGCCCACACCGGTGGCTGCCGATCCGCACACCACGGGGAACACGACACCCTGGGCGATCCCGCCGGCGAGCGTGGCCTCGAGCTCGGCGATTGACGGGACGTCCCCATCGAGGTAGCGCTCCGTGAGCTCGTCGTCGCCGACCACGATCCCCTCGACCAGCTGCTCGCGCACCTCGTGCTCGGTGGCCGCCAGATCGTCGGGGATCGGCCCGGACTGCGACTTCCAACCGTCGTAGATGATGGCGGTGTCGGTAAGGAGGTCGACGATCCCCCTGAAGCCGGACTCCCCTCCCACGGGGAGCTCCAACGGCGCGATGCCGGCACCGAATCGCTCCACGAGCTCGCCGAGGATGCGGTCGAAGCTGGCCCGCTCCCGGTCGAGCTTGTTGACGAACACCAGGCGGGGGATGCCCAGTTCGGCTGCGAGGGACCAGGCGTTCTCGGTCTGCGCCCCGATGCCCTCCACCGCGCTGACCACCAGGACCACCAGGTCGACCACGGAGCATGCCGCCCTGACCTCGCCGAAGAAGTCGGCGAACCCAGGGGTGTCGATGATGTTGAGCTTCACGTCACCGACCCTGCACGGGGCGAGGGCGAGCGACAGCGACATGTGGTACTTGATCTCCTCGGGCTCGAAGTCGCTGACCGTCGAGCCATGGTCCACCTTCCCCGGGCGGACGATGGCGCCTGTGGCGAACAGCAGCGCCTCGGCCAACGTGGTCTTGCCCGAGCCGTGCTGCCCGACCAGGGCGACGTTGCGGATGCTCGCCGGAAGGCCGCTCTCGGAGCTCTTCTGGCCGGCGGGGCCCTGCCCGGCTCGCTCCGAGAGCGGCTCGGAGCCGTCGGTGTCGACCGCCGTCACCACCGGACCCCGGACCCACTCCCACCGGGAGTCCCCGCCACGGGGGTGCGGGCGTTCCCCGGAGGCGCACTGCGTCCTTCGGGCGGATGCACCGACCCCGCCTGCACCCGACGCCCCACCTCGTATCGCAATTTCATGGCGTCTCCGCCTCCCTCTCCTCTGGCGGCCTGAAACACAGTGTCACCCCTTCCGCCACTGACGGAAATCAGATCATATTTCCCCTCGTGGCGCCCACTGGGGCCCGCGGCCGGAACACCGTTCGCTCCGCCCGGCGAGGACGCTGAACGGCGGGCCTAGCGGTGGTGGTGACCGATGTCCACGGACGGCAGGTTCTCCACCTCCTGCTTGGTCATGTCGAGCTGGATGCCGTCCACGACCCCGGTCACGGCACCGATCGGGATGGCCACCTCCTTGCGGCCCCACAGATGCCCTTCCTGGAGGAGCACGTGGGTAACGTGGTGGTTGTCCGCGTCCATGACGAGTCCCTCGACCCGTCCGATGTTGCCGTCGGTGGCGTGGACCTCCTCATCTCGGCGCACGGCCACCTCGCCCAAGGGCACCGTGTCGTAGGTGATGGCCTGCGAGACGCTCCCCATGCTCCCGCCCACCCCGTAATAGGGCCAGCAGATCACCTGCCCGGGTCCGTAGTCCGCAAATCCGGCGCTCCCCGGCAGGAACTGCGTCTCTTCCGCTTGGTCGAGCTCGTCGAACTCCGCCAGGGTGCAGCGGAGCCGCACCTCGCCCGTCGTGGCATCGACAAGAGCGAGGGGAACCAGTCGGCCGAGCCCCTGCCGGTGCTTCGGCTCCACGACGAGATGGGTGACCGCCCGGGCGACGGGGTCGACGACCACCCGGCTCACCTCACCACAGACCCCATCGCTGCAGGTGGCATCGGCTCCTATCGTGAACTGCTCCGCCTCGGCCATCGCCGATCACCTCCACTCGTCGGACCCTACGGTTGGACCCTACCGCCCGTCCCGCCTCTACCGTTGCCACCGCATTCCTGCTCGATTCGAACTGGTGGCCTGGTCGTCGGCCGTCCGTTAGCGTGCTGTCGGTGCGCGACACTCCACAGCCCGGTCCGCCCGTCCGTCGAGCGGCCCCTCGGGCACGCGCCCCCCGCCGCCGGAGCCCTCGGCTGGCTGTCCTGCTCGCCGGCCTGTGCGTGGCGCTCGTCGGTGCCGCCTGTTCCTCCGGCAGTGCGACCTCCACCACCTCAGCCACGGCGCCTGTCACGGTCGACTCCTTCTCCGTGCCGGGACCGTACGCAGCCGGCACTGCCCGCTACACGTTGCCCAGCGGGGACCAGCTGCAGGTCTGGTACCCGGTCGACAAGGCCGCGGTCAAGGGCATGTCGACGTACACGTACCAGATCAAGTCCTGGGTTCCGGCTTCCCTGGCCGACAATCCCGCGCTCGCCTCGTTGCCGGACACCGTTCCCACGAGCTCCTACCTCGACGCCCCCATCTCCCACGACACCTCGGCCAGCGGCGACACCTCCCATGCGTTTCCGATCGTGATCTTCGCCCACGGATACGGGTCGTATCCCGAGCAGTCGAGCTTCCTGACGGACCACTTGGCCACGTGGGGCTTCGTGGTTGCCGCGCCCGACGAGCAGACGACGGACCTCGCCTCGGTGATCAGCGGGAGCTCCGCACCCGGATCGAACGACGCCGCCGCCGCACTGGGTGAGACCCTGTCGTTCCTCAAGACCCAGGACGCCACCAGCGGGGGGCGCCTCGACCATCTGCTCGACTTCACCAAGGTGGGCGCCGTGGGCCACTCGCTGGGAGGCGGGGCCACCATCACCTTGGCCGGGAACCCCGTGGTCAAGACCTACGCGGCACTTGCCCCCGTGCCCGGCACGCCGCCGACCGGTCACAAGCCCGGTCTCGTGATGTACGGCAGCTCCGACATGATCGTGGCACCGGCAAGCGTGCAGAAGACCTACGCCTCGCTTCCCACCCCCAAGCGGCTGATCGTCATCAAGGATGCCGGACACAACGTCTTCGACGACATCTGCACCATCCATTCGGGCTCGGAGCGGCTCGTGGCCATCCTGAAGGCCAGTGCCGGATCCCCCGGTGGGTTCGGCGCGCTGGCGACCCTCGCCACCGACGGCTGCTTCCCGCCGGACGTCGATCCGGTCAATGCCTTTCCGCTGATCGACCAGGCCGTCACCGCTCAGATGCGCGACGGCCTCGGGATCGATTCGCCCTCGGCCGGGTTCGGCCCGGGCATCGGAACTGCATTCCCCGGGGTGAGCGCGTCCTACTCCTCGACCACCTGACCGAGGCAGGCGTCGGTCCGGTATGCGGCGGCGCGGGCGCTTGTGCATCGTGCGCCGGAGGTCCTCGAGCAGGACATGCACGCGGTGCGACTGCGTTCGGCGCCGGCCGCAGTCATCACGTACAGGCCGTAGGTGATCGAGCGCAGCGCAGCCCTCTTCTCCTGGGGATCCACGATGGTGAACTCTGTGTTCGTGCGTCGAAAAGGGGTCGGTGGGCAGTTGCCCGCTTCACGCCCAGCCCAGCTCCTTCAGCCGCCGGTCATCGATGCCGAAGTGGTGGCCCACTTCGTGGAGGACTGTCTTGCGCACGAGTGCCTCCACTTCCTGTCCTGTCCGGCACATCGCGCAGATCGTTGCCATGTAGATGGTGATGCGATCGGGAACGGATGCCGAATAGTGGTTGCCGCGTTGGGTGAGCGGGACCCCCTCGTACAGCCCCAGCAGCTGCCCGGCCGGGCTGAGGTCGTCCACCACGACAGCGACGTTGTCCATCGCCGCGCGGAGTCCTGCGGGTATCCCCTCGAGCGCGTTGGCCACCAGCTCCTCGAACTGCTCGACCGACAAGGTGATCATCTCCGACGTCATGCCAACGCCCTCTCCCTCAGCATGCGGATCAGCCGTGTTGCCAGATTCGGTTCTGGAGGCTCCGGATGCCGGGAAGGGCGACCTTGTCGAGCCGGGCGAGGTCCTCGTCGTCGATACTCCAGCCGAGTGCCCCAGCGTTCTCCTCGGCCTGGTGGCGATTCTTCGCGCCGGGAATCGGTACGACTCCCTTGGCAATCACCCAGTTCAGGGCGACCTGGCTCGGCACCTTCCCCCCGTACTTGCCGCCGATGCGCCGCAGCTCGGCAACGACATCGTCGACAACCTCCATCGGATGACTGGAGAAGTTCCTCTTGCCGGGAGGAGGATGGTCAGCCGAGTACTTGCCGGTGAGCCGACCCTGGCCGATCGGCGAGTATGCGAGCGGCACCACACCCAGCTCCTTGCAAGCCGCCAGCAGGCCGCTCGTCTCCGGAGAACGCCGAAGCAGTGAGAACTCGATCTGGTTGGTGGCCAGCTGCATACCGCACTTGTGCAGCGCCGAAGCAATGGACCGGGTCTCTTTCACCGAGTAGTTCGAGACGCCCACCGCCTTCACCAGGCCTTCTTCGTGCGCGGCTGCCAGCGCATCGGCCAGCGCCCCATGGGAACGCAGGCTGATCGGACCGTGGATCTGGTAGAGGTCGACAGCCGGTAGGCCGAGGCGGCCCAACGAAGCACGCAGGGACTTCAGCAGCGCTTGGCGGACCTGCAGCTTCCACGGAGACGGCATGAACTTGGTGGCGACCACGACCGACGAAGCCCGTCGGGGGTCACCGGCCAGCAGTGCCCCGATGATCCGCTCGCTCTCTCCGGCGCCGTACACCTCGGCAGTGTCGAACAGCGTCACCCCGGCATCGATCGACGCGTCCCACGCCTCGTGGATCGAGTCACGCGTCAGGTCGGAGTCGTAGCCACCCATGCCCCACGTGGAGCGGTCGCCCCAGGCCCAGGTCCCCACGCCCATCAGCGGGATCGAGACGTCGGAGCCGCTCAGTGTGTGGCGCTCGGGGACCATCTCCTGCACGGTACCCGAACCTCGGGCGGTCCCGTGCCCCGACCCGAGGGGCCGCTCCGATCTCCTCAGCCCGAACGGCTGAGCACGCAGGTCCCGGGGACTCCCAACTGGCTACGTCGTGCCGATCACATCGAGGACGGCGAGGATCTCGTCGCCCCATCGCTCGAGTCGGAGCGGTCCGATTCCCCGGCAACGGGCCAATCCGGGCAGTGTCCTCGGCAGATCGGAAGCGATGCCGACCAGGTCTTTGTCGGTGAGGACGACGTAGGCGGGCACACCCTCCTTTTTGGCGACGGCCGAGCGCCATTCCCTCAGCGCACGTTCTGCGGCAGACGCATCGGCGGACGGAACTGCGCCCGATGCGCCGGGCCGAACGAGGGTCACCGTGCGGCCCTCGGACCGAACGTCCGTCCCGAACGGCAGCTCCACCCGGGCGTCGCCGATCCCGATCACCACTCCGTCCACGCCGACCTCGAGAATGCCGCCCGTCTGTCCACGGTGCTCGATCACCAGCCCGCTCACTGCCTCCTTGGTCGGAAGCACCGACTGGTGGCCGTTCGGCGCCTTGCTGCTTCCTCGCGCCCTGCGGGTCGGACGCGGCCTGCTCCCATCGAGCTCGCCGAGGAACATCGACGGCGCCTCGGCGTCGGCGAGGACAGCGACCTGGGTCCTCGCCCGGGTGAGCGCCACGTGGAACACCCGTCGCTCGCCCTCCTCGTCATCGCCCAATCGGTGGGGGAAGAGCCCCCGAGTGGCGCCGAACACGATCACGTGGCCCCACTCCTTGCCCTTGATGCGGTGCACGGTCGACAGGAGCACGGCCGGGCCCTGGGCCGCCGGTCGGGCGAGGACGCCTCGCAACCAGCGTTCGAATGTGGACGCATCCGGGTGGAGTGCGGCGACCGCTTCGAGGGCCACCAGGTCGTCACTGTGGGTCGAACGATCGGCCTCCCGTCGGGAGGTGTCGAGAACGTCCATGGTGCCGTTGAGCCCGATCCCGACCCTGATGGCCCGCAGCGCGGCGGTGGTGGACTGACCCGTCGCCCGCACCACGGTGTCCAGGTCGTCCGCATAGGCCAGCAGTTTCGGGACGTCGCGACCGGACAGGCGGCCGGCGAGACGGCGGATGTCCACGACGGACGTGACCGGTCCCTTCGTCAGCATGTCCGCCACCATCGGGGCGATGCCCCGGGAAGGTCGCCGGATCGTGTCCCGGACGTCCTCCCTCCGGATGTGGTCGGGGTCCGCACCGATCCGCAGGTAGGCGAAGGCGGTACGGATGCCCGTACGAGCCAGCACGTTGGCCCCCAGAGGCGTACTGCACGGGATCCCGGACTCCATGCACGCCACCTGCACCGGCAACAGCGCGGAATTGACCCGGGCGAGGACGGCGATGTCGGAGGGATCGACCCCCGAACCCTGCCAGGCGGTGATGATCTCCACGGCCAAGGCGGCGAGCGCATCGCCCGGAGCGGTCCGGACTGCCACGGGCCCCGCTCCCGCCAACGGACCGGGGATGTCCATGACGACGTCGCTGCGACCCTCCGGCGGGCGGATGGTCTTCTCGAGGCGCCGGTGGTTGTAGGAGAGGAGGTGGTGGGCCGCAGCCGTCACCGACGGTGGGCACCGGTAGTTGACCTCGAGCGGATGGTGGGCGGCTCCGGGGAAGTAACGCGGGAAGTCGATGAGGAACTCGGGTGTCGCCCCCGAATAGCCATAGATGACCTGGTCGTCATCGCCGACGGCGAAGCAGTCATAGCCCGGGGCGGCGAGTAGCCGGATCAACAGCAGATGGGCGGGGGTGAGGTCCTGGAATTCGTCGACGAGCAGGCGGCGACACCGGGCCTGCGCCGCAGAGCGGGCACCGGCATCGGTCACCAGGATCTCGATGGCCCGGTAGATCTGCTCGTCGAAGTCGACCGCCCCGAGGTCCGCCAGGGCGGTACGGTAACGATCGAATCCCTCGGCGATGCCCGACGCATCGGGCATCGCCTCCTCGACGGCCTCCGGCGAGTTGAGCCCGAGCCGGATGGCGGACAGGGCGCCGATATAGGGGGCGACCGTGTCGGTGTTCGCCTGGCGCCGAATGTCGAACAGTCCCTGCAGGAGATCGCGTACGGCGAGCTCCTCGAGCACTCGCGGACGACCCGCAGATCCGAACTCGGTGCAGATCCACAGGCCGGTGCTGTTGAGGGTTCGGATGTGCGGCCCTTCGGGCGTGAGTATCCCGGAGCACCGCTGCTTCATCTCATCGGCCGCTCTGGTGTTGTAGGCCAGGGCACTCACGGTGCCCGGAGGGGCTCCACGGTCGGCGATGAGATGACGCAACCGTTCGGTCAGCACCCGCGTCTTGCCGGAGCCGGCCGGGGCGATCACCCGGGCCGCCCCGGCGTGGTGGCCCACAGCGGCCAGCTGGTCCGGTGCAAGCTCGGCTGCGGGGGGACGGTCGGCTCCCGGTGCCAACCGTCCTTCCTCGGCACTCCAGCGGTGGACGACACCCGTTCCGGATGCGAGGGCCGGTGGATCGGGAGGTCCGCCATCGACATAGAGCGGCGTGCCATCGGCGAGGACGATGTCGGCCGGTCCCTCCTCGGCGATGCCGAAAGCCGCGAATCTACGTGCGGCCTTCCGGCCGTGCCACCAGATCGGCTCACCGCCCCTGGCGTCGTAGGAATTGGCCCACACCAGGAACTGGAGCCGCTCCACTGCGAACTCGAACGCGGGCGTCAGGCTGTGGACGGCACCGTCGTACCGCTGGGGAGCCCTCAGTGCGTCCAGGTCCGCCGTCAGCTCGACCACCAACGGCCGTCGATCGAGCCACGCCTGGTGGAGCGCTCCGATCACCGCAACGGGGTCTGCCAGCTCGGCATCGCCGACCCGCACCCGCTGGCACGACATCCACGGGTCGGGTAGGTCGCCCCCGGCAAGCAGGACGACGCCACGGCCGAGCTCCGCTGGTCCGGGGTACGGCATCTGCTCAACATAGTGACGGGCTGTGACGCCGGGCGCCAGCCAGCCAGCCCCAGCGCCTCGCCTACGGGCCTGCCTCCGGATCCGAAAAACGGGGAGCGCGCTTCTCCTGCAAGGCGGCGATACCCTCGGCGAAGTCGGGACCGGTCATCATCTCCTCCAGCAGCCGCTGAGCCCGGCTGACCGCTCCGGCGGCGTCACCGTGCAGGTCCGTGTAGATCTGGCCCCGGGTGGCCCGCAGCGAGGACGGGGAGACCGTGGTCGCCAACTGTCCCGCGTACTCCATGGCCCGGTCCATCAACCGATCGGAGGGCACCACCTCGTTGACGAGGCCCATGTCCGCCGCCTCCTCGGCCAGGATCACCCGGCTGGACAACAGCAGATCGTTGGCTCGGGTGAGGCCGATCATCCGGGGCAGAAGCCAGGACAGCCCGAACTCGGCGGGCAGCCCCAGCCGACCGTGGGCAGTCGTCAACTTGGCGCCTGCCGCTGCGAAGCGGATGTCGCAGTAGCACGCCAGCACGAGGCCCACCCCCGCCGCAGGCCCGTTGATGGCAGCGATGACCGGCTTGGTGAGACCGAAGTGATAGGCGAAATCGGCATCGAAGCGCGGGTCGGTGCCGAAACCGGGGCGGGCCAGGTCATCGGGTGTGCCGGCGTCATAGGCGCCGCGTTCGACGTGACCGGAAAGGGCGCGACTGTCCGCGCCGGCGCAGAAGGCCCGCCCAGCCCCTGTCACCACGATCACCCGGACCGACCGGTTGCCATCAGCCTCGTTGAGCGCCCATCGGTACTCGGCGTGCATCCGACCCGTCCACGAGTTGAGCCGGTCTGGGCGGTCGAGGGTGATGATCGCGATCTTGTCGGAAATCTCGTAGCGGACGACCTTGAGCTCCATGTCGGCAATACTGCCAGCCCCGGACGCCGCCGAGGCCGCCGACCGGCCTCGCTCATGCGCCAGGGGATCCGGCTTCCGCTGCTCTCACGAATCCACGAGGACGCTTCCGATGGAGATCGCTGCGACCCCGATGACGACGTAACCCAGAGCCTGCAATGCATCACCGATCCAGTACAGGTCCGATGGGCCATTGGAATCCCCAAACGAAAAACAGAGTGCGCCCAGCCCCAGGAGAAAGAACGCCACACCGACGGCTACCAGGCCGCTCCGCAGCTTCCGGCCACGGCTCGCACGGGGTTCCACCGGGGCGAACGGGTTGCCCGGCACGGGGTAGTACCCACCCTCGTTGCCCATGGGCGGACGAAGGGGGGGCCAAGCCGGCGGCGGGTACCACTTGCCGTCGGCTGCCAGCCACCATCCCTCGCCTTGGCTCACATCACTCATCTCGATCCACCTCTCACAAGGCCACACTCAGGAGCAGAAGGCTAGCCCTCCGTCGTTTCGGAGCCATCCCCGGAGGCAATGCTCGCCGCGTCAGGGACCAATGCCTCTAGCCATCGCACTGCCGCCGTGGGATATTGGCAACCGGGGTCAGGACATCGGCGCTCGGGGATCAGCGTAGAGGTAGGTGTCTGTGCGAGTTGCGAGAGACGCATCACAACCGGTCCCCCCGTCGGCCACCTGGAGGGTTCGGTTTCGACGCCGCCAGCAGGCGGGGCGTGACCCCGGCCGGGCCGCGATCCGGGCCGAAATGGCCGGGCTGGAGGCTCTCATGCTCCGCCTCGAGCAGGTTCACGGCGAGGACATCGCCGCCGTCTGTACCGACCACCGGCGGGACGCAGTCAACCTCGTCCACTACCTGGCCCTACGCAACGGCGACCTCCGTCACCTGCAGCATCGTCTGGGTGAGCGCGGCCTGTCGTCACTGGGCCGGTGCGAACCTCACGTGCTCGCGACCGTCAAGAGTGTCCGCGCCGCGCTCGACGGGAGGGTCCCCCGTTTCGGGCCGGCCACGCTGAGCTTCGAGGAGGGGCGTGCCGCCCTCGATCGCAACACCGATGCTCTCTTCGGTCCACGCCCCCCCGGACGAGTGCCCCGGGTCATGGTGACCCTCCCCAGCGAAGCGGCGGACGACTACCGACTGGTGCGGCGCCTGGTCGCGGAGGGCATGGACGTGGCCCGGATCAACGGTGCCCACGACGACCCCGCCGCGTGGGAGCGCATGGCGCGCCACGTGCGCCGGGCCTCCGAGGAGACCGGCCGCCTCTGCCGGGTGTCGATGGACCTGCCGGGGCCCAAGCTGCGGACCGGCCCGCTCGTCGAGGGGCCCCGGGTGGTGAAGCTACGGCCCCAGCGCGACCTGCGCGGCGTGCCGGTCATGCCCGCATTGGCGGCACTGGCGGCGTTCGGGCCCGATGCCGGGCCCCCCGGCCCGGGGCCGGCGCTGCCTGTGGACCCGTCGTGGGTCGATCGCCGGCACCCAGGGGACGTGGTCGCCATGGTCGACACCCGAGGCTCGGGGCGTACCTTGCGTGTCGTCGGCGCCACACCCGGTGCATGCGTCGTGGAGGTGTGGGACACCACGTACGTGGAGACCGGAGCGGAGCTGTCCTGCGACGGCGATGCGACCAGGGTGGGCCGGCTGCCGATCATCCCCCAGTACCACCTGTTGCGCCCGGGGGACCCGCTGGTGTTGACCAGGGACCTCGAGCCTGCTGTCCCGTGGCGACACGGGCAACCCGGATGTGCCCGGATCGGTTGCACGCTCGGCGTCGCCTTCGAGACCGCGCAGGTGGGCCAGCCCGTGGTCCTCGACGACGGAAGGATGACCGGCATCATCGAAAGCGTCGATGCCGACGAGTTCCGCGTCCGGATCCTGACGGCCTCACCAACAGGGTCGAAGCTTCGAGCGGAGAAGGGGATCAACCTGCCCCAGACGGATCTCCCCGTCCCCGCGGTGACCGACGCCGACCTGCCCCTGCTCGAAGTGGCCGCCGCCCATGCGGACATGGTTGCGCTGTCCTTCCTGCACAGCGAGCACGACATCGACGACGTGCGCGCCTACCTCCGGAGGGTCGGGGCCGAACACCTCGGCCTCATCCCGAAGATCGAGACCAAAGCCTCGTTCGCACGCCTTCCCGAGATCCTCCTGCACGCCATGCGCTCTCCACTCGTCGGAGTCATGATCGCCCGCGGAGACCTCGCCGTCGAAGCCGGCTACGAACGCCTCGCGGAGATGCAGGAAGAGATCCTTTGGATCTGCGAGGCTGCCCACCTGCCGGTCATCTGGGCCACCGAAGTCCTCGACCAGCTCGCACGCACCGGCAAGCCGTCCCGGGCAGAGGTCACCGATGCTGCGATGTCGCAGCGAGCCGAGTGCGTCATGCTCAACAAGGGGCCCCACGTCGACACGGCGATCGTCGTGCTCGACGACATCCTGCGACGCATGTCCGGGCTCCAGCGCAAGAAGACCCCGCAGCTGAGACCGCTGCGCAGCTGGATCGAGCCCACCTGATCCGCCGGGTGCCGAGCAGCCCTGGACAGCCGGTCGCCCACCGGCCGGGGCGCACCGCGGGGCGTGCCCGGCCGTCCTACGCCGACGGGCTGCGGCCGCTCCGGGTCGATCGCTAGCCTGGCCTGGTGGAATTGGGCAAGGTCGGGATCTGGTGGAGCGGCACGTGGTCCGGTTCCGACCGGTCCCCCGGTGCAGCTGCCACCGAAATGGAATCACTCGGCTACGGGGCCCTCTGGAGTTCGGGCGGCTTCGAGCCCGGCTTCCCCGACAGGTTCGGAAGGCTGCTCGACGCCACCGAGCAACTTGCGGTGGCCAGCGGCATCCTGTCCATCTGGCACGCCACCCCCGAGCAGGCGGCCAACGGCGCCGCCGCCCTCGAAGTCGCCCACCCCGGCCGGTTCCTCCTCGGCCTGGGCACGAGCCACGCGCCGGTCGTCGAACAGCTCGGCACCAGGTACATTCACCCGTACACCCGGATGGTCCACTACCTCGATGAGCTCGATGCGCTGGGGACGGCGGTCGCAGCCGACCGCCGGGTCCTCGCCGCCCTCGGCCCCCGCATGCTCACGCTCGCCGCCGAGCGGGCGGCGGGGGCACACCCCTACTTCGTACCCGTCGAGCATGTGGCCCGGGCCCGGCGGCTCGTCGGGCCTGGACCACTCTTGGCGCCGGAACTGGCCGTGGTGCCCGAGGTCGATCGACTCGTGGCCCGGGCCACGGCCCGGGAGTACGCCGCGGGCTACCTGCGACTGCCCAACTACACCAACAACCTGCGCACGCTCGGCTTCGACGACGACGATCTCGAGGGGGGCGGCAGCGATCGGTTGGTCGACGCCGTGGTGGCCTGGGGGGACGCCGCCGCCATTGCCGACCGCGTGCGTGCTTTTCAAGACGCCGGTGCCGACCATGTGTGCGTGCAGGTGGTGGCCGACCGCTCCCAGGGGTTCCCCTTCGACACCTACCGCGAACTCGCTGCGGCGCTGATCGGCGGCTGAGCCAGCCGATCGATCTCGCAGGATGGTGGCGTACTACGCAGCCCTGCGCCCTCGTCGCCTCGCCAGGAGCCACACGGCCAGGCCCGCGACGACCACGCCCACACCGATGGCGCCGGCGATTGCGCCGGCACCATGGCCGGCATGAACGGCCGCTCCAGACGCCTTGCCCGACGATCCTGGCGTCGTCGTCACGGTGGGGCCGGCCCTCGCAACCGAACTCGAGGTCTGACCGGACGCACCGGTCGAGGAGGCACTGAAGGCGACGACCCTGTAGGCCGAAGGGGCCAGAAGTAGACCATCGCCGACGCCAGGGGTGGGAAAATGGTTGGCCGGTACTCCGACCGAAGCCTGCTGCAGCACTGCGCCGTCGGTGGGGTCGAGCCCGTAGAGCGTGCCGTTCTGTCCGATCGTCCACACCCGGCCTCCCGCAACGATCGGTGGCCCGCCGCCTTCCCCGCTGGTCCACAGAACGCGGAGGGCGGCCGGGGCCGATCCGACCTGCAGGGCGACCGTTCCGCTCAGGCAGGGCAGGAAGACGGTCGTTCCCACGACCGCGGACCCGCCGTCCACATCCTCGTCGCACACATGACCGAGGGCGGCCTCCTGACCACCGATCCCCCCGAGGTGACCAGCGTCGAGTAGGTACGCGACGCGCGACTTGCCGGCCGCCACCACACGTCCGTCGGCCAACAGCGCGGGCTCCATGGACATGTCGAGGTCATGGGCGTTGTTCGAGGTCCAGGAGCTGGGGGCGAAGTACTGCAGAAGTTGGAGTCTGGACGACAGCTCGAGAACCGAGTCACTGAAGTCGTACGCGTGCCCGGGCGAGGTGACCGAGCCGTTGCCCGCGGCGATCCAGAGGTTCCCACTACTGTCGACGGCCGGAGCTCCGCCGCCCATCCAGACCGCCCCCTGGCTCTCTCCGGGGGCGGCGTCAACGGCGAAGTCCAACGGCGTGCCGCCGTCCTCGGTCACCGCCACCAGCCATCCCCGGTAGGTGGAGCAGTCTCCATAGTTGCCTCCGAAGCCGAACACGACCTCGCCACCGTCGAGGGTGAGGGCCGTCCGCTGGAGGAGGGCCGGTGGCGCGGCACCCGGGGGATCGACGTCCTGGGTCAGTTCGATCCGTCCCGAGGCCGTGTCCAGGCCGACCAGCATGTGGACCGGTCTCCCTCCGATCAGCTCGTCGGCCACCATGAAGATCTCGGACCTGGCCGGATCGATGACCGGGGTGCCGGTGATGCCGACGGTGGGCCTGATGTCCCCGCAAGGGAGCGATCCCGAGGTCACCGGTGTGCCGAGATGCACCGACCAGATCACCGCGCCGGTGGAAGGGTCGAGGGCGTAGACGGTGTCGTCCTCGGTCGCCACGAAGACCCTGTCGGAGGAAGCAAGCGGCTCCCCGTAGATCTGGCCGTCGAGCCTGGGCGATGTCCATCTCGGGGTCGACGTGTCGACGCCCGTCACCGAGGTCGCCACGCCGGTGCCCGCCGCGTCTTGGTGGTACACGGTCCAGCCGGAACTCTCCGGCGTGCTCGCAGTGGACGCTGTCGCCCCAGATGCCGTTGCAGGCAGCACCATCGTCATCGGCACTGACAGGCCCAGCGAAACGAGGACGACCCACACCCAGGGCCGGCTGCTGGCACCCGCGCCGATACGACGACGGACGCGCAGCCCGATCCTCATGCCCATGGCAGAAGGCTAGTAATGCCCGCCATGGAAGGAGGCGGCCATTGGTCCCCCGGCGGGGATTGGGACTTTCGCCCCTTGCGCCGGGCCGCCAAGGTGCTGAATCTGGAGGAGAGACCAAAGGGGAAGGGAGGGAGACGTGGTTGTAGAGGATGCTTACGAATCGCTGATCCGGCGGACCTATCAGGATTTCGAGTCAGGTGACCTCGACCTCCTCAACGTCGTGATGGCGGAGGACGTTATCTGGCACGAGCCGGGGCGCAGCAGCCTCGCCGGTCGCTACAAGGGCCCGGAGGCGGTGCTCGGCTTTCTCGGACGACTGAAGGCGGGCAGCAACGGCACCTTCAAGATCGAGGTCCTGGACGTGCTCAGCAAACCCGAGCGGGCGGTGGTGCTCCAACGGGAGACCGCTACGAGGAACGGCAGGGAATTGGATGTCGTCGTGGCCGTCGAGTACGAGATCCACCACGGGAAGATCACCGAGGTCAACGTCTACCAGGCCGACGCCTACGGCTTCGACGAGTTCTGGGTGGACAGTTAAGCAACAGGCCGTTCTCCCCAAGCAGTTGCCGAGCCCATCGGGTGGTCGCGTGCGCAGCGGCGGTGGGTGGAGTAGGAGGCCGGCGAGCCGATCCGCCGGACCAGACTGGGGGGGTTGTGATGAAGGAGCTGGTGTATCCCAGGCTCTTGTTGCCGGTCGTCGAACGGCTGGCCGATAAGGTCGCGTTCGTCGACTTGACGCGCGGCGGGGTGCGATACGAAGGAACGTTCGCCGTCCACGCCGACCGGCTGTTGCGGTTGGCCAACGCCATGCAGAGTGAGCTCGGGCTGGGGGACGGTGACCGGTTCGCGGTACTCGCCACGAACGGGCACGAGTTCCTGGAGCTGTACCATGCCGCCCTGTTCGGGGTAGGGATCATCAATCCCCTCAACATCCGCTTCACGCCGGCCGAGCTGGCCTATGTCCTCCGTGACTCCGGTTCCAGGATCGTCTTCACCGACCCGTTGTTCGCCAAGCTCCTCCGCCGCGCCCGTGACGAGGAAGGCGTGCAGATCGACAAGTTGGTCATCATCGGCGGGGAGATCGGCGACGGCATCACAGGAGACGACGACACCATCGGCTACGAGCAGCTGCTTGCGGCCGGTGAGCCGGTCATGCCGCCGGAGCCCGAGGAGGAGGACGCCGTCGTCCTGATGTACACGGGAGGAACGACCGGACGCCCCAAGGGTGCCTTGCTCGAACAGCGAGCCGAGGTGCTCAACGTGTACCACCTGCTCTTCGAGATCGGGCTTCGTGAGGAGCGGCGATTCCTGTTCCAATCGCCGATGTTCCACGCTGCCGTCGTCGCCGGCGTGCTGGGCATCCCGGCCAGCGGAGCGACCTCGGTGACGATCCCGCTGTTCGACCCCGGTCTGGTGATGCGGGTCATCGACGAACAGGCCATCGACATGACGATGATGGTCCCGGTCATGATGTCGCTGCTGGAGCAGGCGGAGGGCTTCTCGGCCAAATGCCTCCGGTCACTGCGCCAGCTCGTCTACGGGGCGGCACCGATCTCGAGGACCATGCTCGCCCGTTGGCTGGAAATGCTCCCCGACACCGACTTCATCCAGGGGTACGGGATGACCGAGGCTGCCTCCGTCCTCGCGTACCTCGGTCCCGAGGAACACCGTCGCGGCGGAAACGCGGCGACAGCTGCGGGCAGACCGGTGATGGGCGTCGAGCTCCGCATCACGGACTCTCTCGACAATGCTCTTCCCCGAGGAGAGGCAGGGGAGGTCTGCGCCCGCGGGGGGAACCTCATGCGCGAGTACTGGAACGAGCCGGAGCAGACCGAGTCGGCGATGCACGACGGTTGGTACCACACCGGCGACATGGGCTTCGTCGACAGCCGGGGTCTCCTGCACCTCACCGACCGGATGAAGGACATGATCGTCACGGGCGGCGAGAATGTGTACTCCATCGAAGTGGAGAACGCCATCGCCACCCACCCCGCCGTGCAGGAAGTCGCGGTGATCGGGATCCCGAGCGACGTCTGGGGCGAGGCCGTCCACGCCATCGTCGTCCTCAAACTGAACACGAGGGCGACAGCCGCGGACCTGATCGAATATGTCCGCCCGGTCTTGGCCGGGTTCAAGGTTCCGAAGTCGGTGGAGTTCCTCGACGGTCCGCTGCCACTTTCGGGAGCGTTCAAGCCCCTGAAGCGCGAGCTCCGGAGGCGCTACTGGGAGAACCGTGATCGCCAGGTGAGCTGAGTCGGCGCACCGAAGCACTCGCCACTGCCCGCGCCCCGCTCATCACCGAGCCCACCTCGCCCGACGGTCTGGGTGGGGACGCCATCGCCGCCCTGCGCTCGACGGCCGGCGGTTCACCGTGGCGCCGGGCGCTCGTTGCGAGGGCTCGTGTCGTCATCCCAGAACGACAGCAGCTTGATCAGGACCTCCTCTGCTGCGGCCATCCCCCCGAGGTGACTCTCACCCGGACGGACGAACAGCTCGGCGAAGGGAATGAGCGGCACGACCCGGCGGGCCTGGGCCAGCGGCACGATGTAGTCGGCGTCACCGTGCCACCACGCGACCGGGACCACGATGTCGCTCAGCAAGAAGCCCCACTGTCGGGTGAACAGGATGAGGTCGTAGACGGGGGCGCTCAACCCCCGCCGGCTGTTACCTACGAGGTCGTCGAGGAACATGGCTTTGACCTCCGGCAGTGCGAAGAACCGCCGATCGCCCTCGGGGGCGAGGGCCGCGTACAGGTCGAAGACGGGCGAGGCCACCGGACGGGCGAGGCGGATCAGGGCGTTCAGGGTCAGGGACAGCGGCACCCTCAGTGGCGGAAGGATCGGCGAGAGCAGGGCGAGCAGGCCGACGAGACCTCCGGCGACGGCCTCGGGACCTCGAGTGGGAGCCACCCCGCCGAGGATGCCGACCCCGGCGATCCGAGCCGGGAAGGCGTGTGCCGCGGCCAACGCGTAGGGCCCGCCACCCGAGAGCCCGATCATGGCGACCCGCTCCAACCCCAGCTGATCGAACACGATCTCGAGGTCCGCAGTGAAGTCGTGGATCGAGTCGTAGAGATGGGGTGTCGACAGCCCCACACCGGGGCGGTCGATGCCGATCAGTCGCACGTCGAGCTCGAATGCGGCGATGCGTGCGGCCTGGGGGATCTGGCGACGGGCCCCGGGGGTGCCGTGCAGCCAGATGACCGGGCGTCCCCCGGCGGGGCCGAACTCGGCGAAACCGAGCTTGCGCCCCCTCCGGACCACGATCTCCCCCTCGACCCGCGGTGCGGTGATCGGGTTCACGAACAGCGAGTATGACCCACCTGGGGCCGGGACGTCGCCGTGCCTGGGGGAAGGCGGCAGGGGACGAGTATGGTTCGCGCCGACTGAGGAGGCGAGCATGACGACCATCGACGGATCGACGGCACCGGGCTTCGAGGCGGTGCGCGAGGCGTTCCAGGCCAACTTCGACGACGGGTCGGAGGTGGGGGCGGCCTTCGCCGCCTACCACCGCGGAAAGAAGGTGGTCGACCTGTGGGGTGGTGTCGCCGACACGAGGGCCGGGAGGCCCTGGACCGAGGACACCCTGGTCCTCGTCTACTCGACCACCAAGGGCGTCACCGCCATGTGCGCGAACAAGCTCGCACAGGAAGGCCTCCTCGACGTCGAGGCGCCGGTGGCGACCTACTGGCCCGAATTCGCGCAGGCCGGCAAGGAGGACGTCACCGTCGCCGATCTGTTGTCGCACCGGGCGGGCCTGGCCTGGATCGACGGAACCCTGTCGTTCGAGGAGGCGCTCGCGTGGGACCCGGTGATCGAGGCGCTCGAGCGCCAGGCGCCCACGTGGCCGCCGGGCACCGCCCACGGCTACCACGCCACCACCTACGGTTGGCTGGTCGGCGAGGTCGTACGCCGGATCAGCGGTCGCAGCCTCGGGACCTACCTTCGCGAGGAGGTCGCCGGTCCCCTCGGAGCCGAGTTCTACGTGGGCCTGCCCGCCTCCGAAAAGCACCGCGTCGCCCGCCTGATCTCGTTCCTCGAGTCGTTGGAGTCGGGAAAGACTCTGGCGGCGCTCGGTACCGGGACGGGATCCTTCGCCGGTCTCGACGTCGCCGACCTGCTCGAGAACGCGGGCGCCTACCTGGCCGCGGACGGTCCGCTCTTCAAGGCCCTGGCTGCGCCGGGCGGGGCACTGTCGGACCAGGAGGCCTGGGACGACCCCCGACTGCACGCGGCGGAGATCCCGGCGGCCAACGGGATCTGCGACGCCCGATCGCTCGCCTGCCTCTACGGAGCCTGCGTCAGCGAGGTGTCGACACCGTCGGGGGGGACGTTCCGCATCCTCACTCCCGAGCAGCTCGACCGGGCGCTGCGCCCGCAGACCGAGGGGCCGGACCTGGTCCTGCTCGGACTCGACATCCAATGGGGCCTCGGGTTCATGCTCAACCGCGGGATCATCGGCTCGGAAGGGTTTGGCGGACCGCGCTCCTTCGGACACTTCGGGATGGGCGGCTCGGTCGGCTGGGCAGACCCCGACCTCGAGCTGGGGATGGGCTACGTCATGAACAGGATGGAGATCGGCACCACCGGAGACGCCCGTAGCTTCCGGCTGACCAGGGCCTGCATCGAGGCGGCGCGCCACGCCTCGTGATGCAGCGGCGCCCCCGCCGGGCTCTGAGCCGGCCGGTCGACATCCCGTCAGCTGCAATGCACCCAACTCGTTTCCGCCTCCCTCCAACTGTGTCCCACACGCCCCATGACGGGACCGCCACCCTTCCGTACAAGGGCGAGCGCCCCATCCCGACACTCGGGCGCCGTCAACGGCCAGGATCACCGGGCGGGCACCGCCCTACGCTCCACCGCGATGGTCCACCGCGTCTACGTCCGCTTCTTCTCCGAGCTGAACGAGCTCCAGCCGCCTGATCGGCGCGAGCGGCCGATCAGACTCGAGGTGGCCGCCGGCACCACGGTGAAGGATCTCGCCGAGTCGCTTGGGGTGCCGCACACGGAGATCGACGTGATCCTCGTCAACGGAGTCTCCGTGGGCTTCGGGCACCAGGTGGGTGAGAGCGACCGCGTGGACGTGTACCCCGTGTCCGAGGTGCCCGACGTGTCGCCACTCGTGCGGCTGTACCCACGGCCGCTGCGCGAGCCTCGATTCGTGCTCGACGTCCACCTCGGGCGGCTCGCCCGGACCCTGCGCCTCCTCGGATTCGATGCCGTATGGCGGAACGACAGCACCGACGACGAGCTGGCTGCGATCTCGGCGGACGACGAGCGGACTCTCCTGACCAGGGATCGCGGCCTCCTGAAGCGGGCCAAGGTCACCCATGGCCACCTGGTGCGGGAGACCGACCGCCGGCGCCAGGTCGTCGAGGTCCTGCGGCAGTTCGACCTCTTCGGGGCCATCACGCCGTTCGGCCGGTGCCTCAGGTGCAACGGCGTGCTCGAGCCCGTGGCGAAAGCCGAGGTGGAACACCGCCTACCGCCCAGGACCCGGCGCGAGTACGCCGACTTCCGCACCTGCCCGGGCTGCGGCCGGATCTATTGGAAAGGGTCGCACTACGACCGCCTTGCCGCCCTGGTGGAGGACCTACGCCGCGCCGGCACGACGCCACTGCGCACGGGCACCGACCTCGGACGGGGACCGGTGACGGCACCGGCGGGAGCCGGCGTCAGCCGGCCGAGGCACACTCGAGCGGACCAGGGACCTCCGCCTCTGGCCGTCGAGCACGCGATGGGCGACGCTGGGTCGGTGAGACTCGAGGCGACGCCCGGCGGGGCGCGTGCGGTCGACGCACTCGATGCTGCGGCCCGGGGATGGTCGGTGATCCCGGTGCACACCCCGATCGCTGGCCGCTGCTCGTGCGGTGACCCGTCCTGTCCGGCGGTGGGCAAGCACGCGCGCATCCCCTGGAAGCGGCGCATGAGCGATGCCGCCGGCAGCGAACAGGTCCGGCGGTGGTGGCGACGGTGGCCCGGTGCCAACCTCGGCGTCGTCACCGGGGCGGTCTCCGGGCTCGTCGTCCTCGACATCGACCCCCGCAACGGAGGGGAAGGCTCGCTGGCCGCCCTCGAGGACATGCACGGCCCGCTGCCGCACACCGTCGAGTCGCTCACCGGGGGCGGTGGGCAACACCTCTACTTCCGCCACCCCGGTGTCACCGTCCCGTGCCACCCGATCGCACCGGGACTGGACGTCAAGGGCGACGGCGGCATGGTCGTCTGCCCGCCCAGCACCCACGTCTCGGGCCGCGACTACGCCTGGGAGCCGGGGTGCACGCCCAACGAGGCACCCCTGGCCGAACTGCCCGGGTGGGTGCTGGCCAGGGCCCTGGACCGTGCGTCACCGCGGGGAAGAACTGGTGCAGCGCATCACCAGGTGCCGGTGCGCACCATGGGCGAGCGAGCCGAGTTCGCCACGCTCTGGCACCACGTCGGCATCGAGCTCCGTCCCGGCGACCATGCCTACCTCTGCCCGTTCCATCCCGACCACCACCCCTCGCTCCACATCGACGCCGAGGGGTGCCGCTTCTACTGCTTCGGGTGCGGGCGCGGCGGCGGGAGCGGCCGGCTCCGCCGGCTCGTGGACGCGCCACGCCGCCCGGGGCCGGTTCCGGACGTGGCCGGCGCCGCTCCCCCCGGCCACCTGCCGGCGGCTCCGCCCTTGCCCACCCTGCCGGGCACCACCGAGATCCGTGTCGTGGGGAACTACGCCCACCAGGACGCGCTCCTCGAGCTGACCGGTGGGCGTCGGCACTACGGAGGGGTGAGGATGGAGACCGTTGCCCGCCTCGCTCCCGAGCCCGAGAACACCGCCGACCCTGCGGCCATCGCCGTCACGATCGGCAGGCGCACTGTGGGCTACCTGTCGCACCCCGACGCGGTCACCCACCGCCCGGCCATCACCGCGGCCATCGAGCGCTCCGGGGAGGCGAGCTGCCCTGCCCTGATCGTCGGCGGGTGGGAGCGCGAGCACGGCGACGTCGGCCTGTTCGGCGTGCGCCTGCGCCTCGGTGGCAGCACGGCGGAGGCCGCGCCGCGCCATGCCGATCCCCCGCGTCGGTGACGCTCGGCTCGCGTGTCGGAGCGTGCGCCGGGGGGACACGACGTCAGTCTGGCACCGGGGACCCGCTCCACGGACGGCGGCCGTCCACAGCATGCCGGCGCCCGGCGGTCAGCCCGAGTCGTGTGGTGGGGAGGCCGGTGCGACCGTGGCCGTGGGTGACGTCGTCGGGGTCGCGGTCGGCGGTCGGCGACCGAGGACGATCCCCAGCTCGTCGGTCATGGCCGGCGCCAGATAGGTCGTGTACGTATCGGTCAAGTGGTTGTCGTCGCGGTAGACGAGGAGGTTGTCCACCACGACCGCACAGGTGGTCGTGGTGCAGAGCCAGGGCGAGACGTCGAAGTAGGTGCCACCCGCCGCGGTGACCGCTCTGCGTTCGGCCGCGAGGCCGGCCTCGTTGATCCCCTGGTTCAACGGCACCTTGCACGCCGTGGCCTTGGTCAGGTGGACGGAGAGGCAACCAGGCACGTCGAATGGCGGCTTGGGCACCGGACCGAGGACCAGCACCTGGGGCCCGAGCTTGCGGATGGCGGTGACCATGGCCGACATGCCCTGGAGCCACTGCGGGCTGTAGGGGTGAAGCCGTAGATGTCGGTGTAGTGCCTGGCCACCCCCAGGATGACCAGGGCCGGATGGACCTGGGCGATCCGATCGAGCACGTTCTGGCGCCACTCGTCGCATTCGACGAAGTTGCGGCCGAGGACTGGGCTGATGATGGGGATCATCAGCGGTGGGCAGGTGGCCTTGGTCCAGTTGAACAGACTGAGTTCGAGCTGATGGGCGGCTCCGTCGACCGCGGAGAACCACATGGCGGCGTGCGAGTCGCCGAACAGCACGACCGACGTGGGCGAGGAGGTGTCGCCGAAGTCGCACGACTCCAGGGCGGTCGCCAGGTAGGAGTCGAGGCACCCGTCCACGAAGACCGGGGGTTCGTCGGCGTCGGCACCGGAGAGGGAGGGGGTCAGATTGGCCGGCACGACCCTGACCGGAAGCGAACGGGCCACTGCCTGCTGCACCTGGGTCGTCGCCGATGCCAACTGCGCGACGTAGGGGTTGGGGTGCGGCGTCGACAGCGTCGTCTTCTGCGCGCCGGAGTGGTCGGCTCCTGATGCCGGCTGGGCGGTGGACAGGCGGGCGACCGGGGCCGTCCCCTGTCCAGTCAACGACGGCAGGGTGGAGATCGACACCAGGCACACAGAAGCGGCGGCCGCCGTCAGGACGCCACCCAGTCCCATCACTCGACGGGGAACGGCCCGGAACCACGACGACAGCCGCACCGGATCCTCGACGGTCACGAACGAGATCAGGGCGAGCACGAAGCTGCCGAGGACCAGCGCCAGGTTGGCACCGAGCGAGAGGGCGTGCCCGACCACGTACGGGGCCAGGATCAAGACAGGCCAGTGCCACAGGTACCACGAGTACGAGACGCGGCCGATCAACCGGGCACCGGTGCGTCCCAGTACCAGGATGGGTCCCCTGCGGGGGTTCGAGCAGCCCGAGGCGATGACCGCCGCGGTCCCGAGCACCGGGGCCAACGCCGCCGTGCCGGGGTAGGGCACCGAGCTCGACAGGATGACCGCCGAGCCGATGACCACGGCCAGACCACCCCAACCGAGCAGGGCTGCGGATCGCCCGTTCAACTTCCCGAGCCAGGGCGCGGCGAACGCCACCAGGCCCCCGACGGCCAGTTCCCAGGCCCTCGTGGGCAGGGAGAAGAACGCCCAGGGCTGGGAGACGCCGGTCAGCCACACGGCGAAAGCGAAGGATGCGACGGCGAGCACGGCCAGTGCGGTCACTGCGCCCGCTCGTGAAGGCCCGGATACCCGGCGGTTGTGCGGTGGGCGACGCTGCCAGATCATCGACGCTCCGAGCAGCAGCAACGGCCAGACCACGTAGAACTGCTCCTCCAGACTGAGGGACCAGTACTGCTGGAAGGGTGACGGGGGAATGCCGGCCGTCAGGTAGTTGGTCTGGAGCGCGGCGAATCGATAGTTGGAGACGTAGATGGCGGCCGACACGCCGTCCTTCAGGGAAGCGTGGGCCTGCAGCGGCGGCAGGAACCGGGCCGAGAGCAAGGCGGTGGCCACCAGCACCACGAAGGACGTGGGCAGGAGGCGCTGGATCCGCCTGCCGTAGAACGAGCGGAAGGAGATGCGGTGCCCGCCCTCCAACTGGCGCCAGAGCAGCCCGGTGATCAAGAAGCCGGAGATGACGTAGAAATCGTCGACCCCGGTGAAGCCGCCCCGCAGAAGGCCCACGTGCGCGTGGTAGAGGACGACGGCCAGAATTGCCACCGCCCGCATCCCCTCGATGTCTCGGCGGAACCCACGAGAAGGCCTCCTGGTCCGATCCACGCCGCAACGCTATTCGACCGGTGACCACCGGGAAGACACCGCGAAGGGCCCGTTGACAAGGAGTGAACACGGGTAGGCTCCCGGCGGCGAATGGCAGAGGAGGGACCATGACCGAAGAGGGTTGGTACGTCGATCCGTACGGCCTGCATGACGACCGATGGATCTCTGACGGGGCTCCCACAGCGCTCGTCCGGGATGGCGGGGTGGAGTCGCAGGGCCCCCCTCCGGGCGCCCCCTACACAGGCCCGCTCGAGCGGGTCGAGGAGACTCCTCCGGGGCACGGCGAGGACCTGCTGCGAGCCGATAGTACCGAGCACGGCAAGCCGTTCGATCCCAAGGCAGAGGAAACTGCGGCCTGGGAGGCCTTCGACGAGACGAGCGGGACCTGACCGGAACGGGCAGCGCCGCCGGGCCTGTGGACCCCGCCCGTCCGGCGGCACGGGATACTGGCGACGTGCCACCTGCCCTGGTCTTCATCGGACTGCAAGGGGGACGATCCCATGGCAACTTCCGGAGCCGACGAACCGACACTGATCGAGATCCGGCTGCGTCTCGATCTGGTGGATCAGTCGTTGGTCGAGGTCCTCAACGAGCGTGCGCTGCTCATCGGCGAGGTCATCCGCTACAAGCGCGCCCGCGGAATGGCGGTCGTAGATCGCCCGAGAGAGGACGCGATGCTCGCTGGTATCGAGCAGGTCGCCTCTGCGAGAGGGCTCGACCCCCGTATCGCACGACAGGTACTGCGCTCCGTGATCGATGCGTTCACGTTGCTGGAGGTTGAGGAGTTGGGCCCTGGCCACCATTAGACGCCCTCGACCCCTGGCGTGCCTGCGCAACCCAGGAGTGTGCTCTCCCATGGTCAGGGGACACTTCTTCGCATGTCATGTCACAAACGGTCAACCCCGCACGTCAACTCCTTGAGCCATCCGAGGAGGACACGATGCCAGAAGAACCCGACGTAGTCGTGGTGGGCGGCGGGATTGCCGGTCTGGCGGCTGCCACCACCGCCGCACGACATGGATCGAAGGTCGTTCTCGTCGACGCCCACCATCTCGGTGGGCGTGCGCAGAGCGACCATCGGCGTGGGTTCACGTTCAACCGGGGACCCCACGCGCTGTACGACAGAGGCGCGGGCCGGGCTGCCCTCAAGGGACTCGGTGTGCCGGTTTCTGGCTCTCCCGCTCCGTTGGTCGGCGCCAAGGCGCTGCGGGCCGGGAAGCTGTTCTCACTGCCCACCTCGCCGGCGTCGCTGATCCGCTGCGATCTGCTCACCCCTCTCGACCGCGTGTCGTTCGGCCGAATACTGACATCGCTCCCACGGAGGTCGACGCGGGCGCTCGTGGCAATGTCAGCCCGAGAGTGGTGCGACCGGGTCACCAGACGCCCGAGCGTCACCGGTTTGCTTCAGGCACTGGTCCGCCTGTCCACCTACGCGAGCGATCTCGACGCGCTGAGCGCGGATGCCGCGGTCGCTCAACTCCGGCTTTCCACCGGGGGTGTCACCTATCTCGACGGTGGATGGCAGTCCATCGTCGATGGCCTCGAGCATGCCGCTCGTGACAGCGGCGTGGTCATCTCCAGCGGTAATGCAGTCAGCGAAGTCGAGGTGGGCCCGAAACGCGTGGCGGTGGCCGTGGGAGAGGGCGAGGTGATCGGGCGAACTGTGGTCCTTGCCGCGGGAAGCCCGGACGTCACAGCTCGGCTTCTCCCCGGCTCGGTCCCCGAAGATCTCGGGCCTCCCGTGCAGGCGACGTGCGTCGACTACGGACTGTCGACGCCTCCTCCCGAGTCGTTCATCTTGGGGATCGACGAGCCGGTATATCTGTCGCTCCATGCCCCCAACGCCCGGCTCGCCCCGCCCGGTGGCGCTGTGCTGTGCGCCATGTCGTACGGATCAGCGGGGACGGAATCGGTAGAGCGGCTCGACGAGCTCTCCGCGCTGGCTGGCGCCGACCGATCGACAATCCTCGAGCGTCGCGTGCTGTCATCGATGACGGTGGCCCATGCCATGCCCAAGCCGGGCAGCGGTCTTCCCGGACGTCCAGGGATCAGCGTTTTCGGCACGGACAACTGCTTTGTGGCGGGGGATTGGGTTGGCGAGGACGGACTCTTGGGAGATGCCGCACTGGCCAGTGGGGTGGCGGCCGGACGAGCGGCGGCACTTCGATGACCGACTTGGTGGAGACCTTCGAGGCTGAACGCCCACGTCTGCTGGGACTTGCCTATCGCATGACCGGTTCGCGTCACGACGCCGACGACATCGTCCAGGAGGCGTGGCTCCGTTTCGAGCAGAACGGGAAGTCCCTGAACATCCCCGCAGCCTGGCTGACGACGGTTGTGACCCGTCTCTCGATCGACCGGTTACGGGCGGTCGACCGTGACCGGTCCCGCTACGTCGGTCCGTGGCTTCCCGAACCGACCTCCTTGGAGCCGACCCCCGACGGGTTCATCGACACAGCCGACTCCCTCACGCTTGCCTTCCTGGTCGTGCTCGAACGGCTCTCTCCGCTGGAACGGGCAGCGTTCGTGCTGGTCGACGTCTTTCGAGAGCCGTACTCCTCGGTGGCGGCAACCTTGGGGCGAAGTGAACCGGCATGTCGACAGCTCGTCCATCGGGCGAGAGCGGGCGTCCGGGCAGGTCACGAGTCGGCTCTGCGGCCGCTCGACGGGGATCTCCTCCATCGCCTTGTTGCTGCACTGCTCGACGGTGACCCCGACGCCCTGCTTGCTCTGCTCTCACCTGATGTGGTGCTCACCAGCGATGGAGGACCGAACCGGAAGGCTGCTCGACGCCCGGTCGTGGGACCACAACGGGTGGCCCGGTTCCTCACCAACCTCTCCCGCCGAGAGCCGGATGCGATGGCACTCGAAGGTGGCGTCAACCACGGCGCCTGTCTCTTCATTCATACGAAGCACGGCCCCATGGTGGTGACCGGCAGCGCAAGGGGCGATGTGATCGCCTCGCTGACGCTGATGCTGAACCCCGACAAGGTCGAGGGTGCCGAGCACCCACGTGCGATGAGATGATCGACCGCTCCCAGCGGCCGTGTCCCACCGACCCGGCGTCAGGGATGCGCTCGCTGCCACGTACCATCGCGGTGAGGCGGCAGTCGGACGGAGCCCCCGTCGGAACCGGCATCCGATGACGGGTTCGAACCGGGAGGGATGATGCCGGCCTACGTGATCTACCAGGCCGAGGTGCTCGATGCCGCGCGCTACGAGGAGTACAAGGCGCAGGCGGGCCCGAACGTCGCCGCGGCAGGTGGGCGGTACCTGGTCCGGGGTGGCGAGGGCGTGGCCCGGATCAATCTCTACATCGTCAACGGCATCGACTGACGGAGGGCGCTCACATCGGCAGCCGCCCCGGGGCCCGCCGGTAGGAGACTTGCCGCGTGATCACAGGCAGCCACTCCATCATCTACGCCGAGGGTGCCGAACGCGCCCGGGCCTTCTTCAGGGACGTACTCGAACTTCCGTACGTGGACGTCCACGACGGCTGGCTGATCTTCAAGCTGCCACCTGCCGAGCTCGGTATCCATCCTGCGGGCGCTCCCGAGGGCCGGGGCACCGGGCCGCCGAGCGGGCATCACGAGCTCTACCTCATGTGCGATGACATCGAGCGCACCGTCGCCGACCTCACAGAAAAGGGCGCTGAGTTCGCCGGGCCCGCAGAGGATCAGGGCTTCGGCTCGCTCGTCCGTCTGCGGATTCCGGGCGCAGGGTGGATCGGCCTGTACGAGCCGAAGCACGCAACCGCCCACCACCTCGACGGCTGACCAGTTGGCGGCGGCAACGGGCCGCGTGGTCGCAGCGCCCTGACGCCGTGTCGTCCACGCTCCGCCGTGAGGGCGCTCCCCCTGCGGTGGGTGCGACCGGTCGGCTTGGCGCCGGCCGTCCCCAGCAGCAATGCTGTCGTCGTGGCCGTAGACGTCCGCGCCCCGTTGCGGGAGCTCGACCTGGCGGATGCAGGCGGCCTCCCGCCCGACGAGGTGCTCGCGCGCCTCGGGAGTGGACCCGATGGGCTCTCCTCCGACGATGCGGCAGGCCGGCTTGGGCAGTTCGGGCCCAATGCGCTCGGCATACACCGGGTGCGCGCCACCGCCGTCCTCTGGCGTCAGCTCTGGAACCCGATCCTGATCCTCCTGCTCGGTGCGGCGCTCGTGTCGGGGCTGACCGGGGGCGGCACCAATGCGGTGATCATCGCGGTGATCGTCGCCCTCAGCGTCGGTCTGGGCTTCTTCAACGAGTACCGGGCGGAGGTGGCGATGGCCTCCCTCCGCGGCAAGATCCGGCACGACTCCGAGGTCCTGAGGGACGGCCGGGCCATCCGGGTCCCCGTGGTGGACCTCGTGCCCGGCGACGTGGTGTCGCTCCGCATCGGCGCCCTCGTACCGGCCGACCTCCGGTTGCTGAAGGTCGACGAGCTCGAGTGCGACGAAGGCGTGCTTACCGGCGAGTCGATGCCGGTGGCCAAGTCGGTGGCGCCCGTCACCGACCGCCAGGCGCTGGACCAGCCGGGATGCGCCTTCATGGGGACGATCGTCCACCAGGGGTCGGCTCTCGGTGTGGTGGTCCGGAGCGGAGCCCGCACCGCCTTCGGTCAGATCGCTGCGGGCCTGTCCGAAAAGCAGGGCCAGACCGCCTTCGAGGTGGGCCTGTCCCGTTTCTCGCGCTTCTTGTTCGGGGTGGCGGCCGTGCTCACCGCGTTCATCTTCATCGTCAACGTGGCACTCTCCCGGCCCCTCATCGAGGCACTGCTCTTCTCGCTGGCCATTGCCGTGGGCATCGCCCCCGAGATGATGCCGGCCATCGTGACGGTCAGCCTCTCCGCCGGCTCGAGGGCCCTCGTGGCGAAGAAGGTGCTGGTGAAGCGGCTGGTCGCCATCGAGGACCTGGGCAACATCGAGATCCTCTTCACCGACAAGACGGGCACCCTCACCGAAGGGGTGATCACCTTCGAGCGGGGGCTCGACGCCGATGGGCAGGAGAGCGACCGCCCGCTGCTGCTCGGCCTGGTGTGCAACGAGGCGACGGTCACCGACAAGGGGCCGGTCGGGGGGAACGCGTTGGACCAGGCCCTGTGGTCGGCCCCGGGGGCGGCTGCAGGAGAGGAGCTGGCCGCCACGGCCGCCGGCTATGAGCGACGGGGCGTCCTTCCCTTCGACCACGAGCGCCAGCTGGGTTCGGTGCTGGTCAAGGACCCCGCCGGCAGCCCGCTCCTGATCACCAAGGGCGCACCCGAGGTGGTGCTGGACCGGTGCGCGAGCGTCCCTGACGGCGCTCGGCCGGCGCTGGAGGCACTGTTCTCCCAGGGGGCCCGGGTCGTGGCCGTGGCCGCCCGGCCGGCCGAGGACGTGGAGACGCTGACCGCCGAGGACGAGCAGGACCTGGCGCTGGTCGGGTTCCTCATCTTCACCGACCGCCCGAAGGCCGATGCCGGCTCCTCCATCGCCCAGCTCGAACGGCTGGGCGTGGAGGTGAAGATCATCACCGGGGACAACGGCCTGGTGGCGGCCAAGGTGTGCTCGGACATCGGGGTCGACTGCGCGGGGGTGCTCAGCGGTGCCGAGGTCGAGTCGCTCGACGACGACAAGCTCGAAGCGGCGATCCTGACCACGACGGTGTTCGCCCGGATCAACCCCGACCAGAAGTCGAGGATCATCAAGGTGGCCCGCCGCACCGGAAAGGACGTGGCGTTCCTCGGCGACGGGGTGAACGACGCGGTGGCCCTGCACCACGCCGATGTCGGGATCTCGGTGGACTCGGGAACCGACGTGGCCAAGGACGCCGCCGACGTGGTGCTGCTCGACAAGGACCTCGGGGTGCTGGCCGAAGGGGTGATGGAGGGCCGCCGCATCTTCGCCAACACCATGAAGTACGTCCTGATGTCCACGTCCTCCAATTTCGGAAACATGTTCAGCGCGGCCGGTGCCTCGGTGTTCCTGTCCTTCCTGCCGATGCTGCCGACGCAGATCCTCCTGAACAATCTGCTCTACAACGCCGGGCAGCTGGTGATCCCGACCGACCGGGTGGATCCCGAGGCGCTGGCCCGGCCGGCGGCGTGGGACATGAAGTTCATCCGGAACTTCATGTCGGTGTTCGGTCCGGTGAGCTCGATCTTCGACTTCCTCACCTTCTGGGTGATGCTCTCGCTGCTGCATGCCGGCCATGTCGAGTTCAGGACCGGTTGGTTCGTCGAGTCGATCGCCACCCAGACCCTGGTCATCTACGTGATCCGGACCCGGCGGGTGCCGTTCTTCAAGAGCCGGCCCAGCCTGCCGATGCTGTTCGTGCCGACCGGGGCGGCACTGGTCGGCGCCGTCCTGCCGTACACGGGGCTGGCCAACCTGCTGGGCTTCACGCCGCTGCCGACGACCTTCTTCCTCCTGCTGTTCGGGATGGTCGTCGTCTACCTGCTGCTGGTCGAGCTGGCGAAGACCCGCTTCTACCGCGCCCCCCATGCCCGGACCCCCCGCCCTGTCTCTACCCACGCCGAACGGCTCGAGCGGCGCATCCGCCGCCGGGCGTCCCGCTTCATCCGCTTTGCGGTGGAAGAGGTGGAGACCCGGGGAGGGTCCAAGGGCCCGCCGTCGCGGACCGGTGCCGTCAACAAGGCATCCGATCGATGATGGCGCCGGCTCGCCGGCTCGCCGGGCCCCGGTGTCCCTCCGGCCCGACCTCCCAGTGGATACGGGGAGGGTTGGCGCCGCCTACTGTGGGCGGTAGCCCATGACCAAGCAGGCAGCGTCCCCGCCGACCAATGACAGTGGCGCCCCGGTCGCGCCCCCACCGCCGCCGGCGTGGCGGCACTACCTCTGGTTCATCGCCATCGCGATGTTCGTCGTCCTGTTCCTGATCCTGCCGGCCACGCAGAGCAAGGGCCAGGTCACCATCACCTACTCGCAGTTCTTGAAGGACGTCTCTGCACACAAGGTGAAGACGGTCACCATCCAGACGAGCGGGGCGGCCACCGGCACCCTGTCCGACGGCGACTCCTACACGACGGCGATCCCGCCGCAGGCCGGGCAGTCGTTCCTCGACGAACTGCAGAAGGCGGGCGTCCAGATCACGGCGGTGACGAGCGGCACCTCCTTCGGCACCGAGGTGCTGTCCTGGCTCATCCTGCTCATTCCCTTCCTGCTCATCGGCTACCTGTGGTGGCGCCTCTCCAAGGGTGCCGCCGCGGGCCTGCAGGGGGCGTTCGGCGTCGGACGGTCCAAGGCGAAGGTGTTCGACGAGGAGCGCCCGAAGACGACGTTCGCCGACGTGGCGGGGTACGACGGGGCGAAGCTCGAGGTCCGCGAGGTGGTCGACTTCCTGCAGCACCCCGAGCGGTATGCACGGGCGGGAGCGATGCCACCACGGGGCGTCCTGATGGTCGGCCCTCCCGGCACCGGCAAGACCCTGCTCGCCCGGGCGGTGGCGGGGGAGGCGAACGTCCCGTTCTTCTCGGTCACCGGATCGAGCTTCGTCGAGATGTTCGTCGGTGTCGGGGCCGCTCGGGTGCGCGACCTGTTCGAGGAGGCCCGCAAGCGGGCCCCGGTGATCGTCTTCGTCGACGAGATCGACGCCATCGGCCAGCGGCGGGCCGGCGCCGGCGCGATGGTGGCCAACGACGAGCGCGAGCAGACCCTCAACCAGTTGCTCTCCGAGATGGACGGGTTCGACCCGGCGACCGGGATCGTCGTCCTCGGCGCCACCAACAGGCCCGAGGTGCTCGACCCTGCGCTGCTCCGGCCGGGACGCTTCGACCGTCAGGTCATCATCCCGCTCCCCACCCTGTCCGAGCGCCTCGCCATCCTGAACGTCCACTGCCGGGGCAAGCAGCTCGGCCCGAGTGTGAACCTCGACGTCGTGGCCAGGGGGACGCCCGGCTTCTCCGGGGCGGACCTCGCCAACCTGGTCAACGAGGCGGCCATCGTCGCCGTGCGGGACGACCGCGACGTCCTCGAGGGTGCGGACTTCGCCGCCGCCCGTGACCGGATCATCCTCGGGCGGCGAGAGGGCTCCAACGTCCTGCTCCCCGAGGAGAAGAACGCCGTGGCCGTTCACGAGGCCGGCCACGCCCTCGTCGCCGCCTACTCGGACAAGGCCGATCCGGTCGAGAAGGTCACGATCCTGCCCGCCGGGCCGACGCTCGGCGTCACCCACCAGCTCCCGCTCGTCGAGCGCCATCTCTTCGGCGAGGACTACCTCTACGACATGCTGACGGTCTTCCTCGGCGGGCGGGCCGGCGAGCTCGTGGTGTTCGGCCAGGGTTCGACGGGCGCTGCCAACGACCTGGCCAAGGCGACCGAGCTGGCGACCAAGATGGTCCGCGAGTTCGGGCTCTCTTCGGTCATCGGGCCGGTGGGCTACCCCTCGGGGGGCTCCGTCTTCCTCGACGGCGGCGGCGGCTTCTCGAGCCGCCCCTTCGCCGAGCACACCCAGGCGGCCGTCGACGCCGAAGTCTCACGGCTGCTGGCGGAGGCCGAGCAGCGGGCCGTCAAGGTGCTCGAGGAGCACCGCCAGGTTCTCGACCAACTGGTGCAGCTCCTCCTCACCGACGAGACGGTGGAGGGCTCGGAGATCTATGCCCTGGCCGGCCGTACTGAACCCACCGGTGGCGAGGGCGTGACGGTGGCGCCCGAGCGGGCCAGCGCGCTCGAGGGGGAGCCGGTGGCGGGTAGGACCGAGGGGATGGTGGAGTACCCCGGGTCGACGCCTTGAGGCCTCTTGCCTGACGGCGGCTTTCCCGACCACGCAGATCACCGCATCGACCGCCGACGAAGGACAGAGACGGGAGCACTGCCGGCCATGGAGGATCTCACCGAGGAGCTGGACCAGTACATCATCGACGACAGCGACGAAGAGCCCATCCTCTGCTGGCGTGACGGTACCGAGGTGGACACCTGGAAGGAGGGCTACCCCTACGACCGACGCATGGGCCGCGACGAGTACGAGATCGAGAAGCGCCGGCTGCAGATCGAGCTGCTCAAAATGCAGAACTGGGCCAAGGACGTCGGAGTGCGCATCCTCCTGGTGTTCGAGGGCAGGGACGCCGCGGGCAAGGGGGGCACCATCAAGCGGTTCACCGAGCACCTCAACCCCCGGGGGGCGCGGGTGGTGGCCCTCGAGAAGCCCAGTCCGCGCGAGCAGGGCCTCTGGTACTTCCAGCGCTACATCACCCACCTGCCGGCCGCCGGCGAGATCGTCATGTTCGACCGGTCGTGGTACAACCGGGCCGGGGTCGAGCGGGTCATGGGCTACTGCACCGATGAGCAGTACCGCGAGTTCCTCTTCCAGGCACCGCTCTTCGAGCAGCTGCTCGTACGCGACAACATCCACCTCTTCAAGTTCTGGTTCTCGGTGTCACGGGGCGAGCAGCACACCCGCTTCCTCATCCGGCGCATCGACCCCGTCCGGCGGTGGAAGCTCTCTCCCATCGACGTGGCGTCCCTGTCCCGGTGGGACGACTACACCGAGGCCCGGGAGCGCATGTTCGCCTCCACCGATTCCGAGATCGCTCCGTGGACGGTGGTGAAGAGCAACGACAAGCGGAGGGGACGCCTGAACGCCATGCGCCACGTCCTGTCGGCCGTCGACTACGAGGACAAGGACACCGAGGTCGTGGGCGCCCCCGATCCGCTCATCGTCGGGCGGGTGGCGACGATGGCCGAGGTCGGCGAGCGCGTCGTCCCGTCAGTTTGAAGGCCGGCCCCGGATACCGGCCACGGTTCCCCGGGGCTCAGCCCTTGACCGCCCCCGCCGTCAGGCCCCGGATCAGCTGCTTCTGGAAGGCCAGCAGGAGGACGAAGATGGGCAGGGCGGCCAGCAGGGTGCCGGCGAAGATGACGTTGATCTGGTCGATGCTGAGCGACTGCAGCTGGCGCAGGCCGATCTGGACGGTGCGGACGCTGTCGGAGTCGGTGACGATGAGCGGCCACAGGTACTGGTTCCAGGCGGTCAGGAAGGCGTAGACGCCGAAGGCGCCGATGATGGGCCGGTTGAGGGGTACGACCACCCGCATGAGGAACCGCAGGTGGCCGTAGCCGTCGAGGGTGGCGGCGTCGTGCAGGTCGTGGGGAAGCTGCAGGAAGGCCTGGCGCAACAGGAACACCCCCACGCCGCTGGCCATGAACGGCACGATGAGGGCCGGGAACGTGTTGTACCAGCCGAAGTCGCCGATGGTCTGGCGGTTGGGGATCAGGGTCGCCTCCATCGGCACCATCAGCGTGGCCAGGCACACGAAGAACAGGACGCGCCGGAAGGGGAACTGCACGAAGGTGAAGGCGTAGGCGGCCAGCACCGACGTCACCAGTTCCGCCACCGTGATGGACACCGTGACCACTGCGGAGTTGCGCAGGTACAGCCCGAGATGGGCATCGGTGAAGGCCTGGGCGAAGGCCCCCCACTGCGGGTGGAGGGGGAAGAGGGTGGGGGGCCGGTGGGCGATCTGCTGGGGGGTGAGCAGCGAGTTGACCACCGTGATGTAGATGGGGAAGCCCACCACCACCGCCGCCACCAACAGCAACGCGTAGCGTCCGGTCCGCCCCCAGTGCCTACCCATAGAACACCCGCCGCTCGATGAAGCGGAACTGCACCAGGGTGACGGCCAGCAGGATGAAGAACAGGGCCGTGGCCAACACCGAGGCCGTTCCGAAGTCGTTGTTCTGGAACGACGTGTAGAGGTAGTAGATGAGCACCATGGTGTGGTTGTCGGGGCCGCCCTGGGTCAACAGGTCGATCTGGCCGAAGGCCTGGAACGAGGCGATGATCCCCACCACCCCGGCGAAGAAGACGGTGGGCGAGAGCAGCGGCAGCGTCACCCGCCAGAACCGCCTCCGGCCGCCGGCGCCGTCGATGCGGGCCGCCTCCAGCAGGTCCTGGGGGATGGCCTGCAGCGCCGCGCTCATCAGGATGAAGGTGAATCCGATGTTCTGCCACACCGTCACGGTGGCCACGGCCGGCAGGGCCCAGGTGTTGGACTGCAGGATCCCGTTGCCGCCCTCGATGCCCAGCCAGTAGCTGAACAGCCCGACCGTGGGGTTGAGCAAGGTGAAGAAGATCACCGAGGCGACTGCCACGCTGGTGGCCACGGTGGACGAGTACAGGGTGCGGAAGAACCGGATGCCGCGGATGCGGGCGTCGGCCAGCGTCGCCAGCCCTACGCCCAGCAGGATGCCGATGGGGACGGTCAGGATCACGAACTCCACCGTGCGGCCCAGGCTGGCCCAGAAGTCGTGGGAGGTGAGCACGCTCTTGTACTGCGAGAGCCCCACGAACTTCGACGGGATGGTCGGGTAGGGAGCGACCCGGAAGAAGCCCAGCCAGAAGGTGCGCAGTAGGGGGTAGAAGACGAACACGGCGAAGATGGCCATGGCCGGGAGGACGAACAGGTACCCCACCGCCGCCTCCCGGCCGGTCCGGCCCAGCCGGCGGCGGCCGTTCGGCGCGTCCCGGGCCGCGCCGGCGGCCACCTCGCCCAGCGCCGCGGCTCCCGGGGCCAGGCCGGCGTCAGACATCGATGCGGTTCCCGTCGACCGGGTCGAACAGGTGGGGGTCCCCTTCGACTGCCAGGGTCACGGCGTCCCCGGGTCCCAGCGCGGAGCGGGTCCCGGGCAGGCGCACGGTGAGCAACCCTCCGCCGGGCAGCCGGCACCCCAGGTGCTGCTCGTGGCCCAGGTACTCGGCCAGGGCCACCGTCACCTTCAAGGTGCCGGCCGGATCGGCCCGCAGGTGCTCGGGGCGGACGCCCACCGTCACGTCGGGCAGGCCCCGCTGACGCAGGGCCGCTGCGGCAGCAGGGCCGAGCGGGATGCTCCCGCCGTCGACCACCACCTCGGCGGTGCCGTCGGTCGTGTCGACCCGGCCGGCGAGGATGTTCATGGGGGGGCTGCCGATGAAGCCGGCGACGAAGGCGTTGGCCGGACGGTCGTGGACGGTCCGGGGCGCGTCGACCTGCTGGAGGGCCCCGTCGCGCAGGATGGCGATGCGCTGCCCCATGGTCATGGCCTCGACCTGGTCGTGGGTCACGTAGAGGACAGTGACCCCGAGGCGCAGGTGCAGCTCGGCCAGCTCGGCTCGCATCTCCGTGCGCAGTCGGGCATCGAGGTTGGACAGCGGCTCGTCCATGAGGAAGGCGCGCGGGTGGCGCACGATGGCCCGGGCCAGCGCCACCCGCTGGCGCTGGCCGCCCGACAGCTGGGCCGGCTTGCGGTCCAGGAGGGTCTCCAGCCCCAGGCTCTGGGCCGTGGTGGCCACCAGGCGGTCGCGCTCGTCGGCCGGCACATGCCGGCTGCGCAGGGGGAACTCGATGTTGCGACGCACGTTGAGGTGGGGGTAGAGGGCGTAGCTCTGGAACACCATGGCCACGTCGCGGTCCTTGGGGTCGACGTCGTTCACCACCCGGTCGCCGATCCGCACCACCCCGGCGGTCGGGGTCTCCAGGCCGGCCATGATGCGCAGGGCGGTGGACTTGCCGCACCCGGACGGGCCCAGTAGCACCAGGGACTCGCCCGGCTCCACTTCCAGGGTGAGGTCGTCGACGGCGACCACGTCGCCGAAGCGCTTGGTCACCCCCTCGAACGCCAGTCGGCTGGGCTCGGCCACTGCCAGCTCCCCCAGTCCGATCCGGGAGTCACGTGCGTCCACGGGTCGGCCCCCCTGCCCGTTCACGCCCGGCTCAGGCGCCGATCCGGGTGTTGTAGCTCGAGATGATGCCGTTCGCCGTACTGGTCAGCTGGGACATGGCCGACGTGGTCGAGGTGCCGGTCGAGATGGAGGTGAGGGCGGAGTCGATGGCCTGCTCCACCTGGGACTGGGGGCCGTACACGGCACCGGCCGTGGCTGGGTTCTGGGGACTCTCGGCCAACTGCCGGTAGGACACCTCGAACTCGGGTTGGCCGGCCCAGAGCTGGGTGATGGCCGGCAGGGCGGTGGCGGCCTTGCGGATGGGGATGTACCCGGTACCCACCGCCCACTGGGCCTGCTGGGCCGGCTGGTCGAGGTAGGTGATGTACTGCCAGGCGCCGTCCTGCTGGGCCGGCGAGGACTTGCTCACCATGTAGAGGCCGGCCCCGCCGGGGAACACGCCGTTGCGGTCGGCGGTCGTGCTCGGCGTCTCCGCCACCCCCAGCTTGATGTTGGCGTACTGCCCCCCGCTGAGGAGGGTCTGGATGGTGCCCAGGGCCGCGGAGGTCTCGAGGCAGATGGGGGCGATCCCGTTGGCGATCCCCAGGAGGTTGTCGTAGGTGGTGGCCGAGGTGGGCTGCGCCAGTTTGCTGTCCAGCATGTCGGCGTACCACTCGAAGAGGGAGGTGCCCACCGCACCGTCGAACACCACCTTGGTGGCCCGCCCGGTGCGTCCGTTCTCCTCGTTCACGATGAGTGCGTCGGCCAGGGTCAACCACTGCTCGAAGTAGGCAGAGTCGAGCTTCAGGCTCATGCCGTACTTGGCCGTGCCGCTCGACACGATCTTCTGGCACGCCGCCTTGAGCTCGGCCAGGGTGGCGGGCGGGTTGGCGGGGTCGAGGCCGGCCCGGGTGAGGGCGTTCTGGTCGAAGTACAGGACATTGGACGAGATGTTGAAGGGCATGGCCCACTGGGTCCCCTGCACCTTGAAGAAGTTGATGGTGGAGGGCAGGAAGTCCGAGAGGTCGTAGTGGGCGGCGTCGATGGCCGCCTGGGCGGGCACCACGCTGCGGGAGTCGATCATCAACTGCAGATCGACGGTCTCCATCTGCAGCAGGTCGGGGAGGCCGCCACTGCTCAGTGCGGCCGTGAAGAGCGTCAGGGTGTCCGTGTAGCTGTTCTGGTTGACCAGGTTGACGTGGACGTCGCCCTGCGAGGCGTTGAAGGCGCCGGTGAGCTTCTGCAGCGTCGTCTGGTTGTTGTAGCTCATCGAATGCCACATGGTGACCGTGGTCGGCTTCGACGACGCCTTGGCCGCCGCTCCGATCGGGAAGGCCGTCGTCGGGCTCGACGTCGAACCGGACGACCCCGACGACCCCGACGAGCACGCCCCGAGCACGGCGCCGCCCGCAGCCACCGACAACAGCCCGAGGAACCCCCGGCGGTCAAGCCGGGCCCCCGACCCTGACTCCGCTCTGCTTGCCTCGGTCACGGTTCCCTCCTTGCGCAGCATCTGCTCTTCGAAGCTAGCCGCGATCGCCCACGCGCCCGGGTTGTTCTCCCTGGCGAACCGCGCCAACATGCCCTCCAGGTGAGGAAAACGCAATTCCTGCTCGCCGGCGACCCCGATGCCAGGGGAGCACGCCGGGATGTCTGCCCCCTGACGCGTGCTCCGCTCCTCGAGATCGCCCCGATCGCATGCAGCACCATGGGTCGGCGGCCGAGCCCAGCAACGGCGGGGTTGACTGGTCGGTCGATCCTCCCCCCCGGCGGGCCCCATGGAGTACCGTCGATTTCGGTGTTGACCATCGGGAGCCGATCGAGGCCGTTGCTGGCGGCCATCTTGGTGGCGATGGTGACGTGCGGAGGCCTGATCCAGGTCGCAACAGTCGGGCCGGCATCGGCCGGGTCCCCGCTGCCCGGGGCACCCGACTGCCCGATGTTCCCGGCCGACAACGTGTGGAACACCGACATCTCGGGGCTTCCGGTGGACCCTCACAGTGCGGCCTGGCTCGCCAGCATGGGCAGCGCCACCACGGATCTGCATCCGGATTTCGGTCCGTCGGACGACCCGTCCAACCCGTATGGAATCCCCTACACGGTGGTGGCGCCGTCCCACCCGACGGTGTTCCCGTCGTTCACCTACGCCGACCAGAGCGATCCGGGCCCTTACCCGTTCGGCGCCGACACGCCGATCGAGGGCGGTGCGAGCTCGACCGGGGACCGCCACGCCCTCATGGTCAACCCGGCCACGTGCACCCTCTACGAGCTGTACGACGCGCACTACATCAGCCCCACTGGATCGACGGCGGGCTCCGGGGCCATCTGGAACCTGGATTCGAACGCCCTGCGTCCCGCCGGGTGGACATCGGCGGACGCCGCCGGGCTGCCGATCCTGCCCGGCCTCTTGCGCTACGACGAGGTGCAGGCGGGCTCGGTCACCCACGCCATCCGCATGACGGCCGAGTCGACCGACACCTCGTTCATCTGGCCGGCCCGCCACGAAGCCGGGGGCTCGAGCAACCCGAACCTTCCCCCGATGGGCGCCCGGTTCCGGCTGAAGGCCGGGTACGACATCTCGGGGTACTCACCGCAGGCCCAGGTGGTGCTGCGGGCCATGCAGCAGTACGGACTGATCCTGGCGGACAACGGTTCCAACTGGTACTTCGGTGGAACGGCCGACCAGAACTGGCCGATCGCCCTCGTCAACGAACTCAAGCAGGTGCCGGCCAGCGCGTTCGAGGCCGTCGACGAGTCCTCGCTGATCATCGACCCCAACTCGGGGGAGGCCCGGCAAAACGGCGGGGCGGTGGCCTGTTCACCCGGACCCGGTTACCGCTTGGCGGCGTCCGACGGGGGTGTGTTCTCCTTCTGCGAGCCCTTCTTCGGCTCCATGGGGGGCCAGCACCTCAACCGGCCCATCGTCGGCATGGCGGCGACCCCCGACGAGGGCGGCTACTGGCTGGTCGCCTCCGACGGCGGCATCTTCTCCTTTGGCGACGCCGGGTTCCACGGGTCGACCGGCAGCATCCACCTCAACGCGCCCATCGTCGGGATGTCGGCGACCCACGACGGGGGCGGCTACTGGCTGGTGGCGTCCGACGGCGGCATCTTCTCCTTCGGTGACGCCGGGTTCCACGGGTCGATGGGGGGCCGGCCCCTCAACGCGCCCATCGTCGGCATGGCGGCGACCCCCGATGGAGGCGGCTACTGGCTGGTGGCGTCCGACGGCGGCATCTTCTCCTTCGGCGACGCCGGGTTCCACGGGTCGACCGGCAGCATCCACCTCAACGCGCCCATCGTCGGGATGTCGGCGACCCACGACGGGGGCGGTTACTGGCTGGTCGCCT
>Ga0224558_1000097_pt1 | contig 98619 bp, 96 predicted proteins | sample 714S32024metaG_FD_180682 | JGI IMG/M metagenome (GOLD analysis project Ga0224558, IMG submission 180682) | Peat soil microbial communities from Stordalen Mire, Sweden - 717 S3 20-24 | ecosystem: Environmental > Terrestrial > Soil > Wetlands > Peat | place: Sweden: Norrbotten County, Stordalen... | reverse complement strand
CCTGCTCGACCGAGGTGGCTACTGCCCACCCCTACCGGGTCGTCATGCCGCCTGATCGACCCACGGATCAAGCAGGAGAGCCCCAAATATCACGGTGACTGATCGCCGGGAGTGGGTGCATTATCGACAATCGTGCGATTGCCGCCCGCTAACTGACCTCGACCGGCACCTCGGTGGCAATCTGCCGTTGCGTGCTACGGGCCTTTCGCGCCCCGCAGGCAGTCAGGCTGAGCCGATGACCTCGCCGAACTGGATGGTGCCGAGCGTCACGCCGGGCGCCTCGGCACCTTCGGGAGGCGCGGCAGCGCGGGCCTGCTCCTCGGTCTCGAACACCTCGACCGAGACCCCGTGTGTGTCGTCGACGGCCACGAAGTAGGCGCCGAGGAATCCAGGGGCTCCCTTCATCATTGGCAGTACCTCCTCATCGAGGCCCCGCTTCGCCTCGGTCAGGTCGGTGATGTTGGCGTGGATCACGATGGCGTGCATGGCTGTTCTCCCTGTTCGACTGGTGATTCATTACGTTAACTGCGGTTGAGCGCGATTGCTGGTGCGTGAATATCACTGGGCTTAAATCCCCTACCGCCGGCTCGGCGGGCATCCTGTTGGCGCAATCCAACCTCTAGCCTCATAGTGGGGCGAGAGCGACGAAGGAGAGGGCCAATGTACGCAATCGTGACGAATGTCCGTGTTGATAACCTCGACGAAGCCCGGCTCCTCCTACCGGAGGCCAGGGAAGCCCTTGTGTCTCGGGCACCGGGCATAGTGAGTGGCTATTGGCTGGAACCGATTGATGGCATCGGTACGTCGGTCCTGGTCTTCGAGACCAAGGAACACGCAGAGGAGGCCGCCAAGTATCCGGTACCCCCTATGCCAGGCGTCACCCAGCTCGATTTGACGATCCGCGAGGTATTTGCACACGTCTGATGCATTTGACGGCGTGCCCTCGCTGCCGGATATGCCCTGCACTCGACCGGCTTGGGCTAGTCAACGCCTGAGCGCAACATTCTGGGGCACCCCTCAGGACCGTCGAAAGAATCCTGAGACCCTGAAACAGTTGGAAGCAGTTAGGCTTTGCGCATGCCAAGGCGAACCCTCGAAGAACTGTCCTGGGACGAGTGTTTCACACTGCTAGGTCAAGAGACCGTCGGTCGCCTCGTGTATGTGGATGATCTGGGACCAGCAGCAGTTCCGGTCAACTATGCCGTCGCTGGTCATGACATCGTCTTCCGTTCTGAAGACGGATCCAAGATACGCGAATTGCGGGAATACGATGCTGCCTTCGAGGTCGATCATATCGACCAAGCCAGTCGCTCGGGATGGAGCGTCCTCGTCCGTGGCACGAGTAAAGAGGTTGAATTCGAGCGCCTTCCCGAACTGCTGCGGCAGATTGACGGCGACGTGCCGACGCCCTGGAAGAAGGGCATCCACAAGATCTGGGTGGTCATCACACCAAGGACAGTTACCGGTCGGCGTTTGGCCGACTTCGCTTCTGAGGCATTCTTTTGAAGCGAGCCCACCCTTGGCTCAGTTCCACCACTACCAAGCGTCCCCGATCGCCGGTAGGGCGGCGGTTGTCAATCCTTGCCGACCGGCGCTTCCGGCAGGGCGTGAAGATGGTGCAGACAGAAACTGGCTCGTCTCGTCTCGTCTCGTCTCGTCTCGTCTCGTTCTGACGATGACGATCGATGGGGTGAGGTTCTCCGACCTCGACAGCTCCTTCGATGGAAGGTCGGAACGCATGATCCCAGACGCAAGATGGAGGTCCGAATCTGGACGCCTTCAATGACATTGTCCGAGGGAGATTCGGAACAGCCGATTCCAACTCCGGTGGGTCAACTCCGAGGTGTCCAGGGAGCGACTGGGTTGGGACGAGACCGTTCCATGCGTGGAGAGGAAGCTGACGACCTGTCACCCTCAGAGTGTTCCCCGTTGAGACCGATCTGTCGTAACAACGCTCGGTCGGACCGATTATCCACCCGGCCGCAACTGGGGGGCAGGGGTCTTGCGGCTTCGCTTGGGTACGTCAAACCCGAGGGAGGCGTACGCAACTCGGCGCTCGTTGTGCATTCGTGCCAACACCGGCACCAGAGTGTCCACATAGTCATGGACCTCGACGCTTGTCTTTTCGGACGTTGGTCGCAGTACTCGTCCGACGTACTGCACAACGCTCCCCTTGAACTTGATCGGGAATGCCAAGAACAGCGTGTCGAGTGGCGGGCAGTCGAAGCCCTCCCCGAGCAGGCTGGCCGTGGCGGCCAGGACCAGGCCAGCGTCGCCGCTGGGGGGTTGCTCCAGCTTCTGGAGGACGCCGACCCGGGCTTTCTTTCCCATCTGTCCGTGCAAGACCAGGACATCAACGCCCCGCGACTCGAGCGCTGATGCAATGACTTCCAGATGCTCGGTCCATCGAGTGAGAACGAGGCAGTTCCGGCCAGCTGTTGAGGCAGCGGCGATATCGTCGCAAATCGCCGCGGTCCGAACGTCGTCTTCCACCAGCTCCCGAAAGGTGGTCTGAATGTGCTGCCCTGGGTCGGTGGACTCGTGCGCGGTCTCGTGCACAATCAGTTCCAACGAGTGCCTCGACGACTCGGCGGGAGCAGACATGGTGTGCCGAACCGGGCCACAGTGCATGGCCATCATCGCCTGCAGACCATCTCGGCGATAGGGAGTCGCTGTCAGTCCTACCCATCGCCGGACGGGAATCTCGCGGACGGCCCGTTCGAACGTCACCGCCGGAACATGGTGACACTCATCGACGATGACCAGGCCATATCCTGCGGTGAGTTCGGCGACATCGTCACGACGGGCCAGGCTCTGGACCATGACCACGTCCACCACTCCCTTCGTCTTGCTCCGACCTCCGCCCAGTTGACCGATCTGCTTGGCGTCAAGATCGAGATGGGTCACAAGACGGTCCCGCCACTGGTCGACCAGGGGCTTGCGGTCCACGAGGACAAGGGTCGCAACATGATGTCGGGCGATGAGCCCGCAGCCGACCACCGTCTTGCCCGATCCCGGCGGGGCCACCAGCATGCCGAGTTCGTGGGACGCAAGCGATTCCACGGCGACGACCTGATCGTGTGTGAGCGTCGCCCGAAGTTCGGCGTCGATGGGAGCGGCTTCTGTGAAGGAGTCAGTGACCTCCAGGGTGCTTCCGGCTTCCTTGACGATTCGGTCGGCAGCATCCCGGAGACCACGAGGCAGCAGTAGCTCACCCACGGACTCGCGGTAGCACCGGATGAAGCGGGGCGTGTCCCACGTCGAGAACCGCATCCGTTCCTTGTCATAGAACTCCTGATTGTGCAGCGACGCAGCATGCTTCAGTGCTGCCACCAGCGCAGGAGGAACGCCGATTCGGTCGACTGCCAGCATCGCTCCTGTCCGGGCGGAGATGAGGGGCGGAGGCTCGACGGTCGATATCGCCGTTTTCGGTCGTCGGTAGATCCGGGCGTCGGGTCCCGTCTCCAAGTCGACGATCTGGTTCATCAGCCCTTCGACCGACTCGACCCGAACCGGTTCGACCGACGAGAGGCACTCCCACTGGTCAGCGAATGGCTCCAAGCTGGCTGGGTCGAGGAAGACGGTCGTTCCCCTTTTTCGATGCTCTCCCTGCAGCGGCAAGGCGATCAGATTTCCAAATGACCCCTTGGGCATGAAGTCTTGGGTGGGAAACAGTCGGTCGTAGCTTCCGAGATCGAGTTCGACACGCACGGTCATCGCCTCCCGGACCAGGTGCACGCCGAGTCGCCGGGCTGTCGACGCTCTGACGTGCCCGCCGAAAAAGATCCAGACGTGTCCTCCGTCCCCCGATCGTGATCGTTCCAGCAGGGCGGGAACGCCCAGGCTGTGGGCGGCATCGAGGTAGGCGAGGGCGTCGAGCGCCCAGCCGGCGCCATCGAAATCACACACCAGTAGACGACACGTGTCCCCCAAGAGCAGCGGATAGATCCCTGCGTGAATCTCGCCGGCGAGATGACGTTCCACGACTTCATCGTCGTACGGCACGTACTCACGGTTGGCAGCTCTGGAGTTGACCCGACCCCCTCGAACCGCTGGGCTCCATCCGGACTTTCCGGTTCCCTGGCTACTCCAGGCACGCGCATGGATGTCGTCACGCCCGATGAAGAGCGATCGGAAGAGAGCGATCGGAAGAGAGCGATCTTCTCGCCGGCACTGGAGCGCTGCGTGACGTGGTTTGGTTCAGGAGTGGGTTCGTCGTTCGCAGCGACCAAGGTTGGCTGCGCTGGACCTGCCGCACGGGGACGGGACGCTCGCTCGTCGAGTCGGAGAAGATCGCGCAATCGGGCATTCTCCGCCCTCAGCGCCTGCACTTCAGCTTCGATCTCCGATAGATGGTTGCCTACTTCGGCCGCTGCCTCGGGGCTTGTCATCGTTGGCTCATTGGAGCTCCAGCGGCGCTAGGCAAGCCCCGGCGGCGGCCTCGATGGGTATGCCGTGACGCCGGCCCCCGGGCGCTGCTCACGACCGGACCCGATCGATCTGCAATGAGGTGTGGCGAGCCAGTACGTCGAAGTCAGTGTCGTGGTGGAGCACCGGCATGCCGGTGCGGATGGCGATGCCGGCAATCAGGCAGTCGATCATCCTCCTCACCGTCTCCCCACCCCGTCGGCACGTGCGATACAGCGCCGCCGCCTCTTCGTAGTCGGTGGATTCCGTGGCGAGGAGGGTGCCTCGCGCCAGCAGTCGACGGAGGTCGTTGAGGTGGCGCTCGTCTCGCGCCCCGGCGAGGACCTCCATCCGGACCGGCTCACAGACGGCGAATTCCACGCCCAGCAGATGGTCGACCCGGGCACAGACGGGGCTGGACGTGTCGCGCAGGAACTCGATCCACCCTGACGTGTCGATCAGGATCACCGGACCCGGTCGGCGCGCAGGTCGTCGAGGTCGCCCTCCCATCCGGATCCCCGCAGTGCCCTGGCCCGGCCGAGGTCGAGTGGTTCGGCGGCCACGGTCCTCAACGCGAAGTTCACTGCCTCCCGCTTGGTGGACAGGTGATACCGCTCCATGACGATCCGACAGGCGTTGTCGTCCACGTCTATGTTGGTGCGTGTCATACACCGATAATACACCAATGTTGCCGACAACCGAGCTGACCGTCGCAACGCCGGCTCGGGAATCACGCATATCTGGGCACGGAGCAGGATCACGTACTGACTCCGAGCAGGCGGTCCGGATGTACCCACCCGAGCGGTTTGGGCTAGCCGTACAGGACTCCGGCCAATGCATCGGCGGCCTCCTGGCGCTGAGGGTCGAGGACATGTCCGTAGACGTCGCCGGTGATGCGGATCGACGCATGGCCGAGCACGGCCGGGACCACCTGGAGCGGGGTACCCGTCGCCAGCATCAGCGTTGCGGCGCTGTGTCGGAGCTCGTGCGGATGCCGCTTCCCGATCTTCGCCATCATGCAATTAGATTCAAACTGCTTTGCCACGTTCCGAGGGTCGAGGGGTGTCCCGAGTCCGGTCGTGAAGACATAGCCCGTCTCTGTCCACGCGGGGGAGGCCAGCCGTTCCCTCTTCTGTGCGGCCTTGTGCTCCTTCAGTGCAACCACCGTCGGCTCCGCCAAGTTGATCGACCTTCGTGAGCGCTCGGTCTTCACCTCCGTAGCCTTCAGCTCCCCGTTGATCCGCGGCAGCTGATGCCGTACGGAGATGACACCCTTCTTGAGATCGACGTCCTCCCACCTCAGGCCTAGCGCCTCCCCCCCCGCATCCCCGTGGTGAGCATCACCGTGGACAGCGTCCCCATCGGACAGGTCTCCAGCGTCTCCATCAGCCGCTTGGCCTGTGCAGGGCTGAGTGAGCGCACCTCACTTCGCTTGACCGTCACGGATGTCGACATGGCCGCCTCATTGCGGGTGACGATGCGCCGCTTCATCGCTTGATTGGTCGCCTGCACCAACACCGAGCGGATCAATCGCCTCGTGGACGCCGACAGGCCGGCCTCGCGCTTCGCATCGAGGAGGGCGTCGACGTCGCTGAACGTGAGCTTCGCCACCTTCTTCGATCCGAGCGCTCTCCCTCCCGGAAGGACGAAGGGGACGATGCGACCATCGATCATGTAACGGTAGTTGCTCGCCGTCGTCTCGCGGCGGGTGGCGACGATGACTTTGTGCCAGCGATCGAGGAGTTGACTCACCGTGACGGTCGTGTCCATCGGGGGAAGACCTTCGGCCTCGAGCCGCTCCTGCTCCTCCATGAGGCGATTGAGATTGAGGCGCGCCGCATCCTTCGTCTTGGCGCTGACGGTCCTTCGCTTGAGCTTCCCCTCTTCGTCCGGCTCGACGATCGAGCCGAACCACCGGCCGTCGGACTTCCGTTGGTAGAGGGAGCCCTCCCCGTTCATTCTCCGTCCGCCATCGTCGTTCGCCCGCATCTGCACGGGTCCGTCTCCGTTGCTTACACAATTGCTTACGTTTTAGCCGCGGGCGCGACAAACCCCAGACCAGAACGGCTCTGACCTGGGGTTTCGAGTGGAGGCGATGGGACTCGAACCCACGAACCTCTTGACTGCCAGTCAAGCGCTCTACCAGCTGAGCTACGCCCCCGAGGGTTGAGTCAGGCTAGCAGCCCGCCGACTGTCGCCGGAAGTGGCGGGCCGGGCCTGCCGCCGGGACCTCGCGCCACGCTGAGTCGGTACCTGCCCGCCGACAATTCCGACCGAACCGTCGGTACGATCGGGCCCGGACAGACGGAAACCGTTACCCATTCGACGGCTTGGCGCCCGCAGACGGCGTCGAGATGCGGGTACGCCGGTGCCGTGGTTACGCGATGGGTCCCCGACCGACGGGGTCGGAAGGGGCAGTCGACATGAGCGATCTGGTCAGGCACGGGAGTAGTGAACTGGTCTCCACCTCCGAACCCGAGGGGACCACATAGGTCCCCCGGCCGGACGCATCGCTCGTGGCCGGGGCCGAAGCGGCCACGGCCCCCCACCCGCTCCGCCCCAGCCGCATGGCCTTCGCCGTGACCGCAGCGGCACTCCTCGGGGCATTGGCCGTCGGTGTCACCGTCTTCAGTGGCGGGTCCGGAGCGGGGGCTCCGAAGGTCGACGTACCCGCTTCCGGCTCGCTGGCCGCATCGGGTTCGGACTCGGCCGCCGCCCGCAGCGTGGCCTTCACGGTCTCGGCCACCGAGGCGACCCCCGGAACGGTGTCCACCCTCCTGACCGGCACCGGTTCGTTCGACCTGGCCAAGGAGGTGGGCAGGTTGACGGCCACGGTGCCCTCGGCCTCGTCGGTGCTCGGCGGCGGCAACGACTCGCTCACGGTGCTCGCCGAGGGCGACAACCTGTACGTGGACGCCCCCGGCCTCTCGCCACTGACCGGTGGCAAGGGCTGGCTCGAAGCATCGGTCGGCCATGCGCCCTCGATCGGCGGCTCGGCCGGCACCCTGCCGCTCACGGTCCTCGCCGACCCGACCAGGGCGCTCGCCCTGCTCGGGAACCTGGGCGGCACGGTTACCAAGGTCGGCCCGGTGCGACTCGACGGCGCCACGACCACCGAGTACCGGGCCACGCTGTCGGTGGCCGCGATCGTCTCCCGGCTGGACAGTGGGGCCTCGAGCTCGGCCACGGCCAAGGCCGCCGCACGGGCCCTGCAGCAGCTGGACGTCCCCACCATCCCGATCACCGCCTGGGTGGGCCGCGACGGCCTGCTCCGTCAGGTCACGGTGGCCGTGGACGCCAGCTACGCCACCTTGTCCGGGCTGCTCGGGATCCTCAGCCCCCCGTCCGTCTCCACCCCGACGGCCTCGGCATCGGGATCGACGCTGACCCTCACCGTCGGCTTCTCCGGCTACGGCGCACCGGTGTCGATCAGTGTGCCGGCGAGCTCGGACACCATCAATGTCAACACGCTCTTCTCGTCGGCCGGAGGAGCCTTCTCGAGGGTCGGGCACGCTCTGTTGGGGATCGTCGGCCGCGTCTGAGCAAGCGGCAACCGACCCCCGCCGGAGTGGCGCCCCCCCGGCGGGCCCACCGGATGGCCCCCCACCCCCCGATACGATCGTGAGCCATGGCACGGGCCTACGACGTCATCGAAGTCGAGAAGAAGTGGCAGCGGCGCTGGGCCGACGAGGGCACCTATGAGGTGGATGCCGACGACCCCCGGCCTCCCTGGTACGTGCTCACCATGTACCCCTACCCCTCCGGGCCGGCCCACATGGGCCACGTCCGCAACTACACCTTCGGCGACCTGCTGGTCCGACACCGCACCATGTTGGGCCACGCCGTGCTCTCGCCGTTCGGGTTCGACTCCTTCGGCCTGCCCGCCGAGAACGCCGCCATCAAGACCGGCACCCACCCGCGCGTCTTCACCGACGAGCGCATCGCCGAGCTGAGGGAGTCGATCACCTCCCTCGGCGCCGTCTACGACTGGCGTCGGGAGATCCGGAGCCACGATCCCGAGTACATCAAGTGGAACCAGGTGATCTTCCAGAAGCTGCTGGCCGCCGACCTGGCCTACCGGGCCAATGCCCCGGTCAACTGGTGCCCCGGGTGCCAGACCGTGCTGGCCAACGAGCAGGTCCTGGCCGACGGGACCTGTGAGCGGTCCGGCGACCTGGTCGTCAAGCGCGACCTCGAGCAGTGGTTCTTCCGGATCACCCGGTACGCCGATCAGCTCCTGGCCGGCCTCGACGACCTCGAGTGGCCGGAGCGCGTCAAGACCATGCAGCGCAATTGGATCGGACGGTCCGAGGGCGCCGAGTACGACCTGGTGGTCGACGGGAGGGACGGCTCCGACGGCCGGGAGCGGCTGGCCCTTCGGGTGTTCACCACCCGTCCGGACACCTCTTTCGGGATGACCTATGCCGTCGTCGCCCCCGAGCACCCGATGGTCGACGCCCTGACCACTGCCGAGCACCGGGCTGACGTCGACGAGCTCCGGGCGCGTGCGGCGGCCAGCACCGACGTCGAGCGGATGTCGGAGAGCGGTGCCCTTAGCTTGGCCAAGCGCGGGACGTTCACCGGGTCGTCGGTCGTCAACCCGTTCACCGGCCGGCCGGTGCCGGTCTACGTGGCCGACTACGTGCTCATGGGCTATGGAACCGGAGCCATCATGGCGGTGCCCGCTGAGGACGCCCGCGACTGGGACTTCGCCCAGGCCTACGGCCTCCCGGTGGTCCGCACCGTCCAGCCGCCCGACGGCTGGGTGGAGCACGGCGGCCCGAACGGGGGCCCCGGCCGGGCCTACACCGGCACCGGCGAGAAGATCAACAGCCAGTGGCTCGACGGGCTGGACATCCCCACCGCCAGGGCCCGGGCCATCGAGTGGCTCGAGGCCGAGGGCGTCGGCGAGCGCACGGTGAACTACCGGCTCCGCGACTGGCTGGTGTCCCGCCAGCGCTTCTGGGGCTGCCCCATCCCCATCATCTACTGCCCCGACCACGGCATCGTCCCGGTGCCCGTCGAGGACCTGCCGGTGCTGGCGCCCGACGACGTGGAATTCCTGCCCACCGGTGAGTCGCCACTGGCCACTAACCCGGAGTTCCTGAACACCACCTGCCCGGTGTGCGGCGGGCCGGCCACCCGCGAGACCGACACCATGGACACGTTCGTGGACTCGTCGTGGTACTTCCTGCGCTTCACCGACCCGTGGACCCCAGACCTTCCCTTCGATCCCGACATCGCCCGCCACTGGATGCCGGTCGACCAGTACATCGGCGGCATCGAGCACGCCATCCTCCACCTCCTTTACGCCCGCTTCTACACCCGGGCGCTGATCGACGTCGGCCTGGCCCCCTCCGGGCTGGAGGAGCCCTTCGCCCGGCTCTTCACCCAGGGGATGATCCGGATGGACGGGACGAAGATGTCCAAGTCCAAGGGCAACCTGGTGGCGCCCTCGGGCTACCTGACGACGGTCGGGGCCGACGCGCTCCGGCTCTTCCACCTCTTCGTCGCCCCCCCGGCCGACGACGTCGACTGGACGGCGCAGACCGACAGCGTGATCGAGGGGTGCGGACGGTTCCTCGACCGGGTCTGGCGCCTGGCCGTCCCGACCGAGGAGGTGGTCCCGGCAACCCGCACCGGTCCCCTCTCGGACGAGGATCTGGCCGTCCGGCGCGCCACCCATCGCCTGATCGACCGGGTCACCCGCGACTACGAGCGATGGTCGTACAACACGGCGGTGGCCGCCTGCATGGAGTTCGTCAACCTGGTCCAGCCCTACGTACGGGGCGACGGGCACGCCTCGGTGGTCGACGAGGCGGTCGACACCCTGCTGCTCGTGCTGGCCCCGATGACCCCGCACGTGACGGCCGAGGCGTGGGAGCGTCGCCACGGCGACCACATCCATCTGCGCCCCTGGCCGGTGGCCGACCCCGAACTGGCCGCGGAGGAGTCGGTGATCATGGTCGTCCAGGTCAACGGCAAGGTGCGCGATCGCATCGAGGTGTCGCCGACCATCACGGAGGAGCTCGCCGAAGCCCTGGCACTGGCCTCCCGACCGGTGGTCGAGGCACTGCAGGGTGCACGTCCCCGACGGGTCATCGTCCGCCCCCCCAAGCTGGTCAACATCGTCGTGTAGCCCCGGCTGCCGGGCCCGCGAGAGCCACATGGGCCGCCCGGCTACTTGAAGCCGGCCAGCACCCCGGCCCAGCGCTCAGGCTCCATGGCGTAGGGGGCGTAGAAGTTGAACCGGTCGACCACTCCGCCGAAACGTCGGAGCACGATACCGGCAATGTCGTCGAGGTCGGCGACCACGGCGAAGGTGTTGAGCACCTCGTCGTCGATGAGCCCGGCCATCTCGTCCCAGGCTCCCCGCTTCGACAGCGTGTTGAGCTCGGTCTGCAGGTCCCCCCATCCGTGCAGCTCGAGCACCGGCCGGTAGGCGGGGGTCGAGCCGTAGAAGGCGAGCTGGGTCTTGACCGCCTTGGCGGCCGCCGCCACCCCGGCCTCGTCCGTCCCGGTCACCACCATGCCCGGGTAGGAGATCTGTACATCCGACCGTGAGCGGCCATTGGCGGCCAAGCCCCGCTCGAGCGCGGGGAGGGTGACCTCCCGCAGGTACCGCTCGGTGGTGAACCCATGGGCCAGCATCCCGTCGGCCACCTCGCCGGCCACCTCGGTCATCTTCTCCCCGACGGCAGCGAGGAAGATCCGGGGATTGCCGAAGGGGTTGGGACCCGGGTCGAACATCGGGGTCATCAGGGTGTGCCGGTAGAACTCGCCCCGGAAAGCGAGCCGGCTCCCGTCCGACCAGCTGGCCCAGATGGCCCGGATGGCCAGGATGAGCTCCCGCATCCGGGGTGCGGGATGTGACCACGGCATGGAGAACCGCTTCTCGATGTGGGGCTTGATCTGCGAGCCGAGCCCGAGCATGAACCGGCCCCGGGACAGGGACTGGAGGTCGTTGGCCAACACCGCCAGGTTCATCGGGTTCCGGGCGAAGGCCACGGCGATGCCGGTGCCGAGCTCGATCCGCTCGGTGTGCTCGGCCGCCAGCACCAACGGGAGGAACGGGTCGTGGCTGGTCTCCGCCGACCAGATGCCGTCGTAGCCCACCCGCTCGGCCAACCGGGCAGACTCGACGACCCCACTCGGGTCGAATCCGATGCCTCCGTCCACGTCCATGGGCCACGGTACCGCGGGGAACGGCGGGCGGTGCCGGGCGCCGGCGGCGCCCGGTTGCGCAGCGGGGCCGACTGGCCCAGAATTCAGAGGTGGCCGATGACGCGGAAGAAGGTCGCCCGCCGTCGGGGGAGCACCGTGACCCACCGCCGACGGCGGCGCCACTGGCCATCCCCGACCTGACCGGCGGTGACGAGCCCAACTCGCCTCCGGGTTCGGCCGACCGCTCCCTCGACGGGGGTCCACCGCCGGGCACGGAGGCCTCGTCGCCCGGGCCGGTGGGCGACGGCGACCGCAACCGGTACGGGCTCCTGTTGGATCGTGCCGCCGAGCGTGGGTTGCTCACCCCGTTCGAGTACGAGGTCAGGCTCCGGGACCTGGCCTCGGCCACCTCCTTCGAGGAGATGAACCGGATCGTCACCGAGCTCCCGGCGTTCGTGGCCCCCGCCGACCAGGCCGGTCCGAGACGGTCCCGAGGAGCGAGCAGTGCGGGAGGGCTGGGTGCCCCGCCGGCCCGGCCGACCGGGACGGCGGGGCGATCCAGCCCGTGGCTGCTGCTGGCCGTGCTGGTGGCGGTGGCCGTGGTGGCGTTGGTGTTCCTCGCCGTCTACGCCCACCACCTGGGTCGGAGCCAGGGCGTCGCACCGCCGATTCCGTCGGTTCCCGCCCGGCTCCTCAGTGGCCCTCGCCCCTGAGGAACTGTTCCAGTTCGGCGGCGATCTCGTCCCCGCTCGGCACGTCGCCGTCGAGGCCGAGCGGGGAGACCTCTTCCGAGTCGAGGGCGGCCTCCAGCCGCCGGACCATCTCGAGGTGGTCCGGGTTGGCACCGATGAGCTCGTCCACCTGCCGGCGGGACGCGTCGCCGGCGCTCCGCAGCGCGGTGGTGTCGAGCACGGTCCCGGTCACCGCGCAGAGGCCCTCGATCAGGGCCGCACTGGCCTCGGGGTAGGGCATGGCCGACACGTAGTGGGGGACCCGGGCCCACAGCCCGATCACCGGCACTCCGGCCAGCCCCAGCGAGACCTCGAGCGCCGCCTGGACACCGGCGGGGACCTCGAGGGTCCCGTGAACGGAACCGATCCCGCCGGCCAGCTCCGCCGACTGCGGGGGGACGGTGGAGGCCAGTCGCACCGGTCGGGTGTGCGGGGTGGGTGCCGGAAACGCGCCGAGGCCGACCACGGTCCGCACCCCGAGCTCCCGGACTAGCCCGACCACCGCGTTGACGAAGGTCGGCCACCGGAAGTCCGGCTCGGGCCCGGTCAGGTACAGGACATCGGCGCCGACCCGGTCCGTGCCGGCGACGATCCTGATCGTCGGCCAGGTCAGTTCGGTGGTCACCCCGTCGTCGATGCGGGCGATGGGGCGGCGCGCCCGCTGGTCGATGAGGAGCTCCGTGTCGAAGGTGGCCACCACCGAGGTCGGGGACGAGGTCAGGAGCTCGGCGATCGCCGCCGACGCACCCATTCCGGCGTCGACCCAGCCCTCGAGGGCCACCACCAGCACCGGGTGCGAGAGGCGCCCGCCGACGGGCTCCCCCCACCCGGGGTCGAGACGGTAGAGGGAGGCCGGATCCCGATCGCTCACAGCGACTCCACCTCGGCCAGGGCTCGCTCGCCCAGCCGGCCGACGTGGGCGGCGAACTGGTCGACGCCGGACCGGTCGCCGGCCGCCGCGCCGCCGGCGTAGCGCACATGGACCCCCTGGAGGATGCAGGCGAGCTTCCAGAACCCGAAGGCCCGGTAGTACGGGATCTGGGAGACGTCCCGTCCCGACACCAGTGCGTAGCGGGCCATGAGGTCCGAGCGCCGGGCGAATCCGGGCAGCGTCGTCGGGGCCACGCCGAGCAGGGCCTGGTCCCCGTCCCCGGGCTCGGCCCAGTAGACCAGCAGAAGGCCGAGGTCGGCAAGCGGGTCGCCGAGCGTGCAGATCTCCCAGTCCAGGATGGCCTGCACCGTCCCCTGGTCATCGAGGACGGTGTTGTCCAGTCGGTAGTCACCGTGGACGATGGACACGCCCTGCTGCTCGGGGATGCTCGCCGCCAACAGCTCGTGGACCCGGTCGATGATGGCCGGTCCGGGCTCGCCGTCGACGGTGGACTGGGTGAACTGACCGTGCCACCGCTTGAGCTGGCGGGCGATGTACCCGTCGCGGCGGGCGAAGTCTCCCAGCCCGACGGCGTCGACGTCGACCGCATGGAGCTGGGCCAAGGTGTCGATGAGGGAGTCACCGGCCCGGGAACGGCTGGCCTCGCTCAGCTCGGCTGCGGCCCGCTCGTCGCGGAGGATGTGGCCTTCGACGAACGACATCACGTAGAACGGCGCACCGTTGACGGTGTCGTCGGTGCAGAGGCCGAGGGTGCGGGGGACCGGAACACCGGTCGACCCGAGGGCGCTGATCACGGTGTGCTCGCGCTTCATGTCGTGGGCGGTCGGGAGGACGTGGCTGACCGGCGGCCGCCGCAGGGCGTACGACCGCCCGGCCGAGTCGGTCACCCGGTACGTCAGATTGGAACGGCCGCCGGCGATGAGCTCGAAGCGGAACGGGGGTTCGGCCCCGGGGACGGTTGCGGACATCCACCGGCTGACCCGGTCGCTGTCGATCCCCTCGGTGTCGCTGCCTTTCGTCGTCGACCCAGCCTCCATGCCCTACGACGCTACCCGCCCGGCGGCGGGGTCCCGGAGCAGGGCCGACCCACGGGGCGCGCCCGGTATCGTCGTGGAGATGATCGACGTGACCGATGCCACATTCGAAGAGGAGGTGCTCAGGCGCTCCTCCGAGGTCCCGGTGGTGGTGGACCTGTGGGCCCCCTGGTGCGGACCCTGCACCACGCTGGGCCCCATCATCGAGCACGTGGTCGACGCCACCGACGGTGAGGTCGTCCTGGCCAAGGTCAACGTGGACGAGAACCCGGCCATCTCGGCGAGCTTCCAGGTCCAGTCGATCCCGGCCGTCTTCGCCCTCAGGGACGGCAAGGTGGTCGACGGGTTCATCGGGGCCCTGCCCGAGACCGGGGTCGCCGAGTTCGTGGCCAAACTCGTTCCGCAGCCGTCCGAGGCCGACCTGCTGGTGGCCGAGGGCCGGCGTGACGGTACCGAGGAGCCGATGCGCAAGGCACTCGAGCTCCAGCCCGACCACGAAGGGGCCATTACCGGACTGGCCGAGCTGCTGATCGCCGGGGGCGACTCCGACGGGGCCATCGCCCTCCTGAGGCGGATCCCCGAGACGCCCGACACCCGTCTGCTGCTGGCCGAGGCCCGTCTGGCCTCCCAGGACGTCGACGTCGAAGCGGCGGGCGTCGGCGAGCTGCTGGACGGCCTGCTCGACCGGGTGCGGGACGACGAGGCTGCCCGCCAGGAGTTCCTCGACCTGCTGGAGACCCTCGGGCCAGACGACCCCCGCACCGCCGGGTACCGCAAGGCGTTGGCCGGCCGGCTGTTCTGAGGCGGGATCGGCCGTGCCGGCCGTGCCCCCGCCCCCGTTCCGGCGGATAGCGTCGCGGCCGTGCATGCCAGCAGCCTGACGCTCGGGGAGACCGCGTTCGAGATCACCGACCGCGCCCTGGTGATGGGAATCCTCAACCGGACGCCCGACTCGTTCTACGACCGGGGGGCCACCTTCGCCCTCGACGACCTGGTGCGCCGGGCCGAGCAGCTGGTCGATGACGGTGCCGATCTCCTCGACGTCGGTGGGGTGAAGGCCGGTCCCGGTCCGGAGGTGGGTGAGGCCGAGGAGCTCGACCGGGTGATCCCGGCCATCGCCGCGCTCCGGGCCCGGTTCGACACGCCGCTCTCGGTGGACACGTGGAGGGCGTCGGTGGCACGGGAGGCCTATGCCGCCGGTGCCGTGGTCGGCAACGACATCAGCGGGTTCGCCGATCCGGACTACCTGCCGACGGCAGCCGTTGCCGGCGCCACGGTGGTGGCCACCCACATCCGCCTCGGCCCCCGCATCCCCGATCCCGATCCGGCGTACGGCGACGTGGTCGACACCGTCCGCACCTACCTGCTCGAGCGGGCGTCGTGGGCCGTCGACGCCGGGCTCACCCCCGACCGGATTGTGCTCGACGCCGGTCTCGACCTTGGTAAGACGGCCGAGCAGTCGCTCGCTCTTCTCCGGGCGTCGGACCAGCTGGCCGACCTCGGACACCCCCTCCTGCTGTCGGCGTCGAACAAGACGTTCCTCGGCGTGGTCCTCGGGCTCGAGATCGGGGAGCGTCGCGAGGCATCCCTGGCCGCCGCCGCCCTCGGGGCCTCGCTCGGGTGCCGCATCATGCGGGTGCACGACGTGGCCGGCCACCGCCAGGTCTGCGCGGTGATGGCAGCGATCAACGCCGTCGGCCCGGGTGCGCCGACCCCGGTCGCCCGTTGACGCGGCCCCGGCGATGAGCGCAGCCAAGGCTGCCGCGGCCATCGGCACCGCCGCCCGACCCGTCTACCTGGTCAAGGGCAGCGATCCCTCACTGGTGGCCCAGGCCGCCCACGCACTGATCGACCGGCTGGTCGGCACCGGCGACCCCTCGCTGGTCGTCGAGGAGTTCGGCGGACCGGGCGTCGACCAACTCGACGTGGGCGCGCTCATCGACGCCTGCACCACGCCCCCCTTCCTGGTCGAGCGGCGGGTGGTGGTCCTCCGGGACGCCGGCCACGTGGTCGCCTCCGAGGCCAAGCGCCTCGTCGAGTACCTGAAGGACCCGCTCGCCACCACCTCGCTGATCCTGGTCGGCGGGGGAGGCACCGTACCGGCGACGCTGTCCAAGGCCGCCGGCGCAGTGGGGGAGGTGGTCGACACCACCGTCGGGGTCGGCCGGGCCCGCACGCAGTGGCTGGCCGACCACCTGAAAGGGGGGCCGGTGCGCCTGGACGCCCCGGCGGCATCCCTGCTCTCGGACCATCTGGGCGAGGACATGGGGCGCCTGGAGGGCCTGCTCGACACCCTGGCCTCGGCCTACGGGCCGGGTGCCACCATCTCGGTCGACGAGCTCGAGCCCTTCCTCGGTGCGGCGGGCACCCTGGCCCCCTGGGACCTCACCGACAGCATCGACGAGGGGAGGACGGCCAAGGCGCTGGCCGTCCTCCACCGGATGCTGGCCGCCGGGGAGTCCCATCCCCTGGTGGTCATGTCGATCCTCCACCGCCACTACCGCCAGATGCTCCGCCTGGACGGGTCCGGGGCCAACTCGGCCGAGGAGGCCGCCCAACTGCTCGGGCTCCGCAGTGTCTTCCCGGCCAAGAAGGCCCTGGCCCAGTCGCGGCGGTTGGGCGCCCCGCGGATCGGCCGGGCCATCCAGCTCCTGGCCGCGGCCGACCTCGACCTGCGGGGGCTCACCGACCTGTCGGGGGAGACGGTGCTCGAGGTGTTGGTGGCACGGCTCAGCCGGCTGGCCGGGCCGGGCCGGTAGGCGGGGCTGCGGACTAGGAGCTGACCGAGTCCCTCGACTGCTGGCCGGCGTCGGCGACGTTCTCCGTCCAGTGGTGGCCGTCCCAGTACCGGAACTGGTGACGGCCGGTGGGGTCGCCCTTCCACCCGGCAGGCACCGTGGGGGCTGCGTCGTCCGGCGTCGGAAGGCTGGTGCGCTGCTTGGGGCGGTAGCCACGGACCAGGTCGATCGGTCGGGCCGAGCGGGCGGCGGCCCCGTTGCTGAAGAAGGTGCTGGAGATCTCCACCGGCGCCGCCACGCCGGGCACGGTCGCCTCGTTGGCCATCTGGGCCAGGTCGTTGGCGGTGGTGGTCGCCCCGAAGCTGCCGAATCCTCCGGTCGGTGCGGGGTCTCCGGCGGGCCGTTCCTCACGTTGCATCTGGGCGAGCTCCTCGCTGAATCGTTCGAACGGCAGGCTGGCGGCGCGGCCTGCCGTGGCGATCCCCACCACCTTGGACCGGGCCCTGAAGGCGTAGAGGGAGAGCCCGATGACCGGGAGGAGGAGGTCGAGGACGAGGAAGGCGACCTTGCTCTCGTCGGCACGCTTCCAGGCCCATCCGGGCTGTCGGATGATGTCGATGGCACCCAGGACCATCGAGAGCGCCACGGCGCCCACGATCAGTTCGAGGGAGAACCTGCTCGGACCTACGATCTGCCCACTCATCTGCCACAGCCTCCTGTTGTCGCCGCTTCCACTGGTGCTTCCGATCGCCGGGAGGACGAGCGTCCTGTGCTCGGCCCCCGGCGGTTCTGTCGTCGATCCGTCCGGTCGGGCACGGCACCCGACCGATGACTGCTTCCACGGGAATTGTCGGCGTGGCTGTATGGCTTCTGAAGTATGACTCTAAGTGTTCATCAAAACGCGTAGAGTAGTCAAGAGCGGCGCTCGCGCTGCTCGGGTCGTCGTCACCGGAAGTCCCTCGACGAGGGGACCGGACCCAGTTCGAGGGGTTCGAACCGTTCGGCCACCAGGGTCATCGACCCCTCGGACCGTTCGATCCGCCCGCGCACCAGCAGGGCGGGGCACGACCGGGCCACCGGCTTCCACCGGACCCAGGCGCCACGGGAGCAGACCACGTTGACCATGCCGGTCTCGTCCTCGAGGTTCAGGAAGACCGCACCACGGGCGCTCTCCGGCTGCTGGCGGTGGGTCACCACCCCCCCGACGGTGACCCGGTCCCCCGCCGGCCTCGAGTGCAACGCGGCGGCGGGGACCACGCCCCGCCGGCTCAGGTCGTCTCGGGCCAGCTCCATGGCGGTGGCGTCCGGGGCCATCCCGAGGGACCACAGGTCATCGGCCACCCCCTCCCACGGCCCGGGGAGGGGGAGGGGCGGTGGGTCCGATCCGGTGACCACCCCCGGGAGCCGGTCGGGGGTGGCCTGCGAGGCCGCGCCCGCCCCCCACACCAGCGACCGACGGTTCGCACCGCCGGCCGGCCGGCCGTCCTCGGGGCACAGCCCGTCGAGGGCCCCGGCGGTGGCCAGCGCCTCCAGCTGGGTGCGGGTGACGCCGGCCCGGCGCACCAGGTCCTCCATACTCGACCAGGGCCGTCCTTCGGCGATCCGTGCCGCGGTCTCGTCCCCGATGCCCCGTACCGAGGACAGCCCGAGCCGCACGGCCGGTCCGGTCCCGCCGTGCCCGGTCCCGCCGGCCTCGAGGCCGGCGCCGGCCCGGCCGGCGTTCACGTCGGGCCGGAGGACCACCACCCCGTGGCGCTTGGCGTCGGCCACCAGGCTCTGGGGGGACCAGAACCCCATGGGCTGGGCGTTCAGCAGCCCGGCGGTGAACGCCCCCGGGTAGTGCACCTTGCACCAGGCGGTGGAGTACACCAGGTGGGCGAAGGCCACCGAGTGGCTCTCGGGGAACCCGAAGTTGGCGAAGGCGGCCAGGGCCGCGTACACCTGCTCGGACACCTCGGCGGAGACCTGTCGGACGGCCATGCCCGCGAACAGCCGGTCACGCAGGCGGGCCATCCGCTCGCCCGACCGCTTGGCGCTCATGGCCTGGCGCAGCTCGTCGGCCTCGGTCGGGGTGAAGCCGGCCACGTCGATGGCGATCTGCATGAGCTGCTCCTGGAAGAGGGGCACGCCGAGGGTGCGCTCGAGGGCCGGTTGCAGCAGCGGGTGCAGATAGGTGACCGGCTCGGATCCGTTGCGCCGACGGATGTAGGGGTGGACAGCGTTCCCCTGGATGGGCCCGGGCCGGATGAGGGCGACCTCGATGGCCAGGTCGTAGAAGCAGCGGGGCTGCACGCGGGGCAGCGTGTTCATCTGGGCACGCGACTCCACCTGGAACACCCCGACGGTGTCGGCCCGGCACAGCAGGTCGTAGACCTCGGGCTCCTGGTCCAGGCGGCCCAGGTCGATCTCCACGTGGTGGAACTCGCGCACCAGGTCGACCATGTGGCGCAGCGCGGTGAGCATGCCCAGGCCGAGCAGGTCGAACTTGACCAGCCCGGCGGCGGCGCAGTCGTCCTTGTCCCACTGGAGCACGCTCCGGCCCGGCATCCGGCCCCACTCCACCGGGCAGACCTCGACCACCGGGCGGTCGCAGATGACCATGCCCCCCGAGTGGATGCCGAGATGGCGGGGGAAGTCGAGCAGGTCACCGGCCAGCTCCCGGACCAGCGGCGGCAGGTCCTCTCGCCCGGCGAGCGGCTCGCCCCGGTCGACCGACTTCGACCAGGCGTCCACCTCCTCGAGCGGGTGCCCGAGCGCCTTGCCCACGTCGCGCAGGGCCGAGCGCGACCGGTAGGTGATCACGTTGGCCACCTGGGCCGCATGGAGCCGGCCGTAGCGCTCGTAGACGTACTGGATGACCTCCTCCCGGCGGCCCGACTCGATGTCGACGTCGATGTCCGGTGGCCCATCGCGGGCCGGGGAGAGGAACCGTTCGAACAGCAGCCCGAGGGAGACCGCGTCGACGTTGGTGATGCCCAGGGCGTAACAGACCGCCGAGGTGGCCGCTGATCCCCGGCCCTGGCAGAAGATGCCCTGGCGCCGGCAGAAGGCGACGATGTCCCAGACGGTGAGGAAGTACCCGGGGAACCCGAGCTCGCCGATGATGTCCAGCTCGCGGTCGAGCTGGGCCCACGCCCCCGACACCCGCTCGGCCCCCCGCTCCCCGTACCGCTCGGTGGCCCCCCGCCGGACCAGCTCGACGAGCCAGGTCTGCTCGGTGTGGCCGTCGGGCACGGGAAAGTCGGGGAGCCGCGGGGCCACCAGGCGCAGGTCGAACGCGCAGGCCGCGGCGATCTCGGCGGCCTGCGCGACCGTCCCGGGCCACCGGGCGAAGCGGCGGAGCTGCTCGGCCTCCCCGCGCAGGCAGGCGGTGGCCGAGGAGGGGAGCCATCCCTCGAGGTCCCCGAGGGTCCGCCGGGCCCGGACCGCGGCCAGCGCGGTGGCCAGGGGGAACCGGGCCGGGGTGGCGTAGTGCACGTTGTTGGTGGCCACGGGGGCCACCCCCCGCCCGGTGGCCAGCAGGGCCAGGGCGTCGTTGCGGGTGGCGTCGATCGGGTTCCCGTGGTCCCAGAGCTCGACGGCCAGGTGGTCGCGGCCGAACCGGGCGATCAGGCGGTCGAGCACGTGGGCGGCGGCGGCCGGGCCGCCGGTGGTGAGGGCGGCGGCCAGCGCCCCCTTGCGGCACCCGGTGAGGACCTGCCAGTGCCCGCCGTGGCGCTCGGCCAGGTGGTCGAGGGTGATGATCGGCTTCCCCTTCTCGCCACCGTCCAGGTGGGCCTCGGCGATCACCCGGCTGAGCCGGGCGTAGCCCTCGGGGTCCCGGGCCAGCACGACCAGGTGGGTCCCGTCGGGGTCCGGCACGCCGGTCCGGGAGGGGGTGGTGCCCGCCCCGGCGATGGTGAGTTCGGCGCCGAACACGGTGGGCAGGCCGAAGGCCCGGGCCGCCTCGGCGAAGCGGACCACGCCGTAGAGGCCGTTGTGGTCGGTCAGGGCGACCGCGGAGAGGCCGAGCCGGACCGCCTCGGCGGCCAGCTCCTCGGGGTGGCTGGCACCGTCGAGGAAGGAGAAGTTGGAGTGGGCGTGCAGCTCGGCGTAGGCCATCGCTCGTGTGGCCTCCTAGCCGTAGGTCGCCTCGACCCACCACCGGCCCCGCTCGACCAGCAGCAGGCGGGTCGCGGCACCGGTCACCGCCTGCAGCCGGGCGCTCCTCCGGCGGGACCGTGACCACCACCGCTCGTCGGACGGCCACGGCCCGGCCCACGCGGTCACCGCCGACCAGGCCCCCTGCTCCACCGACAGGCGCCCCGGGACACCGGTGAGCAGGCCCCGCCCTGACACCGACACGGCCCGCCCGTCGGCGTCGGCCAGCTCGGCGTGGAGGAGGGCGGGGTGCACGACGGCCGGCGCCGGTGGTGGGATCCGGCCGGGCCACGGGGCGCCCAGGGTGGAGTCGTCGTGGCCCTCCCGGGCGTCCCAGGTGACGAACCGGGCCCGCTGGACCGGGTCGCGCCCCCCCCGCAGCCGGGCGGTGGTCACGCCGTCGGGGCCGATGAGTTCCTGCACCGAGGCCAGGGCCCGACCGGCCCGGGCGTCGGTGTCGCTGACCCCACCCCAGAACCCGGGTTCCCCGACCGGCCCGGCCCGCCGCCCACCCGGGCGCGGCCCGTCGACCGTGCGCCCGGGGACCGGCTGGCGGAGCTCGCCCAGCTCGCCGCTCCGACCACTGGCCACCCGGTGGCAGAGCGCCCCGTCGGCCCCGAACCGGCCGAGCACGTGGGACTCGGGGAGCGCGGCGAAGTCGCCGACGGTGCGGATGCCCAACCGGTCGAGCAGCTCGGCCAGCTCGGGATGGCCGAGGACGGACACCGGGAGGGGGGCCAGGAAGTCCGGCGTGCCCCCGGGGGGGACGACCAGGCCGCTGCGGGCGGCCAGCACGGCGGCGAACAGCCCGTCGGCCACCCCGACCTCGACGGCGGTGATGGCGGCGGTGGCATCGGTGACCAGCTGGGCCAGCGAGCGCTCGCCGCCGAAGTAGCGGGCCGGGCCGCGGGTGGGGAGCGAACAGATGCCCGGCCGTACCGTGGTGACCCACGGGCAGTACGCCTCCACCGCGTCGACCACCTCGACGAACGACCGGAGGGCTGCACCCCCCTCGTCCTCGTCGAGGAGCCCGGGGCAGCGCACCACGAGAAGCCGGTTCACGGCTGCGGCACCGCCCCGGCTGGGGCCTCGCCTCCGGCGTCGGCCACCGCCCCGGTGGGCGACGGCATCCACAGACGGCGGTGGCGGGGGCGCGCCGCCGACCGCCGCCCGGTGGCGGTCAGTGTCATCCGGCGCCCGGAGAGGTAGCCCTCGCCGGTGCCGACGCCCTCCCAGCGCAGGTCGTCGATGCGCAGCTGGATGTCGGGATGGTCGGGCCACCCGGACCGCCCGGGCACGACCACCAGCACCGAGCGGCGCTCCCTGACCCGGGCCACCAGCCTGCGGGCCATGGCCGGGCGCGGCGGGAAGGGGGGGCGGAGCACGACGAGGTCGACGCCCTCGACCAACGCGGCGACGACCTCGGCCCAGGCCGCACCCGGGTGGGGGACCACGGCCAGGCGATCGAGGTCGATGCCCAGGTCGTGGGCGGCCACGGCCCCCAGGTCGTCCACCCCGACCAGCGCGCTCCACGAGCCGGCCCCCGACGCAGCGGCCAGCAGGGCCAGGGCCACGGTGATGTCGCCGTCGGTCCCGCCGGCCGGGCCGGCGACCACGATGGTGCTGCCCCGGCGCAGTGCGCCGTCCGGGAGCAGGTCGGCCAGGGGCGGGAGCACCGGGAGGAGACGGGTCTGGCTCGACGAGACGGGACGGGTGCGCTCGGCCAGCAGGGCCAGGGACGCGAGGTCCCGCTCCCGGTCGAGGCTCCTGCGGGGGGACGGCCCGGGGGGCGGGGTATCCACGTCCCGCCGGTCGGGGGATGCTACGAACATATGTTCGATAGTACCGACTGGACGGCCGTCGTGCCCAGTCGTCCCGTACGTGGCTCCGACCGGAGCGGATCGCCCTGGTCGGAGCCCTGGTCGGACTGCCATCCTGTGGGGGTGATCGACACGATCGAGACCGAGCGCCTCCTCCTCCGCCCGTTCGTCCGGGGGGACCTGGACGCCCTGACCGTGCTGCACGGCGAGGAGTCCTTCTGGTGGTACCCCCTGCGCGACGGGATGAGTCCCGCCATGACCCGGGCGTTCCTGTCCCGGGTCATGGACGACGGCCGTAGCGCCGACCGGCCGGCGTTCCATGCCGTCGTGGAGCGCTCCAGCGGTGCCCTCATCGGGTGGGCCGGACTGTCCGTCCCCGACTTCCTGCCCGAGGTGCTGCCGGCGATCGAGGTCGGGTGGCGGCTGGGCACGGCCCATCGGGGCCGCGGCTATGCCACCGAGGCCGCCGCCGACGCCCTCCGGTGGGGCTTCGACGTTCTCGGGCTCGACGAGGTCATCAGCATCTTCGAGCCCGAGAACACCCCCTCGGGGCGGGTGATGGACCGACTCGGCTTCGGTGCCGGATTCGCGACCGTGCACCCGGCCAAGGGGGTCCCGCTCGTGGTGCGCACCCTGACCGCGGACGATTGGCGGGCCGGCCTCCCGACGCCACCCCGGGGACTCACCCGATGAGCGCGCATCGCTCGCTAACATGGGGCCACCAGAGAGAGGAGGTGGTCCAACTGAGCAGTCAACGTTTCGGGACCCTGGAGGTGGCTGGCCGCTGAGGCGGCTCGCTGTACCACCTGGCGAATCCCAGCCAGACACCCACCGCGTGACCTAGCCGGACCCAGGTCCCATCCGGCGCATCACGGGAACCGCGGTGCACTCAATCAGCACATCCGTACCTGCAGGGCGCCCCTCCGGGCGCCCTGCAGGCTGTCCGGGGGCTCCCGTACCGGGGTGGTCAGGGTCGCATGGTGGTCTCGTCGACGTCGACGTCGACGTCGAGGGCGGCCCGTACCCCGCCGGCCACCCGCTCGCTGACTTTCCGTCGGACCAACAGCTGGTCGAGCTCGGAGCGCTCCGAGGCGATGACCAGGCCGCGGAGCTCGCGCTCGGCGCCCAGGTCGCTGTCAGTGCCGGCGGCGGGATGGCCGCCGTCCTCCCCGTCACCAACCTCCGCGCTCCCCGAGCTCATCGCCTCGAGCCTCCGGTCGATGCGGGCCAGCTGGGATTCGTAGCCGGTGCGGATCCTCTCGACGATCACCGGGGGGAAGCGTCCGGCGCGGGCCAGGTCGTCGATCTGGGACAGGGCGATCATGGTCAGCCGACGCCGCGCCTCGGCCACCAGCAGCATCTCCTGCTCGTCCCGGCTGACCAGGCCGAGCCGGCGGATCAACGGGGGGAGGGTCAGCCCCTGGCCGACCAGCGTGACCACGATGACCGCGAAGGTGAGGAACACCAGCAGGTCGCGTTGCGGGAAGCTCTGGGGGAGGGCCAACGCCGCGGCCAGGCTCACCGCCCCCCGCATGCCGGACCAGCCGACCACGGTGGTCTCCCGCCACGAGCGCCCCGGGTGGCGGGCGACGGCGAAGAGGCGCTCCCCACCGGGCAGCGCGGTGGCACCGAACATCCACACCATGCGGATCACGATGACCACCCCGACGACGGCCAGTCCCTCGACGACCAGCGAGCCGGACTCGCGGTTGACGAGGCTGTCGAGGATCGGTCGGAGCTCCAGTCCCACGAGGAGGAAGGACATGCCGGTCAGCAGGAAGACGATCAGGTCCCAGATCTCCCGCTGCTGAAGGCGGGCTGCGGCGGTCAGCGATCCTGAGCCGTAGCGGCCGAAGTAGAGGCCGGTGGCCACCACGGCCAGGACGCCCGATGCCCCCATCTTGTCGGCGGGGAGATAGGCGGCGAAGGGGAGGATCAGGAGCATGGTGTTCTCGATCACCGGCGTCTCGGTGAACTGGAGCATCCGGCATCCGAACCACCCGACGGCCAGGCCGATGGCCACGCCCACCACCACGGCGAAGGCGAACTTGCCGATCACGTCGCCCACCGTGAACGACGTGCCCACCGCGGCGACGGCCACCTGGTAGGCGGTCAGCGCGGTGGCGTCGTTCATCAGGCCCTCCCCGCCGAGGATGGTCACCAGGTGGCGGGGGAGGCCGAGCTTTCCTGCGATCTGAGTGGCGGCCACCGAGTCGGGCGGTGACACGATGGCCCCGAGCGCGAAGGCCACGGCCCAGCCCATCCCACCCACCAGCGTGTGGATGATGGCGGCGACCGCCACCATCGTGGCCAGCACCAGCCCGACGGCCAGGAGCAGGATGGGTCGGAGGTGGGTGCGGATCTCGCGCACGGAGGTGTCGAGTGACGCGTCGTAGACGAGCGGCGGCAAGAAGACCAGCAGGACGAGCTCGGGCTCAAGCTCGATCCGGTGGTGGGTGGGTATCAGGGCCACCCCGATGCCGGCGATCACCAACAGGATGGGGTAGGCGATCCGCAACCGGTCGGCGACGGTGGCGATGACCACGATGCCGATCAGCAGTCCGAGGCCGTCGGCGATGCTGATCACCGGGGTGCCGCCCGTGCTCGCAAGCGGGTCGGGGCGGCCTTCACCATCGACAACCTACCCATCGGCGGAACGCCCGGGGCCGATCGCCCGTCGGGACCGGGCGGTAGCGTCGGGTCCGTGATGGGTTTCGTGTTCCGCCTGGCCCCTCCCCGCCCAGGGTTCGCGTTCGACATGTCTCCCGACGAGCGGACGACGATGATCGAGCACGTCGGCTGCTGGTCGACGCCGGCCGAGCAGGGCAAGGCTCTCGCCTTCGATCCGGTCGACGGTGGCCGGAGCTACGGCATCGGGATCATCGTCGCCGACAGCCGGTTTGAGGCGGATGCGCTCCGCGACGGGTACCCCGCCCTCTCGTCGCCGCACGGTTTCCGGACCGAGATCGCCCCGATGCTCCGTCTGGTGACGCTGGCCGGAACGTACGACACCACACCTGGGTGATCCCGTCGATGCCCGGCGGGACGCGGCCGGCCGGCGGTCGGCCCCACGCCGTTCCGTGGGGCCGTCGGAGGCAGCTCAGGTCGTCGCCCCGGAGCCGCCTGGTGCCACGGTCCGGGCGAGGATCCCGAGGGTCGCCCGCAGCGCGCCCTCCGAGATGACCGGAAAGATCCCGGCTTCCTTCCAGACGGGATCGATGGTCGACCAGTCGTAGTAGGAGGTGACCAGCGTGCCGTCGTCGACCGGTGCGAGCGTGTAGCCGTAGGTGTGCCCGATCTGCGGGCGGATCTGGCCGAGGATCGTCCACGCGATCTCGCGTTCGGGGACGAACGCGGTGATCGTGACCTCCACGTCGTACCGTCCCATCGGGTAGTCGTTCAGGGCCTCACGGTCCATGTGGACGACGAAGGTGTCACCGATGGCGGTCACCGGTGTCCCCGTGGCGGCCATCAGCATCCCGGAACTGTCGACCGCCACGTGCCCGCGCGGATCGCACAGCAGACGGAAGATCGCCGCCGGCTCTGCGGCAATGGTCCGCTGGACCTCGAGACGCTCGTCTGTCATCCCTGCATCCTGCCATCGGGACCGGCTCCCTGCACCGGAGGGGCGCCCACTTGGGCAATTCGGCCCTGTTCCCCGACCGCATGCCGTGCTCCTGTTGGTCGTATGGACACCCCAGGCACCGAATCGGGACCAGAAGAGGTCGGATCGCCGACGGCAGTGCAGCACGCGGGTCGACGGCCCTCGAGGGATCCGAGGACCCGTTCGGTCGTAGCCGGTTCGGTCGCCGCCGTCGTTGCGGCCGCCCTCCTGGCCGCGTGCGGTTCGTCGTCGTCCTCCCCGGGCACGACCGCGGCCACCGACCGGTCGACCACCACGTCCTCGGCATCGGTGACCACGGCAGCCTCGACGACGACGACCTCCGCGGCGACGGCCAACGTCGACTCGTGCTCGGTGGTCACCCAGGCCGAGGCGGCCAGCGCCCTCGGGCAGTCGGTGACGCCGGGGGTCCTGGGCAACGCCACGGTCGAAGGGGGCCTGGCCTGCGTCTTCTACGGACCGTCCTCGCCCACCCCGACCACCCCCAACGTGGCCCAGACCGACTCGGTCCGGGTGGTGGTGGTCAAGGGTGCCGATGCCTTGAACTGGTACAACAACTACAAGTCCTCACCCGCGGTCCATGCTCAGGCGGTCAGTGGCTACGGGGACCAGGCGTTCTACGACGGATACGCGTCGCTGAGCGTGGTGAAGGGCGACACCTACCTCAGGATCGCGGTGGCCCCGGCCGGCGCTCCGCCGTCCCTCTCCGCCGAGGAGCAGCTCGCCACCGCCATCCTCCCGAAGCTGTAGCCGGGGCTCCTCGAACCGGAGATTCGGACAACCCGGGGCGGCCGCCGGCCAGGTCCGATGGGCTCCTTACGGCACTTCCGTTTCCGGCCGGTCGGGCGGACGAGGAGGCGGCGGCTGGGGCGGCGGAGGAGACGACGGAAGCCCGGGTCCCAGGTGGGAGACGATGGCCGCCCCGGAGGTCGGGCCCGGAGCGGCGTCGTGCCCCGTGTCGAGCGCCGACCAGGGTGGCGGTGGCCACACGCTGGCCACGCCGACCGGTGCCGGGCGCGCCTGGCGGCGGGACCTTCTCCACACCACCAGGGGTCCGATGACCGCCACGGCGACGGAGGCGATCAGGATGGGGAACACGGCGAACGCCCTGTCATCGGCCTCGGTCTGGCAGTCGTGCACGAACTCGGACCACTCGGCCCGGTCGGTGGCGTCGGTCGCCGGGGGCTCGGGACCGGCGCCGATGGTGATCGGGTCGAAGAGGGCGACGATTGCCGCCTCCGAGCCCTTCCCGGGGCCGCAGGTGCCTCCGGCGGCCGGTACCGGCAGCCCGGTCACCATGCCGGTGATGGCGAACGCGGCCCCGAAGAGGCCCACGCACACCAGCACGATCCCAGCCCACAGCGGCCCCGAGGACCGGTTCACGAGTGACCACTCTGCATGTGGTCCGATGGTAGGCGGACCAGCGGCCCGGGCCGGAATCCGTGCATCGGCACCGTGGCTCCCGTGCTCGATCGGTCGTCGCTCGGAGTCCGCCGACCGACGGCGGCCGGCGACTCGACGCCCCCGTTCGCCAGGGGAGCGCGGATCAGGACGGCGAGCCCGCCGCGACGTACCCGGCGAGCCGACTCGTCGGCGTGAGGGATGGTGATGTCGTCGTTGCCGACGATGACCGGCACGCTGGTGGGTCGTCCCCGACAGGATCGCATCCGGCAACCCGGGCGGCGACCCGACCGGCCGGAGGGCGGGCGACGGACCACGGGCCTAGGGTTTCTTCCATGTCGAAGACTCGGCAGCGGAGGAGGTTGGCCGCGGCGGTGGCGGTCGCCCTGATCGCCGTGGCGGCCGGGACGGTGATCGGCGCCACGCCCCGGGCCGGTGCGGCGAGCGCGAGACCGGCCCCCGCCGACCCGGCAGGATCACCCGTCGGGCTGCCCCCGGGCCGTCCCACCGGTGGTCCGGCGGACCTGGTGGACCCGGAGGCCGGCACGGGGATCGGAACGGCTGCACCGGGCAATGTGAGTGAGTACCCCGGGGCCTCGGTGCCACTGGGCATGGTCCAGTTCAGCCCGGACACCTCGCCGGACCGCCAGGTCACGACCGGCTCGGGCTACGACTACGCCGACTCCGACATCTCGGGCTTCAGCCTGACCCACCTGTCGGGGCCGGGCTGTGCAATCTACGGGGACATCCCCATCCTCCCGGTCGCCGGCGCGGTCCCCACCGACCCCGACGCCGCCGTCCAGCCCTTCTCCCATGCCGGTGAGCGAGCCTCGGCGGGCAACTACTCGGTGACGGTGGGGCAAGGGGGCCAGGGCATTGGGGTCCGGCTCACCGCCACCACCCGGAGTGCGCTGGGGTCGTTCACCTTTCCCACTGCGCCACCGACCGCCGACGGGCCCACCCCGGCGTCCTCCGATGATCTCCTGTTCAAGGTCAGCGACTCCGCCGACGGGTCGGTCGGGTCCCGCGTCAGGGTGGTGGGGAACGACGAGCTGGAGGGGTCGGTCACCAGCGGGGACTTTTGCGGCATCCCCGGCAACTACACCCTGTACTTCGCCGCCCGGTTCTCCGAGGGGTTCGCCGCCAGTGGCACGTGGCAGGGCAGCACGGTGGGTACGGGGAGGTCCTGCGCGGGCACGGCTGCCGTCGTCTGTGGGGCCTGGGTGAGCTTCCGCGGGCCGGGCCGGGCCGGGAGCCAGACGATCCTGGCCAAAGTGGGCGTCTCCTTCGTGTCCGAAGCGGGGGCGACGGCCAATCTGGCTGCGGAGGATCCGGGCTGGAACCTTCGCGGGGTCTCCCATGCTGCCACCGCGGAGTGGAACGGGCTGCTGGGGCGCATCGCCGTCCAGGGGGGCACGGGGACCGCCCGGCGCACCTTCTACACGGCCCTCTACCACTCCCTGCTCTTTCCCTCTGTCTTCAGTGACGACGACGGCCGGTACGTGGGCCTCGACCACCGGGTCCACACGCTGGCCAGGGGCCATGTCCAGTACACCGACATCTCGGAGGGTGACATCTACCGGTCCGAGGTTCCCCTCCTGGCCACCTTGCTGCCCGGGCCCACCTCCCAGATGATCCAGTCGCTGTTGAACGACGCCGCCCAGACGAAGGGGGGATTCCTCCCCAAGTGGGTCATCGCCGACAACGACGCCGGTCAGTGGGACGGGGACTCGGCTGATCCGATCATTGCCGACGCCTACGCCTACGGCGCGCGCCGGTTCGACGTGCGGGCAGCGCTCAAGGCGATGGTCCACGGGGCCACCGTGCCCGAGCAGGGGTTGGTGGCCGAGCGGCAGAACGTGGGGGAGTACCGGTCCCAGGGGTGGGTGCCCGAGCTCACCTACGACCTGACCTCCTATCCCTACACCGACGGCGGATCGGAGACCCTCGAGTACTCGATCGACGACTTCTCGATCTCGCGGCTGGCGCTGGCGGCGGGGGAGAAGGTCGAGGCGGCAGCCTTCGCCGGCCGCGGCCAGAGCTGGCAGAACCTGTTCGATCCGACCACCGGGTACCTGGCGGCCCGCCAGGCCGACGGGAGTTTCCCGGCCGGCCCGGCGTTCCAGCCGGCCGGCCCCTCGGACCAGGCCCAGGGCGTGGCCCAGCAGGGCTTCGAGGAGGGCAACGCCGTCCAGTACACCTGGGCGGTGCCCCAGGACCTGGGCGGGCTGGTCGGGCTGATGGGTGGCGACCAGGCGGCCGTGGCCAAGCTCGACCTGTTCTTCACCCAACTCGACGCCACCCGGTTCCAGCCCTATGACTGGGCCGGGAACGAGCCGGGGGAGTGGATCCCCTTCGAGTACGACTACGCCGGGGCGCCCTGGAAGACCCAGTCGGTCGTGCGCCGGATCACGACCCAGCTCTACTCGCTCGCCCCGGCCTCCGAGCCGGGTGAGGACGACCTCGGGGCCCTGTCCTCGTGGTACGTCTGGGCGGCCCTGGGTCTGTATCCGGAGACCCCGGGGGTGGCCGACCTGGTGATGGCCAGCCCCCTGTTCCCCCGGGTAACCGTGACCGAGGGGAACGGCCACACCCTCACCATCACCGGTGCGCACGCCCCCGACGAGTACGTCCGGAGCGCCCGGCTGGCCGTCGGCCCGGGCCGCTCCTCGAGCTGGGACAAGCCCTGGATCCCGGCCAGGGCCCTCTCGGAGGGGGCGACCCTCTCGGTCGATCTGGGCGGGTCACCCGACGAGGCGTGGGGGGCCCCAGCGGCGGCGGCACCACCGTCGTTCTCCCGGGGCGCGGCTCCGGCGGTGCCGTTCACCGACCCCGGTGGCTCCGTCACCGTGCCCGCCGACTCCTCGGCCACCGTCCAGCTCGGCGTGCAGGAGGCGGCGCGACCGCGGGGCACGGGATCGGCGCCGACCGTGACGTGGCGCGTCGTTCCCTCCCCGGCGTCCACCGGTGTGACCGTCTCACCGGCCTCGGGGACCTGGAGCGCGGCCTCCGACCGCACGACGACCCCGCTCCGGGTGGCCTCGGGCGGCCCCGGGACGTATCCGGTCACCGTCGAGTTGGACCAAGGGGGAACGAGGCTCCCGACGCTGACCCTGGACGTCGACGTGGGCTCCTGAGCCTGACCGCCGCACCGGCATGACCGGCGGTGCCGTGCCGGTCTACGTCGACGAGGGGCTGTGGCAGACCGCCTCGACGTTGTTGCCGTCGGGGTCGCGCACGAACGCCCCGTAGTAGTCGGGGTGGTACTCGGGCCAGACCCGGGGAGCGTGGAGCACCGTGGCACCGGCCGCCACTGCGGCCTCGAAGAACGCGTCCACGGCGGGCCGGTCGGGCGCGGCGAAGGCGATGTGCGTTTCGCGGAACCCGTCACCGGTCGACCTCCGGCCGATCCAGAAGCTGGGCCGTGGCGGCACCCCGTAGCCGATCACCTCCCCGAACTCCATGATCCGGACGCCTCCGACCGTCGCGAGGGTGGCGTCGTAGAAGACCGCGCTGGCGGCCGGGTCGTCGCACTGGATGGAGAGGTGGTCGAGCATGCGTGCATCATCGCACGGCCGGCAGCCCGGAGTGCCGCTGCCGCCGGCTGCGGGCCGGGGCCGAGGACGAGGACGAGGACGAGGCCGGCTCCATGCTCTCGTAAGGTGGGCGCCGGCACAATCGGACCGATACGACACCCCGGCGCCGGCACGGGCGCCGGCAGCCCGCGGAGCAGGGGACCACTCGATCAGGATGAGCACACGCGCCACCTCCAGACGCGATCGCTGGGCGGCAGCACTCCAGCGTCCCGGCCTGGCCAAGGTCCCCGAGGTCACCGTCTTCTTCTGGGTCGCGAAGGTGCTGACCACCGGCATGGGCGAGGCGACCTCCGACTTCCTCGTCCAGCGGCTCGGCCCCGGCGTGGCCATCCCCATGGCGGGCGTGGTCCTGGCCGTGTCACTGGTCCTGCAGTTCCGGGCCGACCGCTACGTGGCCTGGATCTACTGGTTCGCCGTCGCCATGGTGGCCGTCTTCGGCACCATGGCCGCAGACGTCCTCCACGTCGGGCTCGGGATCCCCTACGCGGTGTCCACCACGTTCTTCGCGGTGGTGCTCGCGGTGGTCTTCGTGGCCTGGCACCGGACCGAGGGGACCTTGTCCATCCACAGCATCATCACCCCCAGGCGCGAGGCGTTCTACTGGGTCACCGTCATGGTCACCTTCGCCCTCGGGACTGCAGCGGGCGATCTCACCGCAACGACCATGGGCCTGGGCTACTGGGCCTCTGGACTGGTCTTCGCCGGGATCATCGCCATCCCCGCCGTCGGCTACTGGAAGTTCGGGCTCAACGAGGTGGTCGCCTTCTGGTTCGCCTACATCGTCACCCGGCCGCTCGGAGCGTCCTTCGCCGACTGGATGGCGGTCGCCCACCACCGGGGTGGCCTGGCGTGGGGCCCGGGTGTGGTCAGCCTGGTGCTGAGCGTCCTCATCGTGGGACTCGTCGCCTACCTCTCCGTCGCCCGGCCGGACATCCAACCGGCAGTCGTCACTCCTCCCGCCCGAGGATCCTCCTGATGTCCCACTCGTGGTGGAGGGCGTCGTGGGCGTTGGCGGCCGCCACGTCGACCAGGGTCAACGCGCCGCGCTCGGGGTGGATCAGAGCCGTTCCCTCCCGGGGCCACCGGCCCACCGCGTCCAGCCAGTCGTCGACCGACCGCTCGAGGGACCACCGGGCAGCGCCCAGCGGGATCTGCTCGTAGTGCCGGGCAGCGGCCAGCGCCGCCTGGTCGTAACCGCCCACCTCCGGCGACGCCCCCGAGGCCACGCCCATCAGCCGCTCGGCCCAGATCCGCAGATTGTCCCCCACGTGGCACACGTAGGCACCGACCGACCAGTCGAGCCCGGGCATGCGCTCCGTCCCTGTCGCACCGGCCAGGGCCGAGCGGTAGGCGGCCGGGAGTCCGGCCACCAGCCGCACCGCCTCGCCGTAGGGGGTCGACCAGGCGAACCCGCACTCGCGGCACGGCTCGCCGTAGACGGACGGGCCCCACCGGTTCACGACGGGATCGGCTCCTCCCCGCGCCGGATCGGGCCGTCGGGCACCGACTGCTCCAGCACGGAGGCGAACCGCCGCGCCAGGGTGTGGACGTCTCCCGGCCAGCGGGCGGAGAGATAGTTGCCGTCCTGGACCACGAAGGCCGGCCGTTCGTCGTCGGGCGTGTCGCGGGCCCGCCCGCTCTGTTTGATCCGCACGTCGGGTCCGGCAGGGTCAACGTCGAGGAAGTCCTGGTCCCCCGCGAGGGCTCGGGTGACCTCCTGTTGGGCGGACAGGAAGCCCACCGGTTGGCCGGGCTCCTCGCGGTAGGTGCGGTAGTAGTCGGGATCCCAGAAGCGGGTCACCCGCGCCACCTGCCACGCCCGCCGCTCGAGCGACCAGGTGAGTGCCGTCGTCGTGCGACCGTGGAGCACCGAGCGCCCGGTACCGGGGTCGATGCTCCGCGCCGCCAGGAGCACGCCGTGGCACACCGCGGCGACCGGCAGCCCGCGACGGAAGGACTCCACCACGACCCCCTGGAGGGCCTCGCTCTCGAGGTAGGCCCGCATGCCCCGCGACCGGTGGCCGCCGGGGAGGAGCACGCCGTCCGTCCGGTCGAGGTCGATGGCGCCCCAGGAATGCGGATGCTGGAACTCGCCGGCGTCCATCAGTTCCCCGTAGGCGGCCCGTCCGCGGGCGTCGGCCCGCAGGATGCGTCCCACCCCGACCACCGAGGACAGTCCGGGGACGAACCCCCACGGATCGAGACCGCGCCCGGTCACCATCAGGCCGTCCCCACGTGCCGGCCGGCCCTCCGGGGTGGCGAAGCGCACTCGGTGGCCGAGGCCGACGAGCAACTTCCAGCTCACCGCCACCTCGGTGGGGTCGAAGTCGAGCTCGGGCAGCGGGATCAGAACCGTGGCCATCGCACTCCCTCCACCTCGACCGACGGCCCGACAGTAAGGTCGTGCCGACGGGTGGTCAACGGCCCGCCGGTACGGCCGGGCGGCCCGGACATGCTCAGGGCCGACGGCGCCAGGCGAAGTGGGCCTTGACCGACTCCTCGGTCGGCGGGCCTCCCTGGTCGCCGATCTCCTCGAGAAGGGAGAACGTGGGTTCGAGGGCGGACCGGATCCGGTCCAGGCCGACCCCCAGCTCGCCGATCTGCTCGTGGTGCAGCTCGTAGCGCGAGCCGCCCAGGTGCTCGAAGATCCGGATGTCCCACAGGGACCGGCCGTCGTACTCGAGCGTCACGTCCAGCACTAGGAGGTTGGCGTCGAAGTCGTAGACCCAGGGCTGCTCATCGGCCAACCGCCGCAGCTCGCCCAGCGTGTTGACGTCGAAGACGAACAGCCCGCCGTCGACGAGGTGCTCGTGGACGGTCCGGAAGAGCGACTGCCACTGTTCGAACGTCAGCAGGTGGTTGAGGCTGTCGAAGACGCAGGCGATGACCTCGAACCGCTCGCCCAGCGAGAAGGATGCCATGTCCCCTTCCAGCAGACGGGCGGAGGGGACCTTGCGGCTGGCCACCGCCAGCATCTCCGGCGAACGGTCGAGACCGGTCAGCGACGGGATCGACGTCAACTGGTCGAGGATCGCGCCCGTCCCGCAGCCCAGCTCGAGGAGGGTTCGTGCCCCGGGCCGGAAGCGGGCGATCCAGTCGAGGACGCGGGCACCCCGTGGGGCCGGGTCGTCCATCACCTCGTCGTAGAAGCGGGCGAACCGCGAGTAGTCGGGCACCGGTCAACGGTGCCACACGCTGTCGGCCTGGAGTGCCACCCTCTGCGGCGGCTGCGCTGAGGCCGGTCAGAGGCCCGGGTAGCGATCGGCCAGGTCCCCGATGATCATCTCGCACTCGGCGACGCAGTCGCCGATGATCTCGGCCACCGGACGGCTGGAGTCGATACGCCCGGCCACCTGGCCGCCGAGGGCGATCCCGGCTCCGAGGTCGCCGCCGAAGTACAGGTCGTCCACCGATCCGAACGAGGCCATGGCGTTCCGTTCGTGGTCGAACTCGACCGGCTCGGAGCGGGACGTCTGCAGCGCCCGAAGGGCAGGCGATGTGTGACCGTTGAGGAACACGGTGCCGGTCTCGGCCGATTCGATGATCGCCTGCTTCGAGTTGGGATGGACCGGTGACTCGGTCGAGGACACCATGGCCGTCCCCAGCTGGATGCCCACCGCGCCGGAGGCCGGCGCCGCGGCAATGGTCCGCCCGTCCAGGAAGCCGCCGGCGGCCACCACCGGGAGGTCGAAGGCCGCGGTCACCGACGGGAGCAGGACCATCGTCGAGACGGGTCGGGGGTTCTTGAACCCACCGCCCTCGCCCCCCTCCACGATCAGACCGTCCGCACCGGCTGCCACTGCCTTCCCCGCCGCCCGCAGGGTGGGGTCCACCTGGAACGCGGTGAGCCCGGCGTCCTTCAGCGGCGCGGTGTACCTGGTGGGGCTCCCGGCCGAAGTGGTCACGAACCCGACCCCCTGGGCGATGACGAACTCGATGATCACGGCCGGATCGGCCACGAAGGCCTGGGCGATGTTCACCCCGAACGGCCGGTCGGTGAGGTCCTTCATCATGGCGATCTCGTTCCGGACGGCGTCGAACTCCCCCGACGAGGTCTCGATGTTCCCCATGGCCCCGGCATTGGACACGGCGGACGCCAGCCGCGAGCGGGCGATCCATCCCATCGGCGCCTGGACGATCGGGACATCTACTCCGAGGAGCTCGGTCACACGGTTGCTCAGCACGTCGGAATCCTCGCACGCGGCGCCGTTGACGCCCGCGACGGTTGCCGGTTCAGTCGCCTCCACTCTGGCCGAACGCCTCCCAGGCCCCTTCCGCCGTGGCGTTGGGGTCGAAGATCTGGTCGCTTCGCTCGGCCTCGTCAGCCCGCCGCAGGTCCTCACCGTCGGTGCCGGGTGTGACGTCGACGGGAACCGGCGGCCCGGTCAGCGGGGTGTCCGGCGGGGGGTCCGTGGCCTCGGCCCCCCCGTCTCGCACGAGCGCGGTGGGACGTCCGTCGGAGAACCAGCGGGCCTCGTGGAGCCCGAAGGGATCCTTGTACCAACCCTCGGCTTCCACCAGGCCTCCTCCTGTCACTCGGACAGGCGGATCCTACCCGGGCAGCGGGCCGGGGCTCACGTGAAGAAGAGGAAGTGACGGAGCAGCCCGGCCGTGTTGGCCAGGTCGAGGGGGGGGATCGCGACGAGGTAGACGGCCAGGGCCGGCAGCCACAGTGAGAACCCGATCCGACCGGTCACGGCAGGGTCGGTGGTTCCCGGGGTGGTGACCGGTGCCGACGGGAGGGGCGCGGCATGCTCCGACTCGAGGAGTACGGCGAACGCCTGGACGACCAGCCAGGCGGTGCCGCAGTCGGCGAACCACCGCAGCCAGTCGACGCCGGTGGCGAACAGGACGCCGGTGGCGACCAGGATGACGGCGCCCAGGACCGCCCCGAGCAGGCGGTTCCCCCTGCGGCCGAACGGCGCCCAGATGCCGGGACGGACCCAGGCGACGACCCAGGCCAGCTGCAGCGCGACGAGAATGCCTCCGAGGAGCACGGTGTGGGCCTTGGCGCTCGGCGGGATCGAACCCACCAGTCGCATCGACGTGCCGATCGAGTCCGGAAGGTAGGCGAACATCGTCCCCGGTCCGAGGTGGTACGCGGCCACGTCCGACCGGAGTTCGGCGACGGTGCGGGCGCTCGGGAGGCCGTAGGCCACCACTGCCACCGCGGCCACCGCCGGCGCGGCGAGGAGCGCGGCCAGTCGTCTGGTCAGCTCACGTCCCACGCCGGGGCCGCCTCCGCCGTGCACGACCCCCTCCCGGCCGAGGGTGGCCAGGGCGACCAGTGCGATGGCCCAGGGGATCTGTATGAGCAGGACGTCCTCGTGGACCAGCACCATGGCCCCGAAGGCGACTCCGAGGGCGACGAGCCAGGGCACCACGGCGCGGGTGGCCCGGGTGACCACCGCCCCGACGCCCACCAGCACCACGATGGCCAGCAGGTCGGGCCGGTGGTCGACGAAGAGGTAGTCGATGGTGAACGGGCTGGCAGCCACGAGCAGCGCCATCGAGCACGAGCTTGCCGTCCCCCGTCGCACGAGCGCCTCCACGAGCACCAGCAGCGCCCCGACGGACAGGAGCGAGAGCACGTCGGCGAGCAGGTCCACCTCGGTCCGCGTCGGCACCCCGACCACCAGCGAGACCGCCTCGCCGAGCAGTCCCCGCCGGACGAAGCCGTGGTGGTAGGTGATGAGGAAGTACGACTGGGTGAACGTCGAATTGGCCACGCCGGGTGCTGCGGACAGGCCTTGGATGACCTGCAGGGCGATGAGGAGCACGGCGAACAGCCGGACGCTGCCCGGTGTCCAGCCCGAGCGGGGGCGTCCGGCACGCGACCGGATGGAGTCCAGGAGCCCCTGCCCGACGGCCGGGCCGTCCGCCGGGCCGTCCGCCGGGCCGTCCGGCGGGCCGTCGCCCGTGACCGTCTGCATGCACGCAGAGGCTACTTCCGACCACCAGGGGGGGCGCCCTCCGACCGTGCCGCGCCCGACGCCGTCGGCCCGGACCCCCGCGATCGGGCCGGTGACCGCCGCTAGGGTGGCGTCGGACCGACCGACGGGAGGAGTCCTCGGTGACCACCAGGTGTACGTTGGTGCTGGGCGGCGGTGGGGTGGCCGGGATCGCCTGGCACACCGGGTTCCTGCACGGCCTGGCCGGGAGCGGCCTCGACGTGACCGATGCCGACCTCGTCGTCGGGACGTCCGCCGGGGCGACCGTGGCCGCCCAATTGGGCAACGGGCTCCCGCTCGAGACGTGGTACCGACGCCAGGTCGATCCGGAGCTGCAGAACACGGAGCGCCGACCGTCGGGGATGTCGGTCGCCGAGCTGTGGGAGGCCATGGCCCGCCTCCTCGAGGAGGTCGCCGATCCGGTCCAGCGCCGGCGCCGCATCGGGGCTCTGGCGCTGGCCAACGACACCGTGCCCGAGTCGGTCCGCCGGGAGGTGGTGGCCGGCCGCCTGGCGCGCCACTCCTGGCCGGAGCGCCCGATCGCCCTGGTTGCCGTGGACGCCGTGACCGGTGAGCGGCGGGTGTTCGACGCCACCTCGGGGGTCGATCTGGTGGATGCGGTGGCGGCCAGCAGCGCCGTCCCCGGGATCTGGCCTCCGGTGACCATCGGCGGGGTCCGGTACATCGACGGGGGCGTCTACTCGGCGTGCAACGCCGACCTGGCCGAGGGCAGCCAGCGGGTGCTGGTCCTGGCCCCCATGGCCGATCCCGCCCTGGGGGAGGAGGTCGAGCAGCTCCGTCGGTCGGGCGTGGTCGACGTGGTGTCGCCCGACGACGAGTCGCTCGCCGCCTTCGGCACCGATCCCCTCGACCCGGCGGTCAGGCCCCCGGCGGCCCGGTCGGGCGAGGCCCAGGGCCGGCGCTCGGCCGGATCGCTCGATGCCCTCTGGCGCCGGTAGCGGTCATTCCACCTCGGCCTTGATCCGGTCGATGGTGACCTGCATTCCGGCGCGGTTGGTCCGGCCGTGGGCCCACCCGAGGAGGGCCGGTACAGGCGGAGCGCCGCCATGTCGACCAGCCCGAAGGACTCGGTCACGTCGGTCCCGTCGCCCGCTCGCTCCAGTTGGTAGTGCGGACGTGGATCGGCCTGCCGCTCGGACCGACGCCGAAGGCGAACTCCCGGCCCGGAACGCAGGCGGTCACCGCGCAGGGGGCCCAGTAGGTCGGGCCCCGGCCGTTGCGCTTGACGGGGCAGCGGAAGCGCCCCCGATCGCCGGCCGGCGGCGCCGTCGGGCCATTCGGCCTCGAAGGTCTCCGGGCTGTAGCGGCCGACCCGGGTGACGTCGCTCACCAGCTCCGAGATCCGCTCCGCCGGGGCCGTCGCATCACCCACCGTGACGTCGGAGCAGTGGGCGGTTCCCTTCCACGTGCACAGCGAGGAAGGGGGAGTGCGGACCAGGGCACCGACCAGGATGTCGGCAAGGGGCAGGTAGCAGTTGGGGGGATGACTGGTCTCGAGGACGCGGTGGCCGCCCACGGTGTCGGCAATGGTCCGCCCGTCGAACTCGACGCGTAGGCGTCGGCCAACCCGTTCCAGCCGGGGTGGCCGCGGGTAGTCCCACACCGACTCCACACCGTCCCGGGGCGCCCCGCCACCCATGTCGGCAGCCCATCCCCTGCCCACGGCCTGCCCGATGGGACCTGATCGGGCTACACGCCCTCCCACAGGCCGACCGGCGCCTGCCCCACCCGGTAGTGCCCGGGCTGGCGCTGGCCGGACGCCGCCCTCTCGAGGCGCTTCTGCATGCCCGGGGTGAGCGTGCCGGCGTTGATCATCTCGATGAAGGTGGCGGTGGCGTTGCCCACGTCGAAGAAGTCCCGCTGCCAGCTCCACCGGAAGTCGCCGGCGTACCGGAACCAGCTCCCGCCCAGTCCGGCGATCTCGTAGTGGCTGTCGTCGGGCCGGGTGGCGTCGGCAATCTGCTTCCAGAGGCCGAGGATCTCTCCCTGCTCATCGTCGATGAGCACACGCTGGTACGGGTAGGTCCAACCGCCGAGCCCTTCCATCTCGTAGCCCAGCGCGTACTCGCGTATCTCGTCCTTGCCCACGGCCATGAACTCGTCGGTAGGTCCGACGTTCCAACCGTAGGTGGCGTCGTCGGTGTACATCTCGGCCATGGGCAGCCAGTCGAGCTGCTCCTCGCAATGCCGGTTGATGTCCAACCAGCGTTGCATCATCTCCTCGAGCTCGTGGCGTGGGAACGACGGCATGGGGCTACTCCTCCTCGGTGATGCGCAGTGCGGACGTGGGACAGAATCGGACAGCGGCCTCCACCTCGAGGCGATGGCTCTCGTCGGGCCGCTCGTCGAGGATGGTCACCGTGGTGTTCCTGGCCACCTCGAAGACGGCGGGCGCCTCCGACTCGCACACCCCGTGACCCTGGCACAGGTCGAGGTCCACGGTGACCCGCATCAGACGGCCGGACGGTGGCCCGCCGACGGCGCCCTGCGTCGGTACCGGACGACGCAAGGCTGTTGCAGCTGCACCACCATCTTCGAGTGGTCGTTGCGGTAGGTGTCCGGCGGTTGAGCCAGCTCGAACTCCCAGTCGCACAGGAGCACCGAGAAGATGGCCTTGAGCTGCATCATGGCGAAGGCGGCGCCCACGCACCGGTGCCGGCCGGCGCCGAACGGGATCCACGTCCACGGGTTGGCGCGGTCCTCCTCGCGGGGCACGAGGTAGCGCGACGGGTCGAAGGCGTCGGCATCGGGAAAGTCCTCGGGGATCCGGTTGGACACCGACGGACTGGCCCCGACCATCTGGCCCTCCCGGATGGTGAACCCGTCGACCTCGAGGTCCTCCTTGGCCACCCGAAGCAGCAGGATGAGCGGTGGGTGCAGGCGCAGGGCCTCCTTGACGGCCGACTCGAGACGGGGCATCTCCCGGAGGGCCTGGTAGCTCACCTCGGCGCCCCCGGCGTAGAGCTCGCCGAGCTCGCGTTCCACCGCCTCCAGCTCGGCGGGGTGGCGGAGCAGCTCGATCAGCGTCCAGGCGGCCGTTCCCGAGGTGGTGTGGTGGCCGGCGAACATCATGGAGATGAACATGCCGGTGACCTCGTCGGCCTCGAAGCGTGGCGTCCCGTCCTCGTTGGCGATGGACATGAGCACGTCGAGCAGGTCCCGCTCACCATCCTCCGACGGGGGACCGGCGGCCCGCCGCTCCATGATGCCCTCCACCAGCTGGACCAGCCCGCGGCGTGCCGCGTCCCGCCGGCGGAAGCTCTCGATCGGGGCGTACGGGTCGACGTAGGCGATGGCGTCGGTGCCCTGCTCGAGGTCGTGGTAGAGGGCGGCGAACCGCTTGTCCAGCTCATTGCGGAACCGCTTCCCGATCAGGCAGGCGGACGACGTGTAAATGGTCAGCTCGGCGAACCAGTCGAGCAGGTCGATCTCGCCCTCGTCGGACCAGCCCGCCACCATCTGCCCGACCTCGTCGGCGATGGTGGCGGCGTGCCCGCGCATGAACTTGTCCCGCAGCGCCTGGTTGTGGAGCATCTCCCTCCGCCGCTCCGGCGGTGCGTCGAACACCACGCCCTCGCCGAACACCGGGGTCATGAACGGGTAGGCCTCGGCCTGGTCGAGGACCTCCTCGGGAGCCCGGAAGAAGAACTCGTTGGCGCCGGCACCGGTCAGAAGCACGACGTCGCGCTGAGCCAGGCGGAACACTCCCACGTCGCCGCACTCGGACCTGACCCGGTTGAGGAGGCTGATCGGGTCCACCCGCAGCTCGTCCAGGTGGCCGTTCTCCGGCTCGCCCCCGGACACCCGTGGCGGCTCTCGGTGCTCGACTGCGATGCTCATCGTTCTCCCTCTTCGTTCGGGCCTGGTCGGATCGGTGCCTCGGGCTGCAATTCGATGACGGTGGCGTGGGTGCCCCGGGGCAGCGACACCGCGGACACGATGGCCTGGGCCACCCCGGCGGGTCGCATGAAATTGGAGTGGCGGGCGAATCCCCAGGCCGCCCACTGTTCGATGACCTCGGCGGTGACTTCGGGGTCCCAGTCCATGCCCATGCCGGTCAGGGTCGGTCCGGGCCGAACGATGGTGGCCCGGACCCCGGTCCCCTCGAGCTCCATCTGGAGTGACCGGGCGTAGCCCTCGAGCCCCCACTTGGAGGTGACGTAGGCCGACATGGCCGGGCGGGGCCGCTCGGCCACGTCGGAGGTGACCAAGACGACGTCGCCCCGGCGGCGCTCGCACATGGCCGGGACCAGCGCACGGACCAGGCGGTGGGTGCCGCTCACGTTCACCTGCAGCACACCGTCGAACGACTCGGGGGTGGTGTCGAGGGCCGAGCCGGCCAGGTTCTGGGCGGCGTTGGACACCACGATCTCCACCGCCCCGAGGGCGTCGACGGCGACGTCGGCGAACCGCTGCACCGAGTCGCCGTCGGCCAGGTCGAGATGGACGGCCAGCGCCTCCCCTCCGTCGGCCCGGATGGCCTTGGCCGTGTCCTCGCACTCGGCCACCCGTCGGGCCCCCAGCACCACCGGGTGGCCGAGCGCGGCGAGCGCGGCAGCCGTCGCCCGACCGATGCCCGACGAGGCACCGGTGACCACCGCCGGCCGGGGATCGGGGTGGGGCTCGAACCGGGGCATCAGCGGGGGGTCACCGTGGTCGGGAGGGCGGCGAGACCCCGCACGTTGATCGAGTGGACCCGCTCGATGCCGTCCGGGTCGACGTCGTAGTCCGCCACTCGCCGGACCAGCTCGCCGAGCCCGACCCGGGCCTCCAGTCGGGCCAGGGGCGCCCCCATGCAGAAGTGGCGCCCGCTGCCGAAGCTGACCAGGCGCGAGGTGTCCCGGTCGAGGTCGTAACGGTCCGGGTCGGGGAAGACGGCTTCGTCCCGGTTGGCCGACCCGACCAGCAGGAGCACCCGGTCACCTTCCGGGATGGTCGAGCCGTGGTACTCGAGCGGCATCCGGGTCACCCGGAGCAGCATCTGGCTGGAGGTGTCGTACCGCAGGGTCTCCTCCACCCAGTCGGCCACCCGGTCTTGATCGGCGAGGGGAGCGGCCCGTTGGTCCGGATTGCGCCATCCCCAGTACCAGGCGTTGCCCAGGAGCTTGGTGGTCGTCTCGTTGCCGGCCACCACCATCAAGAAGAGGAAGGCGATGATCTCCTCGTCGGTCAGCCGGTCGCCGTCCAGCTCCGCCTCGAGCAGCGCCGAGGTGAGGTCGTCGGAGGGCGCCCGGCGACGCTCGGTGACCATCTCCTGGTAGTACCCGACCAGGGTGAGGGCGGCGTCCATGCCGGCCTGGGGCACGTCGAACAGCCCGTCCTCGCGGTGGACGACGAGGTCGGCCAGCCGGCGGATCTCCGGCCGGTCGACCCTCGGCACGCCGACCAGCTCCGAGATGACGTCCATCGGCAGCTTGCCGGCGAAGTCGGCGATGAAGTCGAAGGAGCCCCGCTCGAGGGCCGGCTCGAGGTGCTCGACGGCGATCTCGCGGATGCGCTCCTCCATCCGGGCCACCTTGGAGGGGGTGAAGCCCTTGCCCACCAGGGACCGCATCCGGGTGTGACGGGGCGGGTCGAGGGCCAGGAACGACATGACCTTGTGGGCGTCGGGGCCGAACGCGCTGGGGTCGAGGGAGACGCCGTAGGAGTTGGAGAAGGCGTCGACGTTGCGGAAGGCGGCCAGCACGTCGGCGTGCCGGGACAGCGCCCAGAAGTCGAACTCCTCGTTGCGGTAGGCCGGGGCCTCGGCCCGCAGCCGGGCGTACACCGGGTAGGGGTCCTCGTGGATCTCGTAGGCGTAGGGGCTGTAGCGGACCGGCCCGTCGAGCGCGGTGGTCACCGGCCGGCCCTCGCCCGTCCGGTGCGCCTGGGCCCGGTGCCGGTGTGACCCGGGCGGGTGGCCCCCGGTGGGGAGGGTGCCACCATCAACCTCGCCGCGCCGACCACGAATTCGGGGATCTCCAGGAACGACATGTGGCCCATCCCGGCGGTGAGCAGGGCCCCGGTGTATGTGGTCTCCAGCACCCGCACCACCATCGGGTCGACGCCGGGTCCCATGGCCGCGGTCAGACGGCGGTGAATGGCCGCGCCGATCCGGTCCCGCAGGTGCTTCACCTCGGGATGGGCGCTCATCAGCGCCGCCGAGCAGGCGTCCACCAGGGCCGGGCTCTCGGTGGTGAACAGCACCATGGCCCGCACCGTCTGGTGGAGGCGCTCCGTCCAGGTCCCCGACGCCGGGTCCACCGGCGGGAGCGCGTCCATCCGCCGCCACAGGACCTCGGCCAGCAGATGGTCCTTGGAGCTGAAGTAGTTGTAGGCGGTGGCCGGGGCCACCCCGGCCCGGCGGGCCACGTTCCGGACGGTGAGCCCGGGATAGCCGACCGCGTCGATCTCGCACTCGGTGGCCCGGACCAGCTGGGCCACCACCTCGGCCTGGCGCGGGGAGAGCCGCCGACGGGTGGCCTCGAACCCCGCGTGCGGGTCGGCGGGCAGGACGCGTACCGCCTCACTCACGGCCCCACCTCCCGCGCTGCGCCGGCCCGGGCACGACCCGCTCAGCCGGCATCGGTGCGCACGGGGATATGGGGCGTGCCGTCACGGAGCGGGGGGAACTCGAAGGTGGCCGCCGTGGTCATCCTGGTGACGGCGGTGATGTCCGCCTCCGGGAGGGTCTCGTTGTCATCGTCGATGGTCAGCTCCCACCGGCAGTGCGGGGACCGGTCGGACGGCACCCGGGGCGGGCGGTGGACGTGGCGGATGTGGGCCTTGGGGTTGATGGCCTGGGCGGTCACGTCGAAGGTGCCGTCCTCGATGTGGTGGCACATGCCGGTGACCATCTTGTCGCCCCACGGCTCGGCGTCCATCAGTGCGCCGCAGTAGGCCAGTTCGAAGAAGCCGTGCCGCTCGTCGACCACCTCGTAGCGCACGTCGAGGTAATGGTGGGGGAAGCCGGGGTCGAGCTGGAGGACCTTGAAGATGGCCTCGACGTCGTCCCCGTCGACACCCATGATGCGGCGCAGGCGCTGCCCGTAGACCGGGCTGGCCCCCCGCCACTCCTCGATGGCCAGCCGCTCCATCTCCTCCATGCCGTGGGACATGCCGATGGCCGCGCACATCGATCGGTCGAGGATGTGGACCGCCTGGGCGAACTCGCGCACCAACCGGACCAGCGCCTCACGGGACAGGTCCTCGTAGCGGAAGTCCGGCCTGAACTCGCCGGCGTAGTCGGGCAGGCCACCGTCGCCCAGGGCCGCCGCGTCGGTGCCTGCCGCATTGCCGTGTTCCATGGGGCTGGACTATAGTCTGGACAACTGTCCAAGTACAGGGGTGGCACCTCCACCCCCGGGGCCGGGCCGTCGACGGGTGTGACCGGGAGCGGAGTGGCATCATCACCAGCGGACAGGACCGAGTGACAGGGGGAGAACGAGTGCCCGATGAACAACCCGCCGGCCCGGTCGGGCCGCGGCCGGTGGTCGGTGTCGTGGGGCTCGGCGCCATCGGCGACGGTGTGGCCTCCAGCGTCGTTCGGCAGGGCTTCTCCCTGGTGGTATTCGACGTGCGCCCCGAGGCCACCGAGCCCCACCGCCGGCAGGCCGAGGTGGCCACATCGGTCGCCGACCTGGTCCGCCGGTCCGACGTCGTGGTGGTGGCCGTGGTCGACGACGCGCAGGTCCATGCCGTGCTGTCCGGGCCCGACGGCGGGCTGGCCGCCGCCGACGGAGGGACCACCGTCGTCATCGTGAGCACCATCTCGGTCCCGTGTGTCGAGGCCATCGGGGCCGAGGCAGCCGCCCTCGGGGTCCCGGTGGTCGACTGCGGCGTGAGCGGCGGTCCGAGCGCGGCGGCCACCGGCGAGTTGGTCTGCATGGTCGGTGGCGACCCCCGGGTCGTCGACCGGCTCCGGCCCGTGTTCGATGCCATCGGCTCGCTGACGGTCACCATGGGGCCGTTCGGCGCCGGGCTGGCCGCCAAGCTGGCCCGCAACCTGGTGCAGTACGGATCGTGGCTGGCCGCCTACGAGGGCCAGCGGCTGGCCGAGGCGGCCGGCATCGAGCTGGCCAGCCTGGCCCGGGTGATCAAGGCCAGCGACGCCCGCATCGGTGGGGCGTCGACACTGATGTTCCGGTCGACCGTGGCTCCGTTCACCGATCGGGACGACAAGGGCCTGGTCGGCGCCATGCAGTCGGCCGCCCTCCTCGCCCACAAGGATCTGCAGGCGGCCCTGGAGCTGGCCGGCTCGCTCGACGTCGAGCTGCCCCTGGCCCGGATGGCCGAGGAGCGCTGCGACGACATCTTCGGTGTCGGGGAGGTGGCACCGTGACCGCCGACGGCCGGCTGGCGGGGGAGGACCGACTGCTCGTCGACGGCGTGCTCCGGCCCGCCCGGTCGGGCCGGACCTTCGAGACCGTCAACCCGGCGACCGAGGAGGTGCTCGGGGTGGTGGCCGACGCCGGTCCTGAGGACCTCGACGACGCGATCGACGCAGCCCGCCGGGCCTTCGACCACACCGCCTGGTCCACCGATGTGGCCCTGCGGGTGCGGGGGCTCCGCCAGCTGCAGACTGCGCTCGTCGCCCACGCCGACGAGCTGAGGGCCATGACCGTGGCCGAGACCGGCTCGCCGCTCTCGCTCACCTACTCGGCGCAGTTGGACGCCCCGGTCGAGTCCCTCGGCTGGGTGGCCGACCTGGCCGAGGGATACCGGTGGGAGACCGACCTCGGCGAGGCCACCCCGCTCGGCATCCCGTCCCACCGCTGGGTGCGGCGCGAGGCAACGGGTGTCGTCGGGGCGATCACCCCCTGGAACGTCCCCCACCAGATCAACCTGGCCAAGCTGGGGCCGGCTCTGGCCGCCGGCAACACGGTCGTGCTGAAGCCGGCCCCCGACACTCCGTGGTGCGCCACGGTGCTCGGGCGGCTGATCGCCGAGGAGACCGACATCCCGGCCGGGGTGGTCAACATCGTCCCGTCGTCCGACCACGGCATCGGGGCGCTGCTCTCCGCCGACCCCCGGGTCGACCAGGTCAGCTTCACCGGCTCGACCGCCACCGGTCGGCGGGTGATGGTCTCCGCCGCCGAGTCGTTGAAGAAGGTGTTCCTGGAGCTCGGCGGCAAGTCGGCGTTCGTGATCCTCGGCGACGCCGACCTGCGTGGGGCGTGCGCCACCGCCGCCTTCACCGTGTGCACCCATGCCGGCCAGGGCTGTGCCATCACCACCCGGCTCCTCGTGCCTCGTCGCCAGTTCGACGAGGCGGTCGAGTCGACGGCCAAGGTGCTGGGCAAGCTGCCGGCCGGTGATCCCACCGACCCCGGGACCATCTGCGGTCCGCTCATCAGCGCCCGCCAGCGCGACCGGGTGGAGGGCTACCTCCGGCTGGCCACCGAGGAGCACGGGTCGGTGGTCGTCGGCGGTGGGCGGCCCGAGGGGCTCGATCGGGGGTTCTTCGTCGAGCCGACCCTCATAGTGGGGGTCGAGAACTCGGCGAGGGTCGCCCAGGAGGAGATCTTCGGACCGGTGCTGGTCGTCATCCCTCACGACGGTGACGATGACGCGGTGGCGCTGGCCAACGACTCGGCCTACGGCCTGTCCGGCTCGGTCTGGTCCGCCGACCGCGGACGGGCCATCAGGGTGGCCGACCGCATCCGCACCGGCACTGTCGGGATCAACGGTGGCCTGTGGTTCAGCCCCGACGTGCCCTTCGGCGGTTACAAGCAGTCGGGGGTCGGACGCGAGTCCGGCGTCGCCGGGTTCGAGGAGTACCTCGAGACGAAGTCGATGGCCGAGCCGGCGTGAGGGGTGCGACATGAGGAGAAGGGTGACCAGCCATGCATGAGTCCGAGACCGGCGCGCCCAGTGGCGCGTCCGACGACCCCGGGTCGGCGAGGGCTCGCGGCATCGCCAAGATGCAGGAGGTCTACGGGTTCTCGGTCGACCCGGCGGACATCCCCGGGCCCTACGTGGCCTTCACCGTCGACCACCTGTTCGGCGAGGTCTGGACAAGGCCCGGCCTCGACATCCGCGACCGGCGCCTGATGACCATCGGCGTCCTCGCCGCCCTCGGCCAGTCCCAGCTGGTGGAGATCCAGTTCACCTCGGCGCTGGAACGGGGGGAGCTGACCGAGGACCAGGTCCGCGAGACCGTGGTCCACCTGGCCCACTACATCGGGTGGCCCCTGTCCACCGGCGTGAACGAGGTCGCCGAGAAGGTCATCGCCCGCCGGCACCGGAAGGACGAGTCATGAGCACACCCCTCGGCGCGCCCGACCCGGGCCGGGTGGACGCCGCCCCCATGGTCCGGTTCGACTTCACCGGCAAGGTGGCCGTCGTCACCGGCTCGGGCGGGGGGATCGGCCAGGCCTACGCGGAAGCGCTGGCCGCGGCCGGGGCCTCGGTGATGGTCGCCGACATCGCCGAGGAAAACGCCGCCGGGGTGGCCGCGGGTATCCGGTCCGCCGGGGGTACGGCCGACTCTGTGCGGGTGGACGTGGCCGACCCGGCATCGGCCAAGGCCATGGCCGAGCGCACCGTCGAGCAGTTCGGCGGGATCGACTACCTGGTCAACAACGCGGCCATCTTCGGGGGGATGCAGCTCGACCTGCTGCTCACTGTGGACTGGGAGTACCTCAATCGGTTCCTGTCGGTCAACATGCTCGGGGCCCTGAACTGCGTGCGGGCCTGCCACCCGGCCATGAAGGCCCGGGGAGGCGGGGCCATCGTCAACCAGTCGTCCACTGCCGCCTACTTGTACGCCGGGTTCTACGGGCTGGCCAAGGCCGGGGTCAACTCGATCACCCAGCAGCTGGCCCACGAGCTCGGTGGCCAGAACATCCGGACCAATGCCATCGCCCCGGGGCCTATCGACACCGAAGCGTCCCGGACGGTGGTCCCCGACGCCTTCATGAAGCCGATCCTCGCCTCGCTGGCCCTCAAGCGGCAGGGCCAGCCCTCCGACCTGGTGGGCATGTGCCTGTTCCTACTGTCCGACGAGGCCTCGTGGATCACCGGGCACATCTTCAACGTGGACGGTGGCCAAGTGGTCCGCCCGTGAGCGGGCACCGGATCGACATCGAGGACGCAGACGGTGTCCGGCTGGTCGCCTTCGACCGGCCGGAGGTGCGCAACGCCTTCGACGCCGCCATGTACGCGGCGGTCACCGAGGCGCTCACCGGAGCGCGGTCCGACGACGGGATCCGTGCAGTGGTCCTGACCGGCCGAGGCAAGGCGTTCACCTCGGGCCAGGACCTCCGTGAGATGGCGGCTATCGCCACCGGTGGGGCCGCACCCGGGGCCGGATCGGGGTTCCAGGGCCTGCTCGACATCGTGACCACCTTCGACAAGCCCCTGTTGGCCGCCGTCCACGGCGTCGGGATGGGCCTCGGGTGCACCATCCTCGGCCATGTCGACCTGGTCCTCGTCGAGGAAGGCACCCGGCTGCGCGCCCCCTTCGCCGAGATGGGCGTGCCTCCCGAAGCGGCCAGCAGCTGGCTGCTCCCCGAGCGCATGGGATGGCAGCGGGCAGCGGCACTCCTGCTCGCCTCGGAGTGGGTCGATGCCCACCAGGCCGTCGAGTCCGGACTGGCCCTGCGGGTCTGCCCGCCGGGAACGGTGCTGGCCGAGACACTCGACCTGGCCCACCGGATTGCCTCGTTCGCACCTCATGCCACCCGGCAGATCAAGCGGCTCATGCTGGCGTCGCGCGGCGAGGAGATCGCCGCGGCCCGCGCCAGGGAGGAGGCGGCGTTCGCCTCGCTCTTCGCCGACCCCTCCGTCAACCCGGGGGCACGGCTCACGGCCGGCCTGGAGCACTGAGCGGTCGTGCGTCTGGGCATCACCGCGTTCCTGACCGACCGGGACATGGCGCCGGCCGACCTGGCCCAGGCCGCCGAGGAGCGCGGGTTCCACTCCCTCTTCCTCCCCGAGCACACCCACCTCCCGGTGCGGGCGGACACACCGCCGGCCCTGGTCGAGGGGGTCCGGCCCGACGACTACCGGCGCAGCCTCGACCCGTTCGTGGCCCTGGCCGGAGCGGCGTCGGTGACCGAGCGGATCCTGTTGGGCACCGGTGTGGTGCTGGTGGCCCAGCACGACCCCATCGTGCTGGCCAAGCAGGTCGCCACCCTCGACCACCTGAGCGGCGGCCGGGTAGTCCTCGGAATCGGCTTCGGCTGGAACCGCGCCGAGGCCGAGGACCACGGGCTGGTGTTCGGCGAGCGCCGGGAGGTCGCCCGGGAGCACCTGCTGTGCATGCAGGCCCTTTGGTCCGAGGAGGAGGCCGAGTTCCACGGCCGGTTCGTGTCGCTCGACCCGTGCTGGAGCTGGCCGAAGCCGGTGCGCCAGCCCCGGGTGCCCACCCTGGTCGGCGGAGGGGCGACCCCGTCGGTGTTCGCCGCCGTGGCCGAGTACGCGGACGGCTGGATGCCCATCGGCGGCTCGGGGCTGGCCGAGGCACTGCCGCGGCTGCACCAGGCTGTCGAGGCGCAGGGCCGAGACCCCCGCGACGTGGCCGTCGTGCCGTTCGGCACGGTGCCCACCGACTCGAAGCTCGACCATTACCGGCGCATGGGGATCGACGAGGTCGTCCTGCGGGTGCCGTCGGGGAGCGCGGACGCCATGCTCCCGGTGCTCGATGCGCAGGCCGCCTACGTGACGCGGTTCGGGGCCGGCGATGGGTGACGGCACCGGCGACCACCGGGCCCCCCCTGCCCGGCCCTGGAGCGGCGGTGGCCGCGAGGAGCTGGCCCGTGCCGTCCGGCGGCTCATCGCCGCCACCGTGACGTCGACGGCCCCACCGGGCCTGCTCGTCGACGCCGCCCGCCGGGCTGCCGCGCTGGCCGACGAGCTGGAGCACCACGTTCCCGAAGAAGGCCCCGAGCCGGTGGCCCGGTTCGCCGACCGCTCGGTCCAACCCGACGAGGTCGACACGCTGGCCACGGCCATGCCGTTCGACGTGGTCATCGGGTCGTGCAATCCCGTGGCCCTGCCCATCAGCGTGGAGTTCGATCCCCCCAAGGCCATCGGACGGGCTGTATTCACCGCTCCCTACGAGGGGGCCCCGGGAGTCGTGCACGGGGCGGTGTTGGCCGGCGCCTTCGACATCATCCTGACCGCCGCCAATGTCGTCGCCAACGGTGCCGGGCCCACGGTCAGCTTGGCCATCCGGTACCTCAAACCGACCCTGCTCGATCAGGAGGCGGTGTTCGAAGGCTGGGTGACCGAGCTCGACGACCGACGCACCCACAGCAGGGGCCGTCTGATCCAGGGAGGCGTCGTGACCGTCGAGGCGGTGGGGGAGTTCGTCAACATGGAGCGCTCCCGGATCGCGGCCATGCACCGGAGGGACGCGCCACCCGACGGTGGCGACGCCGGCGACAGGGTGGCCCGTGGATGACCATGCGGGAAGGGCCACCAGTCTCTAGAGTGCTAGCCACGGGGTCGCCTGGGGACAGACACCTGGTGTGCTGACGGCCCCGACGACAAGAGGAGGGACCAGCGATGCATTCGACGAGTGACGTTGTGACACCACCGCGCCGGGCATCCCGGCTCGTCGTGGCGTTGAGCGCAGTGGTACTGGCGACCGTCCTCACCTCGTGCTCGTCGACCAACTCGTCGACGAGCACGACGGCGACGCCCTCGTCGTCGACGCCCTCGGCGTCACCGATCCCCGCGTCCGCCTTCAATGACCACACCGGCATCACCTCGACGTCGGTGTCGGTGGGCAACGTGTCGACGCTCGCCTTCGGCCTGTTCAAGGGGGCGGCCGTGGGGACCGAGGCCTACGCCGACTACGTCAACTCGCAAGGCGGGATCAATGGCCGCAAGATCGAGGTGGACAGTAGCGACGACGGATACGCCGGTGCTCCCAACAAGCAGCAGACCCAGGCCGACATCGAGAAGGACTTCGCCATGGTGGGCGGCTTCTCCCTCCAGGACAACTTCGGGGGCACCGTGCTGGCCGCCAACCCCCAGGTTCCCAACGTGACCGTCTCGCTCGACCTCGCCACCAACGACCTCCCGAACTCGTTCAGCCCGGCCCCGGCGGCCAACGGCTGGCAGCTCGGACCGCTCGTCTACTTCCAGAAGAAGTTCCCGGCCGACGTGACCCACACCGCCGCACTGATCGCCGACCAGCCGTCGGCCACCTCCAAGTGGGCGGCCGAGAAGCAGGCCATGCTCAGCCTCGGCTACCAGGTGGTCTATGACCCCACCTTTGACATCACCCAGACCGATTTCAACCAGAACGTGATCTCCATGAGGAACGACGGTGTGAAGATCCTGTTCCTCGAGCAGATGCCCGAGAACTACGCCGCCGCGGTGGTCAAGGCCCTCAACCAGCAGAACTTCCACCCTGTGCTGGTGGTCGGCGGCTCGACCTACAGCGAGGCGCTGGTCCCCGACGCGGGAGGGGCGTCGGCCATCGACGGCACCTACATGGAGCAGAACACCTCGCTGTACCTGGGTGAGGACTCGACCAGCATCCCGGCCATCTCCACCTTCCAGACCTGGGTCCAGAAAGCGTCACCGGGGTTCAAAGCCGACCTCTACACCCTGTACGGGTGGCTGTCCGCCGAGCTGTTCGCCCAGGCCCTGAAGGCTTCCGGTCCCGACCCGAGCCGTGGCTCGGTCCTCCAACAGCTGCGGGCGATCACCGCGTTCTCCGGCGGGAACATCGAGGGCACCGCCAATCCGGCGAAGAAGGTCCCCACCAATTGCTACATCATCGCCCGCATCGAGGGAGGCACGTTCCAGAGGCTGGACGATCCACCGGCGAGCGGGTCCGCTCACGGCTACCGGTGCGACCAGCCGTACTACTACGCCAAGTCGTGACGCCGGTACACCGCGCCATGAGGTCGGGCGGCTGAGTCAGGCGGGTGGACGGGCCGCCGAAGGACCCGGCAGGCTCAAGTGGGACCCGGCAGGCTCAAGTGGGCTCAGGCGTCGGCAGTGCGGGCCGCCCGCTTCATCAGCCGGGCCTTGCGATTGGCCGCCTGGTTCTTGTGGATGACGCCCTTGGCCGCCGCCTTGTCGATCCGCTTGACCGCCAGGCGCAGCGCTTCTTCGCTGTCCTCGGCGCCCTCGTCGATGGCGGTGATGGCCCGCTTGGTGCGGGTCCGCAGCTCGGACCGCACCGACTTGTTGCGGGCCTGGCGCTTGAGCGTCTGGCGGTTGCGTTTGATCTGGCTCTTGATGTTTGCCACTGCTGGTCCTTGTCGTCCTGGGGAGCGGGTCCCTGGGGATCGGAGCGGTGGGCCGTCCCGCGGCCACCGTCACGCTGGAGATCGGTATCCGAGGGCCGACCTGAGGTCCATTCCCGGAGACAGTGCAGGATAGCAGCCCTGTCGCCGCCGCCCCACCCGGCGGGCCCGGGCCCGCCGGTGCCGGGCCCCGAGCATGCTTGGGTACGCTGGCCTCCCCGTGCTCCCCGTCGACCGCATTCGCAACTTCTCCATCATCAGCCACGTCGACCACGGCAAGTCGACGCTTTCCGACCGGATCCTCGAGCTGACCGGGGCGGTCGATCCCCGCCTGATGCGTGAGCAGTACCTCGACTCGATGGACATCGAGCGGGAGCGGGGGATCACCATCAAGGCCCAGAACGTACGCGTGCCCTGGCGGAACCACACCCTCCACCTGATCGACACCCCGGGCCACGTCGACTTCGGCTACGAGGTGAGCCGGTCCCTGGCCGCTTGCGAGGGGGCGGTGCTGCTGGTCGACGCGTCCCAGGGCATCCAGGCCCAGACCCTCGCCAACTGCTACCAGGCCCTCGAGAACGACCTCGAGATCGTGGCCGTCCTCAACAAGATCGACCTTCCCGCCGCCGACCCCGAGCGGTGCGCCGCCGAGATCGAGCAGGTGCTGGGCCTCGAGGCCACCGGCATCCTCCACATCTCGGCCAAGACCGGCGAGGGGGTCCCAGAGCTGCTCGACGCCATCATCGAGCGCATCCCGCCTCCGGTCGGTGACCCCGATGCGCCCCTCCGGGCGCTCATCTTCGACTCCGCCTACGACCAGTACCGAGGGGTGGTGAGCTCGATCCGGGTCATGGAGGGCACGTTGCGAGCCACCGAGAAGCTCCGCTTCATGCAGGCGGCCAGCAACCACGAGGTCGAGGAGATCGGCATCCGCTCCCCGGTCACCGTACCGGTGGCCGAGCTCGGCCCGGGCGAAGTCGGGTACCTCATCGCCGGAATCAAGGACGTCGGGGGGGCCCGCTCCGGCGAGACGGTGACCACCGCCGCCCGCCCGGCCGAGGCGCCGCTGGCCGGCTACCGCGACCCCAAGCCGATGGTGTTCTGCGGGCTCTTCCCCATCGACGGCGACGAGCTGCCCGACCTCCGCGACGCGCTGGAGAAGCTCCGCCTCAACGACGCCAGCTTCACCTACGAACCCGAGTCGTCCCGGGCCCTCGGTTTCGGCTTCCGGTGCGGGTTCCTCGGCCTGCTCCACATGGAGATCGTCCGCGAGCGCCTCGAGCGGGAGTTCGACCTCTCGCTCATCGCCACCGCCCCGTCCGTGGCCTACCGGGCCTTTCTGAACGACGGCACCGAGGTCGACGTGGACAACCCGAGCGAGCTGCCCGAGCCCTCGCACCTCGACCACGTCGACGAGCCCATGCTGCAGGCCACCATCCTCACCCCGGCCGAGTACACCGGCACGGTGATGGACCTGTGCCAGGGACGCCGGGCCGAGATGTCCAAGATGGAGTACCTCTCACCCGAACGGGTCGAGTTCGTGTACGCCATCCCCCTGGCCGAGGTGGTGGTCAACTTCTTCGACCAGCTGAAGAGCCGGACCAAGGGGTACGCCAGCCTCGACTACGAGCCCGACGGGTATGCCACCTCCGACCTGGTCAAGGTGGACCTGCTCATCAACCACACGCCGGTGGACGCCTTCTCGACCATCGTCCACCGCACCCAGGCGGACCTCTACGGCCGGCGGATGACCGACAAGCTCCGTGAACTGATCCCCCGGCAGATGTTCGACGTGCCCATCCAGGCCGCCATCGGCGGGCGGGTGCTGGCCCGTGAGACGGTAAAGGCCCGCCGCAAGGACGTGCTGGCCAAGTGCTACGGCGGGGACATCACCCGCAAGCGCAAGCTTCTCGAGAAGCAGAAGGAGGGCAAGAAGAAGATGAAGAACATCGGCCGGGTCGAGGTCCCACAGGAGGCCTTCGTGTCCGCCCTCCGCCTCGACGACTGAGCCACAACCCCGGTGTCTGCGGTCGGTGGCCGCGCGCGGGCCGTCTAACGTAGCGGCGATGTCCGAAGGCCCTTCCATCTCTGTCGCCAACCTGTCGAAGACCTATCGGATCTACCGGCGGGAGGACATGCCCTCTTCGGCCGCCGAAGCGGTGATCAAGAAGGTCAAGGAGGGCAAACAGAAGAAGGTGCGCGAGGAGTTCGACGCGCTCCACGACGTGAGCTTCGAGGTCGACTGGGGCGAGGTGGTCGGGATCATCGGTCGTAACGGCGCCGGCAAGAGCACGCTGCTCAAGATCATCAACCGGATCACCGCGCCCACCACGGGACGCATCGAGCTCGGGGGGCGGGTGGGGAGCCTCCTCGAGGTGGGGACGGGGTTCCACCCCGAGCTCACCGGCCGGGAGAACGTCTACCTCAACGGGACACTTCTGGGCATGCGCCGCAAGGAGATCCGCGAGCGGTTCGACGCCATCGTGGACTTCGCCGGCACGGAGAAGTTCCTCGACACCCAGGTGAAGCGGTACTCCACCGGCATGTACATCCGGCTGGCCTTCGCCGTGGCGGCCCACCTCGACAGCGAGATCCTGGTGGTGGACGAGGTGCTGGCCGTCGGGGACTCGGACTTTCAGGCCAAGTGCCTCCGCAAGATGCGCGAGGTCGCCCGGGACGGCCGCACCGTCCTCGTGGTCAGCCACCAGCTCCAGACGGTCTCCGACCTGTGCAGCTCCGCGCTTTACCTCGACTCGGGCCGCATGGTCCTGCACGGCACGGTGGAGGAGGCCATGGAAGAGTACAAGCGCAGCTTCGCCCGCACCGCCCCGATCCTCCGGGAGGCGGCCGCCCGCCCCGGCACCGGCGAACTCCGCTTCACCGAGGCCGTCGTGGCCGAGGACATCACCAAGCCGGCCCAGGAGGTGGTCGTTGACTTCGCCATCGGCGCCAACCCCTCCTACGGCAATCGGTATCACCTCTCGTGCTTCGTCAACAACGAGGACGGGATGCTCATCGCCCAGTGCGACTCGCGGGTGGCCGACTTCTGGCTGGACCCCTCCACCGACAACGAGGGTCGCCTGACCGTGCGGACCCCGTGGCTGAAGCCGGGTGCGTACACGGTCGACCTCTTCATCCACACCGGTGGACGCAAGGCGGACATCTGGGAGCAGGCCTGCCACTTCCAGGTCCTCCCCATCTCGCCGTATTCCCACCCGACCACTCCCGACGGCACCGACCGCGGTGTCGTGTTCCCCGACTTCGACTACTCGCAGCGCTGAGGACCCATGGCCAACATCGTCATCACCCCGCCGGGGAAGTTCGCCTTCCCCAAGGTCGGCCAGTTGTGGGAGGGCCGCGAGGTCCTCTACCGGTTCGGCGCCCGTGACGTCACGCTGCGGTACCGTCAGACCCTGCTGGGCGTGGTCTGGGTCGTCCTGCAGCCGCTGCTCACAGCGGCCATCTTCACCCTGGTCTTCAACCGGGTGGCCAATCTCAAGGCTCCCGCAGGAGTGCCCTACCTGGTCTTTGTGTTCACCGGGCTGCTGGCCTGGAACCTCTTCAACGGGATCATCACCCGGGCATCGTCGTCTCTGGTGTCGAACCGCGACCTGGTGTCCAAGGTGTTCTTCCCCCGCATGCTGGTGCCCATGGCCACCGCGTACTCGACCATCGTCGACTTCCTGGTGTCCCTGGTCTTCCTGCTGGTGCTGTTGGCCATCTACACGGTCAACCCCGGGCTCGGCATCGTGCTCAGCCCCATCTGGACGGTGATGGTCATCCTGTTGGGGGCAGGGGTGGGCCTGGTGGCCTCGGCCCTGATGGTGCGCTACCGCGACATCGCCTACATCGTGCCCTTCGCCCTGCAGTTCCTCCTCTACGCGAGCCCCATCGCCTACTCGGCCAGCGCGGTGCCGTCGAAGTACCGGGTCATCTACGACATCAACCCCCTGACCTGGCTGCTCTCCGAGTTCCGGTGGTCGTTCCTCCACCAACCGGCACCACCGGAGTGGCAGATCATCCTGTCGATCATCGTCCCCGTCGTGGTGTTCGTGGGCGGGGCCATCCTCTTCGAGCAGATGGAGCGCGGCTTCGCCGACGTGATCTGAGGCGGGGCGCCGTTTAGGCCACACCGCCGGGTGCCGTGTACCTTCTGTGAGGCGATGACCAGGCGACTTCCACCCCCTCCGCCCTCGCCGGGCAACCGGACGCCGACGCCGGGCGCCGGGCCGGCATGAGCCTCCCCACCGCGTCGGTGGCGGTGGTCACCTACGAGCGACCCGACTATGTCGCCCGGTGCCTCGACCACCTGCTGGCCCAGACCGTCCCTCCCCTCGAGATCATCGTCGTCGACTCGTCGGACGGTGACGCCACGGCCCGGCTGGTCCAGGAGCGTTACCCCACCGTCACCTACGAGGTGTGCCCGGCCGGTCGCGGCGCCACGGCCACCGCCCGCAACATCGGCTACACCCGGACCACCGGAGAAGTCCTCGCCTTCGTGGACGACGATGCCTTCGCCGAGCCGGACTGGCTCGAGCGCCTGCTCCCGCACTTCGAGGACCCGTCGGTCGGTGGGGTGGGTGGCCGCCAGATCCGGGACCAGCCGGGGGAGCTGACCGAAGGGGTGGATGCGATCGGCCTCCTGCTTCCCGACGGCACCCTCACCGGCAACTTCGCCGCCGACCCGGGGCGCCCGCTCGACGTGGACCACCTGCTCGGGGCCAACATGTCGTTCCGCCGCTCGGCCATCGACCGGATCGGTGGGATCCGCGACGGCTACGCCGGCACCTGCATCCGCGAGGAGACCGACCTCTGCCTGCAGGTGGCCCACGCCGGCTACCGCCTCGTCTTCACGCCCGACGCGGTGGTCGAGCACGTCGCCGGCCCCTATGCCAAGGGCCAGCGCTTCGACCTGCGCTACGCCTACTGGTCGCAGAAGAACCATCTCATCCTCCTGATCCGGAACTTCGGGCTGCGCGCTCCCGTGGTCCGGGCTTACCTGGCCGCCTCGCTCCGTGACGCCGGCTCCGACGTCTCCACCCGGCTAACGCGATCGTGGACCCGGGCGCGCAGTCGCGACGGATCGGGAGCGCTCCGGGCCGCGGGTGCCGCGGCGCTGCGCACCGGCATGGTGGCCGTGGCCTCGGTCGCCGGCGTGTGGGCCGGGGTGACGCTGGCATTCCAGGACCGCCGCCGGTAGCCGGCTCACCCGAGGGCCGCCCTCCAGAGGCCGGCGTGGGCGGCCGCGCTCGCCGCCCAGGTGAAGGTGGCCGCCCGCGCCCGCCCGCGCTCGACCATGGCGACGGTCCCGGGACCTCCCTCGAGGGCGGCGACCATCCCCTCGGCCAGACCCACGCCGTCCGGCTCCACCAGAAGGGCGGCGTCGCCGCAGACCTCGGGCAGGGAGCTCCGGTCGGCGGCCACCACCGGTACCCCGGCGGCCATGGCCTCGAGGGCCGGCAGCCCGAAGCCCTCGTAGGTGGACGGGACGACGACGGCGGCAGCGGCGGCCATCACCCCACGCACCACCGCATCGTCCACCCGACCGGTCAGCACGGTCCCCGCCAATGGTGCGAACAGGCGGTCACGCCGTTCGTCCGGAGGCCCCATGAGCACGAGGGTGACGCCGGGGTGGGCCTTCCGGACCCCGGGCCACGCCGCGGCCAGCCCGGCGAGGTTCTTGCGCTCGGTGCACCCGCCCGCGTGCAGGACGAACGGTGACCGGATGCCCAGCGTGGCCAGGCGGTCCTCCGCGAGCGGGGTGGCGGCGAAGAACCGCTCGTCGACACCGTTGTGGATGGCCACCGGATCCGCCACCCCGAGCTGCACGGCCACCTCGTCAGCGGAGAACTGGGACGGGCAGATGACCACGGCCGCCCGCCGGGCGGTGGCTGCGGCATCCGATGGTGGACGTCCCTCGTCGGGGAACCGCCACGACACCACGTCGTGGATGGTCAGCACCTCGGGCCGAGGGGCGGGGGGGAGCCGGAGGTCGAACCGGTGGACGACGTCGTGACCCCGGTAGATCACCCGGCCGGCAGCCCGCCGGAACCCGGGTGAGGCGTCGATCAGCAGTCGGGACGGGATGCGCACCGTGCCGGGCAGCGGCGAGCGCAGGGTCCGGACCTCGATCCGGTCCACCTTCCAGCCGGAGCCGAGCTCGACGGCGGCCCGGTTGCACACCTCGTGCTCGTAGACCTGCTGGCCCATCGGCTGCCCCACGGCCATCGAGGCAAGCCCGAGTCGGGCGGTCATCCCCCGGACCGGAGGTTCGGACCGGCGCGGTCGTCCCCGGCGATCGGCATGGGCAACAGTACCGTTCCCACCGGGCGACGGGTTGTCCACGCGAGGCGGCCGGTAGCCTCGGGACGGTGATCTCGGTTGACCCTGCCGGCGCCCCGCCGGCGAAGGTCGCTCCGGGCGGCAGGGCGGCCCGCAGCGCTGCCCGGGCGCCGGACCGTGGCCGGCACGCGTCCGTCGAGCTACTGGTCGGCACCGGGCTGGTCGCCCTGGTGGCGGCGGTCGGTGCGTACTTCGCCTTTCGACCGGCGTCGGGGTCGGTCGACGGGTGGATCCTCACCCTGGTGACCGGAAGCAACAGCCCCTGGTTCACTGACGCCACCTCGCTCAGATACCCGCTGGTGGTCGTGATCGGCTCGGTCCTGGTCGCCGCCGCCACCTTCCCGAGGGACCGGCCCCGGGCCGTCGCCTGCCTGGTCGGGCCCCCACTGGCCCTGGTCCTCTGCGAGCTGGCGGCCAAGCCCCTGGTGGGGCGGACGCTCGGTGGCGTGCTGTCGTATCCGTCGGGCTCGACGGTCGGGGCGGCGGCGCTGGCCACGGCCGCCGTGATCGCCACCCCGGCCCGCTGGCGCCTGGTGGGAGTCGTGGTAGGGACGGTCTACGCCCTGTGGATGGCCGTGGCGGTGGTCGCCCTCCGCTGGCACTACCCGACCGATGCCCTGGCCGGCCTGGCCTTCGGCGTCGGTATCGTCCTGATCATCGACGGTGCGGCCTGGAAGGCCGCCGCAAGCATGCCGTTACGGGCGGGCAGGTCACCCGAGGTCGCCTCGGACGTCGAGGCGGCCGAAGCACTCGGCGGTGGCGGGCCTCCGCCGGCTCCTCCCCGCTGAGGCTCCGGCCCGCCGGGGTCCGGCCCGCCGGGGTCCGGGCCGCGGCACTCAGGGCTGGGACGTCGGTGCCTCGGGGTCGCCCCCGTCGGCGGGTCGTCGGATCACCGCGACGGTTCCCGCCGGGCTGTCCGGGTCGAACCGGAGCTCGATGGGCCCGTCCGGATCCTCGGGCTCCCCCCGGGCCTGGGTCACCATGGACGATTCCTTCCTCGGTGGTTCCAGCGCCTGGTGGAGTCCGCGGGCGATGCCGGTGAGGACGGCTCCGGTCGCCGTGCGCTTCATCCAGTGGCTGAAACGGAGCGGGTCCGTGCCCTCGTCGGGGGGAGCCTGGTTGCCAGCCGGGTGCGGGGCCCCCGGTCCTGCGTCCTCGTCGTCCGGTCGGCCCCGCCGGGAGGGCACCCGGGACGACGCGTCGACCGGATCCGGTCCCGGGCTAGTCTCCACGCACTCCACGGTACCGCCCGGGCCGCCGCCGGCCGGTCGGGCCGTCGAGAACCACGGCAGGCCGGGCCGGTCACGTCGGAAGGAGTACGGGAGATGAGGGCAGCCGATCGGGGCGTGGACGTGGTCGTCGTCGGCGGCGGGTACTCGGGCCTGTCCGCCGCCCGGTCGCTGGTGGCGGACGGACTGGACGTGCTGGTGGTCGAGGCCCGGGACCGGGTCGGTGGCCGGGTATGGACCGAGGTGACGCCGGGAGGCGCGGTGGTCGACCATGGCGGACAGTGGATCGGGCCCACCCAGCTCCACCTGCAGGCGCTGGCGGACGAGTTCGGTGTGGCCACCTTCCCCACCTACGTGTCGGGGTCCAACGTGGAGCGCCGGGGAGGAGATCGCTTCGAGTTCAAGGGACTGGTCCCGACGTCCGACCCCGACGCCAGTGCCGAGACGGTGGCCGCCCTGCTCGAACTCGACCTGCTGGCCCAGGAGGTGTCGCCGGTCGATCCGTGGTCCCATCCCGACGCCACCACCCTCGACCACCAGACGCTGGCCGACTGGGTGGCCCGCACCACGGGGTCGCCGATCGCCCGCAACCTCATCGCCACCGCGGCGCTGGCCGTGTTCGGCTGCGAACCGGTCGAGCTCTCCCTCCTCTACGCCCTCTCCTACGCGCACAGTGGCGGGAGCATGTCCTCGCTGATCCGGACCACCGGGGGTGCCCAGGAGCGGCGGTTCTCCGGAGGTGCCCAGCAGCTCGCCGTCCGCCTGGCCGACGAACTGGCGGACCGGATCGTCCTCGACGCGCCGGTGGTGGCCGTCGAGTGCGGCCCCGACGGCGCCACGGTGACGGCATGGCGGGCCGGCTCCGACGGTGAGCGCACCGCGTGGCGGGTCGCCGCCCGGCGGGTGGTGGTGGCCACGCCACCCGCGGTGCAGGCCCGCATCGCTTTCGACCCGCCGCTGCCCGGGGCACGCGACCAGCTGGCCCAGCATGCTCCTATGGGCTCGGTCACCAAGGTCCACGCCGTCTACGACCGCCCGTTCTGGCGCGAGGAGGGGCTCACCGGCCAGCTGGTGGCCGACGCCGGTGCGCTGCGGGCGACCTTCGACGACTCGCCGGAGGACGGCGGACACGGGATCATCGTGGGATTCATCGCCGGCCACGCCGACCGCTCCCTCGAGGTGCGGGGGGCCGACGGCCGACGAGCGGTCGCCCTGTCCGAACTGTCCGCGGCCTTCGGGCCGCGGGCCGCCACCCCGGTGGAGTTCGTCGAGCAGCGGTGGTCGGCCGAGCCGTTCACCCGGGGCGGCCCGGTGGCCTGCTTCGGCCCGGGTCTGCTGACCGGCTGCGGCCCGGCCCTGCGGGCGCCGGTCGGGCCGGTCCACTGGGCCGGCACGGAGACAGCCGAGCAGTGGACCGGGTACATCGACGGTGCGCTGTCATCGGGGAAGCGGGCCGCCGCGGAGGTCGTCGGCGCCCTCGGGCCCGGCTGAGGGGGCGGGGACCGATGGCCACGGCCCAGGAGATCGCCGACGCCTATGCCGACTGGCAGGCCCGGTGCAACGACAACCAGCGACTGGCCAAGATGCTGCGCGGGTGGAGCCGCACGGTGCACCTGGTCGCCTCCGACACCGGTGACGGCTTCACCGTCGGGGTGTCCGACTCGGTCCTGGCCGATCTGCGAACCGGCCTGGTCGACCAGCCCGACCTGGTGGTGACTGCCACCAGTGAGGACTTCGCCGATCTGTTCTGGGGCGACCTCAACCCGTCGGAGAAGTACCTGAGCGGTGAGATCGTGCTGGCCGGATCGGCCGAGGACGTGATGCGCCTCGACGCCATGTCGATGGTGGTCTTCCTCGACCAGTGACCAGAATCGGATGACCACCCACGTCGGCCTGCGCCGGGCCATGGGGCTGCGCACCGCGGTGTCCACCTCGACCGGGCTGGCCTTCGCCGCGCTGCAGTACCTGGCCGCCGCCGGACTGGTCACCTACGTCGCCGGCGACTCGGCGTGGATCTCCATCGGTGTGGCCGGGCTCCTCGCCCTGTTGGCCTGGAGCTTCTTCGGCGAACTCAACGGCATGTTCCCCACGGCCGCGGCCATCCGGCGCTACATGTCCAACGCCATGGACGACCGGGTGGCTCTGACCGTGACCTTCACCTACCTCTCCACCATCGTGCTGGTAGTGGCGGCCGACGCCTTCGTCGTGAGCGCGGCGCTCACCCACGTTCTCCACGTGCCGGCGGTGCTCACCGTGGTGTGGACCCTGGCGCTGCTGGCCGTCGCCGTGACCTCCAACTTACGGGGCGTGAAGGTGGCCGGCTGGCTACAGGACATAGCCACCACGCTGGTGCTGATCCTCACTCTGGTGGTGGCCGGTGCGGCCCTCGCCCGCTCGGGCACGCCGCTACACCAGCCGCTCCAGCCGTTCGGCCACCACGGCGCGGCCGGCTTCATCGAGTCGGTGGCCCTGGGCATCTTCCTCTACAGCGCGTTCGAATGGGTGACCACCTCCGCCGAAGAGGTACGCGACCCCCGCCACATCCACCGGGCCATGCTCATCGCCGTCGCCATCCTCTTCGTCGTCTGTGCGGTGATGGCCACCGCCATGAGCCACCTGCTGACCCACGGCCAGCTGACGTCGGCCTACCCGCAGCTGTACCTCGGAGCCCGCGCCTTCGGCACCGCCGGGATATGGCTGATGGCGGCGGTCACCGCGGTGACCGCGCTCAACACCTTCAACGGCGGGTTCATCACCGCCTCCCGGTTCATCTACGCCACGGCCCGTGAGGGGAGCCTTCCGGCGCCCCTGGCCCGGCTCAACGACCGTGCCGTCCCGTGGGTGCCGGTGGTCGCCCTGGGGTCGGTGTCCTTCGCGGTGTCGGTGGTGGTCGAGGTGGTGGGCGGGACGGGCTGGGAGGTGCTGGTGGCGGTGGGCGCGGCCTTCGAGGGGATGATCTACGCGGTGGCGGCATTCTGCGTGCTCCGGCTCCGGGGCCGTCTGCCCGACCACCACCGGCCGTTCCGGATCCCCCTGGTCCGGTTGGTGGCCGTCGTCGGGCTGGCCGTCTTCGGGGTGATGGCCCTGGTGGCCTCGGTGACGGTGTCCAACCGGTTCGATCCTGTGCCCCTCCTCATCATCGCCCTCCTCGGCGGGGCGTCCGCCCTCTACACGGTCCGGGTGGTGCCGAAGTTGCGCGCCGAAGAGGAGGCCCGGCGGGCCGCCCGCCCGGCCCGCCGCCCGCCCCGCCCCTCCGGGGGCCCGACCGTCCCGCCGGGTGGGCCCCCGGGGCGGTCGGCCGCGGAACGGCAGGCGCCGTCGGTACCGTAGGATCGGTTCCGTGCTTGACCGCTTCCACCCGCCGGTCGAGGAGTACCTCGAGACGATCTTCGCCCTCGAGGAGGAGGGCATTCCGGTCATCCAGGCCCGCCTGGCCGAGCGGCTGGGCAAGGCGGCCCCGTCGGTCTCGGAGATGCTCGACCGCCTCGAGGCGGATGGTCTGATCGTGCGCAGCTCGCGCCGGATCGCCATGACGCCGACCGGGGCGGCACTGGCCGAAGGCGTGGTGCGCAAGCACCGCCTGGCCGAGCGGCTGCTGGTCGACATCATCGGCCTCGACTGGGACAAGGCTCATCTCGAGGCGGGCCGCTGGGAGCACGTGATCTCCGACGACGTCGAGGAGCGCCTGGTCGTCCTGCTGGGCAATCCCACCACCTGCCCGCACGGGAACCCCATCCCGGGGGTGGAAGCAGGCGGGCCCGAGCAGACCCGCCTGGCCGAGGCCCAGCCCGGCGACCGGGTCCGCCTCGAGCGCATCACCGAGAGCGTCGAGCACGAGGCCGCCTCGCTCTCGTATCTCGGGGACCACGGGCTCACACCGGGCACGACCGCGGTGATCGGCTCCCGGGCGCCCGACGGCACGCTCACCCTGGTGGTCGGCGACACCACCATCGCCCTCGGGCCGGCCATGACCGAGCGGATGTTCGTCGCTTCGGCCTGAGCCCGGCCCGGCCACGCAGCCCGAAGCGGTTCAGCACTCACTAGAGTGGAGTGCCAGGTACACCCGGCAGGGCCCACCGGCCCACCGTTCCGGGATGCTCCGTGAGAACGCCATGTCGAACACCGAAGACAGCCGACCCGACTCCGAGCCCGGGGGTCTCGACGCCCGCAAGGCGGCCATCCTCAATGCCGTGGTCAGCGAGTACATCGGTACCGCCCAGCCGGTCGGATCCCAGCACGTGGTCGACGCTCCCGGTGTCAGCGTCTCCTCGGCCACCGTGCGTTCGGACATGGCGGCCCTCGAGCGGGACGGCTACCTGGCCCAGCCGCACACCAGCGCCGGCCGCATCCCCACCGACAAGGGCTACCGGTTCTTCGTGGACCACCTGGCCGGCCCCGGATCCCTGGACCCGGTCGGCCGCCAGCAGGTCCGCCGGTTCTTCGACCACGCCCACGGGGAGATCGAGCAGATGCTCGAGCGCACCTCGGGGCTGCTGGCCGACCTCACCGACTGCACCGCCATGGTGGTCGGTCCCTCTCACGACGCCGTCGCCATCCGCTCCATCCAGCTGGTGGCGCTGGGTCCCCGCCTCGCCCTTCTGGTCGTCGTGCTGGCCGACGGCGCCGTGCAGAAGCAGTCCATCGAGTTCGCCGACGAGGTCGACGAGGCCCGCCTGTCCGATGCCACCGCCCGCCTGGCCGCCCACGCGCTCGGGGTACCGCTCACCCAGGTGGACCTGGTCGTTCCCCACTCCGGGGACCGGGCCACCGACGCGGTGGTCGGTGCCGCCGCCCGTGTCCTGCGGTCCCTCGGGACGGCCGACGGCAGTGACCAGCTCTTCGTGGGCGGCTCCTCACGGATGGCCGCCGCGTTCGACGCGGTCGACACCGTGCGGTCGGTGTTGAGCATCCTGGAGCAGCAGCTGGTGGTGGTCACCCTGCTGCGGGGCATCCTGGACACGGGGCTGTCGGTGGCTATCGGCGCCGAGCACGGCATCGAGCCGCTGGCGTCGTGCGCCATCGTGGTGATGCCGGTGTCGGTGGACGGCGTCGAAGCGGGTACCATCGGGCTCCTCGGGCCCACCCGGATGAACTACCCGCTGGCCCTGGCCGCCGCCCGCGTGGTCGGAGACCGGCTGGGTGAGCGGCTGAGCGAGGCAGGACGATGACCACCCCCGACCTGTACGAGGTGCTCGGTGTGGGCCGGGACGCGTCCGACGAGGAGCTCAAGCGCGCCTACCGGTCCAAGGCCCGCGAGCACCACCCCGACGCCAACCGGGGCGACGCCGAGACCGGCGAGCGGTTCAAGGAGATCAGCCTGGCCTACGAGGTGCTGAAGGATCCTGAGCGCCGCGCCCGATACGACCGGTTCGGGGCCGAGGGCGTCTTCGGGCCGGGAGCCGCGTCCGGGGGGGCGACGGGCGATCCCTTCGGTGGTGGGCTGGGCGACCTGTTCGACGCCTTCTTCGGCGGCATGGGTGGCGCGGCCGGCGGCCGGAGCCGGCGCACCGGCCCCGTTCCCGGGCCCGACGCCGAGATGGTCCTCCGCCTGTCCTTCCGGGAAGCGGTGTTCGGAGCACAGCGCGAGGTGGACGTCGACACACCGGTGCACTGCACCACCTGCGAGGGGTCGGGGGCCCGGCCCGGCACGTCCGCCGTGCGTTGCTCCGAGTGCCAGGGTGCCGGGGAGTTGCGGCGGGTCCGCCAGTCGATCCTCGGCCAGGTCATCACCGCCGTCACCTGCACCCGGTGCCAGGGCACGGGCCAGTCCATCGAGAGCCCGTGCGAGGACTGCCGGGGCGAGGGCCGTAGGAACGAGCACCGGACGCTCACCGTCGACATCCCGGCCGGGGTGGACGACGGCTCGACCCTCCGCCTGGCCGGCCACGGCCCGGCGGGCTTCCGCGGCGGGCCGAACGGCGCCCTGTTCGTGCACCTCGCGGTAGAGCCCGACGACGTCTTCGAGCGTTCGGGGGTCGACCTCCACGCGTCGGTCCACGTGCCGATGACCCTGGCGGCCCTGGGGGGCAGCACCGGGTTCGACACACTGGACGATCAGCGCGACCTGTCCATCGCCGCCGGCACCCACACCGGGGCCGTGCTGCAGCTCAAGGGGCTCGGGGTTCCCCGGTTGCGCGGACGAGGGCGCGGCGACCTGTTCGTCCACGTGCAGGTGGACACGCCCACCGGCCTCGACGACCACCAGCGGGAGCTGCTCGCTGCCCTGGCCGAGACCCGCGGCGAGCACCTGGGGAGCCCCCCGCACGGCGAGGGGATCTTCTCGAAGCTGCGCTCGGCCCTCAGCTGACCATGTCGGCAGGCCGTGCGCCGGCCGTGCCGGATCCGGCCCTCGTCGCCGCGACCGCGATGGTCTTCGTGGACGATCCCGCCTCCCCGGTGGTCACCGCCGGTGACGCCCACCACCTACTCGACGTGCTGCGCCTCCGCCCCGGCGAGCAGGTCATCGCCTCGGACGGCTCCGGTCGGTGGTCCCCGTGCCGGCTGAGCGTGGCCCCCGGCGGCCGGGGATCTCGCGGGGCCGACCCGGCCGCCGTGCTGACGCCCGACGGCCCGGTCGGCCGGCAGGCCCGTCCCGAGCCGTCGATCACCGTGGGGTTCGTGCCGACCAAGGGTGACCGCCCGGAGTGGGTCACCCAGAAGCTCACCGAGCTGGGGGTCGACCGGATCGTGCCGCTGCGCTCGGCCCGTTCGGTGGTCCGCTGGGAGGCGGAGCGAGGGGGACGGGCCGTCGAGCGCCTACGCCGGGTGGCCCGGGAGGCGGCCGGCCAGTGCCGCCGGACCTGGCTGCCGGAGGTGACCGCCGTGCACTCGCTGGACGACCTGGCCGCGTCGGCGGGGGCCCCGCTGTGCCTGGCCCGACCGGGCGGCGGGCCCCCCTCGCTCGGCCACCCGGTGGTCGCGGTAGGCCCCGAAGGAGGGTGGGACGACGACGAGCTGGAACGGTTCCGGCTCGGGCTGGGGCTCGGACCGACCGTGCTGCGGGCGGAGACGGCCGCGGTGGCGGCGGGCGCGGTGCTGTGCGGCCTGCGCAGCGGCGTGGTTGCGCCGCTTGCGTAACCACGCTCCGTGAGCAAAACTACACAGAGAGGCAGGGCTTCCTGGTGAGGGGAACGATCATTGGTGTCACATCGGTCCACATCGGACATTGGCCTGCGTCGCAGAGGCAGCACCGGAGCTCGGGGGTGATCGGTGGAGATCAGCGGAGGTGGACATGTCGGTGATTGACAAAGGCGTCGAGTTGCTCGACGACGACGAGCGGGAAGAGGCAGCCAGGATCGCCTACGCCCGGGCCGTCGGGGCCCGCCTCCGCACCATGCGCAAGCAGATGCGCCTGTCCCTGCAGGCGGTGGAGGCCATGTCCGAGCAGGAGTTCAAGGCGTCGGTGCTCGGCGCCTACGAGCGGGGCGAGCGGGCCATCTCGGTGCCCCGGCTCCAGCGCCTGGCCAAGCTGTACGACGTTCCGGTGGACCAGCTGCTGCCGCCTGACGACGCCACCGTGACCCGGTGGGGCGCGGCGGGCACCACCGAGGAGATCGTGCCGCTCCGGGCCCGCCGGGCCATCCAGGCCGGGTCGGGGACCGACAAGGTGGCGATCGACCTGACCAAGCTGCACACCGTGAGCGGTCCCGAGCGGGACCTGCTCCGACGGTTCCTCAGCATGATCCAGGTGCACCGCCAGGACTTCAATGGCCGGATGATCACGATCCGGGCCGAGGACGTGCGGGCCATCGCCTGCCTGTTCGGGGTCACTCCGGACAGTATGGGCTCTCGGCTCGACGAGCTCGGGCTCCTCGTTGACGTCTGATGGGCCCTGGGGGAGCACGATGACCGAGCAGATCCACTGGCTGAGCACCAAGGAGGCGTCCGAGCGCCTCGGCATCACCCTGCGTAGCCTGTACCGGTTCATCGACGAGGGCGACCTGGTGGCGTACAAGTTCGGTCGGGTCATCCGCATCCAGGAGGTCGACGTGGACCGGTTCATCGACGCCAGCCGGATCGCCCCCGGCAGCCTCGAGCACCTCTACCCGGAGGTGAAGGGCAACGGCCGATCCCCGGTGGCGCCCGGCGGGGTCCCCGCCGCCGGCGCCTGAGGAGCCCGGTTGGCTGACTGCCTGTTCTGCGGCATCGTCACCGGCGAGGTCCCCGCCGACGTGGTACGCGCCGACCAGCACACCGTGGCGTTCCGGGACGTCAACCCCCAGGCGCCGGTGCACGTCCTGGTCGTCCCCCGTCGCCACATCATCGACGCCGCGGGGGTCGCGGAGGCCGAGGCGGCGGAGGTCGCCGCCCTGTTCGCGGCGGCGAAGGCGGTGGCCGACGCCGAGGGCATCGGGGGAGAGGACCGCGGCTACCGCCTGGTCTTCAACGTGGGCCCGGACGCCCTCAACTCGGTGCCCCACCTCCATCTCCACCTGCTCGGCGGCCGCACCTTCGACTGGCCCCCGGGCTGACGGAGCGCCCGGTCCCCCAGTGCCGTCGGTCGGAGGATGGGGCCCGCCCCGCTGGTAGGGTCGGGGCCAGAGCGCACGTGGCAGGCACCCAGGTCAAAATTCTCGTTCCCGGCAACCACCTCATGGCCGGCCTGCTCGGCCACCGTGACGAGTTGCTGCGCCTGGTGGAGGGAGCGTTCGACGACGCCCACATCTCGGTGCGGGGCAATGAGATCTCCATCGAGGGGGACGGCGCCGAGCGGGTCGGCGCCCTGTTCGAGGAGCTGATCATCCTGCTCGAGTCGGGCCAGGGGCTCGATGCGGTGCAGGTGCACCGGACCATCGACATGATGCACGACGACGTGCGTCCCTCCGAGGTGCTCACCTCCGAGCTGCTCCGGTCGGCGCGGGGGCGTGCCGTGCGCCCGAAGACAGGAGGCCAGAAGCAGTACGCGGACGCCATCGCCTCCAACATCGTGACGTTCGGGATCGGGCCCGCCGGCACCGGCAAGTCCTACCTGGCCGTGGCCCTGGCCGTCCAGGCCCTGCAGGCCCGCCAGGTCAACCGGATCATCCTGACCCGACCGGCCGTCGAGGCGGGCGAGCGCCTGGGCTTCCTCCCCGGCGACATGATGGCCAAGGTCGACCCCTACCTCCGACCGCTCTACGACGCCCTCCACGACCTCTTGGAACCGGAGGGGGCCCAGCGGCTCATCGACCGCGGTGCCGTCGAGGTCGCCCCGCTGGCCTTCATGCGGGGCCGCACCCTCAACAACAGCTTCATCATCCTCGACGAGGCGCAGAACACGAGCCCCGAGCAGATGAAGATGTTCCTCACCCGGATCGGCTTCGGTTCGAAGGCGGTGGTGACCGGCGACGTCACCCAGGTCGACGTCCCCGGTGGCCGGTCCGGTCTGGTCGGCCTGGAGGCGGTGCTGTCCGGGGTGCCCGACCTCGCCTTCGTCCACCTCAACCAGCGGGACGTGGTCCGCCACCGCATCGTGGCCGACATCGTCGCCGCCTACGAGCAGTCCACCCCCGGGGCCGGTGACCGTGAGCCTTGACATCTACGTCGCCGACGAGCAGGCGGACCTACCGGTCGCCGTCGAGCGCTGGTCGGCGCTGGCCCGCTCGGTGCTCGAGGCCGAGGGGATCGTGAGCGACACGGAGGTCTCGCTGCTGTTCGTGGACGAAGCCACCATCGCCTCCCTGAACGAGCGCTTCCTCGACAAGCAGGGAGCGACCGACGTGCTGTCCTTCCCCATCGAGGACGAGGTCGCCCGCGGTGGTCGCTCCCCGGACGAGGGCGGCACCGGACCCGGGTCGATCGAAGTCGAGACCGGCCGCCTGCTGCTCCTCGGGGACGTGGTGATCTGCCCGTCGGTGGCCGCACGGAACGCCTCCGAGCACGGCGTGACGTTCGACGACGAGATCGCCTTGCTGGTGGTGCACGGGATCCTCCACCTCCTGGGCATGGACCACGACGTCGACGCCGAGGCGGAGAGGATGGAGCAGCGCGAACAGCAACTGCTGGATCGCTTCTACCGCGTGAGGCGATGACCGGGGTCGCCGCCGGCTTGATCGCCACCGGGTCGGTGACGGCGGGCGACCTGGTCCTGCTGGTCGTCGTGCTCGCCCTCCTGGCCGCTTCGGCGCTGCTGGCCCTGGCCGAGACCAGCTTGGTCCGGATGAGCCGGGCCAAGGCGATGGCCCTGGTGGACGACGGCCGTCGAGGGGCGAAGGTGCTGGTCCGCCTGACCGAGAACCCTCAGGGATTCCTCAACCCGGTCCTCCTGCTGGTACTCATCTGCCAGTTGGTGGTGGCCACACTGGTCGGGATCCTGGCCGCCCACTGGTTCGGGGCCTGGGGCGTGGTCGCCGCCACGGTGTTCGAGATCGTGGTCATCTTCGTGCTGGGCGAGGCCGTCCCCAAGAACTGGGCCGTGCACCATCCGGAGCGGGCGGCGCTGTTCAGTGCCCCGCTGGTGTCGGCACTGGTGAACTTCTGGCCGGTCCGCCTGGTGTCCGGCGGTCTGATCGGCCTCGCCAACCTGCTCATCGGCGAGAAGGGGCAGTACCTCGGATCCGACGTGACCGAGTCCGAACTCCTGGCCATGGCCGACGTGGCGCTCGAAGAGGAGGTGATCGAGACGGAGGAGCGGGCGCTCATCCACTCGATCATCGAGTTCGGTGACACGGTGGTGCGCGAGGTGATGGTGCCCCGGCCCGGCATGGTGACCATCGGTGCCGACGAGACGGTCGAAGTGGTCCTGGAGCGCGCCCTCGAGGAGGGGTTCAGCCGGATGCCCGCGGTGGAGCAGCAGGTCGACGACGTGGTGGGGATCGCCTACACGAAGGACATGATCCGCACAGTCCGCTCCGGAATGGGAGCCGATCCGGTGCGGTCCCACCTCCGGGTGGCCCACTTCGTCCCCGAGACCAAGCGGGTCTCCGACCTGATGCGCGAGATGCAGGCGGAGAAGTTCCATCAGGCCGTGGTGGTGAACGAGTACGGCGGTACCGCCGGGCTCGTGACCCTGGAGGACCTCATCGAGGAGCTGGTCGGCGAGATCGTCGACGAGTTCGACGTCGAGGAGGTCCCGGTCGAGAAGCTCGACTCCGGTGAGTTGCGGGTCAGCGCCCGGCTCGCCGTCGACGAGGTCAACGAGCTGATCGACGCCAGCCTGCCCACCGGGGCGTGGGACACCGTCGGTGGGCTGGTGTTCGACCTGCTGGGCCACGTCCCGGTGGCCGGGGAATCGGTCACCGTGGGCGGGATGCGCCTGGTGGCAGACCGGGTCAACGGCCGTCGCATCGAGCGGGTGCGCATCGTCCCCCTGGACACGGCCGGGCCGGTCGACCAGGGAGCCGAGGGGTGACCGTCTTCCGTTCGGGGTTCGCGGCGGTCGTGGGTCGGCCCAACGTGGGAAAGTCCACGTTGGTCAACGCCGTGGTCGGCGCCAAGGTCACCATCACCTCCCCCCGGCCCAACACCACACGCTCCCAAGTTCGCGGCGTCCTCAACCGCCCCGACGCCCAGGTCGTCTTCGTGGACACGCCGGGGATGCACAAGCCGCGCACCGTCCTGGGTGAGCGGATGAACGACTCGGCCACCTCGTCCCTGGACGACGTCGACGTGGTGCTGGCCCTGGTCGAGGCCACCGGAGCGGTCGGACCGGGGGACCGCATGGTGCTGGCCCAGGCCGCCCACCGGGTACGGTCGATGGCCCGCGCCGCCGCCCTCGAGGAGGAGCTGGCCGTCGGTGACGGGACGGCCCGCGGCGAGCCGACCCTGCTGGTGGTGGTCAACAAGATCGACCGGGTCGGTGGGGACGGGGTTCTCGGCCACCTGGCCGCGGTGTCGGCGGTGATCGACGCCGTCGACGAGGAGCGCGGCGGCCCCCCGGTGCCCGTCGAGTACTTTCCGGTGTCGGCGTCCACCGGCGAGGGGATCGCTGCCCTGGTCGACGCCGTCGTCGAGCGGATGCCCGAGGGACCGCGGTACTACCCCGAGGGGATGGTGACCGACGTGGCCGAGGCGTTCTGGGTGGCCGACCTGGTCAGAGAGGAGCTGCTCCACCGGGTGCAGGACGAGCTGCCCCACAGCATCGCCTGTCGGGTCACCGAGTGGGAATGGCCGCGGGTACGCTGCGAGATCCTGGTCGAGCGCGACTCGCAGAAGGGCATCGTGATCGGCCGGGGCGGGAGCACGCTGAAGGAGGTGGGCACCGCGGTGCGCGAGCAGATGCCGCCGGGCGCCTTCCTCGAGCTGTTCGTCCGGGTGGAGAAGCACTGGCAGCAGCGGGACGACGCCCTTGACCGGCTGGGCTTCTGAGGCCGGGGGCGTCACCGGGCACCCGGGTTCAGCGGGCGGCCTCGACCAGGCGCGCCTCGACGCCGTCGACCATCGAGCGCAGGGTGAAGTTCCGGGCCACGTGACCGGTGCACACCTCGGCCAGGCCGGGCTCCCGCTGGCGCCAGTCCAGCGCTCCGTCCACGGCCGCGGTCAGCGCCGGGACGTCGCCGGGCGGCACGAGGAAGCGGGCCAGCGGACCGGTGAGCACTTCGGGCACGCCTCCGATGTCGGAGCCGATGACCGGGCGCCCGGTGGCCAGGCCCTCGATGACCGTCCGCCCGAACGCCTCCTCCACCACCGAGGGCACCACGACCAGGTCGGCGGCATGGAGGGGGGTGACCACGTCGGTCCGCATGGGCAGACGGCGGACCGGCACCGGGGACCCGGCGAGGGTCCGCGTCGCCCACTCCTCGTCGTAGGCCGAGCCCACCACCAGGAGCTCGACCGCCCGCCCCGAGGTGTCCAGGCCGGCCAACGCCCGGACGAGGACGTCCACGCCCTTGGTCGGGTCGATGCGGCCGAAGTACATGACCATCAGCGGATCCTCCGGCAGGCCCAGCACGGCACGGGCCGCCCGGCGCTCGTCGAGGCCGCCGGGCGGATAGGCATCCGGATCGATCCCGTTGTGGACGACGTCGGTGCGCTCGGGATTCCCGCCCAGGTCGAGGAAGCGGTCCCGCACGAAGTCGGAGACGCAGATGAAGCGGGTGGTGAGCCGGCCGAGGACCCGGTTGACCGGGGGATGCTCCATGCCGATCATCCCGTGCAGGTGGCACACCACCGGCGAACGCGACAGGGCGCCGGTGGTGAGCGCCCAGGGCAGCGGCCGGTAGCGGTTCACGTAGAGCACGTCGGGACGGGATCGCACGCCCAGGCGGATGCCCGGCAGCAGGCGGGGTGCATCACGGATGAGATGGTGGACGCCGAGATCGAAGTTGGTGACCTCCTGCATCGAGTCGCAGAACGCCTCGTACCGTTGGCGGTACGGGCCGTCCTGCATGTACAGCAGGTCGACATGGTGGCCCCTGCGGGCCAGCTCCTCGGTCACCTCCAGGGTCTGGACGGAGATGCCGGTGTTGGGCGAGAGCAGCTCCGAGTTGGCCAGAATCCGCATGGCACCGTCTTCCCGTCGTGGGCGCTCGACGGTGGCGGGGACGCCCCCCGCCGGTTCCGCGGCGGAGACCCCCGCCGGCCCGGCGGCCCGGTGGCCGGCGGCCACCTGATCGACCCAGCCTACTCACGCCGAGAAGGACCGGCGAGGGTGCCCGGCACGCCGATCCCACGTTCCGGTCCCCGGGCTCGCGGTCAAGATCGATGGTAAATTTGCCGATCCAGAGGTGGTGACCACACCACGCCCGCGCCTGGCAGCCAGGCCGCGGGTCCCCGGTCCGAGCATCGGGGGCCGGGGCGCAGGGACCGGAGCGGAAGCGAGGCCGTAGTGAAGAGGCGAGGAGCGCCGCTAGCCCGGCTGGCCACGGGGGGTGAGCCGCGTTGACGGTCCAGCCGGTCTGGTTCGGATCCGGTGGGCGCCCGCTGTTCGGTTGGCTGCACGTTCCCGGGACCGGGCGGGCCCGCGGGGGCGTGGTGCTGTGCCCGCCGATCGGTGACGAGGACCGGCGGGTCTACCGGACCTACCGGAAGCTCGCCGAGTCCCTGGCCACCGAGGGCTTCGCCGTACTGCGGTTCTGCTACGACGGCACGGGAAACTCGGCGGGGACCGTGGACGACCCGGACCGGGTCGGCGCCTGGGTGGCCAGCATCTCGAGCGCCGTGGGCGTCGTGCGGGCGGCCGGTGCCGAGCGGGTGGCGGCTGTCGGCATGCGGCTGGGGGCGACCCTGGTCACCCACGCCGTGGCTGCCGTCGACGAGCCACTCGACGCCGTGGTGCTGTGGGATCCGTGCGCGGGTGGGCGGGAGTTCCTCCGCTACCAGCAGGCCCTCATGGCGACCCTCCCGGGTGCGCCTCCGCCGGAGGCGTCCGGAGTGGAGACGCCGGGATTCGTCTTCCCGGCCGCGGTGGTCGAGGACCTGCGTGGCCTGGAGATCCTCCCGGTGACGACGCCGGGGACCCGGGTCCTGCTCCTGGCTCGGACCGATCGACCCGCTCCGAAGCGACTCGACCGGGCCATGGCTGAGACTGCCCTCGACCGGGTCGACGCGCCCGGCCAGGAGGCGCTCCTCGACGTCCCCCCGCTGAGCGCGGTGGTGCCCCAAGAGGCCATCGGGAAGATCACTGACTGGCTCGCCGGCTGCCTTCCCGGGCCGGAGGTGGCACCGGTGGACCCCCGTGCCGGGGGGACCGCCGCCGACGCCGCGGAGGGGGCCACGGTCGCCACCGAGGGTGGACGGCCGATCAGGGAACGCACGGTGTGGCTGGGCGAGATCGGGTTGTTCGGCATGGTGACCGAGCCGGAGGGCGGTGGTCACGGTCCCTGGATGATGTTCGTCAACGTGGCCACCGAGCACCACATCGGCCCGGGCCGGCAGTGGGTCGAGCTGGCCCGCCGGTGGGCCGGCTCGGGCGTGCGGTCGGTTCGCTTCGATCTGAGCGGCGTCGGCGACAGCCCCGTCCACCCGGGCCAGGCCGAGAACGTCACCTACGCCCCCCAGTGGCTCGACGACTTCCCGGCTGCCGCCGCCGGTGTCTCCCCGGAGGACCCGTCGAACACGGTGTGGATCGGTCTGTGCTCGGGCGGGTACGGAGCGCTGGAGGCGGCCTTGGCCGTCCGCTCCCGCGGTGCCTACGTGTTCAACCCCTCGCTGTCCTCGGCCAGCATGAACAAGCTGTCGCCCCAGGCAGACTCCCGGCGCCGGGCGTTCCGGCCGCTTCCGGGTCCCCTGGTCAGGCTGTCGGTCAAGCACAGGCGCACGGCGTGGATGATCTGGCGCACCTACTGCCAGTTCGCCGTCTGGCAGGCGCCGATGTCGGTGCCGGCCACCGTGGTGGGTGCCGGCATCGACGTGTTGCTGGTCTGCGGTCCCGACGACGCCGGCCCGCTGCGGGAGGGCCGGTACTGGCGGTGGTTCGGCGAGGGCCGACTGCGGCGGACCGGCCGCTTCGAGTTGGCCGTCGTCCCCTCCATGGACCATGTGCTGCTGTTCGGTTCGGGCCGGCGCTCCGGGTCGCAGATCCTCACCCGCCACGTGCTGCAGCGCTACGGCGATCCGGTCGCCACCTCCCCGGAGGGACCGGCACGGGCCGGCACCCCGACGGAGCGCGGGCCCCAGGTCGTCGATGCTGACGGGACCCCGACGGTCAGGCGGCACCGTCCCGGGCGTGACGCCCATCGGCCCGATGTTCGAACCGCCAGGTGATCTGGGGCGGCAGGAGGGCGTAGGCCTTGTCCTTGGCCTGCGGTAGCAGCGGCAGCCCCTCCCGGAGGGTGTCGAGGGCGATGGCGAACCTCCGGCGGCGGATCGATCCCCACACCGCGTTCTGGACCGTCCACCGGTAGTCGGTCCCGTACCCGGCGAGGGGCCGGTGGGCGGGGACCGGCTGGGACTGCTCCGACCACGCCTCCCGGATCGCCCGCACGGTGACCAACCCGTTGGTGGGGTTGGCGCTGGTGTTGTTGCCGGCGTGCTTGCGCACGAAGGACAACCGGGCGTCGAGGAAGCACCACTCCGTGTACCGGGCGACGTTGAGGAACATGAGCCAGTCGGCGGCGCAGGTGTAGCCGGCGGGGAAGACCCCGGCCTGCTGCAGCACGTCCCGCCGGACCGTCGCGCCGCTGATGTTGCCCCGGTTGCGCTCGAGGAGGAGTTCGAAGCTGCGCCCGGTGATGTCCAGGTACGACATGTCGGTGACCGGTTCGACCCATTGTGCCGCCTCGAGGCAGCCGGCCAGGTCGGCGGCGACGAAATCGATGCCTCCCACCGGCTCGGACGAGAACCACCACGACGACGTGGTGAGGGCCCGACAGTCCGGGTGCTCGCCGAGGTGGTCCGCCGCTCGCTGCAGCCGGTCGGGATGCCAGAGGTCGTCGTCGTCGAGGAAGCACACCCATTCGGCGGTCGTCGCCGCCACCCCGGTGTTGCGGGCCACCGCCTCCCCTCCGTGGGGCTGCTCGATCACCTGCACGTCGCCCCGGCGCAGCTCGTCGGCGATGGTCGTGCCCGGGCCGTCGCACACCACCACGACCTCGGCGGGAGGATGGCTCTGGCCGAGCACGCTGTCGACGGCCTCGGCCAGGTAGGTGGGTCGCCGATAGGTCGGGATCACCACGGCGAAGTCGGTCATCCGGGCAGGCTATCTCGGCCGGTCCCCGCTTCGCGGGTGTGCAGGGCGCCGGCTCAGGGGCCGCCGGTGACCTGTCGGAGGAACTCCACCACGTCGGCGCGGTCGACGGTCCGGCGCATCGGGGGGACCCGGGCCAGCAGCGCCCGCCGGTAGCTGGCGGTGGCCAGGCGGCTGTCCAGCACGGCGACCACTCCGCGGTCGTCGGCCGACCGGATCAGCCTCCCCGCACCCTGGGCCAGCAGCGTCCCGGCCCGGGGCAGGTCGACCACGCTGAACGCCTGGGGCCCGGCCCGGTCCCGCCGGGCCTGCAGGACCGGCTCGTCGGGGCGGGGGAAGGGGATCCGGTCGATGGTGACCAGGCTCAGCGTGCGGCCAGGGACGTCCACTCCCTGCCAGAAGCCGAGGGTGGCGAACAGGCAGGTGGGCTCGTTCTCCCTGAACGCCTCGACGAGGAGCGGCTTGGGCAGGTCCGACTGGGCCAACAGGGGGACGTCCAGGCGTTCCCGGAGCGCCTCCACCGCGGCGTTCATGGCCCTCCAGCTGGTGAACAGGGCCAGGGTGCGTCCCCCGGCCGCGGTGATCAGGGCCTCGAGCTCGTCGTGGAGGGCGGGCTCCGACTCGGGCCGGCGCCGGTCGGGGAGGGCTTGGGCCACGTAGAGGAGGGCGTGGTCCCGGTAGTCGAACGGGCTCCCGACGTCGAGCTCGTCGCTGCGCTCAGCGGGCAGTCCCAGCCGGTCGGCCAGGCCGACCGGGACGGTCGCCGACGTGAGCACCCCGGTGACCGATCCCCACAGCTGCTCCGACAGGACGGGGCCGACGTCGATGGGCGAGACCCTGAGGCTCGGTGCCCGGGCCCCGGCGTCCACCCACAGCACGTCGTCGTCGGTCAGGGCCGCCAGGCGGGCCAGGTCCCCGGCCAGGTGGCCGGCGGCCAGCAGCACCCGGTCACGCCGGGACCGGGTGGCAACCGGTTCGTCGGCACCCGCCTGCCGCTCGGCCTGGCGCAGGTGGTCGACGAGGCGGGCCACCCGCCCGGTGGCGAGGGACAGCACCTGTCCGAGGTCGGGGTCGCCTGAGGGGGGAGCGGGGTCCGTCTTGACCGGCCCGGTGGCGGGACGGTCCGGTGCCCGGGTCTCCAGTCCGAGCTCGAGGCCCAGCGGCTCGGCCAGCGGCTCGGCCAGCGGCTCGGCCAGCGGCTCGATCCGACGCCGGCCCGGATCGCCCACCGGCCCCGACGGTTCCGGCACCTGGACGGTGGCGAGGGGGACGCGCCGCCCGGCCAGGGGCCGGAGGGCCCGCTGCAGGAGGTCGCCCGTATCGGACACGAGGTCGGTGGCCGTCACCGCGACGGTGGATCCGGCATCGACCATCGGTCGGGCCGAGCCGGCCAGTGCCCGGAACCGCCCCGGGCCGATCTCCACGCCCAGGCTGTCCGTCATCACCGCCTCGACCTCGTGGACCTCGTCGAAGACGACCACCTCGTGCGGAGGGAGCACCGCCCCCCCGCTGGCCAGATGGGCACCGTACAGATGGGTGTTGACCACGACGACGTCGGCGTCGGCGGCCCGGGCCCTCGCCGTCTCGGCGAAGCAGTCCCGTCCGGACGGGCAGCGGAAGGCCCCGGGGCACTCGCGGGCGGTGGTCGACACCATCGCCCAGGCGCGGTAGTGCGGTTCGAAGTCGAGCTCGGCCCGGTCACCGGTCGCTGTCTCGTCCGACCAGCGGACCAACCGCCGGACCTGCTCGCCGAGCCGGCCGAGCTCGGCGGCGTCGTCGGCGGGGCGCGCCGCCGATCGTGCCGCGTCGGCCAGCGGGTCGTCGGCGTCCGGCGGGTCGGCCGAGGAGCCGTCGAGGGTCAGCTGCTCGCCGCGGCCTCCGATCTCCACCACCCGCTGCCGGCACAGGTAGTTGCTCCGGCCCTTGAGCACGGCGAAGGACAGGTCGCGCCCGAGGGCCCGGGCCACCAGGGGGAGGTCACTGCCGGCCAGCTGGTCCTGCAGGGCCTTGGTGGCGGTGGCCACCACCACCCGCCGGCCGGACAGGGCGGCAGGGACCAGGTAGGCGAGTGACTTGCCGGTGCCCGTCCCCGCCTGCACCACGAGGTGCCGGTCACCGGCGATCGACCGGCCCACCGCCTCGGCCATGTCGCGCTGGCCCGGGCGCGACTCGCCGCCCCCGGGCAGCACCGACGCCGCCGCGGCCAGGGTGGTGGCCACGTCATCGGTCATCCGCCGACCCTACCGGCCACCCCGGGCCGCCTCAGTGCCACTCGACGGACAACCCCGCTGCCACCCCAAGGGCGACGACCACGATCACCCAGCGGAGGACCGGCGCGGGCAGGCGCCGGCCGTACCGGCCGCCGATCTGGCCCCCGACGATCGAGCCGGCGGCGATGAGTCCGGCGACCGGCCACGAGACATGGGTGGATGCGATGAAGAACAGCCCGGCCACGGCGTTGACCAGAAGGGCCAGCACGTTCTTCGCCCCGTTGAGCCTCTGGAGGTCGTCGTCGATGGAGATGGCCAACAGGGCGATGAGGATCACGCCCTGGGCCGCGCCGAAGTAGCCGCCGTAGATGCCGGTGAGGAACACGCCTGCTAGCAGCCCCACCCCTCCATGGGCCTTCCGGTCCCCCCGGTGCTCGAGCCACGTGCTCACGCGGGGCTGGGCGGCCATGAGCAGGGCGGCCACGGCGATCAACGCCGGGACGACCGCCTTGAACACACTGTGGGGGAGCGACAGGAGGAGCACCGCCCCGCAGAGCCCGCCGAGCAGGGAGGCGGTCCCGAGGCGCAGGATGCGGCGCCCTTGTCCGTCCAACTCGCGGCGGTAGGCCACCGCCCCGCTGACGCTGCCGGGCACCAGGCCCACGGTGTTGGACACGTTGGCCAGCACCGGCGGGTAGCCGAGGGCCAGGAGGGTGGGGAAGGTGATGAGCGAGCCGGAGCCCACGACGACGTTGACGGTCCCGGCCGCCAGGCCGGCCGCGAAGATGGCCAGCGCATCCAGGGGGGACATGAGGAGAGGGTCTAGTGCCCGCGGCCCGGCGCCTCAACACCGGACGCCAGCGCCGCCTCGGAGCGGGGTCGACGGCGGCGGCCAGGTTCCGCCCCCACCAGCGAGAGGATAGGTTCGCAGGGTGCGATCGGAAGGGAGAGAGCCGGAAGGCAGCGAGGCCGAAGGGAGCGAGGGCGGCGTCCCCAGGTCGCCGCGGGACGTCGTATCGGCGTCCGACGTCGCCGGTGGCCCCATCCCCGCACACGTGGCCTGTGTGATGGACGGGAATGGACGGTGGGCGGCCCGCCGGGGCCTGCCCAGGACCGAGGGGCACGCGGCCGGCGAGGCGGCTCTGCTCGATGCGGTGGAGGGCGCTCTCGACCTCGGAATCCCCTGGATCACCATGTACGCCTTCTCCACCGAGAACTGGCGCCGCCCCGCCGACGAGGTCCGCTACCTGATGGGCTTCAACGAGAGCCTGCTCGTCCGACGACGGGACGAGCTCCACGACAAGGGGGTCCGGATCCGTTTCGCCGGGCGCCGGGACTGGCGGGTCCCCAAGCGGGTGCTGCGGCGGATGGACGAGTCGATCGAGCTCACCGCGGGCAACCGACGCTGCACCCTGACCATGGCCTTCAACTACGGCGGCCGGGCCGAGATCGTCGATGCGGTGCGCCAGCTGATCGCCGACGGGGTGGCGCCCGACAAGGTGAACGAGAAGGCCATCCGGTCCCGCCTGTACTTCCCCGACCAACCCGACCCCGACCTGGTCATCCGGACCTCCGGCGAGCACCGGATCTCCAACTTCCTGCTGTGGCAGCTGGCCTACAGCGAGCTGGTCTTCGACGACGTGCTGTGGCCCGACTTCCGACGGACCCACCTCTTCGAGGCGGTACGCAACTTCCAGCAGCGCCAGCGCCGGTACGGCGGGGTGACCTGATGGCCGGCGCCGGCCCCGGTGACGCCCGCCGGGCTGCCCGCCGAGCCGACGACGGCGGCGTGTGGATCGTCTCCGGCATCGTCCTCGGCGTGCTCGTCTATGCCGGCGTCGTGCTGATGGCGGCGGCGGGATTCGGCGCGGTCATCCCGCTGGTCGTCGTCCCGCCGGTGCTGATCGGACTGATCGCGGCCAACAACCTGCTGGGCGGCGGGCGGGGCCACGGCCGGTCGGCCCGGCGACCCATCGGTGAGGGGCGGAGCCCGCTCTCCTCGGACGGCCCAGACGGCCCAGACGGCCCAGACGGCCCAGACGGCCCAGACGGCCCAGACGGCCCAGACGGCCCGGTCCGGCCCGACGCCGCGGCACCGGGCCGGACCCCCGCCGAGGGGCCCCGCACCCCGAGATGACCCTCTTTCGGGACCGGGGGGTGGTATTGCGCACCATCCGCCTGGGTGAGGCGGACCGGATCGTCACGCTCATGTGCGAGCAGCACGGCAAGGTGCGGGCGGTGGCCAAGGGCGTGCGGCGCACCACGTCGCGGTTCGGCTCCCGTCTGGAGCCGCTCAGTCATGTCGCCCTACTGGGCTGGCAGGGCCGGGGCGACCTCGACACGATCAACCAGGTCGAGGTGGTCGACACGTTCCGGGCGGTCCGCGAGGACCTCGACCGGATGGCCCCGGCGCTGTCCATGCTCGAGGTGGTCGACCAGATCGGCCAGGAGCGTCACGGCAACCCCCGCCTCTACGAGATGCTGGTCGGTGCCCTCACCGCGCTGGCCGAGCGGAACTCGCCGATGGTGGCCCCGGCGTTCTTCCTCAAGGTCCTGGCCGTGGAGGGCTCCGCCCCGGTGCTCGACGTCTGCGTGTCGTGCGGGGAGGAGGACTCTGCACTGCTGGTGGCCTTCGACCTGACCGAGGGGGGTGTCCTCTGCCGCAGCTGCCGACGGGGCCGCCCGCTCTCGCCGGACGGCCTGGGCCTCCTGCGCCGCACCCTGGGCGGCGGCCTGTCCGGCGTCCTGGCCGAGCCGCGGTCGGCGGCGACCGACGAGGTCACCGCGCTCGCCACCGAGGCCATGGAGGTCCATCTCGACCGCGGGCTCCGCTCGGTCCGGTCGGGCCAGGTGTCGTGATGGGAGGCGCCGGAGGCTCCCCGACGGTTGTCTGGTTCCGACGGGACCTGCGGACGGCCGGCCACCCGGCGCTGCTCGCCGCCGTCGGCGAGGCGGGAACCGGCGGCCGAGTCGCCCCGCTGTTCGTGGCCGACGACACCCTCCTCGCCTCGTCCGGGGCCAACCGTCGGGCGTTCCTAGCCGCCACCCCGACCGACCTCGACGAGCGCCTCGGGGGGACCCTGACCTTGCGACGGGACCTCCCGGCCGTGGCGGTGCCGGCATTCGCCGCCGAGGTCGGTGCCCGCACCGTGTTCGCCACCGGCGACTGCGGGCCGTACGGGCGCCGGCGGGACGCCGGGGTGTCGTGGGCGCTGTCGGCCGCCGGGTGTGAGCTCACCCTGGTCGGCTCCCCCTACGCGGTGCCCCCGGGGAAGGTGCTGAACGTGGCCGGCACCCCGTTCCGGATGTTCACCCCGTTCCAGCGGGCCTGGACGGCCCGGGGCTGGCCACCCCCTGCGGCCCCTCCCGCCGGGGATGGGTCGCTGGCCAGGGACTCGGAGATCACTCCCGCCGAGGTGGCCGGAGGCGCCCCCCCCGCCGCTCTGCCACCCGCGGGCGAGGGGGGCGCCCAGGACGCGTTGGAGCGGTTCGTGGCCGGCCCGGTCGGCCGCTACGGGGACGAACGCGACCGTCCCGACCGGGAGGGCACCTCACGCCTCTCCCTATCTGCGTTTCGGGTCGATCCACCCCCGCCAGGTTCTGGCCCGTCTCGCCTCCGGTCGGTCCGCCGACGCCTTCAGTTCGGAGCTGGCCTGGCGGGAGTTCTACGCCGAAGTGCTCTGGCACCACCCGGCCTCGGCCGGGGAGCACCTGCAGCCCGTCGGTCGCACGGTCCGGTGGGAATCCGGCCCGGGGCCGACGAGCGCTTCGCAGCATGGACGTCCGGCCGGACCGGAATCACCCTGGTCGATGCGGGCATGCGCCAGCTGTCGACCGAGGGGTGGATGCACAACCGGGTACGGATGCTGACAGCGTCGTTCCTGGTCAAGGACCTGCACATCGGCTGGCGTCGTGGGGCGCGACACTTCCTCGACCTGCTGGTCGACGGCGACCTCGCCTCCAACAACCACGGCTGGCAGTGGGTGGCCGGCACCGGCACCGGCACCGACGCCGCGCCGTCCCACCGGGTCTTCAACCCGCCCCAACGTTTCGGCCCCGAGGGCGCCTACGTGGGCCGCTGCGTCCCCGAAGCCGGTGGGCCCGGCTACCCGGCACCCATCGTGGACCACGCCGCGGAGCGGCTCGAGGCGTTGCGGCGGTGGGACGAGGCCAAGTTGGCACTGGCGGCCGAGGCGGTCGGCGGGGCCTCCCGGTGACCGGGCCCCCGCCGTTCGGGGCCTACGTGCACGTGCCCTTCTGCCGGTCCCGCTGTGACTACTGCGCCTTCGCCACCTACACCGACCGGGACCGTCTTATGGAGGCCTACGTGGCCGCGTGCGTGACCGAGGTCGGGCGGGCCCGTGCCGACGGGGAGCTTCCCGCCGCGGATTCGGTGTTCTTCGGCGGGGGCACGCCGTCCCGGCTCCCGGCCGACCTGCTCACCGAGATCCTCGAGGCGGTCCCGCTGGCTCCCGGGGCAGAGGTCACCGTCGAGTGCAACCCCGAGGACGCCAACCCGGAACGGCTGGCCGCCTACCGACACCGCGGGGTGACCCGCATCTCCCTGGGCGTGCAGTCCACTGTGCCCCACGTGCTGGCCGGGCTCGGCCGACGGCACGGCACCGGCCAGGTCGCCGACGCCGCTGCCGCGGTGGCGGAGGCGGGGTTCGAGTCGTGGAGCGTGGATCTCATCATCGGAGGATCCGGTGAGACCGACGCCGACTGGGAGCGGAGCCTCCACGACGTGCTCGGCCTGGCCGACCCCCCACCCCACCTCAGTGCCTACTCGCTCACCGTGGAACCGGGCACCCCGTTGGCCGCCCGTTCCGACCGCCATCCCGACGACGACGTCCAGGCCGGGCGGTACGAGTGGGCCGACCAGGTCCTCACCGGGGCCGGGTACCGGTGGGAGGAGATCTCCAACTGGGCCCGGCCCGGCCACGAGTGCCGGCACAACGGCCTCTACTGGGACCAGGGCGACTACCGGGGGTTCGGGTCGGCGGCCCACTCCCACCGGGGCGGCCGGAGGTGGTGGAACGTCAGGACGCCCGACAGGTACGTGGCGCTGCTGGGGTCGGGTCGCCCGGCCCTGGGCGGCGAGGAGTGGCTCACCGGCGAGCAGCGGCAGTTCGAGGCACTGGCCCTGGCGCTGCGGACCCGACGCGGGGTCCCGTCGGCCGCCCTCCCCGACGGTCCCGACCTCGAGGGCCTTGTCGAGCGGCGGGACGGCCGGGCCGTGCTGACGGTGCGGGGGAGGCTGCTGGCCAACGCGGTGACCGCCCGGCTGGCCGTCGGGGCCGAACCGGCCATGCCAGCCGGTACCATGCCACCCTATGCCTGACCCGGATGCCGCTCCTGACTCGCCCTCGGACCTGATGGAGAAGGTGGTGGGCCTGTGCAAGCGGCGTGGCTTTATCTTCCAGTCCGCCGAGATCTACGGCGGCTTCCGTTCGACCTACGACTACGGGCCGCTCGGGGTGAACCTGCTGCGCAACGTGAAGAACGCGTGGTGGGAGGCCATGGTCCAGCGACGGGACGACGTGGTGGGCCTGGACGCCGCCATCCTGTCCCCGTCGGCGGTGTGGGAGGCCTCGGGCCACCTGTCCAATTTCACCGACCCGCTGGTGGACTGCCGCAACTGCCACCAGCGCTGGCGTGAGGACAAGATCGACGGCGTGTGCCCGGCCTGTGGCTCGACCGAATTCACCGAGGCCCGGGCGTTCAACCTGATGTTCAAGACCCATGCCGGGCCGCTGGAGGACGAGGGGGCCGTCGCCTACCTCCGGCCCGAGACGGCCCAGGGCATGTTCATCAACTTCGCCAACGTGCTCCAGACGACCCGGAAGAAGCCCCCGTTCGGCATCGCCCAGGTCGGGAAGTCCTTCCGCAACGAGATCACCCCGCAGAACTTCGTCTTCCGAACCCGCGAGTTCGAGCAGATGGAGATGGAGTACTTCGTCCCGCCCGAGGAGGCCCAGCGCTGGTTCGAGTACTGGCTCGACGAACGCTACCGGTGGTACACCGACCTGGGCATCCCCGCATCCAAGCTGCGCCTCCGCCACCACGATCCCGATGAGCTCTCCCACTACTCGGCGGGCACTGCCGACGTGGAGTTCCTCTTTCCGTGGGGGTGGGACGAGCTGGAAGGCATCGCCAACCGCACCGACTTCGACCTCAAGGCCCATGCCCGCGCCTCGGGGGAGCGGCTCGAGTACTTCGACCAGCCGACCGGCGAGCGGTACGTGCCCTACGTGATCGAGCCGGCCGCCGGTGCCACCCGCACGATGATGGCGTTCCTCCTCTCCGCCTACCACGAGGACGAGGTCGGTGGTGAGGCCCGCACCCTGCTACGGCTGCACCCCCGGTTGGCGCCGTACCAGGTGGGGGTGCTCCCCCTGTCGAAGAAGGAGACACTGGAGCCGTTGGCCCGCCAAGTCCTGTCCGCTCTGCAGCCCCACTTCATATGCGACTACGACGTGACCCAGTCGATCGGCAAGCGCTACCGGCGCCAGGACGAGGTGGGGACCCCGTGGTGCGTGACCGTCGACTTCGACTCGCTGGAGGACGACGCGGTGACCGTGCGGGACCGCGACACCACCGAGCAGGTGCGGGTGCCCGTGGAGGGGCTGGTGGCCGAGCTCCGCCGGAGGTTGGACCAGGCCTGAGCACCGGTTGGACCGGTCAGCCGACCCGGGGCCGGCCCACCCGTGGCGAGCGGACCCGGGCATGGGTGCTCCCCGCGGGCCCTCCGGGCTCAGTCCTCCTCCCCGGGGGGCTGCAGGTCGGACAGCAGGTCGCGGGTCTCGCTGGGCGGCCCGAGCAGGAGGCGCCGGGCCGAGGCCATCACCACGATGAGCTCGGGATCCTTGATGACGTAGACGGCCGAGGACCCCACCTTGCGGGTGGAGACCGGCCCGGCCCGGCGCAGCCCGCCCAACTGCTGCGGGAGGTGCGACGTCTCGATGCCCACCCGGGGCTGGAGGTCGCCGACCGAGAGCTCGCCGACCGCCAGAATCTCGAGCGAGCGGATCCGGGCCGGGTGGGCCATCGCCGTGAACAGTTCGGCCCCGGCCTCCGACTTGGGCACGCTGGGTGCGAACCTGGGCGGTCCCGGCCGCCCCCCGGGCGACCGGGCGGAGGCGGTGACGGCCACCGGCACCGACCCGCTGCGATCGGTGGGGGACTGGCTCCGGCTGCTGGTCTGGGGCGTGGCCCTGGTCGGAGTGGTCATGGCCGCCGGTGTCGTGCGGTGGCGGTGGCTGGCCCCACTGCTGGCCCTGCTGCCGGAGAGCCTCTGAGCCCCGGGGCCCCGAGTCCATCCCGGGCCGGGACGGTCGCCAGGTAGGCTGTGAGGTCTGCGCGCCCGCAGCGTGAGGTACCCGATCTCATACCGAACTCCCGTCAGGAGACCCTGTCCCGATGCCATTCGTCTTCGACTTCGACCACGCCCACCGGAAGCCCCCGATGGAGATGAAGGACCTCCTCGGTGGCAAGGGTGCCAACCTGGCCGAGATGACGTCGGTGCTCGAGCTCCCGGTGCCACCGGGGTTCACCATCGCCACCACCGCCTGCCGGTCCTACATGGAGTCGGGCTGGCCTGACACCCTGACGGGTGAGGTGGCCAGGGCGCGGGCGCGCCTGGAGAAGCGGATGGGCAAGCGGATCGGCGACCCGAGTGACCCCTTGCTGGTGTCGGTGCGCTCCGGGGCTAAGTTCTCCATGCCGGGCATGATGGACACCGTCCTCAACCTCGGCCTCAACGACCAGTCGGTGGAGGGCCTGGCCAAGCAGACCGACGACGAGCGATTCGCCTACGATTCCTACCGGCGGTTCGTCGCCATGTACGGCCGGATCGTGCTCGGCCTCCCCGGCGAGGAGTTCGACACGCTGCTCGACGCGGCGAAGGAGCTGGCCGGCACCACCTCGGACGCCGGTGTGCCCGTCGAGCTCCTGCGCTACCTGGTCGACGCCTACCAGCAGATCGTGGAGCGCCACACCGGCAAGCCGTTCCCTCAGGACCCGGACGAGCAGCTACGGGGGGCCATCGAGGCGGTGTTCGCCTCGTGGAACGGCCCGCGGGCCGTCGCCTACCGGGTGCGCGAGCGCATCGCCCACGACCTGGGCACCGCGGTGAACGTCCAGGCCATGGTGTTCGGCAACCGCGACGACGCCTCGGGGACCGGCGTCGGTTTCACCCGCGACCCGGCGACGGGGGCGGTGGGCGAGTACGGCGACTTTCTTGTCAACGCCCAGGGTGAGGACGTGGTGGCCGGCATCCGGAACACCGAGCCGCTGTCGGCGCTGAAGGACGGGTACCCGAAGATCCACCGCGAGCTGCTCGCTATCTTCGCCCGCCTCGAAGCCCACTACCGGGACATGTGCGACACCGAGTTCACCATCGAGCAGGGCAAGCTGTGGATGCTCCAGACCCGTGTGGGCAAGCGCACCGGGCGGGCCGCCCTGCGGATGGCCGTCGACATGGTCGGGGAGAGGGCCATCAAGCTGACCAAGGAGGAGGCGCTCGGGCGGATCACCGACGAGCACCTCGAGCAGGTCCTGCACCCGCAGTTTTCCGGGTCCGGCCACACCGTGCTGGCCCGGGGGCTCGGGGCCTCTCCCGGGGCCGCGGTCGGCCAGGTCTACCTCACCGCCGACGACGCCCAGGCCGCCGCCGAGCGGGGCGAGAAGGTGGTCCTGGTCCGCAGCGAGACCTCGCCCGAGGACGTCCACGGGATGCTGGCTGCCGAGGGGATCCTCACCGCCCGGGGCGGCCTGGTCAGCCATGCCGCGGTGGTGGCCCGCGGCTGGGGGAAGCCGGCGGTGGTGGGCGCCGAGGCGTTGCGCATCTCGGCCCACTCGTTCGCAGTGGGGGACACCACGGTGGACGAGGGCGACTGGATCTCGGTGGACGGCACCAACGGAACGGTCATGCTGGGCAAGGTGCCTGTGTCGGAAGGTGAGACCCCGGCCGAGTTCGGGATCATCTTGGAGTGGGCCGACGAGGTCCGGGCGGGCCAGCTCGGGGTGCGGGCCAACGCCGACAACGGTCCAGACGCCGCCAACGCCCGACGCCACGGAGCCGAGGGGATCGGGCTGTGCCGCACCGAGCATATGTTCCTCGCCGAGGACCGGCTGCCCGTCGTACGCCAGATGATCCTGGCCTCGACGCCGGACGAGGAGGAGGCGGCCCTGGAGGCCCTCCGGATCGTCCAGCGGTCCGACTTCGAGGAGATCCTCGAGGCCATGGACGGCCTGCCGGTGACCATCAGGCTCCTCGACCCACCGCTCCACGAGTTCCTGCCCGACACCCAGGAGTTGGCCATCAAGGAGGCGACCGTTGGGCTGACCGAGGAGGAAGCCCGGCTCTACGAGGCGGCCAAGGCGTGGCACGAGTACAACCCCATGCTCGGGACCCGTGGGGTGCGGCTCGGGGTGATCAAGCCCGGGCTGTACGCCATGCAGGTCCGCGCCCTCATGGAGGCCGCCCTAGACCGGGTCGCCGTCGGTGGCCATCCGATCGTCGAGATCATGATCCCGCTCACCGTGTCACGCCAGGAGCTGGCGCTGGCCCGCTCCTGGGTCGAGACGGCCATCGGCCAGGCCGAGGCCGCCGGGGCACCGGCCCCGCCCAAGGGCAGGGCCGCCAAGGCCGACTCGGGCGCGCTCGAAGTGCTGATCGGCACCATGATCGAGACCCCGAGGGCGGCGCTGCGGGCCGGAGAGATCGCCGAGGAGGCCGACTTCTTCTCGTTCGGCACCAACGACCTCACCCAGATGACGTTCGGCTTCAGCCGTGACGACGTCGAGGGCCGCATGATGTCGGCCTACCTCGAGCTCGGGCTGCTGAAGCGCAACCCGTTCGAGGTGGTCGACCCCGACGGGGTGGGCGAGCTGGTCCGGCTGGGCGTGGAGCGCGGTCGGGCCACCCGCCCCGACCTGAAGATCGGTGTGTGCGGCGAGCACGGTGGCGATCCCGAGTCGATCGCCACCTTCGCCAAGGCCGGCCTCGACTACGTCAGCTGCTCGCCGTTCCGGGTGCCCATCGCCCGCCTGGCGGCCGCCCAGGCCGTCCTGGCCGGTCACACCTCCGGCTCGCCCAAGAGGAAGTCGAAGGCCGCGTCCGCCAGCAAGCCCAAGCCGAAGGCGAAGCCGAAGCCCCGGGCCGCTCGGTAGCGTCCCACCCCGGCCGGGCGGGCGGCCGGGACCGGCGGACGGTCCCGGACGGCGACGCGGTACCGTCATCGTCTATGGGCATACCCGATGAGGACGTCGCCGCCGTACGCACGGCGACCGACATCGTCGCCCTGATCGGAGAGCATGCTGCCCTCAAGCGCCAAGGCCGCCGGTGGGTCGGCCTCTGTCCCTTCCACGGTGAGAAGACGCCGTCCTTCAGCGTCAATGCAGACGAGGGCTTTTACTACTGCTTCGGCTGCCAGGCCAAGGGCGACGCCATCAGCTTCGTGCGGGCCATCGACCACCTTGACTTCGTCGACGCGGTCCGTCGCCTGGCCGACAAGGCCGGGATCACCATCCACGAGGACGCCAACTCCGGGCGCGACTCCCAGCGGCGCAAGGTGTTGCTCGACGCCATGGAGCAGGCGGCCGAGTGGTACCACCAGCGCCTGCTGGGCGGGGCGGATGCCGGTCCCGCCCGCGACTACCTGCGAAGCAGGGGCTACGACGGCGGGGTGGTCCGGCGCTTCCGCCTGGGCTGGGCGCCCGACGGTTGGGACGAGCTCTGTGCCGGCCTCGGTCTCAACGAGGAGATCGCGGTGGGAGCCGGTCTTGGGTTCGTCAATCGGCGCGGCCGCCTTCAGGATGCCTTCCGGGCCCGGATCCTCTTCCCCATCTGCGACCCGTCCGGCCACCCGGTGGCCCTCGGGGGCCGGGTGCTCCCGGGCAGCTCGGACCCGGCCAAGTACAAGAACTCCACCGAGACGCCGATCTACTCCAAGCGCCGCACCCTCTACTCCCTCAACTGGGCCAAGCAGGACATCATCAAGTGCGACGAGGTGGTGGTGTGCGAGGGCTACACCGACGTCATCGGGCTGTTCGAGGCCGGCGTGGAGCGGGCGGTGGCCACCTGCGGGACCGCCCTGGCCGAGGAGCACGTGAAGCTGCTGCGGGGTTTCGCCTCGAGGGTGGTGCTGGCCTTCGACGCCGATGGGGCGGGCCAGGCCGCCGCCGGACGCTTCTACGAGTGGGAGCGCCGGCTGGAGATCGACGTGGCGGTCGCCGCCCTGCCGCCCGGCTCGGACCCGGGTGAGCTCGCCCGCAGCGACCCCGAGGGACTGCGGGCGGCCATCGAGGGGGCGAAGCCGTTCCTCCAGTTCCGGGTCGAGCGGATCCTCGACGCCGCCGACCTGGCCACCCCCGAGGGCCGGGCCCGGGCCGCCGACCACGCCCTCACCGCGGTGGCCGAGCACCCCGACAACCTGGTCCGGGACCAGTACGTGATGCAGGTGGCCGAGCGTTGCCGACTCGAGCCGCTGCTCCTCCGGGAGCGGCTCGAGGAGCTGCGCCGGGAGGGTCCCCGTCCCGGAGCGGGGGCCAAGGGCGGGCGTACCCACGATGGGCAGCAGCACGGCTGGCAGGGCGGGCCCCCAGCGACACGACGCGGCAGCGGGCCCGGACCGTCGGCCGACGGCGAGCCCTGGGTCCGTGATCCGGACGACGCCGAGGGTTGGGACGGCGACGGCTTCGACGGGGGAGGGAGGTGGCCGGTCGACGGGGCCCGGAACGGTCGGTCCGGCCGGGCCGGCGGGGAGTCGGGCACCGACCCGACCCGGCGCGAGTTCCGACCCGGGCTCGAGGCACTCCGCCTGGCCATCCACCGGCCGGACGACGTTGGCACCCGGCTCGACCCGGTCCTGTTCCGGGACGACCTCCAGCGGGCGGCCTTCGAGGCCCTGGTGGACGCCGACGACCTCCACGAGGCCATCGACTCCTCGGCCCCGGAGGTCCGGGCCCTCTTGGTGAGGCTCACCGTCGAGGAGCCGGTGGGCGAGCCCGACGAGGTCGTGCTCCAACTGGTACGCGACGCGGCCCGCCGGGAATTGACCGTGATCACCGGCGAGGCGCGCACGTCGGCCAATGCGGTCCAGGAGGCAGCGGACGTGGCCGCCTGGGTCCAGGAGCTGGACAATCCTGCCGCCTCGGTCGCGGCAACGGCCAGGTTGCTAGCCTGGCTCGTGGTGAGGTCACAGACGAGCGGTACGGGGCGGGAAGCGTGATCGCCAGGCAGGACACGGGTCCGGCGACGGCCACGGAGACCGTGGTCGAGCCGCCGTCGCTGGGCGACCCCGGTGGGACGGCGGCACTCGAGGTGCTGCCGGCCGACCAGTTCGGGGTGCTCATCCGGATGGGGAAGGCCCGGGGGGGCCTCACCCAGGACGACGTGATGACCGTGCTGCGCTCCGTGGAGCTGAGTGCCGACCTCATCACCGAGGTCGTGGCCCGGATCCGGGAGGCGGGCATCGAGTTCACCTACGACACCGGCGAGACGACCGTCGTGCCGATGACGGGGGCGGTGGCCGACGATCTGTCCGGCCGACTGCTCAAAGGAATGCCCGGGCTCTCCGACGAGGGGCGCGCCCCGGTGCCGGCCGACGAGGTCGCACCGTCCCGCATCCTGGGGCTGGAACCGGCCGGCGCGGCTGTCCGCAACGGTGCGGTGCCGGTGGCGGTCGGTGAGGTCGCCGACGTGGCCGGGAGCCGCACACCGGTCAAGAAGGAGCGGGCCCCGCGCAAGTCGGCGTCAAAGGACGCCTACAGCGACGGCGAGGGGTTCCGGGGATCGGCCGCCGACCCGGTGCACATGTACCTGAAGGAGATCGGGAAGGTCAAGCTGCTCGACGCCGCCCTCGAGGTCGAGCTGGCCGAGCGGATCGTGGCCGGTAACGAGGCCGCTGAGCGGTTGGCCGCGTTCGAGGGCGGCACCGGCGAGTCGTACCCGAACCGCGCCGGCGACCGGGTGGCGGTCCGTCGAGGTCAGGCGGCCAAGGAGGCGCTCATCGAGGCCAACCTCCGCCTGGTGGTCTCGATCGCCAAGCGGTACCGGAACCGGGGCCTGGCCTTCCTCGACCTCATCCAGGAGGGCAACCTCGGCCTCATGCGGGCCGTGGAGAAGTTCGATCACACCAAGGGGTTCAAGTTCTCCACCTACGCCACCTGGTGGATCCGTCAGGCGATCACCCGGGCCATCGCCGACCAGGCTCGGACCATCCGGATCCCGGTCCACATGGTGGAGACGATCAACAAGGTGGTGTGGGCCCAGCGTCAGCTCCTCCAGGAGCTCGGCCGCGAGCCGAGTGCCGAGGAGGTGGCCGGCCGGGTCGACTTCTCGATCGAGCGGGTGCGGGAGATCCAACGGATCAACCAGGACACGGTCTCCCTCGAGCAACCCATGGGGGACGAGGACGACTTCAGCCTCTCGGACCTCATCGAGGACCGCGAGGCGGTGGTGCCGGACGATGCCGCGGCGCGGATGATGCTGGACGATGCCGTTCGCGAGGCGCTCGGCCATCTCTCACCACGTGAGCAGGACGTGGTCCGACTACGGTTCGGGCTGGAGGACGGCAAGATCCGCACGCTCGAAGAGGTGGGCAAGGCGTTCGGGGTTACCCGCGAGCGGATCCGTCAGATCGAGGCGAAGACGTTGGCCAAGCTGCGCCGACCCGAGTCGGCCCAGCTGCTGCGCGACTACCTCGACGAGGACTGAGGCCGACCCTCCTCCACGTGGTGGGGGCCGGGGCGGACCGACGGCGACAGGTGCCGGCGGCTGTTGAGGGCGATCGCCAGGTCCTCGGCCAGGTCGAGGGCGATGGCGTCGGCCGCCTGGTCCCCGTCCCGCCATCCGAGATGGACGCCGATGGTGTCCTTGATCCGCTCGACACCGAGCGCGGCCGCCGCCTTGGCCTTCTCACCGACCAGGCTGGCGGTGCCGGTCACGGGGGCCGACCGGCCCACCACGCCGGCCGCTCGGAGGAGCTGGAGGTACCGCTCCCGACCCGCCTTCGTCCCCAGGACGTAGCCGGCTCCGAAGGCGGCCACCGTGCCGATACGCAACTTCACCGACCCATTGTGCCCGTACAGGGGGCGGTGCGCACCTTTGCCCGGGGGGTGGGCCGTCACCGGCTAATCTCCACTGGCACGCCGGAGTCGGATCCGACGACGGCGCGCGCCATTCCGGGGTAGCTCAATCGGCAGAGCGAGCGGCTGTTAACCGCTAGGTTGAGAGTTCGAGTCTCTCCCCCGGAGCGTTTCCCAGCTCGGAGGTGGCGTCGTCTCCTAATGTGAATCTGGGAGGCGCGCTCGGGGCGCTAAGCCGTCATCGCCTCCACCTTCGACAGGGGAGCGCTCCGCCTCTGACCAGGTCGCTCGGCGCTGCCGCTCCAGGTCGATCCGGTACGGGCCAGTGGCGACGCGGTGCCACGTGAAGTCGTGGGGCGTCGACGGTGCCCGATCGACGGACCATGGCCGATGAAGCTGGCGCCACGGATCGTCGTCACGATCGGATTCAGGTCTGATGCACCGGGTAGGACCCTCTGAGCAGTCTCCGCCAACAGGGGGTAGGCATCGGATCAGGGCGTTGGAGCTTAGGGGAAATGTACGTCTCGTAAGGACACTGGCCAAAGGAGGTCCGAGGCGTCGTCTGCCCGCCGCGACCGCGACCGCGACCGCGGTTGCACTTTCCATTCCGGCGTCGGTCGCCACGGTCGGCGTCGCCGGCCCGGCTGGTACGGCCGGTTCGAGCGTCAGCTGTTCCGGCCTCGATGGAACCATCACCAGAACAGTCACTTTGAGCAAGTGGACTCCGCCGGGAGGCACGGGCTACAAAGTCGCCACCGGTACCGCGACCAGCTTGGCCTGGGTGGCAACATCACCTGGAGGAAACGTGGCGCAACCACCACGATCGGACATGCATCGGTTCAGCGATGACGCCGAACGCATGCGGGAAGAAGGGTACCGAGTACGCGTTCTCCGGAACGGTGACCGCCGCGTCGACCTCCGGAACGGGGATCCCGGCCGTTGGTGACTCGACCAGCGCCCTCGCCTGCCTCAGTTCGAAGGGAAACGTCGCATTGCCGAAGGGGACGACCCTGAACTGCTGGTGCTAGTGATTTCGGAGTTCGGCCGGTTCCCGGCCTGATGCAGCTAGCGCGGGCCATGCCCTGCCCACCCCGAAGCGGGGCATGGTGGCAACGTGGCCGAGCAGGACGGGATCCGTGGAACCGGATGCAACCTGCCCCAGCGGCGGTTGACCGGCGTCGACGGTCAGTTCCGTCCTCTCCCCTGGAGCGCTGCGGGCCGGGTTCCGGCGGTGATCGTCGGAGGGGGTGGCGGCTATCATCCGACGCAATGGCGGATCGTCGACCAACGTCTCCGACCTCCGCCCCGACCGACCACCCCGCTCTGACTGTGCGGCCCGGCGACGGGAACGGCACCACCGGGCCAGCACCGGCCGGCCGGAGTGACGGCTCCCCACCGGGGTCGGCCGCCGTGGCAAGGCGGCCGAGAGGCCGGCCGTCGCCAGGAGTGCAACTGGTCCGTGGGCTCGGACTCGCCGCGGTGGCGCTCACCTCGATGGCGGTCGGACTCCTCGCCTTCGCCGTCGCCGCGGCGATCACCCACCAGTCGGCGGCCGGTGCGGCGCTCCGCTTCGACACCACCTGGTACTACCGCATCTCCCAGCTCGGGTACCTCCACCGCGCCCCGACCGGGCCGACCGACTACGGCGGCCTGAGGATCGCCTTCTTCCCCGGCCTCCCCCTGGTCGAGCGGGCGGTGCACGACGTGATCGGCGGGGGGCCGGCTCACACCACCCTGCTGGTGGGCGCGGCCTGCCTCGTCGTCTCCTGCATCGTGCTGTGGCTCCTGGTCGTCGAGGACTGGGACGAGCGGATCGCCTGGCGGTCGGTGGTGCTGTTTGCCTTCTTCCCCGGCGCCTATATCTTCCCGATGGCCTACTCGGAGGCCCTCGCCGTCCCGCTGGCAATGGTCACGCTGTGGGGGCTCAGGCGCCGGTGGTTCCTGCTGGCCGGTGTCGCGGCCGGGCTGGCAGGGTCGGTGCGTTTGCTCTCGGTCATGTTGATCGGTGCCTGCGTGGTGGGTGCCGCCCGGCAACTGACCGAGCGGGACCGCTCGCCGGGAGCGGTGGTGCGGGCCGTCGCCTGCCCGCTGCTGGCCTGCTCCGGCTTCGTCGCCTACCTCATTTATCTCAAGTCCACCACCGGCTACTTCTTCTCGTTCTCCACCGCCGAACGCCTGGGTTGGCAGAACAACCTGTCGTGGCTGGCGCCGTTCCACAACCTCCGGGTCTTCTTCGACCGGGGATTCCACGGTCCACCGGCCACCATCATTGACTGCATCGGGGTGTTCGCCGTGGTCGGGGCGATCGTGCTCGTCGCCGTCGTCTCGATGCCCCTCGAGTACAAGGTCTACGCCATCGGGATCCTCGGGGCGTGGCTGTTCACCACCAACTCGGGTGCGTGGTTCCGCTTCATCGAGTTCGCCTTCCCCGTACTGATAGCGCTGGCCAGCAGGGTCCCCGACAAGTTGCTTCTCCCGCTGGTGGGCGCCTGTGCCGCCACCCTCGGCATCCTCATCGTCCTCTTCGCCTCGGCGGTCGCCTTCTCGCCGTGACGGCGCGGGACCGTTGCCATAGCCTCTGCCCATGGCGACCGAACACTCGACGGCCAACTGTGCCTTCTGTGGTCACCCCGGCTCGCACGCCCGGACCGAGCGACCGAGTTCGGGTGGTGCTCCCTTCTGCGAGGAATGTGACCGGTGCTGGGCCGACCGTCAGAACCGCGAGCGCCCGCCGCACCACTCCTGAGGAAGGCGAGGTGTCCGGGACTGCCAGGTCGGGACTCGCTGCTCAACGGACGCCCCCGCCCGGCTCGGGATCGAATTCGAGCACTGCGTCAGCGGGACCAGGGCACCGCGGCGGTCGGGCCGCGGGCCACGGCTGTCGGTTGTCGGCTGTCGGCTGTCGGCTGTCGGCTGTCGGCTGTCGGCTGTCGGCTGTCGGCTGTCGGCTGGGGCCTACCCCAGGATGGCGATCGTGGACAGGATGGCATCGAACAGGAAGTGGGCGGCGATCGACCGGTTCAGTCGGTGGTGCTTCTGGAACGACCTGGTCACGAAGTAACCGAACGGGATGGTGAGCAGAAAGCCCAGTCCGTAGTAGATGTGGTAGCTCGTGCGGAGCCCCAGGCTGAGGATCAGTGCGCTCCTCGGCGTCCAGCCGAGTTGGCCCAGCCTGGTGATCAGGTAGCCGTTGACGAGCACCTCCTCGGCGATCGCCGTGATCGCCGACACGGCGATGCCCCAGATCACGTAGTAAGCGGGGACGTGCCCGATGGCGACATTGTTGACCAGGGACGAGTCATGGGCGAGGACTGGTGACAGCGCGAGCGCCACGGGGATCTCGGCTCCGAAGGACGCAGCCGCAAGGGCCAGACCGGGCCAGATGTCCTGCCGGAAGCTGGGACGGCCGATCCCGAGTATCGAGGGGGGCTGGCCTGTCCGGGCCAGCAGCAACAGGGCCAGCGGAACCAGTGCGGCGACGGCTAGGTAGTCGAGGATGCCGACGACCAGGTTGGTCACCGGGTGCCCGGCGATGATGACCGGAAACCGGGTGATGTCCCCGACGCCGGACACATGTTGGACCAGTAGGATGACGGCCGACATGACCACCGGGAGGAGGAACGCGACCATGACGAACCGGGTCTCCCACACCAGACCGGTGCGAGCGGGACCGTCGGCCAGGACGAGAGGAACCGCAGGCCGCTCCACCTGCCACTCGGGGGTTCCGGCCGACTCCCAGAACGACCAACCCGGTGGTGCTGGAGGCCACTCCGGCGGGGGCTTCCAGCCGTAGGGAGGCCTCCATCCTCCGGGTGGCGCGGGCCAGTTCGGCGGCGATCGCCAGAGCCAGTCGTGATTCGGCATGGAACCGAACCTTAGGTGTTGAAGGTTGCGGCGCTGCGTCCTGCTCCACTGCCTTCCGCCGCCGACGGCTCTCCCCTGCGGTCAGCCTGCCGGTGCTTCGACTCCGCCGGCCGATGAGGGGCCGGGCACCGCGAGCCTCGGTGTGCTGGAATCTCTCAGGACCAGGGCCACGAGTGCAAGGGGAGGTGGACGATGAGCGGTGCGCCGATCGGCACGGTCAGGAACCCGGTTGCGGTGATCCTCTTTTCCCTCGTCACACTCGGAATCTACGCGTACTGGCAGTACTCGTGGTTCAAGGAGCTCAAGGCCTACCCCGGTGAGGCGATCGGTGGCGGCCTCGGGCTGTCCTTCGCCTTCCTCCTGGGGATCGTGAACGCGTTCCTGCTTCCTTCGGAGGTCGGCCGACTGTACGCGAGGAAGGGTCAGGCGGAGCCGGTCACCGGGCTCACCGTGTTCTGGGTCCTCCTCCCGATCATCGGTGGGATCAACTGGGTCGTCAGGACGCAGGGTCGACTCAACGAATTCTGGGAGGCCCACGGCGATGGCGCGTAGGATCTCCCTCAGGTCCCAGCTCTATCGGGCCGCCCGAGACCTGGGGAACGTCCAGGCCGCGTCGAGGGGACCGGACTCGTACGCCAAGAGGGTCGTCCGACGGAACGTCTACCGCACCACGAACGAGATGACCCGTCAGCTGCTCCGGGGGTTCTGGCTGTAGCCCGCCGGCCGTTCCGGGCCGATGGAGTGCCCACCGGGAACCCCCCACCGCTGGAACCACTGATGGGAGGGTTCCAGTCGGAGACGAAACACCAGCCCAGGGGCAGTAGCTCAGTGGTCAGAGCAGGGGACTCACAGTGCGGTTTGATGCCGGAAGCAGCTGGAAGAAATCGCTCTGATCTGGAAGTTCGCGGAATTTGTTTCGAATGATCTTGCCGTAAACGGAAGCATCTGGAACCGGCAAACTAGGGCAAGAACTGGGGCAGACGACATCGAACGGTTGGTGTGAACCCGGCGGCAACGGGCAGTCGCCGCCGCCGCATCAGGCATTCGGCGAACGAGACATGGGCCATGGTGTGCAAGACGGGCATCGCCCTGTGCGTAAGAGGCTGATGACCTGCGGTTTCGCACGCCTTGGCCACGTTGATGAGACATGGGTCTACTGAATGTTGGTTGGCAGCGCTCGCGATCGTTGCTGAGCAACCTCCGGAGCGATACGCGGACGGACCGATGCCGGGTACCGTGCCCAGGGTCTTCGCCCTGAAGCGAGGCCCGGCCCGGGGTCAGATCGTCCGAGCCGGAACCACCGAATCGAGGATCTAAGGTGCGGACCTCGGTCCGTCGACGGGTTCTCACTCACGCTCGCCGGGCGGCCGGCGCGCCTCGGCGAAGCGGGCCAGCGCCTCGTGCCGCTCGGCCGCGTGGTCGACCAGGCCACCGGGGCGTGGAACCATATCTGGCTCGGCACTCCCTTTGGCGGCGTCGTGATCGGGCGCGGCCAGCTCAGGCACGTAGCGGCTGACGTATGCCCCGGTCGGGTCGAAGCGCTCCTGCTGGCGCGATGGGTTGAGCACCCGGTGGAACGGGGCGGCGTCGGTGCCCGTGCCGGCCACCCATTGCCAGCCGTGCTGGTTCGAG